>Ga0210398_10000015_pt1 | contig 242968 bp, 193 predicted proteins | sample IncBWC4OmetaG_FD_161047 | JGI IMG/M metagenome (GOLD analysis project Ga0210398, IMG submission 161047) | Forest soil microbial communities from Barre Woods Harvard Forest LTER site, Petersham, Massachusetts, United States - Inc-BW-C-4-O | ecosystem: Environmental > Terrestrial > Soil >... | reverse complement strand
CGGGGCCGCCTTTCCGAGCGCCAAGAAGTGGGATCCTGCCAACCAGCCGCACTACCTGGTGTGCAACGCCGACGAATCGGAGCCGGGGACGTTCAAGGACCGCGTGGTGATGGAAGGCGACCCGTTCTCGGTGGTCGAGGCCATGACCATCGCAGGATACACAACCGGCTGCGAGAAGGGCTACCTCTATCTGCGCGGCGAGTACCCGCTGGCCGGCGAGAGACTCGCGCACGCGATATCGGCCGCGCGGGCACGGGGCTTCCTCGGCGACAATGTTATGGGGCGCGGCGCGCGCTTCGACATCGAGATTCGCCGCGGCGCCGGCGCCTATATCTGCGGCGAGGAGACAGCGCTGTTCAACTCCATCGAGGGATTCCGGGGCGAGCCGCGCAACAAGCCGCCATTTCCGACCCAGGTGGGCTTATTCGGCAAGCCGACTGTCGTCAACAACATTGAGACGCTGATCAACGTGCTTCTGATTGTGCGTGAAGGCGGGGAGCGCTACGCGTCGATCGGTACCCACGGTTCCGCCGGACCCAAGCTCTTTTGCCTCTCCGGCCATGTCGCGCGGCCGGGCGTTTATGAAGTGCCCTTCGGCGCCACCGTGCGAGACCTTATTGAGCTTGCGGGAGGCGTTGCCGGCACCGGACGCCTGCAGGCCGTGCTGCTGGGAGGCGCCGCCGGAGCCTTCGTTTCGCCCGCGCAACTGGATACGCCTGTGACCTTCGAGGGCACACGCTCCATCGGCGCCTCCGTGGGATCGGCCGTGGTCATGCTTTTCGACGATTCCGTCGACCTCCGCAAGATCATCCTGCGCATCGCCGCCTTCTTCCGCGACGAGTCCTGCGGGCAGTGCGTGCCGTGCCGCGTGGGAACCGTCCGCCAGGAAGAGTTGCTGCAACGTCTCGCTCGCGGGCGGCCGCTCGGCTCCGTGGAGACTGAACTCGGCATGCTCAAAGAAATCGGGCAGGCGATGCGGGATGCCTCGATCTGCGGCCTGGGGCAGACCGCTTCAAGCGCCGTCGAATCGGCCTTACGCCGATGGCCGCTGTTCGAGAGCCCGGCATCCGGGGATCAAAAAGGAGCGCGAGATGAATGAGCGCGCAGCAGGAATTGCACCGCCGCTTCCGCTTCAACCGTCCCAGCCCATGGTTCCGTTCCCGAGCGGCCCCGTCCCGGCGCCTCCCGCGCCATCACCGCGCCGCCGGGTACGCCTGACCGTCAATGGCCACGAGGTCGCGGTGCCTGAAGGCGCCACGCTGCTGCAGGCAGCCTTGGAGGCCGGCTCCAAGATCCCCACCCTGTGCTTTTTGGAAACGCTCACCCCGGTGAACGTCTGCCGCATTTGCGTTGTGGAGCTCGAAGGCTCGCGTTCGCTCGTCCCCGCCTGCTCGCGCAAAGCGGAGGAAAGCATGGTGGTGGAAAGCGATTCGGAACGCGTCCGGCTCAGCCGCCGGCTCGTGCTCGAGTTCCTGGCCTCCTCAGTGGACGTCTCGACCTCGCCCCAGATTCAGGCGTACCTGGAGCAGTACGGCGCGCATCCGGACCGATTTGGGCCGCAGCAGGCACCCTCCTCGGTGCGGGATCGGGCGGGCGCGGGCTTCCATGCTCCAAATGACGGCTTGCGCGCAGCGGCGGTCTCCCAGCCCGTGAAAACGGACAACGAGCTCTACATACGCGACTACAGCAAATGCATCTTGTGCTACAAGTGCGTGGAAGCCTGCGGGATCGACGCCCAGAACACCTTTGCGATCGCGGTGGCGGGCCGCGGTTTTGACGCGCGCATTTCCACTGAGTACGCCGTGCCCCTTCCGGAATCGGCCTGCGTTTACTGCGGAAACTGCATCGGCGTTTGCCCGACAGGGGCCTTGATGTTCGTGAGCGAACACCAGATGCGCCAGGCAGGAACGTGGGACGAGGAGCGCCAGACTGCGACCGACACCATCTGCCCCTACTGTGGCGTGGGATGCACCATAACCATTCACTCGCAGGACCAGAGGATCGTCAAGGTCAGTTCCCCCGCCGAAAATAACGTGACGCGTGGGCATCTCTGCATCAAGGGGCGATTTGGCTGGCAGTTTGTGCAGATCCGTGAAAAAGAGACGCCAGCCCCCTGACACGGCCATCGGTTCGCATGTAGGGGTACGGCTTGCCGTACCCTCTGTGTTCGGCAGTGGCCCATGCGAGAAGGGCACGGTAAGCCGTACCCCTACATGCGAAGACTCAATCTACTTGGGCGCCGCCTCGATTGGCAGCCCGAACACAGCCAACTGGTCGCGAACTCCCTGCTCCTCGCCGACGGCCACTACCGTCTGGCGCGCCGCCGGAAAATATTTGCGACCCGCAGCCGTCACGTCCGCCACCGTCACCTTCTGAATGTCGGCGCTCTCCTGGCCCAGGGCCTCGGGTGGCAGGCCGTAGACCCATAACCATCCGAGTTGCGAGGCCACGGCGGACTGAATCTGGAGAAAGATGGCGTTCGTGCCCACCAGATACCGCTGCGCGTTTGTGATCTCGTCCGCCGCAGGTTCCGTCGTCGCCATGCGATTCAACTCGTAAAAGATCTCATTCAGGCTAGGACCGGTCACGGCGTTGCGCACATCGGCGCGCGTCTGGACCGTCGCGGCCTCAGCCCGCAACTGGATCGAGCCGCCAGGCGAATACGTGTAGCCCTTGTCTTCGCGGATGTTCCGGATCAGGCGGGAGCCGAACATGCCCGCGTAGATGGCGTTGGCCACCTCGGCGGCGGCGTAGTCGGGATCGCTGCGCCGCGGTCCGAACGAGGCCATCGTGAGCGTGGTCTGCACGGAGCCGGGGCGCGGTACCAGGAAGATCGCGTGCGGATTGTCTCCGGCCGGCTTCGGCGGTGCCGATGGCGGTGGCTCGGACGGCGCGGTCCAGCCGCCAAAATACTTTTCGATGGAGACCTCGAGCGCGCCCGAATCAAAGTCTCCCACTGCCACCAGGAGCGACTGGTCAGGCCGGAAACGTTGATGATAAGCCGCGCGTATTTGCCCGGCGGTGGTTTGGTTGATGGAATCCGCGGTGGCCGAAATGACCGAATAAGGATGAGCGCCGTAGAGCGCTTTGGCGAGAGCGCGCTGCGCCAGGAACGACGGCTCCGCTTCCTGTGCCTGAAGATTTTGCAGCGCGTTCGTCTTGGCCAGGGCGACTTCGTCGTCGGGGAAGGTGGCGCTCTCGGCCATGTCCGCCAGCACGGCCAGGGTAGCGTCTGCCTTGTCGCTCATCACCTGAACCGAGGTAAGCAACGCGTCCGGCCGCAGATCGCCACTCAGGTCGCCGCCGGCGCCTTGAAAAGCCTCGGCAATCTGTTTGGCCGATCGCGTTTTGGTCCCCTCGTCCATCGTCGCCATCAGCAGATCGGACAGGCCTGGGCGATCCTTGGGATCGTAAGCGCGGCCTCCGCGCACGGCGAGCATGAGCGCGACTTTGGGAAACCCAGGGCGCGCCACTCGCCACACCGTGAGGCCATTCGATAGCTTACTGACCTGTACGTTCGGCGTCTGGAAGGGAATGAGCGGCCCGTAAGGCGGCAAATCCTTGGGCAGCGGCGGCAATTTCTCCTGCGCCGCCACGCTCTTTGAAAGCGCCAGTGACGCCAGCATCACGATGATCAACACGAACCGGCGCAGAACCCTCATTGGCGCCCTCCCTTTTCCACGTTCGCCTGCGGCACGCGATCGATGATGGTGCGATTTGCGTTGACGAGATACTTGGCGGCGAAATCCTTCACCTCCGCCGGGGTCACGGCGTCGATCTCCGCCGGAGTCTGGTTTACGCTGTCGGCGGTGCCGTCAAAAAGGGCGGCGTGGGAAAGGGCCGAGGCGCGGCTGATGGGAATTTCAAGCTCGGCATACCAGTCCGATTTCATCTTGGTCTTGATGCGCTCCATCTCGGCGACCGTCGGCCCCGCAGCCTTCAATCGCGCGATTACACCGTCATAGGCATCGAGCAACTGGCTCTCCGTGACGCTCGGCGGGTAGACCACAAAGGAGGTCATCAAGGTGGGCCCGTTGTACTCGAACGGGTTGCCGAGCGGCCAGTTGGCGCCGCCATCCACGCTCAGCGCGACCTTTTTGTCCTTCACCAGCGCCTGATAAAGGATCGAAGCCTCGCCGTTGTGGAGCAGCCCCCCTACCACGGCGCCCACTACCGCGTCATGCGACGTCCGCGACGGCATGCGATAACCGACGGCCAGGGCCGGCACGTGCGCCAGCGAATCCGGTTCCGTAAACCGGCGTTCAGCCGTCTGTGGCGGCTCGGAGACGTCAGGACGGGGCGGAACATCGCGCTGAGGCAGGGCGCCGAAGTACTTCTCCACGGCTGCAAAGACTTCCTCCGGCTTCACGTCGCCCGCGATCGCCAGCACGGCGTTGTTGGGCGCGTAGTAGTGCTCGTAGAAGCTCTGAACGTCCTGAATGGTGGCGGCGTCAAGGTCTTTAAAGTCGCCGTAGAAATTGTGCGCGTTGGGGTAACGGTTAAAGGCCTTCTGGGGCAGATCGAGCCAGTAGAAACTGCCGTAAGGCTGATTGAGGACGTTCACCCTCACTTCTTCCTCCACCACTTTGCGCTGGTTGTCGAGATTGGCCAGGGAGAAGTCGAGGGTCTTCAGGCGGTCGGCTTCCAGCCACAACACCGGTTCGAGCGCCGAAATGGGCGCGGACTCGATGTACTCGGTGAAGTCATAGCGTGTGTCGCCGTTGTTGAACCCGCCGCCACCCTCAATCACCTGGTCGAAGATGCCCTTGGGCGCGTCCGGCGTGCCTTCGAACATCATGTGCTCGAAGAGATGCGCGAAACCAGTGTGGCCCTCGGGCTCCAGACGGAAGCCGATCCCGTAGCTGATGCAGAGACCGAAGGTGGGCGCGGAATGATCCTCGGAAACCACCACCACCAGGCCGTTCGAGAGCTTGCGGGAGGCAATTGGAACTTTCCAATCGGCGCGCAAGGGCGGGGCGCCGAGGGCCGTTCCTAAGAGCAACGTAATTAAGAATCGACGCAACAAGGGGTTTGGGTCCTTTCCGCCCAATTGGGTTACAGCCATTCACATTCAGCCCTGTCGGCAGGTCTTGTCAATAGGCAGCTATAGGCGGGCGGGGAGTTTCGGATTTCAGTGATCATCCGGAAAGCGCCCTGCGCCACGGCCCGGATTCGCAGAGTGGGGCGGAGCACGGAAGCGGGTCCGCGCCACGTCCGGATGCCGCTGACGATCGACGCCATCGGACCCGAATTCGCGGCAATTAGCCCTTGAATTGGCGGGCCGCATCGCTCATCATGCAGTGCCGGGAGCGTGACGCTCCGCGCACGCCGCGCGAACCGCACTAAGGAGGCTTTGGTGGACTTCCGTCGCATGCTGCGTTTGACGCCGGTGGTCTGCGCCTGCCTGCTGGCCGCCTCCCCGCTCCAGGCCCACCACAAGAACAGATTTCTGCGGTTCGTTTGCCCGTCGCCCATCATCATCAGCGGAGCGTCTGACAGTGGCAGCGCGCTCGTCCAACTGACCAACGACGGCATCGAGCCCGTGGACCTGGCCCTTACCTCGGAGGACTTCAAAAGCGCGATCACCGGGCAATACGTAGGAGCCAGAATCAAGCTGACGGATGAGGACGGCAAGAAGCTGCCCGAGCACAAAGCGCTCCGGCACGGAGAATTCCAGCTCGTGAAAGTGTCGGTTGAGAATGTGTGGCAGGCGGGAGAGTCAGTGGCGAAGTTCTGCAACGATGGCAACCCCATCGGATCCCTGAGCGCCATCAAATACCACTTTCCGTTCGCCGTCAGCCTGGACCAGCCGCGGCCCGGCACGCCTGAGATCGTGGCTGTACAGAACCAGACGCTGTTTCTGGCTTTCAAGAACGCCGACGCCCTTACCTACCCCATCGGATGGCGGCTGATTGTGGGCGGGGAAAGGGTGGGCGGAGGCAGGCTGACGCTCGCGCCCAACGCGACTCTCTCGGCGCCTGTCTCTCCCCGCGACGCCTGGTACCCGAACGACTGGGTAACGCGCCCCTTGAGCGCTCTCAAGCCGCGCGAGACCGACGGACGAATCGAGCTGTGTTTCCGTCCCGACCCGGGTCACGAAAAGGAGTCACAAGCCGGCGATGACGACGATTGTGACCGGGCGCTCGCCGCCGGCGGGGGCCTTTATCCCACCGACAGCATCCCGGTCAAGGTCAGGCTCCAATATTGGCCCGACAAATTACAGTCCTTCTGGGGATACTGCTTCATCGTCCTGGTGGTTCTCGTCGGCAGCTTGACCTCGGTGCTTTCGAGCTACGGCATACCGAACGTCCTCAGCCGGCTCGACCTCAAGGAAAAGCTGGCCCTGCTCGGACGGCACGTGTCCGCCATCAGCAGCGCCGTGGACTCGCGGCTCAGGGTGCAACTGGGCACCCAACGGCAGCAGATCAATGACGCCGTGCGCTCCCATTACTGGTTCAGCCCCGACCAACCCGAAACCCTCAAGTTGAGCGGTGCCGAACTCGACGCCCTGGGGCGCCGGGTGACCCTGACCGAGGAGCTGGATTCGATACGGCAGCGCTATGACGCTCTCGTCGCGCGCAACATGCCGCCGTCACTGCGCAGCCGCGCGGATACCCTGTTGCAGATCGCGGCAGAGCTGCTCACCAACCCGCGCTCGAGCGACGAGGACCTGGCGAAAGCGGGCGGACTCGTGGACGAGGCTGCGCAGACTCTCTACAAGGTCAGGCTCGCGGTGGTCGAAGGCGAAGGCATTGCCGACCTGTTGAAAGACATGAACCTCGCCGCCCGCTTGAACGAGGTGAAAGACGACTTCAGCAAGCTTGGCCTGCCTGAACCGAGCGGAGTGGCATCCGTTCTCTCGGCTGCGGTCAAGGAGGTCTTCGCCGGGCTGATCGCCGGCGTGGACGATCCCGAGGACGACCCCGACGACCAACCCCCGCCCAAGCTGAAGCTGATCCTGCACTACGTGCATCAGGATTTCCATATCCTGAAGCTTGAACTCCTGCGCGATTATGTCAGGCTCCGCCTCGTGTCGCGCGGTTCAAATCTCGATAACCTCCTGAACAGCGAAGATCGCCTGCTCCAACTGCTGGACGGCGACTGTTGGGGTGATCTTCAGTCAGCGCGCCTGTTGCTGTCGGGCATGCAGTGCAACGTGTACCCCGCAAACCTCGAGAAGGCCGTGAGAGACGGCAAATTCGCCATCGTTCCCGACCGGCCGGTGCTCGAGAGCAACCAGGCCGTCCGATTCGCGGTGCGGTTTGACAAGACCGAACTAAATGGGCCGGCGGCGCTCGAGCAGTTGGACTACGCGTGGGAGTTCATTCATCCCTCATGGGATCGCCGCTGGGGACGAAGGATTCGAAGCTGGTGGGAGAGGCGGCGGCTCCTGCGTCGAAAGGGCAAGCAGGGCGGGGACGTCGAACCGAGGAAGCTGTGGCGTTCCGCGTCGCCCACCGACGAGGTCATCCAGGAAGGCGGCAAATCCGTCTGGTTCGCGTGGCACTACTTCCCCAACGCCTGCACTTACTCGGTACGCATCTCGATCAGCGGACCCAGGGCCGGAACGGCAGATCCCACAAAGAGCGCGGGCACTGATCCCGGGGAAGTTTGGACATTTGGTCCCAGGAACGGCAAGAAGGAATGGCCCTTCATACGGGATGTCGAGGTTTCGCCGCCGGAGAGCAAGTCCATGCAGCGGGCCGGCGCCGAGCTACTGCGCTTCGTGTTGGCCTTCGGAGCGGCCCTGATTACGCTGATCAGCGGCGCCCGCACCCAGATCGTCAAGCTCGACATGGCCGCGGCCATCGTGGCGCTCTGGGGCCTTGGCTTCACCTCCGACGCCATGAAGAACTTGATCAGCCAGGGACCTGCAGCGAGCGTCGCCTCCGCCAGGCGCGCAGAGACGCCGCCAGCCAAACCGCCCGACGCTCCGTCCGCAGGTCCAAGTAAGGCGCCGTCGCCGTCGAACGGTCCCGTTGCTCCCGACTCCAAGGACAACGGCCCCAACGCGAGAGCCCGCGGCGGTCACGATTTGGGCAAAGCCGCGGACGCCCACGCTGCCGCTACGGATCCGACGACCACCGGACCGGCCACTCCGGTCGCGAAGGACAAAGGCCCCGAGGCGGCACCGGGCGCCGTCGAGGAGGCTCCGAAGCCGTTCAAGTTCGATCCGTTGTCGGCGCCGCATATCGACTTCGAAGAGATGAAGTGACCGCGGGCTTGTGCTGCCGCGTCAGGACCCCCGTTCACAGATAGAGGAACTGCGAGCCGGCCTGTTGCGTTTGTTATCCGCAGGGGCTCGCGGGACTCCGCAATGGACGGGAGGGCGCACTCGATGCAGACACTGCTTCAGGACCTTCGCTATGGCATCCGCATGCTGGCAATCCAGGCTTCACGATTGTAGCCGTGCTCACCTTGACCCTCGGAATCGCATCGTCGCAGGCGCCATGAACATGACAGTCCGGACCACCGTTGACCCGCTGAGCGTGATGAGTGCCGTACGCCGCCAGGTCTCGAAGGGGGCGATCAGCCGGTCTTCGGCGTCCAAACGATGCAGCGGGTTGTCTCAGATTCAATCGCAGGCCGGCGCTTCTCCATGCTGCTGCTCGGGGTTTTCGCCGGCCTCGCGCTGCTCCTCGCCACGGTCGGGATCTACGGTGTGATTTCGTATACGGCCGGCCAGCGCAGGCACGAAATCGGGATCCGCATGGCGCTCGGCGCCGAGCGTACCGACGTGCTGCGGCTGGTGGTGGCGCACGGCCTGCGGCCGTCGCTGATGGGGGTGGGCGCCGGCCTGGTGGCCGCCCTGGCTCTGACCCGCCTGATGTCGAGCATGCTAGACGGGGTCCGTCCCACGGACGCGATGACCTTCGCCGCCGTCTCGCTTGTGCTGGCCAGTGTGGCCATCCTGGCGAGCTACGTCCCGGCAAGGCGCGCCACCAGGGTGGATCCGATGGTGGCGCTGCGATATAGGGCGTGGCGCGTCCGCATCACGGACCAAGAGAGGAACGGGAATCGGGATTTGACGTTGCAGCCAAAACCTCGCTGACTGTTGACTTCGGGCCCCCGGGGCCGGGATAATCTCAGCCACTATGCTTACTGAAAAGCTCGTCATCACGTCCGAGCTCGTCGGCGATCACGCAGTCCGGGTGCTGAAGCTCTCCGGGCCAATCCTGCTTTCGAACCTCTTCGACTTTCAAGCGCTCGTGAGATCCGACGACTCTGCCATCCTGGTTCTCGATTTGAGTGAAGTGCCTTACATGGATTCCGCCGCGGTCGGGTGTCTCGTGAACGCGCACGTCTCGCGCGTCAACCACCATCGCCACCTCGCGCTCGCGGGCGTACATGACCGTGTTGCGACATTGATGCAGGCCACGCACATTGACCAGGTTCTTAAGACATTCCCGACCGTGGCTGAGGCTTTAACGGTCGCCAGGTGACTTCGCCCAAGCGTTCACGCCCTCGGCATGGGGTGGCCCGGCGCGCAATTCTGGTCCGCGCTGCGCGCCTACCGCCCGGGCCCGAGCTCTGAGATCCACGCCTTGGGAGTAGCCCCAAAGGTCCTTCGGAAGAGCGCGACGAGAGCGTTCGGTTGTTGATAACCCACTGCGAACGCCGCCTCCTTCACGCTCGATCCGGAGACCAGCAGCTCGACCGCTTTCATCAGCCGCACATGCCTCCGCCAGGTTTCGAAGTCGGTGCCGACATCCTTCTGAAAGGTCCGTTCGAGCGTCCTGACGCTGATTCCGGCGGAAGCGCACGATGCCTTCAACGTCTCCTGCAGCCGGAGGTCTTCCATCACAGCTCGTGCGACACCGAGGGCCCGGCGATCGAGCGGAAGCGAAAGCACGACCGGTACCGGCGAAGCGCGCTCCAATTCAGCGACCATTAGCCTGGCGAACGCGGAATCGATCGGGCGGTCAATTCGCAGACTGCCCAGGCGCACGATTTCGAAGACAAGCTCGCGGAGCAGGGGGCGCACGTGCAGCACGGCGCATTGCGGCGGCAGACCGGCAAGGCCCGGGCGCAGGTAAAGAGTGCGCATGGAAACCGACTCGGGCATGCGAATCTGATGCAGGGTCCGCGCCGGAATCCAAAGGCCGAAGTGCGGCGGGATCATCCAGAGCTTCTGGCCCGAAGATACGTGCATCACGCCGCGGCTGGCATAGATCAGTTGATCGGATCCGTGCGCGTGGGGCGCCACGTGGGAGTCACGCGGGTAGTCGCGGGCCAGGGTCGATACGGAAATGCCCCTCTTGGGATCGTTCTCCCTAACCAGGGGATGGCGCATAAGAGATATATTATGCCGCAACAGCCTGCTTGCGACAGGCGCGAAATCAGCGCATCCTGCCCTTATGCGCAACTACCTGAAGGGCGCAAACCGTAACCAGGAGATAAGCCATGATGAAACGAATCGTGATTGCAGTGGCAGTAGCGGCGGTCTTTCTCACCGGGGCCTACAGGCTTTCGGCGGCAGGAACTGATGAGACACAAACCTTGAAAGGCTACGTCACAGACACATATTGCGGCTTCAATCGCGTCAGCAGGCCGCCCAGAAAAGAGTGCACGCTGAGCTGCGTGCGCGACCAACACGCCAAGTATGCCTTCTTCAATTTCGCCGATAAGAAGGTGTACATTCTGAATCCGCAGAGCGAAGCGGCCAAGTACGCGGGGCAAACGGTGGAGGTGACAGGCACCGTGGGCGGGAGCGAACAATTCACCACGATGAAGGGGCAGGACTCGGGCGCGATTATCACGGCGTCCTCGATCACACCCGAAAGCACGAAATAAGGCTGGCAATGCGGGTAAAATGCGTGCTGGTGCCGTTTGCGGAGAATTCGGTTCCATGGCGGGACGGTGAAGGCAGCCGCACCCGCGAGAGCTGCCGTGATCTTGCGCGCAAAGAAAGCCTTGCGACCGCTCGCCCTCGCCGTCGCGCTTTTGCCCGCCGTGCGTCCACCGGAGATGCGCTCCGGAGGCGCAGCAACGCCGTCTGCCGCTTCCGGACAGGCCTCGGCCGGCAATACGGGCACTGGGCCCGGCATGCGTTCCGGTGTTCCGTTTGGCTTCACCCCCGCCAGCTTTGAGAATGAGCATCGGTGGGAGAAACGCTATCTGAGGCTGCCGAAACCGGGACAATGCAGCCGCTATCTGCGCCGGCTGACTTCGGCACCCCACGTGGCGGGGACGCCCGGCGATCGGCGCTTGACCGACTATATCGCCGGCGAGTTTCGGCGCGACGGCTTGGAAACTGAGATCGTCGAGTATAAGGTCCTGCTCTCGTATCCCAGGCGCGCGGCGCTCGACCTCACGGAACCTGTGCAGGTCGCGCTCGCGCATCCGGAGCCGCCGATTCACGGAGATCGCGCAACCGAGGTCGGCGACCCGCTGGCGCACGTCCCGTGGAACGCCTACTCACCGTCGGCCGACATCACGGCTCCGGTGGTGTACGCCAATTACGGCACCTCCGAGGACTACGACCGCTTGCTGTCGCTGGGCGCGACGGTGCGCGGACGAATCGTGCTGGTGCGCTATTTCCACGGGTATCGCGGCGGCAAGAGCCTGGAGGCGGAAAAACGTGGGGTGGCTGGCGTGCTCGTCTACTCCGATCCTGCCGAGGACGGCGCACCGCGGGGCAGCGTTTACCCCAAGGGTCCATGGGGACCGCTGGCGCATTTTCAGCGCGGCGCTGTCGTCTATGACTTCATCGTGCCTGGCGATCCGCTGACGCCGGGATGGGCTTCCACCGAGGGCGCACGGCGCATTCCCGAGTCCGAGTGCAGGATTCTGCCCGCGATTCCGATGATGCCGCTCTCGGCCGCGGACGCCCGGGAGATTCTCCGCCGCCTCACGGGTCCGGCAGCGCCGGGCGCGTGGCAGGGAGGCCTTCCCTTCCCTTATCGCATCGGCGACGGCTCGACCCGAGTGCATCTGCATCTGGAAATGGAGAATCGCGTGACGCCAATCTGGGATGTGATTGGGAAAATCCGCGGCCGGGACCAGCCGGACAAGCTGGTGATTCTTGGCAATCATCATGACGCCTGGGTCTACGGCGCTGTAGACCCGGCGAGCGGCACCGCCGCCATGCTCGAGACCGCGCGCGCCATGGGAAAGCTTCTGCGCGCCGGATTTCGTCCGCGGCGCACGCTGGTGTTCGGGAGCTGGGACGCGGAGGAATACACGCTGACCGGCTCAACGGAGTGGGGCGAGGGGTTCGAAGATGACTTGAAGAAGAACGCCGTGGCCTGCCTCAATGTCGATTCCGCCACCAGCGGCCGGAACCTGGCGGTCAGCCTGGTTCCCTCGCTGCTGCGCGCGGTGACGGAAGCCGCCGGCGCAGTCCGTGACCCCGCCACCGGCCAGTCGCTTTACGAGCGCTGGGCGGGCGAACGCGAGTCCCTGAACATCCGCAGCTATGCGGTGCCCGGGGCCGGAGGCGGCGGGGTCCCTTTCGGAATCCTGGGCGGCGGCTCGGATTTCATGGTCTTTCTGCAGCACGACGGCGTCCCCTCGGCCGACCTGGCCTTCGACGGACCGTACGGCGTCTATCACTCGCTCTATGACGATTTCGATTGGATGAAAAAGTTCGGTGATCCAGGATTCGAATATCACGCCGCCATGAGCCGCCTGTGGGGATTGCTGGCCTTGCGGCTGGCGGATGCCGATCTGGAGCCGTTCGACTACGCGGCCTACGCGAGCGAAGTCGAGGCCTACGTGAATAGCCTCGAACCCCAGGCGCCCGCGGACTTCGCCGCCGCTACCCTCGATCCCCTGATCGAGCGCTGCCGGCGCTGGCATGACGCCGCCGCGAAGGTGACGGCGCGCCTCGAGAGCTGGCGCACTTCCGGACAGGGTCTTGACGATCGGGAGGCCGCGCGCATCAACGACTGCCTGAGCTCTGAGGAGCGCGCGCTGCTCGAACCGGAAGGGATTCCCGCGCGGCCGTGGTTCCGCCACCTCGTCTACGCGCCGCTGCCGAGTTATGAGGCTGAGACTCTGCCGGGGCTGCGGGAGGCTTTGGCCGCGCGCGACTTCGAACGCGCGCGGGCGCAGGCGGCGCGGCTGGGCGAGGCGCTGGACCGCGCCGCCGCCTGCCATCTGAACTGATTTACGGCTCGAGCGCCGCCGGGCGAAGGGAGCGCTTTTCCCCATACAGCCGGGCGTCAACCTCGGCGATGTCCTGCTCCGCGCTCTGGCCCGCACGATGCGTGTAAAGGCCCAGGCTGAGCGAAATCCCCAACTCGCCTGAACGCTCCCACTCCGCCATCTTCTCGCGAATTCTGGCCACCACGGCATTCGCGCCGCCCTCCTCGGTTTCCGACAGCACCAGCAGAAACTCGTCGCCTCCATAGCGCACCACGGAGTCCGATCCGCGTACGCACGCTTTCAGGATCGCTGCGGTTTCCGTCAGCACCTCGTCGCCCATCACGTGTCCGTAACGGTCGTTGATTTGTTTGAAGCGATCAAGGTCGCACATGACCAGCGTCAAGGGCCGATGATTGCGCTCGGCGCGGGCGATCTCACTGCGCAGCAGGCCGGGCAGAAACCGGCGGTTGAACACGTGGGTGACGGCGTCGATCATTCCGGCTGAGCGCTCCGACTCAGCCAGTTGGCGCTCCTCGATGACCAACAGAGTGAGCTTGCGTATCTGCAACTCGCGACGGACCAGGTAGAGCGCCAGGAGAATGAGCAGGACCAGGGCCACGAAAAGAATCGGGGGCGGGATCTCGATGTCGATCGATTCCTGCAGCCAGAAACTGGAACGGAAGAAGAGGCTGACGGCGCCCAGTACGAGTATCGCGATCGCCAGCAGGCTCACGGCGCCTGCCAGGCGGTTGCGCGCGTCGAGGCGGGCAAGCTCCACCTTGAGCCGGCCCTGCCAGCTCAGGCGCGCACCCGGGTCCGCTTTGCCGCGCTCCATACGGATTCTTCCGGCCGCAGCGCGCGGGGGATACGACCTGCACTCGCGGGCGCGCCGGATCGAGGCTATGCGTCTAGCTTCTCCGCCACGGTTTTCGCCTGGGTAAAGAGCAGCAGATAGTCGGGACCGCCGGCCTTGGAGTCCGTGCCGGACATGTTGAATCCGCCAAAAGGATGCCCGCCCACCAGCGCTCCCGTGCACTTGCGGTTCAGATACAGGTTCCCGACGTGGAAGGTCTCGGCGGCCTTCGCGAGTTTCTGCCGGTCCTTGGTATACACGGCGCCGGTCAGTCCGTATTCGGTGTTATTCGCGATCTCCAGGGCCTCGTCGAAGTCTTTCGCCTTGATCACCGCCAGCACAGGGCCGAAGATCTCCTCCTGCGCCAGCCGGGCCTGCGGCCCCACGTCCGCAATCACCGTAGGCGCGATAAAGTGCCCTTCACTCGAGGTGGTGCGGCCGCCGGTGACGAGGCGCCCCTCCCGCTTGCCCGTCTCGATGTATTCCAGGATCGTCTTCTCCGCGCCACCGTTGATCACCGGACCCATGTCTGTGCCCGGGTCGCTCGGGGGTCCTACCTTCAGGGCCTCGACCCGCTGCCTCAACTTATCCAGAAAAGCGTCATAGACGTTCTCCACGACGATGGCCCGGGAGCACGCCGAACACTTCTGCCCCTGGAAACCGAAAGCCGCGGCCGTCACGCCGTCAGCAGCCAGGTCGAGATCGGTTTCGCTGTCGACCACGATCGAGTCCTTGCCGCCCATCTCGGCGACCACGCGTTTCACCCAGATCTGGCCGGGCTGATGCCTCGCCGCCAGCTCGTTGATGTGTAGTCCGACCTCTTTCGAGCCCGTAAAAGCCACATAGCGCGTGCGAGGATGCGCCACCAGAAGATCGCCGATGGTCGAGCCCGAGCCCGGAAGAAAATTCACGACGCCCGGCGGCATTCCAGCCTGCTCGAGAACCTCAAAGAACTTGTAGGCGATGGCGGGCGAGTCACTCGAAGGCTTCAGCACCACGGTGTTGCCGGAGACGATCGATGCCGTGGTCATGCCGGTCAGAATCGCCAGTGGAAAGTTCCAGGGAGGAATGACGATGCCGACGCCGAGCGGGATGTAGCGCAGGTAGTTGTTCTCGCCCGGCACAGGCGTCAAGGGCGCGGGACGGTCCAGGCGCAGCATCTCGCGGCCGTAGTATTCACAGAAATCGATGGACTCCGCTACGTCAGCGTCCGCTTCCGCCCAGGACTTGCCTACCTCAAACACCAGCCATGCGTTGTAGTAATACTTGTCGTCGCGCAAAATCCGAGCGGCCTCGAGCAGGACGCTGACACGACGCTCCGCCGGAGTCCGGCTCCACGCCTTGAAGGCCTCTTCCGCCGTGCGAATCGCTCGCTCCGCGAGTTCGCGGGTCGCTTTAGAAAAACTGCCCACCACCTGGTTCTTCTCAGCGGGATTGTAAGAGATGAGCCGGTCATCGGTGCGAATGCGTTCCCCGCCAATCACAAGGTCATAGTCGCGACCGAGCTCACTTCGCACTCTGTCCACGGCTTCCGTCATTTTGCGCCCGTGCTCGGGATTCTTTTTGAAATCCGACAGAGGCTCGTTGCTAAATTCGGCAAGTTCCATTGAATCGTGTCCCTCCCCAAGCATAATAACATTAACGGCATCGGCGCCTTGCTCAGTCGCTCCCGCGGCGCGCGACATCGGCGGCCAGGGGGAGGACGTCTCTCCGCGGAGAAGGAGCAGCCCCCTGATTCATTGATTAGAAAGATGTTAGGCCTGTAACAAGAAGGTCATAAATAATTAGGTAACACGTCTTGACCGGATTGCACGGGTTGGTATATGCTTTCTGTGGGTTCTATAGCAGGATTGGGGTTTTTGCCTTTACCTCGGTCAGCGGGGCGAGAAGCCTACTTTGTCGCAAGGCTGACACGAGGAAGCGATCTCTCGGTAGTTGGTTGTACCGCTCAAGTGCCAGATCGCGCGGTGACCGGCGTCGAGGGGGGTTCATGCGAGCTTTACTGGTTGCGCCCATAATCGCGGTATTACTCGGGACGGCGAGCTCACCAACTCCCGCGGTCGCTGGCACGCTACGCCCTTCAACTCAGAGTGCTTACACCGTAAGTAATCTCAATAATCAAGACCTTTCGTCGTTGGTCTCGAGTTCTCCCGCTTCGTTCGATCCCACATCCGCAACCTACGTCTTCGAAAACACTGATTCCAAACTCGCGATGGCCGACGGCTCCTCCGCATCATGCGCGGGTGGGGGACCGCAGCCTTTGAACAGGCCCGTCGCCGGACCGGTTTCAAAGAGACGGCACCAAACCCCGATGGGACAGGGGCCTTGCCAGTCAGGGCAGAGTCCTTCAAATCCTCCGAATTCCATTCTGCCGAATCCCTTGGTACCTCCGGCAGGAACCCAGGCGTCGCTTGGCAGCCAGGTACCGGATATCACGCGGCCCGGCGGCGGCGACTCAGGTAAAAAGCGTCACGCCGCGCCAACCACGCTCCCGGGCGGCAGTAGCACGCCCGCCGTGCCGGAGCCAGGCAGCTTGCTGCTTCTCGGTTCGGGCTTGTTGACCCTGGCCCTTGTCGCGCGTCGTCGGCGAGTCGCCCGAGCGGCGCCTCCCGCACGCTAGCCATTCGCAGTATTTCCGAATCAAGACACTGAAGGCAGGTTCGTGTTGAGGTGCGCCGTGCGGCAGGAGGGGCTTGACGTTTGACTACTGCGCCGCCCGAGCAGCATTACGCGCAATAAGACCAAACCCTTTGTCGCTGGCGGATTTCTCAACCTGCGCCAGAGCCGCCCGGCCCGCAGCGCGGTCGCCGCTTTGCATCTCCACCATGCCAAGCGCCAACTCTGCGTCCAAACTGCGATCCACAAATCCCAGCCTCTCAGCTTCGGAGCGTACTGCGGCAAGCTCGTCCGCGGCTTCGCGAATTCGTTGAGTTCCCCCGGAAGCGGCGGCGACGCGCGCGACGATGATTTCGGCGTCGAAACGCACCGGCTCACTTCGGCCTTTCTGTTCCAAGGAGCGCGCCTGCGCGGAGGCTTTCGCGGCCTGGGAGAGATTGCCCAGTTCCAGGTACGCGCGCGCCAGCACTGCCTCACCAGCAGCTTCGTCCACCAGCTGTTGTTCGCGACGCACTTCATCGATGGCCGCGGGCAGGTCCGAGACCGCCTGTTGCGCGTGTCCTTCCTCAATCGCCACGAGGCCGATCTGCATCACGGTCTCGGCGGCGCTGCCCTGCTCTCCGAGCTCCCGACGGGTGCTGAGCGCCTCCTGGTACTTGCGCGCCGCCTCGGCCAGATCACCCTGCAGATAGGCTACATCGCCGAGGCCGGCGAGCGCGCTCGCCCGCTGGCTCTTGGTGCCGAGCTCCTCCGCGATCGACACGGCCTTCTGATATCGGCTGCGTGCGCCCGCCAGATCGCCCTGGTTCGCGAGCACCAACCCGGTATTGAGAAGTGCCAGGGTTTCACCGCCTTTGTCACCGATCTCCCTGAACTTAGCCCCCGAGTCTTCGTACATGCGGCGAGCGGCTCCGAGATCTCCCTGATCGTAGAGGAGGTTGGCCTCATTGTTGAGTGCGTTGCCCACGCCGTTCTGATCCCCGACCTCCCGGAAACTGGTGAGTGCCTGGTCATACATCTTCTTCGCGCCGTCCATGTCGCCCTGCTGCCATTTCAGCAGCGCCACTTGGTTCAAAGATGCTGCCAAGCCGCCCTGGTCGCCCGTGGCCCGGCGAATCCCAAGCGCCTCCTCGTACTTTTGCCGGGCTCCCGCCAGGTCTCCCTCGTCTCGCAACACCCCGGCCGTCACCTCCAGCGCCTCGGCAACGCTGCCCCGGTCCCCCTTGGACTCAAACGTATTTTGAGCCTCCTTCAAAACCGCAAGGGCCTTCTGCGATTGTCCCACCTTCCACTGCGCCGTCGCCTCGGCGAGCTGGGCCTGCGCCGCCAGCAGGTTCTCCCCAAGTGATTGCGCCTGCGTGACCGCTTTCGAAGCCGCAGACGCCTCACGCTTGAAATCCGACACCGACTCTGCCCAATTGGCCTCGGCCACGTCGATTCGCGGATCCTGGCCTTCCGGCGGCGGAAGCTGTCGCAGCGCCGTCAGAGTCGCCTGCACGTCATCGCCCTTGCCCACCATGGCTTCGCAGGTCGTCAGAGTGATACCGTAGTCGAGATTGTCCGGGAAAAGCCCGAATAGCGTATGGTAGACTTCAAGTCCCTGATTCCATTGATTGGAAATCGCGCGGTATCGGCCTTCAATAACCAAGCGTTCTTCGCGGTTGAGACCGCCGGACAGGTCAAACGCCTTCTTGGCCTCGTCGGCCGCTTTGGCATCATAGCCCAAACCGGAAAGCGCCGAGGCCAGCGCGGAATGTGCCAAGGGAAACTGAGGATCGGCAGCCACGGCTTTTTGCAGGAGATCCCGAGAATCCAGGTAACTGAAAACTCTAAGCTTAGCCAAACCGTCGGCGTACAGCTTCGCAACCTCGGCGTTTGACGGCAACTCTGCCCGGACTCCGCGCGCCTCCGGCTCGGGAACATCCCCCACGCTCAGGGCATCGCGCAATCGCGTGCCGGCGTGGGAAACCAGGTCGAACAAGCCGGACTCGGTGCCACTTTCGCCGAAGGCCGCCAGCGTCTCACCTGCCCGCGCATCTTGCAGCCGCAAGTCGACCCTGATCCGCCCGCCACCTTCCGGCCCCAGATCTGTAAACGACCCAAGGACAACGTAGTCCGTCCCCAGGTCATTGCGAATCCGCGTCAAAGTGTCCTGCGCCAGACTGTCGGAGTTACCGAGAACCAGGTCCATCCTCATGCGGGCGATGTTTTCGCCGGGAATGGCGCGCAACTGCGCGCCGGCGGCAAGCTCGGACGTGAGCATCTCCGAAAGTGCGGTCGACAGCCAGGCAGCGTCCGGACGGCCCGTAAGGTTCCTGAGTCCGAGGACGGCCACGGATGGCCTCCGCCGCAATGCTGCACCGGCAAAAGAGGTGCTCCCTTCCTCGGGCGGTCGCCGGGTCCGCAAATAGTAGACGACCGAGGCGGCCGTCACCACGAGCGTGATCACGATGGCGGCGAATTGAGCTAAGCTCAGATTTCCCAGGACCTTGGTCTGGGTTTCGGTCTCCTCTTCCTCCTCAACAATGATGGTGGACTTGGTACGTTCGCGGACGATAAGTTCGGGAATCTCCTCCCATCGCTCGCGAACTGCTGCAACAAAACGGTAACCCCGCCGTGGGAGAGTCTCTATGTAAGGTTTTTCCCCAACGCCCTGGCCTAGGGCTTTTCGCAGGGCAGAAACATTCTGCGTGAGGTTGTTTTCCTCGACGATCGTGTCGGGCCAGACCATTTTCATCAGATCGTCTTTTTCAAGAATCCGCCCGGCAGCCTCAACCAAAACCAAGAGAGTGTCGAAAGCCTTAGGTGTAAGCGGGACGGGCATCGTATCCCGAAAAAGAACCCGGTCCGTGATATCGATCCGGAAGGGGCCGAACTCGTAAAAGTGCTTGTTGGCCTGGAGGTTAACGGCGTTCATACAAGATTCACTAAACTTTCAGCGCTTTCTAAGTACGTTCAAACACGTCCCGCGCTATGGTGGCCGTGTTCGATGGCGGTTGAGAGAGCAAATGTCCGGCAACTGAGCCAACGTGCTGATTCTAGCGAAAGCGGCCGGACGGTGCAACGCCAAGGGGCTATCAAAAGAGGTAATGCGCCAGCCATAGCCCCAGGGCGCGGAATCCGCCCGACGGGAGACAAGTCATGACGACGAGACGAAAAAAGAAGACAACGATCATCACCGAAACCGACCGCCTGCTGATCCTGAACAAGCAGAGCGGGGCGGTCGAAGGCTGGTGCGAAGATTTGGACGGATTGGTCGGGATGGTCAGGCCCAGCCGGGCGTCAGCCGTGGCTGCTTTCCGTCTGGGTTCGGTTTACGGGTCTCTTGACCCTAACCGCTTGGAACGCAACGGGGACGGGCTGCTTCAAGTTTGCCTGGACTCCCTTCTGAAACCGGCCTGAGAGGTTCAGGCCTTTCGTCGCGGGCTCCTGCAAGCGGAGCTGCCGACCGTGATCCAACGCGAGCCTTTATAAGGTTCGCCCAACCCGGCCTGGGGCCGGCCAAAGCCAGCGCCAATTCATAAGGGAGAAAGTCATGTCTATCGGTCAGAGGATCAAAGAGCTTCGGGAGAAGAAGAGCATGTCCCAGGGTGACATCGAAAGGCAGACCGGAATGCTGCGCGGATACATCTCGCGCGTGGAGCACGGTCACACAGTGCCATCCGTGGAAACGCTGCAGCGGTTTGCGGCGGCGCTCGACGTACCCATGTACCGCCTCTTCTACACGGTCGGAGAGGACCCCGCACCGGCTGCTGCCGGGGGCAGGCCTGCCTCGACCCTCGAGGAGATCGCCCAGAACGGGGGAACCGAGGGTTCCGAAGCCAGGTTCCTGCTGCAGATCAAGGGGCTCGTTGGACATATGATCGAGTCCGATCGGGCATTCCTGCTCGACTGCGCCCGCAAGCTGGCGAGCCGGTAAGCGCGCGTCCACCCGTGTGTTCGGCCCAGAATGGGCCGGGAGCTGCGGGTGGGTCAAGGGGGGTACCGGTCGGTACCGGGGGGAACCGACCGGTCCGCGCGCAGTCCGCGAGCTCGCCCGCAACCAGGCGCCCGCCATCAAGGAGCGCGAAGTTTCGCCAGGCGACGGCCGGCTTCATCAAGCGTGGCGTCCGTCTTGGAGAAGCAGAAGCGCACCTGCTGGCGTCCCGTCGACGGGTCACGGTAGAAGCTGCTTCCGGGCACCACCGCCACACCGATCTCGCTTACCAGATAGCGGGCGAACTGCACGTCATCCGGAAAGCCGAACTCGGATATGTCCGTCATGACATAGTATGCGCCGTGCGGTTTGTAGCACCGGAAGCCCGCGGCCGTTAATGCTCCGAGCATCCGGTTGCGCCGCCCCTCGTAGTCGGCCGCGAGTTGTCTATAGTAGTCCTCGGGCAGACGGAGCGCTGTGACTCCTGCTTCCTGCAAGGGCGCCGCCGCGCCCACGGTGAGGAAGTCGTGCATCTTGCGCACCGCCGACGAAACCTCTGCCGGAGCGATGGCGTAGCCCACCCGCCACCCGGTCACGCTGTAAGTTTTCGACAGCGCGTTCAGCGTGATCGTGCGGTCGCGCATTCCAGGAAGCGTGGCCATCGAAACGTGGCGAGTGCCGTCGTAAGTCATATATTGATAGATCTCATCGGTCACCACGTACGCGTTCGCGGACAGCGCAACCTCGGCAATCACATCCAGTTCCTCGCGTGAAAACACCTTCCCGGTAGGATTATTCGGCGTATTGAGGATCAGCGCCCGGGTGCGTCCGGTCACGGCGGCACGCAATTCATCGGGATCGAAGGTCCAGTCGGGCGGGCGGAGACTCACAAAGCGCGGTACAGCGCCGCAGATGATTGCATCCGGCCCGTAGTTCTCATAAAACGGCTCAAAAACCACCACTTCTTCTCCGGGATCGACCACGGCGAGCAACGAGGCAATCATGGCCTCGGTGGCCCCGCAGGTGACCGTGATCTCTCGTTCCGGGTCGACCTCGATCCCCGTGTCCTTGGCGAAGCGCTCGGCGATGGCGCGGCGAAACTCCCGGGCGCCCCAGGTGATTGCATACTGGTTGATGTCAGCCGTGATGGCGCGCCGGGCCGCTTCCTTCACCTCGGCGGGCGCGGCAAAATCGGGAAAGCCCTGAGCGAGGTTCATGGCCCCGTGCTCGAGCGCCAAGCGCGTCATTTCACGAATGACGGACTCGGTAAACTGCCCCGCTTTGTGCGAGACGTGATGGGCGCTTATCTGTTCTGCGGCGTTCATTTCCCTGTCACGACGTGCCTACTGAACTCCCGGCTCAAGATGCAGAACGCGCAGGCGCGCGAGGCTTTGAAAGCCTGCAAAGTCACGATCGCGTGTAACCACCGCGGTGTCGTGGTCGAGGCAGCTTTGAGCGATAAGCGAATCGGCCAGCTTGGGCCGAAGTCGGTGGCGAAAAAGAAGAGCGCGCAGCCTTCCGACGCGTTCCCAGTAACCGCTCGTGATCTCGAGCTGCATGATCTCGAGCAGAGACCTTTCCAGGGATGGGCTCAGTTCCGGGTAACTGAGCAACTCCGCGACGGAAGCCGGCGCGAGCACGAGCAGGCCATCTGCCAGGGCTTGATCCACAAGCTCGACGTCCCGCCCGCGTTCGCCACGAAAATAGGCGACCATGCTGCTGGTGTCTGCGCAAATCACTGTTCGCCCCGGATTTCCTGCCACGTCATGCCCAACTTCACCTTCCCGCGCAGGCGCCGCAGCCGGGCGTATGCGTCCCGCGCGGCCAGCAGCCTCAGTCCCATGCGGACCGTGGGCGTGACGCCGCTCTTCGTCGCCCGCGTAGCTTTTTGCAACAACTCGTCGGGGACGATCACTGTCAGCTTTCGCATCCGCTCTTTCGCCATGTTCCGATTCTAGCCGCCGGAATGCCGTAGGTCAATACGGCACAAAGGCTGGCATCTGCGAAGGATGATTGGCTTGACAGGTCCACAATCTGCGACTCCTGCCGAGCGTCCTCGTCGGGACTCGAGTGGCGCCGCGCAGTTCGACAAGGGCCAGCAGCCGGTGAACGGTGTTCCTCGCGATGACATCCGGCCGTCGCCTTACGAATGCGAACCGCACGGCCTGAACCTCGGACTGCCGGTCATCAGCCGCCGGTAGACCGCGGCGTCGCGAAGCACGGTCTCCACGTAGGCCCGCGTCTCCGGAAAGGGAATGCTCTCGACGAATGCAGCGTCCTCCGCGTAGGAGTGGCCGTTGAGCCATTCGCGTACTCGGTCCGGGCCGGCATTGTAGGCGGCCAGCGCCTGCTCCACGTTACCGTTGAAGTCACCCAGAATCTGGGCTAGATAGCTGCACCCCGCTCGCAGGTTGTAACGCGGATCCATCAGATTTCCAGCTGCGCGACGATGGCTGAGGTTACGCCGTCCGCCCGGTACGGCGGCCCGGGCGGTGGGTGGCAGCAGTTGCATCAGGCCGCGCGCGCCCGGTCCCGACACTGCCTTGGCATTGAAGCCCGACTCCTGCCGAATGAGAGCCATCACCAGGTAAGGATCGAGGTGATAAGCGGCCGCGTTCCGTTGCACCAAGTCCCAAAATACTTCCGGATACAGCAGCGTCCAGATGCCGGCCGGGAGCGCGGAGAAATCGTACTCCGTGTACCCCGGCACCGCCCTCTTGGCGTTAAAGGTGGCGAGGTCATACTTCTCGCCATCACGCTGGACGCTCGCCAAAGCCAGACGCAGCCGCGCGGACTCGGGTCCTGAGCCCTCGGCCTGGAGCCGTGTGCGCAGATCATGCTCCGCGAGGTCTACGAGTCCAAGCGCGGCCAGAGTCAATCCGGGACGTTCCTCGGTTCCGGGCAATCTCGGGCACACGAGCGCAGGATCAGGGGGAGGCGCCGCCTTGCTGCGAATCGTTTCAACCTCCGGCGGGAGCACGGTAGCGGCCACAGACGCGTCGACCGTACCGGCTGCCGCGGGCGCTCCGGGCGCCCCGGGCGTACTCGATTCGCTCAACCGCTTCGCCGCCTGCGCGGCATAGTAGTCGCTGCGAAAGGTCGCGCTCAACAAGGTGTAGATCGCTCGCGCCTGTGCAGGCCGGCCCTCAAGTTCCTCCAGGCGTCCGACCCAATAAAGCGCCGCCGGTGCCCGAAACGATGTGGGATAACGTCCGAGATAAGCGAGAAAGTCCTTCTCAGCCCCCTCGCGCTCGCCGCCCACGTACGCGGCCCAGGCCGATTCCCACAGGGCTCTCGGCGCCAGGTCCGAATCGGGAAAAGCGGCCGCGAGCTTTGCGTTGTAGACCGCGCTGCGGCCCCACTCCTCCTGGCGGGTGAAGAAGAAAGCGACCGAGTTGAGCGCCGCGGCATACGAAGGCGATTGCGGATAGAGTCGCGCCAACCGGTCGAGCTCTGCCAGGGCCGCGGTCTCGTCCCGATTACCTTCGGCCACACGAAGCATCACCAAGCCTCGTTCTGCGTCGAGTTCACCGGACGGCCAGCCCGGCGCGGCCAGATCCGCCGCGGCCTCACTGGTGCGGCCGAGGTGAGACCAGCAGCGGTCGCGGCCAAGCCGCCACGCGACGGCGGACGCGCTCGTGGGATCATCCTTCAGCAGCGCCTCATACTCGCTGAGGGCGGCGGCGTGCCGCCCGCCGTTCTCGAGGGCGCGCGCTCGCGTGGCACGCAAATCCTCCGACGGCGCGGAGTAAGACGTACCGAGCTGCCCTTCGAGCCGCTTCAGTGCCGTGCCAGCAGGTCCCGCTTCAGGCGCATTCGGTGATCCGTAGTAAAGCTCCTGGTAGGCTTGCACCGCGCCCCTTAAATCCGCAGACCCTTCGCGAGCCTGGCCCAACAACAATTCAAGCGGCGGATGTTTGGGGATGTCCGCAACCGTGCCGAGCACGTTGACCGCGTCAACTGGCCGATGAGCGCCGATCAGCGACCATGCCAGCAGACGGGTAGCGTCGAGAGCGAGTGTGCTCTGTGGAAAGCGCGTGGCAAAATCGCCCAGCGCCCGGGCGGCGATCTCCGGCTCATCGGCCAGGCTCGCCGCAGACGCGCGGTAGTACACGGCGTAGTCGCCTAACACGAAACCGGTGGCGGCAGCCTGTGCCAGATGATCCATGGCAGGCACGTAGTCCTCAGCTTGATACTCGCGATACCCGAGCGCCAGATAGGCCAGGCCTTTCGTCTCGCGGTCGCGGGCCGAGGCGGCATAACGCGCAAGCGGCGCCCAGCCCGGCTTGCGATCGGCATGCGCGGCCAGGGCCTTGAGCGCCGCCGGTATGAGCGTGGGAACGGAAGAGCCGGATTCGACAGCGCGTTGAGAAGCGACGCCCTTGCCGCTCAGCGTGGCCCGCGCCGGGACGAACGCGCACGTCGCCAGCGCAAGGCATATCTGAAGGGCGACGAGGCAGGCACGACGCCGGGCGTACGCACGATCTGGAACGCGATGCCGTCGAGATGCCTTGTTGATCGTAAGGGACACGTTCGGGGCTCTCACTTCACCACCAGCACCTCGCGCCAGCCCGAACGAGTGAGGAAAGTCTTCACGCTGCCCGTGGGCAGCAGGCGGTCGATCTCGCGGTTGCTCAGGGCGGGATACGGAAACGCGACGATGCCTTCGTGCGCGTGCGTCAGGCCGGTGAGGCCCTCGAGCGCCCAGTCCGCATCCGCACCCTTCTCCAGGCGCGGTTCGCGCAGCAGGCAAAACAGAACTCCGCCGGGTTCCATGAGTTTGTGGATTCGCAGGAGCACGTCAGCGAGCGCTTCCCGCGGAAGCAGGTCCAGCAAGTGCCAGGCGAACACGAGGGACAGCGAGGCCGGAGGAACAAGCGGAAGTTCGGCGAGCAACAACTCAGTGCGGAACGCGGGGGTCTTGCGCGTGCGGTCCCACAGGTCAGGACGCTTCAAAGACGAGATCAGGTCTCCGCGGTATAAGCGGCCGCTGCGCCCGAGAAGAACGTCCAGCGTCGCCGAGCGCATGGGGCCGCAGTCGAGTACGTAAGGACGGGGGATGTCCTGCAGGTATTGCCACAGCCAGCGAAGGCCGAAGCTGGGCGGAGGCGCGCCCCGGGGATCGGTACCCGCATCAGAGCGGCCGGGTCTTGCGAGCATGGCTCAGCCCGCATGGCTCACAGGACGCGCCGCGGCTTCGGTTGCACGTCCTTCGCGAAGAATCTCGATGCTGCCCTTGAAATAAGCGCCGTCCTCGATGGCCACGCCGGCGGCCTGCAGGTCGCCCACCACGTTTCCCGTCCGCCGGATGTCAATCTTCTCGCGCGCTGAGATCTTCCCGTTGACGGAGCCGTGCACGATGACCTGACGCGCCCGGATCTCAGACTTGACCTGGCCCTGCGCGCCCACCGTCACGGTGTGTTCCGCGACGTCGATCGTGCCTTCAAACTGCCCCTCGATAACCAGGTCCTCTTTCGCCGTGAGCTCTCCCTTGAGCGTCATGGATCGCCCCAGGGTGGAGGACGGCTGGGCGCCCGTGCTGGGAATAGGACGCGGGGTGACATCTGCCATAGGTTTCTCCATTCGTGGAGGCTCGGGCGGCGGGAGGACCACGCCGGGGCCCGGACCAGCCGGGCTCGAGCTCGTATTTTCCGGTCGTTGCTTCTTGTCCCACAACATGGGGTCGTCCGGCGCTGCTCCAGCCTACTTACTTAGCCTCGCGCGCCAAAACCAGTTTAACCCCGCCGGCGCAACCCGCGCAACGCCGCATTTTTTGCGGTTGCGGCGCAGGGCGGCACCTCTCAACCCTTGTCAGGGTTCTTTACGAACTTCAAGGACGCGGAATTCATGCAGTAACGCAAACCCGTGGGCGGCGGGCCGTCGTCAAAAACGTGACCGAGGTGGGCGTCGCAAAGCCTGCACAGCACTTCGTTGCGCACCATGCCCAGGCTCGAATCCGTGCGCGTCTCGATGTTCTCCGCCGCGATCGGCGCCCAGAAGCTCGGCCAACCCGTTCCGGAGTCGAACTTGGTGTTGGAATTAAACAGCGCATTGTCGCAGCAGATGCAGCGAAAAATGCCCTTGTCGTGCAGGTTCCAATACTGGCCGGTAAAGGCCGTCTCGGTTCCCGCCCTCCGCGTCACTTGATACTGCTCCGGAGTCAGCTGCTTCTGCCACTCAGCGTCTGTCTTCACGACCTTTTGCATCTTCTGGGCTCCTTCGCGTTTGCCTGCGTCGGTGAACTGGACAATCGAAACCGGCTTAGGGTCCCCGGAAGGGCTGCCGCCGCCGGACAGCCCGGCCGCTGCCGCCTTCCGTCGGCCAAACCACACGAGCGCGGCGCTCGCCAAGGCGCCGGCCCCGGCCAGAAACTCCCGGCGGGTTCCAGACGTTTTCATAAGTCGCGTCCTCCCAACCTGATCGATCCCATTTCATCAGATGCGCGGCCGGGCAGATGCGGCACACCCTCACGCGATCGGTGGCCCGATCTTTCGCCCGATCTTTCGGCCGTTTCCGGTCGCTCTTTGGTATCATCAGCAACCTCACCGGCACTCGAGGAGGTGTTTGATGACCCGCCCGTTCCGCTCGCCCGAAGGACTGCGCTCGCTCGAAGGACTCGTGATCATGGCCCTCGCCCTCGGACTGCTTGCCCCCGAGCTGCGGGCGCAGACTGCCGAGCCGCAGGCTTCCGGCAGCGCGGCGATCCCGAAGCAGATTCCGCCCCGGCGCTCCTCGCAAATCCACGAGGGCTTCGGCATCAACTCTGATCTTCCGCGCGATCCCTACCTTCCGTGGGGGCGTTGGTGGTGGACTCGGATGTTTGACGCCGGGGTGAAGTGGATTCGCATCGGGCAGTACGAAAACAGTTCCGACCAGACGAGCTGGGACTGGATTGAGCGCAAGCGCGGCGTGCTCGAGGTTTCGCCGGAGCTTGATGACTACGTCGACTCGCTCGCGGACAACGGCGTGGACATTCAGGTGCAGCTCCTCTACGGCAACCCGATGTACACCTCGCCGGCAGGGCGGCGGCCTGACTTGATCGAGCCCGCGCCCGGCGGCTTCCACAATCCGGACCGCAGTCTCTACTCGATCTTCTGGCCGCCGAAGTCGCCCGAGCAGATTGACGCCTTCACTCGGTACGTCCAATTCATGGTGAATCACTTCAAGGGCCGCATCCACTACTGGGCGCTTTGGAACGAGCAGGACATCGACTACTGGAATCCTGAACCCAACCCCGAAGACTACGGCCGGCTGCTGAAGGCCTTCGTGCCCGCCGTGCACGCGGCCGACCCGGAAGCCAAAGTGATTTACGGCGGACAGGCGTGGCCGCTTTCCCGCGACTTCATCCGGCGTGCGCTCGCCACTTGCCAGTGCGCTTCCGGGATCGACGTCTTTGCCTACCACATCTATCCGGATTACGGCCGCAACTTGAACCCGGAGGCGGTTGACGATCGCGCCCACGCGGGCGGCGGCGGAAACTTGTCGCGCGAACTCATCCGCCACACTCCAGGCGTGCGGCCGGACGTGCAATTCTGGTGCGACGAGTTCAACTCGATTCCATCCTGGGTCAACATGGATGACTCGGTGCAGGTCAAGTACATTCCGCGCCAACTGGTTTACAACTGGGCGCAGGGCGTGAAGACCTTCGTCTGGCTGCTCACTTCCGCCACCGACGGCAATGAGTACGACGACTTCGGCCTGATCCACGGGCTGCGCTACCTGCCCGACGACTTCACCCCGCGCCCCGTCTACTCCGCTCTCGCGCACACCAACTGGCTCTTCTCCGATACGCGTCCGGATGCCTCGATCAAGGTGCAGAGCCCCGACTTCGAGGCGCTCAGCCGCCGCGCGGCCAGCCCGCTGCTCGCCTACGGATTCCGTTCGCGCACCGGCAAGGCGATCGTAGCCTACTGGCTAGCCGCCCGCAGCCAGCCCGGCAATCGCGGCCCCGGCGGCGTGGCCGGCGTGCGGATCGAAGGCAGCGGCATCCGGCGCCCCGTGCTGATCGATGTGGACTCCGGCGGCATTACGCCGCTCGACTGGAAGGACCAGGCCGCCGGCGAACTCGCGTCCGTGCCGGTGCGCGACAGCGTGATGGCGATTGCCGACGCGGATTACTTCGATTGGGCCACGCTGCCCGAAGCCCCGAGTTCGCTCACCGTGGCTCGCGCGAACGGCGGCCCGCAGCTTACTTGGGAGATGCACGGCGGAGAGGCGACGTCCGCCGTCGTGGAACGGCGTGTCGATGGCGGAGGCGCGTCGAGCGGACGCTGGGAGAAGGTCGCCACCCTGCCGTCTCGGGCGACATCCTACGCGGACTCGACGCTCGGGACCGGTGTCCACGCGTCTTACCGGGTAAGGGCCGTCAACGCCAACGGCGAGTCGGCGTACTCCAACATCGTGAGCGCGGCACACTGAGCTACACGCATAGGCTCTGTGCTTATTGTCCGGTTGGCCTTGCAGGAGGAGTTGGCTTTGAATTGACAAAACGAAGCGAACGCAAAAGACCGCCTATTGATTCCAAAGCATTTAGCGCGAATCGAGTTGGGCTTGCGGTGGCTTCGTTTGACTTCGTTTTGACCTGTTTTTCACACCGATTTATTGATTCCATTGGGCTTAGTGGCTTCGTTTTGCAAAATTTTAGATTCCTTTTTTTTGCTTTTTCGGGGCTCCGCGGCCGACTTACCGTAGTAACCATTCGCATATACACAGATTTCAAAACTGGCTCTACGCTGGCGAGCGCTGGTTGGCGTGATTCCGCGCCGGAATTGAGCCGTTGAATGATCGGGCGATTGAGGCATTGAATGATCGGGTGATTGCGTGATCGGGTCATTGACCATCTCCGTACAGCGGGCTGTCCCATTCAATTTGTTATGCCGGGCGTTGGACCGGTTGTTGGCGACCACCACCCCTAACCCCTCCTCAACGAGGAGGGAAACTCCCCTCCTTTGATAAGGAGGGGCGGGGGTGGTTGCAGCGAAATAGCCGGGACAGCTCACTAGTCGCACTTGGCGCCTCGCACCTTGCTCCGTAAAGGGTCGCAGGTTTGAGCGGGACCGTGGGTACGGCCGCGACAAACGAGAAAGTTTAGATTGCCCAATGATTTCAATCGGTTTACCTGTGGAAAAGCGCGCCGCTGCCTGACGACGCGGGCCACATCGCTCCTTGCCGCCCTCACACCCGAAAGGTCTAACAGCCAGCGAGTGTCACCGGAGGTCGCTGAGGTATGTTGCGGCAATGGCAGCGGCCCGGACTTCGCGTTTGTGCCGCCCGGTCTGCTATCATGATCCTGTTCATAACATGCCAGCGCCCGACGCCCAAGCCAGCCGAAACCGGAAAATCCTTCCTCTCGACGAAGCCGTGCTGCGCGTCCATGAGCTGAAGGAACAGGGCCAACGCGTGGTATTCACCAACGGCTGCTTCGATCTCGTTCATCCCGGGCACACACGGTATCTGGCCGCGGCGCGCGCGCTCGGCGACGTGCTGGTGGTGGCCGTGAACAGCGATCGGACCATTCGCCTGCTGAAGGGCGAAGGGCGTCCTCTGGTTCCCGAAGCGGAGCGCATGGAGATGCTGGCGGCGCTGCGCGTGGTCGATTACGTCATCCTCTTCGATGACCCCACGCCGCGCGAGGTGATCGCGCGCATGCTGCCGCAAGTTCTGGTGAAGGGCGCCGACTGGGGTCCGAACGCCATCGTGGGCCGCGAAGAGGTGGAGGCGGCCGGCGGAAAGGTGGTCTCGATGCCTGTGGCGCAGGGATTCTCCACCTCGTCGATTATCGAGAGGATTCGAGCCATTCCGCAAGCGCGCGCCAAAGCCGGTCCGGAGTAAGGAGATCTCTGGAGCAAGGAAAGCTCTGGAGCCGCCTCGATTCGTCGTCCGCTTTGATCGTCGTTCCGGTCTTGACCCATGCCCGTAACCGAGAGCCCGATCGTCGAAGCCCAGCCGGGCGCCCGAGACACTCTGCGGGCTCGCCTGGCCACTTTGCTCGTCCACCCGGCGCTCGGGGCGGCTCGCGAGACGGTCGCGGCGGCGAGCGGCACGCTGACCCTTTCCGATGTGACGCCCGCGGCGAAGGGGTTCGTGCTGGCCGCCGTCGCCCGCCATGTCGCCCCCGATGTCGGGCGTCCCCTGCTGGTGTTGACGCGCGATAACGAGTCTGCCGACCGGCTGGCCCGCACGGCTTCAACTTTTCTCGCCTGGCTCGGCGGACGTGCGGACGCGGTCGCGGCCCTGCCCGCCTTCGACTGCTCGCCCTACCAGGGACGCTCACCGCACCCCGAAATCCTGGAACGCCGCGCCCTGACGCTCTGGAACGTCGCTCGTGGACACACCCGATTCGTAGTGGCGCCGCTCGCGGCCGCACTCGGGCGCTTCGCCGACGCGTCGTACTACCGGTCGCTTGCGCTCGAAGTCAAGCCCGGCGATGAGCTGATTCTGGCGGACTTCGCCGAGCACCTGGCGGGCATCGGTTACGAGCCGTCGGAGCCGGTGAACGCGCCGGGCCAGTTCTCGGTGCGGGGCGGCATTGTGGACGTCTTTCCTCCCGAAGCGGAATGGCCGGTTCGCATCGAGTTCTTCGGCGACCAGGTCGAGTCATTGCGCGAGTTTGACCCGAGCAGCCAGCGGTCGCGCCACGCCACGCCCGCCGTTCTCATCCTTCCATTGTCTGAAGTCAGACGCTCGCGAGGTCTCTTCCAGGTCTTGATCCGCAAGCTCGCGGCTCGCGAGGCGCCATTGGCCCACGCCGAAGCCGAGCCTGCCTGGGCCGCTGAGTACTCCGCGCCCTTCCCGGGATGGGAATTCTTCGCGCCGCTCGCGGAGCCGCGTCCCAACACGCTGGCCGCGCTCATGGCGCAGGCAGGGCAGAGCGCCGGCAAGGGTTCCAGCGCAAAGCCGCGGCCGCCGGCCACGGTGTGGGACGAGCCTCTCGACCGTGAGCGCGACCTGATCACCCTGCAGCAGGACTGGACGGCGGGTTTTGACAGCGTTCGGGACATGAGCCCGCCGCGTCCGCGCCCTGACGAGGTCTTTCTGACGGAGGCGGAATTCAGGGCTTCCGTCGGCTCCGGGCCTCACCTCGGTCTCAAGGAACTCGGTCTCGAAACCCTTGCGGCGCCCGTGGGAGAGAACCCGCAGGACAGCTCCGAAGCGCAGGCGGAAACTCCGGGCCCGGACGCGGCGGACTTATCGCCGAACGGCCGTATGTCGTCTGAGGCCGCGTCCGAGACCGCGCCCGATTCGGGCAACGACACTCCCTTCCCTTCGCAACCGGCGCCGCGCTATCACGGGTCGCTCAAGACCTGGACGGACGACATCCGCGCGCGCGTCGAGGCCGGTGAGAGCGTGATCCTCGCGCTCGCGGCGTCAGGCAGGGTGGAGCGTCTCCACGAAATCCTGGGTGACTACAAGGTCCCGTACACCGATGCCACCGCACGCGCTGCCGCCTCTTCCGCGCCAGGCGAAGGCCAGACTGCGGGAAAGCTGCCGCTCCTCATCGTGCGGGGCGACCTCGACGAGGGCGTGTTGTTTCCCGGCGCGAAGCTGCTGATCGAGAGCGAGAGCGACGTCTTCGGCGGGTTTGACTGGGGACGTCCGGGCCGGCGCGACAAATCGAGCGTGATTTCCACCTTCATTTCGGACTTGAGCGACTTGAAGGTGGGCGATTACGTCGTGCACCTCGATCACGGGATCGCGCTGTATCAGGGCCTGCGCCAGCTCGAAGTGGAAGGCAAATCGCGCGACTTCATGCTGCTGACCTACCAGGACGAGGCCAAGCTCTACGTTCCCCTCGAGCGCCTCGACCTGGTCGAGAAATACCGATCGGGCGGAGACGGAGTGAAGCCCACGCTCGACCGGCTGGGCGGCGTCACCTGGGAGCGCACCAAGACGCGCGTGAAGAAGGCGCTGCGCGACATGGCGCAGGAGTTGCTGCAGATCTACGCGCAGCGCAAGACGAGCGGCGGAGTCGCCTACAGCCCGGACACTCCCTGGCAGAAAGAGTTCGAAGAGGCCTTCGAATTTGAGGAGACGCCGGACCAGTTGAGCGCGCTCGGGGAAATCAAACGCGATCTCGAGAGTCCGGAGCCCATGGACCGGCTGCTCTGCGGCGACGTGGGCTATGGCAAGACGGAGCTCGCGATGCGGGCGGCGTTCAAGGTGGTGCAGGACGGCCGACAGGTGGCCGTGCTGACGCCCACCACCGTGCTCGCCTTCCAGCATACGAACACCTTCCGCAAACGTATGGGCTCGTTCCCGATCCGCATCGAGATGCTCAGCCGCTTTCGCCCGCCCTCCGAGCAGAAGTCGGTGGTGGCCGAAGTGCAGGCCGGCAGGGTGGACATCGTGATCGGCACCCACCGGCTGCTCTCGAAAGACGTGGCCTTTCACAACCTCGGGCTTCTGATCGTGGACGAAGAGCAGCGCTTCGGCGTGGCCGCCAAGGAGAAACTCAAGAAACTGCGCGCCAACGTGGACGTGCTCACCCTGACGGCAACGCCCATTCCGCGCACTCTGCACATGTCGCTCGGCGGCATGCGCGACCTTTCGGTGATCGAAACGCCTCCCCGCGGACGCCTGGCGATCCAGACGTCGGTGGCGCCCTTCAATGACGCGCTGGTGCAATCGGCGATCCTCCAGGAGATGGCGCGCGAGGGTCAGGTGTACTTCGTCCACAACCGGGTGGAATCGATTTTTGCTATCGCGGCGCTCGTCCAGCGCCTGGTGCCGACCGCGCGGATCGGCGTGGGACACGGGCAGATGGGCGAGAAAGAGCTCGAACGCGTGATGCTGAAATTCGTCGAGTACGGCTACGACGTGTTCGTCTCGACCACCATCGTGGAAAATGGGCTGGATATCCCGCGAGCCAACACCCTGATCGTGAACCACGCCGAGCGTTTCGGCCTGGCGGACCTCTACCAGTTGCGGGGGCGTGTGGGCCGCTCGGACCGGCGCGCTTACGCTTATCTGTTGATCCCCGCGGAGGATTCGCTCACGCCGATCGCCCGGCGCCGCCTGACCGCTCTCAAAGAGTTTTCGGATCTCGGGGCCGGCTTCCGCCTGGCCGCGCTCGATCTCGAGCTGCGCGGCGCGGGGAACGTGCTGGGCGCGGAACAGTCCGGCCATCTCAACGCCATCGGCCTCGATCTTTACCTGAAGATGCTCGAGCAGACCGTCGAAGAGCTGAAGGGCAACCCGGCGGCGCCCGAGGTGCACACCACGCTGAATCTGGGCCTCGACATCAAGATTCCCGACAGCTATATCGCCGACGAGATGCAGCGCCTGCGCATGTACAAGCGGATTTCGGGCGTCGCCAGCGAAGCGGAGCGCGCGGAACTGGAAGCGGAGCTCGCGGACCGTTACGGCCTTTTGCCCGCGCCCGTCACCACCCTGCTCGGCTACGCGCTCCTCAAGGCCGCGGCCGAACGATTGCGGGTTCAATCCATCGAGCGCAAAAACGATGAAGTCTGGATTCGCTTCGACGCCCAGTCGCCCGTGGACACCGAGAAGCTGCGCCAGTTCATGCGGCGCCGCCGGGAAGCGGTGCTGCGGCCGGACGGTTCTCTCCGGTTTCGCGCTCGCGCGCAGGACTCCGCGCTGCTGGCGGAGCTGCACGCAACCTTGCACGAGCTGCACGCTTCGAACTAGAATCGAACAAGCAGCGGGCCGCGAGGCCGCCGCAAAGGACGATCTGCAATGAGAATGAAATCCGCTTCGACCGGCGCCGTTTGGGTTGGGATCGCGCTCGCTTCCCTGCCCGCTGTGGGCGCGCCCAAGATCATCAACCGCATCATCTGCCGCGTGAACAACGAGATCATCACGCAGCGCCAGTTCGAGGGCGAGCAGCAGAAGCTGCGCGACGACCTCAGCCAGCACTATTCCGGCGCCGAACTGGACGCGCACGTTCGACAGCAGAGCAGCGACTTGCTGCGCTCGATGATCGACGAAGACCTCCTGGTGCAGAAGGCCAAAGACCTCGACATCAGCGTAGAGACCGACGTCATCAAGCAGTTGGACCAGGTCCGCGAGGCCAACCATCTGAACAGCCTGCAGGATCTGGAAAAAGAGGTGGAAAAGCAGGGCCTGGTCTGGGAGGATTTCCAGGACCGTATCCGCCGCCAGTTGCTGGTGCAGCAGGTGATCGAGCGCGAGGTCGGTTCCCGCATCAGCATCACGCGCGATGTGGCGCGCAAGTACTTCGACACCCACCGCGACGAGTTCGAGTCCCCTCCCGGAAAGCGCCTGGGAGAAATCCTGATCTCGAATGACAAGCGCACGCCCGAAGAGGCTGCCAAGCGCGCTCAGGACGCCCTGGCCGAGTTGAAAGGCGGCGCAAAATGGGAAGAGACGGTCAAGAAGTACTCAGATGACGCTTCGAACGGACCCCAGGGCGACATCGGATTCGTGAAGGAAGGCACGATGGCGCCGGCAGTCGCCGACGCCGTCGCCAAGCTGGACGTCAATGATCAATCCGAACTGGTTCAGGTCAAGACCGGCTACCTGATCTTGCGGGTGCTCGAAGTGCGCACCGGCGGAGCGCCCAAATTCGAAGAGGTTGAGCAGCACGTGAACGAAACGCTCTACAACCAGCAGATGCAGGGCGCGCTGCGCAAGTATCTGGGCGAACTCCGGCTACAGAGCTACATCCAGATGGCGCCGGGCTACATCGATACGGGCGCGGTCAAGGGCGAGACGGTATCGCCCGTGGACCTGGATGAATGAAAGAGAGTTTCGTCGCCGAGCTGCGGCCGGGATCATTCGTTCACACCACTTTTCTCGTTCAAAGTAAAGAGCTCAAGAAGAGCCGCTCCGGCGGATGCTATCTCGACGTGCGCTTGCAGGACTCGAGCGGGACGATCGCGGGCCGCTACTGGGACGCCGACAGCGTCGCCTTTGATTTCGAAGTGGACGACCTGGTGCTTGTCAAAGCGCAGGTGGAGCAGTACCAGGGCAGCGCGCAGCTTCGGCTCGGAAGCATCGGCCCATACCAAGGGCCATCCGACCTGCGCGACTATCTACCGCGCAGCCCGCGTGATCCGGAGCTGACCTACGCGGCCTTGCTCGAGCGCGCGCGACGCGCGCCTGAAGGGCACATCCGGCAGCTTCTGCTGGCCGTGCTCGAAGACCCGGAGATCGCGCGCCGCTATAAGCTGGCCCCGGCGGCCACGCTCTACCATCATTCTTATCTCGGCGGCCTCCTTGACCACGTCAGTTCGCTCGTCGCGATGGGCGACTTGATCTCGGACCACTACCCCCAGTTAGACCGCGAACTGGTGCTCGCGGGCCTCGTGCTGCACGATCTCGGCAAGATCGAGGAACTGCAGTACGACGGCGCCTTTCGCTACTCGACGCGCGGTCAATTGCTCGGCCACATCGTTCTTGGGCTCGAAATGGTGCGGGAAAAGATCAGCGGGATCGCGGGATTTCCGCCGCGCCTGAGAGATCAGATCGAGCACGTCATCCTGGCGCATCACGGCAAACTGGAATTCGGATCGCCCAAGGAGCCTCTCTTTCCCGAAGCGCTCGTCGTGCACTATCTCGATGACCTCGACTCGAAGCTTGAAAGCATGCGCGCGCAGTACGAGGCCGACGGACAGCGGCCGGGCGACTGGACCACGCGCAATCGCGCTCTCGGACGCGAGCTGCTGAAGGGCGCGCCGGTCCCGAGCATCCTGCCCGCCGCGGAGAGCGCGCCGCCGTCAGAGCCTGAGCCCGCGCCGGCTCAGGGCGATCTCCCGCTGTGAGTGTCTATGCCCCGAAAGACGCGTAATCATCCGCTCGACCTGCCTCCACTCGAGCTCGACTGCATGCGGGCGCTGTGGGGGCTCGGCGAAGGCACGGTGCACGAGATTCGCGCCAGGCTGCTGCCGGAGCGCGCGCTCGCTTACACAACGGTGACGACGGTGATGGATTATCTGTCGAAGAAGGACCTGGTCGGGCGGCAGAAGCGCGGGCGTTCGTTCGTCTATCAACCTCGGGTCTCGGAAGAAACCGTGCGCGAGCACGCCCTCGGCCGCCTCACGCGCAACTTCTTCGAGAGCTCACGCGAACGGCTGCGCGCGTACGTGCTCGGCGAGAGGGCCGCCGCAACGGCGCCGGCGCCGGACCGGCGCGAGCCGCCGGCCGAGGGCCGCGCCCCGGCGATCGACCCAAGCCTGCTGTGATCGTGGGAGAATCCAACTGTGACTGAGCCCGGGCCAGAGATAAACCAGCTCCTGCAGTCCGCCGTCCAGCGCATTCTGCCGCACCGCTATCCGTTTCTGCTCGTGGATCGCGTCACGGAGCTTGTTCCCGGTGTCAGCATCGGAGGCGTCAAGCATTTCAGCGCCGGCGACCAGGGCGTGCAGGGACATTTCCCGGACTTGCCGGTCATTCCCACAGCGATCATTCTCGAACTCGTGACGCAATTGGGCGCGGTGCTGGTGCTCGAGCGCCCCGAGATGCGCGACAAGATCGCCGTGATCCTGCAAATACCGTCCGCCCGCATGATCGAGCCGGTGATTCCGGGCGAGACCGTCCAGGTGCGCGCTGAAGTGGTGAAGCTCCGCGAGAGCTGGGGGGAGCTGCGAGGCACGATTCATCGCGAGGGAACGCTCGTGGCAGAAGGGCACGTGCGTTTTGCGATTGCCAACGCGGCTGATCTCTTGCCTGCGGACCGGCCCTCGACCCCCTCGACCTGAAGACCGCCTCCCGCACAATTCCAGCCGCCTTTAGGCCTCGGGCGCGGCCTCCACAAGCTGCCCGGAAACGGTCTCCGCGAGCGAATCCGCGCGGGCGCTGAAAAACTCGTCCACGCGATCGAGGACCTGTCGCGGCGTGTCCGCGCTCTGAACCTGGTGGCGAAGATCCGCGCCGTTGCGCACGCCGTGCGTGAACCAGCTCGCGAATTGCTTCATCTTGCCGATGGACCCGGGAATCTCCTCGGCTACAAGCATAGCGTAGTACTCGCGGATGAGGGCGTAACGGTCGGCCTCGGTGGGCTCGCGATAAGCGCCCGTCGCGAAATACTCGCTCATCTGCCGGAAGATCCACGGATCGGTGGGCGCGGCGCGGCCGATCATCACGGCGTCGCAGCCCGTGGCGGCGGCCAGGGCTTCGGCGTCGGACGGCGTCAGCACGTCGCCGTTGCCGATCACGGGGATGCGCACCGCCTGCTTCACCTCGGCGATCACGTCCCAGCGCGCCCGGCCGCTGAACCCCTGCAGCCGGGTGCGGCCGTGCACGGCGATGGCTTCCACGCCGCACTGCTCGGCCATGCGGGCCACGGGCACGGCCACGATCTCGTCGTCGCTCCACCCGATGCGGATCTTGATGGTGAATGGAATCGTCACCGCGGCGCGAATCTTCCGCAGGATGGTTTCGAGCTGCGGCAGATCCCGCAACAACCCCGAGCCCCCGCACTTGACCACCTTCTTGGCAGGGCAGCCCAGGTTCAGGTCGATCAGGTCGAAGCCCAGGTCTTCGATCATGGCCGCGGCTTCCGCAAGGCGCTCCGCGTCAGCGCCGAAGATCTGCGCGCTGATCGGACGCTCCTCTTCGGTGTAATAGAGGAAGCGCTTGGACTTGAGGTTTTGCCGCAGCATGCCCTCGCTCGAGACGAACTCCGTCATGATGAGCCCGCAGCCGCCCAGCCGCTTGATGAAGCGCCGGAAGACGGTGTCGGTGATCCCGGCCATGGGAGCCAGGATCTGCGCGGGCCGCACCGGAACATCGCGAATTTGAAGCTGCTCGAACAGCATAGGGGTGGTATGGGACCGCGTCAAACAGGGTTGGGCGCTCAGTCGCTGGTCACGGCCTTCTCATTCTGCCACTGCCGGTAGGCCTCGCTTTTTGAGAGGCCTCGTGCCTTGGCCACCAATTTCAAGGCCGCCTTTTCGGTGACCCCCTGCGCCGTCATGGCCAGGTCCAGGTCCTCCTGAATGGAGCGCGACTTGAGCCCGTCCGCGCGCTCGACTCCGTCTTCCGGCGGGCCGAGCAGCACCGTGACCTCACCCTTGACCCGCCTGCCCTTGAGCCGCCCGAGCACCTCGGAAACCGTACCGCGCAGGAATTCCTCGTGCAGCTTGGTGATCTCGCGGGCCAGCACCAGCGGGCGGTTCCCGAGAATCTCCAGCACGTCCTCGAGCGCCTCGGCCACACGGAGGGGCGATTCGTAGAACACCAGGGCGCGCTCGTTCTTCAGATCGCGCAGAAAGCGTTGCCGCGTAAGGCGCTTGCCGGGCAGAAAGCCGACAAAGCGGAATTCTTCCACCGGCAGGCCGCCCGCGGCGAGGGTTGCCACCAGCGCCGACGCGCCCGGCACCGGAATCACGCTCACGTTGTGACGCACGGCCAGCTTGACCAGGCGGAAGCCGGGATCGGACACGAGCGGCATTCCGGCGTCCGACACCAGGGCGATGTCATCACCCTCCTCCATGCGAATCAGCAGTTCCGGCGCGCGGGTGAGCTCATTGTGCTCGTGATAACTGATCGCGGGCGTGGTGATGCCGTAGTGATCGAGCAATTGACCTGTGCGGCGGGTGTCTTCGCACGCCACCAGGTCGACCTCCTTGAGCACTCGCAATGCGCGCAGGGTGATATCCTCGAGGTTGCCGATCGGCGTTCCGACCACGTAGAGGTGGCCCGGCGGAGAAGCCGGATCGTGAGCAGGAGGCGTCTTAGGTTTAGGCATCGCAGAACTCCGTTGTAGGGGTCGAGGCGCCGTGCCGGGCTGCCACACTCCAGTCTACATTGCCCTTGTCCGCCGGGGCAATCGGCGGGCTTGGCGAAGCCCCGGCATCGCCGACTAATCGGGAGCAACCTATCGAGACCAAAATGGAAACCAAAATCGTTCGCATCGAAAAGCCCGCCGACCTGAACTTGATTCTGGGCCAAGCGCACTTCATCAAGACCGTCGAGGACCTCTACGAGGCCATCGTGCAAACCGTGCCGGGAATGAAGTTTGGCATCGGTTTCTGTGAGTCCTCCGGCCCGGCGCTCGTGCGCTATGCCGGCAACGATCCCGCTCTGATCGGGCTCGCACAGCGCAACGCGCTCGCCCTCGGCACCGGGCACGCTTTCATCATTTTTCTGGAGGGCGGATTCCCCATCAATATCCTCAACACCATCAAGAATGTGCCCGAAGTCTGCAGGATCTTCTGCGCCACGGCCAATCCGGTGGAAGTGATCGTGGCCGAGACGGCGCAAGGACGCGGCATCCTGGGCGTGATCGACGGCGCCAAGAGCCAAGGCATCGAGACCGATGCCGACATTACGGCTCGCAAGGACCTGCTGAGGCGGTTCGGTTACAAGCTCTAGCCGCCAGACGCCGGCCATCCCACGGCAACACGCTGCTTTGGGCCTGTCGCAGGGACATGTCGAACTAAAGGACTTATCCGGCCGGAGCTTCGGTTCGGTTGGCTTCGGTTGGCTTCGCCTTGTCCGGTTTCCTCACGGTTTTAATTGATTGCAAAGGACTTAATTGGGTTCGCTTCCCTCATTTTCGATGGGGGGGGTGGGAGGCGGGCCTAAGTTCGCGATTTCTGCCTCAGGGTGCCGGCGATGCCCGCTCCGGAACGTGGGTCCGTATGAATTCCACGATGTCCTGGGTGGATGCCCCGGGCTGGAATACTTCCGCCACGCCCTGGGCCTTGAGACCGGGAATGTCTTCTTCAGGGATGATGCCGCCCACGAGCACCAGCACGTCGTTCATGCCCTCGGCGCGCAGCAGGTCGCAGATGCGGGGCACGATGGTGTTGTGGGCGCCGGAAAGGATAGAGATGCCGATGGCGTCGACGTCCTCCTGCACGGCAGCCCGGGCGATCTGCTCCGGCGTCTGTCGCAGGCCGGTGTAGATCACTTCCATGCCGGCGTCGCGCAGGGCGCGCGCCACAATCTTGGCTCCACGGTCGTGGCCGTCCAAGCCGGGCTTGGCGACGAGTACTCGAATTCGTTTGTCCATAGTCAATCCAGAGGTTCATTCAAAAAGCTGAGCGACGGGAACAGAGAATCGTGGCAAGAGTTCAGGAGTTTCGAGAACATCATCCGGTCCGAGAACGGACGCTACGCCGCCGCCACGGAAGACGTGAACCTCGCGCAGGAGGGGATATACCACCCACACCTCGTGGGCCCCGGCTGCGAGATACTGCTCGACTTTTCGGGCAAGATTCTGAGCCAAATCCGTCGGCGACACGACCTCGACGGCCAGGGCCGGAGCGCCTTGAATGCGCCGGTCCAGGTCGATGTCGCGCATGCGATCGGTGGGAACGAACGAGACGTCCGGGATGCGCACGGTTTCGGACGAAAGCTGGTATCCAGTTTCTAGGAAGACGCGCCCCAATTGCCGCGGGCGCACGACGTCCCACAAAACTCGGGCAATATTGTCGCGGACGAGATTGTGGCGCGGCATGGGCTCGGTCATGGTGGCCAGCTCGCCTTCATCAAGCTCGTAAAGCAAGCCTTCCACGACGGGCAATTGATCGAACTGTTCCAAGGTCAAGAGCGTTTGCGTAGCCATCAAACCGAACCCTCGCCCCTACGCTCCTTCTTAAGAGCCGGAGGCAGCGGAACAGCGAGAATAGTCGCCTCGTCAGGTTTCGAAATCAGAGGTCCAGGCTTGAACGGATGCTTCGGTCGCGGTCGCTCCGGCTTGGACACCGCCCCACGCTCTTCCTCAGGGGACCCGGCAACACTCTCTTCGGTCTCAACCGGAATAGTCGGTTTGCTCCTCATCGTCCACCTCTCAAAATCTCAGCACCGATCGCAGCTACTGCCAACAGAATAGCGAGGAACGTGAAAAAAACACACCACACGGCCCGGACGGCGTTGCGCTGCTTTACTGTTAGCTGACTCTGGTTAAGCTCTACCGTTTCAATCAGGGTTGGCAGAAACGCCTTTTTCGTTTCCACGACTCCCTCGTTTACCCATTCCACAAGATCCTGGAAATGAACTCCTGTGTACAACTTTCGCATGCGAAAGGCCTGCAAAGCAAAATACAGGTCTATGGCAAGCATGAGGATAATGGCGCCCAGTATAAAATCGAAAAAGCGGCCAACAACAAGCGGATGGATCTTCGCAGGATCTGCAGCGAACACGGCGGCAAGCAACCCGACGATTACGGCACCCAGGAAACCGATGAGCACCCCGGTCTTGGTGTCCAACGATTCCACCGACTTCAGTTGCTCACCAATTTTCTTCAATCCAGCGTCGTAAACAAAGTCAACGCCAGACGGTGGATCGCCTTGGCCCATAACTCACCGAAGAGAGCTCCCTGAGAAACCGCCTCACCCGAACGCCGGCTCTTCGTACGTTCCGAACACCCGCCGCAGCACGTCGCACATCTCGCCCAAGCTGGCATAGGCCCGCACGCATTCGAGGATGTAAGGCATAAGGTTTCGATCCGTCCCAGCGGCGCCGCTCATGGCTTCGAGGGTCGAGGCCACGCGTGCGTTGTCACGCGTACGTCTCAGCTCCGCGAGCTGGGCGTTCTGGCGGTGCGCCACGGTCTCGTCAATCACCAGGATTTCGATGGGGCGTTTCTCGTCGGTCACAAACTCGTTCACACCTACGATGGTCTTTTCCTTGCGCTCGAGCTGCTGCTGGTAAACGTAAGCGGCTTCGTGGATCTCGCGCTGCGGGAAGCCTTTCTCCACCGCCGCCACCATGCCGCCCATGGCGTCAATACGTTCAAAGTAGTCCCAGCAGGCGCGCTCGGTCTCGAGCGTGAGCTTTTCCACGAAATACGAGCCGGCCAGCGGGTCCACGGTGTTCGGCACGCCGCTTTCGTGCGCGATCACCTGCTGGGTGCGCAGCGCCAGCGTGACGGCCGATTCGGTGGGCAGCGCCCAGGCTTCGTCGAGCGAATTGGTGTGCAGGCTCTGCGTGCCGCCCAGCACGCCCGCCAGCGCCTGGATAGTGGTGCGGATCACGTTGTTGTAAGGCTGCTGCGCGGTGAGGGAGCATCCGGCCGTCTGGGTGTGAAAGCGGCACAGCCACGAGCGCGGATCGGCGGCGTGGTAGCGTTCCCGCATGACCTTGGCCCAGATTTTGCGCGCCGCGCGGTACTTGGCGATCTCTTCGAAAAGATCATTGTGAGCGTTGAAGAAAAAGCTCAGCCGCGGCGCGAAGTCGTCCACGTTCATCCCGGCGCGCAACACCCACTCCACGTATTCCATGCCGTCGCGCAGGGTGAAAGCCAGCTCCTGCACCGCCGTCGATCCCGCCTCGCGGATGTGGTAGCCGCTGATCGAAATGGGATTCCAGCGCGGCACCTCGCGCGCCCCGAACGTGATCGTGTCGACCACCAGGCGCATGGAAGGCTCGGGGGGAAAGATGTATTCCTTCTGCGCGATGTATTCCTTGAGGATGTCGTTCTGCGTGGTGCCCGAAATCTTCTTCCAATCGGCGCCGCTCTTCTCCGCCACCACCAGGTACATCGCCCAGATGATGGCGGCGGGCGAATTGATGGTCATCGAAGTGGTCACTTGCTCAAGCGGGAGGCCGCGCAGCAGCACCTCCATATCGGCAAGCGACGAGATCGCCACTCCGCACTTCCCGACCTCGCCTTCTGCCAGCATGTGGTCGCTGTCGTAACCCATCAGCGTGGGCAGGTCGAAGGCAATGGAGAGCCCGGTCTGGCCCTGTTTGAGCAAATAATGCAGGCGCGCGTTGGTGTCTTCCGGGCTGCCGAAACCGGAGAACTGCCGCATCGTCCACAACTTCCCGCGATACATGGTGCGGTGAATGCCGCGCGTGAAGGGGTACGCGCCCGGGTCGCCCAGGTCGCGCTGATAGTCGAAACCGGCGAGATCGTCCTCGGTGTAAAGCCTCTTGATCGGAACGCCGGAGAGGGTCGTAAACTCGGTTGCGGGAGCGGTTTTAGCGGTCGCGCGGCGGTTCGTTTTCGAGGCGACCGGGCCGGATTCGAGGGTCTCGACGGCAGGAGCGGGGTCTTTACTCATCGCACGTCAATTGCAGCCTATCCCATGGGAAAAGTCAATTGAGGCAGTTGGGTGGTAGTGGCTCAAATTCAGACTGAGTCACTACCAGTTGGGTGGTAGTGGGCCGGTTTTGAATTAGGACCAACCACCCCGGCCTTCGGCCACCCCTCCTCAACTGAGGAGGGGAACTCGCAAACTAGGGGAACTTGCAAACTAGGGGAACTTGCAAACTAGGGGAACTTGCAACCAGCGGACGGGGCCCGCCGCAGAAGGGGACCGCCACCCTTAACGCGCATCGACTGAAGAAGCATCGGCTCGCGAATAGCAGTCCCCTCCTCGGTTGAGGAGGGGTGGCCGAAGGCCGGGGTGGTCGATCTCGATCCTCAAGCTCTTACTCGTATCGCAGCGCAACCATCGGATCCACCCGCATGGCTCGCCTCGCGGGAATATAGCCGGCGATCAGTGCGACGACGCATAGCACCGCCACGGCCCCGATCAGGGTCACGGCGTCGCGCCCGCCCAACCCGAACAGCATCTGCTGCAGCAGACGGGTGGTGGCAAGAGAAATACAAACACCCGCCGCCACGCCGCCCCCGAGCACCGCCATCAGGTCCTGCATGACGAGACGCAAAATCGAACCCGGCTGCGCGCCCAAGGCCATGCGGATCCCGAACTCGGCTTGCCGCTGCGTCACCAGGTAAGAAAGCGTCCCATAGAGGCCGATCGTCGCCAGCAGCAGCGCCAAAGCGCCGAAGAAGCCCGAGAGCAGGGCGAGTAACCGCTCTTGAACCATCGAGTCGTCCGCGAGGCCGGCCAGAGTATGGAACTCGAGCGGAATCTCCCTGTTCACGCCGGCGACGGCAGCCTGAATCGGGGCGGCGAGCACCGAAGGCGGTATCGCGCTTCGCACCTCGAAGGTCTCAACCTCGGAGTGGCCGGGGACCTGCGTGGCGGGGAAGAAGGCGGTGGGATGAATGTCCGCGCGAAGCGATTCGTATTTCGCGTCCTTGGTAATTCCCACCACCTCGATCGGGGGGCCCAGCTTCCCGCCGGCATCGTCGATGCGGAATGTCCTGCCGACGGGATTCAGGCCGGCAAAGAATCGGTGCGCCAGAGTCTGGTTGACGATGGCGACGGCGGGCGAAGTGGTGGTGTCGCCGGCGTTGAAGACCCGCCCGGCCAGCAGCGGCATTCGCACCGTCTCGAAAAAGCCCGGAGAGACGTAATTGAACCAGGCAAGAACATCGTCGCCCGTTACGCCTTTCGACCAGTCGGTGTGAATGCTATTGTTCCAGGCCCCGCCGCTGATCGGCGTCATCACCGAGCGACCGACCGAAACCACGCCCGGCAGGGCGCTGAGGCGGCTTTCGATCTGGTCGTAGGTGGCAAGCTGCTGGTCGGGCGGAATCTTCGCCGTCTTGAGGTCGGCCTGCACCAGCAGAACATTATTACGGTCGAACCCGATATCGAGCGTCGCCAGCTTGGCGAAACTGCGCAGCAACAATCCGGCAGCCACCAGCAGCACCAGTGAGAGCGCCACTTGCGACGCCACGATCCACTTGCGGGCCCGGAAGCGCGAGGAACGCTCGATTTCGAGCGCGTGGGCGCCTTTCATGGCAGAAGTTAGGGATACGTGCGTGGAGCGGAGGGCCGGCAGAAGACCAAACAAAAAAGCGGTCAGGGCCGCGATTGCGGCCGTGAACCCAAGCACGCGGCCGTCGAAGGAAAGGTCCAGGAAGACCGTATTCCGCGCGGTCGACATATAGCGGACCAGCAGGGCCGTGCCCCAGCGCGCGAAGAGGATTCCGGCGAGCGCTCCGGCCGAAGAGAGCATAAGGCACTCCGTCATCAGTTGCCGGATCAGCCGCCCGCGGCTTGCGCCGAGAGCTTGCCTGACGGCGATCTCCTTGTGGCGGGCCGCCGCGCGGGCCAGCATCAGGCTCGCGATGTTGGCGCAGGTAATCAGCAGCACCAGCCCCACCACACCCATCAGGACCTGCAGAGGCTGGCGGAACTGCTGCCGCAGCCCCGAGATGCCGGTGGCGGCGGGGTCAGCCACCAACGACTGCTTGCGAAAGTTTTGCTGCCCGCCGGCGGACCAGTCCAGGGGAACGGCCGCATCGAAGACCCCCGGCGAGAGCGCCTGGAGGCGCGCGGCCGTCTGTGAGCGGCCGACGCCCGGCTTCATCCGGCCGGCCACGGTGAGCCACCACCAGGAGCGCTGGTCCAGTCGTGACTGCTGGCCGTCGATGATCGCCGTCGAGCAGATTGGCGCCGCCACATCGAACTTCTGGCCGACCTCCATGCCGAAGAAGCCGGAGGGCGTGACGCCGATCACTTCGAACGGATGGTCGTTGAGCGAGAGCGTGCTGCCGATGGCGCTCGGAGCGCCGCCGTAGTGCTCCTGCCAGAAGCCGTAGCTCAAGACAGCGACCGCGGGGCAACCGCGCCGGTCATCGGCGGCCGCGATCAATCGTCCCGCCGTGGGCCGAAGGCCAAGAGTGTTGAAGAATCCGCCGCTGACCCAGACGGTGTTGGCCAGGTGCGCGGCGCCGCCCTGGGCGAGATCGAGCCGGTTTTGTCCCCAGGCAAAAACGCTGGAGAAAACGTCCTGCCGGTCGCGCACCTGCTCCCACAGGGGGTTAGTGAAGCTGGGCGAAGCCGCGCCCCACCGAGGATTGTACCGTTCGATGAGAGCCAACTCGTCCGGCTTCTGCACCGGCAATATCCGCAGCACGACGGCGTCGACCAGGCTGAAGATGGCCGTGTTGGCGCCGATACCGAGCGCGAGCGAAAGGAGCGCAACCGCGGTAACGGCCGGGGTCTTCCACAGCAGGCGGGCGGCGAAGCGCACGTCCTGCAGGAGCGTCTCGATGAAACTCACGCCGCGGGCGTCGCGGCATTCCTCCTTGATCTGATCGAGCCCGCCGAACTCGAGGCGGGCGCGGCGCCGTGCTTCGTCCGGCGCGAGGCCGGCGGCGACGTACTTCGATACCTGGCGCTCGAAGTGCTCGCGCAGCTCGTGATCAAGCTCACCCTCAACGGTGTCGCGCCGGAACAGGGCGCGCAGACGAAAGACCAGATCGCTGAACATGCCATCCTCCTACGACGTCTCGAGCACCTGAGCCACGGCGGCCGCGAGCTTGCGCCAGGCGCTCTCTTCGGCCTGGAGCTGCCGGCGCCCGCTCGCCGTGAGCCCGTAAAACTTCGCCCGGCGATTGTTATCCGAGGCGCCCCAGCGCGCTTTGATCCAACCGCGGCGCTCGAGGCGGTGCAGGGCCGGATAGAGCGAGCCCTGCTGAACCTGGAGCACTTTGCTCGATATCTGGTGAATGCGCTCGGAGATGGCCCAGCCGTGCTGCGGGCCGAGCGCGAGCGTGCGCAGGATCAGAAGGTCCAAAGTGCCTTGCGGCAGGTCAATCCGCGGGTCAGCCATGCACTCCCCTTTCACTTCTACAGGGAGAATACACAGTCTTTTGTCGAAGTGCAAGGGGAATCAACAGGGCGGACCCGGCGAGAGATCAACATCGGGATTTGGCGGGATGTAGGGACGTCATCCAAGCGAAAGAAGGGAGGGATCATCGGTCGCCCAGGGCCGCCTCGCGCGAGGGCGGACATTGCGTCCGCCCCAACGCGATAAAGCGGCATCTGAGCCGCGCCCGCGCTTACAGCTTGGCCGGCTGATTCCAGCCCGCGCCGAAGACGATCTGATCGAGGGGTTTGCGCGCGCGGGGTGCAGTTTCGCCCTGGCGGAAACTCTCCGGAAGTTGCTCGGCCGGCGCCGGATAGCCGAGAGCAACCGCGGCGCCCAACTCGTAATCGTCAGGAATGTTGAGTTCCTTGCGCGCTCGCTCATGATCGTAACCGGCCATGCCATGCGCGTAAATCCCCATGGAAACGGCTTGCAGCATCAGGTTGGCGAGGGCGGCCCCGGTATCGTGCAGCGCGTGGTGATTCGGCGCGTTGTTGTGAGTGAAATGTTTCTTGGCCACGGTGAGGATCAGCACGGGCGCCGTTCGGGCCCACTGCTGATTGAATTCCACGAGGATGTTCAGCATCTTCTGATAAGCCGCCGGATCGGACTTGGTGGCTACAAGAAACCGCCACGGCTGCTCGTTGTAGGACGACGCCGCCCAGCGGGCCGCTTCGAGCAGCGTGCGCAGATCATGGGCTGACACTTCACGACTCGAAAACGATCGCGGACTCCAGCGCGACCGAATCAACGCATGCACTCCGGTCACAGTGTCGGCAAGCTTAACCGGGGGGACTCCGGCCGGTTCCGGCGTTGGCATGGCAGTGCTCATCATCTCCTCCTGCGGCCGCGTCGTGACTCGTCATGCAGCCGTTAGTTGTTATAACGACCATTGGATGCAGGATCGGTCAGCAGGATTCAACCAGCGGAAGGAGGGTGATCCGGATCGATCCAGAGCGTCGCCGAGGGCGGCTCCGGGCTCGTGATGTCCAGGTTGACCACGATCGGCTCCTGGCCGCTGCGCACCACCACGGCTTCCACCGGTTCGTCGCGCCGGGCGTTGATCTCCTGGTGGGGCACGAAGGGAGGAACGTAGATGAAGTCCCCGGGGCCCGCCTCGTCCACGAACTCCAGGCGCCCGCCCCAGCGGAAGCGCGCCCGGCCTTTGACGATGTAAAGCACGGTCTCGAGCTCTCCGTGATGGTGAGGGCCAGTCTTTGCGTCCGGCTGCACCACCACCGTTCCGGCCCAGAGCTTGCTTGCCCCGGCTCGCGCATGGGTGATGGCCGCGGCGCGCGTCATGCCCGGAGTCTGCGGCGTGTTCGGGTCCAGCTCTCCCGCGCGAACAATCCGGATGCCGTGCTCTTTCCAATTCGCGGTTGGGCTTTCAGACGAGTTCTCGAAATCGTTCGGCGCGCTCATAAAAGTGGTGTTCAAACGCTACCATAAGGCGAACAGCGCCGCGCGCTCTTCGACTTTTGGCAGACGTTGGGCTAGAATAAATCATCGCCCCGGATTGGATATGAGGATTCTGTCGCAGGAGAAGAATTGTGGCACAACATCTGACCCGTCATGAGCTGAAGGAAGACGAATTTGTCTCCACCGTTCAATCGGTGGAGGACTTCGCCAAAAAGAACGCCACGCAGATCATCGCCGGCGTGCTCGGTGCGCTGGTGGTGGCTGCGGCTATCGTGGGCTGGAACATGTACCAGGGGCGACAGCAGGCCGCTGCCAACGCAGCCCTTGGGCAGGCGCTGAAGACCTACAAGGCGGAAGTCGGCCCGGCTCCCGCAACCAACCTTTTCAGCCAGGACGCTCCCGCGCCCACTCCCAATCAGTTCGCGACCGACCAGCAGAAATACCAGGCCGCCCTGAAGGAGTTCAGCGAGGTGGTGGCCAAGTACCCGCGCCAGGAGGCGGCGGACTTGGCCCGCTATCACGTGGGACTGTGCCAGGCTGCCCTCGGCAATGACCAGGCCGCGGTGAGCACGCTGCGGACGGCCAGCGCCTCCGGCAACAAGAATTTCGCAGCGCTCGCGACCGAAGCTCTGGCCGGCGAACTGACCAAGACAGGCCAGACGGACGAGGCCATCAAGGTCTACCAGAATCTCGCCGACCATCCCACGTCCACGGTTCCCCGGGCCACGGCGCTGCTGGCCGAAGCCAACCTTTATCGCATCACGAAGCCGGCCCAGGCGCGCGCCCTCTACGAACAGGTGCAGAAGGAATTCGCATCCGATCCTTACCTGGTGTCGCAGGTCAAGCAGCAGATGGCCGGCCTTCCGCAGTAAGGGGTCGCGGAAATCACCTGCCGGTTCGCCGGCAACCAAGCCTTCCCTTTGTTCACACATGCGTGAGACCCTCGAGACCGACGTCCTGATCGTGGGTGCGGGCCCCGCCGGACTTAGTTGCGCCCTGCGTCTCAGCCAACTCATCCAATCCCGGCAAAGCTTGGGCACTTCCCCGCTTCAGGCGGAGAACGTCTACGTGCTCGAAAAGGCGGATGAGATCGGCGCCCACTCGCTCTCGGGCGCGGTCCTCGATCCGCGGGCCTTGCGCGAACTCGTCCCGGACTTTGAAGCTCAGGGCACCCCGCTCGAAACGCCGGTTACCGGCGATTCCGTCTATTACTTCACGCGCGCGGGACATTTTAAGGCGCCCATTAATCCGCCCTTCTTCCACAACCACGGCAACTACATCGTGTCGCTCAACCGCTTCGTGAAGTGGCTCGGCAGCCGGGTCGAACCTACGGGTGTAAACCTTTTCCCAGGTTTTTCCGGCATGGAAGTGCTCTATGACGGCGGCCGGGTTGCCGGCGTGCGCACGGACGATAAGGGCATCGACAAGAACGGCAGGCAGAAATCGAATTACCAGCCGGGCTACGATCTGCGCGCCAAGGTCACGGTGTTCGCCGAGGGTCCGCGCGGGTCCCTCACCAAGCAGCTTGTGCAGAAGCTGAGGCTCGATGAGGGGCGTAATCCGCAAGCTTACGGCATCGGCGTGAAAGAGCTGTGGGACGTTCCCGCCGGGCGCCTGCCTGTAGGACACGTGGCGCACACGGCCGGCTGGCCGCTCACGTCGAAGCAATTCGGCGGAGCATTTGTCTATGCGGTCTCGGAGACGCGCCTATCGCTCGGCCTCGTGTCCGGCCTCGACGCCGACGATCCGCGCTTCGACGGCCACAACGCATTCCAGCTCTGGAAGACGCATCCATGGGTGCGGAGCCTGCTCGAAGGCGGCCAAATGGTACGTTACGGCGCCAAGACCGTGCCCGAGGGCGGATATTTCGCCATTCCGAACACGGTGATGGACGGCGGACTGATCGTGGGCGACTCCGCCGGGTTCCTCAACTCGCAGCGGTTGAAGGGCATCCACCTGGCCATGAAGACCGGCATGCTGGCCGCCGAAGCCGTCTTTGAGGCGCTCGCGGCCGGCGACACTTCAGCGCAGGGTCTCGCGAGCTTCGAGCGGAAGTGGCGCTCGAGTTGGGTACACGATGAGCTGTGGAAGGTCCGCAACTACCATCAGGGGTTCGACCATGGATTCCTCCCCGGCATGATTCACGGCGCTCTTCAGTTTGTGACCGGCGGGCGTGGCCTGCACGCGCGCTACCGGAGCCGGGCCGATTTTGAGCACATGAAGCGGCTCCCGGAGTTGAACGGCCAGCCCCCGGAGCGAGCCCGGACGGACGGCAAGCTCACCTTCAACAAACTCAGTGACGTGTACCACTCCGCGACGCACCACGAGGAGGATCAGCCCTCGCACCTTCGCATCGCGGACTTCGACATCTGCAATCATCGCTGCGTGGCGGAGTACGGCAATCCCTGCCAGTATTTTTGTCCGGCTCAGGTGTACGAGATGGAGGAAGACGCCGGCGGTTCCGGCAAGCGCCTCAAGCTGAACCCGTCGAACTGCGTACACTGCAAAACGTGCGACGTGGCCGACCCGTACCAGATCATCACCTGGGTCTGTCCCGAAGGCGGCGGCGGGCCGCATTACGAAGGAATGTGAAGAGCGGTCGGCAGCAACGGTAGACGGTTGGCAATCGGCAAGACCCCCACTATTTCATTGAGTCAATGAATCAGTGATTCAATGAGTCAATGATTCAATGGCCCAATCCTCGCCCCAAACCACGGACGAACGACCGCGCGACCTCACCCGCTGGCAGCGGTTCGAGGTTGCGGTGCTCGGGTCGCTTGCGGCCTGGGTGGTGCGGCTGATCGGCTCGAGCCTCCGCTGGGAAGTGTTCGGATGGGAGCATTGGGAGGAGGCGCAGGTCCTCGGCAAGCGCCTGGTGTATACCTTCTGGCATAGCGAGATCTTTGCCGCCACATGGTTCTGGCGAAAGCGCGGAATCGTGGTCATGAGCGGGTACAACTTCGACGCGCGCCTCACGGCTCGCCTGATCGCGAAGCACGGCTACGAGATTGCGCGCGGCTCAGCCAGCCGGGGCGCAGCCCGGGCGCTGGTGGGCATGGTGCGAGCCGTTCAGCGGGGACACGACGCGGCTTTTACCATTGACGGACCCCGCGGACCGAGGCACGTGGCCAAGCCGGGCGCGGTGATGCTCGCCAAAGCCACCGGCGCGCCGATCCTGTGCTTTCACATCCGGCCGGCGCGAGCATGGGTGTTCAGGAAGAGCTGGGACCAAACTGAGGTCCCGCGGCCCTTCAGCCGCGCGGCGATCTTCATTGCCCCGCCCATCCTGGTCCCCAATGACGCAGACGATGCCGCGCAGGCGAGTAAGCTCGCCGAGGTACAAACCGCGCTCGACGATCTGGTGAGGCGAGGAGACGAATGGATGAGCAGCATCGGAGGATTGAGGGATTGACTCATTGACTCAACCCCGCGTGACGGCGAGGTTGTCGGAGCGTCCAGCCTTCAGACGAGGCCACTGGACGATGGGACGCCCATCGATACGGTAAGGGTGCTCGCCTTTCGCCCGTTGTGGCCAGCCAGCCGGCGAGTCTTCCCACGGCTCCTGCCGCCCGTAGACGGTCAAGTCGAGCAGCCGGTAGCTGTTATCCATCGCCTCGACGCCGCGCCCGGTCGTCCAGTAAGTCTCGAAGACCTTGGATCCTTGTCGCAGGTAGCAGACGACATGCATCATGCCCACATGGCGTCCAATCAGGAGGGTCTCGAGCGACTCCCGAGGGGCCGAGTACCAAGGCATCTCCCAGCCCATAAAATCGCGGTACCGGGCGCTCTCTTCGTACGGGCCTTGGCAGAACGTGGCGTAAGTGACGTCGCGGGAATGAATGAAGGACAACTCGCGGACCTGCGATGTATAAAGAGTGCAGCCCTCGCACTGCTCCGGCGCAGGATGCCCCTCGTGCCACATGAAGTAGTAGGCGATCAGCATGCGGCGTCCCTCAAACGTGTCCAACAATGTCACCGTCCCACGTTCGCCGATCAGCGGTGTGGCGCCGTCCACCTCGACCATAGGGAGCCGTCGGCGGGCGGCTGCAATGGCGTCGCCTTCTTTTGTGTGAGCCTTCTCTCGAACCCGCAATGCGTCCAGCTCGGCTTGGAAGGTATCCCGATCAACCACCGCAGGAGCTGAAGGTTCGTCTCTCATGAAGTCTTTCATCGTACTCTCCGTTATATCGCTCATGTGCGAAAAAAGCCTCCGAACGCTTACCACTCGACACAGATCTTCCCGAAGTGTCGCCCAGACTCTTGATGCCGGAACGCGTCGGCCAGGCCCTCGAGCGGGTAGCTGGAGTCGATGACGGGCCGGATGCCGGTGGCCTCGATGGCGCGGATCATCGCCATCTGCTGCTCGCGGCTGCCGACCGTTATTCCGTTGATACGCACGTTGCCGACCAAGATGGCCGCGGTCGGCACCTCGCCGGCGAAGCCCGTCAACACGCCGATGAGAGCGATCTGTCCACCCAGCCGACACGCGCTGATCGACTGGGCGAGCGTGCCGGGGCCGCCAATCTCCACGACATGATCGACGCCGCGCCCACCCGTGAGTTGGCGGGCGGTCTCGCCCCAGTTCGGGTTCTCGCGGTAGTTGATGACGTGATCCGCGCTGAACTCGCGCAAGCGCTCGAGCTTGGAGGGCGAAGACGAGGTCGCAATGACGCGCGCGCCCGCGGCTTTGGCGAACTGCAGCGCGAAAATCGACACGCCGCCAGTGCCTTGGACGAGCGCGGTGTCGCCCGGCTCGACGTGCGCCTCGACGAACAGCCCGCGCCAGGCGGTGAGTGCGGCGCAGGGGAGCGTCGCCGCCTCGGCGTGGGTGTAGCCGGCGGGCGGCCGAGTGAGTGCGCTGGCCGGCACGGCAGCCTCCTCGCGCGCGAAGCCGTCGTCGTCCCGGTCGCCGGGCACACCCGCCATTGCCCCGGCGTTAACTCGCCACCGCCCCAGCGCGGGAAGAACGTGCTCACGACGCGATCGCCGATGGCGAACTCGCTCACTCCCTCGCCGACCTCGACTACCTCGCCGGCACCTTCACACATTGGAACGCGCCCGTCAGGCACCGGAAAAACACCGGTCACGACCAGGTAGTCATGATAGTTGAGCGAACTGGCGTGCAGGCGCACTCGTACCTGGCCTGCGCCGACAGCCGAACGTTCGGCCGTGGTAAGTTCGAGCCGGTCTAATCCGGCGGGCTTCCTAAGCTTCATCGCGCGCATACCGTCCTCCTCGACCGGGGTCAGGCCGACGCCTCCAATAGATCTCCCGGCTATGCTCCGCGCACCGTGCGGACGCATTCGCGAGGCTCCTGTGCGAAAAGAGCCGACTGCTCGAAGGGCGGCGAATGGGTCACCCTTCTTTAGCTCCCTTTCGCCTCTGCGGCGCGCTTTCGGGCAGCTTCTTGCGGGTCGGTTGTTATATCGATCCATTTCTGGTCAGGCGTGGCCTCGACTTCGTAATTGTCATGCCAGTTCCACCACTTGTACGGCTCGGTTTGGGGGTAACCCTCTGGTGAGTCCTCCCAAGTCTCCTGACGGCCGAGCGGCGTGATGTCGAGATAGCTCCATATGGTCCCCATCGCCTCGTCGGCGCGGTTGTTGATGAAGTATGTGCGGAACACGCGCTCGCCGTCGCGGAAGAACACGTTATGGCCATGCCATTCGTCCACGCCGAAGTCTTTGTCGAAGCTGTCAGTCATGGTGTACCAAGGCATCTCCCAGCCCATCCGTGCCTTCAGGCGCGCGATGTCCGCTTGCGGGGCGCGTGAGGCGTAAGCGAGGGTGGTGTCGCGAGCGTTCAGATGGGCCAGGTGGCCGACCTGATCGGCGCCAAGGGAGCAGCCACGGCAGGCGTGGTCGGGCCAGCCGAACACTCCGGGCTCGAAGAAGGCGCGATAGACGATTAACTGACGGCGGCCCTCGAACAAATCGAGCAGGCTTACCCTGCCCTTGGGTCCGTCGAACTCGTACTTCTTCTCTACAGCCATCCAAGGCATCCGCCGTCGTTCGGCAGCCAGGGCGTCACGGGAGCGGGTGAAGGCCTTTTCCTTCACGAGGAGTTGCTCCCGTGCAGCTTCCCACTCCTGCTGCGACACGATCGGGGGTGTCTTCATCGCGGGATTTGGGTTCTCAATCGTTCCGGTCGACATTTTGATTTTTCCTCTCGTCTGAGTTCGGCAGGACTTCTCCTGCCTGGTTCTTGTGGGATACTTTCACCGCCAACGCTGCCAGCCCGCCGGTAGATACCGCGCCGGCAACAACTAATGCGATGGTTGCCAAACAGAATGGACACATCGTTCACCTCCTGAGGTTGCCCGGCGTGGCTTTCGAAGCCTGACCGCTAAGCCGCCTCTCTATGGGGCTGACGTGTAAACAGGAGTCATTTCGACAGAGGAAAATGGAAAAAGGTGATTATCCCCTTCCGCGTAGCCGGATCTGTATAAGGGAAGGATTTGCGGGGGGCTAACCCCTCAGCACTGGGTTTGGTCGTTGTGCTTTGCCACCCAAGCCCTGAGATATCAGCGGCTTGCGAGTTCGCTCTTCATGTGATTTGACCCTGCTGGTACAATCGCTGGACGTCCGTTCGTGCACGCGGGAGGAAATGAACGCCTGCGGGCGAAGCGCAATCGTGACGAGGAGAGTGTTCGTGAGTGATCAGGCGGAAGACTTTGCCGCGATGTTTGAGGCCTCGGTCCAGCCCAAGCGCCTCGACCAGGGCGAACTGGTTGAGGGCAGGATCGTCTCGATCGGCCCGGAGGTGGCATTAGTCGATGTTGGCCGCAAGGGCGAGGCGGTGATGGATATCGCCGAACTGAAGAACGCCGCGGGCGAGATTGAGGTCAAGCTGGGCGATCTCGTTCAGGCGATGGTGGTATCGACCTCAGGCGGGCTGACGCTTTCACGAAGGCTGGGAGGATCGGCCGCGAGCGATCAGCAGTTCGAGGTTGCCTTCGAAGGCGGCCTGCCGGTGGAAGGAAAAGTGGAACGGCAGGTCAAGGGCGGCTACGAGGTCCGCATCGGCCGGCGTCGCGCGTTCTGTCCGATTTCCCAGATTGACCTCCGCGGCGCGGACGCGGCGGCGCACGAAGGGCATGTCTACCAATTCCGCATCATCGAGTACAAGGAAGGCGGCGAGAACATCGTCGTCTCACGGCGCGCGCTCCTCGAAGACGAACAGCGGGCGAATGCCGGCAAGGTCCGTGACAAAATCGCGGCCGGTGCCGTCATGACCGGCCGTGTCACGTCCGTCCGCGAGTTCGGCGCGTTCGTCGATCTTGGCGCAGGTGTCCAGGGGCTACTCCATGTGTCCGAGATGGCGTGGTCCCGCGTGTCGGACCCGGGGGCGATCGTCAAAGCGGGCGATGAGATCACGGTCAAGGTCCTGCGCGTGGACGATGATAAGCAGAAGATCTCGCTCGGGTTGAAGCAACTCTCCGCCGACCCATGGTCGAGAGTGCCCGAGGCATATAAGGTAGGCCAACGGCTGCCAGGCCGCGTCACGCGCGTCGCGCAGTTCGGCGCGTTCGTGGAACTCGAGCCCGGCATCGAGGGGCTGGCCCATGCTTCCACGTTCGAGCCCACGGGACGATCGGGAGGCTGGATGGGGCATGTCACTGCAGGAATGACGGGCACATTCGAGATTCTCTCGATCGACCTCGTACAGAAACGGATCGGCGTGGCGCTAGTTCCGGAAGGCTCTGCGGGGACCGAGGGAGGTGCGGCAACCCGGCCGGGCATCGTTCCCGGCGCGCGCCTGACGGGAAAGGTCGAGCGACACGAGAACTTCGGGGTGTTCGTGTTCCTGGCCCCAGGGCGTACCGGTGTCATCCCCATGAACGAAACCGGCATCCCGAAGGAAGGCGACATCCGTCGAGCATTTCCGGTCGGCGCGGACGTCGAGGTCGTCGTGCTGGAAATCGATCCGTCAGGCCGCCGCATCCGCCTGAGCGCGAAGGCAGTGGCGGAAGCGCGGGAGGCCGAAGAAGTGCGCGAGTGGACGGAGCGTAATGCTCCTCCCGCCGAGGGCCTCGGGACACTCGCCGACAAGCTGCGCGCAGCGTTCAAGTCGCTGGAGAAGTGACATTCTCGCTTTCCCGCCTCATCGTGCTTCCGCCATCATATTCCATTATGGGAGACCCCCTGATCGTCTGGAGCGGGTGGCAGAGTTGGGTGTTTTCCCTCATCCGCGCCGTTCAAGCAGGAAGTTTCTCACTGCGGGGTCCTCGGTCAGACCAATCGCCCGGTCGAAGGCATCCAAGGCTTCGGGTGTTTTCCCTAGCCGTTGCAACAGGTGAGCGCGAACCGCCCAGTACGGCTGATAGGCGGAGATATCGTCCGGGTCGATTCCACCCAACGCTGCCAGCCCTGCTTCGGCTCCCCTCGCTTCGGCCACGGCCGCGGCGTATCCAGTGCGCGTGCCGAGCGTCGGCGTTATGCGGATGAGCTGTTCGTAGAACATCATGATCGCGTTCCAGTGAACCCCACCGCTCCGAGCCCGCCCGGCATGCACCGACTGAATCGCAGCTTCGAGCTGAAACCGGCCGTTGCGACCGCGACTCGCTGCGTCGGCGAGATGCCGTTCCGCCTCTGCGATTAATGGCCGAGACCACTTCTGGCAGTCCTGCTCCGAGAGAGGCACATAGCGGCCGTCCGGCCCTCGCCGCGCCGCCCGGCGGGCTTCGCAGTGGAGCATCAGAGCCAGCAAGCCGTGAACCTCAGCTTCCCCTGACATCAACTGCAGAAGCACCCGCGCAAGCCAGATCGCCTCCTCGGCGAGATCGCGTCCGCGTTGGTCGACACCGGCCATGTCGTCCCAGCCAATCCCGAAGGCGGCGTAAATCGCTTCGAGCACCGCGTCAAGCCGCTGCGGCAATTCACGCTCCCGCGGGATTTCAAATCGAATACCCCCGTCGCGGATCTTCGTCTTGGCACGCACCAGGCGCTGCCCCATCGTGGTGGGCGAAATCAGGAACGCGTGGGCAATGCGCGCGGCATCCAGGCCGAGAACGGTCTGGAGCATGAGGGGAGTGTGCATCGCCGGATCAATTGCCGGATGGGCGCACACAAACAGCAGTTTCAATCGTTCATCTGGAAATTCCGGCGACAAAATCATGTCCTTGGATTCCTCTCTGAGGAGCGCGAGCGTGGACTCGCCAGCCTCGGCTACCTGCCGATGACGCACAAGATCGATAAAAGAGCGGCGCGCCGTCGTCAGCAGCCACGCCTCTGGATTTTGTGGCACGCCGTCTCGCGGCCAGGTTTCGAGTGCCGCAACCAGCGCGTTACTGAGGGCATCCTCCGCGCTCCCCAGGTCGCGCGTGTGGGAGGAAAGGTAAGCAACCAGCCGACCGTAGGACTCGCGAGCCACACGTTCGATAGTCCGTTGAGTGCTCTCTTGTTCGCTTCCACTCATCCGGTGACCCGGCGCAAGTATTCAGGTGAGACGGGACGGACCTCCACAGCACCGATCGAGGCAGCCGGGCATCGCGCTGCCCATTCGAGTGCCTCGTCAAGGGACGGAAGCTCCAGGATTGTGAATCCTCCCAGTTGCTCCTTGGTATCCGCGAAGGGGCCGTCCTGTGCACGGCGCTTTCCATCCTTCAGTCGCACCGTGGTCCCGGTCTCCGGGGGTTGCAGTGGATTGCCACCGACGTAGACGTCGGCCTCAACGAGCGCTTTGTAGTACGCCCGCCACGCACCGAGATAAGGATCATTTTCGTCCGCATTCCGTGCCGCAAAAGCTTCTGGCGATTCGAAGATCAGCAGGGCGAATTGCATCACCGTTTCTCCTTTGGGAACAATTGAGAGCGCCTTTGTGCTCTCACCCGTATGACGGATGAGAAGCAGCCCATTCGACAGATTTCATGAAATCTGCAATGTCGGCTCCCTTCCCGCCAGCCGCTTCAACTCTCTGTACAGCGTTTCCACTTGCCGCCGCGTATCGGCGATGGTTCCCGACGTATCGATCACGTAATCGGCGCGACGACGCTTCTCATCCACGGGCATCTGCGCCTCGATGCGGCGCTCTGCCTGCTCGCGCGGGAGCCCGGTCCTCGCCAAAAGGCGTTCGAGTTGCTGCGCCGGGCGGCACCAGGCCACGATCACCTTCAGAAACCGGTCTTCAATATGCGCTTCGTAGATAAGCGCGGCATCGGAGATCACAACCGTAGCAGGATCTTCGGCGTGGTAGACGGCCAGCAACTCCTCGCGCCTGGCCATGATGGCGGGATGGACGATGGCGTTGAGGGCGGCGCGTTCGGCAGGATCGGCGAATACGATTTCGCCCAGGCGTCCGCGGTCGATTTCACCGGCGACGTTGAGGATGGCGCGGCCAAACCGGTTCACAACTTTCTCGAACGTCGCCGACCGGGCGCGGAGGAGTTCGTGCGCGAGGCGGTCGGCGTCAATCACCTTGGCGCCGAGGTCGTAAAACGTCGCCGCTACGGTGGTCTTGCCGGAGGCGATGCCGCCTGTTAATCCGAAGGATGCCATGAAAACGGAAGTGGCCAGTGACGAATGGCGAGTGCCAAGAAGCGATCACGCATGCGGTCACTTGTCACTTGTTACTGGCTTTTTGCTACTCGCTACTCGCCACTCGCGATTCACTTAAGGCTTCTCTCCGCAGCTTTGCCGCGCGTACCGTGTTCGACATTAGCATGGCGATGGTGAGCGGACCCACGCCGCCGGGCACCGGCGTGTAGGCTCCGGACCGCTCGCGCGCATCCTCGGGCTGGACGTCGCCTACCAGCACCGAGCCCTTGGATTCGAGCTTGCGGAGCGCCTCGGCCGGATCGTGAAAGGCCTGTCGCACTTCGTCCTCAGTGCTGAGGCGATTCATGCCCACGTCGATTACGGTGGCTCCGGGCCGGATAAACTCTGCCGTGACCAGGGCAGGACGGCCCATGGCAGCCACCAGGATGTCGCCTTCGCGTGCCACGACCGCGAGATCTCGCGTGCGTGAGTGGCAGATGGTAACCGTGGCGTGCTGGTGCAGCAGGAGCAGCGCCATGGGTTTGCCCACAATGTCGCTGCGGCCAAGCACGACGGCGCGTGCGCCCTTGATCGGAATCTGGTAGCGGCGCAACAGTTCCATGATTCCGGCCGGTGTACAGGCCACCAGGCCCGCGCGTCCGGCCACCAGGCGTCCCACGTTGGTGGGATGGAAGCCGTCCACATCCTTGGCAGGATCGACAGCCTCCAGGATGCGCCGTGTATCGATCTGGGGTGGCAGCGGAAGCTGCACCAGGATGCCGTCGATAGCGTCGCGCCTGTTTAAGTCCTCCACCAACTCCAGCAGTTCCGCGGTGGTCGTCGAAGCCGGTAGCTCGATCTTTTCGCTGTAGAGCCCAAGCGTCTCACAGGCCTTCACCTTGCTGCGCACGTAGATCTGCGAAGCCGGGTTTTCACCCACCAGTACGGCGGCCAAGCCCGGCGTAATTCCACGGGCCTTAAGCGCAGCAATCTCTCCGGCCAGCTCCGCCTGGATTTCGTCGCGAATCTTCAGTCCGTCGAGTACGGTTGCGGCCACGGTTCTCCTTAATGGGACACGGCGAGTCTAGCATAGCGCGGTCAGGCGTCTGTTCGCGCCGGATTTGCCCCCGACCCATGCGCTGTGGTGTGATAGTTGCCGATGAGCGGCCAGCCTATGGACGACACCCCAATGCTCGCGCGCTTTCACGTGCTCGAGCGCACCGCGCCCACTCGCCCCGCGATCGGTGACGTTGAGGGCGCGGTTGCGGCCGAATTGGATCTGCTTCGCCTCGACCGTAGCCGCCTGGAAGGGCGCAGCATCGCCGTGGCTGTAGGCAGCCGCGGCATCGCCAGCCTACGCGAGGTGGTGCGCGCCGCCTGCCGGTGGCTCGCGCGGCAGGGCGCCAATCCCTTCGTGTTTCCGGCCATGGGGAGCCACGGCGGGGCCACGGACGCGGGCCAGCGCCAGATCGTGGCCGAATATGGCGTCACCCCCGACTTCGTGGGGGCTGAGGTCCGTTCCTCGATGGCGGCGGTCGAGATCGGCGCGACGCCGGAAGGCTTTCCGATCTTCATGGATCGCCACGCTTCGGAATCCGACGGCGTGCTGGTGATCAATCGCGTGAAGCCGCACACGGGATTCTCCGGACGTGTGGAAAGCGGCCTGGCGAAGATGATGGCCGTAGGCATGGGCAAGGAACGGGGCGCGCGGCAGTTTCATCGTCTGGCCTGCCGCCACGGTTACGAGCCCGTGATCCGCGCGGTGGCGGGAGCCGTCCTGAGTACCGGGAGGATTCTGGCCGGATTGGCTCTAGCTGAGAACTCAAGGCACGAACTGGCGGCGATTCGCGGAGCGAGGCCGGAGAGCGTAGTAGCCGTCGAAGAAGAGACGCTGGCGCTCGTCAAAAGCCTGCAGCCGCGCATCCCGTTTTCGAACCTGGAGCTGCTGGTGGTCGACGAGATCGGTAAGAACATCAGCGGCAGCGGCATGGACACCAAGGTGATTGGCCGCGGCATCCCTTGCGCGCCCGGCGAGGCGCCCGCCATCCGGCTGATCTATGCCCGCGATCTCACCGAAGAGAGCGGCGGCAACGGCTTGGGCGCCGGCCTCGCGGACATCATTCACGAGCGGCTGTACCGTAAGATCGACTTCGCCAAGATGCACGTCAACGGGCGTACGTCGCTGCATCCGAGCGTCGCCGGAGTGCCCATGTGGTTTGGAGCCGACCGCGAAGCGCTGGAGTTTGGGCTGCGGGTGCTCGGCAGCCCTGACCCCGGCCAACAGCGGGTGGTGTGGATTCGTAACACCTTGTGCCTGGAGCGCATCCTAGTGTCCGAGGCGCTGGCCAGCGAGTCGGAACGGATCGAGGGATGGCGGCTGAGCCGGGGGAGTCATGAGGTCGAATACGATGACCGGGAAAACCTGGCGGTGCCGATCCCGCAGATTGGTGCGGTTGACTCCGGCGAAGCGCGAAGGTCAGAATAGCTGGTTGCGACCTGCCTGCGAGGCACCGGGAAGACAGCCTGCAGGAATCTCAGGAGTACAGATGAAGACCGTGCTGCTCGTCTTGCTGGCGCTGTTCGCGACCTGTGGAATCCTGACCGCGCAGGACGGCCAATCCCGCGATTTCGAATCCACTCCGGCCAGCAAGAAATCCGATCAGAAACCGGTCCCGAAGCCTGACCTTCAGGATGCGACTCCGGTGGCGAACTCGGCCGGGTCAGCGGCCGCGAGGCCAAGTTTGTTGAAAGAAGCCGGTCCGGGGCTGGTGGATGACGCGACTCGCAAGGCCGCCCACGATCTCGCCAAGGCGCCTGCGGGCGGGTCCGAAGCAAAAACCGGTGATCAGGCGAAGAACACAGGAGCCGCGAAGAAAGACGAGCCGGCAACGACCCCTTCCGAGGTCGGAGAATTCCAGCCGGTGACCGCCGGCGCGCATCAGGGCTCGGCGGCCCCGGTGGTGAAGAAGGATCAGTCGCCGCTCAAGCGAATCCACGGCGACGTTTACGGCGCCGGCGGCGGAACGGGCCGCGCGGGCAGCGAATCGGTTGGCGGCACTTCGAAGAGCGGAAAGACCTCGGTGTACGTCGAGTCGGATCAGGCCGCCTCGACCGCTGCGCCCCAAAGGTGAGCCGGAGCGAAACGAATCCGGAATGTTACTGATATGAATAGGGTTGAAAAGATGTTTCTGGGATTGGGCAGCCGAAACTCCTGCGCACCCCGCGTCCATCGAGTCCGGAGAGAGAATCGAGAGGTTCACATGCCTGGTGTTCGTTCGGTTTCGGGGTGCCGCCTTGCTGTGACGGCTTCGCTGCTGGCCCTGGGATCGGTGGGGTTATTCGGGCCGGGCGCGGCCGGCAAGCCGGCATCAGCCACCACGCTCGATTGCGGTCAAGTCCAGAGCGCGATCCTCGGAAACTCTGTAGCCTATTGCGTGGACCTGCCGGCAGACTACGCTTCCAGCTCCAGGCGCTATCCCGTGCTCTATATCCTCCACGGGCTGTTTGAGAACGAGCGGGACTGGGCCGAACGTGGAGGCAAGGACGTTTTTGACGGCATGCTGGCGAAGGGGCAGCTCCAGCCATTCATCGTGGTTTGTCCCGATGCCGGGAGGACTTTCTACGTCAATTCGTACGATGGCAAGGTGCGGTACGAGGATTTCTTCGTCCAGGAACTCATCCCCTACATCGATCAGCATTACCGCACCGTGGCTACTCCCGCCGAGCGCGGGCTGTTCGGGATATCGATGGGCGGCTTCGGGTCCTTGCACATCGGATTCCGTCATCCCGGCTTGTTCGGCGCGGTCAGCGCCCAAAGCGCAGCCCTGCTGCCCAAGTTTCCCAATCCCTTCCCGGCCACGGGCCGCTGGCAGCATTACGCCCAGCTTCTGCAGGGGCCGTTCGGCTCGCCTCTGAATGAGGCCTACTTTGAAGCCAACAATCCCATTGATCTGGCCGAACATCCGGAAAGCTTCCGGAACTTGAAGCTCTACTTCGATTGCGGGGATCACGACCGCTACGGCTTCCAGGAAGGTAATCAGCTTCTCGACCAGGTTCTGACGGCGAAGCAATTCCCGCATCAATTCACGTTGCGCGCGGGCGACCACGGCTGGAGCTACGAGCAGGATTACATGCAATACGCCTTGCAGTTCCACGCGCAGCAGTTCCAGCAGGCCCTCGCCTCCGCTCCAGCGGCGGGGGCGGCCGCAGGCGGGAGGTCGAAGTGATCGCAGGGATCGCCGGTCGCCGGACTCCGCGCCTGTGCGAGTTCGTTTCTCTCGCTGTCGCTTTGGGTGGGCTCGCCGGCCTCGCCGGCGCCCAAAACCCGCCGGCCGCCCCGTCTCCGGCCGCCGTCCAACCGTCGTCCGAGGAGCGCGTCGCGGCCGAGGCCAGGGTCGTACGCTACATCAGCGATCATCTGCAGCCAGGTCAGCCGCTGCTGGTTACTGAGCTTGAGAAGAACGTGTTCACATCGCCGGCCGACCGGCTGGCGCTCGGGAAGCTCTACAGCGCCTTTTTCCGGATTCCGCTCTTCGTCGCCGGGTACCAGGATAAGTTCGGCCATCCGCCGACGCTCGCCGCCATTTCCGAGCAGTTTGACCTGCATGTGCCCGGCGAAGCCGATGTGCTGCTGCGCGTCATGGAGTCTGACCCGCGCGTGCCACGCTTCCTGACCCGCGATCCGAAGAGCGGGGAAATCGACAGGGTTGACGTGGCCCTCATCCGGTCCGATCCACGCTTCGGTCAGGCGCTCGAACACCAGATCGCGGGCTGGGAGGGCCGGCATGCGCCAGCCGTCACTCTTCAGGGGTTCGACGGGAAACCGGCTGAGATCAGCAACTCCACCGGCAAAGGCGTGCTGCTTTACGTCTGGTTTACGGGCTGCCCGCCCTGCATGCAAGAGACGCCCGTGCTGGTAAGTCTCAATCATCAGTTCGGGAACAAGGGCCTGTTGATCGTGGGCGCCAACGCGGACAAAGTGCTCGGGCTGAACTACACCGACGCCGTACGCGAGCGCTATATCCGCGAGCACCAGATTGATTTTCCCATGGCGCACTGGGACAAGCCGGCCGATGCAGCGTACGGTGGCATTTCCATCTTTCCCACGCTATTCCTGATGGATTCGAGCGGCGTGGTGCGGGGGCACTGGGTGGGATTTGTGAGCGCCCGGGAGCTTGGGGAAGCGGCCGGGAAGCTGCTTTCGGCCAACTGACCTGCGAGATCGAACACAACAAGGAGGCTCTGATGCGAAGACGAACGGTTTTGATTCTGGCCGGTCTCGGCGGGGCGCTGACTCTGGCGGTGGCGGGCGCGATCGCCCACGGCAACGAAGCCGGCAAAGCCGAGGCCACCATCGGCAACGCCAAGGTGACGATCGTATATGGCCGTCCGACGCTGAAAGGGCGCGACATCAACAAGCTCATTCAGCCCGGCCAGATATGGAGGATCGGGGCGGACATGGCGACGACCATCGAATCGGACGCCGATCTCGACTTCGGTGGAACGCGCGTGCCGAAGGGCAAGCACGTACTGCTGGCGCACTTTATCGCCCCCGGCCAATGGACGCTGGTGGTGTCAAGTGAGCCCGTCAACCATTACGCCCCTGCCGCGAAGCTGGCGGAAGTGCCCATGCAGGTGGAGGAGCAGCCGTCCGTGGATGAACTGAGCATCAATCTGGCCAGCCAGGGCGGCAGCGGCACGATCGAAATCGCCTGGGGAACCGCCAAGCTGTCGGCGTCCTTCAAACCTGCTTCGTAAGATGGCGCCGCCCCCGGCAGCGTCTCCGCTGCTCGCAGCCAGCCTCGCTCTCCCGGCCGGCGCCTCCTCGGAGCGGCGGAGTCCCGGACGCGCTGAAAGAGAAAACGTGACACTCCACCCTCGGCCGCAGGTCAGCGCGCCGGCGGCCCGCCCGGGACGGTGTTCGCTTGCCCTTGGGAGCGGATTGCTGTTCCTCGCTGCCTTGACGCTTTCGCGCGGGCCGCTAAAAGCTGACACCGGTAGCCTATGGGGACGAACGGTGCTGGACGTGCGCCTGCAGGCGGACGCCGACTTGGCGCTGTCCCAGTTCGCCGCCCAGATCACGCAGCCGAAGAACCAGCCCCTCGACCCCGTTAAAGTCAGCGCCAGCCTGAAGAATCTCTATGCCACCGGGCGCTTCGTCGAATTGGCCGCCGACGCGGAAGCGCAGGGCGATGGGGTGGTGCTGGTCTTCCGGGCCCGGGCGCGCTACTTCGTCGGCATGGTGCGCGTGGAGGGCGCGCCCACCAGGGCTAATGCCGCCGCGCTCGCTTCGGGCACAGGGCTGCGCCTGGGCCTGCCCTTTTCCGAGGAGTCACTCACACAGGCAAAGTCACGCATGCTGGCAGCGCTCGCTTCGAACGCCTATTACCAGGCCACCGTTGCAGTGAAGGAAGAACGGCACCCGGAGTCGGAAGAGACCGACCTCATTTTCACGGTGACTGCGGGCCGGCCGGCCCGGCTTTCCGGGATCGACTTCACCGGAAATCCCGGAGAGCCCGCCGCCGCTCTGGTCCGCGAGGCGCGCTGGAAGACCGGCATTCAACTCACCCAGGCGCGCCTGGAGCACGGTCTTTCTCGCCTTCATACGTTCTACGTCAAGCGTGACCACCTGGAAGCCTCGGCAATCGCCGAGAAGCGCGCTTTCGACCGCGGGCCGAACACCGAGCGAATTACGGTCGGCATCGACGCCGGGCCCGAAATCCGTATCCGGGTGACCGGAGCTCATATCTCCGCTTCCGACTTGCGCAGCATCCTGCCCGCCTATCTGCAGTCCAGCGCAGACCCGTTAACTCTCCTGGACGGCGAACAAGTGCTTGCCGACCATTTCAGAGACCGCGGATACTTCCGCGCCGCGGTGAAGCTCTCTGATCAGGCCTCCTCCCGCGTTCAGGGAGACCGCACGATCACTTATCAGGCGGACCTCGGTCCGCGAGGCCGGTTCGTAGGCTACCGGTTCCAGGGCAACCGCTCGGTTCCGGCCGCCGACCTCGCCGGGTCCGTCTTGCTGCAACCGGCTGCCTTTGAACTGCGCCGGGGCCGCTTTGACCAGGATTTGCTCGATCGCTCGGTTCAGGGGCTGGCGGCGCTCTATCAGTCTCGAGGGTTCGCGGATGTCAAAGTGGTTGCCTCGCCGGACGCGAGTTACCAGGGTCAGCCCGGCCTCCTCTTCGTGACCTTCAACATCGAGGAAGGCGCTCAGGCGCACGTGCGCAACATGACGATTGAGGGGCTCAGCGAGGACGCGCGCAAGAATCTCGGTTCCTCGCTGCTCACGCTGCCCGGCCGGCCTTACTCGGCGCAACGCGCGCAGAGCGATCGGGATTCGATATTCAGCTACCTCGGCAACCACGGGTACGCGCAGGCCGTCGTGCAATGGCACGCATCGGATCCGACCGCCCAGCACGAGGTGGACGTGGAATACCGGGTTGAGACCGGGGTGCAGGAGACCATCGCGCGCGTGTTCGTTTTGGGCAACGATTTCACCCGCGACAGCGTGATCAACCGCGAACTCAGCATGGCGCCAGGCCAGGCGTTGAACGGAAGCGCCTTGCTGCAGAGCCAACAGCGGCTCTATGACCTCGGACTCTTCAACCAAGTGCAGGCCACGACACAGGATCCCACCGGCTCGTCCGCGGAGAAAACGGTTCTGGTGGGCGTGGAGGAAGCCAAGCGGTGGACGCTCGGTTATGGGGGCGGCCTGGACGTGCAGCGACTGCCGGGCAACAGCGGCTCGTCCGCAGGGCAATACGGCGTGAGCCCGCGCGTATCCATCGAGGTCGATCGGCTCGACCTGGACGGCAGGCCCCAGACCTACACGCTGGCGGGGCACTTCTCCAATCTCGAGAAGATCGGATCCACCAGTTACGACATCCCGACTTTCCTCGGACACCCTGGCGTGGACCTGAGAATTACAGGCCTGGTGGATCAAAGCCGCAACGTTCTCACCTTCAATTCCAAGCGGCAGGAGCTTCAGATCACCTTGCAGAAGCGCTACAGCACCCACTCCTCGCTGCTCGCCCGCTACAATTTCCGCCACGTATCGGTGTCGAATCTGCAGATCAACCCGGCCTCCGTGCCTTTGTTCAATCAGGGAGTGCTGGTCGCGACGGTGGGCGGCGGCTACGTGAATGACCACCGTGACAATCCGATAGACGCGACCCGCGGTTCATACTCCACCGTGGACGCCGATGCCGCCTGGACCGGTCTCGGCTCCTCCGCGGACTTCGGGCGCATCATCGGGCAAAACTCCACCTACTACCGTCTCGGTTCCCACCTGATCCTGGCCCGCAACACGCGAGCCGGGGTGGAACCGATCTACGGCCACACCAACATTGACGAAGGCGTGCCGCTGCCCGAGCGCTTCTTCATGGGCGGCGCCGATTCTGACCGCGCTTTCTCTCTGAACGAGGCCGGACCGCGCGATCCCATCACGGGCTATCCTCTCGGCGGCAGGGCGATGTTCCTCAATCAAGTTGAGCTGCGCTTCCCGCTCGAACAGAATCACCTCGGTCTGGTGTTGTTCGAGGACGCGGGCAACGTCTTTACGTCCGTCCGGCGGTTCAGACTGCTGAAATTTGAGCAGGGCGGACCGACGGACTTCGACTACGACGTACAGGCCGCGGGTGTCGGCGTGCGCTATCAGACGCCGGTCGGGCCCGTCCGCTTCGACGTGGCTTACAGCCCGGATATTCCCCAGTTCCTCTCGTGCAGCAATCAATCGGTTTCCGTATGCCCGGCGAGCGACATGGAGGTGCTTCGATTACCCAGGGTCGAGTTCGTGCTGAGCGTCGGCCAAAGCTTCTGACGCTTCCCGCTGTGCTGCTTCTGGTCGCGGCCGTCGGGAGGTCCCAGACTCTGGACCGCGTGGTGGCCGCCGTGGGCAACGTCGCCATCACGGCCAGCGACGTCGAGAACGAATACCGGTTGGAAACGTTCCTGGAAGGCAAAACGCCCGGCCAGAGCGACTCCGGCGCCGCTACTCTCAACGAGGTGCGGCAACGAATGATCGATCACATCCTCCTCGAGGAGGAAGGGCGCAACGACGGCATCAAGGTCTTGCCGGACGATCCGGCAGTCGCAGCCCGCTGGAGCGAATTGCAAAAGAAATTCCCGAGCCCGGAGGCGTTCGGGAGCGCGCTCAAGGAACTCGCAATGAGCGAAGGCGCCCTGCGGCAAGTCCTGGCCGGGCAGGAGGAGATTCTCCGTTTGATCGATCAACGGCTGCGACCGCAGGTCATCGTCGACCCCTCCGCGATCGAAGCGTACTATCGCGGCACCCTGCTTCCGAGCTTGGCGCGGGAGGGAAACCAGCAGCCTCCGCCGCCAGGCGAGGTGGAAGGCCGCATCCGGGAGATTCTGGTGCAACAGAAGATCGACAGTCTGCTTGAAGATTGGCTGAAGAGACTCCGCACCCGGGGTGACGTACGCGTCTTCGGCAGCGCTGAGGTAAGTGGGGCTCCGTCCCCATGACTCAGCCGGCCGGCCCCGTACGATCGAAACACTGGCACGTGTCGAAGCCCGTTCGTGTGATCGCCTGCTTTTTCGGCGCTATGTTTCTGGGCTATCTCGTGCTCGTGGCCGTAATCAGCACGAAGTGGTTCAATCGCGTACTGCTGGAGGATACGCGCGCCGAATTCGAACGCGTAACCGGCGCGCGGGTGGAGATCGGCCAGATGCAGGTCAACCCCTGGGTCCTGCAAGCCACTTTCAGCGGCCTCGTGATGCATGGCAATGAGACCGGTGAGGAACTTCCTCTCTTCGCCGCGCGCGAACTGGTGGTTCGGGCGAGCCCCAGGGCCCTGTTCCACCGCCGCTCCTTGCGGGTGGCCCGCGTGGATCTGGAAGGCGCAGCAATTCATCTTTATACGCGCCCGGACGGGTCCACCAATCTTCCCGGTCCCGCCGTCCGGTTTGAGAGCCTGACCGCCCTCGATGATTTGGTCGACCTCGGTGTGGGGCGGCTTCTGATCGCCCAAAGCAGCTTCTCCTGGGACAACCGGCAGTGGCCGCTCGCCGTAAGCGCACGCGACCTCGCCGTGGTCATCGGGATGCACCGGGGCAGCTACGCCGGGTCGGTCTCCGCAGTAGCGCTGGACCTTTCACGCTCCGAAGTTAGCCTGCCGGCCGTGACGGTGTCCGCGCGCGTTGCCTTTGGCAAGAACTCCCTACAGCTCGATTCGCTGACCTGGCGGTCTCCCGGTCTGAGCGGCAGCGGCGCAGTTGCGCTTCGCTGGATCCCGTCCGTCGAGTCGCGATTCTCGTTCAGCCTCAACGGGGAGGCGGCGCCGCTCGCCCGCATCTTTCGTCGCAAGGACATCCGCCAGGGCACACTGAGCGCCGATGGCGAGGGCAGCTATCGCGACGGCTCAGTGGATGCTCACGGACGCCTGAAAGCCCATGGCCTGTTGCTATCCGCACCGAGGCTTGAATCGAGGCCTATTGAATTGAGCGCGGATTATGTGGTTCAGGGTCAGCAACTGCGCTTTCCGCGCCTCACCGCCTCTCTACCGGGCGGTACAGCAAGCGGCAGCGCCGAGGTATCGTTCGCTGCGCGCTTGCCGGCTTTCGAGGCCGATCTGGACCTCCAGAATTTCGACCTCGTGAAAGCGATGGATACGCTGGCAACGGGTTCGGTAATCCTGAAAGCCTTCCCAGTAGTCAGCCGGGCCTCCGGCAAACTCCAGCTATCTGGCCGAGGCACGAGAGCGGAATCTCATTTTGACCTCCGCCTTGATTCTTCCGGGCTCGAAGCCGGGGGGCGGGAGCCGCTCGCAGGTTTCATGCGCGGCTCGGCGACGTTCGGGCCCGAGCCAACCCTCGAGCTTGAATCCGCCGAGCTTCAAATCACGCACTCGATCCTAAAGGTGCACGGGTCCGCCGGCGAATCTAGCGCAAACCTTGCCGTTGATCTCGAGACTTCTGACTTCGGCGAGTGGAGCAGGAGCGCCGAGGATTTTGCCGGGAGGCCATTGCCGGTAAGACTCGACTCACCCGCGCACTTCACCGGGACGCTGACAGGGTCTCTGGCCCGCCCCCTTCTGGCCGGACACCTGCAACTCGGCGCGTTCGATTATCAGAGCTGGAAATGGAACAGCCTGCAGGCGGACGTGGCGGTCGGACCCGGCGAACTTCGGGTCACCTCCGGGCGTCTGCTCGGCGCGGGCAGCGCCCTTGCCATCGAGGCGACGGCGACTCTGGAAAATTGGCAGTACCGGGCGGGCGCGCCTTTCGAGGTCTCGGCGCGTGCCGACAAGACGTCGATTCAGGGCTTGCGCGAGGTCTTAGGAGTGGGAACCCCGCTCGACGGTGAGGTGACCGGTGAGCTTCACCTGAAGGAGCATCGCAACCAGCTTGCTGGAGAGGGCTCATTTTTCATCAATCGCGGCAGTTATGCCGGCGAACACTTCGATTCTCTGGATGCCGGGATTGCGGCCGAGGCCGGTGTCTGGAAGCTCAATCGCTTCACCCTCAAGAAGCACCACGGCGTCGTGACTGCCAGCGCATCCTTCGATCCCGCCACCCGGGCCCTGTCCGCGCGCACTCAGGGAGACGGAATCGTCCTGGCGGATTTCACCCGCCTGCAGAAAGTCGCGACACCGGCGAGCCCCAGCGGTCCGAACGGGACGCTCAGCTTCAATCTCCAGATCGAAGGCAGCCTGGACAGTCCTTCCGCCCACGGGGATGTTCAGGTTCAGGACCTGAGGATGGGCGACATTGCGCTGGGCGATCTTACCGGCCACCTGCAGACCAGCGGCCGCGAGGCTACACTGAAAGGCCAGTTGCAGGGACCCGGGGGAACGCTCGATTTTCAAGGCAACAGCAAGGTGGGAACCTTGCAAAACCCGGACTGGCCGGTCAGGCTAAGCGCGCACTATACCGGGCTGCGGCTCGACCCATGGCTGCGGACCCTGGGGGTGTCTGCCGTTTCCGGAACCGTGGAAGCCACGGGAAGCGTCGATTATTCGGGCACGCTCAGCGGGACCGGGCCGCGCCATGTCAAAAGTGAGGTCCAGAGCGTGAAGGTGAGTTTCGCGGGCCTGCAGTGGCGGAACGATCACCCCTTCGACATATCGCTCGATGAGCCGCACTTCGAGATAACGTCCTTCGATCTGCAAGGGCCGTCGACGGAGTTCCGCTTTCAGGGTACAGGCGACCTCGGCCCGATTCCGGTCTTGAATCTGCGTGCGGACGGACAAATCGATTCGCAATTTCTGCATGTGTTCGATCCAGCCCTGCAGACCACCGGACGATTCGGCGTACAGGTGCAGGTGCAAGGCAGCTTCCGCCAGCCTTTACTCTACGGGTCACTCCATATGGACGAGGTGAGCATCGGCTACCCCGGATTGCCGTTGCGCCTGGCAGGATTGAACGGCGACGTCGATTTGCAGGGCGACCGCCTCACCGTGCGCTCCCTGCGCGCCCAGACCGGCCCCGCCTCAGTGACCATCACCGGATCGGCGACGCTTTCCGGCACCCCGCGCTATAGCCTCCAGGCCGACTTCAGCCATATGCGTGTCGCCTACCCCGTCCAATTCACGTCGGTCATCAGCGGCGCGGCGCGGCTCAGCGGCACGAAGGGCGCCGGCGTTCTGACCGGCGATCTGACCGTGGAGCAGATGTTCGTCAGCGAGAACTTTAATGTCCTCAACTGGGCGGCGGCATTGGCGACGGGGCCGGCCTCCACCCTGGAGAATCCCTCGCCCCTCTCCTCAGGCGTGCGCATGGACATACATGTAACATCGTCGCCCACGGTCAGCGTTGATTCGCACGATCTCTCCGCCGTGGCCGCGATCGATCTCTCTCTGCGCGGAACGCTGGCCGATCCCGTCGTCTTCGGCAACGTACATATCCAGAGCGGCCAGGCGGTGCTGCGCCAGACCAGCTACAAGCTGACGCACGGAGACGTCATCATGGCCAATCCGCTCCGCACCGAACCCACGCTCGATCTCGAAGCCACAACGCGGATCGAGCGTTACGAACTCGTGCTCCGTATCACAGGACCGGCGGATCGCCCGAGAATCAGCTATCGCTCGGACCCCCCGCTTTCCACCCCAGGCATTCTGGCCCTGCTGGCCTTTGGCTACTCCACGCAGGATCAGCTGATCGCCAATACGGGGCGTTCCTCGTTCAGCACCGAGGGCGCAAGCGCGCTGCTCTCGCAGGCGCTTTCCAGCCAGAAATCGAGCCGCGTGACCCGCCTGTTCGGGCTGAGCCGCATCAGCATCGACCCCAGCCCCGTCAGCACGGGCGGCACTCAGGTCACCGTGGAAGAGCGTCTGGCGCCTGACCTCGCCATTACTTACGTCACCACGACCGGGGGCGTCCTAGAGCGCATCATCCGGGTGGAGTGGGATGTCAGCGATACCGTTTCCGTACTCGGCATCCGGGACCAGAACGGCGTGTATGGATTCGAGCTCGATTTCCGCAGGCGCTTCAAATAGTGGCAGGCAGGATTGTTGCGCGGCGAGAAGAAATTACCTGGTTCGTAGCCCGATTTCCGCAGGCGCCGGGGAGCAATCCCCCTAAGTGTAATCTTATGAGTGGCAAAGGGGTTTGGACCCTTTCGTGCTCTGTTGAGGTCGCGGGCGAAACTACAGCATTGAAGGAGGGGCGGATGAAAGCTTACGCTGTGATGCTGTTGGTGGTTCTGGTTCCTAGTGTAGCGGCGGCGTTTGATTCTATTGGCGTGTCGAAGATGTGCGCCGCTGCCGCCAATGTGTTTTTCCTGGTTGCTCCCGTGATCTTCGCTGTCGGTTCGTTCATCGGGCTCCTCTACCATCGTCGAGCCTGACAGCCCAACTCAGTGCGCGGCTTGGCCCGGTACGACAGCCTCCGTCCTGCTTTTCTGAGGCCGCCCCCGTTCCTACGATCATCTCATTCATTGGCAGGAAAAGTGCCCAGAGCCTCGCAAGATGAGCGTGAGTGCATCAACTCAGGGTCAATGGAGTACATGGAACCGCCGCCTGAAGGCACTCCGGAACGTTCCGCCTGTGCTACGGATGGTCTGGGAGTCCGGACCGCGGGTGGTAGTTTCCGGCATAGTACTTCGCGTATTCGCGGCCGTGATACCGCTCGGGCTGCTGGCCGTTACCCGGCGGATCATTGACGCGGTCGTAGCCCACGCGGCCCGTCACCAGCCCTTGATCCCGAGGTTCTGGTGGCTGGTGGCTCTCGAATTCGGCTTGGCCGCACTGGCCACCCTCCTGAGCCGGGGGACCGATTATTGCGACACTCTCCTGGCCGACCGGTTTACCTTACACATCAGCACCCGCATCATGGGTCACGCCTCGCGCCTGGATCTAGCCTCGTACGAGGATCCGGTGTTTTACGACAAGCTGGAACGGGCGCGCGTGCAGGCCACGGACCGACTCAGCATGATTCAGGCCGTCGGCCGGGTCATCCAGGAGGTCATCACAACCTTCAGTTTGGCCGCGGGAATTCTCGTCTACTCCCCGTGGCTGCTGGCCGTGCTGGTATTATGCGTGGTGCCTGCGTTCCTGGGCGAAAGTCATTTCGCGTTCCTCGGATACTCGCTGGCCTTCCGGCAGACTCCCACGAAGCGTCAACTGGACTACCTTCGAGTCTTGGGCGCGAGCAAAGAAAGCGCCAAAGAACTCAAGCTTTTTGGTCTGGCCCCATTTCTCAGCTCTGAGTTCACGCGACTCTCCCGCGACATCTACGTGCAGAACGTCGCGCTCGCCCGGCGGCGCCTCAGGGCGGGCGCTCTGCTCTCCATGCTCAGCACAGTCGGTTACTACGGAACTTACGCCTGGGTGGTATACGAAACCGTCCAGGGACGGCTCACCGTGGGCAGTCTGACCTTCCTTGCCGGGGCGATCGCCGGAGCCAGCACCAATATCCAGATGGTCTTCTCCAGCTTCTCGAGCATCGCCGATCAGGCCCTCTTCCTGACTGACTTGATCGACTTCTTCGCCGTCCAGCCATCCGTCCGCTCGAAGCCGAACGCCCTGCCGGCGCCACGCCCCATCCGTGACGGTTTTGAATTTCGAAATGTGTCCTTCACATACCCCGGCACCAGCAGAGTCGTGCTCGACAATCTGAACTTTCGCCTGGGCCCGGGCGAGCGCATCGCCTTGATCGGCGAAAACGGCCAGGGCAAGACCACGATCGTCAAGCTGCTGACCCGGCTTTACGATCCCACGAAGGGCCAGGTTCTTCTCGACGGAGTCGATCTCCGCGACTACAACCTTGAGGACCTCAGCGGTCAGATCGCGGTGATCTTCCAGGATTTCATGCGATATGACCTGACCGCCGCGGAAAACATAGCGGTGGGACAGATTCACAGCCAGTCAAACCGCTCTAGGATCGAAGCTGCGGCCCGCAAGAGTCTCGCGCACGGCGTGGTGGCGAGGCTTCCCCGGGGGTACGAGCAGATGTTGGGACGGCGATTCGAAGGCGGCGTAGACCTGTCGGGCGGAGAGTGGCAAAAGATGGCCCTGGCGCGGGCTTACTTGCGCGACGCCCAGGTGCTGGTCCTCGATGAGCCGACGGCTTCGCTCGACGCGCGCTCGGAACACGAAGTCTTCGAGCGCTTCGCCGAGCTGACCGAAGGCAAGATCGCGCTGCTGATCTCCCATCGCTTCTCGACGGTCCGCATGGCGGACCGGATCCTTGTGCTTGAGGATGGCCGCATCGCGGAAGAGGGCAGCCACGCTGACCTGATGGCCAGCGCGGGACGTTATTCCGAAATGTTCGAGATGCAGGCGGCAAGCTACCGGTAGGATGCCCAATGGCGGAGAGTCACATCTTCGAAGCCGGCTCCACCCCGCCGACCCCGCCATCGCCGCCTTCCTGGAATGAAGACTTGGGGCCCTCTGCTGAGCCCCTCGAGGCTTGGGAAGGGCTCAGCATCGAAGCCTCGCGCGAAGCGGAGCGCTGGAAACTGAGTCCGCAGCGCAAACGCTGCCCAAACCTGCAACGTGCTTCGCGCGAAGCGGGCAAGACGATCCTTGCTGCCATTACCCGTCTTCAAAAGTCCTCGGGCGCCGCTGAGGCCCCTTCGGATGACGCGCGCTGGCTCGTGGAAAATCGCAGGCTTCTGCGCTCAGAGCTGGCCAACACTCGGCGCGCTCTCAAGATCCGCCGGGACCTGCCGCAAATCCAGCAGGAAGATAAGAGGCAGGAGTCTGTACCCCGCGCCTACGTGGCTGCCCAGGCCTTCCTGCGTTCAGCCGGCTACATCTTCGACGATCGCGCCTTAAGCGTCTACCTCGCAGCGGCGCAGGAGCACGGCGCATTCGACATGGCCGAGTTATGGTCTCTCCCCACCATGTTCGCTCTGGCGCTGCTGCAGGAAGTTGCGAAGGCGGCGACCCGCCTGATGAACGAGCCCGGCGCCTCCCGCTCCGCAACTGCGCCCCCTTGCCCATCGACCCCATCCATGGCGCTGCTCATCAACAGCCTGCGAGGGGTGGCGTACACGCCTTGGACGGGGCTCGTCGAGCAGATGAGTTTGACCGAAGCTGTGCTGCGTGAGGATCCAGCAGGAGCTTACAGCCGCATGGATTTCGAAAGCCGCGATCAGTATCGCGAGGTCATCGACAAGTTGGGGCAGCGGTCCAAGTGTGGCGAGGTGGAGATTGCCAAGGCGGCGATTGCCTTGGCGCGGTTGGCGGAAACAGAGTGGAATTCGGAGGTTCGACGCGCCGAGCGCCGCAGCCACGTGGGCTACTATCTGGTGGACCATGGCCGCCCTCTTCTGGAGCATCAGATCGGGTACCGGCCGTCTCTCGCCGCGCAGCTCCGCGATGCTGTCCGCCGCAGGCCCGACGCCTTCTATCTCCTGGGAATCGAATTGCTGACGTTTGCCATTATGGGTTTCGTCCTCAACGGTCTCGGAGCTCACATCCCGCTTGTCTGGGCGCTATTCCTGCTTCTGGTCCCGGCGACCGAATCCGCAGTAGGGGCCATGAATCAACTCGTCTCATTCCTTCTTCCCCCTCGCGCCCTGCCCAAGCTCGACTTCTCCCAGGGAATTCCAAGCGAATTCACCACAATGGTGGCAGTTCCAACTCTTTTGACCAGCGAGCAACAGGTCCGGCAGATGGTGCGGGACCTGGAATTGCGGTATCTCGGCAATCAGGACCCGAATCTCCACTTTGCACTTTTGACGGATTTCCCCGATTCGCCGCAACCCACCCGCGAACGCAGCACGCTGGTGGAGATCTGTTCGAAACTGATCGAAGACCTGAACGAAAAGTATCGCGGTCGCGGCGCCGGCCTGTTCTATCTCTTCCATCGCGACCTGATGTACAACCCGGTTGAGAGCACCTGGATGGGCTGGGAGCGAAAGCGGGGGAAGCTTCTCGATTTCAACAGCCTGCTGCGCGGCAAGTCTGACAATTTTCCCGTCAAGGTCGGGGATCTTTCATTGCTGCCCACCATCCTTCCCAAGGTAAGGTACGTCATCACGTTGGATGCTGACACTCAACTGCCGAGAGACTCTGCCCGCCAGTTGATTGGCACGCTGGCGCACCCGCTGAACCGGGCCGTGATCGATCCCGTCACGAACACCGTCGTGGAGGGCTATGGCATTCTGCAGCCGCGGGTCGGGATCAGCGTTCGTTCCGTGAATCGATCGCGCCTTGCCAGCATTTATTCGGGTCAGGCGGGTCTCGACATTTACTCCCGGGCGGTTTCCGACGTTTACCAGGACCTCCTCGATGAAGGCAGCTTCACGGGCAAGGGCATTTACGAAGTGGACGTCTTTCAGCGGGTTCTTTCCGAGAGATTCCCCTTGAACACCATCCTGAGCCACGACCTGATTGAGGGAGCCTACGCCCGCGCGGGATTAGTCTCGGACATCGAGGTCATCGACGACTACCCTTCGCATTTCAGCGCCTATAGCCGGCGAAAACACCGCTGGGTGCGGGGAGACTGGCAGATTATCCGCTGGTTGCTTCCGCGCGTCCCGGATTACTCCGGACGGAAGGTTAAGAACCCGATCAGCGCAATCTCGAAATGGAAAATCCTCGACAATCTCCGGCGCAGCCTCGTGGAGTCCGCAACATTCGTGCTGCTGCTCGCGGGATGGTTCTTCCTGCCAGGCGGACCCGCGCATTGGACGCTCGCCGTTCTGGCCCTCTTGTTGATTCCTGCTTATCTGCGCCTGATTCTCGCGCTGCTGAACCTGCCCCGGGCGGAGTATGTGCCGGGTTTCCTGAGCGAAACCGCCGAGGCTTTTGTGGCGGACCAGGTGAACGTCTTCATGCTGCTGGCATTCCTGGCTCACCAAGTACTCGTGACACTGGATGCCATCGTGAGAACGGTTGTCCGCCTGGCGATCACGCGCCGAAGGCTTCTGGAGTGGGAAACGGCGGCTGAGGCGGAGGCCGGAAGCGACCGCCGGACCCCGGTCGACCTCTATCTGGAGCTCACTCCGCTCCTGTCGGCCGCAATCGCTGCACTCCTGCTTGCACTTCGCCCCTCGGCCTTGCCACTGGCGGCTCCCATTCTGGTGGTTTGGGCGTGTTCCGGTCTTCTGTCGCGCTGGCTCAACCGGCCTCTGAGGCCGGGCCGAAGTGAAATCACCGGGGCGGACGAGGAATTCCTGCGCATGGCGGCGCTGCAAACGTGGTGCTTCTTTCGATCGTTCAGCAACGAGGCGGCCCACTGGTTGATACCCGACAATGTTGAGGAGGATCCTTACGCGGTCGCCGGACGCATCTCGCCAACAAACCTCGGTTTCCTGCTGAACGCGCGTATCGCAGCCTGTGAGCTGGGTTATCTCAGCTTGGGCGAATTCGTGGCCGCGACGGAACAGACCCTTGCCACCATGCGACGTATGGCGCGGCACCGCGGCCACTTCTTCAACTGGTATGACACCTCCAACCTCGAACCCCTGAATCCGCTCTTTGTTTCAACCGTCGACAGCGGCAATCTGGCCTGCTGCTTGTGGACCCTGAAGCAGAGCTGCCTGCGTTTCGCCGGCCACCCGGTCACCGAAGCCTGCCTTGGCCAAGGCGTCGTTGACCACGTCCGGCTTGTCCTCAAACTTGTGGGAGCGGTGCCGCCCGACGCCTCCGTATCTGCGGCCGTCGAAGAACTGCGCGCCGCCGTCGCACATGCCACCGACGGCGCCCCGGTGTATGATCCCGCCGGATTGCAGAGCGCCCTCGTACGACTCGGGGCGGCCATCCGGCCCGATCATACAAGCGGAGTCGAGGAACTCAGATTTTGGGTTCGGGAAACGGAATCCCGGGTATCGGTACTCGCTGCTCTGACCGGCGATCCTGGGCCTGGCTTCTGCCCGCGACTCCAGTCCATTGCCGCCGAATGCGACGCCCTGGTTCGCCAAATGGACTTTTCCTTCCTGTATTCTGCGCGGAGGAAGGTATTATCGATCGGCTACGACCTCGGCCGCCGGAGGCTCGAGGCAAGCTGTTATGAGCTGTTGGCGTCCGAAGCCCGCACAGCAGCCTTTGTGGCCGTAGCCAAGGGCGACATACCCCAGGAAAGCTGGTTCAGCATGGGGAGGACGCTGACCGTATGCGACGGTTGGCGCGCACTCCTCTCGTGGTCGGGGACCATGTTTGAGTACCTGATGCCGGTCCTATGGATGAAGAGCTTGCCGAGAACGCTCCTCGATGAGAGCGTGCGCTCCGCCGTACGGTGCCAGAGGCGCGCATCAAAGAAAACCCCCTGGGGTATATCGGAATCAGGTTGCAGCCGGAAAAATGGCTCGGGTCATTACGAGTATTATGCCTTCGGAGTGCCTGGCCTGGCCATGCGGCCCGACCCCTTTCCAGGCACTGTGATCTCACCCTACTCGTCATTCCTGGCGCTCGCACCCGACACCAGCGCTGCGGCTGAAAACCTGCGCTGGATGCACGAACTGGGCTGGGTGGGCCGCTACGGCTTTTACGAGGCTGCGGACTATTCGGCGTCCAAAACCGGGAAACCGGAAGATTGCGAGATCGTACGATCATGGATGGCGCATCATCAAGGCATGATCCTGCTCGCCGTGTGCAACCTGTTGACGGATTCGGCGATCCAGAACCTGTTCCACACCGAGCCGATGGTGGCGGCCACGGAACGCCTGCTGCACGAGAGGCTGCCCCGGGCAATTCTGATTGACGAGCCGGAGCTGGCGGCGTAGTGGCGGTGCGTTTCGAGCGCTTGGATGTTGCGGCAACGGACGTTCAGTGGAGGGCATCAGAACAGATGTACACCTCGAGTTCCACTGCCAACGATTTACGATGCGACGCCTGTGGCTCGCGGGGCGGAGCCCGGCACGACGGATAGAGGATGCGCTCGCCTTCGCACATTTTTGGTTACCGCCTCTGTGGCTTCCGCCGGTCCGGCTGGAGCCGGTGGCTGCTTCCGGCGTTCCTGCTCCTTTGCGTCCTGCCCGCGCTTGGCCAGGCGCAGTCCCCTTCCCGCCACCGGACCGCCCACAAGAAAGCCGCCGCCAAAACAGTCACCAGGACGGCCTCTCCGATTGCGCCAGGGCTTAGCCCGGGGAACACGGACCTGATCGACGACGTTTCGCGCCGGGCGTTCCGTTACTTCTGGGAGTGGACCGACCCCAATACCGGTCTGACGCTGGACCGCGCGCGAACCAACGGCGAGCCGGAGGATAACCCCAATCACTTGCGGGTGGCGAGCATTGCCGCCACGGGCTTCGGCCTCACCGCATTCTGCATCGCCGCGGACCATCGTTGGATCAGCCGCGACACTGCCCGGGAGCGCATACTGCCTACCTTGCGTTACTTCGCGTACAGCGCCCCCCAGGAGCACGGATGGTTCTATCACTACCTGGACTCCGTCACCGGCCAGCGGCGCTGGACGAGCGAAATCTCCTCGATCGATTCGGCCATTCTTCTGGCGGGCATACTGACAGTGCGCCAGTATTTCATCGACGACCCCGAGGTGGTTCAGCTTGCCACCCTGATTTACAATCGCGTCGATTTTCCCTGGATGATGGACGGGAGCAAGACCTACTTTTCTCATGGCTGGACGCCGGAGAGCGGATTTTTCAAGTACCGCTGGGACACTTACAGCGAGCTTATGATTCTGTATGTTCTGGGGATCGGCTCACCCACTCACCCGATTCCACCTTACACCTGGAATAGCTGGAAGCTTCCCCTGGTGAATGTCGGGAACTATACCTTTGTAGGCGGCGGACCGCTGTTCATTCAGCAGTATTCGCAGGCGTGGATCGACCTCCGCGACCGGGTGGATGAGGGACCGCTGACGGGCGAGACGGGTCCCCGGATCAACTACTTCGCAAATGCGGTCGCGGCGACGTACGCGCAGCAGGAAGCTTTCAGCAAGACCCTGTCGCGGCAGTTCCCCGGCTACTCTGAGAACGTGTGGGGCCTGACGTCGTCGGACAGCATCAAGGGATATCGGGACTGGGGCGGATCCTTCGCGGACCCGCGCATCGACGGTACCGTTACTCCAAGCGCCGCGGCCGGCTCACTGATGTTCGCGCCCGACATTTGCATCCCGGCGCTGCGCGCCATGTTGGTAAAGTTTGGCAAGGAGATCTACGGACGCTACGGGTTCGCGGACGCCTTCAACCCCACCACGGGGTGGGTGAGCCCGTACGTCATCGGCATTGACGTTGGGATCACGCTGCTGAGCGCCGAAGACCTGCGGACTGGAAACGTCTGGAAATGGTTTATGAGCAACGTGGAGCCGCAACGCGCCCTGGACATGGTCGGCCTCGTAAAGCAACCAAGTCCGCCGGAAGGATCTCTCACAGCCACGGGCCCGCAATCCGGGCAGAACAAACAGGGTACCGAAACGGACTCAAGCGCAACTGGCGCCATCTCCCTTGCGCCCGGCGCGCCCATCCCGGCATCAAGTTTTCAGTTCAGGATCCCTGTGCCGGCTTGGATGCAGACGCCCGGCTCATCCCTGCAGTCAGGCGGCCCGTCCCCTCAGGATGCAAACGCCGCCGCCGTTGCCAAGCATTGAGCCGAGCAAGCTGAAGTTGCGGTAGCACCGCGAGCAAGCTCGCCCCGAAGATAGTGACGACAAGCTACCGCGCCCCAAACGCATTTGGCGATGCTCGTCCGGATCGGCTATAATGGAGGTCGGCGACTCGCGGATACATTCACACGCTTCAGGTTATGACGAAATTACTCCTCATATCGAGCCTGATCGCGCCGCCGAACCCGGTGGTTCACTACGTCCAGAAGATCTTCCACAAGGATCCCTTTTCTGGCCTTTACCAGGCGAACGCCTTCGACCTCAGTATTCTGATTCCCTACTTCACCATTCTGATTATCCTTTCCGTCTACGGACTGCATCGCTACCACCTGACCTGGGTTTACCTGCGCCATCGCAAGCAGGCGCCGAAGCCTCCGGCCGGATTCGAAGTCCTGCCGCGCGTTACGATTCAGTTGCCGATTTACAACGAGCGCTACGTGGTGGAGCGGCTTCTCGAGGCGGCCACGCGCATCGACTACCCGCGTGAACTGCTCGAGATCCAGGTATTGGACGATTCCACGGACGAAACGACCATCGTAGCCTCGCGTCTGGTGAGCCAATACGCGCGCGAGGGTTACGGCGTGAGCTACCTGCACCGCGACAACCGCAACGGTTTCAAGGCGGGGGCGCTCGAGGCGGGCCTCACGAGGGCGACCGGTGAGTTCGTGGCGATTTTCGACGCCGACTTCGTTCCGAACCCCGACGTCATTCGCCGCATGCTGCCTTACTTCACCGACCCCAAGGTGGGCGTGGTGCAGGGCCGCTGGACGTGGCTCAATCGCGAATACTCCATGCTGACCGAGGTTGAGGCCATCATGCTCGACGGCCACTTCGTGATCGAGCACGGCGGACGCAACTTCTCCGGACGCTTCTTTAATTTCAACGGTACTGCCGGCATGTGGCGGCGCGCGGCGATCGAAGACGCGGGCGGATGGGAGCACGACACCCTTACCGAAGATACCGACCTGAGCTATCGCGCCCAACTCAAGGGCTGGAGATTCGTCTACGATCCCGCCATCGAGTGTCCTTCAGAACTGCCGGTGGAAGTGAACGCCTTCAAGCAACAGCAGGCGCGCTGGGCCAAGGGGCTGACGCAGACTGCGCGCAAGATCCTTCCCGCCGTCTGGCGCAGCCGGCAACCGCTCAAAATCAAGCTCGAAGCCACTTTTCACCTCACCGCCAACTGCGCCTATCCGCTGATGGTGCTCTTTTCGCTGATCCTGCTGCCGGCCATGATCGTGCGCTTCTACCAGGGCTGGTTCCAGATGCTGTATCTCGACCTGCCCCTGTTTCTGGCCTCCACCTGCTCGGTGTCGAGCTTCTACATGGTGGCGCAGCGCCAGCTTTATCCTCGCACGTGGAAGCAGCGCATCAAGTACATGCCCTTCCTGATGGCCACCGGAATCGGCCTCTCGGTGATGAACGCCAAGGTGGTGCTGGAGGCGCTGCTGGGCATGAAATCCGAATTCGTGCGCACGCCCAAGTATCGCGTGGAAGGCAAGGAAGCCGCCTGGGAACAGAAGAAGTATTCGCGCAAGAGCGGCTGGGTTCCCTACGTCGAGCTCGGACTGGCTTCCTACTTCCTGTTCACCACGCTTTATTCTTTCAGCGTGCAGGACTACCTGACCACGCCCTTCCTCATGCTCTTTCTTGGCGGATATCTCTACATGGGGTCGCTTTCCCTTCTCCAGATCCCCATGCGCCGGCTCTGGAACGCCCGGCCTGCGCTCGCTCGTCCTCGCAGTATCTCCGCAGAAACGTAAATATTGGCCTGTTTTTGACGCAGCTTGTGCAGGTCAGGTGTAGTCCTGCGCTCAGCCGCCAAGTTCGGCGCCGGCAAGTGGGCGATCGGGTTATGATGTCAGATGCGCCGTGCGCGGCCGCTCATCGTGCCTCCGGCGGATTCCACATCGTTGAGGGGATGCCTCGTGTCCGGGCCTCGCTTGCGCCGTATGTGTTTTTGCACCCTGATGTCGCTATTCGCGCTGCTCGCCGCCTTCGCGCCGGCGGCGCCGGCGTGGGATCGGGGCAATCTCGCGGACTATCATGAGCGTCGAGCACAACTGGTCAACCGTACCGGCGACGGCGTGGTCGTTCTTTTCGGCTACAACGACGAAGACGTCGCAGCCTCAGTAACCACCTTCCGGCAAAACGAGGAGTTCTACTATCTCACCGGCTGGATGGAGCCCGGCGCGATCCTGATGCTGACCCCGAAAGCCGCCGGGCCTAACCAGCCGCCTGAACTCGGGGGCGAGATTCTCTACCTGCCGCCCCGCAATCTCGTCGAGGAAAAGTGGAACGGAGCGCGGCTCGGAGCCGATTCGCCGGAGGCGCCGGCCGAGACCGGCTTTGCGACCGTGCATAGCGCCAAAGCCTTCAACTCCGAACTTCTCCAGGCGCTCCAAAAGTTCCCGAAGATTTACACAGAGCTCACGCCCCAACCCGAGAGCGGCGAGGACTGCTTCCAGCAGGACGAGGTCGCGCGGTTGAAGAAGCTCGCGCCCCAGGCTGATTTTGGCGACGTGCGCCCCGCCCTCATGTCAATGCGCGCTGTGAAGTCGGCCGCCGAGATCACCCTGATCCGTAAAGCCGTCGACAATTCCGTCGAAGCCCAGCTCGCCGCTATCAAAGCCGTGGGTCCCGGGGCCTGGGAGTACGAAATCTCCGCGCTGATGAAATACGAGTTCGAGCGCCGCGGGTCGGAGTGGCCGTCCTACCCGCCCATTGTGGGCTCGGGCCTCTACTCCACGGTGCTGCATTACGACGCCGATGAGCACCAGATGCAGTCCGGCGACCTGGTGGTGATGGACGTGGCCGGCTCTTACAGCGGCTACGCGAGCGACATGACGCGCACGCTTCCGGTGAACGGACACTTCACGCCACGCCAGCGCGAGATCTATGAAATCGTGCGCGGCGCGCAAGCCGCCGTGTTCGCCGCCGCCAAACCCGGGGCCATCATGGACGGCAAGAACGGCCTGCAGAGAATCGCCTTCGAGTACATCAATACGCACGGCAAGGATCTGCACGGCAAGTCGCTCGGCCGGTACTTTCCGCACGGCGTCGGCCATTCGGTCGGCCTGAACGTGCATGACCCCATGGATTACACCCGGCCCTTCGAGCCCGGAATGATCATTACTGACGAGCCCGGCATCTACATCCCCGAAGAAAACATCGGGGTGCGCATCGAAGACATGATCCTGATTACTCCGGACGGCAACGAAGTCCTTACGCGGCGCCTGCCAAGCGATCCGGATGAGATTGAGAAGATCATGGGGGGTAAGTGAGCGATCAAAGCACGCGGCCTCTCGTCGAACTGCTGCGCGGCGAAGGGGCGCACATCGATCCGGTGGCCTGCGTCGCGGACCTCGCGCCCGAACAGGCGGGCATCCTGGTTGCGGGTTCGCCGCACACAATCTGGCAGCTTCTCTCCCACTTGAATTTCTGGATGGAATACGACCTCGGCCGGGTGCGCGGCGAAGTACGGCCTTACCCAGTGCACAACGCCGAAAGCTTCCCGCTGGCTCCCGCGCCGGGCGACGCCGGTGAGTGGCGACAGGCCGTGGCCAGGTTCGAGGCGCTGATCGATGAGCACGTGACGCTCGCCGGGTCACCCGCGGAAATGCTCGCGCGCGAAGTTCCTCCGGCGCACGTCAGCCATACGCGGCGCGCCTCTACGGTGCTGGCCGTGCTCTGGCAGACGGTGGCGCACAACAGCTATCACATCGGGCAGATCGCGCTTCTGCGGCGATCGCTTGGGGCCTGGCCGCCGCCGGGCGGAGGCAATACCTGGTAGCGCCGCAGAAAATCCTCGCGATGGCGGGAAAGCGGCCAATAATAGCCTGATGCGCTTGCTGAGGTTCCTCTACATCGTGCTCTGCTTCCTGATGGGGCTGATGCTGCTGTTCGCTCCGTGGCTGCTGCCGTGGCCGGAGAACTACTTCTTCCTGCGTTATCCGTGGGTTCAGGCGGCGGCCAGCAACTACTATGTGCGCGGCGCGGTTTCCGGAATCGGCCTGGCGGACATCGCGCTCGGCGTTTGGGAAACCGGGCGCCGATCTCGGAACGCGAGTTCCGTGCCCGGGCCATGATTCCGCCGCTCGATCTCTGCTACATCACCGACCGCCTCTCTCTCGGCTGCCGGCCGCTTCTTTCCGTGACGCAAGCGGCCATCGACGCGGGAATTGATCTCATTCAGATCCGCGAAAAGGACCTCGGGACGCGCGCGTTGACGGAGATCGCGGAAGCGGCCATGGAGGGGGTTGGCGGACTGGCCACGCGCGTGGTGATCAATGACCGGCTCGACGTAGCCCTCGCAGTCCGGGCCCATGGCGTACACCTGGGCAGCCAATCCATGTCCGCAAGCGAGGTCCGACGCGCCGTGCCGCCGGCCTTCTTGATTGGAGTGTCGTGCCACTCCGCCGAAGAGGTCTGGACCGCGGAGAGCGACGGAGCGGACTACGCCCTGCTCGGACCGATCTTCGAGACGGCGTCCAAACTGCGTTATGGCGCTCCGCTCGGCTTGGGCGTGCTGGAGCGCGCGGCGCGGGGCGTCCGCCGCATGCCGGTGCTCGCTTTGGGCGGAATGACGGTCGAACGGGTACGGGAGTGCCTCACCGCCGGCGCTACCGGCATCGCGGGCATCTCGATCTTCCAGCAATGCGACTCCCTTGCCGAACGCGTGAGGGCCTTGCGGCGTGAGTTTGCCGGCGCGGCGGTGGCCCAACCTCCCGGCAATTCCGGCCGCCAGGAATCGCCATAAGTTCCGCAGGCAGTCCCAGTCAAATCAGGTCCAGTCAAATCAGGTTTCGCCGAGCCACGTGCCGAGCGGCTTCAGCGATGTCACGTTATCGCACACGGCCTTGAAGGCGGCGGTAATCGGGATGGCGAGGAGCAGGCCGACGCCGCCCCACAGCCATCCCCAGAACATCAGGGCCAGGGTAACGGAAATCGCGCTGAGCTTCACGCGCCGGCCGACAATGCGTGGAGTGAGAAGGTTCACGGCGACCAGATGGATCACGGTCACGGTCACGGCTACTTCTACAAAAGGGGCGACCGTGTCAAAGGCGACGAGACCCACCAGCATGGGCGGAAGCATCGCCAGCACCACTCCGATATAAGGTATGGGATTCAGGAAGGCCGAGACCGGCCCGACGATCAGCGCATAGGGAAGCCCGATGATAGCAAACGCGGGCGTGCTCACGGCGACGCAGATGAGGGCCACGAGGAAATTGCCAAGCACATACTGCCGCACCATGGAGACGATTCCTTGAATCACTTGTTCAGCCTGGTGGCGGCGCTCCAGCGCAAACAGATTCAAAGTGGCGGCCCAAAGTGGATTCTTCGAAGTGAGCATGAAGAAAACGAGAAAGGGAATGAACATCACCGCCACGGTGAAAGAATAGACCGAGCCGATCCCGTTCAGCAGATACTGTCCCCACGGCGATTCCTGCTGGATGCGCACGGTGGGGACATTCCGGTCGGCAGGCGAGAGGCTTGACCTGACTCGGGCGAAGGGGCCTTCGATTCGGACTGCCAATTGTCCGAGCCGGTCCTGCAACCGGGGCATCTCTCCGGCCAAGGCGACGCCGCGGTTGTAAAGAGCGTAACCGAGGAGGTAGATCACGGCCAGGCCCAGCAGAACGAGGATGAGCGAACCCAGCCACCGCGGCAGCCCGAGACGTTCCATGGCGCGAACGCCCGGGTCAAATACGAAGGCAATGAAGATCGAGAGAACCACCGGCGTGATGACGGAACTCCCGTAGTACAGGCCCGCAATGACCATGCCGGCGGCAATGATCCGCAAGCTGGCGTTCGCCGCGGCGGAAGTCCCGGAGACTTTGAGATCAGGCATGAAGGCTGATTCTAGCCCGGCGCCGGGCCAAAGCCAACAAAGTTCGGCGCGCCGGCGCCCGGCGGTCCATAACATTCGGGGAATCAAGTTCGGGTGCGCAAATCGGATAGATCGGCGCGGAGCCTCGACGTATGTTGAGACTGTCCCCGAGAATCGGGGATGAGATCACATTCGAGAGAGGCTAAAATGATACTCAGCGTGAGAGCGAAAAAGATCGAACAGCCCGGCCGCGCGACAGAGGACCGCTACTGGAAGGCGGTGCTCGCGCGCGACGGCGGCTTCGACGCCAACTTCGTCTACGCCGTACGTTCGACCGGAGTGTACTGCCGCCCTTCCTGCCCGTCGCGACGGCCGCAGCGCCACCAGGTGGTGTTCTATCCCGAGCCGGAGGCCGCGGAACGGGCCGGATTCCGCCCTTGCCGCCGATGCGGCAACCACAGAGGCGCAGATCAGGGGCAGAGCGACTTCGTCGCGTGCGCGCTCGCCGCCCTCGGAGCCGCCGGGGATGATTCCGCCACTGTGGCCGCGTTGAGCAAGCGCCTTCAGGTGAGTCCCGATCGCTTGACACGAGGATTCAAGCGCGCCACCGGCGTCACGCCGCGGGAGTACCGTGACGCGCAGCGGCTCAGCCGCCTCAAGACCACGCTGCGCACCAGCGAAAATGTGGCCGCGGCTGTTTACGACGCCGGCTTCGGATCGAGCCGCGCCGTGTACGAGCGCGCCCCGGTCCAGCTCGGCATGACTCCCGGCGCTTACCGGCGCGGAGGCGAGGGCATGCGCATCGGCTACACCATCGTGAGCTCGCCGCTCGGCCGCCTGCTGATTGCCGCCACCGAGCGCGGGGTGTGCTCGGTCTGCATCGGCGATACGGACGAGCCCTTGCAGACAGCGCTCCGCGAGGAGTATCCGCGCGCGGAGATCGTCCGCGACGCGGCGGGGCTCGAGCCCCACGTGCGCCAACTTCGTGAGCATCTGACCGGCCGCGCCCGAGCGCTCGATCTGCCGGTCGACGTCCAGGCCACAGCTTTTCAGTGGAAGGTCTGGCAGGCCTTGCGCGACATTCCTTACGGAGAAACGCGCTCCTATTCCGAGATCGCGCAGGCCGTCGGAAGCCCGCGCGCCGTTCGCGCCGTCGGTCACGCCTGCGCTACCAACCGGGTTGCCGTGGTGATCCCCTGCCACCGCGCCGTCCGTCAGGATGGGAGCCTCGGCGGATACCGCTGGGGGCTCGAACGCAAGCAGGCGCTGCTCGACCGCGAACGAAAGCGGTCCGAGCCCGCGCCTGCCTCTCGCGCATCTCGCGCCGCCGCACCGAAAGGTGGCGCGAGTCCGGCCTGAATCAAGAGGTCGGGCTGAATCAGGAGCCGGCCATCGGGCGCGCTCCATCAACCAGCGTCCAGCATCGATCGTCAGCAAGGGCCGGTGTATCATCGAATGATGGCGGAAGATCTTGGGACCTTCGAGGCGACGGGCCGTACGCTCGCGATCGACTTCGGCAGCGTGCGGATGGGTCTCGCGGTCTCCGACGGCTTGGGGCTGACTGCCCAGGGCCTGCCCACGCTGGACCGGACGACGAACGAGTCGGACCTCGGACGAATCGAGCAGGTCGCGGCGGATTACGCGGTGGTGCGCATTATCGTCGGCCATCCCATCAGTCACTCCGGCGAGGAAACCAAGATGTCACGGCGGGCGGCCCGTTTTGCCGAGCAAGTCCGCGCGCGGGTCGGCCTCCCCGTTGAGCTTTGGGACGAGCGCCTGACGAGCCTCGAGGCGGACCGCTTTCTGCGCGAGTCCGGCGCTGACCGCCGAAAGCAGCCCGGGCTCCGCGATCGCGTCGCGGCCCAGATCCTTCTGCAAAGCTACCTCGATCGACGCGCTCGCGAGCGCGCTCATACGCAACCGACGGGGGCGCGCGCGGACTCGTGAAGAAGTTCCTGGCCGCTATTCTTCTGCTTGCCGCGTGTGCCGCGGCTTTTCTCGCCTTCGAAACCGAGCGCGCTTATCGCGGCTACCGGGGCGGCGTCATCGTCGACATTCCGCCCGGGTCCGGTGCGGCCTCCGCCTCGAGCATCCTGGCCGCGCGCGGAGTCCTCAGGACGCGCGTACCCTTTCTCGCGCTTTACGCGCTCGGAAGGTTCAGGCATCGCACCCTGAAGGCGGGCGAATATCTCTTCGATCATCCGCTCAGCCCGCGCGATGTCTACGCGAAGATCGTTCGGGGCGACATCTACTATCACCTGGTGGTGATTCCCGAAGGTTCGGATCGCTTCGACATGGCGCGCATCCTTCACGAGAAGCTCGGACTCGATCCTGATGACTTCCTGCGAGCCACGGCCCAGCCCGCGCTGGTTCGCGATCTCGATCCTGCCGCGCCTACGCTCGAGGGTTACCTGTTTCCTGACACCTACCGCTTTCCCGCGAGCACAACCGCCGCGAGCGCCGTCGCCACCATGCTGGCGCGCTTTCGCAAGGTGATGGACTCGCGATTCCGCGCGGCGCTTGCCACCGCGCCGGACGAAAGCCTGCACGACGTGCTCACGCTCGCGTCGCTGGTCGAAAAGGAAACGCCCGACATTGCGGAACGCGCCGACATCGCCGGAGTGTTCACGCGCCGGCTTCAACGCGACATGCCGCTAGATTGCGACCCTACCGTCGCATACGCGGCCCGCCTGTCGTCGGCAAGCGCCGGCCCGTTGCCCGCCGCACCGTCGCCCATCACCGCCGGCGAGTTGGCCTCGGACTCGCCGTACAACACCTACCGTCGCCCCGGACTCCCGCCGGGGCCGATCTGCTCTCCCGGCGCGGCCTCGATCGACGCGGCCCTGCATCCTGCCGCAGGAAACGCGCTCTACTTCGTGAGCAACCTGCACGGCGGACATATTTTCGCGAGCACACTCGACGAGCACAACAGGAATGTGGCGCGCTACCGGCGCGAGATGGCCGGCGAAAACCCTGACCAGGCCCCGCCCAAGCCGGCGCCGGCAACTCATCGAACCCGGCGCCGGAAGCGGCGCCATGCCGGGAACTGAAGTGGCCGAACGCATCAGCCGAAAGCGCCTCATTCTCGCCTGCCGCGACGAGCAGCACTTGGAAAGCGCGGGCCTGCCCGAACTGCGGCGAATTCAGAATGGGATCCGCGAGCGCCTGGCGCCCGCGAGACCGCCGTCGCTCGCGTACATCGCCGCCGTGTTGCGCGAGGCCGGCACGCGCGTGGACTATGAAGATCGCTTCGCGGATCCGGTGATTCCCGAGCGCTACCGCAGCCGGCTCGAGGGCGTCCTGCGCTTTCACGATCTGGCGGCGGCGGAGAGCGCCCTCGGCGCGCTCGATGCCGCCTGGCGCGCGTATCGGTCCGCGGCCGATCGCGAGGGCGCGGCCCTGGTGCGCAAGTTGGCGCTGCGCGGGCGGCAGCGCGCCGAAAGCCTCGCCGCCAATCCGCGCGTCGATCCCGCCAAGCGCCGGCAGAAACGCGAAATCGCAAACTGGTTCCGCGTCTGGCTCGAGAATCCCGGGCTGTTCTTTGACTGGCTCGATCTGCGCAAGCGCGCGGACGATTTTCGTGAGCTGTTCCCGGAGCACGATCGCGTTCCGCCCGCATCCGGATCGGGCGGCGGCGAAGATGCGAAGTCCTGACGCGTGTCTCCGGCGGCCTCAGAGCTTGGCGCGCGCAGGCGGTTTCGATAAGATCGAAGTGGCAGGAATGCGATCATGTTCTCAGAGAGTCACGCTGCGCTTCAAAACCCCGTCGAGCTCACGCCGGCCGCTCAAAAACTGATCGTCGCCCTGGACGTGCCGGCGGCCCAGGCCGCGTTAGTGCTGGCCGATCAACTGCGCGGCCAGGCGGGCGTCTTCAAAGTCGGCCTGGAGCTTTTCTCGTCTCAGGGGCCGGCGCTCGTGCGCGAATTGCTGGCTCGCGAGGCGCGGGTCTTTCTCGACCTCAAACTGCACGACATTCCCAACACTGTGCGCGGCGCGGCGCGCGAGGTGGCACGCCTGGGCGTCTCGATGATCACGGTTCATGCTTCCGGCGGCCGTGCCATGATGCAGGCGGCGCTCGAAGGCGTTCGAGCGGGCGCGAGCGCCGGGCGAGCGCCCCTGGTGCTCGGCGTGACCGCGCTCACCAGCCTCACGGATCAAGACCTCGCGCATGTCGGCTGGCGCGAGCCTGCCGAAGCCGTCGTTCTGCGGCTCGCATCGCTCGCGCAGGCGGCAGGACTCGATGGCGTGGTGGCCTCACCGCAGGAAGCCGCCTCGATCCGGCGCAACTGCGGACCGGCCTTCGCTATCGTCACGCCAGGCATTCGTCCGGCCGCCGCCTCGCGCGACGATCAGGCGCGCGCCAGCACGCCCGAGGCCGCGATTCGCGCCGGCGCGGATTTCCTCGTCGTCGGCAGGCCCATCACCCAGGCATCGGACCCCGCCGCCGCGGCCGGCGCCATCGTGCGCGAGATCGAGCTCGCGCTTCGAACTCCGAATCACGAGCCGAATCAGGAGCCAGAGTCAGGAGCCAAATCAGGAGGACACCCCGCATGACCGAGGATGAGATTCTCGGCCTGTTTCGCCGGCATCACGCCCTGCTCGAAGGACACTTCGTCCTCACCTCGGGACTGCACAGCGACCGCTACATCCAGTGTGCGCTCGTGCTTCAGCATCCCGAGGCCGCGGAACAACTGGGGCGCGAACTGGCCCGGAAGCTGGGCGGAACGGAAGCGTCGGTGGTGGCGGCGCCCGCTTTGGGGGGCGTCCTGGTGGCTCACGAGGTCGCGCGAGCGCTGGGCCTGCGCGCGCTCTTCACCGAGCGGCAGGACGGCCGCATGACGCTGCGCCGCGGTTTCAGCCTCGATCCCGGCGAGCCCGTGATCGTGGTGGAGGACGTCATCACCACGGGCGGATCGACGCTCGAAACCATCGCGGCCGTGGAAGCTGCCGGAGGTAAAGTGGTGGCCGCCGGATCGCTCGTGGATCGCAGCGGCGGCACGGCGGATGTCGGCTTGCCTCGGGCCGCGTTGCTCACGCTGACCGTCCGAAACTACGATCCCTCCGGGTGCCCTCTCTGCAAGGCCGGCTCGACGGCGGTGAAGCCTGGCAGCCGAACCCCGCCCGCGACATCCTAGCCGGCACTCGCCGTAGCTTCCTCATCGATCACGGCGGTAGACTATGCGGCCGCCGACCACGGTGGCGATGACCGCGCCCTTCAACCTCCAACCATCAAAAGGCGAGTTCCGGCTGCGCGAGCGGCTCTCGGCGACCGAGTACCTCCACTCGAGATCAGGATCAAACAAGGTGACATCGGCGGCCTCGCCCACCTGCAATCGGCCGCCCGGACGCCGGATGATTGCGGCCGGATTCACGCTCAGCAGCCGGATGACATCATCCAGCGAGATGCGGCCGCTGTGCACGAGGAAGGTCATGGCCAGGCCAAACGCGGTTTCGAGACCGATGATTCCGAAAGGCGCCTCGGCGAGAGGCCGCGCCTTGAGCCTCGGCGCGTGCGGCGCGTGATCCGTCGCGATCGCGTCGATGGTCCTGTCGGCGAGCCCGCCGATGATCGCCTCCACGTCGCGCGCCGTGCGCAGAGGCGGATTCATTTTAGCCGCCGCGCCGTAATCGGCCACAGCCTCGTCCGTCAGCACGAAATGATGCGGCGTGACCTCGGCCGTCACGCGCACGCCGTGCGCCCGCGTCGCGCGCACCATGGCGACCGATCGCGCCGTGGAGAGATGCGCCACGTGCAGCCGCGCGCCTGTGTCCGCGGCCAGCACCAGGTCGCGCGCGAGACACACCTCCTCGGAGCTCGCGGGGATTCCCTTGATGCCCAGGCGTTCGGCCACCGGTCCCTCGTTCACAACTCCGCCGACGCTGAGAGTCGCATCCTCGCAGTGCTCGATCAGCGGCGCGTCGAGCGCGCGCAGGCACTCGAGAGCGGCCCGCACCAGGCCCGCGGTCTTCACCGGACGGCCGTCATCCGAGAAGGCGACCGCGCCCGCCGCCGCGAGCGCCGGCAAATCGGCCAGCGTCTCGCCCTCGCTTCGCAGGGTCACGGCGGCGATCGGATAAAGGCGGGCCAGGCCGATCGCACGCGCGCGATCGATCCCGGCGCGCACGGCTTCGGGGTTGTCGATCACCGGACGCGTGTTGGGCATCGGACAGACCGCCGTGAACCCGCCCGCCACCGCGGCGCCGAGGCCGGACTCCAGGGTCTCGGACTCTTCGCCGCCCGGCTCGCGCAGGTGAACGTGAAGATCGATAAAGCCCGGCGACACCGCTAGCCCCCGGGCGTCGATCACCTCATCGGCGGGACCAGGGAGCGAGGGCGCGAGCGCGCGGATCACGCCGTCTTCGACGAGCACGTCGAGAGTCGCGTCCAGAGCATCGGCGGGGGAAATGACGCGACCACCCCGGATCAGGAGGGAAGGCATAGGTCGGAACTCTTCAGGCCAGCGACCACCCCGGCCTTCGGCCACCCCTCCTCAACGAGGAGGGGTGGCCGAAGGCCGGGGCGGTCAAGTGCTAAACTCCAAATCCGCGCCACTTCTGCAACTATGCGATCGTCAGCGATTCCGGCAGACCGGCGAGCAACGGCAGATCATGGCACTTGACGGGCGCAAAGGTGCGCCGATGCTCCGGGCATGGGCCGTGTTCCCTCAGCCCCTTCAGGTGGTCCGGAGTTCCGTAGCCCTTGTTGCTCGCGAGGCAGTATTGGGGATAGAGACAATCGAGTTCCACGAGGCGCGCGTCGCGCTCGGTCTTGGCCAGAATGGAGGCGGCGGCGATGGAAACCGAGCGCGCATCCCCGTGAATGATGGCGCGGTGCGGCAGGGTGAACTCGCGCGGATCGCCCCAGCCCGCAAGGCGCATGGCGTCGGTCAGAACGTAGTCGGGCGCCGGGCGCAGGGTTTCGAGCGCCTGGATCATGGCGCGGCGCGAGGCCTGGTACACGTTGAGGGCGTCAACCTCGGCGGCCGGAACCGGCACCACGGCGAAGGCCAGGGCGCGGGCGCGAATCCGGGGCGCGAGGTCCGCGCGTTCGGCCGGGGTCAGGCGTTTGGAGTCGTCAAGGCCGCGGATGAGGCGGGTGGGATCGAGGATGACCGCGGCTGCGTAGAGCGGGCCGAGCAGGGCGCCGCGCCCGGCTTCGTCGCAGCCGGCCACGAAGCAATAGCCTAGGCGCCTAATCTTCGCCTCGAAGCGGGAAGTGCAGCGGAAACGGGCGGCGTCGGGCGGGGCCGGCATGCGAGAATCGCTCTCCCCCAAGCGGGAACGGCTTCGATCAGGACGCGGCGCTGCGCTCCGTGCGCACTTCGCGCAGCCGCGCGGCTTTGCCCTTCAGGCCGCGCAGGTAATAGAGCTTGGCCCGGCGCACCCGGCCCGAACGCGTGACCTCGATCTTCTCGATCACCGGCGAGTGCATGGGGAAAATGCGCTCCACCCCCTGGCCGAAGGAAATCTTGCGCACGGTGAAGGTGGAGTGATTGCGCGCCTTCTTCAGGCCGAGCACCGTGCCCTCAAAAACCTGGACGCGCTCCTTGTCGCCTTCCTTGATCTTCACGTGGACCCGTACCGTGTCGCCGGACCGGAACTTGGGCAGATCGTTGCGCATCTGCTCCTGTTCGAGTTTTTCCAATGCTGTCATGTTCCCACCCCTCAATCGAAATGTGCGGGCCCCTCGGCTACATCCCGCTTTGGGATCGCACTCACGCGATCGGATCGGGGTCTGACGACCCCGGGTCGATTTGTCTTCCAGGCTCCGCGTCTTACCCGGCGTTCCCGACGTTCCCTGCAGGCGGCTCGCCGCGCCGCAAATCCTCGAGAGTTTCGAGATCACCCGGCGCGAGCGAAACCTGCCGCAGAAGCTCGGGACGCCGCCGCCAGGTCTTGGCCAGCGCCTCACGACGGCGCCAGCGGCGAATCTCTTCATGATTGCCCGAGAGCAGAACGTCGGGCACCTTCAACCCGCGATACTCGGTCGGCCGCGTGTACTGCGGAAAATCGAGCAGTCCCCGTCCGCCGGCCACAGCAGATGGGTCCAGGGCCGGCACGGCCCGTTCACCATCGCTTCTGGCGTCCGGCTTCGACTCGAGCGAGAACGATTCCTGCCGCGGCGACTCTTCGTTTCCGAGCACGCCCGGCAGCAGCCGCACCACCGACTCCATGACCACCGCCGCCGCCAGTTCTCCGCCCGCCAGCACGTAGTCGCCGATGGAGATTTCGTCGGTGGCGAGATGCCGCGCCACGCGCTCGTCCACACCCTCGTAACGCCCGCAGAGGAGCGCCACCCGGTCCTGGCCCGCCAGCTCTTCGGCCACCTCCTGGCGGAACAAGCGGCCTTGCGGCGAAAGCAGAACCACGGGAAAGGGCGCGGCTCCCGCGCTCAAAGCCTCCACGGCGCGAAAGAGCGGCTCCGGCTTCAACACCATCCCGGGTCCGCCGCCAAAGGGCCGGTCATCGACGGTGCGATGCCGGTCGTCCGTATGCTCGCGCAGGTCGTGCACGCGAATCTCAAGCCGGCCGCCGGCCACCCCGCGCTTGAAAACTCCGTGCTCGAAAACGCTGGTGAAGAAGCCCGGAAAAATCGTGATGACGTCAAAAGTCACGGTCTAAGATCACGTCTTAAGGCTTCCGGACTGCTCCTGGTTCAGGTCCAGCAATCCCTCGGGCGGCTCGATCACGATGCGACGCGCGCCCAGGTCAATCCCGGTGCAGATATCAAGGGCCAGCGGAATCAGCAAATCCTCGGAACCTTCTGGCCTCTGCGGGCCGTGCGGGCTGACCTTGAGCAGATCGACGCCTCCGGTGGGCTCGACCCCGATCACGGTACCGACCGGCTGCCCGCCGGGGCGTACCACGACGCAGCCGACAAGGTCCGAGACGTAATACTGATGGTCTCCAAGCCGGGTCGCTTCGCCGCGCGGGATCAGCACCAAGCGCCCGCGCAGCGCTTCCGCCTGGCTGATCGAATCCACGCCGGCAAAGTGCAGGATCAGCGTGCCCTGATGCCACCACGAGCTCACGATCTCCGCCGGCTCCGGCCGCGCGCCGGGAAGATCCAGGTAGACAGATCGCAACTTCTCGAAGCGCTCGGGGAAGTCCGTGAGGACCTGAGCCCTCACCTCGCCCTTTCGCCCGCGAGCCCTGAGCACGCGGGCGATAGCCAGCCATTCATCCGGGCCCGCCCTGCCGGCAGCGCCTTCTTCGGCGGCCGATGTCTGCCCGGCCGCTCCGGGGCCGCTCACTCCAGAATCTCCAGGGTAAAGCGCTTCCTCAGCTTCATTCCCGCCGCTCCCAGAATGGTGCGGATGGAACGGGCTGTGCGCCCCTGTTTCCCGATTACTTTTCCGATGTCCGTAGGGTCCACTCGCAACTCCAGTACCGTAACCTGTTCGCCCTCTACCTTGCGAACCAGAACGCTATCAGGTTTGTCAACGAGCGCCTTAGCGATTTCCTCAACGAGCTCCTTCATGTGGCCCTCCTGTCAAACCGGCCCTCCGGCGGTAAGACCGGAAATCCGGCGGGACTCGAAAGACCCCCCTGGCGAACGGAACTATTCTCCGCTTTACACTTGCGCCTGAGCGGCGCCCGGCTCGGCTTGCGCAACCGGCCGCTGCTTCAGAAGACTCTTCACCGTTTCCGACGGCTGGGCACCTTTTCCCACCCAGTAAGATGCACGGTCGTGGTTGAACACGAGCTCGGGCGGGTTGTTCCTGGGATTGTAGTGGCCCAGGATTTCCACGAATCGGCCGTCCCGCGCCTTGTCCTGCTCGATCACCACGATCCTGTAGCTGGGCTTCTTCTTGGCCCCGGTGCGACTCAATCTTATCCTTAACAAGCACCCTCCCTATTTGTTCGATGGCGCTGACCGCCCGCCAAGCTCAAAATCCGTTGCTGTGCCGGGCTTGAAAAACGGGTCGCCTCACGTCGTTTTAGCCCTGCTTTTGGCTCCAAAATCGGGTCTTTTTCGTCAAGCACTCTCATTTTTGACCCTTCATTTTCGATTAAACCCTTTAGTATCAAATACCTCTTGGCTTTAAACGGCTAAACGTCTTACTTTCAACAACCTAACGGCTTTCAGTAAATATTTAAAACAGAAGTCCTTTGCTTTCAATAACCTCTTGGCTTCGTTCGTAACATTTTCTTTTTTTTCACGTCCCGGACCCTCAAGGGTCGCCTTGAACCCGTTAGCTGGGGCTCGCCGCAGCCGGGAGCTTCACTTTGCTTAACTGCTTGCCGAAGAAGCTCTTGCTCATTGTCTTCATCATTCGGTTGGTCTGTACGTATTGCTTCAGCAGCTGGTTTACCTGCTGGACGCTGGTGCCGCTGCCGCGGGCGATGCGCCGCCGGCGCTTGCCGTTGATAATCTCGTGATTGCGACGCTCACGCGGCGTCATAGAGTTGATGATCGCGTCGATGTAGACGAGTTCTTTTTCGTCAATCTTCGCCTTCGAGGCTTCTTTGAAAATGCCGATCTTGGGGAGCATCCCGAGCATCTCTTCCACGGACCCGATTTTCTTCATCTCGCGAAGCTGGTCGCGAAAGTCCTCCAGGCTGAAGGAGTCCGACTGCAGCTTGCGATGGACTTCCATCGCCTTATCGCGATCGAGCCGCTGTTCCGCCTTTTCGATCAGGGAGAGCACGTCTCCCATGCCGAGGATGCGCGAGACGATGCGGTCCGGGTGAAACACTTCGAGGGCGTCGTACTTTTCGCCCACACCCATGAACTTGATCGGCTGCCCGGTAACGGCGTGAATGGAAAGCGCCGCCCCGCCGCGCGCGTCGCCGTCGAGCTTGGTCAGAATCACGCCCGACGTCCCCAAGCGCTCGTGGAACTCCTGGGCGCTGCGAACCGCGTCCTGGCCGATCATGGCGTCAGCCACGAGCAGGACCTCGCTCGGACGCAGCCGCGTCCTCAGATCAGTCACTTCCTGCATCAACTGCTCGTCAATGTGCAGGCGCCCGGCGGTATCCACGATCAGGATGTCATGCCCACGATCAGCCGCGTCTTTGCGGGCCGCCATGGCAATCTCGACCGGCTGGTCCATCCCTGTGCCAAGAAAACACGGGACCTCAATCGCCTTGGCGATGATCGCAAGCTGCTCGCGCGCCGCCGGACGGTAAACGTCCGTGGAAACGAGCATAGGCCGGCGCTTCCGCTGCAGGAGCCAGCGCGCCAGCTTCCCCGAAGTCGTGGTCTTGCCGGAGCCCTGCAACCCCACCATCAAAAACACCGTGGGGTAATCCCGCGAGTAAACCAAGCCCGCTTCCTTGCCGCCCAGCAGATCGACCAGTTCGTCGCGGACGATGCGGACCACTTCCTGCGAGGAGGTGAGGGTCGGCTTCACCTCTTCCCCGAGCGCCCGCGCGCGCACGCGGTCCAATAAGTCCTTGACGACCTTGAAGTTAACGTCGGCCTCGAGCAGCGCCAGGCGCACCTCGCGCAGGGTCTCGTCCACGGCCTGCTCGGTGAGCACGCCCTGCGTCCGCAGGGACTTAAACGTCTTCTCGAACCGCTCTTGTAAAGCGTCAAACATAGCGCGTGTTCTGCCCCCTGAGCCGGACCGCCCCAACCAGCGGAGACTCCAAGGTCAATTTCAAGTTTACAGGAGACCGGCGCGGGGCGGAAGGGGGAGTTTTGGAGGGGCAGGAGTCAGGAGACAGGAGCCGGGAGCCAGGAGATTGAGTTCAGAAAGACATAACTGAGGAGATAACAATTCATAAAGCGCCAGGACGTCGTACCGCTCGACTCGGCATCTCCCGCGCGAAGGCTTGGTCCTTCGCGATCCAACGCGCGACGAGCCTTCTGACTCCTGACTCTTGTCTCTTACGCTTTGGGGTGACTCTTGTCGTACACTTCGATCAACTGCTGGATCGACACCTGGGTGTACTTCTGCGTGGTTGAGAGGCTGGCATGCCCCAGCATTTCCTGGATCGCCCTCAGATCGGCGCCCTCGGCCAGCAGATGCGAGGCAAAAGCGTGGCGCAGGCCGTGCGGGCTGACACGGACGTTCGGACCGTAGAGCCGGACGTACTTCCGCACCGTCCGGTCCACAGAGCGCATGGTCAGGCGGTGGCCGCGCGCGTTCAGGAACAGAGCGTATCCGGAAGTGTGCTTGTCCATCAAGATGCGTTCGCGCACGGGCAGATACGCCTCCAGCGCCTCGGCCGCTTTGCGTCCAAAGGGCACCATGCGTTCTTTGCGGCCCTTGCCGCGCACCAGCACCAGCTTGTCGCCGAAATTCACGCTGCCGAGGTCGAGCCCGGCCAATTCGCTCACGCGCAGGCCGGAGGCATAGAGCAGTTCGAGGATGGCGCGGTCCCGCTTGAGCATGGGCTCGCCTTGCGGGATGGCTTCCGCAATGCGGTCGAGGAGGTTGTTGGTCTCCTCTTCGGTCATGATGCGAGGCAGCTTCTTCGAGAGCTTGGGCGTCGCGACGAATTCGGCGGCATTCTTATCGATCACGCCATCACGCACCAGGAACTTCAGAAAAGCCCGAAGAGCTGCAAGCTTGCGCGCGATGGACGCCTTCTGTTTCTGCTCCTGAAACAACGAGGCGAGGTAGGCGCGAATCTGCAGAACGTCGATGGCGGCGATGTCGACTTCATCCGCGGCGAGCGAGTGCCTCAGGAAATCTCGGAACTGGCGCAGGTCGCTCGCGTAGTTGCGCAGCGTGTGCGGCGAGGCGTTGCGCTCGTTTTGAAGGTAACCGAGATACTTGTCAATCAATTCCGTCATAACGGGCTACACCAAAGCGAGCCCAGGAATCAGATGAAAGTGGCGCTCATTGCGTGTGGCCACTGCATAATCCAAATGCAAAGCCGTAGTTCCGATCAGCAGGTCCGCGAAAGGAATCTCGATGCCTTTTGGCTGTTGCTGGGCCCTGATGCGTCCTGCCAAGTACGCTATCGCCAAGGTCACTGGGTACACCGGAACGTCCGAGCACAGCCGGTCGATGAACGCCAAACGCCTCTCCTGACGCTCCGGCGTATCGGCGCGATAGGTCCCGTGCACCATTTCAGCGACCGTGACAACCGAAATCGCGATTTCAACTTCGCCTTGCGTGGCCTGAATCCGCTCCAACATCTGCAAAACGGTATGCCCGCGTCCTTCTGCGGCCACAATCACGCTAGGATCGACAATTATTCCCACTCCGGTGGTTTCCATGCTTCATGGTCCCGAAGGACTCCTTCGACGTCGGATGCAAAGTCCGAATCGAGAATCGGCGCCTTGCCGGTCTCTTCTTCGTGTGCCTTAGCCAAGGCGATGCATTCGGAGATGGTTCGCCGGAGCGGCTCGGCGGGGCGAAGTACTGCGACGGGTCGATCCTCGTGCTGGATTATCACAGTGATACCGTTACGAACGCGAGCCAGTACACCCGCGAAGTCGCTGGAGGCTTCCGCGTCCGAAATGCGGATCTCCCGCCGCGCGCGCCCCAGCGGAGATCCTTGGCTATCCTCGCCCTGCAACTCTAGGTGCTGCGCAGGATCCCAAGGAAACGAGCCCGTGTTCAGGGCCCAGAGCGATTGCCAAGTTGACGGCTGTGCCGTCACAGGCGATATGGGGTCGCTCCACTCTCCAGAGATCTCCTCTCCCGACGGCTTAACTACTCTCAACCTCACCGTGCATGGCATGTTCACAACGATTTCATAAACGACAAAAAATAGCTGCTCTCGATGTCGCTGAGGCCCCGGGGAATCGCGGACGGGGAGCACTTCCCGGGTGAGGGATCACAAGCCCGTCGAACAGTTCATGGAGCGTCACCCTTCCGCTCTGGTCCACAGTCGCCCTCTTGCACGCCAAGAAGGCAAGTAGAGTCACCATACAAGCACAGTAACAGACACCTGAACTGACATCAAACACCCCTTGTCGTTAAGCACCGCCGAACCACGATCTATGATCCATGAGCAACGGACAATGGACCACTGACAACGGACGCCTGACTCTTCTCGCGCCATTGCTCGAGATCGGCGAGCGCCCTCTCGCACTGCCATGCCCGGCGTTTCGAACGATCCCGCATGACGGCGCGCGGCAGATCCCCGGGCGGCGGCAGCAGGTCGAACGAGATGTTCGCAGGCTGGTAGTTTGCCGGGTCGGCGTGTGTGATGTAGTGAACGAGCGACCCTAGCGCCGTGGTTCGCGGAGGGGGCGAAAAGGACTGCGCGAGTGAGCGCGCGGCCAGGGCCATGCCGGCGAGCAGCCCGGTCGAGATGCACTCGACGTACCCTTCGACGCCCGAGAGTTGCCCGGCAACGAAAACGCCCGGCGACGCGCGCAGGCTGAGGTCCGGGGCGAGCAGCCGGGGCGCATTGATGTAGGTGTTGCGGTGAATCTGGCCGAATCGCAGGAACTCGGCGCGCTCGAGTCCGGGAATCATCCGCAGGATGCGTTTCTGCTCGGGAAACTTCAGGTGATTCTGGAAGCCCACCAGGTTGTAGCTGGAGTGGCGCAGATTCTCTTCGCGAAGCTGGACCACGGCCCAGGGCTGCCGGCCCGTTCTCGGATCAACGAGACCCACGGGCTTCATGGGGCCGAAGCGCAGAGTGTCGAAGCCGCGTCGCGCCAGCTCTTCTATGGGCAGGCAGGCTTCAAAGTAGTTCAGATCCTCGAAGGCGTGCGCCTCGACGGTTTCCGCCGCCATCAGGGCCTCGTGAAAGGCGCGGTACCCGGCCTCGTCGAGGGGGCAGTTCAGGTAGTCGTCCCCGCCCTTATCGTAGCGCGAGGCGCGAAAAATGCGGTCCTCGTTCAGGGTCTCCGCGTCCACGATGGGGCTGATGGAGTCATAGAAGGCCAGGTTTTCCGCCCCGGTCAAAACCTGCAGGCTGCGGGCGAGCGAGTCTGAGGTCAAAGGCCCGCTCGCGATGAGCGCATCGCTCTCAGGCGGCACCTCCGCCAGTTCCACGCGTTCGAGTTGGACCAGCGGATGCTCGCTAAGCGCCGCCGTCGCGGCCTCCCCGAAACGCTCACGATCCACGGCCAGGGCTGACCCGCCCGGCACGGCGTTTTCGTCGGCCAGGCGAAGCAGCAGCGAACCGCAACGGCGCAGTTCCTCTTTGAGCAGCCAACTCGCCGCGCCGGGCGCGTTCGACTTGAGGGAATTGCTGCAGACAAGCTCGGCGAGCTGCGCGGTTTTGTGCGCGGGCGTATTGCGCATAGGTCGCATCTCGAAGAGGCGGACCGGCACGCCGCGCTCGGCCAGTTGCCAGGCAGCCTCACTCCCGGCGAGTCCGCCGCCCGCGACGGTCACAGGATTCATATGGGTTCATCATATCCTGAGTGGCAAGTGACAAGTGGCGAGTGGCAAGCTGCCGTAGGGGCGCTGCTTGCTGCGCCCTCAAGAGCATTGTCGAAAGTCGCGCCTGGAGCACGTTGCTGTCCGGGGAAAACCGAATGAGTTCTTCGTGAGCAGCTGAACGGTGAAGTGATGAGACAAGTGGCTTTGTGCTGCAGCACATTCTTTCATTGTTGGCTGTAATTCCCGCAGGGGGGCCATCATTTACTCAAAGTGCAAGATCGTCAGGGGGTCGAGCTTCGTCACGCGCCGGGCTGGAAAATAGCAGGCCAGGAGCGCCACCGCGGCAAGCAGCGCCCCAGCGACGACCCACGTCACCCGATCCGTCGGGCTTGTATCGTAGAGCAAGCTCGCAAGTACGCGCGTAAGCGCGAGCCCCGCCGCCGAGGATTCCGAGAAGTATGCTTTCCGTAAGCAACTGCCGGATCAGACGGAGACGGCGCGCGCCCAATGCTGAACGAATAGCGATCTGGTATTCGCGGTCCGAACCCCGCGCCAGGGTCAGATTGGCGACATTTGAGCATCCGATAACGAAGGTCCTGAAGATTCGTCTCCATGGCTCCCGCCTCAAAGCCTCTCCTATTCTCTATCATAAGTGGGAGCGGTAAGAATGCGGGATGAACGCCGGCGCACGGTGTTTGCCAACGGTCGGGAGGCGGATCTGGTTGAGAACGTCAACCAACTGAAATCTGTTCGAGTCTAATCGGACAGTAGTTATTCCGCTGCCTTCCGGCACGCAAGTCGTGGCAGCGCTGCAGCGTCTGGCCCTCGCGGACCTGCACCGGAAGACAGTCATGTAAAGATGGAGCGTGCGGACGGCAGAAGGAATCATCTTCCCTTTTCACGCGGAGATTGATCGCCACACGCTCAAAGGCGCTTTTCAAGACGCTGACGTTGACTTGGCTGAATTCCTTCGCACAAGTCAAATAAAGAAGCGCCAGCACGCGTTGAAATGAGTGCCCTAGACGTGTTATTCGTGCCGCAGCGCGACCATGGGATCGACACGTGTGGCGCGTCGGGCAGGAATGAAGCATGCGGTGGCCGCCACGGCAGCCAGTATCACGGTCACCGACACCAGCGTCCAAGGATCGCGCGGGCTCACGCCAAATAGAAAGCTGGCTAACAGACGAGTGAGGCCCAGCGCCCCCAAAGCTCCAAGGGCAAGTCCGACGGCCGTCAGTCCCATTCCACTCCTGAACACCAATCGAAGCTGATCCCATCGGCTGGCGCCGAGGGCCGCCCTTACGCCCATCTCATGCGTACGCTGCGCGACCGAGTAGGAAATCACGCCGTAGACTCCGATGGCCGCGAGCAACAAGGCGAGCGCGGCGAACGTGCCGAGCAGCACGGTCCTCAGCCGATTCTGACCGAGCGACTCGGACTTGATCTCGTCGAGCGTCTTGATGTCATCGAACGACTGACTCTTGTTGAGCTGCCAGACGGCCGCCTGGATCGACTTGACGAGATGCGTGGGTTCTATGACGCCCCGCACCACCAGTGACGTTCGCGTACTCGGGCTTTGCTTGTAGGACAGGTACATGCCCGAACTCGAACCGTCGAGGCCGAACGCCTTCTCGTCCGCGACCACGCCCACGATCTGCCACGGAATCTCCGGCCCGAGCGCCGGCTGGCCGGGAATAATCTGCTGAATCAGGAGGCGCTGGCCGATCGGGTCCTGGTCTTTGAAATAGCGCTTGGACATGGTCTCGTTAATCACGGCGACGGGCACGGTGCCGGCCGTATCGGTTTCCGCAAGCCATCGACCCTTGAGCAGTTGCATCCCGAGCGCGGAAAGATACGACGGGCTCACGGGTTTGAATCCGGCGGCGGGCCGGTTGGCCATGTCGACAAAGGGGTGTCCCTCGATCTGGAAAGGCATGCCGTCTCCCCAGCCTTCGAGGGGAAGGGCGACGGTGGTGGCGACCTCGCGGACGCCCGGTACCGCCCGAATCGTGTCCATCACCTGCCCCACATAGGTGATAATCCGCGGTCCGTCGGGATACTGCTCGGACGTCATCGGAAGATGCATGGTGATGACGTTCGTGGAATCGAAGCCGGGATTGACCTGTTGGAGCAGGTAGAAGCTGCGCACCAGGAGGCCGGCGCCCGCGAGCAAAATGAAAGCGAGGGCGATTTCGGCCACGGCCAGGGCGCCGCGGACCTGTTTGTGTCCCACGCCGGAAGTCGCGCCGCGGCCGCCTTCCTTGAGCGACTCCACCAGGTCAGTCCGCGCGCTGTGGAGCGCCGGCGCGATGCCGAATAAAATTCCGGTGACGATGATAATGGCGGCCGTGAACAGCAGCACCTGGCCGTTGATCTGAACGTCAGCCTCCGCGGGTAGAAGGGAGGATGGAATCCACGCCTTGAGCCCTACCATCAGGAACCAGCCGAGTGCCACGCCCGCAAATCCTCCCAAGCCGGCCAGCAAAACGCTCTCAGTCAGGAACTGGCGGACCAGGCGCGCGCGGCCCGCACCAAGTGCTGACCGGATGGCCACTTCGCGCTCACGCCCCGCGCCGCGCACGAGCAGCAAATTGGCCAGGTTGACGCAGCCAATCAGCAGCACTGCGCCGACGGCCGCCAGAAGCACGAGCAGGGACCTTTTGAGGTCGTCGTCCACCACGCGATCCTGGTAGCGATCTACCGTTACCCCCCACCCTTTGTTGGACTGCGGATAGTCGCGCTCAATGCGGGCTCCGATCCCTTTCATCTGCTCGCGCGCCTGTTCCAGGGTCACATCCGGCTTCAGGCGCGCCCACGAGATCATCCAGTGATAATCGCGCGTCATTTCCTTGGGCTCGAAAGCGAGCGGCGTCCAAACGTCTTGCCATTCACGATCGAACGTTCCGGGCGGCATTACGCCGATGACTGTGTAAGGCTCGCCGTTCAGCCGGATGCTGCGGCCGATGATGCCGCGGTCCGCTCCGAACCGGCTCTCCCAGACCCGGTGAGAGAGGACGACTTCGTGCTGCTTGCCGAGTTGATCCTCATCGGACCCAAAAGTGCGCCCTAACATCGGTCTCGCCCCAAAGATGTCGAAGTAAGGGGCAGAGACGCGGCCGTCGCGTAGCTCCACGGGCACGTCAGTGCCGGTCAGTGTCACGGAGGTCCAGGTTTGGGCGGCCATGGCCGTGAAAACCGTGTTCTGACGCTTCCAATCAAGATAGTTGAGCGTCGAAATGCCGTTGCGGTCGCCTCCGGGCGGCTTCTCCCAGACGTTCAGAATCCGGTCGGCATGCGGAAACGGCAACGGCCTGAGAAGAACCGCGTCCACGAAGCTGAAAATGGCGGTATTGGCCCCGATCCCGAGCGCAAGGGTCATAATGGCAACGGCGGCGAAGCCCGGGCTCTTGCGAATCATCCGGACGGCAAAGCGAAGGTCCTTGGTAAGTTGGTCCATGGGCGCTCCTCGAACCCGTTAGACTGTGCCGACCCCCGGCGGTTAGGTGATGACCCGGATGTTCAGCCGCGGGCTCGCATGATCAAGACGGGTTTGTGTCATCAACCGTTAACATACTACGAATGTATTCGTATATTCAATCGCGGGCTGAACCTTGCCGGGACTCTGGCTGCCGCGATCTTGTTGAAGTCGCCAATAGCAAATGAGGGCTATAATGGGACATCTCGTCACCGGAAGCCCCGAGGAGCAGTTTGATGGGTGAGCATCCCGTCGGTTCTGATTCACCGACCGGTGGTAAAGACGATCAGGAGCCGTCGAAAGACCTTCGGACCGGCTTCGGAAAGCCTTCAGTGGCCTCGCGCATTGCCGTACGCTACGGGCTTGCAGTAGCTCTTATAGCGGCCGCGCTTCTGCTGTCGCTGCTCGCCCAACCGATCCTCCCCAATTCCTTTGTTTACCTGTTCCTGGCGGCCGTGGCGGCCAGCGGCTGGCTTGGCCGCACCGGTCCCGGCTTGTTCGCGGCAGTTCTGGCCGCGTTTGCCCTGGATTATTTCTTTGTGCCTCCGCTCTATACCCTGGGCATCAGCCGTGACGCCTGGCCCTACATGCTTCCGTTTCTGTTGAGCGCACTCGCGGCCGCCTGGATGGGTTCCACGCGCAAGGCCGCTGAGGAAACGAAGGCGGAAAAGGCCCGCCTGGGCGCTGCCGTGGAGCAAGCTGCGGACGGCATCGTCATCACCGACACCCGCGGCAACATACAGTATGCGAATCCCGGATTCACGCGCCTGACCGGTTACAGCGCCGGGGAGGCGCTCGGCAAGAATCCGCGCATTCTCAAGTCGGGCCGGCAAGACGCGAGCTATTACGAGAACCTGTGGAAGACGGTCCTGGCCGGGCAGGTCTGGCACGGCCAGCTCATCAATCGACGCAAGGACGGCACGCTCTACAGCGAAGAGATGACCGTCACTCCGGTCCGGGACTCGGCCGGCGCCGTCACCAATTTCATTGCGATTAAACAGGACATTACCGAGCGCAGGCGCGCGGAGGAGGCGCGCGCGTTCCTAGCGTCGATCGTGGACTCCTCCGAGGACGCCATTATCGGCCTGACGTTGGATGGAATGATTGCAAGTTGGAATAAAGGCGCAGAAGCGCTTTATGGCTACTCCGCCGACGAGATTATTGGAAGGCCCGTTTCCACGCTTACTCCATCCGACCGTCAGGGCGAAGCGCTTCAAATCCTGGAAAGAATCAAGAAAGGGGAAGGATCCCATCTCGAGACGGGGCGAGTGAGAAAAGACGGGAGTGTGGTCAACGTGTCGCTGAACATATCTCCAATGAGGAATGCCGTGGGGGAGACGACGGGCGCGGCGGGAATTGCCCGCGACCTCACCGCGCAGAAGCAGGCCGAAGCGAGCTTCCGTCTCCTGTTCGCCAATAATCCCCTTCCCATGTGGGTCTACGACGTCGAGACTCTCCGGTTTCTAGAAGTAAATCATGCCGCTGTGGCGCACTACGGCTACGCTCGGGACGAGTTCCTGGGGATGCGCATCACGGATATCCGTCCCGCCGAAGATCTTGCCGTGCTCGAGCAAAACCTGCACTCAGAGCGACCCGCGTTGGCGGAATCCGGGGTTTGGCGGCACCGGTCAAAAGACGGTCGCATCGTTTACGCCAGCGTCGTCAGCCACCTGATGGTATGGAAAGGCCGGAGCGCCGCTCTGGTCGTGGCCCAGGACGTGACAGAGCGCAAGCGCGCGGAGGCAATACTGGCGGAACGAGCGCGTTTAGCAGCTTTGAACGCGGACATCGGCACCGCCCTGACCGAGGCCGGCACGCTCCGCGAGGGCCTGCAGCGCTGCACGGGGGCGTTGGTGGGCCACCTCGACGTTGCTTTCGCCCGCGTTTGGACCCTCAGTGAAACGACGCAAATGCTGGAGCTCGAGGCCAGCGCCGGAATGTATACCCACATCAACGGCGGGCACGCGCGGGTGCCGGTGGGCAAATACAAGATCGGCAGGATCGCCCAGGAGGGCAAGCCCCACCTTTCGAATGACGTTCTCACGGATAAGTGGCTGTCGGACCCGGAGTGGGCGAGGCAGCAAGGAATGGTGGCCTTCGCAGGCTACCCTTTGGTGTTGGAGGGCCGGACCGTGGGCGTAATCGCCGCTTTTGCGCGCCGGCCTTTCTCCGAAGCAGTCACCCAGGACTTGGCGGTGGTGGCGAGCCGGGTTGCCCAGTTCGTGAAACGCAAGCGGGCGGAGCAGGCCCTTCGGGAAAACGAAGCCAAATTCCGCTCGCTGGTCACGAACCTGCCTGACGTGGTGTGGACGCTAGATGCCGCCGGTCATTTCGCTTACATCAGCCCCAACATCGAACAGCTCAGCGGTTACACCCCGGACGAGATTAAGCATCAAGGCATTGACATCTTCTTCGGCCGCATCCACGCCGACGACGCCGGCAAGGTAAGAGAGGCCATAGAAGGGCTTTTTGCAAGAGGTGCAGCGTACGACCTGGAGTTCCGTATCCAGCGGAAGACCGGGGAGTGGTATTGGGTGCATGACCGGGCGGTGGCAAGCTTCGACAAGGACGGGGTGCGCTACGCCGACGGCCTGCTTTCCAACATCACGAGTCGCAAGCAGGCGGAAGCGGCGCTCGCCGAAGAGAGGCACCTGCTCCGCACGCTGATGGATAACGTGCCGGATAAGATCTATTTCAAGGACCGCCAAGGCCGCTTCACCCTCGTTAACAAGGCCAACGCGAACCTGATGGGATTGAGCGACCCCGCTCTGGCGGTCGGCAAGACGGACTTTGACTTCTTTGCCCGCGGGCACGCCGAACGGGCCTACGCTGACGAACAGAATCTCATCGCTAAGGGCCAGCCAGCGATGACGGTGGAGGAAAAGGAAACGTGGCCGGACGGCCGGGAAACATGGATGCTTAGTACGAAAATGCTTCTCCACGACGCTGACGGGCAGATCACCGGCACGTTCGGAATCTCCCGCGACATCACGGAACGCAAGCGTGCCGAGGAAGAGCAACGCAAGGCGGCGGCGGAATTCAAGGCCGCATTTGAAGATGCACCATCCGGCATGTGCCTGACCGGCCTTGACTTACGGTGCCTTCGGGCGAATCAGGCCCTCTGTGAGATGCTGGGCTATTCCGAACAGGAGCTGCAAGGGTTGAACTGGGAGAAACTCACCTATCCAGGAGACCTGGAGCGCTCGTGGCAAGCGGCCGCCGACATGGGCAAGAGTACGGCTCCCTCGATAGAGATCGAGAAGCGTTACATCCATAAGCAAGGGAACGTATTGTGGGTCCGCATAAAGATCTCGGCCGTTCGAGATGGACGCGGCGAGCCCTCGTATTTCATCACGCACGTTGAAGACATTACCGAGCGCAAGCGGGCTGAGGACGAACTCCGCGAGCGGACCGCGTATCTCAACTCCCTCATCGAGAACAGCCCTTTGGCGATTGTTGTGCACGATCTTCGCGGCCGGGTCCAACTATGCAATCCGGCCTTCGAGCGCCTATTTGGGTATAGGACGGAAGAGGTCGTGGGTATGGACGTGGATTCACTGGTTGCGTCCGGCGATGCCGTCCCGCAAGCAGTCGAACTTACCCGCCGGTCCTTGGCCGGCGAGGCTTTCCAGCGCACGGCGCGCCGGTGTCGCAAGGACGGGACGTTGGTCGACGTCGAGATCTACGCTGTGCCCTTACGCCTCGGTGGAAAAGTGATCGGCACGTATGGCTTGTACCAGGACATCAGCGAGCGCCTGCGTGCCGAAGAAGCTCTTCGCGAGAGCGAAGCCAGGCTGCGGGCCCTGGTGGCGTCGCTCGACGACGTGGTCTTCGAATTGGATGCCGACGGGACCTATCTCAACGTGTGGGGCAACGAAGCGCTTCTGGCTCTGCCCAAAGCCGAGTTGATCGGACGCCGCGCCTCGGACGTTCTAGGCGAAGAGTTCATGCAACCCTTCTTTAAGGCCATCCGCCGCGTGCTCGGCAACGGCCACGTTGAAGAACTGGAGTACTCGCTGCCTGTCGGCAGCGGCACGCGCTGGTTTGTGGCGAGAATCAGCCCCGTGCGGACCGCCGACGGCTCCTGCCGGAGCGCTTGCCTGCTCATCCGTGATAATACAGCACGCAAACAGGCGGAGGACGAACTGGCCTACGAGCGGAATCTGTTCCAGGCCCTGATGGATAGCGCACCGGACACCATTTACTTCCATGACCGGGAGGGCCGCTTTCTCAGAATCAACAAAGCCCAGGCTCAAATGCTCGGAATCGCGGATCCGAAGGAGGCCATCGGGAAGACCGACTTCGACTTCTTCTCACCCGAGGCCGCCCGGGAGTTTCAAGCCGCTGAACAGAAGCTTCTCAATACCGGCCAACCGATCCTTGACGCCGTTCAAAAAATCACCAAACCCGATGGCCGAATCCAGTGGGTTTCGGCCACAGAAACGCCCCTCCGCGACGCCCAGGGCAAGATCATGGGTTACGTCGGTATTTCCAGAGACATCACAGCGCGCAAGCAGGTTGAAGAAGCCTTGGCCGCCAGCGAAGAGCAATTTCGGCAGTTGGCAGAAAACATCCACGAGATATTCTTCGTCGGTGAACCGGAGCGGCGAGGGCTGACTTACCTCAGCCCGGCTTACGAAGAAATCTGGGGCCGGCCCCGCCAGGAGGCTTACGATCGGGCGGATGCCTGGATTGACACCATTCATCCCGAGGACCGCGAACGCGTCATCAGTTTTTTTGCTCGGGCTTACCGGGGTGAGCAGGCCGACGAGGAGTACCGCGTAGTGCGGCCCGATGGGTCTGTCCGCTCCATCAAAGCGCGGGCCTTCCCGGTGCGTGACGCCGCGGGCAAGTTCTATAGGGTGGTTGGCATCGCGGAAGACATCACAGAGAGTAAACGCATAGAAACCGAGATTATAAGGGCCAAAGAGGCCGCGGAAGCCGCTAACCGGGCCAAGAGCGAGTTCCTGGCCAACATGAGCCACGAAATCCGCACCCCCATGAACGGGATCATGGGTATGACGGACCTCGTGCTCGACACCGAACTCACGCCCGAGCAGCGTGAATACCTGGTGATGGTCAAGAGTTCGTCCGAGTCCCTTCTCGCGATCATCAACGAAGTACTCGATTTCTCCAAGGTTGAAGCCCACAAGCTAACCCTGGACCCGATCGACTTCAACCTCCGCGATAGTCTGGGCGAGGCGGTCCGGGGGCTGGCGCCGGCCGCAGATCAGAAGGGGTTGGAGCTCGTGGTGGACGTCCAACCGGAGGCCCCGGAGTGGGTAAACGGCGACCCCACCCGGTTGCGCCAGATTATCGTGAACCTGATCGGTAACGCCATCAAGTTTACCGAGCATGGCGAAATTGTGCTCCGCGTCGGCACCGAGCCCGAAGATACCAGCGACGGCCTGCTGCACTTCGTGGTGTCGGACACGGGTATCGGTATCCCCCGCGACAAGCAGGAGCTCATCTTCCGGGCTTTTACGCAGGCCGATGGTTCCATGACCCGCAGGTTCGGCGGAACTGGCCTCGGCCTTACCATCTCGACCCGCCTGGTGGAAATGATGCAGGGCCGAATCTGGGTAGAAAGCGAAGAAGGCCGGGGCAGCAGGTTTCATTTCACGGCTCGCTTCGAAAAAGCCCAGATGCCGGCTGAATCCGTCCCCGCCTTCGTCGCCGGACAGGTCGCGCTCGAAGGCGTCCGGGTGATGGTGGTAGACGACAATGGCACCAACCGGCGCCTGCTCGACGAATTGTTGCATCGCTGGCGGATGGAATCCGCGTCGGCCAGCGGCGCCGACGCCGCGTTGGAGCTCATGCGGCGCAGCCAGCGTGAAGGACGCGGCTTCCGCATCGTGCTGGCCGACGCCCAAATGCCGGACGTAAACGGCTTCCGCCTCGCGGAAGAGATCAAGCAGGATCCCGAGCTCGAAAGCGCCATTATCATGATGCTCACTTCCGCCGGGCAGCGGGGCGACGCGGCGCGCTGCCGGGAATTGGGAGTGGCGGCCTACTTGACCAAGCCGATCCGGCAGGCCGAGCTGCGCCAGGCGATCGAGCGCGTTCTCGGGATGGGTCAGGCCCCAGGGCAGCCCGCCGCCTTAGTCACCCGCCATTCGTTGCGGGAAACAGGGCGAAGGCAGCGCGTCCTGCTGGCTGAGGATAACCCCGTCAACCAGCTCCTGGCAGTCAGGCTGCTCGAAAAACACGGGTACCAGGTGGCCACCGCGGCCGATGGGCGCAAGGCTCTGGAGTTGCTCAAAAAGGAGCAGTTTGACGTCGCCCTGGTGGACATTCAAATGCCTGAGATGGATGGCCTCGAGCTGACTGCGGCCGTGCGCGCGCAGGAAAGGCAGAGCGGCGCTCATCTTCCCATCATCGCCATGACCGCCCACGCCACGAAGGGGGATCGCGAACGATTCCTGGGCGCGGGAATGGACGGTTACATCGCGAAGCCGATCCAAGCCAGTGGCCTGATCGAACAGATCGAGAAAGCGATGGCCACGAACCGCGGCGCCGGCATCGCGCAGGAGCACGAGGTGAAGGCCCGCGACTAGTCTCCGAAATCGATGAAGAGGTCCGCGGTATCACCCCTGCAGCCCGTAGTGAAATGTTAAGCTATGCTTCGGCCGGCGGTGCTAGAAAGTGTATGTGAGAACCCGTGGCTTGCGAGGCAGCGGCTTTGCCGCCCTGCCGTTTCGAAAATCGGTGAGCCCAGCGGAACTTTACAAGGGGAGAAGCGCACCCGAATGCCGCCTCGCGGGAGCGTTTCGAGGCAGGCCCGAAGGGCCGATCCACCAAAGCCCAGGCCAACCGCCTGGGCCAAAGGCCGAGGCGCAAGCCAGGAGCCCTGAAAGGGCGCCCCAGGGCCTATGGCGGTGACTAGGGTCTTATCGCGCCCCTTCAGGGCTCTGAGGGCATCTCGGCGGGAATCCAAACCCAGGCCGTTGGCTTGGGCTGGGATGGACCGCCCCTTCGAGGCTGGGCCGAAAAGCCGCTCCGCTATCCGTCACTCTATCAAGTGGGGCTCAATAAGTTAATGAACGCGATCACCGAGGCCGATTCAGCCGACCCCGACGAATGTGAGCCCGCCCAGTCCGATCGCCTCTTCCTCCGGCCCGGTCCTGACCCCTTCCAGAAAGAGCCTGCTGCCGTGGCTGATCGCGGTCGCATTCTTCATGGAGTCTCTCGACACCACCATCCTCAACACGGCCGTGCCGCAGATCGCGGCCGCACTCCACGTTGCTCCGCTCAGCATGAAATCTGTGCTCGCAAGTTACACGCTGAGCCTTGCGGTTTTCATTCCGATCAGCGGGTGGATGGCGGACCGATTTGGAACCCGCCGCGTGTTCGCCTCAGCCATCGGCATCTTCACGCTGGGTTCGTTCCTTTGCGGCATATCGAGCGACATCCATGTGCTGGTCGCCTGCCGCATCCTGCAGGGTTGTGGCGGATCGATGATGGTGCCGGTCGGCCGGCTCACGGTCGTGCGGACGTTCGCCAAGTCCGAACTGGTCCGCGCCATGAGCTTCGTCGCGATCCCCGGCTTGATTGGTCCCATGCTCGGACCGATCGCCGGTGGGCTGATCGTCGGATATCTTCACTGGAGGCTGATTTTCTTTGTGAATATTCCGATCGGCCTCGCCGGGTTGTGCATGGTCTACCTGCACCTGCCGGACTACCGCGAACCTACCGATCCCCTCGACGTGGCCGGGCTGATTCTATTTGGATCCGGAGTGGCGCTGCTTTCGTACGTGTTGGAGGTGTTTGGCGAGCATACGCTGAGCGTGCACGAGATCCTTGGCCTTCTGGCCCTCTCGATTCTCCTGCTGGCAGGCTATGGACTGCACGCGACCAAAACCGCGTACCCGATGCTGCGTCTCACCCTGTTCCGGATTCGCACCTTTCGCGCTTCCGTGAGCGGCAGCTTTATCACTCGCCTGGGGATCGGCGGCATACCCTTTCTGTTTCCGCTCTTGTACCAGGTTGGCCTTGGATTCACGCCGATTCAATCCGGCCTGCTCATGATGCCCCAGGCCATCGCGGCCATGAGCCTGAAGCCCACGATGCCCCGAATACTGGCGCGCTTTGGATACCGCGGCGTGCTGGTGTCGAACACGATCATCATCGGCCTGTTCATCATGCTGTTCGCGACCATCGGGAGGGGCACGCCGGTGTGGCTGGTGGTGGCGGAAGTGTTCTGCTACGGGTTCTTCACGTCGCTGCAGTATACGTCCATGAATACGCTGGTCTACGCGGACGTCGGCGAGCGTATGGAGAGCAGCGCAAGCTCCATCGCGAGCACGATGCAGCAGATGGCCATCAGTTTCGGCGTCGCTTCAGCCTCACTGGTGACCGCGTTCTTCCTTCCCGATCGCTACCGCGCCAATCCCCTGCAATTCATCCACGGCATCCATCGCGCCTTCTTTGTGCTGGGCGGGATGACCCTGATCTCCACTATCGTTTTCCGCGGATTGAAACCAGGAGACGGCGACGTCGTGAGCCAGCGCAAACAGCTACACGCAGGGTAGCCGTGACGCTGGCTCGCGATGTCCTCCATGCCGGCGCCCCGAGCTCGGGGTCCAGAAAACCGCTCAGGCGCCGGCGTCGTCGCCTCAATGCCGTCCGGCCGCCGGTGCTTCGGCATGGGCGGGCGGAGCTTTCTCGAGCGTCACTGCCAGCACACAGAGGTCCCGGTTGTCCGGCAACGTAAAGCTCTCCATGGTCTTCGTGCTGTTCAGATGAAACGCGTAGCTGTACAGGTTAAAGGTCCGGTCGTCCTGGGTGCCGTTAGAGACATTGCGATAGGCCATTGCCACCCCCTCGGCCTCACCCGGATAATTCTGCGGCGTAAACCAGTCGCTGAAGCTCTGCGTGAACTCCGCGGTCGTGCCGTCCGTGTAGGTCACCGTAATCACCTGGGACATCTGGTCGCCTTCGACGCCGGTCGCGAGCATGCGCAACGTGGAGTATTGGCCGGCGGGCAAAGGAACTGCTACCCCGGTGCCGCTGACCGCATCGGGTTGATTAAACGGGCCGAAACTGAATTGCGCGTCGGTGAGGATCCGGTTTCGGGTCAGCAGGTTCGCCGAGTACGAGTAGCCCCCGCCGTCCAGACCGCCGCTCGACGAGTACATGCTTCCGTTAGTATAGATTCCGGTCACATTGAACGAAGACGTCAGATTCACCGGGGTTCCCGCGCCGCCGGTGCCGGTGGCCGCGCTCACCGCCAGGTTGATGCTGGCTGTCTGGGTGATGTCTCCTGACGTGCCGGTGACGGTTACCGTGGCGTATCCCGTCGCCGCTGTGCGCGACGCGGTCAGAGTCAGCTTGCTCGTGCTCTTGGTCTGCCGGGGCTGGAATACGGCCGTGACGCCCTTGGGCATGCCCGAGGCCGAGAGGGTAACACTGCCGTCGAAACCGTTCACGGCGTTAACCGTGATGGTGTTCGCGGAATTGGCTCCCTGATTGAGGAACACGTTGGCAGGGGCCGAAATTGTAAAGCCCGGCAGCGCCAGAGTGACGTAAACGGTCTGGGTCAAGGTCCCGCTGACGCCGGTGACGACGATGGGGAAGTCGCCGCCCGGAGTGGAATCAGAGGTCGTGACCGTCAAGGTTGAAGTGCCTGACCCTGAAATCGTCGTCGGGTTCAGAGTAGCCGTTACACCCGCCGGCTGGCCGAGGACGGTCGCGGTCAGATTCACGGTGCTGTTGAAACCATTCAAGGCGCTGAGCGTGATCGTGCTGGTTCCGGTTTCACCCTGCGTGAGGTTCAGGGTACTCGGGGACGCCGACAGCCCAAAGTTCGGACCCGTGTATGCGGGACCCAGCGCGTTCAGCAAGCCCTGCCCGTTCGGCGAGCCCCACCCGGTGACCAGATCGTAGCCCGTGACCGCTGAGAACATGTTGGGACTTCCACTGTTGAAGTTATTGCCGACGGTGATGTCGTGGAAGTCGCTATCGTAGTTGGTGCTCTGCCCGACGGTGTAGATGGTGGGGTTCATGAACCCGATGGGCTGACCGCCCGCCTGTTGATTCGCCATCGCCAGGAAACCCGCCCACCGAGGCGCTGAAAGGCTGGTTCCGCCGACCCCGGTAAAGCATCCGCCGTTGGCGCAGAAATAGTTGTCCGTGTTCGCTTCCGCGGCCAGATCCGGTATGTTCCGCAGGGTCTTCGATCCCTGGTTCGACGAGTTGATGACCGGCACCTGGTAGCTGGGAATGGCGAGGCCGTTGGTGCTCCACCCGCCGCCGCTGCCAACCCAGCCGGTCTCGGACTGCCACGTGCCGCCCGGACCATTGGTGGTCAGGTCCGTTCCGCCAGCGGAGGTGATGAACGGATCGTCCGCGGGGTAAAAAACGCAGCCATTGAGGTTGCTGAAGTTCTGGCAATCAGTGGGATTTCCGTAGTAAGCGCCGCCGTCGCCGGAAGCCACGAACAGATTCTGCCCCTGCGCCGCGAATTCCTGGAATATCGGCTCGTCCGAGGACGGGTCAGCGGGAAGGAAGCCGAACGAACAGCTCAATTGCTTGGCGATGTTGTCCACCGCCATCTGATTGAACATGTCGACGTCGTCCGTGCCTTCGTAAACAATCACAGCCGACAGGTTCGGCGCCATCGAGATCGACTGCTCCATGTCGATGACTTCTTCGCCGTCATCGCAGCCCGCGCCGCAGACTCCGGTGACCCCGTCCAGCAGCTCGTTCACGATGGGAACGTTGAGCGGCTGGCCGATGGTGCTGAAGTACGCCTGGACATCGCTGATGTTGTAGGGTCCGAACTCGAACAAGCCGACCGCCTGGCCGGCGCCGTCGAGTGTAACGCCAGGCGCGTAGGCCGCCCTGATGTCGCTTCCCAGAAAGTCGCCGCCGGGTCCCGAGCCGGTGGTATTCCCGTGCACTCGTTCGTCCGGGCGGGGCAACTCGAGGCCGATGGGCCGCGGAGGGGCGAAGTCGTTGAGACCGGCGACGCCCTGTGCCGGCACGCCCACCTCGACCGAGGGCTCGACGTTCGGTGCGTAGAACGTGCCCGTTCCCGCGGCCGCCGGGCGCTGGTACACCTGCAGGGTCACCTGGAAGGCCTGCTCGATCTGGGCCACGGTGCCGCTTACGTCGAGCACCAGGCGATTGGGCGCCTGATGCGTCACCGTCAACCCGTACGATTGGGCGAACCCGATCACCTGCTGGTAGTCGTCCGTGGTCGGACCGAATTGATCCGTGAACTCGCCCACCGACAGGAACTGGCGGTAGCTGGAGCTGGACGGATCATAGAGCTGCTTGAGCGTACTTTGAAGCTGCTCCTGGTTGCGCAGCCGAAGTGTTATCGCCAGGCTCAGCCGCTGCGATGCGGGAAGGCGCCCGACAACTTTCGAGCCTGCAGGCGCCGCCACGCGCGTCGGGAGCGTCTGCCGCTGCTGGGCCCGCGCGGGGGTCGACAACAGCATCGCGGCTGTGCAGAAGGCTGCCGATAACAGGAGCATACTGGGCGAAAAGCTCGTTTTCGTGGTCACTGCTTCTCCTCCTCAAGCTTGAAATAGCCGGGCCAAGCCAAAGGGAGGGCTGTCCCTCGCTGGCCTTCGGCACACACTCACGCACGTCTCAGCAACCTGCGGCTAGAAGAAGAACTTCAACGAAACCTGGACGATTCTCGGGAAATTTTGCTGGTTAAAGGGGATGGTTCCAAAGCCGCTCCACGAGCCGTTGGCATTGCGCACGGGAGGCCCGTCGTACGGATTTGTATCCGGCCCGGGGAATAGCGGCGTATTCATGAAATTGAAGGCCTCCGCCCGGAACTGCAGCCGCTTCGCTTCGGTGATCGCAAAGTCCTTCTCGAGCGACAAGTCGAGATTGGGAATCGACGGCTGGCGCAGGTAACTGATCTGGTCCGCAAGGTTGCCCTGCCCCCAAGACGGAACCCCCTCGTAGCAGTTCATCGGCGCGTCGTTGCAGTTGTAAATCCACTGCGAAAAAGTCGGACCACCATTCGGCACGTAGCTGTGAGGGCTGGTGTACCAGACGCCGGCGCCGGCGCTCAGGCCCTGAGGGAATCCGCTTTCGTCCGAGAAAACCCAGTTCAGCCTCCAGTTGTTGACAACCTGGCCGAGCACGCCGGAGGCGTCCGTAAGAAGGTACTTGGAGCCACGTCCGAAAGGCAAGTCCCATTCCCCCGTGACGGTGAAGACGTGGGTGCGATCGTAGCCGATCGGTTCGTAAATGGGATGCGGGTCCTGCCAGGGCCAGCCATTGCGGTAGTCCGTCAGCTCCATGTTTTTCGAGTAAGTGTAGGCGAGCTGGAAACTCATGCCGCGAGTTGAGCCATAGAGCCGCCTGTTCACCTTCACTTCCAGGGCGTCGTACCAGCTCTTACCGTAGGGATTGGTGTAGTCGCCGACCAGGCCGTACTGGTCGAACGGCACCATCAGGTAGGGAAGCGGAAGCGTGGGCGTGCCCCCGATCGAAGTGTTGGAGGGCAGCGCCCCGTAATAGGGATTGGGCAGCTGGGTGTTCAACATGCCGGCGAAGGTCGGATTGTAATTTTTTTGCTGCAGGTCGTCGTTGTATCCGAAGCTCAGCGGCAGAGAGCCGTTGACCCACTGGAAAGCGCCCTGGGTGCGCAGCCCTCGCGCGTAGTTGCCGGAGTAATGGACGTCAAGCGTCATATGACCAGGCAACTCCCGCTGGACGCCCAGGGACATGATCTGGGAGCGAGGGATCTTACGCTGCGGCCAATCGATCGCCTGGGTGTCACCGATACCGGTCAGCAAGCCGGCAGCGGAGCCAACAGGTTGCTGGGCCCCGCTCGGAAAGGGAGTGCCGGTCGCAAAGTAGTTCGTCGGCGTGATGCCGCTGTTGATCGACCCAATGTACGGTGTCGTGATGCTGAAGCCGTCGGTGGTGCCGGCCTCAATCCCGTAGGCGAATACGTAGCCCCAACCGCCGCGGATCACCGTTTTGTCGTTCAAGGCATAAGCAAATCCGCCGCGCGGCGCCACGTTGCCCCAATCCGTGTTGTAAGCGTCTACTGATTGGCCGTTGGTTCCGGGAAAGAGGATACCGCCGTAAACCGTTCCGGGCGAAATCGCGGGGGCCCCTCCTCCAAATCCTGCCGTCGCCGACTGCCACGTCGCGATATTGGATGCGTTCGTAATGTTCGCCTGATAGGTAGAGTTGTTGGTAATCGGGTTGACGCAGGTGATGCACATGCCGCGATTCAGACGGTCGTAACGCTCGCGCAAGCCACGCTCCACGTCGTAGCGGAGGCCGAGATTCAAGGTCAGGCGGTGATTCACGCGCCAGTTATCCTGCCCGTAGAGGGTGTAGAGGGGAAAGCCCTCGGCCACGGTGTCATTCCAGTCTACTCCGCCGCTGTCCGGGTAGCCGAGGAGGAGATCAGCGATCACGTTACCGTTGGTTCCGGAAATCGCTCCCCGGTTCGTGGGATTAAACTGGGTGTCGTCGGTGCCGAAGCTAAAGTCGCCGTTGGGACGCCCCACGGAGTCCGGATTCGCGAAATAGTATTCGCCGATCTCCCCGCCGAACTCGATGTTGTGCGCACCGTGGCTCTTGGTGAAGTCGGCGTCAAACACGATGTTCTGCTCCACGTCGTTCGAGACGCTGTTACCGATGATCTGGGGATAGACCTCGCTGAAAGTAATCTCCGGCAGCAACTGCTTGGTGGTCGTGGTCACGTCGGGCATGTTCAGCCCGATCGTGCTTGGCGCCGGTGTTGAGAGAGGCCCGTCCGGGAAGCTGTCAATGAACCGCGCGAAAGAGATCTTGAAGTCGCCGACCAACGAAGGGGTAAACGTGTGGGTCATGTCTTCGCTCGCCGCCGTGTTGTGGCGAAGGCTGTTGATGTTGCCGTTTTCGGCCGGTCCCGTAAATCCACTGCTGTCGCGAAACTCCGTGCCCCGTTGGTACTCGTAACTGCTGTACCAGTGCGTCTTGTCGCTCGTGACGTAATCCACCCGGACCATGGGCTGGTAGTAGCGGTACTTATCCGGGACGTTGGCGATGTAGTTGTTCAGGGGCGAGGTCGTATTAATATTCGGCATGGGATAGAGGCTCACCAGAGCCGCGCCGATCGGGTTAATGTCAGAGCTTGGAATCGTGTCACTCGGGAATTCCGTGCGCGCATAGTTGTTGCCGGAGCAGTTGCCAATCGTTCCGCCCGGCGAGGCGCACGTCGTCGTCGACGGGTCGAAAATCTCATAGCCCGTCTGCGAGAAATAACCCGACCGCATCGCCGCCGTCGGAACGCTGGTGAGGGTGGTGAACGGGATGTTTTCCCAGTATCCCTCGAAGCTGCCGAAGAAAAAGATCTTGTCCTTCTTCACGGGCCCGCCGAAGGTGCCGCCGTACTGCTGCTGATGAACGTCCTGCCGTGGGATGTCGTTCAGGTTGTTTTCGAAGTTGTTGGCGTTCAAGGCGCCGTTCTCGAGATAATCGTAAAGGTCCCCGTGGAAGTGATTGGTTCCGGCCTTGGTCACGATGTTGATCACTCCTCCGGCGGTGTGCCCGTAACGCGCGTCGTAGATGTCAGTCATGACATTCACTTCCTGCACGGCGTCGATGTTAGGGGCCGTAAACCAGGTTCCCTCGGGGCCGTAGCCGGTCATGGCCGTGATGTTGCTGCCGTTGAGCGTAAAGAGCTGGTAACCCTGGACGCCGCCGCCGACGCTGTAGTTGTTGGTCACATCCCAGCCGCGGGTCCCGGAGAAGCCGGAGGACCCAAACTGCGTCTGCAAGAACTGCGATCCGGGCGTGGTGCCGAGCAGCATATAAACCTGGCGGCCGTTAAGCGGCAGATTCTCAATCTCCCGCTCACCGAGCAGTGTACCGCCTGAGCCGGTGACGGTATCAATAGCCGGTGGTGCGGCGCTCACGGTCACCTCTTCGCTGGTCGCGCCGACATCCAACTTGAAATTCAAGCCAAAGGACTGACTGGCAACCAGTAGGACATTCTCCTGCACGGCGGTCTTGAAGCTCTGCGCCTTGACGGTCACGGTGTACGTACCGGGCAGCATGTAAGGAATGTAATACACGCCTGTGGCGCTGCTCGTACCCGCATACGTGATTTGGGTGTCGTTGTTAACCGCCACGACTGAAGCCCCGATGATAACCCCGCCCGACGGATCCGCAACCTGGCCCGTCAGCGTGGCGCGGAATTCCTGGCCGCGCAGCATCCGAACGCCTGGCACCAGAATCAGCAGCGCCAGGCTTGCAGCCAAAGCCTTTGAATGGTTCATCGTGACTCCTTTTCCGGCATTGGGATTTGGGGAGACAGGAACCGGGATTCAGGCGAAGGAAGGACGGCCCGCAGACGTATCCGGCGAGCCCTGGCGATACGCGCCGCTGTGATTTTGGTGTTCGATCGGTCCAAAAGTCGCCTTCGTCAGCCCTCGAAAAGGAGCTTTCCAGCCGTTCCTGCGCCTTACAGGCGGCGACCCAACAAACCCGACGGTCAAACCTAAATCGACTCGGGCAGGTTGGCGCGCCCGCATGGGCGTTGTCAAGGGCCGCGAGTGTCATCTTTATATTCCCTGCTACTTATCTGACATCGAATGACTTAACAGAAGTTCTTCCTCCCGCCGTGAATGCCGCCCGCGATGTGAAAGTGGGATGTCCACGGTTACAGGCGGCGTTCCCAGGCTTGAATGCCCTCCGTACGAGTGATAACATTGCTATCGTCAGCCACGGAAACGGGGGGCGGCTGCTTCGGAGCTCGTGCCAGATGGAGCCACGCTCCAACCCCGGTTCACGAATCCTGCGCTTCGGAGTCTTCGAAGTGGATTTGCGCAGCTCGGAGTTGCGCAAACACGGGACGCGCATCGGCCTTCAAGACCAGCCCTTCAAAATCCTGGCGCTGCTGATCGAGCAGCCGGGCGAGATCATCACCCGGAACGAGCTTCGTCAGAAGCTCTGGCCCGCCGACACATTTGTCAACTTCGATCGCAGCCTGAACAAGGCCATCAACAAGGTGCGCACCGTCCTCGGCGACTCCGCCGAGAGTCCGCGCTTTGTTGAGACCGTTCCGCGCCATGGCTATCGCTTCATTGCGCCGGTGGAAGGCGTCGATGCGCCGAGTTCGCCGCCGGCAAGCCTGCCACCCGAAGCGCGAGTTGAGCGTGCGGACGCGTCCGTCGCCCCGATTGCTGCGTTTGCGGGCGCGCGGGCGCCCGCAGGGCTGCGCTCGGCGTCCCTCCTGGGCCTGGCGCTCGTGCTCGTTGCGGCTGCAGCCGCGGCGTTGCACTGGCGCAGCGCGTTGCTCGGTGCCTCCAGCAGCTCGAAGGTGCGCCGTTCCGTGGCCGTCCTCGGTTTCAGAAATCTATCGGGGCGAACCGACGAGGCCTGGCTTTCCACGGCGCTTTCGGACTGGCTTACCACGGAGCTGGCGGCCGGCGAACAGCTCCGCGCCGTACCGCGAGAAAGGGTCGAGCAGATGAAGGCGGGGCTGGCGCTGCCGGAGTCGCCCGGCCTCGACCGCGCCACGCTCGACCGAATCCGCCACAATCTCGGCGCCGACCTCGTGGTGGCCGGTTCTTACGCCGTCCTCGACGCCAAATTCGGCGGCCAGATCCGGCTGGACCTCCAGGTCGAAGATACGCGCAGCGGTGAGACCCTGGCGGCTGTTTCCGAGACGGAGGGCGAGGGCCATTTGTCCGACCTCGTGTCGCACGCCGGCGCGGTTTTGCGAGCCCGGCTGGGGGTCGATGCGGTCACCGCGGAGCAGGCAGCGGAGGTAGGCCACGCTCTGCCGGCGAATCCGGCGGCGGCGCGGTTGTACTCCGAAGGCCTGGCCAAGCTGCGTCTGTTTGACGCCCTCTCGGCTCGCGACTCGCTGGACCGGGCAGCGGCCCTTGAACCCGGTTCCGCGCTGGTTCACTCCGCGCTGTCGGCCGCCTGGGCGGCCCTTGGTTATGACGAGGCGGCCAGCGCCGAAGCCCGGCGGGCGTTCGACCTCTCCGCCACCCTGCCGCGCGCCGACCGCCTGTTGATCGAAGCACGCTACCGTGAGGCGGCCCGGGACTGGGACAAGGCCATCGAGATTTACCGGGCGTTATGCGAATTCTTCCCTGACAACCTTGACTATGGTCTGGCGCTGACCGGAGCGCAGGTGAGCGGCGGCCGGGGAAAAGACGCCCTGAGTACCGCGGCCGCGCTCGAAGGCCTGGGCCAGCCCTTTCGCGACGACCCGCGTATCGATCTGGCCGCGGTGCGGGCGGAGGAATCCCAGGGGGACTTCCGGGCCGTCCAGGCGGACGCGCTCCGGGGAGCGGCGAAGGCCCGCGCGGCCGGCGACTCACTGCTCCTGGCGCAGGCGCGCATGGATGAGGCCTGGGCACTTGAGAACCTTGGCCGCCCTGCGGACGCGGTGCCGCCCGCCGACGAGGCCAGGCGCTTGTGCGCCGGGGTCGGTGACCAGAGGTGCGTGGCCCGCGCAACCACCGTCCATGCAATTGCGCTCGATCTCGAGGGCGACGCTGGCGGCGCGCAGGCGCGGTTCGAGGAGGCGCTACAGAGCTCGCGCGCGATCGGTAACCTGTACGGGGTCGCGACCAGCTTGAACAACATTGGCGACACGCAGCGGGCGCTGGGCGATCTTGCCGGGGCGCTCCACAACTTCCGGGATTCGCTCGCCCTCTACCGCGAAATCGGGAATCAGGGCGGCGTGGCGCTCACCGAGTCCAACCTCGGTGACGTGTTTCTGGCGCTCGGCCATCTTACCGATGCCCAGGCGATGTATCAGGACTCCCTCCGTTCCTGCTTGGCCACTGGTGACCGGAGTAAGCAGGCACAGGACCTGGCTGGATTGGGCAGCGTGATGCGAGCGGAGGGTAACCTCAATCAGGCCATCAGTTACAAGACGCAGGCGGCCGCGGCTTTCGAGGCCAGCGGAGAAAAACGTATGGCCGCCGAGGCTCGCTTGGGGCTGGCCCGGCTTCGGCTGGACCAGGGCGAAATCCCGGCGGCCGCCACCGCGGCGCGCCAGGCGGCCCACGAATTCGAACGCGAGGGGGTTGCCGGCCAGGAGTCCATGGCACAAGCCGTTCTGGCCGAGGCTCTGCTCAAGTCGGGAAATGCCTCCGAAGCGCAGCAAGCTCTGGCCCGTGCTGTCCGGCTTTCCGACCGGTGCCAGGACCGGGAGGCAGGCCTGCTGGTGGCGGTGACGGCGGCCCGGGTGCGTGCAGCCTCCGGCCGCGCGGGAGACCTGCTCCAAGCCGAGCGAAACTTGCGCCAGACGGCAAGGGAAGCTGCCACCAGCGGCTTCCTGGATGACGGCCTGGAGGCGCGCCTCACCCTGGCGGAGCTGGAAATGAGCTCCGAAAACCCCGCCGGGGCTCGCGCCAGTCTTGAGGAAATCCAGCGAGACGCTGCCGGCCGCGGATTTGGCCTGATCGCGGAAAAAGCGGCAGCGGCCTTAAGAACCAGCCCCAGCCAGGAGCATTAGGCGCCTCCGGCGAAAAACTCCCCATCTCTCTCAAACCCATAACCGAAGCGCCGGCGGATCTTGCAGTCGGATGGCCCTAACGCCGGGCGATATTCCAGCCGATATCTCTCTGTGAGTGATGTGCGCCGGACGCCCTCGCACACCCGAAGGGTCGCTGGCGCGCGGGAGTGAATGTATCATGCAAGCACTTGGCGAAGGTTCTCGCTGCTCGACCTGGCTTCTCACCCTCGTCAGTGTTGCCACGGCGGTCTTGATCCCGGGCGTCAAAGCTCGCGCCCAAAGTAGCCTTCCCACCCTCACGCAGGCGGCGCAAATTCGCAGGCTGACGACTGAACAGGCGCGCCTGAAGTACCCGGTCGCATTGCGCGGGGTCGTCACCTATTATGCCCCGGACTTTCAACTCACTTTCATTCAAGACTCGAGCGCGGGGATCTTCCTCAATGTCGTTGACCGAGCTCCCGAGTCGAATCCTGGAGACGTGGTGGAGGTGGAGGGCGTGACCGGCCCGGGGGACTTTGCACCCCAGGTCGACCACCCCAAGATCCGGGTCGTGGGCCGGGCCGCACTGCCAGTTGCCCACCGATTCTCCCTGGAGGATCTGCTCACGGGAGAACAGGACAGCCAATGGGTGGAGGTGCGAGGCGTCGTACACTCGGTGGAACTGCAGGACACGACCTCCTTCGACGGGCACAAGCACGCCCAGGCTCTCGTACTCGGAATCACGTCCGGCCGTGACCGCTTTCAGGCGTGGATTCTGAACTTTTCTCTCAGCGCGAATTACGCATCCTTGGTGGACGCCGCGATTACGGTTCACGGCGCCTGCGATGCGACCGTGAACGGCAAGAGGCAGCTCGTCGGCATTCGGTTGTTGGTGCCGGGCATGGACCAGGTGCGCATTGAGCGTGCGGGGCCGGCCGACCCCTACGCGCTCCCGATCAAGTCCGCGAGCAGCCTGATGCAATTCACACCGGAACGCGCTTCAGGCCACAGGATCCGCGTCAGAGGCGTTGTAACCTATCAATTTCCGGGAGTGTGCGTCTTCATTCAGGACGCGTCCGGCGGCGTGGTCGTGGACAGCACGCAAGGCAGTGCGATCGAACTTGGCGATTTCGTCGATGCCGTGGGATTCCCGATGGCGGGCCAATACTCCCCGGTGCTTGAGGACGGTGAATTCCGAAGGATCGGTCCCGGCACATTGCCGGCGCCGGTCGACCTGACAGGAGCCCGCAGCCTGGGCGCCGACCAGGACGCTGAACTGGTCGAGACCGAAGGACAGCTTATCGACCGGTCGGTGCAAGGCAATGTGGTTGTCCTGACGATACAAAAGCAGGACGCCACGTTTACGGCGCGGTTGCAAAAGGAGCTCTCGGACCGCACGCTCGCCTCCATCCCCATGGGCAGCCGGATCCGCATGACGGGGATCTGGTCGATTGAAACCGATAGCTATCGCAAGCCGACAGCGTTTCGGATCCTGCTTCGCTCCCCACGCGACGTTGTGGTCCTCGAACGCCCGTCGGGGTGGACGGGCCGCCGAATTGCGTGGCTGCTGGCAGCGCTGGCGGGGATCGTGGTGCTCAGCGCGCTCTGGGTTGCCGCGCTGCGGAGACGAGTGGTCGAGCAGACCGAGACGATCCGGGCCTCCCTGGAGTCCACGGGCGACGGCATTGTGGTGGTGGATTCGACGCACAGAATCACCACGTGCAATGGCAAATTCGTCGAAATGTGGCGGATTCCAGCGTCCGTTGTCGGGTCCGATGTGATGGAAGCACGGCTTGTATTCATCGCGCAGCAGACGACGGCGCCGGATGCCTTCCTCCGGAACGTGCGCCGGACGGATGCGGACCGCGAAATCAAATTCGACGATGTGATTGAGCTCCGTGATGGACGAATCTTCGAGCTGCATTCCGAGCCCCAGAACGTGAAGGGCAAGAATGTGGGAAGAGTCTGGGGGTTCCGCGACGTCACCGAGCGCAAGCGGGCCGAGAAGAGCCTCGAAGAGCGAACGGCTTACTTGAACGCGCTCGTCGAACACAGCCCGCTGGCGATCGTTGTCCTCGATCCTGACAACCGGGTTGAGTTCTGCAATTCCGCGTTCGAGCGACTTTTCCAGTATCGTCGTGAAGAGATTACCGGCTCAAACATCGACCATTTAATTGCACCGGCGGACCCGCCGGTTGCGAATAATGAATACAGTCAACGAACGACTGCCGGACAGATTGTGCATGGCACGGACCGACGGCGCCGGAAAGACGGAACGCTTGTGGATGTGGAGATCTACGGGGTTCCGCTGAAAGTCGGCGACCGGTTCGCCGGGGTGTACGGTCTCTATCAGGACGTCACCGAGCGCAAGCGGGCGGAGCGGGAACTGCAGGATGCCAAGGAATCTGCGGAGGCGGCCAACCGCGCCAAGAGCGACTTTCTGGCGAATATGAGCCATGAGATTCGCACGCCCATGAACGGCATCATCGGCATGACGGAACTGGCCCTCGATACCGAACTGACGGCCGAGCAGCGCGAGTACCTCGGCATGGTCAGGGCGTCGGCCGATTCACTGTTGCGGATCATCAACGACATTCTGGACTTCTCGAAGATCGAAGTCGGGAAGCTCGAAATGGACAGCGTTGATTTCGACCTTGCCGACCTGATGGAGGAAACCGTCCGGGCGCTCGCGCTGCCAGCGCACGAAAAGGGACTGGAACTGATTTGTGACATTGCGCCCGGGGTTCCGGAGGCGGTGCGAGGCGATCCCACGCGGCTGCGGCAGGTAGTGACGAACCTTCTCGGCAACGCCGTCAAGTTCACGGAGCGGGGCGAGGTGGCGCTGAAGGTTGAGGCGTTGTCGCGGGACGAAGAAGGGGTGCGGCTGCACTTCACGGTGCGCGATACCGGGATCGGTATTCCCAAGGATAAGCTGTCGGCGATCTTCGCCCCGTTCACCCAGGCGGACTCGTCGATGACCCGCAAGTACGGCGGCACCGGCCTCGGCCTGAGCATTTGCGCCCACCTGGTGGAGATGATGCAGGGCAAGATCTGGGTGGAAAGCGAGCCCGGCCAGGGAAGCCGGTTCCAGTTTACCGCTCGATTCGGAGTAGGGGAGAAAGCGGCAACAGCCACGGCGCGCGATCGTAGCGGCTTGCGCGAGGTTCGAGTGCTGGTGGTGGACGACAACGATACCAATCGCCGGTTGCTCGACGAAGTGCTGGGGCGCTGGGGGATGCGGCCCACGTCGGTCGAGAGCGGCGCCAGAGCTTTGGCCGCGTTATCGCACGCCACCGAGGCAGGTGAGGGGTTCCGCCTTGTGCTCACCGACGCCCACATGCCCCTGATGGACGGGTTTACGCTGGCGGAGCGCATCCGGCACGATCCGGCGCTCGCGGAGGCAACCATTATGATGCTGACTTCGAACGGACAAAAGGGCGACGCGGCCCGTTGCCGGGAACTGGGTGTGGCGGCTTACCTTGTGAAGCCCATCCGGCAAACCGAACTGCGAGAAGCGATCGGGAGCGCCTTGAAGCTTGCGCCTGGGCAGGACGAGCCTTGGCAGCCGGTCGCCCGTCCAGCCCAGGATGAAGCGCGGCGCGGGGCGCGCATCCTGGTGGCGGAGGACAACCCGGTCAACCAGGCGTTTGTGGTCCGTGTGCTCGAAAAGCGGGGACACCGCGTGGTTGTGGCCGCCAATGGCCGCGAGGCTCTGGCGGCGCTCGAAAAGGAGAGCTTCGATCTGGTTCTGATGGACGGCCAGATGCCCGAGATGGACGGCTTTGAGGCCACTGCAGCCATCCGGGACGCGGAAAAACAGACCGGGGCGCATATACCCATCGTGGCGCTGACGGCGTCCGCCCTCCGAGGCGACCGGGAGCGGTTCTTGCAGGCGGGGATGGACCGGTATCTCGCCAAGCCGATCCGGGGGCAGGACCTGCTGGAGGTGATCGAGACGCTCCGCATCGAGGATTCGGCCGCCGCGCGCCGGGTGAACAATGACTCGACGATGCGGCCGGAGTTCGCCGAAGCCCTGGCGCGCGTGGAGGGCGATGTTGCCGTGCTCGGCGAAATAGCGGCCCTATTTATCGCCGATTACCCCCTCCAGATGTCCGCCATCCACGAGGCAATCACGCGGAGTGACGCGGAGGCGCTGATGAGTAGCGCTCACGCCCTTAAGGGGTCCGTGGCGAATTTTGTGAAGGGGCCGGCGTTCGAGGCCGCACGGCGCTTGGAAATGATGGGACGCCAGGGCGACCTGAGCGGTGCGGACGATGCCTGGGCGAGCCTGCTCGGCGCCTTCGAGCAACTCCAGCCGGGCTTGCTGGAGCTGGCGCGGGCGGCAACCGACGCACCTGGGCTAGTGGAGTTGGCGCCCGAAGCTTCATGCCATCACCCGGTCGGAAAGTGACAGGTGGGCTGCGTCATTCTGACCAGCCCACGGCGCCGAAGAATCCCTGTATTCCCTTGACTCAAATGCCGGGGCGGCCTCGCTTCCGCCGGCACAACCTCGCTCGTGACCGTGCCACCAATTTCGGTACTAGCCACGCTGCCGCGCGGTTCTGTTGAACCTGAGCCGCGCCAGGACCGACAGCCCGACCAGGCCGGTGCCGAGCAGGAGCAGGCTGCCAGGCTCGGGCGTGGAAGGGTTGTTCCCCGACGACGCGCTGCCTGGGCCCGAGAGGACATCGAGCGTGACGTTGTTCGCGTTATAGACCACGCCAAAGTGCTCGTTGCTGTTGATTCCGGTTCCATTGACCGTGGCGAACGTTCCTGTCACGGAACTGGCGTTGAGGATGTCGAAGGTCTCCGTCAGCGTGGGCACGAAGCCGTTGATCAAATCCAGATTCAGGACGCCGTTCAGGCTGGCGCTGCCGCTGATGGTTAACTGGTCGAACAAAGTTCCCGCCGCAGTCCCCCCGATGTCGATGGCAAGAGCGCCCGCGGAGGTCTGGCTGTAGTTGCCGCTGATCGATTCCGTGCCGGCCGTCATGACCTTATCGCCGATGTTGAAGGTCGCGTTGTCCGTCACCGTGCCCGCGCTCAGCGTGCCGCCGCTTCCGAACACCGAGCCGCCGTTGAAGGTGATCCCGCCCGCCGCCGTCAGCGTGCCGTCCACGGTGGTTGTACCGGCGGTCTGTGTATAGGTGGCGGTCGGCGCCGTCAAAGTCAGGTTGCTCGTCTTTCCGACCGTAAGCGTTCCAGCATTTGACAAGGCGGACGCGCCGTCCGTCAGGTTCTGGCCCCCTGTGACCGTAAACTTGCCCGTAGACGAGTTGGTTGCGAAATTCCGAAGGGCATTGTTGCCGTTCTGATCCTTGATTTCGGCGCCGGCGCCCGTCAGAGTGATATTCGCGGCGTTGGTCACGATGTTGGCATTGTTGAATTGCATCGTTCCGGTGATGCCGTAGATGCCTCCGGTCAGCTTGGTTCCCGTAAAGTTTGTCAAATTGCCGTTGACATCAAACGTGCTGCCATTTCCAACGGTCAGCGTGCCGCTGTTGGTGAAGTTACCGGCAGTGGTAAAGTCGGCGCCGCCGCTCAGCGTGAACTTGCCGGTGGTCGCATTGGTCGCGAAGCCGGCCAGAGCATTGGCTCCCGTCTGGCTGATGATCCCGGCTGAGGATCCCATCAGGGTAATGCTCGCGGCATTCGTGACGATGTTCGCCCCGGTGAATTCCAGCGTTCCGGTGACGTCGTATGTGCCTGCGGTGAGAGTCGTGCCGCTGAAGTTGGTCAGGTTGCCGCTGACATCGAACACGCTGCCGCTTCCTACGGTGAGCGTGCCGTCGTTGGTGAAGTTGCCGGCCGTCGTAAAGTTCATGCCGGGGGCCAGCGTGAAATTGGACCCGCTGGCATTCACGGCCAAAGCGGCGAGCACATTCTGTCCGCTAAAGTCGATGATCTGGGCGAAGGGGCCTGTCAGCGTGATGTTGGCGTCGTTGGTCACCACGCTCGTTCCTGCGCCCCCAAATTCCAGCGTGCCGCTGACGTCGTAGGTTCCGGCCGTCAGAGTTGTGCCCACCAAATTAAGGAGCGCTCCACCGCTCGAGGTCCCAATCTCCATCACGCTTCCCAGAGCCACGCTGAGCGTTCCCTGATTGTTAAGACCGGACGAATCCGGCAGGATAATCAAGGGTGTGCTTTCATTGGCCAGGATCGTTCCCTGGTTCACAATGCCCATGCTCTTGATGGTGCCGGCGCCCGAGATCGTGTTGTTCACGTTGGTGAGTGTGGTGGTCCCGGTTCCTACCATGAGATTTGCACTGGTGTTCGTCAGCGTGATCAGGCCTCCGCCCGTGAGCGTGGCGGCGGTCGCTCCAAACTCCAATTGAGTCGTATTGCCGATCGAGTTCAGCGCCATCGAGCCCGAGTTCGTCACCGTGTTCCCCGACAGCACCAGGCCCGTGTCGTTCCCTACGATCACCTGTCCTCCCGCCGGGTTCGTCACATTGCCGCTTATCGTGTTCCCGTAATACCCGTCCGTGCTGGTCTCGATCACCCCCGTCCCGCTGTTCGTAACCGCCCCGCCCAGCGTGCTGTTGGCGTTCAAGTACAGCGACGCCACCCCCGTCAGCGTCACCGTACTTCCCGGGCTCACCGTGCTGGCATTCAATTGCAGCGATCCCGCGTTGACCGCCACCGTCCCTCCGGTCACCGTCGAACTGTTCACCGCCATCACCCCGCCGTTCGTCTGGATCGTCCCGTTGCTGCTCCCCGCCGAATTCGTAAACGTCCCGGCGCTCAACACCAGCACGCTCCCCAGGCTCGATTCCACCGTCCCCGTGTTCGTCATCCCGCCGCTGCCGGGATTAATCGTCAGACCCGCGCTCCCGCTGGCCATGATCGTCCCCTGGTTGATGATGGTCAGATTGCTCTCGCCGATGTCCCCCGCGCCCAGGATCGTGTTGTTCGCGTTCGTCAGCACACTCGTGCCCCCCGAGTTCCCAAGAATCTCGTTGGCCGTCGTGTTCGACAGCGTTACCGTGCCGCCGCCCGTCAAGGTCGTGGTCCCGCTGAACTGCAACTGCGTAATGTTCCCGATCGAGTTCATCTCGATCGCTCCTGTGTTGGTCACGGTGCCGCCGCCCAGCACGAGGCCCGTGTCGTTCCCTACGATCACCTGCCCTCCCGCCGGGTTCGTCACATTGCCGCTGATCGTGTTCCCGTAATACCCGTCCGTGCTGGTCTCTATCGCCCCCGTCCCGCTGTTCGTAACTGCCCCGCCCAGAGTGCTGTTGGCGTTCAAGAACAGTGACGCAACCCCCGTCAGCGCCACCGTGCTCCCAGCACTCACCGTACTGGCGTTCAATTGCAACGATCCCGCGTTGACCGCCACCGTCCCTCCGGTCACCGTCGAACTGTTCACCGCCACCACCCCGCCGTTCGTCTGGATCGTCCCGTTGCTGCTCCCGGAGGAATTCGCAAACTGCCCGTCCGACAACACCAGGGTGCTCCCAGGACCCGACTCCAGCAGCCCCGTGTTCGTCATCCCCGCCGCACTGGGAGCAATGATCAGCCCGGCGCTCCCGGCAGCCGTGATCGTCCCCTGGTTGTTCAGCGTCAGATTGCCGTCTCCTATGTTCCCCGATCCGAAAATCGTGTTGTTCGCGTTCACCAGCGCGCTGCTGCCGTTGCCAAGAATATAGTTCTGGCTGTCGTTGGACAGGAAGATCGTTCCGCCGCCGGTCAGCGTAGTCGTAGTCGCCGTGACCTCCAACTCCGTCAAATTCCCGGTTGAGGCCAGCACCATGAAACCCGCGTTGCTGATGGTGCCCCCGCCGATCGTCAAATCGATGTCGTTACTCGTGCTGAGACTGTTGCCCGAGCTGATGGTCAAGGTGTTGATGCTCGAGGTGGTGTTTTGAGTAACCTTGGACCCGGCATTGGTGATGGTGACGTTACTTGTGCTCGTCGGCAGCCCGGCTGACCAGTTTGTGGAAACGCTCCACTCTCCGATTCCGCCGATCCAGTTGTCTGTGGTTGAAGGGACCAGTCCGGCGCTGTTGAGAGACTCGAGCGCCGGCGCCGCCGACGCCCTTGAGGCCGTCCAGAGGTGCAGGGACCCACTTCGGTCATTGATCGCGTTGGCCTGAGTGAACGTGAAGGCGCCCGGACGTGTCATATTCCAGGGCAGTCCGAGAAGTATGTCCGGATCAGGCCGCGCAATCGAGAGCGCCTCCGCTCCGATCCATTTCCGGTTGCCTTGGGCCGAAACGATACCCGGCGCCAGGAACAGCACCGTGATCAACATAGCTTGCGCCAGCCTGGAACTTGATCCCTTCAACATCGCGCTCATGAACGCCTCCCATTTTCAACTTGATTGATTCAGACTGACCCGGACGGCCGTTGGGCGACCGCCTCAAAACCACGTCGAGTCGCGCGCAGCAGTCTTGTATCCGCCGCTTCCGGCTCTAAAGACCGGACAAAAACTATACCCTGCCATACACATTGAAACAACACCCACTGCGTTGTAACCTACGAAGATATCAATCGTGTGACAAGATTGTGAAGTTCACGGCAAAGGAATAGTGATCAGCGTGCGCGGCTCTTTTATCAAACCCAGTCTTGAACCGAGCACAGCCGACGACCGCAACCAAAGAGAAAAGCCTCACCACTGAGGCCACGGAGGCTCACAGAGCTTTTCTCCGTGTTCTCCGCGCGCTCCGTGGTGAAACCTTTCTTCGAGCGCAGGCTAGAATTTAGCAGTCGATGCTGCGGGCCCCGCGGAAACGGAGCTGATCCGCTTTTCCACAGGGTAACTAAGTGAGATCGCTGGGCTAAATAAATATTCTCAGTCATCCAAGTTTTACCCACGATCGCCGCCAAGCGTGCGACCCTCTCTACGCCCAGGTTAGAGGTGTTAGGTGTCGAGGCGCCGCGAACCAGTAAGTTAATGAGATGGCCAATGGCCCAATGACCAGATCCCGCAATCGCCGAGGACTCAATGGATCAATCCCGATCTCGAAATCACGCCAGCCCGCACGCTCCCTGGCGTATTGACAGATTTCAAAACTCGTCCCTACGATGCTCGCGGCCACAGCGCCCTGCAAAAAGCCCAAAAAAAAAGAATCTAAAAATTTACAAAACGAAGCCACTAAGTCTAATCAAATCAACAAATCACCCCGAAAAACAGGCCAAAACGAAGTCAAACGAAGCCACCGAAAGCCGAACTCGGTCCCAGATAAGTCCTTCTAAATCAATTGGGTTGATTTTACGGTGGCTTTGTTTGATCAATTCGAAGCCAACTCGTCCCTGACCGATTTGCTTTAGAATGGGACTCGCGGCAACGTGACGCCTTCCTCGCCCACGCGCTTCGGAGAAGGTCTGTGTGCGGGGTCGGCGCGACAGGGCTATGTTTCATCCGCGCAAGGGCTCTCTTGAAGTAAGAATTTCCGCATCGGGCGCCACCTCTCTGCGATCGCGGATTGACGCGGAGCATGGGCGGCAAGCAGTTCCTCCACACCCGCCATCGACAATAGAAAGTCGGCAAACGGCAACCCGAAAGCGACAGGCGAAGATCGCCCTTGGACTGAGCCTCGCCTGCGTGCTCGCAGCGCTCCGTGCTCCCGCTCTGCAGCAGCCGGGCGCGGTGCAGCCCCTCGAGACGAACCCGGCCGCGCAATCCAACCACGACGCACAGCCCAACCATGATGAGCGGGCAGCCCGGCAGACCGACCAACCGTTGCCGCCGGATCTCGCGGCCCTGATGGTGAAGGCCGAAGACGCGTTGGAGCGCAAAGACTATCAAGCGGCCCTCGACCCGCTGAAGAAGGTCACGAGCGCAGCGCCCGGCGTGGCGGAGGCTTGGTATTACCTCGGCTACGCCCAGCATGGCCTGCGCCAGGACGACGACGCCCGCCAATCGTACGAAAAGGCGGTCGCGTTGAAGCCCGATCTGCCTGAGGCGCAGGTGAATCTAAGCCTGCTGCTGCTGGCCGCGCGCGATTTCGCCGGCGCCCTGCCGCACTTGCAAGCGGCGGTCAAACTCAAGCCCGGCGACGCCCGCGCCCACATCAATCTCGGGCTGGCGTTTGAGGGTCTGGGCCAGAATCAGCCCGCCACCGGGGAGTTTCAACGCGCGCTCGAGATCGATCCCAAGTCCGAGGCAGCCGCCTATCAGCTTGGGCTTGCCGAATTCAGCCAGAAGCGCTACGCCGAGGCGTCGGCCACCTTCACCAAGGCTCTGGCCCTGGCACCTGCCGACGCCGATGCCGAGCGCGAGCTCGCCAGGACCGATGAAGCGCTGGGCCAGATCCCGGACGCCGCCGCGCATTTCGAGGCCTATTTGAAATTGCGACCGGAGGACATGACGGTGCGCGTCCATCTGGCACGAATTTACCTGAGCCAGAAGCAGCCGGACCTGGCGATCGCTCAGCTTCGGCCCCTTGAATCGACGCAGGGCCTGCCGCCGGACGTGGAAGCGTCCCTGGGAGACGTTTACGCCCTGGCCGGAAAGTTCGGCGATTCCGAGAACCACTATCGCAAGGCGCTTGCGGCCAACAGCGGGCAGGCAGACCTGCATCGCGCCCTGGCCCAGACGCTGCTCGAAGAGGGCAAGAAGGCCGAGGCCGAGGCTGAATTCCGCAAGGCGCTCCAAATCGATCCCGCGAGCATCGATGCACTCAAGGGCCTCGCGTCGAGCATCTACCTGCAGGGGCGCTACGCCGACGCCGCGCCGCTCGTCGAGAAGCTGGTGCAGTCGCCGGGCGCCACGCCGGGCTTGTATTTTATCCTGGCAACGTGTTATGACCATGTACGCGACCGTCCGCGGGCTCTGGCCGCTTACAAGGAGTTTCTGGCACGCGCCAAGGGCTCGAATCCGGACCAGGAGTGGCAGGCCGAGCAGCGCGCCAAGCTTCTGAGCCGTGAGCTGGGAAAGTCGCTATAATGCCGTTATGAGGCTCGCCCGTCCGGCAGGCAGTTCCGCCCTGATCGCGGCCGTGGCACTCGCCATCGTCGCCGCTCCGATCGTCCTCGGTGCGCGGCACCAGGATTCGGAGGAGGACCTGCTCGCGCGAATCGGCAGAGAGAACAATCCAGCCAGGAAAGCCAAACTGCAAGTGGAACTCGCCAGCCTGAAACTCGACGAGGCGGCGGCGGCTTTCAATCACGACCAGTACGACTCCGGAAAAAAACTGCTCGATCAGTACACGGGCTGGATCCATGAGACGTGGAATCTGCTGAAAGAGAGCGGGCGTGACGCCAGCCGCAAGCCGCAGGGCTTCAAGGACCTCGATATCACTCTGCGCGAGAACGCGCGCGCGCTGGCAGACCTCGCCGAACATACTCCCTTCGCCGATCGCGGACCCATCGAGGATACGGCCAGAGAGGCCGACAGTCTTCACAATCAAGTGATGGCGGTGCTCTTTCCGGACGGCGTGAAGGAGGACGAGGCTCCGCCTCTGTCGTCAGAAAAACGCCCGGCGCCGCCCGCCTCCGTGCTCGGTCCCGGAGAGCGGAAGCCATGAAGCCTTGTTGCGCGCGAAGGGCCGTGGATCTGGCGGCTCTGTCGCTCGCGTGCCTTGTGGCGCTTGGCGCCGCGGCCGCCGCTCCCGCTCTCCAGATGCATACCGACGATCCCGCCTCCCTGACGCAGGAAGAGGAAGACCGCGTCCGCGAGGCTCAGGACCCGAGCGAGCGCATCGGAGTTTACATGGAACTGGCGGGAGAGCGGCTGGAGAGGTTCAACGCCATGCGGGCGGCGCCGCCGGACCCGAGTGATCCGACGTACCGCGCCGAAACGCTTGACCGCCTGCTCAGCCAATACATCGCGCTCGACGACGAGCTCAAGAACTGGATCGAGGACCAGTACGGCACCGGCCACGACATGCGCAAGGGACTGCGCGCGCTCCTCAATCTCGCGCCCCAGCAACTGGCCCTGCTCAACCAGGCCGGCCAGAATCCGGACCATTACAACGCCGACTATCATCAGAGCCTGGCGGACGCCGTCACCGATCTGAACGACACCTTGAACGGCGCCACGCGGGCCCTGGCCGATCAGGAAAAGACGTTCGGGGCGCTCAAGCGCCAGGAGCAGGATGACGCCAAGGCGGCCAAACTCGCCACTCAAGAGGAGAAAAAGAAGCAGAAGGAAGACCGCAAGCTGCGCAAGAAGCAGAAGCAGGAAGGCGTGCCCGAAGACGAGGACCAGCAGAACTGAGTGCGCCCCCTGACCCCACCCCTCCCCGGCCGGGAAGAATCTAGGCTACATAAAGAGCCTCCAACACCGCAGGCTCTGCGCCGCCCGCCATCGTCCGCCCTTCAGCTCCCTCTTTGGAACGAGTTCGCCCCCGCGCCCCCGGCCCCGGCTCAGAAATCCAGCCGGCCGCCGTTGCCGGCGCCGCCCACAGACGGGAGTTCCGACCGCCACAAGGCGCCGCCGGATGCCGATCTCAAGGCAGTGTTCGACCGCGTTTTCCGCCGCCTCCGGCTGCGTGGTGACGCGCCGGTGTTTCGGGCGGCCTTTCACGCGTTCACGGGCTTGCGCAGCACGATCCGCGTCAGCAGGACCAGGGTGATCGAGGCCCGGCTCTCGGATCTACTCGCCGAAGCGCGGCCGCTCGTGCTTGAAGCCATCGCCGAGATCCTGATCACGCGCCTCTACCGCATCCGCACCTCGCGCGAGGCGCGCGAGTGTTACCAGGCCTGGGCGCACAGTCCGGCGGTGGTCCGGCGCATCGAAGAGGTGCGGCGGGAGCGCGGCCGCAAGCGCTTGTTGCCGCCCCAGGGCCGCTGCTTCGACCTGAAGGCGATCTTTGACGACCTGAACCGCAGGCATTTCGAGGGTAGTCTGGAGCCGGTGCGTATCGGCTGGAGCCCGATCCGGTCACGGACGATGCTCGGACACTACGACAGTTCCCACGGTACGATCACCATCACGCGCTGGCTCGATGGTCCGCGCGTGCCGCGGTATGTGGTGGAGTATCTGGTCTTTCACGAGATGCTCCACGTCCGCATTCCGGTGGAGCGTCGCCTCCACCGGCGCGTAGTTCATCCCCCGGAGTTTGCGGCCGCCGAGCGCGCCTTTCCGGACTACGCGCGCGCCACCCGCTGGTTACGCGGCGGTACACGGCATGGCGCGGGCCGACCGCCTTGGGAGGCGGTGCCGTCCATCTGAAGCCCACCTGAAGGGGGGAGAGGGTGCGTCGCGGACCGGGGCCGGCCGCGTCGAAGGCGTCGAAAGGTCAGGAGGCTCGCTGATCCGGCCGCGGATCAGAGCGCGCCGGGCGCTTTGGTGTAGCCCTTGGCCGCATCCTGATAAGCCTGGATGTTCGACTTGTCGACGATGCCGATTCCGGTGTCGACGAGCGTCGGCAAGGGCGAGGCGGGCGCCGAGCGCCAGTTGGTGAATTCGTGAACGGCGTTGTGATGGAGGTCATCGAGGGCGCGCAGGCCATAGAACGCCATCGTGTAAGGCTTCTGCGCGACGGAAGCGAGGATCGTGCCGCCCGCGATGAAGTCGAGCGTCTCAGGGTCCTTGTCCATGGAGATGATCGGCACCTTGCCGTCCAGGTTCAGCCGGTGCAGCGCCTCGGCGGCGCCCGGTCCGCCCGAAGCTTCGAGGCACAGGATGCCGTCCATATTCGCCTTTTTGGCGAGTAGGCTCGCGACCTGGTCGTTCGCCTTGCGCGGATCGCCCTGGTCATCGAGAGTCTGCTCGATGCGTATCTTCGGATAGTGCGAGAAGGCGTCTTTGGCGCCGCGCAGACGCTCGTCCAGGTTGTACTGGCCCGGAACAGAAATCACGACCACGCTTCCCTGCCCGTGAAGCGCCTCCGCCATGTGGGTGCCGCTCTGGGTGCCGGCGCGGAAGTTATCGGTGCCGATGAACATCAGGCGCATGGAGTCGGGGACGTCCGAGTCAATCGCGATCACGGGAACGCCCTGCTGGACGGCGTCGTTGATGGCGTCCTCAAACAGCTTGGTACCGGCGGGCGAGACCAGGATTCCGGCCGGGTGGGCCGCCGCCGCCTGCTTGAAGGCGTCGAGTTCGTCAGTCGGAGAGTAGCTGTCCGGGCCCACCATCTCGGCCTTGACTCCGAACCCAAGCTGGCGCACGGCGTCAACGAAGCCGGCGTTCGCCTCCTGCCAGTACGGAAGAGTCTTGTTATTCACTACCAGGATGTAGTGCTCGTCCTCGTGAGGCGCCTTGCCACACGACACTGACGTAATGGCTGGCGGCACCAACACCACCGTCACAAGCAGCGCCCTGATCAAGCTGTGAGTTCGCAGATGAGCTTTCACAAGGTCCCTCCAGCGGCACATTACACGCAAGGGACAGAGATTACCACAACGGCGCTGGAAGGCAAGCGGCGCACGGACGCGGGCGGCCCGGGGCGGTGTTGCGCGGCCAAGTCACTGCCGCTACTTTCCGTGGATCAGGTTCTGGGCCGTGGGCAGCGCCGAAGCATTCCAACCGCCGCCGAGGGCTTCGACGAGCAGCACGCTGGAGGTCATGCGCCGGGTGAGGATGTTGACCTGCTGGACCTGGTCGCCGAGCAGGATGCCCTGCTCTGTAATCACGGTGAGGTAGTCCACGGTTCCGGCCTTGTACTGGTAGGTGGAGATGTCGAGCGCATCCTGGGCGGCCTTTACCGCCGCCGCTTCAGCCACGGCCTCATTCTCCAGGACTCGTAACGCCGCCATATTATCCTCGACCTGCTGAAAGGCGGTGAGAACCGTCTGCCGGTAGTTCGCAACCGTGGCGTCGTAGGTATCCCGCGCCTCGGCGAGTTGGGCACGGCGTTTGCCCGCATCAAAGATCGTCTCGGAAAGCGTGGGCCCGATGGACCAGAACCGGCTGGGCCAGGTTAACCAGTTGTAGAGTTGGCCGGCCTCAAGTCCTCCGGTCGCACTCAAGGTCAAGCTCGGGTAGTAAGCGGCTTTCGCGATGCCGATCTGCTCGTTCTGGGAAGCCATCTGGCGCTCAGCAGCCGCAACGTCCGGCCGGCGTTCAAGGAGGGTGGAAGGAACCGTCACGGGAACGGGGGGCGGCACAATTTTGATGGGCGACGGCGCAATGGTCACCTCAGCGGGCGGCTTCCCCGCGAGAATCGCGATGGCATGCTCGTACTGGGCACGCGCGACTCCGTAGTCAATCAACTGTGCCTGCGCCGTATCGAGCTGGGTCTGCGCCTGCGCCACGTCGGCGCCCGATGCAACGCCGCTGTTGAACCGGTCCTGTGTGAGCTTGAGATAGTCCTGATAAGACTTCACGGTGGTTTGCAGCAAATCTTCGTCGCCGTCGGTGCCATGTAATTCGAAGTAATCCTCGGCGAGGGTCGCCTGGTAAGACAGGCGAGCGTTCTCCAACTGCGCGAAGCTGGCTTGGGCGGTGGCCACACCGGCCTGGACGCTGCGCCGGATGCTCCCCCAGATATCTGCGGTGTAAGAAATGCTGCCCGGCAGGTCGTAGACGTTGCGCTGGCCGGAAGTCAGGTTGCCGAGCGAAGCGTTGAACAAGGTGCTCGACGACGCAGAGCGCGTGTACGAGGGCGAGGTTGAAATGGTGGGGAAGAGGGCGGAGCGCGCGATGCGAACCGCGTCAGATGCTTCCCGGAACTGGGCGGCCGCCAGCAATACATTCTGGTTTGAAATGTTGACCTGGTCCTCGAGCGCGTTCAGTTGCGGATCGTTGTAGATTTCCCACCACTTGCCGCGTACCACGGCCTCGTTGGGCTGAGCCGGCTTCCACCGGTCGATCTCCTCGGGGTTGTCGGTGGGTGGCTCCTTAAAGGCGGCCGGAACGGGAGCGGCGGGCCGCTTGTAGTTCGGGCCCACCATGCAGGCGCCGCACAGCAGCGCCGGCACCACGAGGATCAGCATTCCATTTCGGAACAGGTTCGATCTCCTGAACATCATGAGTTGTCTCTCAAAGGCCGAAAGTGCGGAACCCCTCCGGCACTTACACCTCAGACCCGAGCGGCGCGATCCCTGCGCGCCGGGCCCGCGCCCGCTCCCTCCAATTCTGCAGACGGTCGAAGTAGAGATATACGACGGGCGTGGTGTACAGCGTCAGCGCCTGGCTCACCATCAGGCCGCCGATGATTGCGATTCCCAAGGGACGGCGCAATTCTGATCCCACTCCGTGGCCGAACGCGAGGGGCACGGCGCCCAGGATGGCGGCCATCGTGGTCATCATGATGGGGCGAAAGCGCAGCATGCAGGCTTGGAAAATAGAGTCTCGCGAGCTCTTGCCTTCGTTGCGCTCGGCCGACAAGGCAAAGTCGATCATGAGAATGGCGTTCTTTTTGACGATGCCGATCAGCAGGATGATTCCGATGATGGCAATGACGGTGAGCTCGGTATGGGTCAGCATCAGGGCGAGCAACGCACCCACGCCCGCCGAGGGGAGCGTGGAAAGAATGGTGACGGGATGAACGTAGCTTTCGTAAAGCATGCCGAGCACAATATAGACCGAGGCCAGGGCGGCGGCGATGAGCAGAGGTTCGCTGCCGAGAGAGTCCTGGTACGCCTGAGCGGTGCCGGCGAAGCCCGTGTGAATGGTGGAAGGCAGCCCGATTTTCATGGCCGACGCATTAATCTCATTGACAGCGTCCCCAAGAGCCACGCCCGGCCGCAAGTTAAAGGAGATGGTCACTGCCGGAGAGAGGCCCTGATGGTTGACAGCCAGCGGCGCCGTGGCAGGAGCATAACTCGTGAAAGCGCTCAAGGGAACTTCCTTCCCACTTGGCGACTGCACGTAGACTTGGCGCAAAAACAGCGGATTTTGCCAGTATGTGGGGGCGACTTCCATCACCACGTGATACTGATTGAGGGGCGTGTACATGATCGATACCTGCTCCTGGCCGAAGGCATCGTAGAGCGTGCTATCGATCAGCTGCGATGAGATCCCGAAGCGCGCCGCCGTATCCCGGTCGTAGTTCACCACCGCTTGCAGCCCACTATTCTGCTGGTCGCTGTTAACGTCAGCGATGATGTGAATACCCTTGAGCTCCTCAAGCATCTTCGGTGCAAAGGCATTGAGGTCCTGAAGATTGTCGCCGCGCATGGTGTATTGATACTGGGCGTTGCCAAACCGCCCGCCCACGCGCACATCCTGCGAGGCTTGCATATAGAGAGCTGCACCGGGCACGCGCGCAAGCTTCGGCCGCAGGCGCGCGATAACAAGGTCCACGCTGATTTTTCTTTCCGACAACGGCTTGAGCGAAATGAACATGCGGGCGCTGTTCAGCGTGCCGCCACCTACCCAACCATTCACGGTATCAACCGCCGGATCAGCCTTGATGATATTGACCATTTGCAGCAGAATCTTCTGCATGGCCTGGAACGAGGTGTCCTGGTCCGCCATGATGGCGCCCATCATCCGGCCGTTATCCTGCTGGGGGAAAAATCCCTTCGGCACCCGGATGTAAAGGTAGATGTTGAGCGCAATAGTTGCCAGCAGGATCGCCAGTGTCACGGCCGGGAAATCCAGCACTTTAGATAAGCTTCTGCCATAGGCGTCGATCACCGAGTTGAAGCCGCGCTCGCTGGCCCGGTAAAGCCGGCCATGAGATTTCTCCTCTTTCAGGAGGTGGGCGCACATGGTAGGCGTCGTGGTCAGCGAAACTACCATGGAGACGGCGATGGCGACCGAGAGCGTGACTGCAAATTCGTGGAACAGGCGGCCCACGATGCCACCCATCAACAGGAGGGGAATGAATACCGCTACCAGCGAAGTGCTGATGGTGAGCACGGTAAACCCGATTTCCTGAGCTCCCTTGAGTGCGGCCTGGAAAGGCGGCAGGCCCTGCTCGAGATACCGCGTGATGTTCTCGATCACCACGATGGCGTCATCGACCACAAATCCCGTACAGATCGTCAGGGCCATCAACGACAGGTTGTCGAGGCTGTAGCCGAGGAGATACATCACCCCGAACGTTCCAATGATGGAGACCGGAACGGCAATGCTCGGGATCAGTGTGGCGCGTGGGTTGCGCAGGAAAAAGAAGACCACCAGAATCACCAGCCCCACCGAAATCAGCAGCGTTTGCTCGACGTTCTGCACGGAGGCGCGGATAGTGACCGTCTGGTCCATCGCCACCCGCATGTCGATGGCCTGCGGCAGAGCTGCCTTGAGCTGAGGCAGTGCCGCACGAATGCGATCCACGGTATCAATGATGTTGGCACCGGGTTGACGCCAGATGATGACGAGGACCGAAGGCTTTCCGTTGGCGTAGCCGGCGTTCCGAATGTCTTCGGGTCCATCCACAGCCGCGCCGATGTCCTGGATCCGAACGGCCATTCCATTTCGGTAAGCCACAATCAGAGGCTGGTAATCCACAGCGTGAAAAATCTGGTCATTGGCTCCGACTTCCCACGTCAGGTGCCCATCCGAAAAGTACCCTTTGGGCGTGTTGGCATTCGCGCTGCTCAGCACGCTCCGAATCTGTTCGAACCCGACGTCATATTTGCTCATCTGGTTCGGATTGAGCTCGATTCGAACGCCCGGCAGCGCACCTCCACCCACGACCACCTGGCCTACACCGCTGATCTGGGAGACCTTTTGCTCAATAACGGAATCCGCCGAGTCGTACATCTGGCTTTTGCTCAGTATGTCTGAAGTGAGGGCGAGCATGAAAATAGGAGAATCGGCCGGATTTGACTTCCGGTAGGTCGGATTGCTCGGAAGGTTCGTAGGCAGGTAGCCGCGTGCCGCATTGATGGCCGCCTCCACGTCGCGCGCCGCAGCATCGATATTCCGGTTGAGATCGAATTGCAGCGTAACACTGGTTGATCCGAGGCTGCTGGACGACGTCATCTCGGTGACGGACGCGACGCGCCCAAATTGCCGCTCAAGCGGCGTCGCTACCGAGGAGGCCATGGTCTCGGGGCTGGCGCCCGGCAGTGAGGCCTGTACATTGATCGTGGGGAAGTCCACTTGCGGCAAGGGCGCTACCGGTAACAGCCGGAAGGCCACGGCCCCGGCCAGCGCTATGGCGAGGGTCAGCAGCGTGGTGGCGATCGGTTTGTGAATGAACGGCTGCGAAATGTTCATGGGTTACCCGGCCCCAACCGGCTCCGTGCCCGGCCCGATTTCACGCTCGTGGGACGAGTGTCTGGACAGGCGGGTCTGGAGGCGATCAAACCAGATGTAAATCACTGGCGTTGTGTAAAGCGTCAGAAGCTGGCTGATCAGCAGCCCGCCTACGATGCTGATACCCAGGGGCCGCCGCAACTCAGAGCCTACCCCGCTGCCGAAGGCCAAAGGCACGCCGCCGAGCAAGGCTGCCATCGTCGTCATCATGATGGGCCGGAAGCGCAGCAGGCACGCCTGGTAGATGGCGTTGACCGGCGTCATGCCCTCCTTGCGTTCTGCTTCCAAGGCAAAGTCGACCATCATGATACCGTTCTTCTTCACAATGCCGATCAACAGCACGATGCCGATCAGGGCAATCACGCTGAAATCATTGCCCGTGATCCACAGCGCAAGCAGAGCGCCCGCGCCTGCCGATGAGAGTGTCGAAAGAATGGTGACGGGATGGATGTAGCTTTCGTACAAGACGCCCAGAACGATATAGACCGTTATGAGCGCCGCCAGAATCAGCACGGGTTCGTTTGAAAGAGAAGCCTGGAATGAGGCCGCTGTGCCTTGAAATGCGCCCTGGATGCTCGCCGGCATTCCCATCTCATCTTTCACCTGGTTGACAGCCGTTATGGCATCTCCCAGCGATGCATTTGGGGCCAGGTTGAAGGAAAGCGTAACCACGGGGAATTGTCCCTGGTGGTTAACCGTGAGCGGCGCGTTGGTCTCCACGACGCGAGTAAAGGCAGCGAGCGGCACCTGCCCTCCACTGGCGAATGCCGCAGAAGACTTGATGCCTCCCGAGAAGGCAGCATCCGACGGGATGATCGAGGCATTCAACGGAGATGAAGAGGTTGTAGAAGACAAGCTGTTGCTGGCGACCGTCAGGGAGCTGGTGGGACCGAATAGCTGGGCCGCCGCGGTACCACCCGTCACCACCGATGAAGAGGCGCTGGCAGCACTCGAGCCTGACGCTCCGGTGCGGATGTAGAGATCGCGAAGATCGAGAGGATTCTGTTGAAAGCTCGGCTTCAACTCCAGCACCACATGGTACTGGTTCAACTGGGTGAACATAACCGAAACTTCGCGTTGGCCGTACGCGTCGTAGAGCGTCTGGTCGATGGTGGAAGGGGAGATGCCGAGCCGGTACGCCGTTTCGCGGTCATACATCAGCTTCGCCTGAAGCCCTGCCACCTGTTGATCGCTGGCCACGTCGCGCAGCTCAGGCCGCTTCTGCAAAGCCGCCAGCATCTTGGGCGCGAAGGTGTCCAGCTCGGCGGCGCTGGGATCTTCGAGCGTGTACTGGAACTCCGTGCGGCTCACGCGATCGTCAACGGTGAGATCCTGCACCGGCTGCATGAACAGGGTGATGCCGGCCACTTTATCCAACTGCGGCTGCAGGCGGCGGATGACATCGGTGGCGCTGATTTTCCGGACGTCGAGCGGTTTCAAATTGATCTGAATGCGCCCGCTATTGAGAGTGGTGTTGGTCCCATCAATTCCGATGAACGATGAAAGACTGTCAACGGCCGGGTCTTTAAGGATTACGTTGGCCAGTTCCTGCTGCTGTTTGGCCATGGCCTGGAAGGACACGGTCTGGGCCGCTTCGGAAACGCCCTGGATGACGCCGGTGTCCTGAATCGGGAAGAACCCTTTCGGAATGTACACGTACATCACGATGGTGAGAGCGACGGTGGCGATGGCGACCACGAGCGTCGCCGTCTGGCGTCGCAGCACCCATTGCAACGTGCGGTCATACAGGTCAATGGTCCACTTCCAGGCTCGCTCCGAAACACGATAAAAGTGGCTCTGTTCCTGCTCGGGCCGGTGCTTCAACAGCTTGGAGCACATCATGGGCGTCAAGGTGAGAGAAACCACCGCGGAGACGAGAATCGTGACGGCCAGCGTGACGGCGAACTCACGAAAGAGCCGGCCCACGATGTCGCCCATGAACAGCAGCGGGATCAGGACGGCAATCAGCGACACCGTCAGCGAGATAATCGTGAAGCCGATTTGCGCGGAGCCTCTGAGGGCCGCCTGAAGCGGGGACTCCCCTTCCTCGATGTAACGGGTGATGTTCTCGATCATCACGATGGCGTCGTCCACCACGAAGCCGGTGGAGATCGTCAGCGCCATCAGCGTGAGATTGTTCAAGCTGTAGCCGAGAAGATACATCACCCCGAAAGTTCCCACGATCGAAAGAGGAACGGCCACGCTGGGAATGACGGTGGCGGAAAGATTGCGCAAGAACAGGAAAATCACCATCACCACCAGCGCAACGGTCAGCATCAGCGAGAACTCAACGTCCGTCACGGACGCCCTGATGGTGGTCGTTCGGTCGGTCAGTATCCTCACCGTGACAGACTGCGGCAGCGTCAGGGTCAGTTGCGGGAGCAGCGCCTTGATGCGATCGACAACCGTTATGATGTTGGCGCCCGGCTGCCGCTGAATGTTCATGATCACGGCCGGAGTGTCGTTCATCCAGGCCGCCTGGTAAGTGTTCTCCGTGTCGTCCTTGACCGCCGCGACGTCGCTCAATTTAACGGGAGCTCCGTTCCGGTACGTCACGATCATCGGAGCGTAATCGCCGCTGGACAGCAACTGATCATTTGCTCCGATTTGATAGGCCTGGTTCGGACCGTCAAAATTGCCTTTGGCCTGATTCACGTTGGCGGAAACGATCGCGTTGCGGAGGTCTTCCAGGTTCAACCCGTACGACGCCAACTGGGTGGGATTCGCCTGAATGCGTACGGCGGGCTTCTGGCCGCCGCTGATGCTCACCAGGCCCACGCCCGGCAACTGCGAGATCTTCGGAGACAACCTCGTGTCTGCCAAGTCTTCAACCTTTGAGAGCGGCAGATCATTCGAGCTGAGCGCGAAGGTCAGGATCGGTGTGTCGGCAGGATTCGTCTTGCTATAAAGGGGCGGCGTGGGGAGATCCGGCGGAAGATAGGTGCCAGACGCGTTGATCGACTCCTGCACTTCCTGCTCAGCCACGTCGATGTTCAGGCTCAGGTTGAATTGCAAGGTGATGACCGAGCAACCGTCGGAACTGATGGAGGTCATCTGCTGCAAGCCCGGCACCTCGCCGAACTGGCGCTCAAGCGGAGCCGTCACCGAGGTGGCCATCACGTCGGGACTGGCGCCGGGATAGTACGTGACGACCTGAATGGTGGGGTAATCCACCTCCGGCAGAGCCGAAACGGGCAGCTCCTTGTAGGCGACGCCGCCCGCCAGCATAATGGCGGCCATCAGCAGAGAGGTGGCGATGGGACGAAGAATGAAAATCCGCGAAGGGCTCATCTAGCTCGCTCTCTGAGCGTCAGAGGCGCCCTCGATTTGCGCGTTAACCTTGCTCCCCTCCTGGAGGCGATCCACGCCGGTCATCACCACGGTGTCACCCGGGCTCACACCGGAGGTGACCTCGGTCTCGTTGCCCTCCGTGGTGCCCAACTGAATCTGACGCACGGTCACCGTTGAGTCCGGCTTTACAAACCAAACATATGTCTGCTGGTTGTTGCGCTGAATCGCCGCCGTGGGCAGCAATGTGACTCCTTGCTTCTGCTCCACGAGCAGTTGGGCGTTGACGAACTGGTTGGGGAAAAGAGCGTTGTCTTGATTATCGAAGGTGGCCCGCAGCTTGACAGTTCCCGTGGTGGGATCAATCTGATTGTCGATCGTAGACAAATAACCCGACGCGAGCTTCTTCATGTTGCGATCGAACGCGGTGACGTTCAGGCGCTGCCCGGCCCGCCACTTCTTGATTACGGGCGGAAGCGAATCTTCGGCAATCGGGAACACGGCGGTAATCGGTTGAAGCTGGGTGACCACCACCAGGGCGCTGCTCGTCTGGACATAGTTTCCGGGATCCACCAGCCGCAGGCCGACGCGACCGGTGATGGGCGCCGTAATATGGCAATACACCAAGTTCAGTTTGGCGCTATCGATTGCCGCCTGGTCGGTCTGCACGACGCCCTCGTCTGATTTGACCAGGGCTTGCTGGGTGGCGAGCGTCTGCTCAGGAACCGCCCGCAGCGGCACGAGGGTCTGATATCGATTGAGGTCGACCCGCGCGTTATCGAGGTTGGCCTGGTCTCTGACCAGCGAGGCCTGCGCGGTTTCCAATTGCACCTGGTAAGGCCGCGGATCGATCTCCGCCAAAGCTTGTCCCTTTTGCACCATGTCGCCCTCTTTATAGAGGACTTCCGTGAGATATCCGCTGATCTGGCTCTCCACGGTGACCGTATACACCGGTGCTACGGAGCCGGGGTCGACGATGTAAACGCCGATGTCCCCCTTCGTCGCTTTCACGGCCACCACGGGTGTGATCCCCCCGGCGCCTTTTCGACCGCCCGCCGAGGAAGTCGTCGTGGCCGCAGGTTGTGCGCCCCCCTTCGGCCAAAAGCGGTACGCGGCCGCGGCGACCAGGATCAGCACCACGATCCATAGCCAGCCCCACCGCCGACGCGGGTGGTCCGGCCCGCCGTTACGGAAGTCTTTGGTCGGTGATGGGATGTCTTCGAGCACAGTCGTGGAACGCTTGTCATCCATGAGTCCAGGTCCTCAGAATCTGAGATGCTCTTCGGCTACCGGGGGGTGGAGTGCTGCGGACCCGCCGTCTGAATGTGCACCTCGCGTTGGCAACTGCAATGACCGGCTGCGGCGCTCTCCGCGCGCCCCTGTTGGTGTCGCCATCCGTGCGGCCCACGCTGCTGCCCACGGCACTGTCTCGCCCCTTTCCAAATAGACGCGAAGCTCGCGACACCGGTTACGCACGGCGGTCCCTTCGAACTGCCATCTTAACCCCCTCTCCCTTACGGCAACCCTGCCCCGCTCGCTGATGGCTTCTCGAGTGGTGAAGGGAGTGCGGCGCCAACCTCGCTCGAGCTCCGGTCGAGACGCAGGCTCACATCGACTCGCACACAAGACAATGCCGGGCCGCACCATTCCGGGTGATCGAACCGAACGACGGTGGCGCTCATGGTGCAAAAGAGCCACGCGCGCCGGCTGACGACGGCTACCAAACTCGGGCTGGATTCGCGTAAATCGATTACAATGTATCGGATAACGCCACGTCGGTATTTTGGCAGTTGAAATGCGCTGCGCAGGTCGAAGTTTTTTGGGAACGTAAATAAGACGATTGACCATATCGCGTGCAGAGGTGGAGGGTCACAAATGAACAAAGGAAACCCAGCTCGCAAGATTGTGCTGTATCTGCTGCCCCTGCTTTTGGCAGCCCCTCTTTGGGCTCAGGATCAGGGAGCCTCGGACCAGGGAGCCCCGGACCAGAGTCAGACCGACAATCCGCCCAATCAAGCCGCCCGGCTGAGTGTTGCCGATGGAAACGTGTCGCTGCAACCATCGGGCGAAACCGACTGGAGCCAGGCTTCGCAGAATTACACCATTACGACGGGAGACCGGCTTTATACCGATCAGGGCGCTCGCGCCGAGTTGGAAGCCGGTCCTTACGCCGTGCGCATGTCCGAAACCACGGACCTGACACTGGCGAACTACAATGATCAAATCCTGCAGTTGGGTATTGGCCAGGGCAGTGTTCGAGTTTCAGTGTACGAGCTGCCGTCAGGCCAGGCCGTTGAGATCGACACCCCGAACGGCGCTCTGACGGTCCAGGGTCCGGGCTCCTACCGTGTGGACGTTGACCCGAACAATGGGACTCGAGTGGTGGTCGACAACGGGGGTCTGGAAATTAGCGCCGGTAGCGTGAATCAACAGCTCGGCGCGAACCAGGCTGTGCAGCTTACGGGCACCGACCCGGTCCAGGTGAGCGGCATCGGATTCCCCGGTCCAGACGGCTTCGACCAGTGGTGCGCGACCCGGGACCGCCGCATCAGCGGATTCCGCTCCGGGCAGTACGTAAGTCCCTACGTTCCGGGTGCCGAGGATCTGGATGCTTACGGCCGCTGGGAGACTACACCGGATTACGGCCCGGTGTGGTATCCCTCGGGCGTGGCAGCCGGCTGGGTGCCCTATCGCTTCGGCCACTGGGCTTGGATTGAGCCCTGGGGCTGGACCTGGGTTGAAGACGAGCCTTGGGGCTTCGCCCCGTTCCACTACGGCCGCTGGGCGTTTGTTGGCGGAGTGTGGGGTTGGGCGCCCGGCCCGGTAGCGGTCCGACCGATCTACGCTCCCGCGCTGGTCGCGTTTGTGGGCGGCGGAGGCTTTTCGGTAGGAATCGGCGTCGGCGGAGTTGGGCTTGCCGCCTGGTTTCCGCTGGGTCCGAGAGACCCCTTCATCCCCTGGTACCACGCTTCGCCTGCGTACCTGCGGCAGGTCAACGTGACCAACGTCCGCGTAACCAACATCAACGTCACAAACATCAACGTGACGAACATCCACTACGCCTATCAAAACGTCGGTGTCACGGCCGTTTCGGGAGACGTGTTCCGCAGTGGACAGCCCGTGGGTCGCGCCGTGGTGCACGTGACGCCCGCGCAGCTTGCCAAAGCCCAGGTGATCGCACATCCAGCGATCTCCCCAGTCCGGACGGCTGCGTTCGGCGGCCGAACGCCTGCTAGCGCCCCGGTGGCGAAGGCCCAGCCGATACACGCCGCGCGCGTCACCTCACCGCCGGCGGAAGCGCGGGGGGCGCAGCCTGCGCCACGCGCTGCAACGCCCACGGCGCCGGTGACTCGCGGCGCACCTGTCGAGTCCGCTCCTCCGGCGCGAACCAATCAGGCGCAGGCACCTCGAGCGGCGGCGCCGAGGGCCGCACCATCGAGCGCGCCTCCGCGATTCATCACCCGGACGCCGCCGCCGCCGCGCGACGTGCCGTTTACTGCACACCAACCGGCGCTGCAGCAGCACCCGGGGCGTCCCCTCGAGCCTCAGCAAGAGGAGAACATCCGGCAGGGGAAGCCTGCCGGCCCTCCGAAGGATCGCGAGATCCTGCCTGAGGCCCATCAGCAATCGAAACCGGCTCCGAAACAAGAGAAGAAGCACTGAAGTAACCTCGAAACAAAGGGGCACGGCTCAGGCCGTGCCCCTTAAGCCTCCCGCATCCGCAACCGTCGAACAATTTATTTTCTGGGCATGTTTGGAAGCTCCGGCGGCTGCGGCGTGACCGTGATCATGCCCGGGTCACAACCTCATGAACCCCGCGCGTGATAGAATTCCGCCGTAAACACCATCCGGTCCGGGCCGGGAGCTAGGCGGCGTTCCCGGTCAGCGCTCGCATTCGCATGCAATTGGGATTGGCCAGTGGAGCAAGAAGCGCAGCTCGTCGTACGTTGCCTGGGGGGCGAGGAATCTGCCTGGGAGGAGCTGTTGCAAGCGCACGCCCGCAAGATTTATAACCTCTGTTATCGTTTTACGGGCCGCGCGAGCGAGGCCGAAGACCTGACCCAGGAGGTCTTCATCAAAGTCTTCCAGATGCTGACCACTTATGATGCGGTCCAGGGCGCCTTTTCCACATGGCTGAACCGGGTGGCCCGGAACCATCTCGTTGACCACTACCGCCGTACCCACAAGGACCGCCTGACTTCGTCCCTGGAGGAACAAACCGGCGGCCTCGAAGACAAGCCGAGCGCCGATGAGCATCCGATCGCGCGTCTAGAATCGCAGGAACGCCATGAAGTCCTGCAGAGCGCCCTCAATCGCCTCTCGCCCGACATGCGCGAGGCCGTAGTGCTGCGCGACTTCCAGGACCTCGACTACGACGAGATCGCCGAGGTCCTGGGCGTCCCCGAAGGAACCGTGAAATCCAGGATTAATCGTGGAAGGTTGGAACTGGCGAGGGTGATAAAGCGTATGGAAGGAGTGAAGGGCGGGACAGGCCCGGGATTATGACGCATCTGGAGCTCGAAAACCTGATCGGCGAGTACGTGGAAGGGCAACTCCCTGCGGTGCGCAGGGCGGAGATCGAAACTCATCTGGCTGGTTGCGCTGACTGCCAGTTTATGGCCGACGATGTCCGGCGCGCCTTTGAGCTCTGCCATGCCGCGGAGCCACTGGAGCCTCCACCCTGGCTTGTCCCCAAGATTTTGCGTGCCACGCTGGGCGAGCGTGTCCCGAGCCTGAGACAGCGTTTGGCGGACTGGTTCCGCCCGGTGCTGCAACCGCGCGTGGCCTACGGAATCGCGATGGCGGTGTTTTCGCTCTCCATGATTATGAACGTGGCCGGCATCAACCTGCGGCAAGTGCGGCGCGGCGACCTGAACCCGGCAACCTGGGTGGGCCAGGCGAATCGAAATGGCCACCTGCTGCTCGGCAGGGTGGAAAAGTACTGCTACGACCTGAAAGTCGTGTACGAGTTTCAATCACGGCTGCAGCGCCTGCGCGCTCAGCCAACCGAAACGCCCCGGCCTGTGGCGCCGGCGGGCGGTTCAACCTATGGCGCTCCCGCGGACGAGGGACTGCTGGCCTCAGCCGGGAATTTGAACGCTCCCGTCCTAGCCGGCCTGTACGCTCAAGCGGCCGGTTGGAAACGTTCAGCAAGGAGCACAAACCCATGACCTGTGCCAATCATCCTCAAACCGAATCCGTCGGGTACTGCGGCCAATGCGGACGCCCGCTCTGCCCCGAGTGCAAGCGCGACGTGAGCGGCATGATCTACTGCGAAACGTGCCTTGCCGGCCGTCTTCGCTCCTCCACGTTGCCTTCGATCACGGGCCTTGGCGAAGGGCCCAACCCGGGCCTCGCGCTGTTTCTGGGATTCATCCCCGGCGTAGGCTCCATCTACAACGGCCAGATCATGAAGGCCATGGTGCAGGTGCTGATCTTTGGTTCTCTGATTGCGCTGAGCAATCGCGTGGGCGGCCCCTTCGACACCATCTTTGGGCTGGGCGCCGCTGCCTTCTACTTTTACATGGTGATTGACTCCTACCAGACGGCGCGTCGCAAGCAACTTGGGCAGCCGCCGGAAGAGTGGCTGGGCTTGGGCGACTTCAAGCTGAACGCTCCGGTCGGCGCCGCCCTGTTGATCGGTCTGGGAGCGCTGTTTCTCCTCGATAACTTCGGAATCCCGGTTTTTGAGTCGATCACCCGATTCTGGCCGGTTCTGCTGATCGTCATCGGCTTGATCATGCTGCAACATCGCATGAGACGCGGGGGGACACCGCCCGGAGGCGGAGACTCCGCACCCCGCGGGCCGCAGGGACCCAAGGGGCTCTGAGAAGCAAGACGGGTGTCGACCCAAACTACGGAGGAGGCTGTCATGAATTGGGATGCAGGAATTATGGTACCGCTTGGCTCGTTCTTGATGGTGATCATCATCGTGGCGACGATCAGTTTTCGCAAGATGCGGGAGCGCGAACTGCAGGCCCATCAGGACCTGCGCATGCGCGAGATGGATCACGAACGCAGACTGAAGGAGCTGGAGATTGAGCGCCTGAAGCTGGAAGTTGAGAAGAACAAAGCGGTGCGGGCATCCTGATCGGTCGTAGGTTGCAGGTGGCCGGGCTGCTTAAACGGAGGTTGGACCATGGAACTGCTAGGGAATCCGCTATTGATACCGCTTCTGGGAATCGTCTGTGGCACTGCGATGATCGTGTCAATCGTCGCCCTTTCGCTTTCGCACAAAGCGCGCGAACGGGAGCTGCAGGTTCGCCAGGAGATGCAAATGCGCCAGTTCGAGCACGAGCGGCGCATGAAGGAGCTGGAACTCGAAACCGCCAAGGTTCGGGCGCAATCGACGCACGCGACCGCAGCTTAGCGCAGGCAGCCCGGCTCGAGGCAGAGTTCAGCAACTCGAGGAGCAACAAGACTATGGACGCCGGAGTGCTCATTCCGTTGGCTACCTTTGCCGCTGTGGTGGTGATTGTCGGACTGGTGAATTTCAGCGGCCTGCGCGATCGCGAGCTGACCGCCTTGGAATCCATCCGGCGCCTGGAGGCCGAACATAACCTCCGCATGGCGGAACTCGATCGCGAGTTGCGGCGGGTGAAGCAGGGAGAATAGATACCATGTCAGAACAGCAGATCAATTCGACAAGCGCCTGGAGTTCCGGCGCGGGCTTCCTTCAGCGAACCAGCCTGACGTGGCCGGTATTGCTGATCACGCTGGGCTTGATGCTGCTGGCCGACGAATTCTTGCCACGCTGGGACTTTGAGAGAACCTGGCCGGTGCTTCTGGTCGTGTTTGGCGTGCTCAAGCTGATCGACTCGGCGCGGCCCCCGCGGCCGCCGGCAGGGCCGAAAATCTAACCTGAGCACGCGGGCTCGGCAGAAGGGCAGCTCGAGGGCCAGCGCGACGGAAGGGGAACGATGGGACGCGATCTTCGTTCGGGCCGCACGAAATTTGACCAGCGAAAGATCGAGCCCAGGGGGAGCAAGCTATGAGCGCATACGTTTATCGTCGAGGATCGATTTTCTGGGCGCTGACGCTGATTACCGTCGGCATCCTTTTCCTGTATCAGAATTTCAATCCGGCGATCCATCCCTGGGAGATTCTGGCAAAGTTCTGGCCGGTGGTCATCATCTTTTGGGGAGCCTCCAAACTGATCGACCACATCCAGGCCCGCGCGCATCCCGAGAGTACGCCGCCTCCGCTCTTTTCCGCGAGCGAAGTAATCCTGCTGGTCCTGGTCCTGATCACGGGGACGGTCGTCTCGAAGGTTGTTCTTCATCAGTGGAGCTGGCTTGAATCGGGCATCAACGGGGGCAACAGCGACGACTGGGACGGGATCTTCACTAACTCTTACACTTACACTCAGACCGTGAGCGCGCCGGCCGGGGGACCCCAGCCTCACTTGGTGCTTGTGGATCACCACGGCGATGTCGAACTGCGCTCCGTCAGCGAGGCGGGCCTGCAGGCCTCCATCAAGGAAGTGGTCCACGCCAGCAATGATCAGGAAGCCAAAAAGATCTCAGACCGGCTCAAGTTTGAATTCGTCCACCAGGGTGGACAGTACACCTTGCAATCCAATATCGATTCCCTCGGCGACAGCGCGCGCAACGTGCGTCTGGACATTGTGCTCAGCCTGCCCGCCGCCGCCACCACGGACGTGACAGTCGAGCACGGCGACCTCACCGCGAGCGGCCTCAAGGGCGACCAGAACTTCACCGTCGACCATGGCGACGCGCACATTACCCAGGTGGAGGGACTGGTCAAGCTGCGTAAAACGGGCGGATCGACCCAGGTGTCCAACGTGAAGGGCAGCGTGGAATTGGAGGGCCACGGCGACGACGTTCAGATCTCCGACGTAACCGGAGCCGCAACCGTCAACGGCGACTTCTCGGGAGACGTTGAGTTCTCGAACGTCGGGCAGACGCTGCACTATCTGTCTCCCCGGACCGACCTGACCACCCAGCAGCTCACCGGGCGCTTGACGATGGATTCGGGGTCGCTCGAAGCGAATGGGGTGCGCGGACCCTTCGAGATCAACACGCGCGCCAAGGACATCAATCTCGACGGCTTCGCCCACAGCGTGAAAATCACCAATACGGACGGCGACATCCAACTCCGCGCCGCCGCAGCGCTCACACACCCCATCGAGGTGCAATCCAACAAGGGCGAAATTCAGATCAGCATCCCACCCAACAGCGCCTTCCAGATCGACGCGGTATCGCGCCACGGCGAGGTGGACAGCGAGTTCAACGGGCCCGATCTGAAAGTCAACAACAGCGGGGATCAGCCTTCGATCACGGGCTCTTACGGCAAGGGTGGCCCCACCATCCACTTGAGCACCGCCTACGGAACCATCCATCTGGGACAAGGCGAGGCGAGCATGCCGCCCACCCCGCCGGAGCCGCCGGCGGCGCCGACACCATCGTCGCGCACGTAGTGTTTGGAAGTGTTACAGGCAATTAGAAGACGAACTGCGCGACCTAGCAACCCGAGGCGTCACCGGTCTGAAGTAGCCGGGGTGTTGGGTGGCACGCATGTGGGACGGGCTGGGCCGATTCAGGCGGTGTGCGCGGCCAACGTTTCAAAGAAGCCCGGAAACGAAACCGCAACGGCGTCCGCAGCTTCGATCCTCGTCTCCCCTTCGGCAAACAGCCCGGCGACGGCGAAGGCCATTGCGATTCGGTGATCGCCATGGCTCTGAACTTCGGCCCCGCGCAGCTTCTGCCCACCCGGAACGCTCAGGCCGTCCGGCCACTCTTCCACCTGGGCGCCCATGCGGCGAAGGTTATCGGTCACGGCGCGCAGGCGATCGCTTTCCTTAACTCGAAGCTCGCCGGCCCCATGAAAGGTGAGACCACGGCTCATGCGCGTGCCGAGCACCGCCAGGATAGGCAACTCGTCGATCAGACCAGGTACGGACCCAGTGGGCAATTCCCCGCCCTCAAGCTCGCTTGATTCCACGTGCAGGTCGCCGATCAGCTCCCCGTTCACAACTTCGAGACTCAACACCTTGATGCGCGCACCCATGGGCACCAGCACGTCGAGCAGCGCCGTGCGCGTGGGATTCAAGCCCACGTTCTGGATCACGAGATTCGATTCGGGCAGCGCCAGCGCCGACGCGATGAAGAAGGCCGCCGAAGAAATGTCCCCGGGCACGTAGAGCTTCCCCGGGCGTAACGAGGCCGGCCCACGCACGGAGACGTTGCGCCCGTGACGCTCGATTTCCGCGCCCATGTGTTCCAGCGCGATTTCCGTATGGTCGCGCGTAGTCGCCGGCTCCACGACCTCGGTGACGCCCTCGGCGAAGAGTCCGGCCAGCAGCACGGCGGACTTCACCTGCGCGCTCGCCACCGGCAGCTCAAAGCGAATGGCCCTGAGCGGCGCACCTTCGATCTCGAGCGGAGGAAGCCCGCCTTCTGCGGCCCGGATGCGCGCGCCCATGCGACTGAGCGGATCGATGATCCGTTGCATGGGACGCCGCGAAAGGGAGGGGTCGCCGACCAGGCGCGAGCGAAAGGGCTGCGCCGCCAGGATCCCGGAGAGCATCCGCATGGTGGATCCGGAATTCCCGGCGTCGAGGTCGGCATTCGGCGGCTTGAGCCCGGCACGGCCCGAGCCTTGAACGCGGACCACCGCGTCCTGGCCCTGACCCTCAACCGCGCGCTCCACGGGAACGCCCAGCTTCTCGAGGCAAGCCAGGGTACTGGCGCAGTCGGCGGCGGGAGAAAAGAAGCGGATTTCGCTCGCGCCTTCGGCAATGGCGCTCAGCATGGCGTAGCGATGAGAGATTGACTTGTCACCGGGCATGCGGACGGTCCCGGTCAACCCGCGAGCCGGGCGAATCTCGCCGGTCATGGCTGGTCCGCCGAGGCGCCGGAAGGATTATCGAGAAAACTTTCCAGAAGCTCGGCCGCCTCAGCCGCGTCGTCCTCGTGCACCAGCAACTGGACCATGTCCACTCCGGGCAGAATGTCGGCGGACTGTCCGCCTGATACTATGGAAGGGATCTCCTGGTTTTCCAGGATGCCTTTGGCGAGCTCCGCGTCCCTGTTCGCGGTCGGACCCGTGAATCCGCGCACTCTGACCATCTTAGGTTCGCTCATTTGGACGATAACTCCGGCGCCTCACGCAGATTGGCCTGGGCCGTGAGCTGCGTCAGCATGACCTGCGCACCTTCCGGCTTTCGCCTGCCACTAGCTCGCGTGGCTCGACAGAACTCAGTCTAGCAGCTTGTCCGCGCGGCGGTCCAAGGTGGACTAAGATAAGACCATGGCCAAAGCGCCAATCAAGCGCCGCGCTCTCCGCCAGGAACTTACTTCCCGTCGCATCCGCCTGACCGCGCAGCGCCGCCTGCTGATCGACATCATTCAGAAAGCCAATCGTCACCTGGACGCGGCGGCGCTGCTCGAGGCGGCGCGCAAGCGCGATCCGCGCGTGAACCGGGCCACCGTCTACCGCACGCTGTCGTTGTTGAAGCGGCTCGCGCTCATCGATGAGCTCGATCTGATGCACCTGGAGGGCGAGAAGCACTATTACGAGGCCAAGACGCAGTCCGACCACCTGCACCTGGCTTGCTTCCGCTGCGGCAAGATCATGGAATACGTCAGCCCGACGTTCGAGCGCCTCAAGCAGGAGATCGGCGCCGAAAGCGGCTTTAGAATCGCCGTAACGCGCCTCGAAGTGGGAGGCACTTGCGCAAGTTGCGCGCGTGCCGCGGCCACCGGAAACGCTGTTTGACGACGTTTCCCGGCGCACGTTATATTTGAATCCTCTTCACCTCAGTGCGGCCGCTCAGTGCAAGAGTGCATTCGTCGAACCTGGCGGCACAGACTCCGCCCCAATAGCGGCGGGTTTGAAACCTGCAGTTACATCGGAAAGACCGAGCGGCCTAAAGACTGAGCAACTGAAAGACTGGAACAACCGTGCCCGATATCCCGAAGGTCTACGCACCCGAATCGATTGAGCCCCGCTGGGCCCGGTATTGGGTCGGCCAGAAACTCTACCGCCCCTTGGACGATGCCTCCGGGCCGACCTTCAGCCTCTCGCTGCCTCCGCCGAACATCACCGGTTCGCTTCATATGGGGCACATGCTGGAGCACACCGAAATCGACATCCTCATGCGCTGGCATCGGATGCGCGGCCAGAACGTCTTGTGGCTGCCGGGAATGGACCACGCGTCCATCTCCACCCAGATGATCGTGGAGCGCGAGCTTGGGCGCGAGGCTTTGCCGGACCTCGAGGGTCCCGGGGCGCGGCGCGCCTGGCAGCGCGAGGGTCAACGGCGGCGCCTCGAGATGGGTCCGGAGAAGTTTCTGGAACGCTGCTGGCAGTGGAAGGAGCAGAACGGCGACACGATCCGCCGCCAGATGGAGCGCATGGGCGCTTCGGTGGATTGGACGCGCGCGCGCTTCACCATGGACCCCGCCTACTCGCGCGCGGTCATCGAAGTGTTCGTCCGGCTCTTCGAGCAGGGCCTGATCTACCGCGGCCAGTACATTGTGAACTGGTGCCCGCGCTGCGGCACCGCCGTCTCCGACCTCGAAGTGAGCCACGAGGACCGGGCGGGACACCTCTGGTATATCCGCTACCCGTTTGAAGACGGCAAAGGACACATCGTAGTCGCCACCACGCGGCCCGAGACCATGCTGGGCGATACGGCGGTGGCCGTGAATCCGGCCGACAACCGCTATCGCGATGTGATCGGGCGCAAGGTGGTTCTGCCCCTGTTGAACCGCGTGATCCCGGTGATTGGCGACGAGTTTGTCGATCCCAATTTCGGCACGGGCGCAGTCAAAGTGACGCCTGCGCACGATCCCAACGATTTCGCCATCGGTATGCGCCACAACTTGCCGCGCATCACCGTAATCGACTTCCAGGCGCAGATGACAGCGGATGCCGGCCCCTACGCGGGATTGTCTCGCGAGCAGGCGCGCGAAGCCGTGGTGCGCGATCTCGGGGCGGCGGGGTTGCTCGAAAAAACAGAGGATTACAAGCTGAGCGTGTCCATCTGCGAGCGCTGCAAGACCGTCGTGGAGCCGTTGCTCTCGATGCAATGGTTCCTGAAGATGCAGCCGCTCGCTACGCCGGCCATCCGGGCGGTGGAAGACGGGCGCATCCGCATCATTCCGGAGAACTCACGCAAGGTCTACCTGGACTGGATGTACCGCATTCACGACTGGTGCATCTCGCGGCAGCTCTGGTGGGGACATCGCATTCCGGCGTGGCATTGCGAAGCCTGCGGCGAGGTCGTGGTGGCGCGCGAGACGCCGTCGGCCTGTTCGAAGTGCAAAGGATCGTCCCTGCGGCAGGACCCCGATGTGCTCGACACGTGGTTCAGCTCGGGTCTGTGGCCTTTCGCCACGCTCGGCTGGCCCGAGCAAACCGAGGACCGCCGCCGCTTCTATCCGAACGACCTCATGATCATGGGGTTCGACATTCTCTTCTTCTGGGCCGCGCGCATGATCATGCTGGGCTTGAAGTTCACAGACAACATTCCCTTCCGTGAGCTCTACATTCACGCCCTGGTGCGCGACGCCGACCGCCAGAAGATGTCAAAAACCAAGGGCAACGTGATTGACCCCATCGAGATCACGGAAAAGTACGGCACTGACGCAGTGCGCTTCGCCCTGGCCTCGAGCGCCGCCCCGGGCACCGACATCGCCTTCAGCGATGACAAGGCGGAATCGTACCGCGCTTTCGCCAACAAGATCTGGAACGCGGGACGGTTTATCCTGATGAACCTCGGCAATCTGCCCGAGCCCCCCCGGCGCCACCTCGGCGCCGCGCTCGAGCCCATCCCCGGGATCGGCTACGACGCATTGCCGGCAATGCGGAGTTTAGAGTTCGGAGTTCGGAGTTCGGAGTTCACCCAAAGCTTGGAGTCCAAAGCTCCCGGTTCGGACCAGCTCCGAACTGAAGGGCTCCGAACTGAAAAACTCCTTGTGGATCGCTGGATTTTCTCCCGTCTCGCCACCGTGACGCGGGAGATGAACGAGGCCCTGGCCGGATATCGCTTCCACGAGGCGGCGTACACCATCTATCACTTCTTCTGGCACGAGCTTTGCGACTGGTACCTGGAATGGGTCAAGCCTGAGATCACGCGGCCGTCCGAGGAACCGAAGGCATCGGCCGCCGCCATCAACCTGGCGCGCGTCTTCGAGGCCGCGCTGCATCTGCTGCATCCCTTCATGCCGTTCATCACCGAAGAGTTGTGGCACCAGTTGCCGCGCTCGGGCGACGCCCGTTCGATTTCGCTCACGCGCTTTGAGCTGGTGAACCCTCGGGCGGCCGATCCTGTTTCCGAGAAGCAGTACGCGACCATTCAGGAATTGATCGTGGCCGCGCGCAACATCAAGGCGGAAATGGGCCTGCAAAAGGAAAAGCCGAGCGCCCAGGTGGCGAGCGAGGACACGCGATTGCTCGAGCTCTTCCGCTCCCATCAGGAAGCGATCCTGCGGCTGGCAGGGCTTGAGGCTTTGAACTTCGTGCGCGGACGCATGCCCGCGGACGCCTCGCCCGTTCCTCTCGCTTCGGGCTGCGACCTGCGGCTGTTCTACGAGCGCGCGATCGACCCCGTCGCCGAGCGCGCGCGCATCGAGCGCGACCTGGCCAAAATGAAGCAGCAGCTTGAACAAATCGAGCGCCAGCTTGCCAACGAATCATTCCGCAGCCGCGCTCCACAGGAAGTAGTGGCGGGAGCCGAGCGCCGCCGGGCCGAGATCACCGACCGTCTTGAAAGGCTTGGGCAATCGCTTTCCCAGTTGTGAGAAACGTCCCGGCACTGTCGCCGCGGCGTGAAGCGGCCCCTGCTTCAACCTGATCTACCTACTCCCCGCAAATGCGCTTCTCCGAAAAACTCGCAGTGCCACCCGGAGCGAAGGTGAAGCTCTCGGACCGGGACCCGGGTGAGAGCTTCGGCTTTGAGAAGGGCGCCGAGGTCGAGAAGTTGATCGCGAAGACCCTCGCACGTCTCGATGAACTACAGAACCTGCTCTGGGCCGACAAACGGCACGCGCTCCTGGTGGTGCTCCAGTCGCCCGATGCCGGGGGCAAAGATGGGACCATTCGCCACGTGATGTCGGGGATGAGCCCCCAGGGCTGCCGCGTGACCGCTTTCAAGGAGCCGACGCCCGAGGAACTGGCCCACGATTTCCTCTGGCGCGTACACGCGGTGGTACCCGCCAAGGGCGAAGTGGGCATCTTCAACCGCTCCCACTATGAGGACGTGCTGGTGGTTCGTGTGCATGGCCTCGTGCCCCGAAGCGTCTGGTCGCGGCGCTACGATGAGATCAACGGCTTCGAGCGGCTGCTAGCCGAAAACCAGGTGACCATCCTGAAGTTTTTCCTCCACATCAGCAAAGACGAGCAGAAGAAGCGGCTCGAGGAGAGGCTAAAGGACCCTGCCAAGCAGTGGAAGCTCTCCGAGTCCGACCTCGAGGATCGCAAACTCTGGACGGAGTACGTCGCTGCTTACGAAGAGGCCATCAGCCGCTGCAATCAGGCCGCCGCGCCCTGGTTCATTATTCCCGCCAACAAGAAGTGGTTTCGCAATCTGGCCGTCTCCAGCATTCTGGTGGAGACTCTGGAAGGCATCAAATTGAAATTCCCGAAGCCGTCCTTCGATCTGTCGCGAGTCCGCCTGAAGTAGCCACCGGATTCTTACTCCGCCAAGTTGTTCTCTTGCGCGAAGATTCAGCGCGGAGCGCTCATGTCAAAAACTGGATTCCCGCCTTCGCGGGAATGACTGCGTCCAGAGGGTCCGCAAATGACGCCCGCGCCGTGGGCTGCGGTCGGTTGAAAAAGGGGTCGATCCAGCACCGTGTCAATCCAGCACCGTATCGATCCAGGCGAGATAGGCCGCGATCAGCCGGTAGGAATCATAGTAGTCCCCGAACCTGACGGCGCTGAGATTATCATCGTCGGTGTGCAGGACGTGGAAAGTCCGGTTCGTTATCGAATGAAGCATGAGTGTGGGAACTTTGCGCCGCAGGAACGAGTCTGAATCGTCGTTACCAACGTGATCGGCGTTCACGATGGCCACCGGCAACTTCATGGATTGCGCGACGGCATAAAATGCGCCGGCGAGTTTTCTATCGGAATGGGTCAGCCAGATGTTCGTCGTACCAAGCGCCAGGGTGTCGATGTTCACCATGGCGCGGGTGCGGGCGATGTCGTCAGGCGTCATGCGCGACACGTAGAACTTCGAGCCCACCAACCCCTCTTCTTCGGCCGTAAAGCTCACGAAAATAAACGTGTGTTTCCGGGGACGGTCGTGCAGGCTCTCGAAGAGGCTGGTCAATAGCGAAGCGCCGCTCCAGTTGTCCACCACGCCCCCGCCGCGCGAAACTTTATCGAAGTGCGCGCCCACGATGATCGTGGAATCCGTGCTTCCGGCTACGTGGCAGATGACGTTGGGGAATCTCTCGTGCTTGACCGGCTGCTCGACCAGGTCGCTGCCTTTGCAGCCCGCTTGCTCGAACATGGACTCGATCGCAGGCTCGCGATCCTGGTTGTTGCGCGGCGCCGCACCGAGGCGCGCCTCGATCGTTTCACGGCTGACGAGAGTGTAGCCCACCGCAGGAGCGGGCTTCGGGCTCCCAACCTGTCCCGCGTGCGCCGTTGCAGCGCCCAGCAGGGCCATCGCGCCGATGAGCCACACGCGGGTCACGCGGGAACGCTCTCGAATCGGTGCGGGGAAGAGCGGTCGCATAAAGACAAAAAGGATATGCCTGCTCTCCGGGCATAAGCAATGCCGGGCTTAAGCAAACCCGGCGACGCTCGCCGCGCTCCCGGTGGGCGAGGAACCCGTCGACCTCTACACGAACTACAAGATTGTGGTTGCGGGCTAACCGGCGGCATGTATACTACCGGGCCGGGGGTAGCCCCGGCGGAAGTTTATCTTAGCGCGCAACGTGATCCGAGTTCAGCACCCATGGAATCTTATGCGACTTAACGCTATGAGCACGCGCTTCCTTCGGCTCTTGCTGCTGACTTCGCTGGCCTTCACGGTCAACTCGGGGGTCGCCTCGGGCGCCCAGCCTCAAGACACGACTTTGCCCCGCGCGCTCGGGGCCGATGATTATGCTCGCGCCGAGAAATTCATGGGTTACAACACCGACCCCCTGGTGTATCACGCGGTGCGGCCCGCATGGACCCACGACGAGCGCTTGTGGTACCGCGACACCAGCGCGGCGGGTGTACGCTTCGTGATTTTCGATCCGGTGGCGCTCACCAAGGAGCCGGCTTTCGATCACGTGAGGCTCGCGGCGGCGCTCTCCGCTGTGTCAGGCCGGACTTATCAGGCGAGCGCGCTGCCGTTCCGTGAAATCGAACTCTCGGCGGACGGGCGATCCGTCTCATTCAACGTTGGCCGCCGCCGGTTCCAGTGCGACCGTTTGGGCGCCGCGTGCGCAGCGCAGGGCGGCACAGAACCGGCGCCGGCCGGGCCCGGACCGCGAGGCAACAACGTTGTGCCTTCCCCGGACCACAAAAAGGTGGCATTCCTGCGCGACTACAACCTGTGGGTGCGCGATGTGGCCAGTGGCAAGGAAACCCAGCTCACCACCGACGGCGTCAAAGACTACTCCTACGCGCTCGACAACGCGGGCTGGGTGAAGAGCGACCGGCCGATTCTGTTGTGGTCGCCGGATTCAAAGAAGATCGCCACCTTCCAGCAGGACCAGCGCAACGTGGGCGAGATGTACCTGGTCGAGACCAAGGTAGGGCACCCGGCGCTGCAAGCCTGGAAGTATCCACTGCCGGGTGACGATGCCATAGCGACCATCCAGCGCGTCATCGTGGATGTGGAAACGCCGAAAGTGATCCGTCTGCAAATGCCGCCCGACCCGCACCGCTCCACCCTTTGCGACGACATCGCCTGCCGCGCCAGTCAGGGTGCGGAAGCGGGCGACTGGACGGACGTGGAGTGGAGTCCGGATTCAACCCGGCTGGCCTTCGTCTCCACCTCGCGAGACCACAAGCAGGAGACCCTTCGCATTGCCAACGCCGCGGAAGGCGCGGTGCGCGATGTGATGGAGGAGCGCGTCGCAACAGAGTACGAGTCCGGCCAGGGCGCTGACAACTGGCGCACTCTGCCCGAAGCGAACGAGTACATCTGGTACTCTGAGCGCGACAATTGGGGCCATCTCTACCTCTATGACCTTTCGAGCGGAAAGCTGAAGAACCGCATCACCTCCGGCGATTGGGTGGTCACCCAGTTGTTGCGCGTGGATGAGAAGGCGCGCACGGTGTACTTTCTGGCCGACGGGAGGGAGCCCGGAAATCCTTACTTCACTCATCTCTATCGCGCCGGCTTCGACGGCCAGGGACTCACACTGCTGACGCCCGAAGACGCCAACCATCAGGTCACCTTCTCGCCCTCGGGCCGCTACTTCGTGGACACCTACTCGAAGCCTGACGTCCCACCGGTGACCGTGCTGCGCCAGCCGGACGGCAAGCTGCTGGCGACCATCGAGACGGCCGATGCGTCCAAGCTGCTGACGGCGGGCTGGAAGCCGCCGCAACCGATCACGGTGAAGGCGCGCGACGGCGTTACCGATCTTTACGGACTCATATTCCTCCCCACCCGCCTTGACCCGCAAAAGAAGTACCCCATCATCAACCATATCTATCCCGGGCCCCAGGGAGGCAGCGTTGGAAGCTGGTCATTCGCTTCCGCGCGCGGCGATACCCAGGCGCTGGCCGAGCTTGGATTCGTGGTGGTGGAAATCGAGGGCATGGGAAATCCCCTCCGCTCCAAGAAGTTCCACGACTTCTACTACGGCAATATGGGCGACAACACTTTGCCCGACCAGATTGCCGGGATGAAGCAACTGGCTGCGCGCTACCCATGGATCGACATCGATCGCGCCGGTATCTACGGGCACTCCGGCGGAGGCTACGCGGCGGCGGACGCGATGTTCCGCTACCCCGATTTTTTCAAGGTGGGGATCTCGGAGGCCGGCAAGCACGACAATCGCGAGTACGAAGACGACTGGGGCGAGCGCTATCAGGGCCTGCTGACCCATGCGCCGGACGGGAGCTCGAATTACGACGATCAGGCCAATCAGAATATCGCCAAGAACCTCAAGGGTCACCTGTTGCTTGCGCACGGCACGCTCGACGACAACGTGCCGCCGAATAACACTCTGCTGGTGGTGAACGAGCTGATCAAGGCCAACAAGGACTTCGATCTTCTCCTGCTGCCAAATCGCCATCATGGATTCGGAAGTGAGCCCTACATGGTGCGCCGTCGGTGGGATTATTTCGTTCGCTACCTGATGGGCGCGGAACCGCCGAAGGAATACCAGTTGAGGCCGCCTCCCGATGCCTCCGGTGGGCCGCCGCAGTAATCTGAAGGCGCGCGAAAGCGAAGTTGCCCTAAGCGTTCTTCGGACATCCAATAACAAAGGACGAATTATGCTCAAGCACTTTCGTTGGCAGGACGTTGAACTGGAAAAACTCACCCCGCTGTTCGAGCGCCAGCTCGTGGTGGGCGAGCAGGTGATGCTCTCGCGGATCGTGCTGCGCAAGGGATTCGTGGTCCCGCTTCATCACCACGAGAACGAGCAGATCAGCTACATCCTGGAAGGCGCTTTGAAGTTCTGGATCGACGGCCGCGAGATCGTGGTGGGCGCGGGCGAAGTGCTTTGCATCCCGCCCAACATGCCGCACAAAGCCGAGGCGCTCGAGGACACCCTCGACCTCGACATCTTCGTTCCGCCGCGCGCCGACTGGCTGGCCGGCACCGACGCGTATCTACGAGGCGCGGTCCCGCCCGGCCGGGAGACGAGCACGAAGACCGGGGATTCGTGAACGCCGAACGCTGAATGATGAACGATGAACGATGGCTCTCAGGTAAAGCGCAATCGGCGCCACAAGCCCTCAATCGTCAGTCCTGTGATTCCCGTAACGGCGAAAAAAGCGCCGAAAAGGGGCATGATATACTTGGCTTTGGAGGTGGGCTGATGGCAATCGACTACTTCGAGAAGGTCTGGCATAACGGCGAGTTCATTCCCTGGGACAGCGCGACCCTGCACGTAGGCTCACACGTGATCAGCTATGCTTCGAGCATCTTCGAGGGCATTCGCTGCTACGAAACCCCGAACGGCCCGGCCATCTTCCGGTTGAAGGAGCACACGGACCGCCTGTTCAACTCGTGCCGCGTCTTTCGCATGGAGCCCCCTTACAGCCATGCCCAGATCTTCGACGCCATGACGGAACTGGTGCGCGTGAATCAGGCGCCGGCCTGCTACATCCGTCCCATCGTCTTTCGCGGCTACGGCGAGCTGAACGTCAATCCGCTCAAGAACCCCATCGAGACGTACATCTTCTGCTGGAAATGGGGACAGTACCTCGGCCAGGGCTCGGTGGAAGACGGCGTGGACGTCTGCGTTTCCAGCTGGCGCCGCATGGCCCCGGACACGCTCCCGGCCATGTCGAAGAACGCCGCCAACTACATGAACTCGCAATTGATCAAGATCGAGGCCATCGCCAACGGGTACGCCGAGGGCATCGCGCTCGACGCCGGCGGTTACGTCAGCGAGGCCAGCGGGGCCAACCTCTTCCTGGTGCGCGACGGGCAGATCCTCACGCCGCCGTTCGCCTCGGCCGTGCTGCCCGGCATCACCCGCGACAGCATCATGACGCTAGCCCAGGAGATGGGCTACACCGTCAAGGAGCAGGTCATCGCGCGCGAAGCGCTCTACATGGCCGAGGAGGTCTTCTTCACCGGGACCGCCGCCGAGCTTACGCCGATCCGTTCGGTTGACCGCATTCCGGTGGGCACCGGCAAGCCTGGCCCCGTGGCACGCAGGCTGCAACAGCGCTTCTTTGACGTGGTCCACGGCCGCTCCGACGATCGCTACGGCTGGCTGACCTACTGCAACCAGCCCGTGACCGCCACTGTACCCGCCGGGATGTAGCGTCGGGTTTTTGTCCCAGTTGGAGATTCAACACCGACCACCCCGGCCTTCGGCCACCCCTCCTCACCGAGGAGGGGAGCGCCACCCGATTGAGGAGGGGGGGCACCACCCGGAAATTATTCCCCTCCTCGTTTGAGGAGGGGGGCACCACCCGGATTTTATTCCCCCTCCTCGTTTGAGGAGGGGTGGCCGTAAGGCCGGGGTGGTCCCTGACCTCGCTGGCTTGCCCCATGAAGTCCAGAGCATCCTCCCAAGCCAGGACCGCCGGCCCGAAAGCCTCCGCGCCGGGCGAGAGCCCTTTTCAAATTGCCCTGCGCTACCTTGGCATTCGAGCCTACTCGGTGGCGGAGCTGAAGCAGAAGCTGCGCCGCAAGCAGATTCCCGCCGCCGCCATCGACGAGACGGTCGTCCGGCTGAAGCAGCTCGGATTCCTCGATGACCGGCGCCTGGCGGAGCATTACGCCTCATCCCTCGCCCGCAATCGCGCCTTTGGGCGCTTCCGCGTGGAGCGCGAGCTGAAGACGCGTCTCGTTGACCCGCGTGCCGTGCAGCCCGCCGTCGACCTGGCGTTCCAGGAGAGCGACGAGCGGGCGCTGCTGGAGCGGGCGCTCGACCAGAAGATGCGCGGCCTGCGCCTGCCCCTGACCCGGAGCCGGCTGTTCTCGCTTTGCACCGGCCTTCGCCGGCGCGGGTTCCGCTCCGATGATATTATGAAGGCGGTGCGAGCCCGGCCTGAGCTGGCGCCGGTGGCCGACGACGTCGACTTGGAGTCGCTCGAAGAGTAACTGTGAGAATCGAAGGGTCCGCCTGATCGAGCAGCCGGCAGAAAAAATGTGCTCAAATCGAGGAACGAACCCACTATGTCCTTTAAAATCAGCAAAGCGGTCTCAAGAAGGGTTTGGAAGAAGGTTGTAGGACCTTCGTCTATGCACTGCCCGGAGTCGCCAGGAAAAAACGGCTTAAAACCCGGAACGAACCCACTATCTGCTTTAGAATCAGCAGGCGCGTTTTTGCGTAGCAAGTCGCGACCGTAAGACACTGAAAACAGAGCAGTTACATAAATAAGCCCCGCTATGCCATTGAAAATAAAAGAGATAAAGTTCAGGGACCCTGCTTTATGAAATCGGATCAAGTTCGCCGGAAGTTCCTTGACTTCTTCGTCAGTCGCGGCCATCGCCTGGTGCGCTCGTCGTCGCTCGTCCCGGCTGGCGATCCTACCCTGCTTTTCACGAACGCCGGCATGAACCAGTTCAAGGACGTGTTCCTGGGGCGCGAGAAGCGCGACTACGTCCGCGCCACCACCTGCCAGAAGTGCGTCCGGGCGGGCGGCAAGCACAACGACCTCGAGCAGGTCGGACGCACGTCGCGCCACCTCACGTTCTTTGAGATGCTGGGCAATTTCTCCTTCGGCGACTACTTCAAGGCCGACGCCATCCCCTTTGCCTGGGAGCTGATCACAAGCCCCACCGCCGGCTACGGGCTTCCAGCCGGCAAGCTCTACGTCACGATCTTCGAAGGGCAGGGCGACGTTCCGCGCGACGCCGACGCGTATGACCGTTGGCTCGCCGTCGGCGTCCCCGCCGACCGCATCTTTGCGCTCGGCATGAAGGACAATTTCTGGCAGATGGGCGACACCGGTCCCTGCGGACCCTGCTCCGAGATTCACTACGATCAGGGTCCCGAGGCGAGCGAGCAAGGCCACGTCGACTGCCGCTTCCCTTGCGACTGCGGACGCTACGTCGAGCTATGGAACCTCGTCTTCATGCAGTTCAATCGCGACGAAAGCGGGACCATGACGCCGCTTCCCCGCCCTTCCATCGACACGGGCGCGGGCTTGGATCGGCTCTCAGCCGTGTTGCAAGGCGAGTCCTCCGTTTTCGAAACCGACTTGTTTCGCCCGCTGATCGCGGAAGCCGCGGCGCTCGCCAAGGTGAAGTACGGTACGAATCACGAGAGCGACGTGTCACTGCGAATCATCGCCGATCATGCGCGCGCGTCAACGTTCCTGATTTCCGACGGTGTCTTGCCGTCGAACGAGGGTCGCGGTTACGTGCTGCGGCTGATCATGCGTCGGGCGCTGTATCACGGCCAGACGCTAGGATTGAACGAGCCGTTTCTCTACAAGATGTCGGGGCACGTCGTCGAGATGATGAAGGGCGCCTACACCGAACTCGCGGACTCGGCAAACGACATTGCGAAGGCGATTAGAATTGAGGAAGAAGGCTATGCGCGCACTACTGGCCACGGGTTAGAGGAACTGGGTTCAACCCGCGTGCTGCTGAAAAATGGAGTGGAGGTCAATTTCGATGATATCGAAGCGCTTCCCCAAGACAAAAGGATGCCGATCCTTCGCACGGCTTCAGACGGCGAGTTCAGCCCGCTTTTCGGGAACCCCCGGATGGCAGACGAGATCGAAAGCAAGTTCGGTGTGACCCTGGCCAGCATGCGGCTGTTGTTCAAGAATCTTGACTGGTCTCCGTCGCTCGAACTCGAAGCGAGTCAGGGAATGCGGACTACGACGCATGCCTTGGGCATAATCCGGGGAAAAGACCTATTCAGACTTCACGATACTTTCGGCCTTCGCCCTGATTTCGTCGCAGACATCGTTAAGAATTACGGCCTGGATGTTGACCTGGAGGGCTACCAGGCCGAAATGCAGAAGCAGCGCGATCGTGCTCGCGCGAGTTGGAAAGGCGGCGAAAAGAAGGCGGCATCACCCGAGTATGTCGCGCTCGCGGAAAAGCACAAGACCGAGTTTTTCGGCTACAAGGAAACCGAGACGCGCGATTCGCGCATCGTTGGCCTGATGGTGAAGGGCGCGCCCGTGAACGAAGTCGCGCCTGGGGCCGAGGTCGAGATCATTCTCGATCGCACGCCGTTCTACGCCGAAGCCGGCGGGCAGATTGGCGATACCGGATACTTCACGGCGCCGGGGTCGCCCGAGCGCGTGGCTGACGTCAGCGATACCTATCGGCCCGTCACCGGAATCACCGCTCATAGGGCAGTGACGCGCGAAAATCTGCGCGTCGGCGATCTGGTCACGGCGCGTATCGATGCCGAGAGGCGCGATGCCGTCATGCGAAATCACACCGCCACCCATCTGTTGCACGCGGCGTTGCGCAAGGTGCTCGGTACGCACGTGAAGCAGGCGGGGTCTCTCGTGGCGCCGGACCACTTGCGCTTCGACTTCAGCCATTATGCTTCGGTGGACCGTCGCGACCTGACCGATATCGAGGACCTGGTCAACGAGCACACGCTCGGTGACGAGGAAATCCGCACCGAAGTCATGGGGATCGAACAGGCTCTGGCTTCGGGCGCGATGGCCCTGTTTGGCGAGAAGTACGGCGACCGCGTACGCGTGGTAGCCGTGGGCGACGGCAGTTTTTCGAAGGAGTTGTGCGGCGGCACGCACGTGGAGCGCACGGGCGAGATCGGCCTGTTCAAGGTGACGAGCGAAGGCAGCGTCTCGGCGGGCACGCGCCGCGTGGAGGCGCTGACCGGAACCGGGTTGCTCACCGATCTTCGGCGGCGCATGGAACTGCTGCGGGAGATCGAAGCGCGGCTCAAGGCCAAGCCCGACGACCTGATCGCCACCCTGGAACGCCTGGAAGAGTCCGAGAGGAAGGCGCGCAAGCAACTCGAACACCACGCGGCGCAGCAGGTCACGCTGCAGGCGGCCGGCTTGCTTCGTAACGCGCGCGAAGTCCGGGGCATCAAATTGATTTGCGCGGAAGTCGAATCGCCGGGCTCGGACGCGCGAGCGACCTTGCGTCAGATGGTCGATGACGTGAGGCCGCGCCTGGGTTCGGGCGTTATTGTTCTTGGCAGCGCAGCCGACGGCAAAGCCGCGGTGCTGGTGGCCGTCACCAAGGATCTAACCGGCCGCCTCGACGCGGGCAAGATCGTGCGCGCGGTGGCGGCCCTGGTGGATGGCAGCGGCGGCGGCCGCAAAGATCTCGCCGAGGCGGGGGGTAAAAGTCCCGAGAAGCTCCCGCAGGCGATTGAGGCGGTGCCTTCGATTGTTGAGGGAATGCTCGGTTAGTGAAGCGAATCGGGAGTAGCGAATAGGAAGTGGAGAGTCCGTTCTACCCGCTATTCGCCACTCACCACTCACTGCTTCTACAGAAGGGGGGGACGCCCCTTGGCGCCGGGTTTCCAGGGTTTGGAGTGCGAGGCGCGACGGCGCAGCTTGCGTTTCCACACTGCATGCTCGTCGCAATAGGTCTTGTAATGCTCCGTCGGCTTCCCACAAATTTGACACCGTCGCAGGCTGGCCATTTTCAGTTGCCACCTGCGCTGCCGCGTGAGCTTTTCAGCGCTCTTGCCAGCCGACCGGCTCCCGGCCATCGGGCACCTCCATCCCCCGTATTTTCCACTATACACCGTGACGCAAGCCCCTGCCACCGCCGGCATGTTACGGCCTGGTTACTCGATGGGACCGCGTTTTGAGCTGCAAACACCATTCCGCCGGCTGTCGCCTGCGCCTGCTATTCGCGGCCGGAGGGGCGCTCGCTCTGGCGGTAGCGGGTGGGGCGCGCCCCGCGCTCAGCGCCACGCAGGACCTGAACGGCCGGGTGCTCAACGAACACAATCTGCCGGTCACGGGGGCGGAATGCATGCTGCGAGGGGCGATCCTGCCGCGCGAGGGTCTTTCCACCGCCACCGACGAGCAGGGCCGGTTCACCTTCCCGGGAATTACCGTCGGCACTTACACGCTGAGCTGCGCCGCCGTGGGCTATCAGCCGGTCGTCAAGACTGACGTCCAGGTGACGGAGGAGAGTTACCCTGCGCTTGACTTTGTGCTCTCGCGGGAAGTGATCGTGCGGCAGAAGGTTGAGGTGAAGGCGCAGACGCCCGGCCTTGCCCAGCAGGGCTCCGCGCCGCCCGCCCAGCTCAGCGCCACCCAACTCCGAACGCTGCCGCTCGTGCAGGAGAAGTTTGAAGCCGCGCTGCCGCTCACGCCCGGCGTGGTGCGCACTCCCGACGGCAAGGTCAGCATCAAGGGCGAGGTCGAGAACCAGGGCCTGCTGCTGGTGGACTCAGCGGAAATGGTGGACCCGGTCACGGGCGCCTTCTCAATCGAGATCCCCATTGACGCCGTGCAGACCCTCTCGGTCTTCAAGACCACGTCGCTCGCGGACTACGGCCGGTTTTCGGGCGGCCTGACCACGATCGAAACCAAGTCGCCCTCCGCCCGCTTCGACTATGAGCTCAACGACTTCGTGCCTGATCCCCGCATCAAGGGCGGACACATTGTCGGCATCGCCGATGACGAGCCGCGCTTCTACCTGACCGGTCCGCTCATCACCGACAAGCTCAATTTCTCCGAGGCCTTCGAATACGACGTGAATAACCAGCCCGTGCGCGGCCTGGCGTGGCCGGTCAATGAAATCCAGACCCAGGGCTTCAACTCCTTCAGCAGTTTCCAATTCATCCCGTCCGAGCGGCAGGTGGTCACGGCCAACGTGGACGCCTTTCCGCTGCGCAGGCAATTTGCCGACATCGATTCGCTGATTCCGCAGACGGCCTCGTCCGATTACGGCCAGAAAGGGATTTCAACCGGCTTCACGGACCGGTATTTGTTTCCCTCGGGCGGCATTCTGACCAGTCTGTTCCATTACATGGAGTTCGACAGCAACGCTCACGGCCAGGGTTCAGAAGACATGCTGGTGACGCCGGACGGCTGGGGCGGGAACTTCTTCAACACCTACACTCGCTACAGCGATCAGGAAGAGGTCGCGGAGAACTATCAATTCGCGAAGAAACGGTTTCTCGGTACCCACGAGCTGAAGGCGGGAGTGGAAGTGGACCGCAGTTCCTATTCCGGCACAAGCCTGTCGCACCCCGTCCTGCTCGAGCGCCAGGACGGAACCGTCGCCGAGAGCATCAACTTCACGCCGGCCGGGAACCTCCACGCCACCGACACGGAGATGGCGTTGTTCGCCGAAGACCACTGGGCTTTCCGCGATAATCTTTCGGTCGACTACGGTCTGCGGTACTCCTACCAGACCGTCGGCGAGCCGGCCGCCTTCGCGCCCCGCCTGGGCGCGGTCTATTCGCCGGGTTCAAGCGGCAGCACCATCTTTCGGGGCGGCCTGGGCGTGTTCTATGACCGCGTCCCGCTGCTGGCGGGTGACTTCACACAGAACCCGGAACGCGTCGTCACGATGTACAACGACCTGGGCCTGCCCATCGGTCCGCCGCTCACCTACCAGAACGCCTACATCAAGGTCGAAGAGAACGGCCAGGAGATTGTCCCATCGCATAACCGTCTGGATTCCACGCCGCACAATCTCACCTGGAACCTGGAGGCGGACCGTGAATTCACGCCGGCCGTGCTGCTGCGCGCGAGCTTTCTTTCCAGCCGCACCTACCAGGAATTCGTCATCAACCCGCTGACCGTGCCGGGCACGCCGCCCACGCTGCTGCTGTCGAACACCGGCGCGTCACGCTACAACGAATTCGAATCGAGCCTCCGCTTGCGGCCCTTCGAGAGAGCGGACGTCAGCTTCGCGTACGTTCACAGCCAGGCGCGCGGAGACCTCAACACCCTGTCGTCCATCTACACGCCTTTCGAGGCCCCGGTCATTGTTCCCAATCTTTTCGGGAACCTCGCTTCCAACATTCCCAACCGGGTGGTCACCTGGGCGAGTCTGAAACTTCCGCGCGAGCTGACACTCGTTCCGGTGTTCGACTTGCATTCGGGCTTCCCCTATTCGGCCATTGACGTCTTTCAGAACTACGTGGGACCGCCCAACAGCCTGCGCTTCCCCGCCTTCGCCTCGCTCGACCTGAAGATTACCAAGGATTTTCGCGCATCCTTTCTGCCGTGGGTGCGCGACCACAAGATGCGCGTGTCCGTGTCCCTTTTCAATCTGACGAACCATTCCAATCCCCGCGACGTCTACAACAACGTCACGTCGCCATACTTCAGGCAGTTTGCGGGATTCCAACATCGCTTGTACGACGGATATCTCGACATCGTATACTGAGTGCGCCTTGCGCACCGCCCGGCGGCGCGGGTTCGACGGAGACGCATGGCTCGCCTCACCCGGATCAGCAGTCTGCACGAGATGTTCGCACGGCCCCGTCGGCTTAAGACCGTCATCTTCTTTGTCACCTCGGCCTGCAACGCGCGCTGCCGCACCTGCTTTTACTGGCAGGAGTTGAACCAGCGCGGCGACCTGACCTGGGAAGAGATTCAGAAGCTCGCGCGCACCATGCCGCGGTTCACCGATCTCTGGCTCTCGGGCGGAGAGCCGATGCTGCGCCGTGATCTCGCCGGGATCATCCATCTGTTCTACGAAACCAATGGCATCCGCTGGGTGAACCTGCCGACCAACGGGCTGTTCCCGCAACGCACGGCGGCCTGGGTGGACGAGATACTGGCGGAGAATGCGGAGCTCGAACTCGACGTGAACGTCGCCCTGGACGGGCTCGGCGCCATGCAGGACTCCATCCGCGCCGTGCCCGGGAACTTCAAGAAAACGCTGGAAACGCTCGAAGCCCTGCAGCCGGCCCGTGGCCGCCACCCGCGTCTGCGTTTGAACGTCAACACGGTGATTTGCGCCGAGAACTTCGACCACGTCATCGCCATCGCTGAATTTGTGAAGGCCAACTGCGAGGTGGACGGCCACTATTTCAACGTGATCCGCGGCGAGGCGAAGGACCCCGGCCTGAAGGCCGTGCCGGCCGCGCGTTTGCCCGAGCTCTACGCCCGGCTCCAGGCCTATTACGGGTATTACGCGTCGAACCGAAGCAATCGAGGGCTCGGCGGCGTCCTGGCCCGGGCCTACTACCAGGGTACGCTCGCCTTTCACAACCGCGTCCAACTCGAAAATGCGAGCGCGCCGCATCGCTGGCCCATGCCGTGTACGGCGGGCGAGACGGCCGTGGTGATCGACTATAACGGGGATCTGCGCGCTTGCGAGCTGCGCGGTAAGCTCGGCAATCTGCGCGATTTTGAATGCGACTTCGGGAGATTTTGGGAGACTCAGGGACGGAAGCTCGAGCTCGACTCAATTGTACGGGACCAATGCTGGTGCACTCACGTCTGCTTCATTCACGACAGCTTGCGCCACTCGGCCAAGGCTTTGCTTTATGATATCCCGCTCGCCTATCTCGGGGCGAAGCTCAAGCCGCAGCCGGCCGCGGCCAACCTCGCCGCCGCGGGATCGGGCGCGGAAAGCGGCGCGGTCAAACCATAGCCGGGCGGCTTGTCATGCCCTTGCGGACGGCAAGCACCGCGAGGCCCAGGCCCACCGCAGGAACGATCAGCAGGCTGAGCCAGGCGCCGACGTAGGGAAGGTTGATGGCCACAAAGACCGCCAGCAGTCCAACGATGAACGGCACGGCGAAGCTCGGCGGTTCGCCCGGGCGCGGCCGCATCAGACCGCGTCCCACCGCTGCGGCCACGAACACCTTGGCCATCCAGAGTCCGGCCAACCAGAGACCCAGCAAAAGCACGCCGAGCGGGATGCCCACCAGGGTGATGAAAGCGACGATGGCGAGCAGCGGCGGCGCCACCAGCGCCAGAAGCCCCACGGCGCCGCTGCGCCAGAGCGAGTCACCGGAGTCGAGCCGCGCTGCGAAGAACCCCGGCGCGATCCAATGCAGCAGCAGGCCTATGATCAGCGCTCCCGCCATCCAGATGGCCTGCCAGTAATAGAACTTCACCTCCGTGTAGTGGCTGGGGGATTTCTGTTCCAAAGAAATCTCGGTCTTGCCCCCGATCACTGCACCCGATTCGATATCAGCGTCCTGCTGTTTCTTGACGTGCGCCTCGACATTGCCCCCGATGCGCGCCGACCGGTCGATCGTGAGCGCGCCGGTATAAGCCTGCAGATTGCGCCCGATGTTGCCTTCAGCCTCCATATTGCCGCTAAGGAGGGCCGCGTCGCGTCCCACGGACCCGCGCAGCCGCGCTGTGTCGCCCCCCATCAGGATGTCGCCGTCAACGCGCCCGCCCGGATCGAGTTGTACCGTCTGAGACCAGACGTACAGGTTGCGTCCCACATGTCCGGACAGCGTCAGGGTCTGGCAGGAGGTGTAGATGCTTCCCTCAACGGTGCCGGAGATGTCGACCTGTTGTTCAAACACGAACAAGTCTCCCTTGATCACGCCACGAATGACGGCCTTGCGCCCGAATGCGATGAGATTGCCATTCACCGTGCCGTCCACCTCAAGGCTGTCACCACTTACCAGGAGCGAATCGTTCACCGTCTCCTCGGATCCGATACGGACCGACTCCGTGCTGCGCTTCTCCATCGCCGCTGCGGGCCGGGGCAGCGCGACAGCGAACAGCATCGTAGCCAGGATCGCCATCGACATCGGATGGCGGCTGACGAAATGGCGCAGAACGCCGGCGATGACGGCGCCCAGCACGAGCAGACCGAGGATAGTCACCAGAGCATTGAGCATCGCAGGACCCTCCCTGACCACATCGAAAGCATTGTTAAACAAGATGCCTTGGAACCAGGATAAGCTGATCCACGAAGTGGCCCCCGGAGCCAGGTTGTCGACGGCCACCACCAGGCGATCCAATCCCACGGCAACCGCCAGCGCCGAGCCCACGGTGATCAGCAGGCTGCGCCCGATGCTGCCCCGCGATCGCGATGCGTCAGGCTCCTCGAGCAGCCGGAAGGCTTCGGCCAGCACTTGGTTCTCGGCTTCGAGCGCCGCCACCTGCGCCCGGCAGGCGGGGCAGCCCGCCAGATGATGTTGCACGCGCAAGCGCTCCGGCTCCGGCAATTCGCCGTCAGCGTACATGGAGTAAGTGAGTTCGGAGAGATGATCCATAGGCCGTCCTGTCGGTTATGCTCCCGGCGCAGCTCCTCCCAGAGCGCGCCGGAGCTGCTGCTTGGCTCGAAAAATCAGCGTGGCCACATTCGGCCGGCTCAGGCCGAGCTGGTCCGCGATCTCGTCATAGCTCAGGTCACTGTAGTAGCGCAAGGTGAGCGGCACGCGGTACTGCTCCGGCAAGGCCGCGATGGCCTTGCGCACCCTGTCGCGTCCTTCATCGGAAATCACGTGCTGCAGGGGCGAGGCCTGATTGAGCGGCAGTTGCAGCGCTTCCACCGGCTCAGCCTCAAACAGACGCTGCTCGAGCTGCCGCCGCCGCAAGCGGTCCACGCAATAGTGGCTGGCTACGCTGAGCAGCCAGCGCGGAAAAGGCAGCGACTTCTCATAGCGCTTGATGGCCTTGGGCAGGCGGGCGAACACTTCGCTGGTGGCGTCCTCGGCGTCCTCATGACGCCCCATCAGATGCCGGCAGAGTCCGAAAACGCGCGGCCGGAAGAGCCCGTAAAGCTCACCAAAGGCCTCCGCGTCATCGTTCATTGCCCTCGAGAGAACCATCTCCAGTTTGGCCTCATCCATTCGGGCGCTCCGTCAGCGCTCACTAAGGTACTACGCATGGTCGTGCTTGTAAATTGCGCCTGCGGGCAGCTTTAGCGGCCTGTCCTGTATAATGAGCATCGGGCCCGTCCGCGGGAGCTTCCGCCGCGCCTGGCGGGACCTCGTGATGAGGGAAGATTTGACAAGCCGGATTCTGATGGTAGCGGGCGAACGCTCGGGAGACCTGCACGGAGCGGAACTCGCCGGCGCACTCAAGCAAATCCTGGACGGGGTCGAGGTTTGGGGTTGCGGCGGCGAGGCCATGCGCCAAGCCGGCGTTGACCTGGTGGCAGACCTCCGCGACTTCGCCATGGTCGGCATCACCGAGGTCGTGGCCGGCTTGCCGCGCGCCCGGCGGGCGTTCAATGCGCTCCTCCGCGCCGCCGACCGCCGCCGCCCGGAACTCGCCGTCCTCATCGATGCGCCGTCGCTCAACCTGCGTCTGGCACGACGGCTCAAAGGGCGTGGCATACCAGTGGCCTATTACGTGAGTCCCCAGATCTGGGCGTGGAAAAAGTGGCGGATGCGCCACCTGCAGAAGCGCGTGGACAAGATGCTCTGCATCTTTGACTTCGAGGAGGAGATCTACCGGCGCGCCGGAGTGCCCGTGGAATACGTGGGACACCCCATGCTCGACCGGCCCGAGATCGCCGCACCGTCCTTGTCGCGCGACGCGTTCTTCGCTCGCGCTGGCCTCGATCCCACGCTTCCGCTGATCGCGCTGCTGCCCGGCAGTCGCGAAAGCGAGGTTCGCTACATTCTGCCTGGGCTGGTGGACGCCGCCCGGGCGCTGCGGAGGCGCGCCGGGGACAAACGCCCGCAGTTCGTGCTTCCGGTGGCGGCCACGCTCGACGCCGCCGGCATCGAGACCCGCCTCAGCGAAATGGGCGCCGGACGAGGACTCATCACGGCGCTGACGGACGCGACGCACGACGCCCTGCGCTACGCCGACGCGGCCGTGGTCGCAAGCGGCACCGCCACACTCGAGGCCGCGCTGCTGGGATGTCCCATGGTCGTCGTCTACCGGCTGGCCCCGAGCACGGCCTTCCTGGCTCGCTTCATGATCGACGTGCCGCACTACAGCATCGTGAACCTGCTGGCACGCAAACGCGCGGTTCCGGAACTTATCCAAGACGATTTCACAGGCGAGCGCGTGGCGGACGAAGTGGAGCGGCTGCTCGCGAGCCTTGAAGCCCGCGCCGGCATGCTGGCGGACTTTCACCGCGTCCGGGCGCGCCTCGGTCCGGGCGGGGCCGCGTTCCGCGCGGCGGGCGCCATAGCGAGGATGCTGCAGCCACAGTTGCGCTCGGAGGCTGCGCTGGCTCAGTGACAAAATTATTTCGACCGTGAGCAACCGCTCCGGCTTGAAGATGATCAAAGATTGTAGCGGGGGCGAGTGGTCCTTGAAAGCAACACAGTCTGAACAGTCCAGCAACCCCCTAGCTGGCCGCTTGTTCCGGGCTACTCGCTCCCTGAACGCTTCCACGGTTATGTCACAGACTGAGATTGCCCAAGCTGCTAGGCTGCTCGCGCCCCGGCCTCGTGCTTTCTTTCCGGCCGGCGCCGCGCTTTTGCTGCTGGCCTCGTGGCTCGCGCCGTCGTCGGCCGCGGGACAGGCTTCGCCTTCTTCGCGCTTCGCAGTGACGCACTACGCGATCAAGGCCACTCTGAGCCCGGCCAACCACGGCATCACCGCCTCCGCGCGAATCGACTTCGTACCCGAGAGCGACGTGAGCACTCTGAGCCTGAACCTTGCCGGCAGCCTTCAGGTGAAGACCGTAACCGACGGCGCCGGCCAGAACGTGGTCTTCCACCAGGAAGGGCAGCAGTTGACCGTCGCCCTGAACGGCCCGCAAACGGGAGGGAAAACCAGTTCCTTCACCGTGGACTATGGGGGCACGCTGGCCTCAGCCGAGGGTAGCCCTGTTGAAGATCTCAAGCTCGCTTACGTAGCTCCGGAAGGATCTTACCTTCTTTATCCCGCCCATTGGTTCCCGGTCAACGAGAACCCGCTCAACCGTTTCAGCGCCAGCATGTCGATCACTGTGCCGGCGGACGAGGTCGTGATCGCTTCGGGCAAAGCGGCGTCCCCGGTACGCAACGGCGCGACGGTGACCTACACTTTCGACTACGAGAAGGGGTCATTCCCGGGCACCGTGATCGCCGGCAAGTATGCCGTGGCGCCGGCTACGGCCGTAGGCGCCGACATCACTCTTTACTTCAAACCGGGCCACGAGAAGATCGCCCAAAGCTATGGCGATGCCGCCGGGAAGATCTTCACGTTCTTCTCCGACAGGTTCGGCGCTCTTCAGGATCATCACCTGGCGCTGGTCGAAATCGATGACGACACGGTGGGCGGCTACTCGGCCCCGGGAATTGTGGCGCTGGCCTCGCGGACGCTGACCCAGTCGGTCAATGCGGAGCTTATGGCCCACGAAATCTCGCACCAGTGGTGGCGCTGCCTGGTAAGCCCGGCGACCGGCGACGACGCCTTCCTGGATGAGGGGCTCGCCACGTACTCCTCCGCGCTCTGGGTGGAAGAATCCGCCGGGGAGTCGGCCTTCGAAACCACGATGCACAACGTCGAGGTTCAATCTCTGAGCCACGAAGAGGTGGCGCCCATCGCGCAGGCCTCGCACCTCCATGAGTTCACGCCCGAGTTCCAGTCGATCGTCTTCGACAAGGGCGCCATGGTGTTCCACATGCTTCGCTGGGTGATCGGCGACGACGCCTTTTGGAAAACGCTGCAGACCATGGCCGCGCAATACGCTTACAAGGAAGTTTCCACGGCTCAGTTTCAAAAGCTTGCTGAAGCATCGAGCAAGCAGCAGTTGACGTATTTCTTCGCGCAGTGGGTCGATTCCACCGGCGTGCCGCAATTCAAACGCACCTGGGCCGTCTATCGGAAGCAGACCGGTTACCAGGTGGTGGGAAAGATCGAGCAGGACCTCGACATCTTCCGCATGCCCGTGGAGATCCGGGTGTACACCGAAGGGCGTAAGCCGACCACCGCGCGCGTGGATATGGTCGGCACCACCGCCGACTTCACCGTGGACACGCTCACGCGCCCGTTGCGGGTCGTCGTCGACCCCGCCAGCCGCTTGCTCAAGTACGATGACCAAGTCCGCGTTGAAGTGGAAATGGCCAAGGCCGATCAACTTGTGCAGCAGCAGGCGTATCTCGAAGCCATCAAGCAGTACCAGCAGGTGCTCGAACTCAACAAGAACAGTTCGCTCGCCCATTACAGAATCGGCGAGAACTTGCTGCGAATGCGGAATTACAACGCCGCGGTGGAATCGTTTCGCGACTCTCTGAACGGTGATCTGCAACCGAAGTGGGTGGAAGTGTGGAGCCACTTGATGCTTGGCCGCATCTTTGACATTACCGGGCAGCGCGACCGCGCTCTGAACGAATACCAGCGCGCGCTTCAGACCAACGACAACACGCAGGGCGCAATCGACCTCGCCAACCAATACATCCAGAAACCCTATACCGACAACGCGCAAGTGAGCGAAGCGAAGTAGCCGCGTGCGGTCAGGATCGGAGAGGATGCCTCCGAATCTTAGTGCAGCGCGGACCGGGCGGTTAACTGCTGGTACGTGTCTTCGAAGGTCTTCAGAGCGGCATCGTCGTACAGCACGAAGTAGATCCTCTCGAGGCTGGTGCGCGTCTTGAGATGCTCGAGGGTTTCGGTGAGCATGATGCGCGCGCACTCCGCCATGGGAAACCCGGCAACGCCGGTGCCGATAGCGGGAAAAGCGATGCTCTTGAGGCCCTTCTCCTCGGCCCGCTCCAGGCTGTTGCGGGTGGCCAGCCGCAGGGACTCGGCAGTGGTCCGGTCGCCCAGATGCATGCTGGCGGCGTGAATCACGTAAAGCGCCTTGAGCCGCCCGCCGGTGGTCACCGCCGCCCCGCCCAAGGCGATGGGCCCGATGGAATCGCACTCTTCCTGGATCAGCGGACCGCCCCGGGCGCGGATCGCGCCCGCCACGCCGGCGCCGAGCTGAAGGTCGGTGTTGGCCGCGTTCACCACCGCGTCCACGTCCATGGCGGTGATGTCGCCTTTCAGGATGTGAATCCTCAAAATCATGGTCGATCCCGGAACCGACGGATTTCTGCTGTGCCGTCTGCCGCGGACCGCTTCAATTCGCGCCGCGCCATAGATCCGCGATCGCGCGCCGCACGAAAACCTGGATCATCTGCCGGCGATACTCCATGGTGGAGGCGGAGGTTTTCAAGGGCTTGCCTACCTTAGTAGCCTCTCGCGCGACTTCCTCCGCCAGGCCGGCGCTGTAACTGTGGCCCGACAGCAGTCCGGCGGCCGGCACCAGCCTCGGCCCCGGATTCACGGCCGTCAGTCCGATGCGCGCCGCCTCGCAGACGCCGTCCGCGCCCTTGCGCATGACGACCGCCACGCCCGCCAGCGGGTAATCGATCGACTGCCGGATGCGCAGCTTGCGGTAAGCGCCGGACCATCCCGCGTTCGCCGCCGGCACGCGCACCGCGGTCACGATCTCGTCCGTGGCCTTGGTCAGCCGCACCAGGCCATCGTTCACATACAGCCCGGCAAGTGGAATCTCGCGCCGTCCGCGCGGACCTGCCAGTTCCACCACGGCCTCGAGCGCCAGCAGGGCCGGCGCCGTGTCGCCCGAAAAGACCGCCCAGCAGGTGTCGCTGCCCGGAGCCACGTGGCAGACCGTGCCGTCCTTCTTGATACAACCGCCGAGCGAGCCGCGCCAGAACCCCGACTGATTGTAGTACAGGCAACGCGTGTCGAGACACACGTTGCCGCCGAGCGTTCCCATATTGCGCAGCGGCGGACTGGCCACGCTTTTGGCCGCCTCGCGCAGCACCGGGAATTCGCGGGCGATGACGGGCGAGCCGGCCAGGGCGGAGATTGTGGTCAGCGCTCCGATCTCGAGGCCACGCTCCGGGTCGAAGCGGATGAAATCGAGATCGCCCAGTCCTTTCAGGTCGAGGAGCACGCGCGGGCTGAAAAGGCCCTGCTTCATGCTGGGCAAAAGATCGGTTCCGCCCGCAATCATCTGGGCGTCAGCGCCATGGCGCTCAAACGCCGCCAGGGCCTCTTCCAGCGTTCGGGGTCTCAACACGTTGAAGCTAGGCAAGCTCATTTTCAGTTCTCAGTCTTGATGACTTGGGTTTCTGACTTCTTCTTTTCTGCAATCGCCTTCAGAATCTTCTCCGGCGTGATCGGCAAGGTATCGATCCACACTCCCACGGCGTCGTAGATCGCCTGGGTCACGGCCGGAATGGTGGCAGCAAGCGAACCCTCGCCCGCTTCCTTGGCCCCGAACGGACCCTCGGGATCGTTCGACTCCACGATGATCGCCTCAATCGGCGGCGACTCGAGCGTGGAGGCGCTGCGATACTCGAGCAGGCCCGGATTCATCAGCCGGCCATCGCGCCACATCATCTCTTCCTGCACGGCCTGACCGAGCCCCATCCAGACCGAGCCGATCACCTGGCCTTCGACGCAAATAGGATTGATCGCCTTGCCGCAATCGTGAGCCGCGATGAGGCGGTCGACGGTCACCTGGCCCGTCTCGGGATCAACCGTGACCTCGGCCGTCTGCGCGCAATAGCTGTAAGCCGGCGACGGTCCCACACCCCCGCCCTTGAACTTGCCGCCGGTGGCCGCGTCGGGCGGACGATAACTGCCGGTGGCTTCGAGCGTTTGGCCGTCGCCCGCGGCGAGCCGGACCGCGTCTTCAAACGGCATTGCGATACGGCGATCATCGAGGCACATCACCTGGTTCCCCTCGATGGCGAGGTTTTCAGGATTGGTCGCCATCTTGACGGCGGCCGCCGCGAGCACCTTGCCCTTTGCGTCCCGCGCCGCAGCGATAGCGGCGTTCCCCGCCATGAAGGTCACGCGGCTGGAATAGCTCCCGAGATCGATGGGCGTGCGCGCGGTATCCGCCGCCACGATCTTGACGCGATCGAGATCGACGCCCAGTTCAGCGGCCACCACCTGCACCTGAAGCGTGTCGGAGCCCTGGCCGATCTCGGAGGCTCCGGTGAAGATCGTCACCACTCCGTCGCGGTCAATGGACAAATTCACGGTGGTGTGGGGCGCGCCGGAGCGGATGATGGCGTTGGCGGCCCCGCTCACGTAGTGGCTGCCGGCGATGCCGATGCCTTTCCCGTAGGGAAGCTTTCCGTGCTTCTCCCGCCATCCGGAGCGCTCCTCCACCTTGTCTAGGCATTCGGGAAATCCGTAGCTGAGCACGCGGAGCCCGTTCACCGTGATGCAGGGCGCCTTGAGCAAGTTCCGCCGCCGGATTTCCACCGGGTCAATGCCGAGCACCGAGGCCATGCGGTTCAACTGCTGCTCGAAGGCGAAGCGCGTATTCACCGTGCCGTGGCCGCGCATGGCCCCGCACGCCGGCTTGTTCGTCAGCACGCGGTAGCCGTCGAACTTCACGTTCGGAATCTCATACATCGCGTTCAGAAGCTGGCCGGAGTAGAGAATCGTGACCACGCCGTAGCTGCAATACGCGCCCCCGTCCTGAATGATGCGCGCCTCGACGGCGGTCAGCCGGCCTTCGCGCGTGATGCCGGTTCTCAACTCCACGATCTGGCCCGGACGGCCGCGATGCGCGTAGAAGACCTCTTCGCGCGAGTAGGTGATCTTCACCGGCAGCAGGGCCTTGCGCGCAAGCACGGCGGCCGCCAGTTCCAAGGGAATCACTTCACTCTTGCCGCCGAATCCTCCGCCCACCAGCGGCTTGATCACGCGCACCTTTTCCTCAGGCATCTGCAGCGTGGATGCGAGGTTCAACTTGAGGTAGTAAGGCACCTGTGTGGATGACCAAACCGTGATGGCATCAGCCTCGGGGTAATACTGGGCCAGCGTGGAATGCGGCTCAAGAGCCGCGTGCGTGACCTCGGGGCAGAAGAAGCGGTCCTCGCGAATGTAGTCGGCGGCCTCAAAGCCCTTCTCCACGTCGCCGAAATGGTGGTGATAATCCTTCTCGATGTTGTGGGGCTTGTCTTCGTGGATCAGGTTGCTTTCCGCCAGCATCGACTTCTCGGGATCGAACCAGGCCGGCAGCACCTCGTATTCCACCCGGATCAGCCGCAGCGCTTCCTCGGCGATCTCCGGAGATTCCGCCGCCACGCCCGCGACGTTATCGCCCACGTAACGCACCTTGTCGGTGGCAAAAATCGTCTCATCGTGCCCGATCGGGAGAATGCCGTACTTCACGGGTGTCTCGCGTCCGGTCACCACCGCCTTCACACCCGGGAGACGCTCGGCCGCCGACGTGTCGATGGAAAGAATGCGCGCGTGGGCGTGCGGGCTGTGCAGAATCCTGCCCGTGAGCGTTCCGGGCGGTGCCATGTCATCCGTGTAAATGCCCTTGCCGGTGACTTTATCGACGCTGTCGATCATCGGCACTCGAGCGCCGATGGGGGAATCCTTCAAAACCGTCTCGCCCATCTCATTCACTCCCGATCCTATGCGTAATCCACCCACTCACCGCGGCGCGACTTCAACCGGCCGGCGCTCTCGCATCAACTCGACCGCCTTGCGCACGGAGGCGTAAATCTGCATGTATCCTGTGCAGCGGCACAGGTTCCCCGATAGCGCGTCGGCGATCTCCTGCTCGCTTGGGTCAGGGTTTACCGCCAGCAGGTGTTTCGCGGTCAGGATCATGCCAGGGGTGCAGAAGCCGCATTGCGCGCCGCCTTCCACCATGAAGCCCTTTTGCAGCGGATCGAGTTCGGCTTCATCGCCATCGTTCGGGGCCACGCCTTCGATGGTGGTGATTTCCGCGTCCTGATAAGAGACGGCCAGCATGATGCAGGACATCTGAGGTTGGCCGTTTACCAGCACCGTGCAGGCGCCGCAACTGGAGTCGTCACAGCCGCACTTGGTGCCCGTGAGCCCGAGATCCTGGCGGAGGACGTCGAGCAGCAGACGGTTTGGCTCGATCTCGAGCGCCCGCCTCCGGCCGTTGATCTGCAATTCAACAACTTCCCTCGTCATAAGAGCGCGTCCTTGTCGCGATCAGGTCGCCGACTGGCGTTCCCGGTAATGCTCCTACTGATTCTAAACAACATAGTGGGTTCGTTCCTCGATTCGGGCCATTTTTTTCGGCTGCGTTACGCTGGCGCCTCGGCAGCCAGGCCGGTCAGCCGATCCGCCTTCCTGCTCCAGTCGTACAGTGGGTTCGGTTGGCTTCGGCTGGCTTCGGTTTTTGGCAGTGTTTCATCATTTTGTTGATTACAAATAACTTATTGGGTTCGCTTCCCGCATTTTCGATGGGGGTGGGGGCCAGACCCTATCCGCTGGCCTTCATCTGCCCCGCCACTGCGGTTCCCGTTTCTCGAGAAATGCCTGCAGACCCTCCACAGCGTCCTCTGTCTTGAGGAGCTCATCCATGTAGATCCGCTCCGCGTCGCGCAATGACGCCTCAAAGCCGGCCCTACTGCTGAGGCGTGCCGCTTTGCGGGCAAGTGCGATCACGGCGGGGCTCTGGCCCAGCAATTCCTGGCGGAACCGTGCGAGCGCGAGATCGAGCGCAGCCGCGGGCGCCAGCCGATTCACCAGTCCAAGCCGTTCAGCCTCGATTCCCGAGATCTGCTTGCCCGTCAGGAGCATCTCCAGAGCTATCTTTTCCGGAATCAGGCTCGGCAGCAGCACGGAAGCCACCGGCGCGAAGCAACCGACGGCAATCTCGGGCTGGCCAAACGTTGCATCCTCGGCGGCCACCACGAAGTCCGACGCCAGGGCCAGCTCCATGCCGCCACCGAGGCAGAAGCCTTGCACGACGGTAATCACGGGCAGACGCGCGTACAGCACGGAGCGGATGAGCGCATGAAACTCGGTAAGCATGGCCGCCGCACGCTCCGGGAAGTGATCACCAATCTCGACACCGGCGCAGAATGCCTTCGGGCTGCCGTGAATCTCAACCAGACTCACCGTGGTGTCGGCGAGCGCCGTCTGCAGTTCCTGCCGCAAACGACCGATCGTCGCGAGATCGAGGATGTTGAGCGGCGGGCGATCGATTAGGATCCTTGCAACATCGCCCCGGAGGTCGTCTTGCCTGCTCAACATGGTCGAACAATTCACTCGTCATCTCCGTGGAACATCACAGCATGCGGCCATCATCCAACATAGGCAGACGCCTGGTTTCAGCTCTTGCTCCCGCGGAGTTCTCGGGCGCCTCCAGCTCTGTCAGCGCCTCAAGGTCCTTGCTTCTGCCGGCCGTCCGCTTGGAACGTATGAGGCCGTCAAGCGAAAGGACAAGGTAGGGACGGCCCAGGAACTCCACGCTCTCAGAGAAAACGAGTACCTGCGGATGTTGCCCGATCCCTGCAATCTCTCCGAGGACGTCAAGGTCCCCCAAATCTGTGGTGAGCGTAAAGTTCATGCCGCGCCTGATCGTCTCTACATCGAAGAGGAACGGCAGGCCTTCTGGAGCACCTCGCAAACGCGGATGGTACGGTCGGAGAGCTTTCGTCAGCCTCTCCAGATTCGCGCTGCTTCGTTCGTAGCAAACGTCGAGATCAAAAGGTGATCCGTGCCGATCCGTGCGCCGCGCCGCCACACCTCCGATGATCACAAAATCGACATCCGCCTCAGAGAGCGCATCAAGAATCTTTCGGAAAACATTCATCGGTGCTCTCTGGCGGCGGCCCGAAACTTCGCCAGGAATTGCTGAGCCGATTCAAGTTCCTCCAAGCGCGCTGAAGGTGAGAGCTCGAGTCTCCGGATCAACGGGGTCAAATCAATGCCATACCGCTTGGCGTCGGCAATCTTGCTGCCGGGCGGCGGGTGATTGATCAGCTCGATGATTCGCTCTCGTTCTTCAGCGGTCACTACAGATCCTCCTTCTTGGCCACGATCCAATCCTTCTCTTTCATGATCGACCGGAGCAGCGCCTTGTCTTCATCGGTCGGCAGCACGCCCGGGAGATACTTCTCGTACTCTTCCCGGGTCAGATCCTTGCCCTCAACGGTGCAGCAGCACTCCTTGTACTGACCGATGTGGCGGTTGAACCGGATGTCGGGCACCACGAGTTTCGGCTCGTCCTCGGGAATGAGCTTGTTCAGCAGATCGGTCAACTTGACCGCCTCCTCGCGATAGAGCATCCGGGCATTGTCATTCAACTGCTCCTTGTCCGCCGCCACGCCTGCGACGTCGCGCTCGTTGTAACGGCCCTTCAAGCCCCACACGTAGGACCATTGCGCCGATGACGAGTGATCGGTGCCGAAGAGGTCAAAGGAGGTGGGCAGCCACTTGTTGTAATAGCGCTGCATGATCTCGATCGGGATGCGCCCCGCCTGCACGATACGCCGCAGGCCGTTGTTCCCGGTGCCCAGGTGGTAGGATTCTTCCTTGAGCATGGGCAGCATGCTCTCGGCCAGCGGCTTGAAGCCCGAGTAGGACAGCATGGTGAGCTGGAACTTGCCGTCGCGGTCCACAAACTGCGTGTAGGTGTAAAAATCCAACCAGTTGTCCACGATCTCGTTAAAGGCGCCAAGCAGCCGGTCATCCGTGAAGGCGCGGCGCTCCAGCAGCTTCTGCGCTTCGATGCGCCCCGAGCGGCCGAACTGGCTCACCAGCAGGTGGCTCATCTGCCACCCGTGGCGCATTTCTTCGGTCATCACGCGCACCAGGCTGAGATAATCGTAGCGGCTCGGGGCTGTCTCGAACAGGTGCCGTTGCTGCTCGACCGAGGCGAACTCGGTATCACCCTGGTAGACGATCAGGTTCAGCGCCGCGTCGCGGATGCGCTGCTCGGGAATGTGCATCACCGACTTCCAGCGCAACTGCCCCTTGTAGTCGCCGAACTCAATCTCGTCGGTGGGAAGATTCCCGTACTTGGCCTCGAACTTGTACTCGCTGAACTCGGGCGCGTCGAGCCCGATGTCCTTTTGCCAGCAATAGAAGTAGTCGATCCAATCATCGAAATTCGCAACCCTGAGCATTTCGTGCCTCCACAAAGAATCTTCTCAAAAGACCGCGCGGGCCGGACCCCGCCGGCTAGTTCCCGCGAAACTTCGGCGCGCGCTTCTCGGTGAACGCGCGCAACCCTTCGCTGAAATCCTCCGAAGCGAAGCATTTCATCTGCGCCGCCAGCTCCTGATCCATCACCCGGTCGAGCTCCGTCTGGATGCGCTCGTACAGGGACTGCTTCAGCAACGCCATCGGAAGCGGCGCCGCCGCCGCGAGCTTCCCTGCCAGTTTTCCCGTCTCGGCCTCGAGCGCGTCGTGCGGGGTCACGAAGTTCACCAGGCCCAGCCGCTGGGCCTCCGAGGCCGCAATCGGCTCGCCGAGCCAGAAGATCTCGAGCGCCTTGCCGAGGCCCACCAGCCGCGGCAATGAGAACGTTCCGCTCCAGTCGGGGTGAAGCCCGATCTTGGAGAAAGCCTGGGTGAAGGTGGCCTGGTCGGACGCAATCCGCAGATCGCACGCCAGAGCCAGATTCATTCCCGCGCCCGCCGCCGGACCATTGACACTGGCCACAATCGGTTTGGGAATCAGGCGTATCTTGCGGGCGATGGTGTGGCCGGCATCCAGGTATCCGCGAAAGGTGGCGGAGTGGTAGCCCTTTTTGAGCTCGATCATCGTCTGGATGTCGCCCCCGGCGCAGAAGCCGCGCCCGGCGCCGGTGATCACCGCTACACGGATGTCGCGGTCATGCTCCACAGCGTCGAGCGCCGCCGCCAGACCCTGGCGAACATCGTCGTCGATCGCGTTCAGCTTGTCCGGGCGGTTGAGGATGATCGTCGCCACCGCGTCCGCTCGCCGGAACAACACCGCATCTTCAGGCATGGCCCCTCTCCCGGCACCGGTCTACAAACTCCTTGAAAATCCGCAACTGCCCGTCGTGCCCGGTGATTTCCTCCGGGTGCCACTGGACGGCCAGCAGGAAGGGATAATCGCCGGCCGATTCCACGGCCTCGACCAGACCGTCCTCGGAGTGCGCGCTCACTTTCAGGCCACGCCCGAGGTGCCGGATGGCCTGATGATGCATGCTGTTGACCTGGCAACTTCCCTGGACAGCCCGGTGCAGCAGAGAATCGGGCTCGGTCACGGTCACGGTGTGCGTCACGTCGGTGCGTTTCAGGCCCGCCTCCGCCTGCTGATGCTCAAATTCCGGAACGAAATCCTGGGCCAGGTCCTGATAGAGATCGCCCCCAAAATCGACGTTGATGAGCTGCGCCCCGCGGCAAATGCCGAGGATCGGCAGGCGGCGGCCGAGCGCCGCATGCAGCAAACCCTGCTCAAACTCGTCGCGCGTCCGGCTTGCCTTCACGCTGTCGTACTTCTTTTCCTCGCCGTAGAACGCGGGATCCACGTCTTCACCGCCGGCAAACAGGATGCCGTCAAATTGGTCCATCCGGACCTGCCCGGAATCCTGTGCCGACACCATCGTGATTTCACCGGCCGCCGCGCCTGCCGCAAGCAGAGCGCGATAGTAGGGCGATTGTTCACCCTGAAGCCGATCCTTCTCCGAAAGTGAAAGGACAATGCGCATGACCAAACAGGAGTCAGAACTCAGGAGCCAGAATTCAGAATTGCCCCTTCCATTCTGACTCCTGTCTTCTGACTCCTGACTCCTGCTTCACCTCGCCTTGAAATTCGGCGTCCGCTTCTCCACGTAGGCCACCAGGCCTTCGTGCGCATCCTCGCTTTGAAACAGATGCTGCTGCAGTTCGCGCTCGAGCGCCAGCGATTCCGAGAACGGCATTTCGAGGCCGGACTGCACCGAGCGCTTGATGCGGCCCACGGCGCGCGACGCCTTGCCGGGCGGCAGGAACTGTCCGGCGTAGGCCACGACCTGCTCGAAGAAGTCATCGCGGTCGAACACCTGATTCACGAGGCCGATCTCCTCGGCCTCCTCAAACGAGAAAGTGCGTCCGGTCGCCATCAGCTCGATGGCGCGCGACTTGCCGATGAGGCGCGCCAGCCGCTGCGTGCCGCCGGTGCCCGGAAGCACGCCGAGCGCGACCTCGGGCAAGCCGATCTTGCCGGCGTCGCGCCGGGCCAGGCGGATGTCCGCCGCCAGCGCGATCTCGAGCCCGCCGCCCACCGTGTGGCCGTTCAGGGCCGCGATCACGAGCTTCGGCGTCTGTTCGAGGCGCGTGAGCGTCTCGTTGGCATGCAGGCAGAAGTAATACTTGAATTCCGGCGTGACGCTCGACAGCATGCGGATGTTGGCGCCCGCCGAGAAGAACTTGTCACCCGCACCGCGCAGGATGATCACGTGAACCGCGGCGTCCATGCGCGCCTTGAGAATGGCAGCGTCAATCTGCTGCATCATTTCGTGCGTGTAAGTGTTCGCCGGCGGATCGTTCATCTCAATCCAACCGATTCCATTTTCCGCCGAATAATTGATCAGGTTCGTCGTGCCGGGAGCCGTTACGGTAGTCGCCATCGAAGTCTCCTTCTAATTTTGAACTCGTATTTCCGGAGCGCCGGAGCGCTCGAATGTGTTCGCTTTTCGCGTCGAGTGCCCGTTCGCAGGCCGCCCGGCGCCGCCACTGAGGATACCGTCCAAAAAGATATCGGCCATCGCCCCGGCGCAGCCCGACGCCCCGGGGTCGATCTTGGGGTTATACCAGGTGTAGATCCAGTTCATCATGCCGAAGAGCGACAGCACCGCCAGGCGGGTGTTCAACCCCGCGAGACCGCGCGCCCGGCGCAATTCCTCCACCTGCTCGAAGCAGAGCTGATAGTAGGCGCGCTTGATCGTGCGCACTTCGCGCCCGCGCTCCTTGCTGAGCCACTCTTCCTCATGGGTCAGCACCTTCATCTCGTTGGGATGTTCGAGGAAGAAACGCAGGTGGATGCGGATCAGAGCGCGCAGCCGGTCTTCCGGGCGCTCGACACCCTCGATCCCGGCGCGAGCCGCCGCCAAAATCGTTTCAAAAGCATGACGCTGGATGAGATAGAGCAGGTCTTCCTTGCTCGCGAAATAGTAATAGAGTCCGGCCAGGCTCACGCCGGTGGCGCGGGCGATGTCGCGAATCGAGGCCTGGTGATAGCCCCGGGTGCGGAAAACCGCCGCCGCCTGCCGCAGGATGGCTTCTAGCTTGCGGTCGTAGGCCTTCGAGCCGCGGGCGGCGCGAGGCGCGGCGGCCGCACGGCCGTTGCTGTTGGAATGTCGGGTTGCTGCCGTCATGGACCCCTGGGCGAACGCCGGTCCCCAATCGAACGTTCGTTCGAATACATTGTAACTCGCGGGCGCGGATTGTCAAGGAGGTATTGCAGCGGGTGGTGGGTCAGATTGAGGTAGCGGCGGGTTTACGCCGATCGTTGTGGCAGCATGAAGCCGCCGCTACCGCAGGCAGCAGGCAAGAAGAGCGTCAGTGCGCGGGCGCGGCCGCGCCTGCCGCCTTCCGGGCCTCCATGGCCTTGGACAGCCAATCGTTCGCGGCCTTGATGTCGGAGGCGCGCTCCGAGGAATCCTTATCGATGTCGGCCTTCTGGCGGTAGAGCAGGTTCAGATAAGCCATGGCCTCATTGTAGTTCGGCTTCAAATTGATGGCTTTGTTGAGCGCGTCCATGCCTTCGGCGATCATGGCGGAGTTCTTCTGCTCCAGCCCAGCCCGGAGTTTCTCCGGCAGGGGCGGAAAATCACCGTTCGGCAATAGGACAGCAAGCTTCGGATCGGTCTTGCGCACATCGGTGTCATTCTTGGCAACGAGGGCGTAGTCCATCACGCCGATCCAGTAGTAGGGCTCGGGGTTGTTGGGCTCAATGTCGAGACGATGGCGCTGATAGTCCTTGGCCTTGTCGAAGTCCTTCATGTCGTAATAGATCGTCCCGATGGTGGCGAGCGCCGTGGTGTTCTTGGGATCGAGTTGCAGCACGTTATTGAAGGCGTCGATGGCCTGCTGGCCGATCTTCACGTTGGCCTCGGAATCGCCGCCCGGCGCGTACTGCTGAAAGTAGGACATCGCCAGGTAAAGGCGGGCGTCTTCGAGAGTGGGGTCAAGCGACGCCGCCTCCTGGAAATGGGCCACGGCTTCCTGGAACTGCGCGGCGCGAAAGGCGTTCACGCCCTTATTGAGCTGGTCGCGCGCCTTCAACCTGTTGCAGCCGGTCGCTGCCACCAGCAACAGCAGCACGCCGCCCAACGGCGCGAGCCTGTAGCGTCTCATCGCTCCTCCGTGAACCCGCCCCGACCGGCGGGTCAGTCACATACGATGCTCGACGGCTCCGGTCATGCCGACCGATCTTTTCGATGCCGGTGTCCGTTCAAGGGCTTTCGGGCAAGGGAGCCGCCTCGGGGGCGGGCCGCGTCACTTGCCTTCTTCAACTGCCTGCGTCATGAGGCCGATCTTGTCAATGCCCGCACCTTTCGCGATGTCGATGATCTGCGCGATATCGCCGAACGTCAAGGTAGGGTCGCCCTTCACGAAGATAATGCGGTCGTTGCGCGTCTTGAAGATGTCGATCAGCCTTTCGCCGAGATTGCGCATATCAACGGGTTGCTGGTTGATCGCCACCTGGCGTCCGGCATCCATCGTGACCACGATGGTGCGGTTGATCACGTCTTCTTGCGTCTTGTCCTTGTTCGGCTGAGGCACCAGCGCGTCCAAACCGTGGGGCGTGCGCGGCGTGATGACCATGAAAATGATGATGAGCACAAGCAGGACGTCGATGAGGGGAGTGACGTTGATGTCCCCCATGGCCGCCTTCTTGCCGCCAACCGCCATTGCCATATCGATACCCTCCTTCAAACTCCCCCGCCTCGTGTCGGCACGGGATTCATCGCGCCGGCCGGGAACGCCGGCCGTGCCTGATCTGTCAGGGCGCGGGGGCCGGAGTCGCCGGCGCCCCAGGACGCTCCAACTGTGCCGTGAGCAAGCCGAGTTGCTCGACGCCCGCGGCGCGCACCGCATCCACAGCCTTGGTCACGTCGCCGTACTTGGCGCGAGCGTCGCTGCGAACGTAGACGGTCTTGTCGAGCCGTCCCGAAATCATGTCGCGGACCTTGGGCGTGATGTCGTCGACACTGATCGGATTCTTTTTCAGGAAAACCTTGCCATCACGCGTGATGGCCACCTCAATGGAATCCTCGCGGTCATCGTCAGGCATGGCCCGGGGATTAGCGGTCCGGGCAAGGTCCACGCTGACGTTCTTCTGCAACAACGGCGTGATGACCATGAAGATGATGAGCAACACCAGCATAACGTCCACCAGGGGCGTCACGTTGATGTCAGAAACCGTCGGTGGAGCTTTGGCATGACCGGGCATAGTTCCTTATCTCCCTGTTGCAGGCTTGCCGCGTCCGGAGCGCTTGATGAAGTAATCGATCAACTCCGAAGAGGAGTTGTCCATCTCCACGTCGAAGGCCTCGATCTTGCCGGTGAAGTAGTTGTAAAGCCACACGGCGGGGATGGCCACAAAGAGTCCGATAGCCGTGGTCACGAGGGCTTCCGAAATACCGCCGGCCACCGCGCCGATGCCGACCGACTGCGATGCGGAAATGCCTTGAAACGCGTGGATGATGCCGAGCACGGTGCCGAACAGTCCCACGAAGGGAGCCGTGGAACCGATGGTGGCAAGACTGGAAACGCCGCGCTTCAACTCCGCGTGCACGATCGCCGACGCCCGCTCGAGAGCGCGCCGCGAAGCCTCAATCTCCTCACCGGGGATCTCAGCTGACATCTGGTGCGCCTGGAACTCCTGCAACCCTGCCGTGACCACCTTGGCCAGGTGACTGCGCTTGTTGTCTTCGGCGATGCGGACGGCGTCGTCGATTTTGCCGTCTTTGAGGGCTCCCGCCACGGCAGGGGCAAAGACGCGCGATTGCTTGCGGGCCGCCGAGTAAGCGATCCAGCGGTCAATCATCACGCCGATCGACCACGCCGACATGAAGACCAGCACGATGACCACGAAGCGCGCCGGCCAGCCCATCGAGCGCCACATGCTGATGGGATCGAAGCCCGGCATTCCCGCTTCGCCTCCTTGCAACAATAAACTCAACGCTACGACCTTTGCTCCTAGCATGGTGCCTCATCCTCCTCGGGGAATTTTCCGAACCCTTCGCTACTCCTGCAGCGTAAAATTCACGTCGATTTCCGTGTCCACGTCCACCGGCTCGCCGTTCAGCAAGGTCGGCTGATAGCGCCAGCGCGAAACCGCGTCCATGGCGGCCTTTACCAGCAGCGGCGGACCACCGATCAGGTGCAGGTCCTGAATGGTGCCGTCCTTGCTGATCACCGCCGCCAGGCGCACCAGGCCCTGGACGCGGGCCATCTTGGCAATTTGGGGATATTCCGGCTGCGGAGCGTATATCTTCTTGGACTCCTCAACCTGACCGCCTACGGTGATGCGCTTGGGGGCAGCAGGTTTCGGCGGCGGCGGCGGCGGGGGTGCGCCGATCATGCCGCCCATAACACCGCCCATGCTTCCGCCCGGCACGCCGCCCGGCACACCGCCCACGACCCCCGCGGCCTGCGGAGGTTCAGGAGCATCTTTGACCTGCTGAATGGTCTTGGGAATGACCGTCGGGGCCTTCAATAGGTCCGCCACGGAAACGTGGTGGACCACCACCTTGGGCGCCGGAGGCGCCGGAGGGGGAGGCGGGGGTGGAGGCGGAGGCGCCACCAGCATGGTCATCAACTGCGCCTGGGGCAGCGTCTGGGTGTACATGAGGGGATAGATGATGATCGAGCCCAGCAGGATGGCCTCGAACAGATAGGCAATCGGCATGGTAGCGCGCTTCCAGTCGCCGCTCTTCGATGCCGAGTACATCAGGTAGAGGACGAATCCAACCAGGTTGAAGATCGCCACGATCGCCACCCAAAGCGGCCGGCTGAACCCAAGATGTCCCGTGTCGGACCACACGTAGCACAAAATCAGCGCGTAGAAGCCCAGGAGCACGGCCATCGTCAGCGACTGGGTGGCGAGCGCTCCGCCCTCGGTGCCGGCGAAGATCAGGCCCAGCGAGAAATACCCCACGATGTAGCCGAGGACACCCACGCCGATGGCGATGTACCAGTGAACGGGCTTGAGAACGGATGCCCGCTTCGTGGATGAGTCAAGCAACGTCTCGTCAAACATGGCCATGGGCTGCCACCTCTCAGGGAAACCCGCGGCGCGCGGCATCGTACCTTAACGTCGCGCGCTTGCTGCCTCCCGATCAATCCCGCGCGTCGGCCGCGTTTTCTCGGCCGCTGCCCGAGGCTTCTCCGGCGCGCCGCCCGCCGCGGCGGCTCGCTGCTGCCAGAACAATACCACCGGACTGGCAATCGCGAAAGAAGAATAAGTGCCGATGATCACGCCAATCACCAACACCAGCGCGAATCCGTGAATCACCTCGCCACCGAACAGGTACAGCGAGAGAACAGCCAGAAAAGTCAGGCCCGATGTCAGGATCGTCCGGCTCAGGGTCTGGTTGACGCTGCGATTCACGAGGTCCTTGAAATTCTGACGCCGGTTGAGCTTCACATTCTCCCGGATGCGGTCGAAAACGACAATGGTGTCATTCATCGAATAGCCTACCAGCGTGAGAAGCGCCGCGATCACCGTCAACGTGATTTCCTTCCCGAGCAGCGAGAAGATCCCGAGCGTAATGATCACGTCGTGAAACGTAGCGATCACGGCGGCGACGCCGTAGATTAGCTCAAACCGAAACCAGATGTAAATGAGCATTGCGCCCAGGCCCGCCAGGGTCACGTAGAGCGCCTGACGCCGCAGGTCGGCGCCGACCTTGGGTCCAACGATTTCGGTATTAAAGACAGAGTAACTGGACAGATAGAAATCATTGCCCAGCGCGTCCACCACGGCCTGTGTCACGCCCGGCACGGCCTTGAGGTCACTGAGCGAACTGATCAAGCCACCACGGGCCGCGCTGGTGCGGTAACTCACCATGGCTTGGGCGAGATCCTGATAGGCCTTGGTCGCAGCCTCAGTCCCTTTGGAGGCCAGATGCAGTGGATCGGCAGCGATCAGGTGGTCGGCTAGAACCTGAGGGGTCGAATTGTTGAAGTCGGTCTTGCCCTCCGGGCCGCTTCCGTAGAGCTTACTCAGCGTGGCGATGATGTCCTGCTTGCCGGCATCGAGAGCGTTTGCGGAAGAGGTTGTCCGCAGATCCAGGCCAATGATGAACTCGTGCTTGTCGGCCGTGTCGTATTGCTGCACCGTGTTGCCGCGCAGATTTGCGCTGTCCAGCTCGTGCCGGAGGGCGTCAACATTCGGCTGCTGCGCGAACTTCACATAGACAAGCGTGCCGCCCCGGAAGTCAATTCCATAAGCAAGGCCGTGGTGCCAGAACATCGAAGCGATGCCTAACAGCGCCAGAGACAACGAGGCGCCGATGAAGTACCACTTCTTGCCCATCCAATCAAACTTCGGCTCGTGAAAAAACTCCATTCAATTCATCCTTACTTGGATTCGACACCGGGCAAACCGCCTGAGTTCCAATTCCAGGCCCGGCTCCAATCAAAATTTGACGTCCGGCGTTGCCTTGGTTGCCGGAAAACACAGCCGGAGCAGTCAAGCCCCCGATCCTTGTCTGATCTTCCGGCTTCTCGAGGTCCGGAAGGGCGGCCATGCTCCGCTCAGATGCTCAATGCCTGGCCGGCCGTGCGCTTAGTCAGCTCCCAATCGAAGATCGAACGCGAGACGTAAACCGATGTGAACAGATTCGCGATAAGCCCGATCGTCAGGGTCACGGCGAAGCCTTTGATCGGTCCGGTTCCGAACGTGAACAGAATAGCTGCCGAAACCACGGTAGTGACGTGCGTATCGATGATGGTGACAAAGGCGTGCTCGAAGCCGCCCGAAACCGCCGCAGCCACGGCTTTCCCGGCGCGCAACTCTTCCCTGATGCGCTCGAAAATCAACACGTTGGAGTCCACGCCCATGCCGACCGTCAGGATGATTCCGGCGATACCGGGCAGTGTCAAGGTGGCTCCAACATAGGCCAGGAACGACAACAGTATGATGAGATTGAGGATCAGCGCCACGTCAGCGTTTATGCCCGCACCGCGGTAGTAGACCAGCATGAAGCCCATGATGGCCGCGAAACCCACGATGCAGGCCCAGACTCCGTGCCGGATGGAGTCTGCGCCGAGGGACGGCCCCACGACTTCCTCCTGCATGGTCGAAATCGAGGCAGGAAGCGAGCCGGAGCGCAGCACCAAAGCCAGGTCCGAAGCCTGCTGCGTTGTGAACGAGCCATGGATCTCGCCGCGATCGTTGATCTGGTTCTCGATCACCGGCGCCGAAACCACTCGACTGTCCAGCACGATGGCCAGACGCTTGTGAATGTTGGAGCCCGTTACCTGGCCAAAGCGCGAGGCGCCGTCCCGGGTGAGAGTGAAGTCGATGTTGGGACGTCCCGTCTCGTCCTGGGAGGGCTGGGCGCCGCTCAAGTCACGACCGGTAACGGCTGCGATCTGGTTGACGATGTACCACACTTCGCCGGTTCCAGTGCTGGCGTCGCCGGAGTCCGGCTGCCCGGAAAGCAACTGGGTTTCCGGCGGCAGCACGCCGCCGTGGGCGGCGAGGGCCGCTTCGCGCGACGGGAAAGGACCATCCTGCACAATCTTGAGTTCGAGCAGGGCCGTCTGCTGGATGATGTCTCTCACCCGAGTGGGGTCTGTGACGTCGGGCAATTCCACTACCAGTTCGTAGTCGCCTTGCTGCCCATAGTTGGCGATCTCCGGCTCGGTGACTCCCAGGGCATTCACACGCCGGTCGATGGTGTCGCGAGCCTGATCCAGGGTGTCGTTCTTGACCTGGAGCAGCGCCGTGGTCTTCATCGATAGCTGGCGGCTGTTCGGATCGCCTGGTACCGCGTCCAGGGTCCAGTCCGAGAACTGGTCGTTGACCAGCCGTTGCGCGTCCGCGATGCGGTTCTGGGGTACGCCCTTGATGAGAATATGGGTGCTGTCGGCCTTGTGGACATCCAGGTACGGGATGTTCTTGGCTTGGAAATTGTCGCGCAGGCGCACCAGCGCCTGATCTGAAACCAGATTCACCGCGTCATCCACGTGCACCTGGAGCACCAGGTGGGTTCCGCCCCGGAGGTCCAGGCCAAGATGAATGCGGTCGCGGAGGTTTTGCCTCAGTTCTTGAACGTTCTTGGGCATGCCCGTGATCCCTGCGACGCAGGCCAGAACCACCACTAAGATCACGATCGCCCGGGTGCGAATCTTCTCCATCCGTCAATTGCCTTTCCGATTGCCGATCTCAGGATTTCTTCTTCGAGGCATCCGCCTCCGACTCATTGGGCTGCAGGCCGGCGATGGCCGACCGGGATACCTCAATCCGAACCTGGCTCGCGATCTGAAGCTGGACAACGTTGTCCCGGAATCCGGCGATGGTGCCGTAGATTCCACCCGATGTTACGACGCGGTCCCCGCTCTTCAGGTTTGCCAGCATCTCCTGGGTCTTACGCCGTTGCCGCTGTTGGGGAACAATCAGCAGCAGGTAAAAGACGCCAAAAATCAAAACGAAAGGGAGCAACTGCACCAAGCCGGAAGTGGGCGAAGCCGCGATGAGAAGACAGGTTAGTGGCATGTGGCCGATCCGCCGCGCTACGCGGCCAGAGAACTTAATGAAAACCCCGCCGGGGACCGGCGGGATGTGCGAGGAACCTTGCCCTGACCTTCCCCCGGCTCCCTTCAAGGGTCCGGAGTTTCTGCCGAATGCAGTCCAGAGCCCGTCCTGGACCTGAACCTATTATACCCCCCGGATCGGATAGCGTCACGAATTTCGCGCATGGTGTCAAGATAAAAGTGCAGATTGTGGCGGCTGGCGAGCACCGGTCCGAGCGATTCTCCGGTCGCGAAGAGATGACGCAAGTAGGCCCTGCTGTAACGGGCGCAGACCGCACAGGAGCAGGCTGGATCGAGCGGGCCCGGATCGCTGGCGTAGCGGGCGTTCTTGATGATCAACCGTCCCTGCGAGGTGAAGATGGCGCCATGACGGGCTTCGCGCGTCGGCATAACGCAGTCGAACATGTCCACACCCCGCGCCACGCATTCCATCAAGTCTTGCGGCGTGCCCACGCCCATCAGGTAGCGCGGCCGGTCGTGAGGCAAGCGCTCGGCCGTGAACTCGGTGACCTCATAGGTGGCCGACTTCGGCTCCCCGACCGACAGGCCGCCGATCGAATAGCCCTCAAATCCAATGGCCACCAGATCCTCGACACTCTGCCGGCGCAGGTCAGGGTCGATACCGCCTTGCACGATACCGAACAAAGCCGGGGCTCGGGACTCGGGACTCGAGATTCGGGGTTCACTGTTGAGAAAAGTACTCCGGCAGCGCCTGGCCCACCGTGTGGTCAACCCCATGGCTGCGGCCGCCACTTGAGGGCTGTAGGGGTACTCGACACAATGATCGAGCACCATCATGATGTCAGACCCGAGGGCCATCTGGATCTCCACGGCCCTTTCGGGCGTGAGAGAGTGGCGCGATCCGTCCAGGTGTGAACGGAACTCGTAACCGTCCTCCGTGGCTTTGCCGAGGCCTTCCAGGCTCATGATCTGGTAGCCTCCGCTGTCGGTCAGAATCGCGCGGGGCCAGCTCATGAATCGATGCAGACCGCCCAGGCTACGAATGAGATCGTGGCCGGGGCGAAGGTAAAGATGGTAGGTGTTGCCGAGCAGGATTTGGACGCCGAGTCGCTCGAGTTCCTCCTGGCTGAGCCCTTTCACTGTTCCCGCTGTGCCTACGGGCATAAAGACCGGGGTTTCCACAGGCCCGTGCGCGGTGTGCAGGATCCCGGCGCGCGCGCGCGTGCCGGGATCCCGATGGGTGACCTCAAACTTCAACAGGTCCTCGGAGACGGGCCTAGCCCATCGACGCCCATCCCATCTTGGCGAGAACGACGAGCGCCCATAGGGCGAAGAACACCAGGAAAACGGAGGTCGACTTCGCTTTTCTTTGCGTGGTGGCCGCGAAGCCGATCCCGAGCAATAGTATGAACCAGATCGTGAATATATCCAGGGAAGCGCCCAGGGCGAAAAGGGGCTTGGAAGTGTGGGCTTGATCCATGAAGAAGCCAAGACTTGTCGGCACCGGTGCATTCACGTTGAAGTGCTCGGGATCGCCAAACAGCATCATCACGATCCCGAGAATGCCCCCGAGCACGTTCACGAGATTGGCGTAACAGGCGATCGAAAAAGCCGTCGAGAACTTCGCCTTGGCGCCAAAAATGAGGTTCACAATCCCGAGTCCGATGGCGGCGATGATGAGCAAGAAGATGGGTGGACCCAGAACGCCGAATATGTGAGTGAAGATGGCCCCAAACTTGGCCCCTTGAGTGACGGTCTGATCGACCTGGTCAGGAGTCATGCTCGAGAGCCGGCCACTCTGTTCGAGCTGGGCCCGAACAATCCTCTCCATGCCAATCTTGACCAGCATGATCTCGCTGAAGGCCACCGCGGTGGCGATCCCCACGATCAACGGCGCCAGGATGTTCGGCTTGCGCACAACGTCGTCAAAAGTCTCTCCGGGCGACAAGAAAACGCCTACAAAGCGAGACAAGAACGACATCGAGGGCTGTTCTTGAGGAACAACTGCAGGTCCGGCCGTACCCATGTTTGTTACCCCTCCGCGCCAGTTTAGGCCTTGGCCCGCGGCGCGCCTCTCCATTCTTACGGATAGCCGGACCCGAAAATGACGCCGCTGCCCCTAAGCGCTCCCGGAATACCCGGCTCTTACGCCTAAACTATACAGCACAGCGCGTTTCCGTGGCACGACCCGGCCGAATCTCACCGGAAAATCCCTTGGCGTGCCGAACCCGGTCCCCCGATTTTAGAGGACTGCCTCGCTCCAGTTCTCGAGCACCGTCTTCACCTTGACCATGAACTGGTCGGCCATGGCGCCGTCGATCACGCGATGGTCAAAGGAAAGCGCAAGATACGTCATAGGCCGGATGGCGATGGCGTCATTACGCACCACGGCGCGCTTTTCGATCACGCCCACACCCAGAATCGCCAATTGGGGCTGATTGATGATCGGAGTCCCGAACAGGCTCCCGAACACGCCCGGATTGGTGATGGTGAACGACCCGCCCTGCACCTCGTCAAAGTTCAGGCGCTTGGAGCGGGCTCGCTCCGCGAGATCCGTGACGGCCCGCGCCACCCCGAGGAAGTTCTTTTCGTCGGCGCGCTTCACCACGGGCACAATCAGGCCGGTTTCGAGGGCCACGGCGATGCCGACGTTCACGTCGCGCTTATAAATGACGTTGTCCCCGTCGACCGACGCATTAAAGATCGGATACTGCTTGATCGCCTCGACCGCCGCCCTCACAAAGAACGGGGTAAAGGTCAGCTTCTGGCCGTTGCGGCGCTCAAACTCAGCGGCGTTCTGAGCGCGCGTCTCGTAAATGCGCGTCATCTCAACCTCAAACACGGTGGTGACGTGCGCCGAGGTGCGCCGGCTGAGGATCATGTGCTCGGCGATCTGCTTGCGCATGGGCGTCATAGGGACCACTTGCGCCGTCCCGGCCTGCAGGGCCGCCGCGTGCTGCGCCCCGCCACCGGGCTGCGTCCGAGGAATCTGCGACGTTGCCGGCGGCGCGAACGACGCCACCGGCGCCTGCTGCGGTTCGCGGAGGGGAGCGATCCCTGAGGACGCAGATGGACCCGCAGAGATATGAGCCAGGATGTCCCTCTTGCTGATCCGGCCGCCGAGTCCGGTGCCCTTGACCGACCTAAGGTCCACCTGGTTGTCTTGCGCGATGCGACGCACGAGCGGCGAAGACCGAATCTTGTGCCCGTCGCCATCCTCCGGTCCGGCAGCAGGTCCTGGCGCCGGGGCCGGTGCCGAAGCCGCGGGTGCGCCACCCGGCACGGCCGGCGTCGACGCTCCGGCGAAGCCGTCGGCGGCTGAGAGGGGCGCGGGCGTGGGAATGGAGCCTCCGGCGGCGGGCGACGAAGCAACCGGGGCCGCGCTCTCACCAGATGGCTCCCGGCCCGCGGCCGCGACGGCAGCTTCCCCATCGATCTCGGCCACGATCGCGTTCACGGCCACCGTCTGGTTCTCCTCCACAAGAATCCTGGTGAGCACGCCGGCGGAGGGAGCCGGAATCTCAGCATCGACTTTGTCGGTCGAAATCTCGAAGAGAGGCTCATCGCGCTCGACCCGGTCGCCAACCTTCTTAAGCCACTTGGTGACGGTTCCTTCCGCGATGCTTTCCCCCATCTGGGGCATGATGACGTTAGTAGACATGGTTACCTCGAATCGTAAACAAGTCGAAGGTCAAAAGTTCAGAGTTGAATGCTCCTCAAGCGGCTGATTCTACGCGCGTGCGCAGAGCGTGAAGCATTCGCGCAATTTCGGCAACTGAGGCCAAGATCGTTGCGGCCGCTTCTGCTCGCAGATAGCCCAAATCCCGGCTTAGCATGAGCAGATATTCAACCTCGGCCGGCGAGCCTTCGGCAACGTTCAAGAATCGCGCGTAATCCTGGCTCGTTTTTCTCTTGGAGCCCTCAGCTAAGTTCGTCGGGACTGAGGATGCCGCTCGGGGTAGCTGGCTCACGACCCCGAAACGCTCGTCGCCGGGGAAATCCCGCGTCAAGCGATAAACATCCAGCGTCAAGGCGTGGCTTCTCTGCCACACTTTCAATTCGGTGAAGCGCTGCATTCCATCCCCGGCCTTCGACTCTTCAACTCTCAACCTTCGACTTCTTCGACCTTCAACTTTTCGACTTCTTCACGTCAATACGCCGCCAACCTCCGCGCCGCCTCGGCCACTTTGCTGGCGTTCGGCAAGAAGTATTCCTCGAGGGGCGGCGAGAACGGCACCGGCGTGTCCGGGGCCGTAACGCGCACGATGGGGCCGTCCAGATCCTCAAAGGCCTTTTCGGAAATCACCGCCGCGAGCTCGCCGGCGAAGCCTCCGATGCGCGTGTCCTCGTGCAGCAGGATCACTTTGCTGCACTTGCGGACGCTCGAAAGCACGGCCTCTTCGTCATACGGAAGCAGTGATCGCAGATCGATCACCTCGAGTGAAAGGCCTTCTTTTTCCAATTGCTGCGCGGCCTCGAGCGCGGCCCACACCATGTTGCCGTAAGTGATCACGGAGATGTCGGAGCCTTCGCGCGCCACCCGAGCCTTGCCGATCGGCACCACGTAATCCTCATCGGGCACCTCGTCCTTGATGCGACGGTAAAGGTACTTGTGCTCATAAAACAGTACCGGATTGTCGTCGCGAATGGCGGCCTTGATCAGCCCCTTGGCATCGTAGGCGGTGGACGGCACCACCACCTTCAAACCCGGAGTGTGCACGAACCACATCTCGTTCGACTGCGAGTGGAACGGTCCGCCATGGGTTCCGGCGCCGGCGGGCCCGCGGATCACCATAGGCACCGACGGGCCCCAGCGGTAATGAATTTTGGCCGCCATGTTGACGATCTGATCGAAGCCGCAGGCGATAAAGTCCATAAACTGCATTTCGACTATCGGCCGCATCCCCATCAGGGCCGCGCCCACCGCAGCCCCGACGATGGCCGACTCCGAGATTGGCGTATCGATCACCCGGTCGGCGCCGAACTTCTCCAGCATTCCCTGAGTCACCTTGAAGGCGCCGCCATAGATGCCGATGTCCTCACCGAGCAGGAACACCGAAGGGTCGCGCTCCATTTCTTCCCAAATACCCTGGCGAATCGCTTCAAGATGCGTCAGCACAGCCATGCGACCTCCATTGGAATCGGATCATCGGGTGATCGGATCATCGGGTCATTGCACGGCCCTTCGCCGTTCGCTGCGAAGCCGCGAAGATCGCGAGGAGCTCGTTAGCTTCCGTAATCAGATCCTTCAGCTTGGGAGGGGCCACAATTCCCATGGCCACTAGCAACTCCAGCCAGAATACAGTCTCATCGGCTTCCTCTACGACAGTGCCCACCTTGGAAATGAACTTAGCCTTGGATCGTGCTCGTCCGACTGCCCGATAGTTAGCGGCGACCGAGGCGCCAGAACGTAAGGCCTGTCTGCCGATGATGCGAGCTTCCTCCGATTTGGGCAAGGCGCGAAAGAGCCGAGCGACGCGAATCGCAAAGTCTCTTGTTCGCGCCTTCATCCGCTCCTGCCGACTCTCCATTTCTACACCCAAACAACGCGGTGATGACCCGATCACCCGATCATCCGATCCTTCCAATAACAATCCTCCTCACAATACACGCCCTTCACCGCCTCGACTCCCTCGGGCATCGGGCTCGATTCCGCGAACGAGGCTGCCTCATCGATCTCCCGGGCGATCTGTGCTTCCAACTCGCGCAGACCCTTGGGCGTCACGATCTTGCGCGCGAGCATCTGCTTTTCAAACAGTGTCACCGGATCTTTTTTGGCAGCAGCTTCGAAGAGCTTTTTCGGCACGTACTCGGCGGCGTCGTGCGCCGAATGACCGGTCATGCGAAACGTCTTGCACTCGATGAACGCCGGACCCAGGCCTGCCCGCGCAGGCTCGATCGCCTTCCGAACCGCTTCGTAAACCGCCAGGACGTCGTTGCCGTCAATGGTTACGCCCGGCATGCCGTAAGCCGGCGCACGCGTCGAGAGGTCGTCGATGGCGTACTGGCGCTCGGTCGGAGTCGAATACGCGTAGGCATTGTTGTTGCAAATGAAGATCACCGGCAACTTCCCCACCGCCGCCATGTTCATGGCCTCGTGAACGTCACCACGGCTGGTGGTGCCTTCACCAAAGTGTACCAGCGTTACAGCGCCCCCTTCGCGCTGCTTCTGCACCAGCGCTGTGCCGCAGGCGAGCGGGCAGGTGTCACCGAGAGGCGAGATGATCGGAATCAAACCTCGCCTGACGTCACCAAAGTGCCCCGTGTTCTCGCGGCCGCGCGATGGACCGTTGGCCCGGCCCAGCCAATTAAGGAAGATCTCCCTGAGCGTGAACCCGCGAATCAGCCAGGCCGCGAAGTCGCGATGGCTGGGAAACGTTACGTCACCCTCGCAAAGCTGGATCGTGGCGCCGACCGCGATCGCTTCCTGCCCGCGCCCCACGTAAACCCCGCCGACGATCTTGCCCTGGCGATAGAGCACTCGCTCGATGCGATGCTCGGCCTCGCGCGTGAGCTTGAGGCAATAGAGCATCCGCTCAAGGGTTGCCGCATCGAGAGAGATCGAGGATCGGACGATCGGGCCATCGGGTGATCGGGTCATTGCACCGACACTTCTGGCTGCGTTCCCGGTGCGACGTACTGATCGTCTCTCAATTCTCGGCATTTTCCGCCATCCAGAACTTGGGGCTGTTTACGTGAGCAACGTCCATGACCCGATCACTCAATGACCCGATCACCCGATGGCTCGATATCTCAGGCCCACACCGACCGGGCCGCTTCTTCGGGCGCCGGAAACGGGCTCGCCTCCGCGAACTCAACGTCTTCTCGAATGAGTTTCTCAAGCCGTGCCTCGATGGCAGCCTTCTCCTCGGCAGACATCAACTTCGTGGCGGTAAGGAACTTCTCGTAATTCAGAATCGGATCGCGCCCGCGCCATTTCTCCAGCATCTCCTTTGGGACGTAGCGGGCGTCGTCATGCTCGGCGTGGCCTTTCATGCGCATGGTCCTGGCCTCGATCAGGGTGGGGCCTTCGCCTTTGTAGGCGCGCTCAACGGCCTTGCGCGTCGCCTCATACACTGCGACAACATCGTTCCCGTCGACTGCGGCGCCGGCGATGCCGTAAGCCTGGGCGCGATCAACGATGTTGGTATTCGCCATCTGCCGCTCGATGGGCGTTGAGTACGCCCAGCCGTTGTTCTCGGCAATCACAATCAGCGGAAGCTTGAGGACGGCGGCGAAGTTCAAACCCTCGTGAAACGGCGTGGTGCTGGTGGCGCCGTCGCCGACGTAAGTGAGCCCCACGCGCTGCTCTTTGCGGATCTTGGCGGCGAGCCCGACTCCGGCCAGCAGAGGGACCAGTTCGCCCAGCATGCTGATGGGGGAAAGCACGCCTCGCTTGAGGTCACCGAAGTGGGTGTTGGCGTCCCGGCCGCCTGTGGGCCCGTCGCGACGGGCCATATATTGCATAAAGACGTCGCGCGGAGGGAAGCCCCGCACCAGCATGGCGCCGACATTGCGGATCATGCCGCCGAGAAAATCGCCGGGACCCAGGGCGTAAGCCGTGCCCACCGAGATCGCTTCCTGGCCCAGGCTCGAATAGACTCCGCCCACCACCTTGCCCTGCCTGTAGAGATTGGTGAGCTGCTCATCCACGCGTCGGTTCAGGCGCAGGTGGTAATACAGGTCGTGATGTTGAGAGCGGGTCAGTTTTGAGGCCATGGGCAGACGCTTGACGCTGCGGTTCTTCAACGGGCACCTGCGTTGTTTAGTCTATACACCGGCGGCCGCCCCGGAGAACTGCAGGCTGCGCCGTTCCATCTCCAGGCCGAAGACGCTGCCGAAATGCCGGATGACACGTTCTGCAGCATCGGCCATGTCCGCCTGACCGCCGAGCAGCCTCGCGAGCGAGGTCACGCCCTTGTTGCGCAGGCCGCAGGGCACAATCCAATCAAAGTAACGCAAATCGGTGTTCACGTTGAAGGCGAAACCGTGCGACGTGACCCAGCGCGATATGTGCACGCCCACAGCCACCAGCTTCTCGTTGCCGACCCAGACCCCCGCCGCGCCCGGTGCGCGTCCGGCTTCGATACCATAGTCCGCGGCCACCCGCACGAAGGCCTCCTCGAGCGAACGCATGAACCAGGCGATGTCGCGGCGGTGCCTGGCCAGGTCGAGGATCGGATAGCCGACCAGTTGCCCCGGCCCGTGATAGGTCACGTCGCCCCCGCGATCCGTCTCGAACACATCAGCGCCACGCGACTTCAGGAACGCCTGCGAAACCAGCACATTCCCGCGATCCGCGTTGCGCCCGAGCGTGTAGACGTGCGGATGCTCGAGCAGCAGGAGCGTATCCGGAATCGCTCCGGACTTGCGTGCCGCGACCCGGTCACGCTGCAGCGCGAGACCGGCGGCGTAATCAACCAGTCCGAGTTGTTCGACAGAGCAGATCATCAAAGTGGTCAGTTTTTCAGTGGCCCGTGACAACTGACGGCTGCAGTCAAATATGAATCGCCCAGTCGTGCGCGGCGTGGGCGGCTTCGAGCACTGCCTCCGTGAGCGTGGGATGCGGATGGATGGTGTGCGCGAGGTCCTCCGCCGTCGCCTCCAGGCGCAGCGCCAGCACCGCTTCGGCAATCATCTCCGTCACCCGCGGCCCGATCATGTGGACGCCCAGGATCTCGCCGTAGGTCTCATCGCTAACGATCTTCACGAATCCGGTGCGTACTCCCAAGATGTCGGCTTTGCTGTTGGCTGAGAACGGGAACTTGCCCACTTTCACCTTGAACCCCGCCTCGCGCGCCTGGCGCTCCGTCAGGCCCACGCTCGAAACCTCGGGCTCGCAATACGTGCAGTTGGGCACCTGCTGGTAATTAATGGGCTCAGCGGTTTGACCGGCCGCGTGGGTGGCCGCCACAATGCCCTCCGCGTGGCCGACATGAGCAAGCAGCGGGCTCGAGGCTACGATGTCGCCGATGGCATAAACGCCGGGCTCGGCCGTCTGCATGAAGGGGTCAACCTCCAGGAAGCCCCGCTGGGGCTGAATTCGCGTCTTTTCGAGACCGAGGTCCGAGGTATTCGGCGCGCGGCCGACCGCGACCAGCAGGGTCTCCGCCTCCAGCGCGACAGTCTTGCCGTCGGGCCCGGCAAGGGTGACGGACGCGGTCTTGCCGGAGGTCGCCGCACCTTGAACCCTGGCGCCTGTGTGGACGGCAATGCCCTGTTTGCGAAACGCCTTCTCGAGCTCGGCCGAAACCTCCTCGTCCTCGAGAGGCACGATGCGCGGTAACATTTCGATCAAGGTCACAACGGTCCCGAGCCTGCTTAAGATCGAAGCGAATTCCACTCCCACCGCGCCGGCGCCGATGATGGCCATCGACTTCGGTATCCTCGTCAAGCCCAGGACTTCCTTGTTGGTCAGGATCGTCTTTCCGTCCGGTTCGAGGCCCGGCAGCATTCTGGCCTCGGAGCCGGTGGCAAGCACGATGTTGCGCGCCCGCACCTCGCGGACATTGTTCTTGCTGTCGGTGACGATCACCCGTCCGCCGCCCCCGAGGCGTCCGTAGCCCGGGATCGTCTCCACCTTGTTCTTCTTGAGCAGGAATTCAACGCCCTTGGCGAGCTTGGTGACAATCTTGTTCTTACGCGCCTGGACCGCGTCCCAATCGAGCGCGAATTGCTTGCAATCGATCCCGAACTCGCGCGCATTCTTGAAGTAGTCGTAGACCTCAGCGTCGAACAGCAGGGCTTTGGTCGGGATACAGCCCCGGTGCAGGCAGGTACCTCCGAACTTGTCGTCCTTCTCGACGAGCGCGGTCTTCAGTCCCAGTTGCGCGGCGCGGATGGCTGCGACGTATCCCCCGGGACCGCTTCCGATGACCACGAAATCGTACTGAGGCGTTTCCGGCACAAAAATCCTCCCCTGGGCGCGTTGAAAATACGAATCGGGCGAAACGAACGCGGGCAACTCCGATACCCCATGCTATCACCGGGTGGAAAGCGGCGACAAGCGGAGGTCGCGGGACGACGCTCAGGCGAGACCGGTCTTGCGAGCGATGAAGATCAGCTCGCCGGGGTATTTGGATCCGTAAGGGCTCTTTTCGTAATCCGAAAAGAGGTCTTCGACGGCGAAGCCGCTTCGTGCCAGCAGGTGCTCTGCCTCGTAAGGGAAGAGATATCGCATCTTTGTACGGTGAATGCGCCTCTCCTGGCTCCCGTCCGGATTCGTCACAAGGTAGTGGAAGTCAATGTCGTGAACCTGCTTCAGCAGATCACGACCTACGATGCGGACGCGCCGGTGTGCTTGGCGGCCGTCGCCGAGGGTGAAATCAATCTCCTCCACGGATGCGGCCGGGGCAGTGAGGGGACCAGCGAGGCTGTCGATGGCCGGATTGAAGACGTCAAGGATCAATCTGCCGCCGGGGACCAGATGGCGGTGAATGGCGGCAAGGCAAGCGAGTTGATCTTCGACGGTCAGGAGGTGTTGAAAGGGCCGGAACGGGATCGTGACCAACTCAAACTGGCGGCGCAGGTCGAAGCCACGCATGTCGCCGCGCACCAAGGTCACGCGGCTTTGAACGTCCTCAGGTTCGCTCTCGAGCTTTTGGCGGCACACCGCCAGCATCGAGGACGACGCGTCCAGTCCGGCGATGCGGGCGCCGGCCCGGGCGGTGGGAATCAGGACGCGTCCCGTGCCGCAGCCGAGTTCGAGCACGGGACCCGCCGCGGCGCGCGCCGCCTCAACAAAGAAGGCGACATCCTGACGCGTCCGATACGGGCCCACGAAGTCATAGAACTCGGCGGCCGCAGCGTACTCGTCGTGACCTGCGCTCGATGGCATGCCTGAGACTAAAGGGCGTCGATGTGAACCGACCCGGCGCTCGAATGCACGCGGAGCAGGGCGCCGCCCGATCCGACGGTGCCCACGACATGGGAGCGGGCAATGGTGCCCGACACGGTCACCGGCAGGTCCGTCACCACGCTGCCGCCCGACGCCGACGCGTCAAGGTTGATATTCACGGACTTGTCGATGGCTACGGTAACCCCGCCGCCCGAAGTATCGAGATCACCGCCGCGCCCGTTACCGGGAGCAAAGCGGACCTCCACGGAGCCTCCGGAAGTCTGGGCGTCGACGCGCCCTCCGGCGTCGTCAATCCGGATGGAGCCGCCGGACGTGTGGGCCAGCAGGTCGCCTTTGATGCTGCGCAACTGGATGGAGCCACCGCTGGTCCGGGCTTCGAGCGAACCGGCAAGGTCCGACCCCGTGATGTTACCGCCGGACGTGTCCACGCGCGCGCTACCCTTGACCTCTTCCAGCTCGATGCTGCCGCCGGAGGTGTGCGCGCGCAGGTTCGCGCCGAGGTGGTCAGCATGAATGGAGCCGCCCGAAGTGTCGAGCTCCGTTTCGCGGTTGACCCTCGACACCTCGACGCTGCCGCCCCCGGTCTTCAATTCCACCGAAGTCTCTTCCGGCACCGTCACGACAAAGTGAAGATTTGGACCGTTGTGGCCCCAACTGAAACCCAGGGGATGGCGGCGCCGCACCGTGATCCGGACCTCGCTCGCGCTCTCCTCGAAGTGAAAGTCGAACAACTGTTCGACGTCGTCGCGCCGGGAGGTAATGATGACATGGGCTCCAGCTTCCGGATCGCCGGTCAACTTAACCTCGCCCTCGCTCGAGTCGAGCACAAAGTGGCCGCCCGGCGCCAGCTTGAACTGCTTCTCGCTACGATAATCCGCGCGCATCACCGCCGGCACGGCAAGGGTGAATAGCAGAGCGCTTAGAATGAGCCCGATCTTCGCCTTCCTTGGCATCGCTCGAGTCCTCGGTTCTTGGAATTCGGTTCCCAACAGACGATACGCAGTTCGCAGCACGCTGGTTCCGCGATTCTGGGTTGCGAGCCGAATCCGGCTGGCGCTACTGAGGGTCGCTGTAAATAAACACCCCGCCCATCCGGACCTGAACACCCACTTCCTGCTTCCCCTGCGGATTCCAGAAGGCGACCTTTTGCTGCACTCCGGCGCCGTCCTGCTGGGTGCCGTGCAAATCGCTCTGGACGTAACCGAGCCACGTGTGGGCATACAGGTAGCGCAGCGCCCAGACGGAGGGAACGTCAACCTCTACGTCGCCGTAGTTCACGCGCAGGCGTTCGTTGGCCGCAACGCCTGCCACGCGCACGTCACCGTCGACGCATCGCAGCTCGAGGCTGGCGTCATAGGGCATCTTAATGTCGAAGTTGACGGTGAGCCTGGACTCGCCGCGGAAAGGACGCCAGAACCTGCGGGAAGGATAGACGGTGGACAGGCGCACGAGCTTGTCCTGTCCCTGGAGGACCACTTTGATCCGCTCGAACATGGGGTTGGCACCGGCCTGATTCCCCGCGCGCACAAGCTTCTCGGCTTCAACCTCCACGCGAGGCTCATCCCAACCCGTCACGTGGATGTCGCCCACGCGCGTGTCAATCTCCAGCGTCCCGCCGGAGAAGAGCCGGGCGGATTGATGGGACTTTTGTGTAAATTCGTCGGCTCGGAGCCCGGACGCCGGAAACATCAAGATCAGTAGCCCAAGGATCACGAGGGCGGCTCCCGAGAAGGGAAGCGCAGTCCGCCCTCGATACCATCCGAGCGTGACCCTCAAGCCGCGCATATTCGCACCGTACGATCTCACCCGGCCTGTGCCGCCCAGCAGACACTGCGACGCTCAGCGCAGATCCGCCGGGACGACCCCGGGCGGGCCCGCCGGTAGGGAGCAGTTATTTCGGCTTGGCGGCCGTCTTGGCCGCGGGCGCCACCGCGGTGTTTCGATCCGTATTGAGCTCCTCAAACGCCATCTGAATCTCGGCCTGCGCGTGGTCGATGTTCTCGCCCTTGACGCCGGATCCGTCGATCGCCTTCTTGGCGGCGTCCAAATGCCCTTGGACCGCGTTGAAGATGGCATCCCGCGCCCTGCCCTTGTCGTATCCGGGAGTCCATCTCATAACAGGGAGGTTACCGGGATCGATGAGGTGCAGGTCATTCACGGCCGCTTTCAGATGGCCTTCCAGCTTGGAGGTGTCGCCCTTGACGTCCGGCGACGCAACCACAAGATCGTTCGTCGCCTGCTTGAGGTTGTTCCACGCCAACTCGACGCTATGGAACTGTTCCCTGGTAAGCTTGCCCTCCTGCGCCGCAGCGTTCGATCCGCCGGAAAGAATTGTGACCAGCATAACGCCGATCACGGCCACACCCGCGATAATTGATCTTTTCATCAGACTAGGACCTCCTGAGGTTTGTCGATCATCCGCCGACATCGGTGGTTTCTTGGCTCCCCCCCTGCAGCAGTATACACCAACCCCCAGGGGCCATGCTGAGCTCAGGTAGGCGTTTGCCGGCGCGCGACGGGTCCTCATTTTGCGGCGTGCCGGGCCTTGAGCTCGGCCAGAAGACGATTGATCCGATCCTCCCGATCGAGGCCCTGCAGGCGCTCCTCCAGATTGTCGGAAGCCATCTCGGCGCGGGCTTCGCTCACCGCCTCGCCTTCGAGAACCCGGTGCTGCAAGCGCTCGAACGCGGCCGCATTCGAGCCGTTGCCCATGGCGATTCGGGCCTGGCTTGCTTTGAGGGAAGCCCGCGAGCGGCGATGCTGGGCAATCAGCACATCGCTCTTGGCGCGCGCCTCCGCCAGCTTCTGCTCAAGCTTGCTCAAGGCCGCCTTCAGGTTTTCCACTTGCACCCGCTGGTCAGCGACTTGCTCCTCGAAACCCGCCGCCAGATGGACGTAGCCCTGGTGACGCTCGAGCGCCGCCCGGGCCAGGTCGTCCTGCCCCTTCTCGACGCCGAGTTCGGCTTTGTGCATCCATTCCGCCGCCTTCTCAGCACTCTCGCGCTGTTTCTTTTCCAGCATGTGCTGGTCGGCGATGGACACAGCCACCTGCGTCTTCACCTGCATGAGCTGATTTTCCATGTCGAGGATCAACTGCTTCATCATCTTCTCGGGCTCCTCGGCCTTGTCGATCAGGTCATTGAGATTGGCCCGGATCAGTGTCCGGACACGTTCGAGTAGTGCCATGTTCGTGCTCCTTTCTCTCGATCAGTACCCATTCAAAGCCTGCGAAACGGTCTGCCCATGATTCAAGATTCCACGAGATTTCTCACGGGGGCACCGCGTCCAGTGTGACGATCCCACCATCGTCCCAGCCCGCGTAATACATTTCAATGGCCAGCCCGGAGCCGAGATCACCGGCCACGCGCCTTGCAGTTCTCAGGTCCGCCTCCTGCCTTTGGCGGACCGGAAGTTGAGCCGGTTGTGATTCCTCCAGCCATCGGTACCACCCACAGTCCTGGTGGGCGATCAGGACGAGGCGCTTCAGCGAATGCAGCCGGACGAGGAGGCGAGCCCACTTTCGGCTCGCCCATGAGAACTTGGGCAGCGTCCCAAGCTCCACCAGGCACTGCGGGCCCCCGGGCACAACCAGGGCATCGTAGCTGGCTTGAAGCTTGAGACCTTCGTCGAGGAACTCCCGCAATCCCGCCTGAAATCGGTAGTCGCTGCAATGAATCGCCAGCACATCGGTTTCCACGCGCTGGATTTCGGAGCGGCATCGGTACGTCACGTCGTCACCTCCCTTGCGGATCCGCCGAACGTCTCTAGCTCCCCTCGGTCTTCGCGGACTTGTCGCCGATCGGCCGCACCTTCGACAACAGGTCGGAAAGCCGCATGCCCGAGAGCGCTTCGAACAGCGCCGGCACCTGCGCGGCCATCTTGGCCATGTCGCCCGTGATCTTGTTCATCCCGGAAGCGTCGCCATTCCCCGTGGACACGATGGTGATTTTGTCCACGTTGGCCAGCGGCGCGGCCATGGCCCTCACCACCTCCGGCAGGCTCGAGATCAGCTTGTCAACTACCGCAGCCTGGTTATATTCCTGGTAGGCAGCGGCCTTCACGTTCATGGCGCGGGCTTCGGCGTCGCCCTTCTTGAAGATGATCTCCGCCTCGGCCTCGCCCTGGGCGCGGATGGACGATGCGTGGCCTTCCGCCTCGACCGTCAGACGCTGCTTCTCGGCGTTGGCCAGTGTCTCGATACGCTGGCGCTCGACCTCCGCCTGCTTCAGCACGGTGGCAATCAGTTCCTTCTCCCGGCGCAGGATTTCCGCCTCCTGCACCTTGATCTGCGCCTCCTTCTCGGCCTGCTGGACCCTCACCGCCTCCGCCACCACCTGCTGCTGCATAACGTTGGTCTCGATCTCGTAGGCCTTGTCCGCCATGGCCTGTTGCTTCTTGGTAACTTCCAGATACTGCGCCTTCTTCACGTCAAGATCGCGCTGGGACTCGGCCTGCTTGGCCAGCGAAAGAGTCTCGGCGAGCACCCGCTCCTGGTCGGCCTGCGCCTTGGCAGTGGCGGCGTCGCGTTGCGCCTGCGAGCGCCGGATGAGCGTGTCGCGGTCGGCCTCGGCCGCCGCCACGTCAGCGTCCCGCTTGATGCGCGCCACGTCCGGCTTGCCCATGTTGGTGATGTACTCGTTCTTGTCGCGAACCTCTTTGATGGTGAAGGAAATCACCTCGAGACCCATCTTGTTCATATCGTCGGCGCAGGTGGAACGCATGCGATCGGATACCATCTCGGGCTGCTTAACGATCTCTTCCACCGTCAATTGACCGATGATGCCGCGCAGATGGCCTTCCATCACCAGGCGGATCAGGCCTTCGCGTTCCTGGGGGGCCTTGGTCAGAAACTGCTCGGCGGCCGTCTGGATCGACTCCGGATCCGATTTCACCTTGATCTGGGCCACGGCCTCCACCGTCACCGCCACGCCTTGCTTGGTATACAAATCCTGCTGCGGCGCCACGTCGAACGACATCAGCTCCAGGGAAAGATCCCGGCAGGTTTGCAACATCGGAAAGATCAGAGCTCCCCCGCCCTTGACGATCTTTGTCCCGCCGAGTCCATACACCACAAGGGCCTGGTGCGGCCCGACTTTGCGATAGAGACTGGACACGTACATCATCACGATGATGAATGCCAGAATGCCCAGCCCCAATACAACCCAGAACGTTTGCGTGTTCATTCGTAAACCCCTCCTTGTTCCGTTGCGGTCCGCTTCATTACAAGGCCGCGCGAAGGCACAACTCGCCGGCCACCATCATCAACAGACCCAGCTCAAACAGCACCAGGCCCATCCAAAACCAGGTGTCCCGCAGCATCTTTCCTCCTTGCCCTGCTCTCCGCTTACTGCGCGATCTCATCCCAGGGCCGCACGTAAGCGATGCCGCGCTCGTAGCGCGTAATCGCCACCTCGACCCCTTTGGCGATCGCCTTCCCATCCTCGCTGCGCGCTCCCGAGACTCTGCGCGTCCCGGCCTGCGAGAAGATGATCTCGCCGGTGCCGCCCTCGCGAATCCCGCTCGAGACCCGGCCGAGGGTCCCGACCAAGTCGTAGTCCTCCGCCTTCAGGTACGTCTCGTGAGCCATCAGAACCTTGGCCAGAAACCAGAACACGATCCCCGCACCCGTGAGGCCGGCGGCCGTGGCCGCGAGCAGCGCCAGCGCGAACCAAAGGTGCGAGTACTCCGTGAGCAGATAGCCGGTCCCGCCGAACCAGGCCAGGAACGCCACCAGCGAAAAAAAATTGAGGAACGATACCTGGCCAGCACCCGTGCCGTGGCCGCCACCGGCGTGGCCGGTAGGGGGCAGGTGCCAATGCAGGTGCAGCTTCCCGGCGCCTCCAAACAGCAAGAGGCAACTGAAGGCAATCCCAACCACGAAACAGATCATGTAGAAGGTGGCCCAAGTCATGGGTGCGACCTCCGGGCCGGCTTCGCGCTCTTGACCGGCCCTTCCTCAGCGTCCTGGCCGGACCGGGCGCCGGACGGCGCCAACACCTCAAGCAGCCGCTCTGCCAGGCCGGGCGCATCCAGAATCGCTTTCATCAGCATCAGGCAACGCCGCGTGTCATGCCGCAAGGCAAGCCTCAACAGGGCCTGGCTTACCTCATGATCGCGGCGAAAACGTTCCGAGCCCTCGATCAGCCAGAGGTCCAGCCGATCCTCACTCGCCGCCAGGTGCGAGATGAGTTCCGTCTGGTAGCCCTCAGGGTCATCGACCAGATACCCGGGATGCACCTTGAAGAAACGAGCGAGCAGCAGCCGCGAGGAGTTGGTCAGGTGCGGCCGCACCCCGTTCTCGATCTGCGAGATGTAAGACTGGCTGATGGTCTTGCGCAGATCCTTCCGGATGGCGCGGACCAACTCCTGCTGCGTCATCTCCCGGCCGAGGCCCCGCACGGTTCCCTCGACCGAGCGCAGGTAGCGGATTTTCTCGCCCAATTTCATTGACTTATGTTAATCGCAAATTGCAATCACAATATAGCGATTTGCAATTGCGCGTGTCAAGCGAAATAATAGGCGTGTTTTCTGAGGGTTACAGGAACGTCTTCAGCGGCGGGGGCGAAGCTTGCGGCGAACGTCAGGCCAGAACTCTTTGAATTCCTGCCAGACAATGTCGGAGGCGAGCGCAGTGGACCCGCGCCAGAGAGCGTCGTGGGTGTTGGAATACCGCGCGGGATACCAGGCGTTCGACACGAACCCGGCCGTGTACACGCCCACCAGGCGCGAATAAGCCGGCATCAGCCCGCCCGATGAGCTGCGCGAGACGACGGCCTCGCGCGCTGCGTACAGCCCGCGTTTCCAGACTCCGTGCTGGCCGGTCGGGTAATGCCGCGGATCTTCGTGCGCGGCGAACGCGACACCAAGGCCGATGGTATTGGCGATGACCTGCCGGCTGTAGCCCGAGAGCACCCGCCGGCCGTAGCCTGCAGGTCCCGGCCCCCATTCCGGCGGATTGACCGTCGTCCATTGGGTCACAGCGGCACCCGCGAGCGGGCCCGTAAAGGCAAAAGGAACGAAGGTCGTCTGTTCGTAAAATCGAAGGCGATCTTTGATTGTGAATGGCGGGACTTTTTTGGAGTCTTCGGTGACCGGCGCGGCGGTAGGATCACGATCGGCAAGGCCCTGTTGCTGCGTGGCTAAGCCCTGCTCCTGCGCCGCCAGGGTGAACGGAGCCCTTATACCGGACATCAACCCGAGAGACAGGACCAGCAGCTTGCATACCAGCCCGGATTCTGTGAGAGAACGCGCTTTCCCGAGCAGCCTGCGCGGAATCTTACCCGAGAAGCGGAAATAAACAGCCAACGCGGCCTCCACCCCCCGGAGAACGTTCGACGTTCAGTTAGATGATTTTCAGCTCCCTCGCGACTGCGCTCATCACGTCGAGCGCCTTGCTGAGCTCGGCCTCCGTATGAGTAGCGGTGACGATGGTCCGGATTCGGGCCTTGTCCCTGGCCACGGTGGGAAAACCGATCCCTGGAGCGAACACGCCGTTCTGGAACAGCCGGCGGGAGAACTCGTGCGCTTGAGCGGCGTCGCCTACCATGACCGGAGTGATCGGAGTCTCGCTCGCGCCGGTGTTGAATCCGAGCCTCTGCAGGCCCGATTTGAAAAAGCGCGTGTTCGACCACAGACGGTCGATTAGTTGCGGTTCCTCGTCCAGCACCTCGAAGGCCGCGATGCAACTGGCCGCGACCGATGGCGGGTGCGAGGTGGAGAAGAGGAAGGGGCGCGCGCGGTGATACAAGAAATCGATGGTGTCGCGCGTGGCGCACACGTAGCCCCCGAGCGCTCCGATGGCTTTGGAGAGCGTCCCCACCTGAATGTCGACGCGCCCGTGAAGCTGGAAATGGTCAACGGTGCCGCGGCCATTGCGCCCGAGCACGCCGGAGGAATGCGCGTCGTCAATCATCATGATGCAGCCGTACTTTTCCGCCAGTTCCACCAGCGCCGGGAGCGGCGCGATGTCGCCATCCATGGAGAAGACGCCGTCGGTGACGAGCAGCTTGTGGCCTTTGTGGCTCGCGAGGCCCTTCAGGACGTCTTCGCAGGCGTTCACGTCCTTGTGCGGAAATACCTTGATCTCGGCGCGCGACAGCCGGCAGCCATCGATGATCGAGGCGTGGTTGAGGGCGTCGGAAATAATCACGTCCTCCTTGCCCAGAATGGCGGAGACTGTTCCCGCATTGGCCGTGAAGCCGGACTGGAAAACCACGGACGCTTCCACGTGCTTGAACCGGGCGATCTGCTCCTCGAGCTCCATGTGGATGCTCATGGTGCCGGCGATCGTGCGCACGGCGCCCGAGCCTACGCCGTACTTCTCAGTGGCCGCAATGGCCCGCTCCCGAAGCTTGGGGTGCGTGGTCAGTCCCAGGTAGTTGTTCGAGGAAAGATTGATGACCTCACGGCCGTCGAACCGGCTCACCGGCAACTGCTCGGTTTCGAGGATGCGCAGACGCTGGTAAAGGTGCTGCTCCCGGAGGCTATCCAGCTCGTCAGTGAGATATTGCAGTTGAGGTTTGGGCACTGGTCGGTGGCTCCGCCTTTCTCTCTACAACTTCTGCCCGTCGGGGTACAGCAGAATCTTCGATGCATTTCCAGACAGCAGCAGTTGGATTCCCTTGTCGAAATCGGCCAGCGGCATGCGGTCCGTGATGAGCGGATCGAGTTTCAGCGCGCCTGATTTCAGCAGCGCCTGCATCTTGTACCAGGTGTCAAACACGCGCCGGCCGTTGATGCCCTGCACCACCGCGCCCTTGAAGATCACGTCGTTGGCGAGGTCGATTTCGAGCGGCTTGGCGGGGATGCCGAGCAGCGAGATGCGCCCGCCGCGCCGCAGCATCTGAAAGCCCTGGCGCAAGGCATCGGGGTGGCCCGACATCTCGAGTACCACGTCTGCGCCCACGCCTCCGGTGCGCCGCAGCACTTCGGCGGCCACGTCGACAGCACCCGGATCAAGCACGGCATCGGCGCCCATCTTCACGGCCAGTTGCTGGCGGTAAGGGTGGGGTTCGGTCACGAAGACCGGGCCCGCCCCGCAGGCCTTGGCGACCGCGATGGAGAACAGGCCGATGGGCCCGGCGCCGGTGATGGCGACGCTCATACCCGCCACCTCGCCCGCCAGCACCGTGTGAACGGCGTTGCCGAGGGGATCGAGGATGGCGGCGTACTCGACGGGAATTGCGGGGTCAATCTTCCAGACGTTCGAGGCCGGGATTTTCACGTACTCGGCGAAACAGCCGTCGGCGTCAATGCCAATAATGCGGACGTCCTGGCAGATGTGGCTCTGGCCCGTCAGGCACTGGTAACAGTGCCCGCAGGCCACGTGCATCTCCGCCGAGACGAATTCGCCCGGCTTGAAATTGGCGACTTCGTCGCCCACGCTCTCCACGTGTCCACAGAACTCGTGCCCGAAGACGAGGGGAGGACGCAGGCGGCGTTGCGCCCACCGGTCCCAACTGTAGATGTGCAGGTCGGTGCCGCAGATGGAAGCGGCGCGCACGCGGATCAGAACGTCGCGCGCTCCGATCTCCGGCACCGGAACCTGGCGGACCTCCGCTCCGGGCGCGGGCGCCGGCTTCACGACAGCTTGCATGGTGGCTGAGGGCATGGTGGTCTCGTTGAACAGGAATTATAGCGGCGCGCCGGTTGGGGCGGAAGGAAAAACGCATCCAGGCAGTTGATTCAATTTTCCGTCAGGGATTACTCCCGGTCTTCGGCCACGGTGGTCTTTGCCCTTTGGGCCTATTGGACCCGACGGCGGACTCTTTCGAGGGCGTCGCGCGCCGCCGTGTAATCCGGGCACATCTTCAGGGCCTGCTCGAAGTGCTCGCGCGCCTTCCCATAAATCTCCTGAGCCATGTAAACGCGGCCCAGATTGTAGTGGGGGTAGTGGTAAGACTCGTAGCGCTTCGACTGCAGGGCGCGTTCCAGCCAGGGCAGGGCGGCATCATACTGGCCCGCCTCCAGCAGGTAAGCCCCGATATCGTTGTACGGGTTCCCGAACTCCGGGTCGATCCGGATCGCCTTCTTGCACTCGGCGATGGCCTCGTCGAACTTGCCCTGAAAATGATAGGTCCAGCCCAGAAAGGTGTAGGCCTCGGCGGTGGGGTGAAGGTCGAGCGAGCGCTTATACAGCTCGACGGCCATTTCAAAGTCGCCGCCCATCTGGTATTGGTACGCTTCCTTGAGCAAATCCCAAGCTGCTTGAACGCACTCCCCTGTCATCACGCTCCTCTGTGTTACTGGTACGTTACACACCCGCTGCAACGCCTGTCAATCGTATCGATTCACGTAACATTTAGAGCGATATACGGTGCATCGCGCTCAGGCCCTGGCCACCGCCAGTTCCGATGGCGCAACGGCTGGCGGACGAAGGCCCGCCTTGGCAAGCAGCCAGTAAGCCACGAACCCGACCACGAAGGAGAATACGGGCGACGGACTGTCGGCGTGCACCCACGCCGCCGGTATGCCGGGAATGATGCTGGGCGCGCCCACGAGGAAACCCAGCGCCCAGGCGATGTAGCCCGCCCAATTAATGCCTTGACGCGGCCCGGACCACCGGCCGCCTTCCAGCAGATACTCCGCCGCCATGGCGCCGCAAATGGGTCCGAAGGATGCGCCCACAATGGTGAAGAATCCGATCAGATTCTGGGCCGCGCCGGTAACGGCGAGCAGCATCCCGATGGTCACCGCGATCACCGTGGAAACGGCGCGCGGCACCTGGGGCAGCATGGTGCCGAAACTGTTGGCGGCGATGAAAGTGCAAAAGCACGTGGGCGCGAGTGAGGCGGCCGCGAATAAGAAGAAGACCAATGGCGCCAGCGCCCCGACCGAATTGACGGCGGCCGTGAAATCGTAGGCCGGCGGGATGCCCACGTAGGACATGTTACCTACGTTCCCGGCCACCGCCAGCACCGGCAAGCCTCCGGCGACCAGGATGGCAAGCGCGATGCCCGCAAGGCCTCCAAGGGTCACGTCGCGCCGATCGCGGTTATTCATGCCGAAGTCCGCGCCGGCGGCGCCCGCGGTGGCAAAGAAGCCGGTCACAATGGCGATCATGGTGAGAAAGCCGCCCAGGTTGCTCGGCGCATCGGGATTCGAGTAGCGGTGCAGCCCGCGAAGGTTCGCGCCGAACACGATGATGATCATGCCGAGCGGCACCCAGTTCAGAACCTGCGCCATTCTGGCCACGTACGCGATGCCCTTGATCGCCACCCAGGCCAGGCCGTAGGCCCACACCACCGCGATGGCGGTGAAGAGGGTCTTTGAGCTCGCGTGCAGGCCCTGCATGATGTAAAAGGTGGCGAAATAGGTGGCGACCGCGAACCAGCCGATCTGCAACACACCCATCAGCAGCCCCGGCATCAGGTAACCGCCAGTGGTTCCGAATGTCGAGGTGCCGACGATGTAAAGCGGCCGCCCGGTCTGCATGCCGAGCATGGCGGGCGCGTAGTAATAGAGCCCGAAGCAGAGCAAGCCGGCCACCAGGAGGCCGAGCAGGCAGACCGTGATCGAGGCCTGCGTCAACGTCTGCGCGGCCAGGGTGAGATAGAACGGGAACCACAAAAAGATGCCCGCGTAAGAGGGCGCGGTGTTCTTGTACCACGGCGCGCGCGCGCCCGCGGGGTTCGGAACCGACGCCTTCACATACGACGGCAGGGATGTCGCCATGCGGCCTCCTCCGAGCGGGCAAGCATATTCACTGCATCACCGGAATGCAAGAAGAAAGAGTGGAACGATGAACGATGAATGATGAATAATGAACGACGTACTGGCCCGTCGTCCGCGGCCGGTTGTTTTCGCTCTTTCAACTCTGGCCTTTCCATTTCTCCCTCGTTCTCGTTCCCTGCCCTTCGTCATTCATCGTTCATTATTCATTGTTCATCATTCATCATTGCTGTCCGGTTCCTCGGTCGCGATGGCTTCATCAAACACGCTGTAGCCCTCGTTGGGAGGGAACAAACGCGACAGCAGAGCCAGCCGCGGGCGGAGCTGGCTGAGCGGAAGGTGCTCCGGCCCCACGCGTATCTGGACGTCGTGCCAGAGGCCGTGCATATACTCGGCCACGGTCTCCACCAGTGAGACATCGCTATAGGCTTCGAATTCCTGGTTGCGGCGGCGTCCGCTGCGGCTGAGGAACGCCTGTTTGGCGCGGGCGGCTTCCTCGTCAATCTCACCGGTGACGCCCTGCCGCAGCTCGTCCTGCAGCAAGCGCTGGAATTGGGCCGCCTCGTCTTCGGTGATGCGCGGGCGCAACAGCTCCGCCACGCACGCCAGCAGCTCAAAACCGGTGTCATGCGCGTCGAGCTCGCGGCAGGCCAGCACCACGCGCGTCGAACCTTCCAGATCCACCCACACCGACGTATGCGCCTCGCCCTCGGGCTTGACGAAGCTGACGAAGTCGCCCTCCTTGGTGCAGGAGATATAGGGGACGAGCAGCAGCCGCACAGGACCGATGCGATCGGCGATAGCGTCCGGCACCGCCTGCGCCGGCTCGCGCACCATGTTCCGCTCCTCGGCGGGGCTCAGCAGGATGGCGGAATGCAGCTCCCATTGATGGGCCAGGCGCGAGATCGGCGAGCGCTCAGCGCGCACGTATTCAGGAACAGAGATTAATTGAACGGCCGGTAGTGGCAATCTGGGTTCCTCTTTCCTGGTCAAATCGCTCACGTCGCCATTGTCGAAGAATTACCGGTCCCTGTCCAGCGGCAGGCGGCGGTTCACGGTCGGCGGTGGGCAGTTGGCAGTCGGCGGTCGGCCCGGACTGCAATCGATTGCGGACTGGTCCGTCGTTGTAAGTCGTCCGTCGTTCGTAGTTCTTGGTTCGTGGTCATTGGGCGGGGCCTCAGCTTTCAGCTGTCGGTTCTCAGGTGTCAGTTTTTTCCGTTGGCCATACCCATCTGCGCTCCCGCGCTGTTCAGTCCTCAGTGGCAGTGGCATTTGGTCTTTGCCATTTCGCCTTTCTAACATTTGCGTTTTGCCACTTGCAATTGTCCATTTGCAATCTGGAATCTGCCATTGGGAGGCGCTTTGTCATGGTCTTTGGTCGGTTGTCAGTCGTCAGTTGTCGGTTGTCGGTGAACGGTTCGCCGATCGGCAACCGGTAATCGGCAACTAACCGTCGCACAGGCGAATTGGACGGTGGGCCAGGATGGGAAAGGAAAAGTGAGAAAGCTTATCTTTGAGGGGTAAGTCTAAGGAACACTATGAGATCAAATCTTGGCAAAGAAGGCGGCAAAGTAGAAGACTGCGTGCTAAGCAGGGCTGGTATATACGCAGCTTTGTTTGTGGGTAGTTCGAGCTCCTGGCGGGTGGCAGTGCCGCCTCCGGCAGAATCCTTGGCGGTCGAGAGTGGCGAGCAATCGACAAAAGGAACGGCCCCAGGGTTCCAGAGGGGCCGTTCTGTAGTCACCGACTGAATGGCGCGTTTATGCTGTGACGCGGCGCTTCAGAAAGACAAAGAGCCCCACCAGGCCAGAACCCAGCAGCAGCAAAGCTGATGGCTCAGGGACGGTCGACTGCTGAAGGGTGATGTCCGCCGAGGTGATACCCAAGTTCTTGCCGTTACTGTTCTCGAACCACGCCTTGATGGCGGCGTCGTCCGTTCCAGTAGGCAGGTTGGCGTCCGCTATGGTCCAAACGAACTCAAGCGGCGTGGAGCTTCCCACCTCGTTGAACGCGCCTTGACTCATCGCGTCATTACAAAAGAAAGACGCTCCCTGCCCGTCGCACCCGCTGGAATTGAGGCCGCCGGCTATGACTGCCGACCAGTCCGCCGTGCCGCCTGGAGCGCTAGTCAAAGTGGCATTGCTCCAGCCGGGAATGTTGGGAGATACGGCCATCAAGAAGCCGGAGTCAGTCCCGTCAACAAAGGTGGAGGAATTGATGGTGAAAGTGATAGTGTAGTTGTCAGTTCCCTGCTGCGTGCTGGTCTGACTGTAATTGAGGGTATAAACGTTTCCCAGGCAGTTGCCAGACCCGCAGTTGGGCCCAATCGAATCACCGAAAGCAGCGGATGCTCCCAGCGCCGCGAGGGCCACTGTGATGCAACACGCCAAAGTTAGTATAGGTTTGCGCATGCGTAACATCTCCGTTCTTAGTCTCTGCCAGTTGTTTCCTCTGGAAACAAGCCTAGGTTGCAAGCAGGCCTGGTTGGAGTCAAACCTAGTTTGCGGCGCGTTACTGGCCGCCGTCAAGGCTCAAGGGAGCCATTAACAACTTCTGCTAGTTACACTTAGTTAGCACAGGTAAATTCTGATTCCGATCAAACGTCGTCCATCCTGAGTCCTGTGCAGAATACGGCGCCTTCCCATCTCTCGCAGAGATCCGAGCCGTTTCTATTACTCATCAGATAACATGCCGCGGTAGACAGGCGGAGGAGCCGATGTAGCAGGGAGCTTGGGGGAAGGGTAGCTCCCCAATACTTCAGATGGGTTCGAGGGTAGAATCGCTTTGCCGCCCCATTCATCGGCACGATGGGGTAGGGGCGACCCGGCGGGGTCGCCCCTACGCGGCATTCAGAACCGTCGGTTCTCCGGCTCTGTCGCTATGGACGATTGCCGGTTTCGAACAAAAGCGGCCGTTCGTGGATCGTCACTGAACTGCCGGGGGAAAACGTGACCGGCCCCCCGCCCTCTACGTCCTCGTATTGGACATACTTGGTTGCCGGGACGTATGTGGTGTCGGTTTCGTTGCCGTTCCATACGACCAGTCCCGAGTTGCCGTTCGAAAAGGTCAGCGAACAGCTCCAGACGTTGCTCGAATCGGGAGAGCAAGCGCCGTTGGTAGTGGAACCACTCAGCCAGTTGTACGCGTTCTGGTAAGCGGTCGCGGCCTCGGTCGTTTGGCCCGTGTAGGCGTCGAAAATCGTTCCCCACGCCGTCGGGTCGGTAGGAGAGCCACCCCATCCAAACCAGCAGGCGGTAACAATACCCTCGCTCGCCTGGATGATGTACCAACGCGAGATGTAGGCGACCTGGTCAGTCAGGTCCGGCAGATCCTGATTCTGCTGCCAGCCGCCCTCCGTGTCGTACAGCGGCAGGCTGCCCACTCCGGCCGCTTCCGCAGCCTGCCGGACGGCTTGAATCTGATTGATTAACGGAGCCCCGGCGCAGTCGAGCGCGTTGTTGTCGCAGCTCGTTCCCGACATGCACACGGCGCCGGGCGGAACGCCATCTGCGCAGTGGTACCCGTGCCAGGAGATTCCGTCGGAATAGGAGGTCCCACCGCTCTGCAAGTAACTTTGTATGAAGCTCGAGAAGCTCGACGCGATATTCGGGGAGGGGCTAAGCACTTTGGCGTTGGGATCGATGCCCTTGATGGTCTTGTAAGCGTTTTCACCGAGACTGACGAATTGGGCCGTGGTGCCATTCCACGAGCCTGACCGGTTACCCTCGTTCCAGAGCTCGTATTCGGTGATCTGCCCCTTGTACCGGCTTGCGAGCGCGGTGACAAAGTTGGTAAAGGCCGGGGAGCCGGACGACGTCAAGTCCGAAGGCGGTCCCGCGCAGCCGGTCTGGGCGCAAGGCGCATTGTTCGCATTGTAGAAGCTGGGGACGCCGTAGAAAGTGTAAATAATTTCGTGGGCGCCGTTGGCCTCCGCCATGTGGACCACGTTGTCGAGATTCGTCCAGTCGAAGTTGCCCGGACTCTTCTCGATGGCGGACCACTGAGTGCCATTGACCTTGGCGAGCGTACCGACGCTGACGGTCGGCCACATGTCGGCATACGGCGCGCCAACCTCGTAAAACGCCGCGGTCATGCCAAAGTATGGACTTGAGACACTGCCCGACGGGGTCGGAGGCGTCGGGCCCGTGCTCGAAACGCTCGGAGCCGGGGACGACCCGCCACCGCAGCCGGTCATCACAAGCAGGATCGACAAACCAAATAGAATCAATAATATCCGTATCGCCGGAGGAAGTATCCTTTCCCGCAACATACCTCTGCGCTCCTTCCTCAGCAAGCCTGAAGAAACCTCTTCGGTCGCTGGTCTATGACGTTGTCTTAGATGAACGTATTGGTCTAACGGGATGCCGGGATATCAAACTCAACGCCGCGCTGGTCATTGAGCTTCTTGGTTCCGTCAAGATCGAGATCCGCAAAAGCGACCTTGCGGGTGATCTGGTCACCAAAGACCCAGACGGTTTGGCCGTAAATGGCGTAGTTCTGCACTTCCATCTTATGCCCGTCGCGGTAAACGAGCACCGTGGGGAGCAACGGCTCGGCTGGCGCGGCGCCGGGAGGGGCGCCTCCGTCGTAGGCCTGGCCTTGCTGCAACTGCGCAACCTCGTCGCCCAACTGCTGCACCTGACCGGCAAGTTCGTCCTCGGGCGGATAATAGCCCTGGGGACCCTCAGCGTCAGCCTCCGCACCAGCCTGGTCTGACTGGTAATCCGACGGGAAACCGACGTAGGAGAGCGACGACGGGATGTAGTACCCGTAGCCGTAAGGAGAGCCGTAACCGTAGTAGGGGTAGTACCCGTAGCGTCTGCCGCCGGGGAAGAACCCGCCACCTACAGGCCTCCGCCGGACGACGGACCCCGGACGTGCGCCAGTGAACCGGGCAGAACTCGGGCCGGGACGGAAGACCGGGCTTGGGCTCGAATGAAAGACTGGAGCAGGGCTGGAACGGAAGCTCGAGAAGCCTCGCGAGAATCCGCCCGAATGCGAGCCCCCGGAAGAGTGCCCGCCACCGCCACGTTGCGCCCAGAGACCCGCTGGAGAAGCGAGAGCCGCTACCGATATTGCGAGGGCAACAAGCCGCCTCATGCCCATAGTGTACTCCACTTCTTCGACGCGAAAGCAAGAAATAAGTTAGCGCTACCGGAATGGCAGGCGGGGTCCTGATCGACCGCGGATGACGCGGGTGCGGGCACAACCGGCAAGCGGCCACGAAAAGGGACAACCGGCGACGGACAATGGGTGAACGGCCACTGGCAACGGACAAACGGCCATAATTTTTGCATCTCGTTTACATCGTTCTGACAACCGAAGAGTTGCCGCGGCTTGATACTGGGCCTGGTTCGAGGCCCGGCCGTTGCAGCGAGCACACGCCGAGGCATTCCTCGTTCCTCCCACCCTCGTGACTCGGGCCCATCGCCGGGCCCGGGTCACCCTCCCTGAGAGCGTAGGCAGTCGGCAGTAGGCAGTCGGCAGTGGGCAGTTCGGCGGTCCGCCGTACGCAGTCGGCAGTTGACGCTCGGCCGGGCAAATTTCAAATGGCCGGAGTGAACAATGGCGCCCGCCGACCGTGGACCCTCAACCGCGCAGTGCCGACCGGGGACTGCCTTACCGCCGACTGGGTAGTGCTGACCTGGGACTGCGTACTGCCGACCGGCTCCCGCCCAGCGCCGACCGGGGACTGCGGACCGCCGACTGCCTACCGCCGACTGGCTACTGCCGACTGCCTGCCACGAATCCATGCAGCGTGCCCTCGGCCACCCGGCCCACCTGAACGTCAACTAGAATGTTCGCTGCGAGGCCGGAGCCGTGAAGCGATATGGGAAGGTAATTGCTGGTCAGAGCTGAACGCGCCGACGGCGAAGGAGGGCCCGACCCGGACGGATCGAAGCTTGATATATCGGGGATTGCTGCCGTGTTGCCTGCTACCCCGTCGCTTGCTACCTCGACGCCTGTGACCTCGGCGTCGGCCACGCCGGCACCGCTCGGGTAGGAAGGCCCGTGGGCGGCGCCCGCCGGCACACGAGGTTCGCCATCGAGCGTCAGCGCCGAGAGCGTGCGGCCGACCTGGGATTCCAGGAAGGCCTGCCGCTTGCCGGCGATGAGCGCCCGCAAGGCGCGTGCGCGCTCGTGCGCGATCCGCCCCTGCACTTGTGGCGCCCGGTCGGCGGCGGGCGTACCGGGCCGCGCCGAATAAGGAAAGACGTGGAGGTAGGTGAATGGCAGCCGGTCGATAAGCTCGAGGCTCAAGCGGTGATCCTGATCCGTTTCGTCCGGGAAGCCGGTCATCACGTCAGCACCGATGCCGGCGTGCGGTAACTCCTCGCGGACGGCGAGAATGCGCTCGACGTACTGCGAGGTCCAGTAGCGGCGATTCATCAGGCGCAGAATGCGGTCCGATCCGCTTTGCAGCGGAACGTGAAAATGTTCGGCGATGCGCTTCTCGCGCGCGGCCAGGCGAATGAGCGCGGGCGAGACGTCCATGGGTTCGATCGAGCTGATGCGCAGCCTCCGAATCGAAGTCTCGTTCAGGATGCGCTCCATGAGTCCGAAGAAGTTGATGGAACGGTTGAGATCGCGGCCGTAACTGCCGAGATTGATGCCGGAGAGCACCACTTCCTGAAAGCCGCGCCGGTCGAGATCGCGCACCGCCGCCACCACGCTGTCGGGAGGCAGGCTGCGGCTCGGCCCGCGCACGGTAGGAATGATGCAGAAGGCGCAGCGCGCGTCGCATCCGTCCTGCACCTTGAGCGTGGGGCGCGTGCGATCGTCGGGAAAGGCCGGCGCAAAATGGAACTCTGGGCCGATTTCCCCGACCCGGACCTGGCCCACCGGCGCCTGGCCGCCTGGCACTCGGGCCATGCCCTCGGGCGCGGCCATGGCCTGACCGTCCCGCAGCCCAACATCAGAGCAAGGCTCAGCGGTTCCTGCCGACTCGCCCGCTTCCGACTTGAGAATCGCGGCGAGCTGATGCTTGTGCGAATTGCCGACGACCCAAGCCACGCCTTCGAGCGCGGCGATCTCGAGGGGGGCGCGTTGCGCGTAGCAGCCTGTTACCAGAATCCGGCAGCGCGGGTTGGCGCGATGGATGCGCCGCACGATCTGGCGAATCTCGGCGTCCGCGGTAGCGGTCACCGTGCACGTGTTGAGTACGGCGATGTCACTGCCAGCGGCGTCCGCAGCCTCTGCGAATCCGGCTTCCCGCAACTGAAGCTTCAGCGCGCTGCCGTCAGCCTGACTGGCGCGGCAGCCGAAACTGGCAAGATGGAAAGTCCTCACATGAGTATTCTAGCGGAGAAATGATGGTGCAAGACGGGCCGGTCCGGAGGCAGTCACGGCCGACCACCGGCCCTACGGCCGCCTCTCCTCGACGGGAGGAGATTGAATATCTGGTACCGCAAAGGCGCGGCAACGGCGCTCCCGTTACGCGTTTGCGGGGCGACGCTGCTGGTAGCATTGCAGACAGTAAACCGGCCGGCCCTGCGTCAGCTTGAAGGGCACGGTGGTTTCCTTGCCGCATTGGGAACAAACCGTGGTTGTGATGGACCGCGAGCCGCTTCGTCCACCCGAAAAGTCCGTGCCCGGCTCAATCCGCTTGCTCTTGCAACTCTTGCAACGCTTGGGTTCGTTCTTAAAACCCTTCTCGGCGTAGAAGAGCTGATCGCGGGCCGTGAAAACAAACTCCCCGCTGCACTCGACACACTTTAGTACTTTGTCTTGATATGACATTACCCGGGCTCCCCCTTTTATGAACCCTGGCTAACGTTGGAAGGATGATGAAAAAAAGGCGGAAACAGCCGAAGCCGTCTCCGCCCGTGGTTAGTCTCGTTCCATCCTGGCCTTTTTGCGAACGCGCTTGCGGGCCAAGGCTTCCTTCACTCGCCGCTTCTCGCCCGGTTTCAGGTAGAAGGAGTGACGCTTGATCTCCTTGATGATGTCTTCCTGCTGGACCTTGCGCTTAAACCGACGAAGTGCATTTTCTAAAGATTCGCCTTCCTGAAGTCGTACTTCAGCCACTTGCTAACTCACCCCGCTTCCCTTCATAAGGTGAAGACTACGCTAAACTAGCCGGATAATGACCTAGGTGGATAGGCAAAGTCAAGAAGATTTCCGTCACTTGATTTGGATTACATGCATGATCAGACCGAGGAGAGCCATCAACCCGATCAGCAGTCCACCAAAGATGCGGATCGCACGGTCATACCATTTGTTTGGGTCGCTCGGTCCCGGCTTGATCCCACTGCGGACAATCCCGGTCAGAACGCCCAGCCACACCGCGCCGATCATGGCGTACGCCAGTAAACCAACGGTTTACACCGCTTCTCTCCATTTTGCGAGGCCCTCCCCTTTCGCCCCAACCCCATTCCAGCCGTTGCGGAGGGGGACGGTGCAGGGCCGCGCACTCCCCAGCGCTGTCGCCCCAAAAAGGAGCCTCATCGATGGCCTCTTTACGCGGCGAACTCCCTCCAGGCGCTTCAAAGGCTTGAGGCCTAGATGTGCTGCTGCTTCCATGCCCCGCGTCGAAACAGGATGGCGCTCACGGCGGCAATCGCAGTCTCGGCGATCAGGATGGATAGAAACGCACCCTTGGATTCGAGGCCCATGGGAACTGCCAGCACGTAAGCCACCGGAATCTCCAGCATCCAGTAGCCGAAGAAGAACACGACCGTCGGTGTCCGGGTGTCGCCCGCGCCGTTGAAGGCCTGGAGCATCACCATGCCGAAGGCGTAGGCCATGTTCCCGTAGCTCAGGATGCGCAGGCAGCTCACGGCCAGCGGCACCACGGCGGGATCATGGGTGAACAAATGTATGATGGGCACCGTCCACAGCAGAAAAGCCACCCCGAGACTTCCGAGGAAGATCATGTTGTACAGTCCCGTGCGCCACACGGATTTCTCCGCGCGTTCGGGATGTCCCGCACCCAGGTTCTGGCCCACCAGGGTGGCGGCGGCGTTGCTCAGTCCCCACGAGGGCAGGATGGCGAAGATCACAATGCGAATCGCCACCGTGTAGCCCGCCAGGGCCGCGCTGCCGAACAGGCTGATGATCCGGACCAACCCGATCCAACTGGCATGCGCGATGAGGAACTGCAGGATGCCCGTCAGCGAGACGCGCACCAGACGGGTCATCACGCCAAGATCCAGACGAATCTGCCGCGTCAGGATCTGGATGCGCTCCGTGCCCTTGAGGAGCCGGTAAAACTGATAGAGCACGCCGATGCTGCGCCCTGTAAACGTTGCGAGCGCCGCCCCTGTTACCCCCATCCTGGGAAATGGGCCCAAACCAAAAATCAGGCAGGGATCGAGGACCAGATTGATGATGTTCGATACCCAGAGCAAGCGCATGGCGACGGCCGCGTCCCCGGCGCCCCGAAAAATGGCGTTGTTCAGGAACAACATCAGGATCACGCCGCTTCCGCCCAGGTAGATCCGCGCGTAGCCTGAGCCGCCGGCGATGATGGCCGGCGACGCTCCCATCAGCGCCAGGAGGCGGGGCGCCAGGAACAGGCACGGCAGACCGATCACGACGGATGTCCCGATCCCGAGCAGGATGGCCTGGACGCCCGCCACCGCGGCCCCCTCGGGGTCCTTCTCACCGGTACGGCGCGCCACCATGGCGGTGGTGGACATGCTCAGCCCTATGGCCACCGCAAAGATCATGCTCGCCATCGACTCCGTCAGGCCGACGGTGGCGACGGCGTCCGAGCCGAGGTGCGCCACCCAGAACACGTCCACCACGGCGAACAGCGATTCCAGCACCATCTCGAGCACCATGGGGATGGCGAGCAGCACAATGGCCCGGTTCAGGCTGCCGGCAGTGTAGTCCTGGTGCGATCCGCGTAGAGCCTCGCGGACCGAAGGCCAGAAGCTCGTTGAAGGCTGTTCTACGGTTGCGGTTGTGGCCATGGATTCCATGGGAACCTCGCACTCTTTTCAGGGCTGAATGGGTGAAAGTGATTACGCGGCGTTGGACGCAGCGTGCAGGCAGAAGGAAACAGCCGCAGTGCTGTTCCCTCTCCCGGATGTCGGGGCGAACGACTTAGTTGTGGAGGGCCGGGATGGTGATCTTCATAGGCGCATCCTCATCATCGCGGTCACCGGCTTTAAGGCAACAACGATTTTCAGACTATACACGAGCGGGAGCTTGCGAGTCCAGCACAATCGATCACTGGTAGTGGGACGGTGTCCTGAGGTTCCGCAAGTGACGCCAGCACCAGGGCGGTCCCGCCACTGCCGTGCGACGTTGGGGCTAATCGGACCGGCCGGCAGGATAAAAGGTGGCAAAGGCCTCAGTAATGTTTCGCGCGAGCGCCGGGCGCGCGGCGGGCCGTGCTGAACCCAAATCGTGTCCGGCGCCTTCGATGCGCACGAGCGCGGTGCGGGCGGAGATGAGCCTCAACGCCAGTTCCATCGCTTCGATCGACCCGAATGGATCGCGCGTCCCGTGGACGAAGAGCGCGCGGGTAGCGAGCGCGGCAAAATGGTCTGTGCGTGGCCGGGACGGCTGCCGCGGCGGATGCAACGGGTAGGAGAGCAGGAGCAAGCCGCTCGCGACGCCAGCGCATTCTGCGGCGAGCATCGTCGCCTGACGGCCTCCGTAGGAGTGGCCGCCGAGAAATATCCGCTCAAACGGCCTACGGTCGCTCAGATCCTGGGCGTTTGGGCCGGCCGGGCCGCCCGAATCCCCGGCAGCGTCCAATGCCCTGAGTGCCTCGACCGCGTTCCGCAACCCTTCGCGGTCATGAACATCTTCACCCCGGAACGGCGGGCCATGCGGGCGCTTCTGCCGGTAGCTCAGATCGCAGCGCAACACAGTGAGTCCGCTCCCGGCCAGCGCCTCGGCGAGCGCCACGAGCAACGGCGCCTGGCAGTTTGATCCGGCGCCGTGCGTTAGCACGATCGCATCCGCGGATGACGCGGTCACGCTCTCAGGACGGTGCAGGAATCCGCGCACCGGAGGATCGGCGTCTTTGCTGAATGGAATAGCGTCCATGCTTCGTGATGAATCCTGTTCGCGTGTAGGCTCACCCGCCCATGATGTCCAAAATCCCTGCCAGCGGAATGATGACCCAATCCGGCCGGTTGTTCAGCTCGTATCCGAGCTCGTAAATGGCCTTGCTCAAGAGATAAGCGTCAAGCAGGCTGCGCACCGCCTCTGCCGAGTCCGGAAGAAACCGTCCGGATCGGGCGGCGGCCAGGTACGATGTCAAGAATCGGCGAGAAACGTTGTCTTTCCAGAATCGGGCCCACTCCGCACACTCCGAGCCGCCGATCGCCGGTCCGCCCGACGCTGGGGGCGAGCTGGCATCCGGCCGCGCCAGCCAATCCCTCATGCCCTTGATGGCGGCGTAGTGAAAGGATCGCAGCATCCCCGCCACATCCTGCAGGGGCGACTGCTTCGATCGGCGCTCCGCAAGCGGCCGGGCGGGCTCGCCTTCAAAATCGATGATCACGAAATCCCGGTTTGCGCACAGCACCTGCCCCAGGTGGTAATCTCCGTGGATCCGAATGCGGGCGCCGCCTTCGGGCCCGGACCCGAAAGCCTGAAGCCGGTCTTCGATGTTGTTGCGGAGATCGTGCACGCGGCGGGCGCTCGGACGAGCGTCGCTGGGCAGGACTCCCGGCTGGCGCTCGAGGGTCTGAAACACCCTGGCACACTGCTCCCGGGCCGAGATTCGAAAGGCTTGTCGAAATGCCTCGGAGAACGGCTCCGGCGCAAAGTCCGGGTCGCTCGAATCGGAAGCCAGGGCCAGGTGAAGATCGGCGGTGCGGCGGCCGAGCAAGTCCGCCGCCTGAAGGTACGACCCGAGATCTCCTTCGGCGATTGCGCGCGCCGATTGTGCCTGCGACAGTCGGGCGAAGTAGGCGGCGAGTTCCTCGAGCGTATACTCCCAGGCATTCCCCTGGTTCGCGATAAATGACTGAAGGATGCCGAGGGTTCGCAGGCCTCCGTTGTGGCCGCGATAGATCATCGATCCCGTCACGGCCGGAACCTGCGGGAAGCGCGCACGCTCGGTCAGGAAAGTCCCGATCTCAAGCTCGGGATTGATTCCCTCGCCCGCCTGCCGCAGCAATTTCAGGATGTAGAGGTTCTCAAAGATCACGGAGCTGTTGCTCTGCTCGCTCGAGACGAGCTTCGCGCGGAATTGCTCCGCCGGCTTACTGCGCCGGTAAGCGCTCGATGGGCTCGAGAACACTTCGCCTTTCTCTCCCCGGTAGATGCGGCCCTGCTCGATCGATTTCAGAAGCAGCGTGAGGAAACCGGGGTCGCGAAGCGCGTCCCGCGGCTCCTCTCCGGCGGTGAGGGGCAGGGCGTAGGTCTCATCGGGATACGCGTCCGAATACCGGACGTCGATCAGAGCCAAGTTCGCCGCCACGCGCTCATCGCACATCGGAATCCAATCGAGGATCTCGACGGATCGCACACCGCGCGCCTTACCGCCAAACCAGCGCTGTTCGGCCAGGAACGCCGGCAATTTCTCAAGCAACGAGTTTTGTTTCGTGTCCGCCATACTCCAGCTTGGATGAAACCGGCCCCGTAGCGGCTTCGCGATTCCGGCAGGCGAACGCTCCCGTTCTTCACGGTATCAGGTGGAAGATGTGCGCCGGGAGTCGCGCCGGATTTAACTCGATGTAGTTTCGAGCGCCCTGCCATTGATACTCATTGCCGGTCAGCAGGTCCCGAACCCGATATTTCTGCCAGGGAACGAGTCCGAGCTCAGCGAGCCCGAGATCGGTCCAACCCGACCGGGTCTGCCTGAAATCCAGATTGACGACCACCAGAACCCTGTCGGAAAGGTCGGGAGTTGTTTTCGAATAGACCAGCAATTGGTCGCTGTCGGTGCCGTGAAAGTGAAGCGTGTCGTTGCGGCGCAAGGCCGGGTGTTCGCGCCGGACCTGATTCACCCGGGCGATGAAGCCGCGCAGACTGTCCGGCCGATCGATGTCCCAATGCCGAATCTCGTACTTCTCCGCGTCCAGATACTCTTCCTTTCCGGGAACGAGCGCCCGGTTCTCCATCAGCTCGAACGCCGGGCCGTAAATCCCGTAGTTGGCCGACAAGGTCGCCGCCAGGACCAGGCGCGCCAGGAACGGAGGGCGGCCGCCGGTCTGCAACTCCCCGGTCAGAATGTCGGGCGTGTTAGGCCAGAAGTGCGGCCGGAAAAACTCGCGCACCTCAGTGGCAGTCAGCTCCTTGAGGTACTCCGTCAGGTCCCACTTGTTGTTGCGCCAGGCGAAGTAAGTGTACGAATGCGTGAATCCGAGCTTCGCCAGACGATACATGATCTTCGGGCGCGTGAAGGCCTCGGCGAGAAAAAGCGCGTCGGGATAATCGCGTTTGACCTCGCCGATCAGCCACTCCCAGAAGGGGAAAGGCTTGGTGTGTGGATTATCCACCCTGAAGATGCGGACGCCCTGGCGGGCCCAATAGAGCACAACGCTCTTCAACTCCTCCCAAAGCCCGGCCCAATGCTCGCTTTCAAAGTTGAACGGGTAGATGTCCTGATATTTCTTGGGCGGATTCTCGGCGTACTGGATGCTTCCATCCGGGCGTTGCTGGAACCATTCCGGATGCGATCGCACGTAGGGATGGTCGGGCGAGCACTGGAATGCGATGTCGAGAGCCAAGTCCATGCCGAGCGCCCGGCACCTTGAGAGCAGGTCATGGAAATCCTCGAGCGTTCCGAGTTGCGGATCGATATCCTTGTGGCCGCCGAGATCCGAGCCGATCGCCCAAGGGCTGCCCACATCGTCGGGCTGTGCCGCCGGATTGTTGTTCCTACCTTTGCGGTGCGTGACGCCGATGGGATGAATCGGCGGCAGGTAAAGAACGTCGAAGCCCATTCCGGCGACGTAAGGCAGACGCTCCGCGCAGTCCTTGAAGGTGCCGTGCCTTCCCGGCTCGGCTGCAGTGGAGCGCGGGAACATTTCGTACCAGGCGCTCGATCGCGCGCTTTCGGGATCGACACGGACTTCGAGCGGGGCGGAGGCCACCGAGAAGCGCCGGTCCGGATAGAGCCGCACGAGTTCAGCGATCCGATCGCTGAGGGCCGTCTCCAAGGCCGCCTTGAGGTCCGCCGGCGCCTCGAGTAATTCCGCCCACTGTTCCAGCAGCCCGCGGTGCGCCCCGTCCGCCCGTTCGGAGGCCTGCCGCACGAGCGGCGCGCCGATCTTCAATTCGATCGCGGCATCATGGTCGTCGAGGCCGGCTTTTACTTTCTTCTCGAGACCTGCGCGCCAGGTCGCGAAATGATCGACCCAGCCCTCAACCGAGTACCTGTGAACGCCCACCTGGCCCACCTGAAACGCCGCGCGCCAGCGATCGTTTTCAACCAGCTCCATCCGAGTCTCGGAGAGGCTGCCCGCCGAATCCCAATGCCTCAGCAGGGCGCCCAGCAGATCGTGTCCGTCCGCGACGATGTCGGCCTCGACGACCACCGAGTCGCCGGTCGCGCGCTTGATCGGAAATCGGCCACAATCCACTTGGGGCGTCACGCGCTCAATCGCCACGCGTCGCCGCGCCTGCCCCTCTTGCCGGTCCGCCGCCTCTCCAGTCATCAAACAGACCCTCTCCACAATCGGAACGAAATCGGAACGAGATCGGAACGCGTTCGCGAACCAATGCCATCGCCCCAAGATTCAGCGTATAACGACTCCGCTGCGGCTCGCCAGCGGACTGAAGCAAGAAGGGAAAAGAGCACCTGGTTGGCAGCTCGCTCGAGAGCAGTTGGTGAGATTCGCGAAAAGGGCCAGCGAGCCGTCGGTCAATAGGCTGACGGAGAATGCGCGGACAAGCCTGTAAGCCGAATTGTCCCGCTCATCACTCAAAACACAGAACTTATTTAGAATCAATCGCTCTCTGATGTCAATAATGGCAGTGTTGGCAGGTGTGGCAGGTTCTCTGTCACATTAGCGTCACAGTTTTACGAAGTCTATCGTACTTTGTGGACGAGTAAGTGGCGTAGTCGTGGTCGGCCGCTCCGCCCTACGCTGCCACGGCCTTCGCCCGCCCGCACACGGTGCCCACGCTCACACCAAGCTGCTCCGCAATGGCCGCCACGGTGACGCCCTGCGCCCGTAGCGCGGCGATCTGAGCGGCATCGGCCTGGACCCTTGGGCGGCCCAGTCCTGCGGCCCTTGGCGCGTGCGTTGCATAGGCCTGCCCGAACACGCTCGGCGATAAGCGATCTCTCCAGCTCCGCGACGGCGCCGAGCACCGTAAAGATCATCTTGCCCGTAGGTGTGGTCGTGTCCATCTGCTCGCTGTAGGAGCAAAACTCAACGCCGAGCGCCTTAAACGTTTCGAGCGCCCGGAGAAGGTGCGCCACCGACCTTGCGAACCAGTCGAACTTCCACACGACGACGACATCGAAGCGGCGCTGGTGGGCATCGGCCATCAAGCGATTCAGCTCCGGCCTGGAATCTTTAGCGCCGGAGATGCCAGCGTCCGCGTACTCGCCCGCGATGTCCCAACCGCGACGCGCGGCGTACTCGCGCAGCTCGCGTAACTGCATCTCTGGGCTTTGGCCGTTGCCCGGCTGTGCTGACTCTTGCGTAGATTGCGACTCTCATTGTCTCGTTTCCTTTCGCGGCCGTCCGCCTTTGCGACCATTCGCACGGGACGCGACCGTTACCTACCGAGTTATGGCTGCTCCATCGAATCCTTGACGTGACCGTAGCACGAGAGCATGATGGAGCCCATACTCGGAGTATCCACAAGCAGCCAGGGTCGTAGACAGGGCCATAGAGGAGAGGACAATGCGCGATTCGGATCGGCTCGGGGGTGCAGATATGAAAAGGGCGTGCGCCGTGCTTGTGCTTTCCATCGTAGTCTTTCTATGTGGTAGGTCGAAAAGCTTCGGCAGCGTCGGAGGACTGAGCGGGGGATCGCAGCAATGCGGGTCCAGCGGCAGACTGTATCGCAATCTGACGCGGCAGGCCATGCAGTTTGAGCTCTTGTTCAGCGCCAACGCGGGGACCGTGGCCGGATGCAGCAGCACGTCCCTGACATGGACTGATGCCCAGGCGCACCAACAGACCATCACAGTGAAATATGGTTATTCAACGATCGTTTCCACTTCACTTCCCGCCGGCGGGACGATCGCGTGGAGCTCTGTTTCGACATCGGGCGAAAGCGCTTTTTTCTTTTGGGAGTTGCAGCGGGGCGAGGCGGCGATTGTCGGCACGAGCGCCGGATCCCCCTTCCCAATCAATAGTCTGTGCGAGAGCGGATTGCTTTACACCAACCTGACGGATCGTCCAGTCGAACTGGACCTCGCCGTGTGGGATGATTGCTCGTCGGGCACGGTTTCCTGGACGGACGGTGAGGGTCAAGCCCAGACATTGAATCCTGGATCTTCAGCGCAGGGCGTGACCACCTCGCTACCGGCCGGCGGAACGATCTCTTTTGCTGGAAACGGAAATAGTGATGCAACGCTCTCTTGGGTAGTCGAGCGAGTGCGGGTCCGACCAGGGAACGAGAGTACCGCAAGCCCCGAAAGCCAGTGAAGCTGGACCTTCGTCCCGCGCGGAATCAAGGTACTCAGGAATTCCCATAACTCCACCTTCATGATCTATGCGCTGCTCGCCATTTATGCTCCCTCCATCCGCGAGCGCGAATCTACGAAACCCGAGCCGGATGATTGCGTGTCGTCACACTCTCGCGGGACCGCCGCTCTGCGGTCCGGCGAGGACATCGACAAAAACACCACGACAGCCGCCCGAGGACGGCGAGGAGGCAACATGCGGAACATTGGCTGGTGGAAAACGGCGTGCGCTGTCTGTGTATTGTGCGCGATGGTGACTGGCGCAACGGCTTCGGGCCCAACCAGCGGCGATAAGGCGCAGACTTCGACCACGGCCCTTTCGAGCCTGCCCGCAGAGGCGCGACCTAGCATCCTGGCGGCATTGTCACGTGATCTTCTGGTTTCGCAACTCGCCGAGCTCACCGCATCGGACGGGTCGACTGGCGACGATCTAGCCTGGTCCGTGTCGGTCAACGGCAACACGATTGCGGTCGGAGCGCCCAACGCTTCGATCGGCTCCAATTCAGCGCAGGGCGCGGTCTATGTGTTCGTGAAGCCGGCGGGAGGCTGGACCAACATGACCCAGACTGCGAAATTGACCGCCTCGGACGGTGCGTCGGGTGACCAGCTAGGATGGTCGGTCTCCATTAGTGGCCATACGGTAGTGGCTGGAGCGCCCAACGCCATCGTCGGCGGTAATCAGCACCAAGGCGCGGCATACGTCTTTGTTGAGCCCACGGGCGGCTGGGTGAATATGACGCAGACGGCCAAACTGACGGCTTCCCACGGAGCTGAACAGGATAATCTCGGCTTCTCCGTATCCGTGAGCGGTATTACGGTTTTGGCCGGCGCTCCGTTCGCTGGTTCTCGGGCCGGTGCTGCTTATATCTTTGTTGAACCTCCAAGCGGGTGGGGCAACATGAGCCAGCGCGCCAAGCTGACAGCATGGCAGGGAAACGGGCAGAGCGATGGTGAACTAGGCTCGTCGGTGTTTGTCACCGGAAACACCGCGATAGCGGGTGCCCCGTTTGGCAGGGCGACCGGAGCAGTCGACGTTTTCGTGAGACCGTCGACCGGTTGGAGTAACATGACCCCAACCGCCGAGCTGTTTGCCTCTGACGGACACACGGATGATCAGCTCGGCTTCTCCGTGGCGATCGTCGGCACCACCGTGGTGGCTGGCGCCCCCGACGCCAGTACTTCGGGGCCTCCCGGTTCCGAGCAGGGAGCTGCCTATATCTTCGTCGAGCCAGTTGGGGGTTGGATCACCACCGGCACCCAAACAGCCAAGTTGACGGCAAAGGGCGGGCAGATCGGCGATGAGTTAGGCCACAGCGTGACTATTACGGGAACCGATGTAGTAACAGGCGCGTGGCGCGCTAACAATCTGCAAGGCACGGCGTACCTGTACTTGAAGCCGCCGAGCGGTTGGCAGAACACATCGGTGTTCAACACTGAGTTGTCCGCTTCCGACCGGTCTTCGGGCGACCTATTCGCAGTCTCCATGGGAGCCAGCAACAATGTCTCTGTTGCCGGAGCGCCCGGTCATCTCGGTGTGGGCGCGGCGTACGTATTCGGACCGTGAGTAAGTTTTCGCTAACAAGGAAGCCCCAGCAAACTGTAGCAATCGCCCCGGGCGGCTTGGCTCACGAGAGCGGCCGTGGAGGGATTCAAGGGGGACGGCTAGGCGTGTCGGTATGGCCCACCGGCAACATGGGTTGACCTTGAAGGGAAAGGGAAAGATGCGAGCGTACCGGCGGGCGCCACGAGCGGCAAGGTCCAAGTCGTCACGCCCGGCGGCACGCTGACGAGCAATGTGCCGTCCCGTGTGCTGGAGTAGCTCTGTTGCCAGCCAGCCTCAAGTACCGAGCCGGAGATAGCGGTAGAACGCGCCCGGAAATATGAATCTCACCCGACGAGCACTGATTGTCGGTTTATGGTTCGTGGGGGGTACGGCTTATGGGCTTTACTACCAGTCTGTAGTGTCGGCCGCTCACACCAGCCGCCAAGCTACGAACGATTGGCCGATCCGCACAATCACAGCTTGGCGCCACTTTAGCCAGGCCCTGATTGCCTGGCCATGGAACCTCCTCGCTGCTTGCCTGCTGCTCGGGCTCATCGTGGCCCTGCGCTTCAAACGCAGCGCGTGGGGGCCAGCATTTGTTCTTGGCGCTCTGATCGGCGCGATCGTCGGGCGTCTTGCGATTTCTTGAGCGGGCCTCCAGTGGCAGGCGCAGACCTTCGAGTAGAGGTCGGAGCGGCCAGCCCCGGCCCGAAAGATAGGCACGCACCGGCAGCGAGCGCGCGATCGCCAGGTAACCCGTAACCCGCCCGCTCCCACACCTCGGGGGGCTCCGGCACCCGCCGTTTTTCCCCAAAGGGTCCCTCCGCCTCCACCCGGCCGCATCGAAGCTCCGCGCGGACCGTCGAGTCAGGGACCAGCCGGCGCCGCTCGCTCGGAGACTGAAAGGTGTATACTCGGCGGGGCGTCGGAACGCCAAGAGCGATCAAGACCCTGAAAGGCAGCCAGATGAGGAACCACCACGACAAACCAGAGAGTATGCTCAATAAGGCGTTACGCAGCCTGCGGGTCCAGCGAATATCCGTCAAAGCCATAGCGATGGGAGCAGATGGGCCAGCGCACCGGGTGGACGGGATTCTGCTCACAGATGCCCAGATCGTCGATCTCTACAAGGCCAATCGGCTAACGGAATGGGGGCTGCAGGAGTTCGCACGAACACGCTAGTCAGTCGGCTGAGTCCGACCCGTTCGCCCTCTGTCAGCCCGCCGCGCAACACATCAACATGAACGTACCGTTGCCTTCTTTGCTCAGCGCCCGCCCGATCTAAGGCACTTACAGTCCCCGCCGTCATGGCTCGCCGGCATGTAATGTTGCATTTCCCCGATAGGGCCTCAAAAAGACCTTGACATGCTCGCGCTATTATGCCTATACTACAGGCGCAATGAAGAGGAGCTGCTCCGTGCGACAAGCCGCAAAGGTGATAGATGTGGACCCGCAGACATTGTTCCGCTGGCTCTGGGCCGGCAAGGTCAAAGCCTCGATCGTGGTGCCGATCGACCATCGCAAGCTCTACCGCTTCACCGATGATGACATCGGGAAGTTGCGGCGGTACAAGGCCGCCCACTACTGGGAAGGCCGTGGCCCACGCAGGAGGAAAGCGAGGAAGTGATGGCAACAGCTACAGCAGCGACAAACCTGGTTCAAATGCCGGCGCGGCGACCGCGCGCCAAGCGGAAGGCGGGCATGGTGCATCTGACGCCCGAGGAGATGCTCGCGCTCCTGAAGGCCGCGAAGCAGCGCTCGGTACGCGATTGGGCGATGATCCTGATTGCCTACCGGCACGGCTTGCGCGCCTCGGAGATATGCGGCCTGACCTTCGACGACCTCGACCTGAAGAACGATTCGATCACCACAGCGCGGCTCAAAGGTTCGATGCAGACGACGCAACCGCTGTACCGGCACCGTGGCCAGCCCCTGCTGGATGAAGTTGCTGCGCTGCGCGCGTGGCTGCGCGAGCGGCCTGACGATGGCTCGAAGTACGTGTTTGTCTCGCAGAAGGGCGGCAGGCTCGACCGCACGCAGTTCTTTCGGATCTTCCAGGCCGTTGCCGAGGCCGCAGGATTGCCGGCCGAGAAGCGGCATCCGCATTGCGTCAAGCACAGCCTTGCGTCGCACCTCGTCGCTGGCAACGTGAACCTGGCCCTGGTGAAGCAGGCGCTGGGCCACCGCTCGATCAGCTCGACCATGACTTACGTCGGCACGACTGACCAGCAGGCCGCTGAGGCAGTTCGGTCGGCGCTGATGGGCGTGTTCTGAGGCCCGCCGGGCGGGCGCTTCGAATCGGCCATCCTCACGGGCCGAACACGTATGCCGCCCCGGCCTCAGTGTCGTTGCCGTTTTGGTGCGGTGCCCCGATAAGTAGAGCGGAACCGCCAGCGGACACGGACGTACCAAAAATGTCTCCCGCTGCTCCGTCCGAGGCTGTCACCGTGGTAATCTGCGTCATACTTCTCCAACCGCCGGCAGGCTTGAGAAAAACATAGGTCGCTCCCTGGCCTTGGTTTGATCCGACGGTTGCGTTAGGGGCGCCAACAACCACGGTTCCGCCAGCGATACTCACCGCGTAGCCGGCTTGCTCCGCTGGCTCGCCGCCCGAGACGGTCAGCTTCGCCGTTTCGTATCCGTCTGTCCAAGCCTTGGTAGGTTCGACAAAGACATAAGCCGCCCCCTGCAATTCATTGAAGCCGACCGTCGCGTCAGGTGCTCCGCCCACCAACGTAGACCCGCTAAGAGACACGGACCAGCCCAATTGGTCGCCACGAACGCCATCCGAGGCCAGCAACTCCGCAGTCTGCGTCGTATCAACCCAACCCCCTGCAGGCTTCATGAATATGTAGACAGCGCCCTGTCCCTCGTTCCAGCCAGGCGCCCCACCCACAACTACGTCCCCGCTTACAGATACTGAGGCTCCTAGCTCATCTGGTTCCTCGTCGTCAAGCAGCGTGAGTTTGGCTGTCTGAGTCGTGCTAGTCCACCCGCTGCTCGGCCTAACGAACAGGTAGATGGAACCGGGAACTTCGCAACAGCCCGCCCCCCCGGCTCCTACCGCTACGGTGTTACCGCCAATCGCCACGGAGTAACCAAATTCCGAATTGTTATCCGAGGAAGTGAGCTTGGCGGTCTCCGTCATGTCCGTCCAGCCGCCTGCAGGCTTGACGAACACGTAGACCTCGAGAGTGTAGCCCAAACCTACGCTCTCACCCACCACCACGGTGTCGCCGCTAATCGCCACCGTAGTTCCAAACCTGTAGAAGGTTTGTCCGTCGGAAGCCGTAAGCTTTGCGGTCTGCGTCATGTTCGTCCAACCCGTGTTGGGCTTCACGAAGATGTATGCTGCCCCCTGCAGAACATTCGAGCCAACCGTAGCGTAAGGGGCTCCGACGACCGCCACGTTGCCACTAACCGACACCGAGGTTCCCAGGAAGTACCCCGCTTGGCCATCGGAGGCGGTTAATTCGGCCAACTGCGAGATCCGGCCGGCAGCAGCCTGCGTGCCGGCGACGGCGTTGCTCCGAGCCGACACCGCAATCGTGACGAGCACGAGCAGCAAGGAAGTAACTCGACCCTTTGACCAGACAGCCCTCATGGAACCTCCTCGTTTGTGTGCGGAGAATGACTGGCGCTCGCGGCGTGGCGAGGCCTCGAAGCATTATGCGCTCCACGACGGGGCTCCCGCAATGGCCGAGCCGAAGCGCCCGCAGCCGGCACTGGCTGCCCTTTTTGTGCGTCCGCGCCGAAGCGCGGCCCCCGAAGGCCACGCTCACGCCGTTCGTTGATCCTGGGCCATTCTGAGCGTCAGGGCGAACAAATGGCGAATGCTTCAGTGCTTCGCGCGAAGGCGGACGAAGCTGAACTTCCCATTTCCGCTGCTGCGAAGCTACGTCACCGCGATCCTGAGCCAGCCCAAGCACCACCACATCGGAGCGACAAGCCTCAGCGCATGTTAGGCTTCCGCCATGTGTCCCCACACCATGTCGCCGCTCGTGATTCGCGGCTCGGGAGCTGCGCGCCCCAGCGCTGCGTAACACCTGGCTCACGGCGTGGCCGGGATGATGCGGCGCTCGCGCGGCGTCGATCCTGGAGGCCCAGGACATCCCGTCCCCCGCGGTGCTCGCGGGCGGTGCGGTTACGGGTAGCTGGTGGTGTTGGCTCGGGGCGGCGCGTGAGACGTGGTGAATGGATTACAATTCAAGTGTTCCTAAAGAAGGAGGCTGCTATGAAGAAGGGACCGACCCTAATCCTGCTTACTACGCTGTTTCTCTGTTGCCGGTCAAACAGCTTCGGTAACGTGGGTGCGACCGTTGGGCCGGAGGCTTGTGGCTCAGGAGGCACTCTGTACCGAAACCTGACATCCCGTCCCCTGGCTTTCGAACTGTTAGTCAGCGCCAGCACAGTAGCACCCGCTTGTAGCGTCTCGGTGTCGTGGACCGACGCAAGCGGG
>Ga0210398_10000014_pt1 | contig 243228 bp, 214 predicted proteins | sample IncBWC4OmetaG_FD_161047 | JGI IMG/M metagenome (GOLD analysis project Ga0210398, IMG submission 161047) | Forest soil microbial communities from Barre Woods Harvard Forest LTER site, Petersham, Massachusetts, United States - Inc-BW-C-4-O | ecosystem: Environmental > Terrestrial > Soil >... | reverse complement strand
ACAACGAGCTGATTGATGTTCGCGGCAGCGGCAAGACCGCCCGTGAAATTGGCCACGTGCCCCTGTCCGGACCGGAAGGATTGCTCGCGCAATTTCCTTCCGCCGGCAAAGACCGGCGCGTACTGATTCATCTGAACAACACGAATCCCGTGCTCGACGAAGAGAGCGCTGCAAACCAGGCCGTCCGCGACGCAGGCTGGGAAGTCGCTTACGATGGAATGGAGTTCGAATTGTGAGCGACGACAAGTCCATCGCGATGCTGCCGGAAGGCGAGTTCGTGGCGCGATTCCACGCCATCGGTCAGGAACGCTATCACCACCAGCATCCATTTCACCTGCTCATGCACGAAGGAAAGCTCACGCGTGGGCAGCTGCAGGCCTGGGCGCTGAATCGCTACACCTATCAAAGCAGCATTCCAATCAAGGACGCTGCCATTCTAGCGCGCACAAACGATTCCGCGTTTCGGCTGGCTTGGCGCAAGCGCATGATTGACCACGATGGCGATGGCACACGGCCCGGCGGAATCGAGAAATGGCTGAAGCTGGTCGAGGCCACGGGGCTTTCGCGTGAACAGGCAATTCGAGGCGACGGGATTTTGCCGGCCACGCGTTATGCCGTCGGCGCCTACGTTGATTTCGTCAGTTCGCGCACGCATCTGGAAGCGGTGGCATCTTCCCTCACTGAACTTTTCTCGACCGACCTCATCACCTTGCGCGTGGACCGGCTGCGCGAGCACTACCCTTGGCTTTCCGGCGGCCTCGATTATTTTCAAGGGCGCATGACGCAGGCGCCGGACGACGCGAATTTTGCGCTTGCCTGGGTGGTCGAGCACGCGCGGAATCGTGAGGAGCAGGAACTGGCGCTCGGCGCGTTGCGGGCCAAATGCGACATTCTGTGGGCCATGCTCGACGCGCTTTATTTTGCATACGTTGCCCCGGGCTGGCCGCCTCCGGGTGCATTTCAACCCGCGAAGGCGCTCGCGTGACGCCCGAGCTGACCCAGCGGCCGCGCCTAGCCCCAGGCTGCCGCCTGAATGAGAAATCGCAGCCTTCGCGAGTGCTGCTGATGCCGGAACGCGCACTGCGGCTAAATGGTCCGAGCCTGGAAATTGTCGAACGCTGCGACGGTGACCACACGGTCCAGCAAATCGTCGCGGACTTGCAGAAATTGTATTCGAAAGCGGAGCCGCAAAAGGTTGAGCAGGATATCCTCGAATATCTGGAGCGACTTCAGGAACAGCGCGCTCTCGATTTCGAGTGACGTACCCCGAGGCTGCCCTCTCGCGGGGGGTTCGTAGGGGCACAGGATGCTGTGCCCGGTGCACATGCTTGGCACTGACTCGCCTTTGGCGCGCCTGGCATCGAAAGGCATAGCTGCTACTTGAAGTTCTGATGAGCGCCATTTCCAATCCGCTGGCTCTTGTCGCCGAGCTGACTCACCGGTGTCCGCTGCACTGCGTCTATTGCTCCAACCCCGCGGAGCTGACGGCTCGCGCCCGCGAGCTTCCGACCGCCTCCTGGGCGCGCGTGCTCCGCGAAGCGGCCGAACTGGGCGTCCTGCAGGCCGACTTCACCGGAGGCGAGCCGCTCGCGCGCCCCGATCTTACCGAGATCATCCGCGCCGCGCGCAGCGCCGGCCTGTACGCCAGCATGATCACGTCGGGCCTTCCGCTCGATGAGAAGCGCCTCGAAGAACTTGTGGCCGCGGGGCTCGATCATTTCCAGCTCAGCTTTCAGGGCGCCGAAGAACAAGCCGCGCGCGAATTTTCGGGCACGCAGACCCACGCCCAGAAACTTCGCGTGGCCGAGTGGGTGAAACGCCACCACATCGCGCTGACGCTGAATTTCGTGATTCATCGCCAGAATCTGCATCAGCTCGAGGACATCATCGCGCTCACTGAAAAAATTGGTCCGGGGCGCGTGGAATTCGCGCACGTTCAGTATTACGGCTGGGCATTTGCCAACCGTGAGCGCTTGTTGCCTACGCGCGCGCAACTCGACCGCTCGCTCGAAATTCTGAAAAAGGCTGAAGATCGCCTGCGCGGCCGAATCAAAGTCGAATACGTGGTCCCGGATTACTACGCGAAATATCCTAAGCCCTGCATGGGCGGCTGGGGACGCAAAGTGATCCTCGTCAAGCCGGATGGCGACGTCCTTCCGTGCCATGCGGCGAACGTCCTGCCGGGAATGATGTTTGAAAACGTCGAGCGGCGTTCGCTTAGGCAGATCTGGGAAAAATCGGATGCGTTCCAGAAATTCCGCGGTGTGGGCTGGATGCCGGGTCTCTGCCGCACCTGCGATCGCCGCGAGCAGGATTTCGGTGGCTGCCGGTGCCAGGCTTTCCTGCTAGCGCACGACGCGGCGGCGACCGATCCGGTATGCTCGCTTTCGTCCGAGCGCGGCATTGTGGACGCGATCCTTCGCGACGTGAATCGAGCCGCGCCCGAGGCCGCCCAGCCACAGCCCGCATGGCTGTATCGCCCCAATCCCTCGTGAGCCCGAGCCTCGGCGCACCGTCTCAGCGTCCGGGGAACTGGACGAGCCGCCTGGTATGTTATCTTTGGGCTATTAGGGTCCCGTCTCTGGAGGAGGGCCGAATGGCATCGCCGTCGTTGCGCCGCACCGATCGCGTGTCGCTGACTTTGTTGCTCGAAGCTTCCGGCATGAACAGCCGAGGCGAGGAATTCAAATCGCCCGCTCGCACGCTCCTGATCAATCGCGGCGGCGCCGTGATTATTCTGGACCAGGAACTCGCTCCCGAGCAGTTCGTCCACCTGCAGCGAAGAGCGCCGCACGAATCGCATCGCCACGGACAAGTCCGAGTGGTCGGCGAATTCGGCCGGCAAAAGGAGGGCTTCCTCTACGGAATCGAGATGCCCGATCCGACCGTGGATTTGTGGGGAGTCGAATTCCCGGCGATTGCCGAATCCACCGAGGCCGTCGCGCGCATGCTGCTTGAATGCAGTTATTGCCGCAGCCGCGAAGTGGCCCACCTCAACGAGCTGGAGCTTCGCGCGTTTGAAACCAATCGCGGAATCGCGCGCCACTGCAAGACGTGCGGAGTGCCTAGCATTTGGACGCAGGCGCCGCACGAGGACGAGGACAAGCTGGCGCCGCGCAGGCGCCGCGCGAGCGATCCGCCGGGAGCTCCTGCGAGCGGCGAGCAGCGCGATCGCCAACGCATGCGGTTGAAGACGCGCCTTACAGCGTGCATTCGGCAGGCCGGCGCGGACGACGAGTTGGCCGTCTGCGAGGATATTTCTCCGGTCGGCATGTGCTTTCGCAGCAAGCGCCGCTACGCATCCGACGCAGCGATTGACGTAGCCGTTCCCTACTCGCCCGATGCCGCTAATATCTTCCTGCCTGCGCGCGTCGTTTACTCCGAGGAAATGCCCAAGGCCGGCCTGTTCCGCCACGGCACCGAATACCGCCGCATCGGCGCCCGCACTCGCTGACGATTCCATAAGATCGTCACCCGGGATTGCCTGTCTCCCCATGCGATTCTCGCAGCATTTTCCAGTTTCGCCCGGCCTCCACATCCAGTCCAAGAGCCTTGCAGGATTGTGCGAGAGCGGTCGGCAGCTTTCGCTTGGGCTATTCAAGCGGCCAGGAATCTAAGCTATTTCTTGGGGCGAGATTCAGGGGGCACGAGGCCGTTCGCGCGATAGTAGGCCACGAGCAGGCCGTAGTGCTCGGCGGAATGCTCGGTGACATCGTCCCAAGGCTCGACAGATTTGGCGAAGGAAGCGTCGGGCAGGGATTTCAGCGTAGCTTCGGAATCGGAGATTGATTTTTCGAGTAGGGTGACAATGCTGGCTTTCGTTGTATAACCCTTCGGGTCTATTTCATCCCAACTGGCTTTTTCACCGCGCCCGGCCTTGCCCGCATAGACGATCCCCGATGTGACATGAACGATGACTTCGCCGAACGAGCGCATCTCGGGCTTCAACCGGTAGCCGTATTTGTCTTCGGGGAAGTCCTTGGCCATGGCGAGAATCTTCCGGTCAATTTCCGTGAAGTTTTCCCTGACGGATTTGGCCGTGGAGGCCGGTTGCTGTCCGAGACATGCGGAAGCAAAGCCGAAGAACAGGCCGATTGCGAGCGAGAGCTTTGCGCTGGGTCGAAGATTCATTTTCGCCTCCCGGGAGTCAGGTACCACACTGTAGACGCGTGCCCCGGCGGGACGTGAGCAGGCCGTCCGCAGTGATTGAGGCCAAAATAAAACGGGAGGCGAATGCCAAAGGCATCCACCTCCCGGGGTGGGTGGGGTTTGTTGCCGAACCCAGTAAGGGATTTTGGTGTTCCCGCGCCTGGGCGACTCGGCAAACCGGCCTTCAGCCGGTGCCACGTGTAACTAATCCTTATCACGCAGTCAGAATGAGTGTCAACCTTATTTCTGGACGGCCACTTGGGCGTGCGGGTCGACTGTTTCGCGAACTTTGCGCGCCAAATCGCGCCGGGACGAACGACAGACGGCCATCGCGTTTATGTGGACGCGGTTGAGCGGGCCTTCGGGAGCGAGATTGACGATTCGATTTTGGACGAGCCTTTCGGCAACGACTCGGCTGAAACTGAGACACGGTAGGGTCCGGCAACTTGCACCCGATGGCCGATCGGCCGGTCATGCGAAAGATGACTAGCATTGCGTCCTTCCGCTTCCGTTCCACTGTGGCATTTGCGCGCCCAAGGCTCATGGATTCAGCGACGAGCTTGGCTCGTTCGGCTGGATCGCGATAAAAAGCGTTCGTGAAGCCGACGGCGAGAAGTTCCGCGGTGGACAACCGACGGGCGAGCGGGCCCTTTTCTGGCTACAATTTTCTTCGCGACGATTCGGGACATTGCCGCACAGGCTCCCATGGGAATACTCCCAAAAACCTTATCGGCACATTTTGGGCTGAAGCCCACGAGGGTTAGCCGTAAAAGCGATTTCTGAGCGCCGTCAAAGGAAGATTAGGAAACGCGTACTTCGAAATAGTGTCGACAAACAACGTCACCGCACGCGCAGACCGGAGACTATTGCCCGGATGCAGTTTGCGGAGGATGGCTTACGAAGTATTGGCCGAGTTCACCAGACAGCTGGGCGAGACCAGCACGCACGTCGCGATCGAGCGCTTCCACCACGTCGGAAACCTTCTTGCCGTTGACCGGCTCGTCATGGGTGTAGGCGCCGGACCAAAGGGTGGCGCCGCTTTTTGGATCGAACAATTCCAATTGGAAGGAGAAGCGCGCCGCCAGACCCGGCGATTGCACCTCGTCCAACGCGTACAGATGTCCGCGGACGATGTAGTCGCCACGCAGATTGCTGCTGATTCGAGAAACCGAGCGATACGTTCCCGACGAACGCAGCGTTGAGATCACCATATCCTGCATCAGTTCGGCGGGAGGTTCAGCCCATCGCTCGTATTCGTAAGTCCCGAGCTGCACGGTCCCACTCCCATAGACGAGGCGGTCGTCGCGATACAGATGCGAAGCGGTGATGCGGGAAACGAGAAGGGTAACGGGAACTTGCGCCGAGGGCGAATTGGCGGGCGCCGGGCCGATATCGAGCGCGTAGTACTTTACTGGCCGGGAACCGCCGCACCCGGAGAAACCTCCTGCGAGCAAAAGGACGAGCGCAGCTAGCTGGATACGGCGCGTCAGCACTTTTTCCTCCTCCCTGTTCTACTTCGGCGGAGCCTGCCCTGGCTCACGGGCCGGCAACCCGGATGCGCGAATCAGCGTGTAAGGCCGCGTTTTTATCGTCTCGGTAAACTCGTTCATGTTGTCAGTGATGTGACGCAGATTATCGAGAATTTCATCCAGGTTTTCGGTGTTCGTATCCAGCGTTCGGTCCAACTGACCGGTAAGGGTCACAGCTGAATCGAGCGACTGGCGGAGATCGGCAATCGCTTTGTGAAGGTCGGGGCGATCCTCGCCGATCGTGGCGTCAATATGTCCGAGCGTGTCACTTGCCTGCGCGGAAGTCTTGCGGAAGTCGTCAATGAGCGGACCAAGCTTGGCGCTCGAAGCATTCACGTTGTCCAGCGTGGAACGGATGTTCGTCCGATTTTCCGCCAGCATGCCATTCAGGTTAGAGAGGCTTCCGGAAATGTTTTGGCGGTTCTGCGGGCTCAACAAATCGTTGACGCGATCCATCGTGTCTTTCAAGGCGACTACGCGGTCGTTCAAATTGGCGATCAGCACATTCGCCTGCGGTCCCAGCTGGGAAATCGTCGCTGCAACATCAGCCAGGCTCGTGTATTCCGTGGACTTCAAGACCGCGCCCTTCTGGGCCCTAGGCGCAGCGAGCGTGCCGGGTATGATGCCGAGGAAATTATCGCCCAGCGGACTGACGCTGGTGATTTCAGCGATGCTATCCGTTTTCACTGGGACGCTGGGCTCTACGGCAAAGTCCACCTGCATGCGCGTGGAATTGGTGGGGTCGCTAACGACCTTCTCTACCCGGCCCACCGGAGGGCCTCCGGCATACCGAACTTCCGCGCCTGGGCTGAGGCCGCCCGCATTCTTGAAATACGCTCGATACGTGACCGAGCCGCTGCCGAACGTTCCGGAAAGAAGAAACACGATCGTGACAAGCAGAGCGGCAGCCACGAGAGTAAATAGTCCGACTAAAGCTTGCTCCCGCTTCGATTCCATGTGCTTCCTCTTGAGTTCAGGCCCGGTTTTCTTGAGCCGATCTAGCCAGCCGCCCCGAAAGTTGCGGCGGAGTATATCACGTGATCGCCATTTGCCAGCTTTAACGCCGCTCGGGAGGATCTTCTCCCGTCAGCATTTGCAAATAGTCGATTTCCGCCGCCAGTTCAGGCTCCGGAATGCGGTCCAGGAACTGACGCACACGCGGTCCGGTGTTCTGTTGCAACTCCTGCGGTGTTCCTCTGGCGACCACAACTCCCTTATCGAGCAGAATCATGCGGTCGGCGATCAAGAACGCGCTCGCCAGTTCGTGCGTGACCACAACGATCGTGATGCGGAACGCTTTCTTCAATTTCAGGATTAGCTCGTCGAGCCCCGCGGCGATGATGGGGTCCAAACCGGCGGAGGGTTCGTCGAAGAACAGAATCTCCGGGTCCATGGCGAGGGCGCGAGCGATGGCGGCGCGCTTTTTCATACCGCCGCTCAACTGCGCCGGCATGTAATTCTCGAAGCCGGACAGGCCAACCTGGTCGAGCTTCAGGCGAACGACAATGTCAATTGTGGAATCATCGAGCGGCGTATGTTCGCGCAGCGGAAGCGCGACATTTTCACCCACGGTCATGGACCCGAACAGCGCCCCGCTCTGAAACGACATCCCCATCTTTTTGCGAAGTTCATCGCGCTGCGAGCCGGACATGCCGGCGAAGTTCTTGCCTTGAATCCAGATCTCGCCTTCGCTCGGCAGTTCAAGACCTACCAGAGTCCGCAGTAGCGTGCTTTTTCCGCAACCGGAGCCGCCCATAATCACCAGCGTCTCGCCCGCAGGAACTTCAAAATTGACGCCGTGAAGAATCTCGCGAGTTCCATAACGGACGTGCAGGTTCCTCACACTGATGGCGACATCGGGGGAATTGCCCGCGGGATTTTGTTCCGAGATAGGTTGTGCCGGCATTTTTCTTATTTGAGCGGAGCCGTGAAATAAAAGATTGCCGTGAATACGAGGTCCACGGCGATGACAAAGAAAATCGAATTCACGACCGCCGAAGTGGTCGAGCGCCCGACCTGCTCGGAGCCCAGCCCGGTGTTGAACCCTTCCCGGCATCCGACCGCTGTGATCACTAGGCCGAACATCACGCTCTTGATCAGACCGCTGCCGATGTCGCGCAATTCCAGGGCATTGATCGTGGCATGAAAATACGTGCCCCAGGTGAAGCCGGCGCTGCTGACGCCGAACAGGCCGCCACCCAGAACGCCCATGAAGTCAGCCCATGTTGTCAGGCAGGGCATCATCAAGAGCATTGCCAGGAATTTCGGCGCGACGAGAAAACGAACGGGTTCGAGCGCCATGGTTTCCAGCGCGTCGATTTCTTCGTTCACCTTCATCGTGCCGATTTCCGCGGCGAATGCCGAGCCGGAACGGCCGATGACCATGATGGCGGTCATCAGGGGGCCCAGCTCGCGGGTCATCGAGACAGCCACGGCGCTGGCCACCAGTTGCAGCGCCCCGAGCTGGCGCAGTTCGTAGGCGCCTTGCAGGGCAAGAATCAAACCGACGAAAAAGGAGATCAGGGAGACGATGGGAATGGCTTCTACGCCCACGGACATTGCTTGATGCACGGCGCGGGTCCAGCGGAGCGGCTTCCCCCGGAAGGGCTCGATGAACACAGCCCGCGCAGCGCCTCCGGCCAGCTTCGCCAGACTACCGACATAGGCCATGCCGCCGATCGTCGCTTCGCCGATATTGTCTATGAATGGCATACGGAGATCAGTGCGAGCGCGCTACTTGGCGCCACCGGCGCCGCCCGGGATCGCGCTCAGCGCTTCCTCTTCGGTGTTGTGAACCTCGAAGACCTTGAGAAGGCGGGTAAGTTCCAGCACTTCACGCGTCGCCCGGCTCAAACCATACAATGCGAAACCGCTTTTTAGGTCGCGAGAGAGCTTCAGACCTTCCACCAGCGAGGCTACACCCGCGCTGTCTATGTATTTCACATTTTCTAGATTCACGATGACGCGCTTAACGCGTTTTTCCTTGAGCAAATCGAGCAGGATTTTGCGGACTTCCGGGGTGTTATACAACGTAATATCTCCCGTAACATCCACAATCGAAGCGTTCTCAAATTGACGCGTGGAGATATTCATGAAAAGGGCACCTGTATTGCGCACCTGTCTTTTGCCAGAGATTGTGCATATATGCAACCCTTTTCGAATTGCGCGGAAATACGGTCAACGGGCTCAAAATCGGACAATCCGGCGAAGCGCGGGCGAAACCCTGGGGTCCAAAAGCCTCTAGCTGCGATGGTCGAGAGGGATGTAGCTGCGCAGGTCGTAGCCATGATAGATCTGTCGCGGCCGGGAGATTTTCTGTTCGTCATCGAGCAGCATTTCCACCCACTGCGCGATCCATCCCGAGGTACGCGGAATGGCAAACAGCACGGGGAACATGGTCACCGGAAACCCCATGGATTGGTAGATGAGGCCGGTATAGAAGTCCACGTTTGGATAGAGGCGGCGCGAGATGAAGTATTCATCCTCGAGCGCGATGCGTTCGCATTCGAGAGCGATATCAATCAGCGGGTTGCGGCCCATCACGTCAAAAACCTCGTAGGCGATGCGCTTCACAATTTTGGCGCGCGGATCGTAGTTCTTGTAGACGCGATGGCCGAAACCCATCAGCAGTTTTTCGCCCGCCTTCACGCTTTTGACGTACGCCGGCACGTTATTCACCGAACCAATTTCGACCAGCATGCGAAGCACGGCTTCGTTTGCGCCGCCGTGGAGCGGGCCATACAGCGCGGCGGTGGCGGCAGCCGTGGCGGAATACGGATCCACATGCGAACTCCCGACTCCGCGCATGGCGGTGGAGGAGCAGTTTTGCTCGTGGTCCGCATGCAGAATGAACAAGACATCGAGCGCGCGCTCGAGAGTCGGATTCGGGCGATACTGGAGCTCCGTCGTGCGGAACAACATGTTCAGAAAATTGCCGCAGTAACTCAGATCATTGTCGGGATAGACGAACGGCATTCCCAGGCAATGCCGGTAGGCGAAAGCGGCGACCGTCGGCATCTTGCCAATCAGCCGATAGGTCTGCTTACGGCGCGATTCGGGATTAAAGATGTCCTTCGCGTCCGGATAAAAAGTGGAAAGCGCTGCGATGGTGGATATCAGCATTCCCATCGGGTGCGCGTCGTAGTGAAAGCCGTCGAGAAATTTCTTGATGCTTTCATGAATGAATGTGTGGTGGGTGATGTGATAATTCCATTCCTTCAGTTGCGAACTCGTGGGCAGCTCGCCGTGAAGGATCAGATAGGCCGTCTCAGGGTACGAGCTCTTTTCGGCCAATTCCTCAATGGAATAACCGCGATATCGCAGAATCCCTTTGTCGCCATCGATGAAGGTAATCTTGCTCGCGCAAGAGGCCGTGTTCGCGAACGCCGGATCGTAGCTCATCATCCCGAAATCGGATTCGTGGACTTTGATCTGACGCAAGTCGATGGGCCGGATCGTGTCATCCTTGATCGGGATCTCGTATTGTCGGCCGGTGCGATTGTCAACGATCGAGAGCGTGTCGCGGCGGGCACCGGAAGACGCCTCGCTGTTGGCAACCGATGCCGATTTGGTCGGATTCATCCCCTGACCCCTTCCCGATCGAGCAGACACGTGGTGGTTTCGAGATTACGAATCACCAATGTACACCAAAATCCGGCGTTGACGAATGGGTTTGCACCGCAAATTTCAAATTTTCGAACCGAAAGCGACCATACGCATGCGTATAGCAGAGAGAATCTCTGGGTGATCATTTGTATGCACTCACTTGGACCGAAACTAGACGGCGCGGGATCAGCCAAACGCCAGGTCGAGGGTGTGATCAGCGGTTCTTCGGCAAATTCCGGACGATCGCGCCTGTGTCCCTTCGCGCGATAGAGCGCTTCGTCAGCCATGTGGCGCAGGTCTTGCGGTTCTATCGGTTTAGCGGCACCGCTCACCGCAATCCCGCAACGTAGCGTGACAGATAATGGGCCTCGGTCGGTTCGGGTGCGCAGGGATCGGAGCGAGGTGAGGATTGTTTCCGTCAGCACCACCGCTCCCGAGCGCTCGCACGATCGCGCGACGATCACGAATTCCTCGCCGCCATAGTGGCCTACGGGATCGTATGGACGGACACCACCGACCGACACCTCTTTGAGCGCCGCTCGCGCGGCGAGTCGTCTTTCTCTCGACTGCGCGCTGTTAGCAAAAGAGTGTGTGCGTCGAGTCGATCGGAATAGACGCACAAGCTGGCAGACTTGCGACCTTCCCATCCCGGCATCACCCAGTCCAGTATGGCGAGCGGCGGGGAATCTTCACTTTCGAGGATGCCCAGCGCATCCAAGCCGTCCGCGGCCGCTACGACGTAGGATCCCGCACTTCTGAAGGGGTGCTTCGAGCATTCGGCGGGAAACGGGATCGTCCTCGGCGATAAGGATGCAGTCCGCGATTCTGTCTTCGTCAGTCATATTGCAAGTTCGCTGTCCAAGTCCGGAGCGGCATCGACCGCCCGACGGAAGCGGCTATGACCTGCGCACTCGCTGCGTTTGGCTTTTCCTGACACTCTTTGATCCTCGCAGTCGGGTGCACACACACGGGCAGCGCTTCGCGGAATGAGCTATGGGCACAAATGTCCGAATGCTTTGATGAGTTGGTTCCGAACCCCTCTACTTACTAATCAGCCCGCGAAAAGAAAAATAGCCCAGGTACTAATGAATTATTTCTCGGGTGGCACCAGAGGCGGCCTGTGGGAGACAGCGATGAGGCACGGGAAATGAAAACCGAGTTCGACTACGACTCCTTGCTACAGGTCGTATCGTTCCCAACGGAGGGGCGAGTTCGCGAAGACGAACCGATTCGCTGGCGCGAAGTTCCTCGCCCTGTCCCGGGTTAAGACGCTTCACAAATGGACTGTCCCGAGCGTTTGGGTGGAGGTCATGATTCGACTAGCTCGCCTCGCTCGTTAACTTTGACCTGTTTCACTGGGCGCAACGGAACGGCCAGATCGTAGCGGGCATGCCGCCTCTCACCGGCTCGAACCAACGCTCCTTTTTCGACCAAATCTGCCAGGTCCCGCGTCACTGTAGCGGGTGAGGTTCGGGTGATTGTGCTGTATTTTCGAGCCGTGAGCCCCCCTTCGAACCCTTCCGGGCCCTCGCGGAACATGCGCAGGAGTGTCTTCTGTTGCCTTTCGTTGAGATGCCCTCTCAATCGGTCCAACAGCTTCGCCTTGTCGATCAGGAACTCAACTAGCGCGATCGTGCGATGTTGCGCCTCGATGGAGACTCCCGCAAACCATGCCAGCCAAGTAGTGATCTCGTTTTGCTTGTTCGCGGCTTCGAGCACTTCGTAGTAGCTCTTGCGGCGAGCAAGGATCGTAGTCGCCAGTGCTGTCAGAGTCGGTTGCCCGAGGCTCTCTGCCCAGGATTTTTCAGCAATCGCTCGCCCGATTCGACCATTGCCGTCCTCGAATGGATGGATGCTCTCAAAGTAAAGATGCGCCGTCCCGGCCCTGGTCAGCGCAGGCAGAGACTCTTCGCCACGCGGTCCCGTCCGGTGGAACCAGACAAAGAATCGCGCCATCTCGGAATCCACTTGTGACGACGGCGGAGCCTCCAAATGCACCCTGGGCGCATGTATCGCCCCGGAGACCACTTGCATGGGCTCCGTGTCGGTTCGATAACGTCCGATGTTTTTCAGATCCCGCCTGCCAGCCATCACGGTCCGATGCCATCGAAATAACATCTCTGGGGAAAGCGGTTCGGCAAAGGAGCGGTACAGATCGACCATCATCTCGGCAATCCCCTGCTCGGCCGGTCGCACCCGGCGAGCATCTGTCTTGAGTCCCAGCTGTCTGCGGACGGAGGATTGCACGCTGGCCCGGTCCAAAATTTCGCCTTCGATCTCCGAGGTTGTGAGCGCTTCCGTAGTCATCGCTTCGACTGCGAGTTGATCGCGTTCCTCGTTTCCAAGGTGCTTCGCCGTCCCAACGAGCACACCCCCACTGACCAGGAACTGCTGCTCCGCTGCTTCTAGGCGGTGGCGGTCCCAAGTAAAGGTAGGCCAATCAGGTTGTTGCCAGTTCCAGACCATGAGCGATAGGGATCCTTTCTATCGCTCATATAATAGCATAATGGTGAGCGATAGAGGTTGCTCTCTTCGCTCAATAGCGCTGATCCCACCACAGTAGCTGCAGCTGCAGACGCTGTACTCCTCCGAGATCTGGGCCGGTGAATCGCCCCGGCGGCGCTAACCTCAGACCGAGTGCCGACAGCAAACATCTGCGGCCACGAGACAGCAATCACTAGTGGAGCGCTCACTTTCGCTTTCATTTCTATCTACAGCTCACTTGAGCAGGAGGCCTGCGCCGTTGATCCAGCGGAGGGCGACGCACTACTTAGGAAATTGGTGGGGCTCGTTCCTTGCGTCGTCCCGCGCAGGGCAGTGAGGATTGAAATTCCTGTATGCCTAAATTTGCGTCTCGTTCAAGGGGTTCATCCCACAAATTGGGCCCAAGGATGGGCCCATTAACGCCCGAATACCCCCAAGAACCACGCCATAACAGGTACGCAGGGCCCAGACGAATCAACGGGATGGCAAACGAAACAGTGGCCCGAAGTCCAACTCGTAAACCGGTCGATCGATGGCGGCCAGGCCCGGAAGACCAAGGTATCTGGATTCAGAAAGTTGCAAGGCGTGCCAGAACCCAACTGCAATTCATAGGTTCGTCAAAGGAAGCCTGGACGGCGTTGTGCGTCGATTTAGGAAATGTTAATGCTGCATTAAAAGCACACGTGCGAAGAATCAGCTGCTTGCACCCGGGGCCCTGTTTCTCGTATGTTGTGGACGACTCCCCGAAAGAGACTCGATGAAACGTGTTCTGGTAATCGAAGACGACAAAGACATCGTCGAGCTGGTGAAATACAACCTGGAGAAGGACGGCTTTCAGGTCGCCGCAAGCGTGGATGGCGCGACGGGGCTCGCGCAGGTGCGCAAGACGCCTCCCGATCTGCTGATTCTCGATTTGATGCTGCCGAAGCTTTCGGGCCTCGAAATCTGCAAAGAGGTTCGCAAGGACGTGAGCCTGAATCGCCTGCCGGTTTTAATTTTGACCGCGAAGGGCGAAGAGGCCGATCGCGTGGTGGGGCTCGAGCTCGGCGCGGACGATTACGTCACGAAGCCGTTCAGTCCGCGCGAGCTGGTGGCTCGCGTCAAGGCCCTTCTGAGGCGAACCGAACCCGGAACACCTTCGGAGAAGCCCATTGAAATCGGCGTGCTGCGGATCGATCCGGCCGCTTACAAAGTGACGCGAGGTGGAAAACCCGTGCCGATGAGCACGCTCGAATTCCGGCTGCTATATTTTCTAGCGGCGCGCCCCGATCGCGTGTTCACGCGCGACCAATTGCTCGACGGCGTCTGGGGGACCGAGCGGTTCGTGACGCCGCGCAGCGTGGACGTATACGTGCGGCGCTTGCGCGAAAAGATCGAGGCCGATCCGCAGCATCCGGCCTATATGAAGACGATTCGCGGCGCCGGCTACCTCTTCGAAACCCGTGCGAGCTAGGCTTTTCTGGAAGTTCGGGCTCACGTTTTTCGCCCTGCTGGTGGGCGTCCTGCTGGCAGTTGATTTCTATTCCTCCCGCGTTCTTCGCCGCGATTCCATTCGCTCGGCCGACGACAAACTTGCCTCTCTCCTGAATGTCGCGCAGGCGCGCCCGCCACGCGTGGAGGATCCCGCGGACCTTCTGGCGTGGACGGATTGGATGGGGCACAGCGGCGCGCGCGTCACCGTGATCGACAATACTGGCCGTGTGCTGGCGGATTCGCAGCATGATCCGGAGACCATGGAGAATCATTCCAACCGACCGGAGATCCAGCAGGCATTCGCGTCCGGTGAAGGGCAATCGGTACGCCACAGCGCGACTCTGGGCCGCGATCTTGTGTATCGCGCCATGCGGTGGGACGAGCCCAGTGGTTCTCCCGTAGTGATCCGCATGGCGCTGCCACTGGCGCAAGTGGACGAGTCCGTTTCGGAGTTGCGGCGAAGAATCTACGGCGCGTCGCTCGTAATCCTCCTGCTGGGTGGAATCGTCTCGTTGACGTATTTCCGGGTGTTTGCCGCGCGCGTCGAGCGGCTCAAGGATTTTTCGCGCCGCGTCGCCGAGGGAGATTTTCGCCCCTTGCCAACCGAGCGCCCGCGCGATGAACTCGCCGAACTCGCCGACTCGCTGAACGAAACCGCCGCATGGATGGACCAGACGATCCGCTCGCTGAGCGGTGAACGCAATCGTTCGGGCGCGATCCTGCGAAGCATGGTGGAAGGAGTCGCGGTGATTGACGCGCAGGAAAGGCTCGTGTTTTGCAACCGAGCTTTTTCGGAGATATGGAATTTCGACTCGGCAGCGATCGAGGGTCGTCCGGTGATCGAAGCGGTCCGAAATTCAGACTTGCTGGGGTTGATTCGCCGTGCTCTGCGCGGCGAAGAGGGATTGCGGAGTGAAATCGCGATGGGGATCGTCCAGCACCGGAATTTCTCGGTGACGGCGACTCCCGTGCAGGCGCTCAATGGTGGCGCGCCGAATGAAAAGCCGTCGGGAGCAGTCGTTGTGCTGCACGATGTGACAGAATTGCGCCGGCTCGAACGCGTGCGGCACGATTTCGTCGCCAACGTCTCGCACGAATTCAAGACTCCGCTCACGGCAATCCAGGGGTTTGCCGAAACGCTGCTTTCCGGCGCTCTGGAAGATCCGCGCAACAACCGCCGTTTTCTGGAAATCATCCGCGACCACGCCACTCGACTCGCGGTGCTGACCGATGACTTGCTCAAGCTTGCGCGCATCGAAGCCGGGAAGCTAGAGGTTCAGTTCGTTTCTGTCCAGTTGGCCGAAGTGATCGAGCGCTGCACGGAAACCTCGCTGCTGAAGGCGAATCGAAAACGAATCGCACTCGAGGTGGACGTGGCCGCAGGCCTTCCCGCGGTGCACGGCGATGCCAGCCTGCTGCGCGATGTCGTGCAGAACCTGCTCGATAACGCGATTCAGTACACTCCGGAGGGCGGGCGCGTACGCATCAGCGCGACGGCCGGGCCCCGCGAGGCCGTTGTCGCCGTGGACGACACGGGTATCGGCATTCCTGTCACCGATCAGGAGAGGATCTTCGAGCGATTCTATCGCGTGGACGTCGCGCGTTCGCGTGAAGCAGGCGGAACCGGTTTGGGCCTGTCCATTGCGAAGCACATTGTGGAAGCGCACGGCGGCCGCCTGTGGGTGGAAAGTGAAGTCGGCCACGGCTCGAAGTTTTCCTTCTCGGTATCCCTCGCCACCTAATTCCCCGGAGTTGGCTCGACGCGGTGTCTTGAAGCGTTCACCTCGGATTGATCTGATGGCAATGGCGCTCCGTCATCCTGCATACGGTGACATAGTTTAAATAGGCCGGCAGCCGCCGGAGGGAAGGCCACCATGGCAGCCACGAAAATGAGTGCCGAAGGAGTTTTTCAAGCGGTGCTGCTGAACTATCTGGTTTCGCAGGCACGAACCGTCGAAGGCTCGGTGAACCGAGCGCTCGCCGCATTGCTGGGGCGCGACGAAGGCCTGGCCAGCGAAGTATTTCTGAGCGAGCCGCGTATCAACGAACTCGAAATCGTGATCGACGAGCACGCCATCCGCCTGCTCCGCGCCGGAAATCTCGCCGATGCGGACGTTCGCCTGATCGTGGCGACGTTGAAAATCAACAACGACCTCGAGCGCATGGGAGACCTGGCCGTCAATCTGGCCGAGCGCGCCATCTCGCTGTGCGCGATGGGTGACGTCGAGACTCCGGCGGAGCTTGAGCCCATGACCGCCGCCGTCCGCGCGATGGTTTCAAAATGCCTCGGCGCGCTGATCTATCAGAATGTAGATCTCGCGACGCAAGTTCTCGAAAGCGACGACGCGGTCGACCAATATCGCGACCGCGTGTTTGAGGCGCTGCTTTCCGGCATCGCGGAAAATTCGTCGCAGGCCGCGCCGAGCCTTCAATTTGTCTTGGCTTCGCGCCATCTCGAAAGGATTGCTGATCACTCGACGAACATCGCCGAAGACGTGCTGTTCTGGGTCCGCGGACTCGAAGTGCGCCATGGACGCGCGAGACAGTTGGAAGCGCGCGCCGAAAACGCGGCGGTTGCGGGCGCCTAGTCATCGTCTTTTCACGGGCGAATGATCGCCGATTCAAGCGCAACCTCTAGGCTGACGGCGCGCGGTGGTTTGGGCGATTGGTAGAGAAGATCTCGATAAGCCCTGGCGTCCGAGCGGCCTGCGCCGGAAGAACCACGACAAATCTCGCCCGCAATAGAGGCGCAGTCTCCTACCCCCGGAGATTGCGCCTCTCCAGTGTTCCGGGCGGTCGAGTGCGCGTTCACGCCGAATTCTTGTTGATGTAACACGGCTGTAACAATCTGGAAAAGATAATGACGAATGACAGAGGAGAATCCCAAAGCACATGAGAAAAATGCTGGTTGTACTGTTCCTTCTCTTTGCCCTGGCGGCCACTGCGGGCGCGCAGTCAAGCCCCCTGCTGCTGAATGCCGCTGGCGCCACATTCCCGTACCCGATTTATTCGAAGTGGTTTGACGTTTACCACACCGCGCATCCCAACATTCAGATCAACTACCAGTCCATTGGTTCTGGCGGCGGCATCCGCCAATTGCAGGCTGGTACGGTCGATTTCGGCGCGTCGGATGGCCCGATGTCCGACGATCAGCTGGCGCAATCGAAGATCAAGATCCTCCATTTCCCCACGGTCCTGGGTGCGGTGATCCCCACCTACAACATTCCGGGCGTGAGCGGTGACTTGAACTTCACGCAGAAAGCCTTGGCGGGCATCTACCTCGGCACGATTACCAAGTGGAACGACCCCGAAATCACGAAGGCGAACCCGGGAGTGAAGTTGCCGGGCGAAGATATCGTGGTCGTGCATCGGTCTGACGGCAGCGGAACCTCCTACATCTTCACGGATTTTCTCTCGAAGGCCAGCGACGACTGGAAGAACAAAGTGGGCAAAGGCACGTCGGTCAACTGGCCCGTGGGCCTGGGCGGCAAAGGGAATGAAGGGGTTTCCGGCCTGGTGAAGCAGACGCCGAGCTCCATCGGTTACATCGAGCTCATTTATGCCGTTCAGAACAACATCCCATACGGCAAGGTTCAGAATGCAGCAGGGAAATTCGTCAAGGCGGATCTCGCGGGCGTAACGGCGGCAGCCGCTTCGATGAAGGATATGCCTGAAGACTTCCGCGTTTCGATCACGAACGCCCCGGGCGCGACGTCCTATCCGATCTCGAGCTTCACCTGGCTCCTGATTCCCGCGCAGATTTCCGATGCAGGGAAGCGCGACGCGATCAAGGGTTTCCTGAAGTGGATGCTCGTGGACGGCCAAAAATTCAATGAGGGTCTTTCCTACGCGCAGCTGCCGAAGTCGGTGGTCACGAAAGAGACGAAGGCTATTTCGCTGATCCAATAGAATGTCAACATCAGCCACTACGATGGACCGCGCGGCGCCGCCCGAAGCGGGGCCGCGCGCCTTTCTTCGTCGCCTGCGGCACGGCGATGAGGTGGCGCACATGCTCACGCTCACGTTTGCGGCCGGCATTCTGCTGCTCACCTCCATGCTGGTATATGAGTTGTGGATGAACTCGCACCTATCGCGCGCGAAATTCGGCTGGATGTTTTTCTGGACGCGCACCTGGGATCCCATCTTCGATAATTTCGGCGCAGCTCCGTTTATTTACGGCACGCTGGTAACGTCAATCGTGTCGCTGGTGATTGCCGTGCCGCTGGGCCTCGCTGCGGCGATATTTCTCTCCGAACTCGCTCCTCGTCGGATGTCGGATACGATCTCGTTCCTGATTGATTTGCTCGCCGCGGTTCCGAGCGTGATCTATGGCCTCCTGGGCATTTTTATCATTGTGCCTCTGATGCGCACCACCGTCGGGCCGCTTCTGATCGGCAGCCTTGGGCACGTTCCCCTGCTCGGTCAGTTCTTCAAAGGGCCGAACTATGGAGTGGGTTTCCTAACCGCGGGCGTCGTCCTGGCGATCATGGTCGTTCCGTTCATCATCTCCGTCTCGCGAGAGGTGCTTCTGACGGTCCCGCGCGAACAGCGCGAAGCGGCGTTGGCACTTGGCGCGACTCGCTGGGAAGCGACTTGGAAAGTGGTCGTGCCGTGGGCGAGAACCGGCATTCTCGGTTCCGTGTTCCTGGCTCTGGCGCGCGCACTGGGAGAGACCATGGCCGTGACCATGGTCATCGGCAACGATCCCAAGATTAGCGCGTCCCTTTTTGCGCCCGGCTACACGATCGCCGCGGTGATTGCGAACGAGTTCACGGAGGCGACGGGCGATTTATACCTGAGCGCACTGATCGAGCTGGGCCTCGTGCTGTTCCTGATGACGTTCATTCTGAATGGACTTGCGCGGTTGTTGATCGTCGCCACCGACCGCGGAGGAGGGCATCCGTCATGAGCCGGGTGCTCCTGCTCTGGCGCAAATTCTTGAACGTCGTGATGCTGACACTGACGGGCGTGGCAGCGTTTGGGGTCGTTGCGGTCCTGTTCTTGATTCTTGGGTATCTCGTATGGAACGGTGGTAAATCGCTGAATCTTAATTTCTTCACGCAGCTTCCGAAACCTGTGGGCGAAACCGGTGGCGGCATGGCCAATGCCATCGTGGGGAGCCTGAAACTCCTGCTGCTGGCCGCGCTGATGGGTTTGCCGGTTGGTCTGATGGCTGGTGTTTATCTGGCGGAATTTGGCGGCAAGACGTTCTCCTATGTGATTCGCTACACGACCGACTTGTTGAACGGCGTGCCTTCGATCGTGATCGGCATATTTGCTTATTCGCTCGTCGTTCTTCCGGTGAAGCACTTCTCCGCAGTTGCCGGCGGAGTCGCGCTGGGGATGATGGTGGTTCCGATCACGGTGCGAAGTACCGAGGAATTCCTGCGCGCTGTTCCCGGGAGTCTGCGCGAGGGGGCGATGGCGCTCGGCGCAAGCAAATGGCGGACGATTGCCACGGTTGTGCTGCCCGCAGCGAAGGGCGGAATCATCACGGGCGTGCTGCTTGCACTCGCGCGCGTAGCGGGTGAGACAGCACCTCTGCTATTCACTGCATTCAGCAACCGTTTCTGGAGTCCCGGATGGAGCCAGCCGATTGCGTCGCTTCCGGTGATGATTTACACGTACGCGATTGCTCCTTACGACGATTGGCATCGGCAGGCATGGGCTGCGGGGCTGGTTCTGTTGGCGCTCGTCCTCGTTGCCAACATTGGTACGCGGATTGTTTTGAGCCGGGGCGGAGCGAGTCGGAGTGCCTGATATGGGTTCCACTTCACATGGAAATCAAGCCACCGCCGCGCGGCTCGCGCCACAGGTCAGGATGACCGAAAAACAGCCAACGGCATCGGAGAAGGAGGCGCTGGTGCGCTTTGAGATTTCCGACCTAAACTTCTTCTATGGTCCGAAGCAGGCCGTCTTCGGACTGAATCTGAAAATCCCCAAGAACCGCGTAACGGCGCTGATTGGTCCATCCGGTTGCGGAAAATCGACGTTCTTGCGCACGCTGAATCGGATGAACGAGACGATCCGCAATACGCGCGTCGTCGGCGAAATCCTGCTCGACGGCCAGGATATCTTGCAAATGGACGTGGTGGGCTTGCGACGGCGAGTGGGCATGGTTTTTCAGCGACCGAATCCGTTTCCGAAGTCAATTTATGAGAACGTGGCCTACGGTCTGCGAATCAACGGATATCAGGGTCGACTGGATGATTTGGTCGAACATAGCTTGCGCCGCGCGGCGCTGTGGGATGAAGCGAAGGACTACCTCCACAAATCGGCGTTCGCGCTTTCCGGCGGGCAGCAGCAGCGGCTGTGCATCGCGCGAGCCCTCGCGGTTGACCCCGAGGTTCTGCTTCTCGATGAGCCGTGCTCGGCTCTTGATCCCGTGACCACCGCCAAGATCGAGGAGCTGCTGTTCCATCTGAAAGACAGTTGCACGATGGCGATCGTGACGCACAATATGCAGCAGGCGGCGCGCGCCAGCGATTTCACGGCCTTTATGCTGGATGGGAAATTGATCGAGCACAGCGAGACGTCGAAGCTCTTTACGACGCCGGCCGACCCTCGCACGGAGGCCTACATCACGGGCCGCTTCGGGTGATCCGCCGGATCGCGGCTGCTGTATTGTGTGGAAGGGACTGAGCATCCATGGAACGCCATTTCGAACACGATCTCGAAGAATTGAAGCAGCGGCTGCTGTGGATGGGGAGCCTCGCCGAGCGCGCAGTCCATCAGTCCGTTCAGGCGGTGCTCGATGGCGAGGAGCGCCTCGCCGAAGCCGTACTCGGTGAAGAAGACGCCGTAAACGAGATGCAGATCGAGATTGACGAGCGCGTGCAGCGCCTGCTCGCGTTGCAGGCACCCATGGCGGCCGATCTCCGCTTTCTGCTGGCCGTTTCACGCATTAACGGCGATCTCGAACGCATTGGCGACCAGGCTGTGAACATCGCGCAATCCGCGATGCGCATCCTGAGGCATCCGCAGGTGAAGCCGTACGTGGATTTGCCACGCATGAGCGAGCTCGCCGAGGCGATGGTTCGCGACAGTTTGAACGCCGTGGTCCGCGGCGACCAGGATCTGGCCCAGAGCGTACTGCGGCGCGACGATCAAGTAGATCGCTTGCGCGACCAGCTCTTCCGCGAGCTGCTCACGTATATGATGGAAGACTCGGCGGTCGTTTTTGCCGCTTTTGAGCTGGTCCTCGTGGCCAAGAATCTAGAACGCATCGGCGACCACGCCACCAATATCGCGGAGGACGTCATTTATTTTGTCGCCGGCCGCGACGTCCGTCATCCCGCTCTCGATCGCCGCTGATCGCAGCCCGCTGGCCGGAAGGCCATCGGGCACCGCCCGCGATCTTTTATTCGGGCCGTTCTAAATAGGTGCACATCCCCCCTTTTCGAATTTCCTCGCATTGAAACCGCTTGTAGTTTTTGCGAGTTGTAGTATCTTCGCGCCGATCCATGGGGGGAAATCGTGCGAAACACGATTCTTGGCGTGGCGATCTCGGTGGCGATCGCAGTCCTCGGCCCCGCTGGGGCACAGCCGAGCCGCGCGCGCCCAGCGACCGCCGCTCAGAACGCCCCCTCGTCGAACGCGTGCGACAGGTCCTGCCTGTACGGTTTTCTCGATCAGTATCTTGACGCGATGAAGTGGAAGGACCCGTCGCGCGTTCGATGGGCGAAGAACATCCAGTACTCCGAGAACAATGTCGCGATGAAAATCGGCGACGGCGTGTGGGGCACGGTCACCGGACTGGGCGATTACAATCTCCGATTCGCCGATCCAACGACTGGCCAGGTCGGCTTCTACGGAATCGTTCAGGAAACAAGGTCTACGTCAGCATTTTCGCTGCGCCTAAGAGTGGAAGAAGGGAAAATAGCAGAGGCCGAGATCCTGATTCACCGCAGCGAAGGCCCCGGGAGCCCGTTTCCGGCCGTCCCGAAGCTGGTGGATAAGCCCCTACTGAATGAGATTCTGCCGCCAGGGGCGCGCCGTCCTCGCGCGCGAATGATTTCGATCGCTGACGGCTATTGGAGCACCCTGCAGCTGAACGATGGCGCCCTCCTCACTGAATTCTCCGACGATTGCACTCGAGTCGAAAACGGCCTTCAGACGACTCGCAATCCGGATCTCCTCAAGTTGATTCCGGTAGCAGGACTCGGTTGCGCGGAACAGTTCAAGCTGGGCAACTACAGATATGACGACCGCGTGCGCGACCGGCGATTCCCGCTGGTGGACCAGGAGCGAGGGTTGGTATATTCGGCCGCATTCCTTGATCATGCAGGTCGGCTTGGAAAATACACGCTGACGGACGGCCGCGTAGTCGATTCTCCGATGAAGGTGCCCAGCACGCTATGCGCGCTTGAACTGTTCAAGATCCGCGACGGCAAGATTCAGCAGATCGAAACAATCTTCATCAGCGTTCCGTACAACATGCCGTCTCCGTGGGTACAATACTAGCCGCAAACGCAACGACAGTGTTCGGTGGTCGAGGGAGAGATAGCCGCATGTCTCGGAAGCTCAGGATGGTGTCCGCAATCGCCTTTGCCGCCGCTGCTCTATCTCTCGCGGCGTACGATCAGAACAGCTCTCCGGCGCTCGCCGGTCAGGAAAAGCCTGCGGCCCGCGGCCAAGTCGATCAGAAGCGGCTCATGTCCACCGATCAGCATCCGGGCGAATGGCTCACCACCGGGCGCGATTTCGGCAAGGGCCATTACTCGCCCCTCGCGCAGATCAACACGAAGACGGTTGACCGCCTCGGCTTCGCCTGGGAGTACCGCACCAACACGATTCGTGGCCTCGAAGCCACTCCCATCGTTGTGGACGGCGTCATGTACACCAGCGGTTCGATCGGCCAGGTCTACGCGCTCGACGCGAAAACCGGAAAAGAGCTTTGGACCTACGATCCTCACAACGACATGCGCGTGAATCAGCGCGCCTGTTGCGACGAAGTGAATCGCGGCGTCGCCGTCTGGAAGGGGAAAGTTTACGTCGCCTCGTTCGATGCGCATCTCATCGCGCTTGACGCGGCGACCGGTCACGAACTCTGGCGCGCCGACACCGTCGTTGATAAGAAAAAGGCTTACACCAGTACCGGCGCGCCTCAGATCGCCGGAAAAGTCGTGGTGATCGGAAATGCGGGCGGAGAATACGACGCTCGCGGTTACGTCAGCGCCTACGATCTCGACACCGGAAAACTCGCCTGGCGCTTCTTCACCGTTCCCGGCGATCCCGCGAAGCCCCAGGAATCTCCTGAACTGGAAGTCGCCGTCAAGACATGGGACCCGAAAAGCAATTGGCCAATGGGCGGCGGCGGAACCGTCTGGGGCGACATGGCCTATGATCCCAATCTCAACCTTCTTTATTTCGGCACCGGCAACGGCACGTATTACGATCAGTCGCGCCGCAGTCCTTCCGGTGGCGATAATCTTTACATTTCCTCGATCCTCGCCATCGATCCGGATACCGGCCGCCTCGTCTGGCATTACCAGGAAGCCCCCGGCGATCAGTGGGACTACGACGTGGTGCAGCAGATCGTGCTCGCCGACCTGAAAATCGGCGGCCGAGATCGCAAAGTGCTGATGCAGGCCTCAAAGACCGGCTTCTTTTATGTGATCGATCGAAAAACGGGCCAGGTTCTCTCCGCCGAAAAATTCGTGCCCGTCACCTGGGCCGATCGCGTGGATCTGAAAACCGGCCGCCCCGTGGAAGCGGCCGACGCGCGCACCTACAAATATTCGTCGAACGGAAAGAAATTGATCTCGCCCTCGCCTATGGGTGGGCACAACTGGAATCCGATGTCCTACGATCCGCAAACCGGACTCGTCTACATCCCCGCGATTGAAAACGGTCAGGAGAGCATTTTCTCCGGCAAAGCGTTCCTGCGCGCGTGGGATCCGGTGAACAGCAAAATCGTTTGGGATGTTCCGATGTCGGATTGGTGGGATCGGCCCGGAGCGCTGGCAACCGCCGGCGGCCTGGTCTTTCAAGGCACCGGGACCGGCCATTTCTGCGCCTACGCCGCGCTCACTGGCAAGAAACTGAAAGATATCGAGGTCGGTACGTCGTTCGTCGCAGGAGCGATGTCCTACAGCATCGACGGCACACAGTACGTCGCCCTCATGGCTGGCTGGGGCGGCGGCGGATGGAATTTCCCCCATCCCGCGAGCGCGGCTTTCCAGCGCGGCAACGATGGCCGAGTCATCGTTTTCAAACTCGACGGCGGCCCAACCCCGATTCCGCCAATGCTTCCTGCAATTCAGCCGATTCCTCAGCCGCCTGGGCTGAATGCCTCGGCTGAGGTCGTCAAGAAAGGCGGCGAAATGTTTGCCGCCCACTGCGCGTCCTGTCATCTCAATATGCCCGGCAGCCTCGCTCCCGATCTGCGCCGCATGAGCCCGGAAACACACGACGCCTTCCAGCAGATCGTTCTCGGCGGCGCGCTGCGGAATGCCGGAATGCCGCCGTGGGGCGACGTGCTGACTCCCGACGACGCGGACGCCCTCCACGCCTTCCTGATTTCAATCTCCTGGGACGCCTACAACAAGCAACAGGGCGCGGCCAAGAACTGAGTTGGCGATGAGAATTTCATTTCCAGTCCTCGGAAGCGCGTTTCTGTTTCCCGTCGCGGCCCGCGCGCAAGCTTCCCCCCAATGGCATGATGACTTCCTCGACCCTCTCGCCGGAAGTTGGAGGGTCGAGGGAGCTCTCGTAGGACACCATGCTCATCACACCGTGCGCGCCGAATGGGTGCTAGATCACCAATTCCTGCGCATCGAAGAAAAAACTTCCGCCAACGCGCCGAAAGCAGAGTCTCTCTACGACCCTGTTTTTGGTTCCTGGGCTACGATGACGCCAGCGAGCGCTACGTTCTCCACCCGATGGACAGATCCGGCGGGCGATTTTCGGAGACGTTGGGTTACGGAACTCTCGAGGGAAATTAGATTCCCTTCGTCTTCGAGTATCTCGACGGGCCGTTCCATGCCACGTTCGGCTGGAATGCGGAAAAAGGTCCGTGGGAATGACCGATGGAGCAATAGAACAAGAACGGGAAATGGGTGCCGTTCGCGGATTTGAAACTTACGCGCGCCGCGATTCCTTAGCCCGGCGTTTCTGAGTTAGAATCGAACAACAGGCTTCCGATGAGCAAACCCGTTACGGCAATTTATCCCGGCTCGTTTGATCCGGTGACGAACGGTCACCTCGATCTGATCGCGCGCGGCGCAATGATCTTCGATCAATTGATCGTCGCGGTAGCGAAGAACCTCGATAAAGATGCTCTCTTCACGATCAGGGAACGCGTCGAGATGCTCGAGGCCGTCACCTTTGAATGGAAAAATGTCGAGGTGGAGCAATTTGATGGCCTGCTGATGAACTACGCGCGCAGCCAGGGTGCGAGTGTGGTTATTCGTGGCATCCGCGCGGTTTCCGATTATGAGTACGAGCTGCAAATGGCCATGATGAATCGCAAAATCGAGCCCGATATCGAAACCGTTTTCATGTTGCCAGGCGAGGCCTATAGCTTTTTGAGCTCCCGTCTGGTCAAAGAGCTCGCCCGCCTGGGCGGCCCCGTGAAGGACTTCGTCCCACCCCTGGTTGTGGAGCGCCTGCGCGCCAAAGTCGGCTAGAATAGACTGTCGTCCCAAACCAATGAAGGGGTAGGCAAATGGAGCCGGGCACAGCGGTGAAAACAGAACAGGTGCTTCAACTCTCCGATCGCGTCAACCGCATCAGCGAATCGCCCACGATGGTGGTGCTGCAGGCGGCGGCGGCGCTGAAGGCAAAGGGAGTTGACGTTGCCGATTTCGGGGCCGGCGAGCCGGATTTCCCCACGCCGGAGCACATCAAGCGCGCCGCAATACAGGCGCTCGAGCAAAATCACACGAAATATACCCCGGTCCCGGGTCTCCCGGCTCTGCGTCAGGCGATCTGCGAATGGCATGCCAAGGAGCTCGGCTCGTCGTACCAGCCCACTGAATGCGTCGTCAATGTCGGCGGTAAACACTCGATCTTCAACGCTGTCTGCGCGCTGATCAATCCTGGCGATGAAGTCGTGATTCCGGCGCCCTACTGGGTCAGCTATCCCGATATCGTAAAATACGCCGGCGGGAAGCCGGTGATCCTGGAAACGACCGCGGCCGACAATTTCGTGCTGCGCGCGGCGGCTCTCGAAAAAGTCATCACGCCGCGGACGCGCATGGTGATTGCCGATTCACCGAGCAATCCTTCCGGCGCTGTGATTCCGCCGGACGAGTACGCGAAAGTCCTGGCGGTCTGCCAGCGCAAGGGCGTCTGGCTGCTTGCGGACGAGTGCTATTCGCACTTCACCTATGGCGAAGCGAAGCCGTTTTCGATTGCCAGCGTGCAGGGTTCCAAGAGCGCGGTGATCGTCGTGGGTTCGTTCTCGAAGACATTTGCGATGACGGGATGGCGCCTCGGATACGTGCTCGCCCCACAGCCGCTCGTGACTGCGGTCACGAAATTGCAGAGCCAGTCCACTTCGAACCCGACCTCGATCACCCAATATGCGGGCATCGCCGCGATGCGCGGGCCGATGGACGGCGTCTCGACCATGCTCGCGGAATATGCGAGGCGCCGCGAGCGCATCGTCGCGGGTCTGCGCGCGATTCCCGGCGTCACCTGCACGGCGCCCGAGGGGGCGTTCTACGTCTTCCCGAATATCTCGGCACACTACAACGCTGAAATGCCGGATGACATGGCGGTCTCCCGGTTGCTTCTCGAACGCGAACATGTCGCCGTCGTTCCTGGCGTGGCGTTCGGCGCGCCTGGCCATCTCCGCATCTCCTATGCCACCTCCATGGATCGCATTGACGAGGGCCTGCTGCGAATGGGGCGTTTCTTCGGCAAGGCGAAGTGAACGCCTCGGCGTGATCCGATGATCCTGTGTCCAGCGCGTCTGGAGCCTGTCTTCAGTCCGCGCCTATGGGGTTCGCGGTCGCTCGCGCCCTTTTTCCCTGAAAAATCCAATCTCGCCGAACCGATCGGCGAGGCTTGGATGACTGGCAGCGAATGCCGGTTCGCCAATGGCCCCTTCGCCGGAAAAAAACTGGGCGAAGCATGGCCCGAAATGTCGCCGGAATGGACGGGCACGCGCGCGGACCGAACCGCAGCTTTCCCGCTGCTGGTTAAGTTTATTTTCACGGAAGAAAAACTCTCCGTGCAGGTACATCCGGACGACGACTACGCCGCGCGTCACGAGCAGGCGGCAGGCGGCCGCGGCAAGACGGAGATGTGGTACGCCCTCCGGGCGCGCCCCGGAGCGGAAGTGCTCGTCGGGCTGAAGCCGAGCGTTACTCGCGAAGATTTTAAGCGCGCCATCGCCGGCGGATCGGCCGAAGGCTGTCTCGATGGCGTGCCCTTGGGCGCCGGAGAGGCGGTCTTCGTTCCCGCCGGCACTGCCCACACAATCGGCCCCGGACTGGTGCTTTGCGAGATCCAGGAGCATTCCGATCTTACCTACCGCGTCTATGATTACAATCGCCGGGACGCACACGGCAAGACGCGGCCCTTGCACATCGAAAAGGCGCTCGACGTGATTCGATTCGGCAAGCAGCATGGCGGAAAGATCGAGCCCGTGCGAATTCATGAATCGGCCGCAGAGAAAACCTATTTCGCATCGTGCCGGTATTTTGAAACCGCGCGCTGGGAGTTTTCCGAACCGGTCCCCGCGGCTACTTCGCAAGGTTCATTCGATTTGTTGATTTTTCTCGAGGGGGCTGGAACGATTCACTGGAATCGGGAACACGCGGCCTACGGACCGGCCCAGGTCTGGATGATTCCTGCCGGGCTCGGCGCGTATACAATCGTGCCGGGCCCGCCGACATCGTTCTTGCGGACGTACGTTCCGCGCGAACCCGGTGAGTTCGGCCCGGCGCTCAGCAGCAAAGGCGTGAAAGAGGCGGATTGGTCGCGGCTGGTGCATCGATGAGAAAGTCCGAGAAAAAATCGGCGAAGCATGAGTCGCTTCCGGCCTGTGCCGTCCTGCTTGCCGGAGGGCGGGGAACGCGTTTTTGGCCCCGCAGCCGAACGCGCACGCCGAAGCAGCTTCTGAATATCGTCGGAACCCAGACAATGCTGCGGCAGACGATGGCGCGTCTTTCACCGCTGTTTGGGCCACGGAACGCGTGGATCGTCACGAACGCGCAGCAATCCGCCGCTGCAAAGCGGGACATGCGCGGAGTCCCGGAATCGCACGTGCTCTCCGAACCTGCCGGATGCAACACGGCTGCCGCCATCGGCCTCGCGGCCGTTCATTTGATACACGAGCATGGGGACGCGCTCATGGCCGTGCTGCCGTCCGATAGCTACATCGCGGAAGGGGCGCGCTATCGCAATCTGGTTCGCGCGGCGCTCGAGCTGGCGCGCACACCCGGGAATCTTGTGGTGCTCGGAATTCCGCCCTCGCGTCCTGAAACCGGGTACGGCTATATCGAACGCGGAAAGATTCGGTCGCGGCCGCGCGGCGTTCCGGCATACGCCGTTCGGCGCTTTACCGAAAAACCGGCTCTGCCGCTCGCCCGGAAATATGTTTCGTCCGGAAAATACTTGTGGAATGCCGGGATGTTTTTCTGGCGCGCCTCGACGTTTCTCGAAAACCTGCACCGGTTTCTTCCGGCCACGCACGACGCCTTGCAGGAGCTCGCCAACTCCATCGGCACGCCGCGATATGTGTCGGCGCTGCGGCGGATCTATCCGCCGCTCCAGAATATTTCCGTGGATTACGCTGTGATGGAGCCGGCCACGCGTCGACGGAACTCGTCGCGCGTCTTTGTGATTCCCGCCCATGTCGGCTGGAGCGACATCGGTTCCTGGGCGGCCGTTTACGAGCTTCTGGCAGCCAAGCGCGGTGCGAATGTTTCGGTGGGAGCTTCGTTCACGCTCGATGCCGACGGCAACTATTTGTGGAGTCCGAAGAAATTCGTCGCCGCCATTGGCGTGCGCGATCTCGTCCTGGTCGAAACGGATGACGCCCTGCTTCTCTGTTCGCGCGACCGCTCACAGGACGTCGGCAAAGTCGTGAAGTGGCTCGAGGAAAAACGCATTCATCATCTGGTCTAATTCTGGACTTCTTCGCTGGATTCTTTGCGCCAACAAGCGTTTGAAATTCCGCCCGATTCATGGCAGCTTCGATCGAGGGGGTTTTATGTTCGAGAATGCGCGACCCGAAGTCAGGCGACTCGACCCAGTCGCCGACCTGCCCTCCTACGGGGCGGTTCGACGAGCACTCGAGGATTCTGGGCCTGCGAGTTGCCCTTTGCGGGTCAGTGGCTCCGCCCGAAAGCCACCGTTTCTAATCGACACCCTGGCGATTCGAATTCCCCTTATCTCGCTGAAAACACAGGCCGATGCACTTGTCTAATCGACACGGATCGGGCCTTCCTGGAATCGCCATCCAGTTCGGCACCGACGGCTGGCGCGGCGTCATCGGCGAGGATTTCACGAATGAAAACGTCCGCAATGTGGCGCACGCGATTGCCCGCTATGTGGTTCGCGCCGAGAAGCCTGGCGCGGGCGTCGTCGTCGGCTACGACACGCGGTTTGGCTCGGAGCGTTTCGCGCGCGTGGCCGCCGAGGCCGTGGCTGCCACCGGCACGTTGGTTTGGCTCGCGACAACGGCCTGCCCCACGCCCGCGGTTTCGTTGCTCGTGCGGCAGCGCGGTGCCTCCGGCGGAATTCAAATTACGGCCAGCCACAATCCCTGGCGCTGGAACGGAGTGAAATTCAAGGCGAGCTACGGAAGTTCGGCGTCGCCTGCCATCGTCGCTCAACTGGAGCAGGAACTCGCGCGAGTCCTCCGTGACGGCGTGCCCGCGCTCCCGCCGCGCAGCGATTTGATCCACTCTCTCGACGTGCGCACGCCGTATCTCGAGACGCTGTCCGGCCTGGTGGATTGGGACCGCCTGCGCGCATCGAAATTTCGCTTCCTGATTGACCCGATGCATGGAGCGGGCCGCGGACTGCTGCTCGATCTGTTTCGGCGGCAGGGAATCGAGGCAGGTGAGATCCGCGGCAATCGCGATCCTTTGTTCGGCGGCGTGAATCCGGAACCGATCGAGCCGCACGTGCAAGCGCTTCGCGACGCGATGCTCGCGGGCGGCTACGACGCCGGGTTTGCTCTGGATGGCGACGCGGATCGCGTCGGCGCGATGGATCCCGACGGGACATTCATCACCCCGCACCAGATATTCTCAATCTTGCTCTGGCATCTCGCCGGCACGCGCAATCTCACAGGTGATGTCGCAAAATCCTTTACCGTGACCAAGATGATCGACAAGATCGCGCTCAAGCTTGGCCGCAAGGTCTGGGAGACGCCCGTTGGCTTCAAATACATTTGCGAGCGCATGCTGGAAGGCGATGTGGTGCTCGGCGGTGAAGAAAGTGGCGGAATCGGCACCAAGTTATATCTCCCGGAACGCGACGCGACGGTGAGCGCGCTACTCCTGGCCGAAGTGATGGCGTGGCACGGCAAGCGGCTGGGCGAACTCGTCGGCATGCTGCATCGCGAATTCGGCGAGCATCATTACGGCCGCGTGGATCTCACGTTGAAGGACGGGCAGAAGGAAAAGGCGCTCGAATATTTTGCCGCGCCGAAACTCAATCGTTTTCTCGATTGGCCGATCGTGCGTCGCGAAGATCTCGACGGCGTGAAAGTGTATTTGGGCGATATCGGCTGGGCGATGGTGCGGGCGTCGGGAACGGAGCCGATGTTGCGCGTTTATTCCGAGACGACCCGCGCGGATACGACACGGCGCGTGCTCGACGAAGTCACCACTTTGGTTCAGAGCCTTTAGCCTGAGGTTCTTGGTTCGAGACTTTTGAACGCAGCGTCGAGGATGCCATTCAGGAAGGCAGGCGCCTCGGCGGACGAGAATTTCTTCGCCAGCTCAAGCGCTTCGTCAATCACGACCTTCGGTGGCGCCGTGCCGATGCGAAGTTCGTAGATCGCCAGACGCAGGATGCTCCGGTCAACAGCCGCGAGCCGGTCGAGGCGCCAATGTTCCGCGAGCTTCTCGACGAGCACGTCAATCGAGCTCGCCTCGGTGATCGTGCCTTCGAAGAGTTCGTCGGCGAATTTGCGCGTCGGCGCAGAGGCGCGCGCCGACTTCCAGAAAAGACTTTCGACGCGGGCAGGTTCCTGCCGCGTCATATCCCATTCAAAAAGCATTTGCAGGGCAAACTCGCGCGATTTGTGCCGGAGACTCATCGGCGGCGTTTCGGACGGCGCGCGGCGCGTCGAGTTCGGGGCTTCGGGGCGACGGGCTTGGCGGAGTACTTGCGCGAGAGGCGGGCCATTTCGATTGCGCCGAGGGCCGTTTCGTAGCCTTTGTTGTCATTCTTGTCGCCCGCGCGGGCAAGCGCTTGTTCGCGCGTGTCGCATGTGAGCACGCAGAAACCGATCGGCACCCCGCTATCAAGTTGCGCGAGCTGGATGCCGCGCGCGGTCTCCGAACACACGTAATCGTAATGAGAGGTTTCGCCGCGCAGCACGCAGCCAATGCACACGAGCGAATCGAAGCGTCCCGTAGCCGCAAGCTTCTTCGCCGCGATCGGCAATTCGAACGCGCCCGGAACGCGGACGATTTCCAGTTGTTGCCTGCGCGCCCCAGCGCTCGCAAATGCGTCGAGCGCGCCTGTGAGCAGACGGTCCGTAATGAAGCTGTTGAACTCGCTCACGATGATTCCAAAATGGAGGCCCGCTCGACGAAGTCCGCCGCGCTCGCCGAGGCGCACGTTTGCTTTTCCATGTCCCGCCATTAATTGTCATCCATGATCTTACGGAGTTGCGAGCGCCAGTAGAACGTCGCCACCTTGCTGGCGCGCCTCGTCCAGGCCCGCTTCGGCGCGATTCATCCATTCAGTGACGCGATCCTCGGTCTCGTCGCCGGGACGCGAAGAAGCTTCCGCTACCACGGCGCTGGCCGTCAGTCCCTGCTCGCCCCATGCCGGCTGGACCGTGCCGGCGACCTGGCGCAGTTTGTCCGCGAGTGCGCGCGCGTTTTCAAGCGATGTGTTGGGCAAGACGAACACAAGCGACCACGCCGTATATTTTACGGCGATATCCGTCTGGCGGACGGCGGAGGAAAGAGCGCGCGCCAGTTGCTCGACGTATTGCTCGACGGCCGCGTCGCCGTGCTGCCGCAGCAGATCCCCGCCGCGGTCGATCTGCACGATCACCAGCGAAAGCGGCGTGCCTTGCGTACGCGAGCGGTTCGATTCAACAAGCAGGCAATCCACGTACGCACCGCGGCTCAGCAAACCCGTCTTTTCATCGGCGACGGCGAGAGAACGAACCAGCGAGCGCAGCCGAGTGTGATTCACGGACATCACGAGCTGGTCGCCGACGGCTTGGAGGAAAAAGCTTTCGTTCGTTTTCCATTTTCTGGCGCCGGCGTTTCCCACGAGCAAAGCGCCCGCTGGCGCCTGCGTTTCCTTGTCCGTCAATTCGACCGCGAGGGCCGAATCAAGGCCCAGGTCACGCAAGCCCGGAGCGCTCGCGGCATGAAGTTCAATTCCACCCAACGAGTCGGGCGTGGCTTTGGAGACCAGCGTGATGATGGATGGAATGCGCGCGGTTCCAGCCGCAATCGTTCCGGCGGCGAAATACTCCGCCGTAAGTTGCGTCGCCTCGCCGGATGTTCCGACTGCAATCAAGCAGCGCGTCACCTGCAGGTATTTGCCGATTTCCGTAGCCGTGGTCGCGAGCAGCTCGCGCGGCGTGGACTGCCTGTACATCAGCCGGTTGATCTCGGCAATGGTAGCGAGATCGCGATGGGTCTCCGCAGGCATGGGCGCGGCAACGGGAGGAGCCGGAGCAATCTCGACCGGCGCGGGCCGCGAATTCGGAGGCGCCGGGGGAGCCGCCCTGCGAGGCACGCCTTTGGGCCACCAATTGGCGCGTTCGTAAAGGGCGCGCAAGCGCTCATTCTTATCTTCCTCGCCGGGGAAAAGCTCAGCGATCCTTTCCAGCCGCTCGACCGCTTTGGTCTGAAGCGAATACTGGAGAAAGATTTCCACCTGTACGACCAGATCTTCCAGCGCCTGCTGGGCGCGGGCTTCCTCCGAGACAGGTCCGGAGGTCGCTCCTGCTTCCGATCCTGCGCCGGTAAATCCGTCCGTGCGCGTCGAAACCGTTGCAGCCTTGGCCGCGCGAGAAAGCACATTCTGCAGGAACCCGGGGTCCACTTTGCCTTCGAGTTTGCCAATGCGCTCCTGGTTGCGATAGTCATACGGGTCGATATCCACGAGCCGATCGAGCGTCTCGCAGGCTTCCCGTAATCGCGCGGCGGCAAAATAGAGGTCGAAGAGCCGCACCAGCGCGTCGAAATATTTCGTCTCGCGGTTCATCTCCTCGTAGGCGCGGGCAATCGTTTCAGCAAGCGGCAGCGAAGAGGGATACGTGGCCGCGAGGCGATCCATCTGCGCGGAGAGTTCACTCTCTTTTCGGCCCGCGCGCATCCAGTCTTTCGTCTGCGCGAGCAGGGCGGCGCCTTTGGGATCCTCGCCAACGCGGATGTAGGCGCCTGTAAGCTCAAAGAGTTTTTCGTAATAGTTGGGATTTTGTTTGTAGTAGGCCTCGAAGGTTTCCCGCGCGCGGTCGAGTCGCCCGGCGCGCAGCAGGCTCTCGCCGAACAGCGCTAGGAACGCGGTGTCTTTTTCGTTGGGAGCGAAAGGTTCGAGAAGCGCGACCGCGCCTTCGGAATCACCCTTGCGTAGCTTGGCTTCTGCGAAAAGCAGCGCGCCGGTGCGGTCATTCGGGAGAAGCCGATGCGCCCGGCCGAAATACTCCAACGCTTCGTCCAGGCCGCCGCCTGCCTGGGTCAATTGACCTGCGCGGAGATAGCTTCGCGCGGCGAGATCGGCGTGACGGAGTTGCTCGGCGAGCTCGCCAAGGATCACGTGACGCGAGGCATTTTCCGAGTCGAGCAGAGCCATGCTTTCATAGCAGGCGAGCGCCTCGATGCCACGCTTCTGCTGGAGGAAAAGTTCGGCGGCGGCGGCGAACTGCTCGATCGCTTCCGTTGCGTGGTTCTGCTTCTGCAGAAGTCCGCCGTAGCGCATCAGGCGGTCCGGAGGCTGGGGATACGGCCGGAGAAAACGGCCGAAAATGGCGGAAGCCTTTGCGGCGTCGCCGACATCGAGCAGGCGATCGAACTGCGCGCCATAATACTGGGCCGCAAGCTCGGGCTCGTTGAGCCGGATATGGATATCGGCAAGGGCCTGCAGGGCTTCCTGGTGCCCCGGCGATTCCTCGATGGCGGCCTGGTATTCAGCGACGGCTTCGCGGAGCTTGTTCTTTTCGAGGCTGCGCCGGGCCCGCTCGAGATGCTTGTTGATGTCTGGAGCCATGGGAATTCGCGCGCCGTGTTCGTACTCGGCGGGCGGGTTGAACTTAAACTATATAACGGACGGCGCGCGGCCCTTCCAACGAAATCAAGACGATGTGCCGATGGCGATTGCGGAAGGTACCAACCGAGGGTCTGGCCTTAGGCGGTCGAGCGCGCGGCCTTTCTGGGCAGACCCTTGACCTTTTCCCGCATGGACCTGAGGGACATTCCGCTGCGCAACAGGGCAGCAAAGCCGAGAAAAACCAAGGGAAGGGTCAATGCCAGAAACGCAAAAATGGAGAATCCGGTCGCGCTGGTTTTCTCCACGTCGAATACACTCAACCCGAGGACGCAAAAGAATTGGTACGAACCCACATTGGCAGGCGCATTGGGAAGAGACACGCCGAGATTGATAATCAGCAGTACCACCATGGCGGAAAGGAGCGAGAGCGGGAGACCATAGGAGCGCATCATCGCCCATAGGCCCAGCACCTGACAGAATGGCATCAACAACGACGTAAGGACCGCCGCATAAAAGCTCGGAGCAGTTCCCATGGCGTGCAGATCGGTAAGCACGGCCATGAACTTCCCTGGCAGCCGGCGGCGTCCACCCTGGGGCGGGGCGCTGCTGCCGAGTTTGATCTCCAGATACAGGATCAACACCGCCACAATGGTCAGCAGGACCAGCGTGACAATGGCGAGCGTATCCGCCACCCGCTGGAAGCGCCGAGGCAGTTCCACAAAGAGCGAAACCACAGCCAGTGCCGCCGTCGCAATGACCAGGTCCACAAATCGCTCGACTCCGACTGAGCCGAGAATGCGCCCGATGGCAATCCCTTCGGAATTGGACAGAAGATAGCTACGCAGCACCTCGCCTGGCCGCAGAGGGAAAACCAGATTCGCAAAAAGGCCCGAGTATACGGCGCGAATCGAGCGGCTCAGCCTTACTTTTCCGAAAGGTGCAAGCAGGAATTTCCAGCGCAGAGCCTGAATTCCGTAGCTCAGGACATCGCAGGCCATCCCCAGCGCGACCCATTTCCAGCTTACGTTGGCGATTTGGCGCAGCGCCTGCATGATGTGGAAATCGTGCAGGACCCAAACCAGACAGATGGTGGCCAGTCCGTAACCAACGATGAGAAGAAGCCGTGGCCTCTTCTGAAATGCGTCTTGGATTGCGGTATTCAACGGGGAGGGTCCGTGGGATCAAGGGTTTCAATCACGAGGACCGTGTCAATGCCGGACGTTTCAACCTGGATTTCGCCGATCCGGTCCAGGCTGAGCGCGCACCACGAGCGGGGAATTCTTTCGCCCAGTGCGGTTTCAAGCAGCCACCCGTGCATTGTCGCTCCTTGGGATTGTCAGACTCTCGCAGGGCTTGCAGCCCGCCGGTCCGTAGCCTTGCAAAGTTGGAATCCTGCCGCGTTCGGTATACCAGTGCTTGCACACCCGTTCCCTGTCCCCGAGCGTACTCCCGCAGACGAACAGGCTCAAGCCAGCCGACTGAAGGCTCCGATAGCCCCTAAGCCCGGTACAGCCTACGACATCGGGCCTCGACAGGCAATCCGCGACTGCTTCGGGCGTCGGTTTGGCGAAAGTGGCTGGTGGCCGCCAAACGGCGTATGATCGAACCAGAAATGAGAGCCAGCCCTCGAGCGTTCTGGACTAGCCGTCGCAGCGAACTCGGATGAAAACCGCGCAACCCCTTGATCGGCGGGAGCGAGTCTTGCTTGTTGGCGTGGCCCTGAAACGCCGGGCGCGCGGCGCACCAGATGCCTCTGGGCTCGCCAGCCGAGATTCACTCGACGAACTGGAAGAATTGGCGCAAAGCGCTGGCGCCCATATCGTGGGCAGCCTCCTGCAAGTACGCGATGTGCTCGATTCGGCCACGCTCGTTGGGCGCGGCAAACTCGATGAAATTCGCCGGGAAGCGCAGGCGCGGGGCGTGCCTCTGGTGATTGTGGATCATGACCTAACACCGGTGCAGCTCCGCAACATGGAAAAGGGCACCGATTGCCGGGTGATAGACCGCACGCAACTCATTCTGGATATCTTCGCGACGCACGCGCGCACGCGCGAGGGGCAGCTTCAGGTCGAGCTCGCTCAACTCAATTACTTGCTACCGCGCTTGACCGGACGCGGGCAGGAACTTTCAAGGCTGGGAGGTGGCATCGGGACGCGCGGACCCGGCGAGCAGAAGCTCGAGACCGATCGCCGGCGCATCCGCGAGCGAGTCGGGAAAATCCAGGCGGCCATTGAAACCGTTCGACGGCAGCGCACGACCCGGCGGCGGGCACGGCAGGCTGTTCCTCTGGGCATGATCGCGTTTGTCGGTTATACGAACGCAGGGAAATCAACGCTTTTCAACGCGCTGACGCACGCCGAAGTCCTGACGTCGCCGAAGATGTTTGCAACGCTGGATCCGACGATTCGCGCGGTTCGACTACCGTCCAAACGCCGCGTTCTGCTGTCCGACACGGTCGGATTTCTGCGCGACCTTCCCCCGGATTTGATTGCCGCCTTCCGCGCCACGCTCGAAGAGGTGCAGGAGGCCGCGCTGATCCTTCACGTGACCGACATTTCGAATCCGCATCATGCGGAGCAAGATGCCGAAGTCCTCAAAGTGCTGCGCGAATTGGGCGTGGAGGACCGGCCGCGGATGCATGTGCTCAATAAGGTAGACCGGCTGGGCGAGGCGGACAGAAAGGCTCTAACCCAATCCAACGGGCATGGCCAAAATAATGTATTTGCGTCGGCGATGACGGGCGAAGGGCTCGACGATTTACTCGCACGAATCGATTCGGCGATGCCAGTGGACCCAATCGTGAAATTGCGATTGCGCATGCCGCTGGCTGATGGGCGGCATCTTTCACTCGTGCAGGCGCGCGGGCGCGTTCTGAGTTCCGAAGTTGTGGACGGACACTTTCTTCTCGAGGCTGAACTGCCGCAGTCGGCCGCGCGGCGCCTTCAAGAATTCGTCCTGGAATAGAGTCCTTCGGTGCTGTCGCACTTTCCCCCAACTCAACACGCATCACGCTGAGCGCCATCCCACCAGCCGGTATCGCAAAACGTCCACAGGCGCACGAACCGGACGGCGATTCCTGCCTCGGTACGATCGGGTGTCCGCAAAAGGACGCAGATTCCGGCAATCTGCCGACAGAAACAGGGAGAAACACGATGAGGGATACGTGGACCGCCCGCTCGGATCCAGCCGCCAATCCATCGCTGACTTGCAATGTTGATCGGGCCGCTGCTTGCCCGGGACATTTCGTCAAGATCACCTCGGCACCCCTCATCGGGACATCCTAATCCTGCTAGCAGCGCGGCACGGGAGTCGAGTATTGCTACCAGGTGACCGCCGCCCCGCTCCAAGCGATCGACAGGCAGCTTGCGTACACTGCGGTGGGGTCATAGCCTCGATGCGGTTGCCCGCCTCAGCTTCCAAGCGAAGTACCCCGCAATCCCCGCCCAACTGGCTTCGCCAGCCCTGAAAATATGTGAAAGCAGCCGTCAATCTCGGGCGCCCTGAGCTACGATCAGTGGAAATCTCTGTGGAAAAAGAGCCGCAGTAAGGCGCGATTAAGCGCGCCAAAGGCTTTTGTGTGTCTGGCTGAGGTCGGCAGAGCCCATCCGTAAAGTGCTGTAAATAAATAAGATACATTTACATGGCGGGGGATTCCACTGTGGGGGCTCTGTTTCGAGGCCCCTCGAGCCTGATCTCAGAATTTGCACAGTTTTGCAGCAATCGGCTCGGTAAGAGTTACTAGCGCAGGGGTTTGCCTTCGTTGACAAGGGTTGCTGGCGCTGGGGGCGGATGATCATTGAGTGCAACCTGAAAGCCCCTACCGTTGACTCGGTGAGTGCTGAAGACTATATTCGAGGGGCTTACCAAGCCCACTGGTGGGCTTCGTCGAATTTTTCCGGGAACGAAATGAACCTGCCGAACAGCCTGACGGTCCTGCGAATCTTTTTTGTTCCGCTCTTGGTCGTCGTACTGCTTACTCGCCAACCGAACTGGGATTTCTGGGGCCTGCCCGTTCATTTCGAAGTTTGGGGTGTTTTGATTCTACTGGTGGCAGCGGCCACCGACGCAGCAGACGGCTACATTGCACGGAAGCGGCGCGAAATTACGACTCTGGGAATACTCCTTGATCCAGTCGCGGACAAACTTCTGATTTCCGCGGCGTTCATTCCCCTGGTGCAGATGCACCTGGTGCAGGCGTGGATGGTGGTCATCATCATAGGTCGCGAATTCATCGTGATGGGCCTGCGCGAAATCGCTTCGGTGGAAGGATTGGTGATTCCGGCAACGGCGCTCGGCAAGACGAAAATGATTTTGCAGGTGCTGGCCGGCTGCGCGGTGATTTTGACGGCGAACCACCCTGCGCTGAAGACGCTCGGACTTGTACTGTTGTGGCTGGTGGTGCTGAGCGCCGTGGCTTCGGCGATCCACTATTTCCACATGTTCTGGAGCCAGATCAATTTTCGCGTGCAGGAAAGGCATCGCAGGAGCGTGATGGTCGTTGACGCGAAAGAAAAGCCTCAGGATGTCCTCACTCGGTAATCGCGAGAAGCAGTTGCTTTTGGAATTGGCCCGGCGCGCCTTGATCCTGGCGGTTGAACGCCGGGGATCCCCCGAAAGCTTTCCCCAAGATCCGGAACCAGGAAACTCATTCGGGGCGTTCGTTACGCTGCGCATGCGCGGACGCCTTCGCGGATGTATCGGCCAGATCGGCTCCGCTGGATCGCTGACGGAAGTTGTGGCCCATTGCGCGAAGGCCGCTGCCCTGGAGGATCCCCGGTTCGAGCCGGTTCGCGTGGAGGAGCTCCGTGAAATCGAGATTGAACTTTCGGTGCTTTCCTCGCTAGAGGAGATTGCGCCGGACCAGATCGAAGTGGGCAGGCACGGATTGATGGTCAGCGTGGGGCAGCGGCGCGGCGTTCTGCTGCCGCAGGTGGCCATCGAATGCCGCTGGGCGTCGGGGCGTTTTCTGGAAGAGACGTGCGCGAAAGCGGGGCTCGAACGCAACGCGTGGCGCGAGCCGGAAACAAAAATCCACGGATTTACCGCGGAGGTATTTGGAGAATTAGACTTTCGGTCGGGGACGTCGCCCGGCCCCAAGGACCGGGCCAAGCCCGGTTATTCGATTTCTACGTAGTCGCCTGGAAAGACTTCGCGAAGACAGAACGTGATGAGCACAGTCGCGGAATTCGGTCCTGTCCGCAGCACGATTCCTTCGCCTATATCATCGCGCGGAACGTTGCTCCAGTTGTATTTCTTGGACACTTTTCCGAAGCCGTAGATGCCCGCGTCTGGGATGGCCATGCCGTCTTCCTGATCAAATGCGTAACGGGGTGTCTGATACGCGGTCTCATGCTGTGTGCCCTGGTAGCGGAAGATGCGGAAATAATCGCCGATCTTCACTCCCTGAGCATTGCCGAGATTTACGTAAATCACGTCGTAGTTACCAACTTGCTGCTGAAATTTCTTGCCCGTAATCACCATCGCGAGCGCTTTGCCGTTTGCAGGAGCGAAGCGGTCAAAGTTGGCCTCCGACTTCAGAGGAGGAGTCGGCCGCTCTGTGAAGGGCAGTAGGATATCGCCGCGCTGGACGTAATCGCACGAGTGCTCCACTTGTCCAATCGAAGTGTTCTGCCGGACGATGGTGACCTTCACACGGCCTTCGTCATCCCACACCGTTCCCATTTTGTGGAGGATGGCGAATTCCCATTTCGTCCATTCGATTCCGTAGGGGTCCTTCAGCGAGCGGATGACGGAGAATTCGTCGCCTACCTTCACGCCCTGGTCGGAGCCTTTGTTGATGTAGACGTAGTCGCCTTCGTCAAACGTCATCTTTGTGCCCGACTGCTCGCCGGTAATCACGTAGGTATCCTGCGGAACGGATTCGCTCGTGACCGTTCCCGAACAATAGATGTCGCCCGATCGCGGAACGTTCGGCGGATCCTGTGCCGCTGCAACCATCCCGGAGAGTCCGAGAATTAGACCTGCAAGGACAATTTTCCCACGCATGATGCTCGCTCCTTATGGATACCCTTCGCGCCTGCGACCAGGCGCCAGCCCATGAGCCGACCGTAGCAGAGGGAATTGGGGGGCGTCAAGACAATGGTCGGCTGGGCTTTACACATTGTGCACCACATGATAGAAGCAAGAACTCCCTCATCTGCAGCGGATCAGGGTGTGGCGGGAAGCCTCCAGAAGAGATAGGAAACACAGTATGTTAGGGCGAGATAAACTCTGCGCCGTGGTCGCGGCGCCCGATGCTAAGTCTATGCGGCGGCAGCTCGCCCGGGCGCTCGAAGAAACTCGCACCGTGGAACTTCGGCTGGACTGGCTCTCCGATGACGGCGAGATCGTGTATTTCCTCGGTCAGTTGGCCAAACCACTTCGGAAAGCGACCATGATCGCGACATGCCGTCGCCGCGAGGCGGGAGGACGCTATCGGGGGACGATCGCCAAGCAGCTGATCCATCTCGCCGACGCTCTTCGCGCAGGCTGCGCGTGGTATGACCTGGAAATCGAGACCGTACGGCAGTGCCCGCCGGAATTACTGGACGTTCTTCTGGGCGACGGGAAACAACTGGCGTCAGCGCATTTCTTCGAAGGGATGCCGAAGAGTCTTCCGCGAACTGCGGCAGAGCTGACGCGGTACCGGCCGGACGCGATCAAGATCGCCGCCCAGTGTGATTCTCTGGCGGACAGCCGAAGGCTGCTCGAATTCGGCCGGAAGCAGCCTCGGGTCGTCGTCGTGCCGATGGGCGACGTGAGTATGGTGGCGCGGCTCCTGGCATTGCGCGGAAAGCGTGCGTTCGCCTACGCGCCGGTCGAAAACGCGACGGCGCCCGGTCAGATCTCGCTCGGCGAAATGAAACATGTCTACCACGCCGATCGGCTCGACGGGCGGACGCGGATTTACGGCGTGATCGGAAATCCCGTCGGGCATTCGCTTTCACCGGCGATGCAAAATGCGGGATTCGCGGCACGCCGGATGAACGCGATGTATCTGCCTTTCCTTGTACGGGATTTGAAAGATTTTCTCGGCTCCGTGGAACCGTTCGGCATCCGAGGTTTCAGCGTGACGCTGCCCTATAAGGAGCGCATCATCCCCTACCTCGACGGTTGCGATCCGCTCGCGGAGCGGATCGGGGCGGTCAATACCGTTGTCGCGCGCGGCGGCGGCAAACTGTACGGGTACAATACGGATTACGTGGGCGTGCTCTGTTCTCTTGAACGGCGCATGCCGTTACCAGGAAGCCGAGTGCTGATTGTCGGAGCAGGAGGTGCGGCTCGCGCCGTGGCATTCGCGCTCGCGCAAGCGGGAGCGGCTGTGTGCGTATGCGCCCGGCGCCCGGCGAGGGCGAAGTCGGTGGCGCGGGCCGTCGGCGGCGAAGCCGTCCCGCGGTCTCGCGTGCGACAGGAATTTTTCGATGCGATCGTGAACGCGACGCCTGTGGGAATGAATCCGCAGGTTGAACGATCGCCGCTCGAAGCGAGGGAATTGAATTGCAGGCTCGTATTTGACACCATTTATCGTCCACGATTGACCCGGCTGCTGCAGCTCGCCTCGCGGCGGGGCATCGAAACAGTCTCAGGCGTCGAAATGTTCGTCGCGCAGGGCACGGCGCAATGGGAAATCTGGATGGGCGAGCGCGCGCCGGAGAAAGCCATGCGGGCCGCCGTCGTTGCGGCGCTGGCGCGAGAGGAAAAATCGGGCAGCAAGTACCATGCGGCGAAGAAGCGGACCACGCGATGATTCAACCCGACTTCAAAACATTCAGCGCTTTGGCGGGTCAAGGGAACTTGGTGCCCGTGTATGAGACCTACACGGCCGACTTGCTGACGCCCGTTGGTGCGTATCTTCGCATCGCCCACAAGGCGAAATATTCGTTTCTGCTAGAGAGCGTCGAAGGCGGCGAGACGATTGCGCGCTACACATTTGCAGGCGCGAATCCGGCGGAAGTGTTTCGCGCGCGCGGGCGATCGTGCACGCTCGAAAGGGGTGGGAAGAAAGTTCAGTTCGACGACGATCCCGTCGAGCGACTGCGCCAACTGACCCGTCGCTTTCGTCCGGTCCGCGTACCCGGGCTTCCTCCGCTGATTGCCGGGGCGATCGGATATTTTGCATACGACATGGTACGGCTGGTCGAGCGCATTCCCGCAACCGGGCGCGACGACGTGGGCCTCGACGATTGCGTGATGATGTTTTATCTCGGCTTGCTCGCATTCGATCACGTCCAGCATCGCGTCTGGGTGATTCGCGACGTGTTCACCGACGGGCCGGGCAGCCTGCGCGAAAAATACGACGCCGCGATCGGCGAAATACGGCGCACGCGGAAGTCGCTCGAGGGATCGTTGCCAAAGCGGCCGCGGGTGCGGCGCGCGGGGCCACTTCGCGTCCGCTCGAACATGACCAAGCCTCGATTCACCAGCGCCGTACGAAAGGCGAAGTCGTACATCCGCGCGGGTGATGCGTTCCAGATCGTGGTCAGCCAGAGGTTCGAGGCGCAGACGAACGCAGAGCCGTTCGAAATTTACCGGGCGCTGCGCGTGGTCAATCCTTCGCCGTATCTTTATTTTCTGAAACTGGACGATGCGTCCGTGGTCGGGAGCTCGCCCGAGATGCTCGTGAAGGTGCAGGGGCGCAACGCGACCTACCGGCCACTGGCTGGAACTCAGCCGCGCGGACGCAACGAAAAGGAAGACCGCGAACTCGAAGCCAAGCTGCTGGCCGATCCGAAGGAGCGCGCCGAGCACGTGATGCTCGTGGACCTCGGGCGCAATGATTTGGGCCGCGTGTGCGAGTACGGCTCGGTGAAGCCGGAGCGGTTGATGTTCGTCGAGCGCTATTCGCACGTGATGCACATCGCGTCGAGTTTGCGCGGGCGCCTGCGGGATGATGTGGACTGCTTCGACGCGCTCATGGCGTGTTTTCCGGCGGGGACGCTTTCAGGCGCGCCCAAAGTCCGCGCCATGGAAATCATTGACGAGCTTGAGCCGACCAGGCGTGGTATCTACGCGGGCGCAATTCTCTATCTCGATTTTTCCGGCAATCTCGATTCCTGCATTGGCCTGCGCACCCTGGTCGCGAAAAACGGACGCGCCTACGTGCAGGCCGGCGCGGGAATCGTGGCCGATTCGGTGCCAGAGCGCGAATACGTAGAGTCCGGGAACAAAGCCCGCGCCGTGCTAAAGGCTCTTGAGATTGCGCATCGCGGAGGCGTCGGTCGCGGCGAATAGGATTCCGGGCTATCCTGAAAGAGAATCATGCTCCTGCTTCTCGACAACTACGATTCGTTTACGTACAACCTGGCGCAATACCTTGGCCAGATGGGGCAGGAGCTTGAGGTGCGCCGCAACGATCAAATCACGCTCGACGAGATCGAAGACCTACAGCCCGAACGCATCGTGATTTCGCCGGGGCCGTGCACGCCCGCCGAAGCGGGCATCAGCGTGCCGCTGATCGAGCGGTTCGCAGGGAAAGTTCCGATCCTGGGCGTTTGTCTGGGGCATCAAGCGATCGGGGCGGCGTTCGGCGGGCGGGTGATCCGTGCGGCGCACGTGATGCATGGCAAGACGAGCGAAATCCATCACGACGGAAAAACGATCTTTCGTAAATTGCCGCAGGATTTTCCGGCCACGCGCTACCACTCGCTGATCGTCGAGCGAAAGTCGCTGCCGCGAACACTCGAAATTTCCGCCGAGACCGCCGATGGCACGATCATGGGGCTGCGTCACAAGAAACTGAAAGTGGAAGGCGTGCAGTTTCATCCGGAGTCAGTGCTGACCGATGCGGGATTCCGGTTGTTGCAGAATTTCCTCGGCATTTAGCCTCTACGGGGATCGCGGTGTGTCGTCGATCCGGTGCGGCGCGAAAGACCGCGGCGCTCCCTTACAACCCGAAGACCTGTAGCGCGGGCGCAGCGGATTTAGTCGCGCTGCGAGAACGCGACGAACGCGTCGAACCGCTCCCGCGCGGCGCCGGAATCGATTGATTTCGCGGCGAGTCGCATGCCATCGAGAAAGTCCGTCGCGTGGCCCGCGACAACGAGCGCTGCAGCGGCGTTCGCGAGCACGATTTCACGGTGCGGGCCGTGGTCGCGGTAGAGCATGGAACGTCCGAGGATCTTGTGGATGATCTCGGAGTTTTGCTTCGCGTCGCCACCACGAATGGATTCCACGGGCGCGCGGCGCAAGCCGAAATCTTCCGGCGTCACCGAGTAGCTCCGCACAATCCCAGCGCGCAGTTCGGCGATACGCGTCTCGCCTGAAAGCGAAATTTCGTCCAGGCCGTCTGCGCCGTGGACTACGAATGCGCGGCGCACGCCAAGCTCACCGAGCGCCCGCGCCATCAGTTCGGTCACGTTCGCGTCATAAACGCCGACAACTTGCGCGGTGGCTCCCGCAGGGTTCGTCAGCGGCCCGAGTAGATTGAAAATCGTGCGCGTCTTCAGTTCGCGGCGCGCGGCCATCGCATGCCGCGTGGCGGAGTGCACTGCCGGAGCAAAAAAGAATCCGATGCCGACCTCTTCGATGGAACGCGCGATGCGTTCGGGCGGCAATTCGATCCGTGCGCCAAGCTGTTCGAGCACATCCGCTGAACCGCAGCGCGAGGTGATCGAGCGATTGCCGTGCTTCGCCACGCGCACGCCGGCGGCAGCGACGACAAACGCCGCGGTCGTGGAAATGTTAAAGGTGCCCGCAGCGTCGCCGCCTGTGCCGCACGTATCAACGAGCGCTTCGTCCGCGTGTGGATGCCCAGCCGGAAAGATTCGCGTTGCGTGGCGGCGCATGGCGGTGGCGAATCCAACGATCTCGTCGAGAGTTTCGCCCTTGGCACGCAGGCCGCTGAGCAGCGCCACGATTTGGGCGTTCGTCGCATTTCCTGCGAGAATATGCTCCATGGCGGCGTCCGATTCGAGGCGCGAAAGGCTTTTCCCTTCGGCGATGATTTCCAGTGCGTGACGCAATATCAACCCTTTGTTTTTCGCAGGACTGTTAATGGGAATTCAGTTTCCATGGGGGGATGCTGCTAGAACCCGAATCAAAGCAAGGAGCCCTACTGCGATCCTCAGCAACGAAAGGGAGAACTTGTATCGGCTGACGCGGGGCGGGGCCAGATCTTCCAAGATCGCATCGCTTGCCGGAGTCGTGTAGTCCGGCTTCGTCCCATAGCCGCGGAGGGTGCGCCCTACCTGAACCACTCCGGCGACTGTCATGCGTCCGAACAGGTCCGTTTTATTCAAGCGCGTCTCCTTGCCCGGTCCGTGTGTTCCAAGTAAACTGAAAATCCTTTGTCTAAGAATAGTAGCACTACTAACGCAGCTTCGAAATTCAACCGATGACGCGAGCATGAAAATCCACGAATACCAAGCCAAGGCAATCCTCGCGAAATTCGGCGTGCCCGTGCCGCGCGGCGAAGTCGTTGTGAAAAAGGAGGAAGCGAGCGCCGCAGCGAAGCGTCTTGGAACGCCCGTAGTGGTCGTGAAGGCTCAGATTCACGCGGGCGGCCGCGGCAAGGCCGGCGGAGTGAGGGTCGCGAAGTCGGCCGAGGAAGCCGCGACATTCGCCGAGCGCATGCTGGGGATGAAACTCGTCACCGCGCAGACCGGGCCGGAAGGCCGCATCGTGCGGCGCGTGCTGGTGGAAGAGGGCCTCGACATCAAGCGCGAGCTGTACCTGAGCGTGCTCGTGGATCGCGCGGTGGGCGCGCCCGTGTTCATGGCCAGCGCCGCGGGCGGAATGGAAATCGAGCAGGTCGCGAAGGATCATCCGGAATCGATTCTGCGCGAAACGATTCGCCCCGAGACAGGTTTCCAGCCCTATCACGCGCGCAAGCTCGCGTTTGGCCTCGGGCTTTCCGTGGAACTGGTTCACGCGGCCGTTCCGTTCCTAGAATCGCTCTACCGAGCGTTCATCGAAACGGATTCTTCACTCCTTGAAATCAATCCCTGCGTGGTCACGGGCGACGGTCGCCTCGTCGCGCTCGACGCTAAACTGAATTTCGACGACAACGCGCTCTATCGCCATCCCGAATTCAAGGACCTGCGCGACCTGGACGAAGAAACGCCGCTCGAAGTGGAAGCCTCGAAGTACAAACTCAACTACATCAAGCTCGACGGCACGATCGCCTGCATGGTGAACGGCGCGGGGCTGGCGATGGCCACCATGGACATTATTCAGCTGAGCGGCGGCAGCCCTGCAAATTTTCTGGACGTGGGCGGCGATGCGTCGGAGGAGCGCGTGAAGAACGCGTTCCGCATTCTGCTGAGCGATCCGAACGTGAAAGCGGTGTTCATCAACGTATTCGGGGGCATCCTGCGCTGCGACATGCTGGCCAGCGGCATCGTGGGTGCGGCGAAGGAACTGCGATTCAAGGTTCCGGTGGTGGTGCGCATGGAAGGCACGAACGTCCGCCAGGGGCAGGAAATTCTCCGGAATTCGGGGCTGAATTTCGCCGTCGCGAACGGAATGAAAGATGGAGCGGAAAAAGCTGTCGCGCTAGCCGGTGGCGTGCGATGAGCATACTCATCAACAAAAGGACGCGCGTGATCGTGCAGGGCCTGACCGGGCGCGAAGGCAGCTTTCATGCGCAGCAGATGATTGACTACGGCACGAAGATCGTTGCGGGCGTCACGCCCGGCAAAGGCGGGACGAAACATCTCGGCGTGCCTGTGTTCGACACGGTTGCCGAAGCGGCGAGAGAGACCGGTGCGAACGCTGCCATGGCGTTCGTTCCGCCGCCATTCGCGGCCGATGCGATTCTCGAAGCGGTGGAAGCAGAGCTGGCGCTCGTGATCTGCATCGCCGAAGGCATTCCCGTTCTCGACATGGTGCGTGTGGCTGCCGCGCTCAAGAATTCCAAGACGCGTCTGGTTGGACCGAATTGTCCGGGAGTTATTTCGCCCGGCCAGTCAAAGCTCGGGATCATGCCGGGCTTCATTCACAAGCGCGGCCATGTCGGGTTGGTCAGCCGCAGCGGCACGCTTACGTACGAAGCCGTCGGCCAGCTCACGGGCCTGGGTATCGGGCAATCCACATGCATCGGCATTGGAGGAGATCCGATCATCGGGACGAGCTTTCTCGACGTCATGCGCATGTTCAACGATGATCCGGAGACGCAGGCGATCGTGATGATCGGCGAGATTGGGGGAAACGCCGAAGAAATCGCGGCGGACTTCATCAAGAAGAACGTGAAAAAACCGGTCGTCGGATTCATTGCCGGGCAAACGGCGCCGCCGGGGCGCCGCATGGGTCACGCGGGAGCGATTATCAGCGGCGGACAAGGTACGGCGAAAGAAAAATACGCGGCGCTGCGCGCGGCCGGGATTCATACGGTCGAAAGTCCCGCCGAAATTGGCCACGCGATGGCGGACGTGCTTGGAAAATCCAGATCCGAATCAAAGCCGAAGACTGCGGTAAGGAAAAGCTCGACTCGTAAAGCGACTAGGCGCGGCAAGAAAAGGACATAAAGCCCGATTCCATCGGCGCGAGAGACTCAACACAGGAGAATCATCGAATGGCGGTCGAGCGAACATTTGCAATCATCAAGCCGGACGCGGTGAAGCGCGGGCTCACGGGCGAGGTCCTCAGCCGCATCCACGCGGCGAATTTCCAGATCGTGGCTCTCAAGTCACTGCGTTTGACGAAATCGGAGGCCGAGGGATTTTACGCTGTTCATCGCGAGCGGCCATTTTTCGGCGAACTGACGGATTTCATGAGCTCGGGCAAAGCGGTCGTCATGGTGCTCGAAGCCGAAGGCGCCATCGCCAAGTGGCGCGATACCATGGGTGCGACCGATCCCGCCAAGGCCGCGCTAGGCACGATCCGCAAAGAACTCGGCACGAGCATCCAGTTCAACTGCACGCACGGCTCGGACGCGCCCGCCACGGCGGCGTTCGAAATCGGATACTTCTTCGCCGGGCTCGAACTGATCTAAGCTGGCTTTTCTTGACGCACGCAGAGAATCACTCTGCGAATCGGGCTCGTAGGGACATCGGAACTCGCCATGGACCCGCTGCGCGAAATCGGCAAGCTGCTGCTCGTTGTGGGCGTCGTTTTGATCGGTGTCGGCGCACTGCTGGTCTTTGGCGCGCGGCTTCCGTTCCGTCTCGGGCGCTTGCCCGGCGACATCTCCTATCAGGGCCGCCACGGCAGTTTCTATTTTCCGATCGTGACCTGCCTTCTCGTGAGCGTCGCGCTGACGCTGATTTTCTGGATTGTGAATTTCTTCCGACGCTAGAGCCATGAGCCAATCGTCACTGTTCGATCTCGCGCCCGAGCGGCACATCTGGAAGGTCAGCGAGCTGACCGAGCGCATCGGCGATCTGCTCGAGAACGCGTTTTCCGACGTGTGGATCGAGGGCGAAGTCTCGAACTACCACGCGGCGCAGTCGGGGCATCTTTATTTCACGCTGAAGGACGCGCGTTCGCAGATCCGCTGCGTGTGTTTCCGCGATCAAGTGCGCGGGCTGAAATTCCGCCCGGAGGACGGCCTGCACATCACCGTCCGCGGCTCCCTCGGCGTGTACGAACCGCGCGGCGAGTATCAGGTCTACGTCAGCCACATCGAGCCGGTGGGTTTGGGCGCGTTGCAGCTCGCGTTCGAACAACTCAAGAAAAAACTTCAGGACGAGGGCCTATTCGACGAGGCGCGCAAGAAGCCGCTGCCCATCCTGCCGCGCTGCATCGGCGTGATCACGTCGCCCACGGGAGCGGCCATTCGCGACATCCTGCGCGTGCTCAAGCGGCGTTTCGCCAACGTACACGTGCAGCTGTATCCAGTGAAAGTGCAAGGGGAAGGCGCGGCGGCTGAAATCGCGGCCGCGCTGCGGCATTTCAATCGGGCGCAATTCGCGGACGTGCTGATCCTCGCCCGCGGCGGCGGTTCCCTTGAGGACCTGTGGTCATTCAATGAGGAAATTGTGGCGCGCGCGATCGCGGCGTGCGAGATTCCCGTGATCACGGGCATCGGACACGAGACGGATTTCACGATTGCGGATTTCGTGGCCGATCTTCGCGCGCCGACCCCGTCCGCTGCCGCGGAAATCGTGATGCAGTCCCGGCAGGAATTCGAGCGCCAGATCGCCGCGCACCATCGAGACCTGGTGCAGCAGATGCGCTATCTGCTTTCCGAGCGGCGGCATCGCGTGCGCGATTTGCAGACGCATCGGGGATTCCGCCAAATCGAACTCCTGATGCGGCGGCGCCACCAGCAGCTCGATGAGCTTTCCTCGTCACTCGGCGTGGTGCTGCGTCTACGGCTTGCCGCGTCGCACCAAAGAATGACACGGGCCGGAACGCAGATTTTGTCTTTTGATTTGCGTGCGCGCGCGGCCGTGTTGCGCCGGCGCACCGAGCAGCAGAGAGAAGCGCTTCGGTCGGCGCTTGAACGCGTTGTCACGCGCAAGCAGCGCCTGTTCACAGTCGCACGCGTACGATTCGCGGCGCTCGATTTGCGCGCGCGGGTAGGCAAGTTGCGGCGCGCCCTCGACGAGCGTGGGCGCGACCTGGGTGCCGGGATCAATCGACTGCTCGTCGCCAAGCGCCGCCGGTTTGCGGCCGCCGCACTCCAGCTTCAGGAGCGCAGCCCGTTCCAGCTGCTCGAGCGCGGCTACGCCATCGCTTACGATGTATCGGGGAAAGTCTTGCGGTCACCGGATCAAGTTGCGCCCGGCGACGATATTTCCGTCCGCCTCGCCCGAGGCCAGCTGGATGCCACCGTTCAGCCGAAAAAAAGTGGTTGAGTCGTGATTTGATTTTCCGAACAGGAACCTCGGAACGACTCGACACCCTTGGGTTCGCCGAGCTGCGTGATCGCAAATTGCTCTCCGCGAACGACAAGCCGACCTCCCCGGATTGGTTCCAGGATTAAGGGAATCTACCCGCGCGGATCGAGTGGGCGAGGGAGTTCGTTCCAAGTCATGGGCCTCGCCAATAACCAGGGTGCCGTCGGGTCGATCGCACGGATTCTGACCTTTGACGCTTGGCCCAGCTAGAAGGAGGGTCGCTTTTTCCAACCCAGCCTGTGCGGGCATCGATCCCAGGAACCCCGGCACAGTTCTGAATATAGGCTGAACGGAGCCCCATATCGCATCTTCCGCCATCTTCATCCACATCGGCGAGAACCGAGTCGTGCAGTTCGATCGCATGGTTCTCGGATGGATTTTTTGATCCTTTGGAGTGCTATTCATCGTCGCCGGTGCTGCTCGCGACTTTTAGCACGGCGAGAAACGCTTCTTGGGGAATGTCTACGCGGCCGACGCGCTTCATGCGCTTCTTGCCTTCCTTCTGTTTTTCAAGGAGCTTGCGCTTGCGCGAAATGTCCCCGCCGTAGCACTTCGCGATCACGTTCTTACGAATCGCGCTGATCGTTTCGCGCGCAATCACGCGGCTGCCGATGGCGGCCTGGATCGGCACCTCGAACATCTGGCGCGGGATCAGTTTGCGCAGACGACTGACGAGATCGTGGCCGCGGTCATAGGATTGTTCGCGATGGCAAATGATCGTGAGCGCGTCCACCGGCTCGCCGCCGACCAGCACGTCGAGCTTGACGAGATCCGATTCGCGATAGCCCGAGAGGTGGTAATCGAGCGAAGCGTAGCCGCGCGACACGCTCTTCAGCCGGTCGTAGAAATCGAGTACGATTTCGTTCAACGCCATCTCGTAGGTGAGCATGATGCGAGTCGGTGAAAGGTATTCGAACTTTTTCTGCACGCCGCGCTTTTCCTCGCATAGCGCCAGCACTCCGCCAACCGATTCTTCCGAGGTGATGATCATCGCCATCAGAATGGGCTCCTCGATCTTCTCAATCGAGGCAGGCGGCGGGAATTTCGTGGGATTGTCCACTTCCTTCACTTCGCCATCGGTGGTCGTAATTCGATACTGCACGCTCGGCGCGGTGGTGATCAGGTCAATGTTGAACTCGCGCTCCAGCCGTTCCTGCGCGATCTCCATGTGCAACAGGCCCAGAAATCCGCAGCGAAAGCCGAATCCCAGCGCCACCGAGTTTTCGGGCTCGTAGAAAAATGCGGCGTCGTTGAGTTGCAACTTGCCGAGCGCATCGCGCAGCACTTCGTAGTCCGTCGCGTTTACCGGAAACAGTCCTGCAAAGACCATTGGCTTGATTGCTTCGAAGCCGGGCAGCGGCGGAGCTGGCCGGCTGGCCTCCACCACCGTATCGCCCATGCGCGCATCGGCCACGCGCTTGATATTGGCGATGATGAATCCCACGTCTCCCGCCGCCAATTCCTGCAGCACGACCGGCTTGGGCGTGAGCGCTCCCAGCGCCTCGACCTCGTAGACTTCATTGCCCGCGCAAAGGCGAATCTTCGTGCCTGGCATGAGGCGGCCTTCCATCACCCGCACCAGCACGACGGCACCGCGGTAGATATCGAACCAGGAATCAAAAATCAGAGCGCGCAGGGGTGCTTCCGACGAGCCTTTCGGCGGCGGAACGAGGCGCACGACCGCCTCGAGAACTTCCTCAACTCCAATTCCGCTTTTCGCGCTGATCAGGAGCGCGTCGTCGGCGGGGATTGCCAGAACGTTTTCGATTTGTTCCTTGGCGAAGTCGGGCCGCGCGGCGGGCAAATCAATTTTGTTGATGACCGGAATGATCGTGAGATTGTTCCGCGACGCCAGAAAGGCGTTGGCGACGGTTTGCGCCTCAACTCCCTGGCTTGCGTCCACTACCAGTAGCGCGCCCTCGCAGGCGGAAAGCGCACGTGAAACCTCGTAGGAAAAGTCCACGTGCCCCGGCGTATCAATCAGGTTCAGCTGATATTCGTGACCGTCGCGCGCGGCGTAGTGCAGGCGGATGCTCTTGGCTTTGATCGTGATTCCGCGTTCGCGCTCGAGGTCCATCGAATCGAGCACCTGCGCGCTCATTTCCCGCTGGCTCAGCGCGCCAGTCAATTCGAGCAGCCGGTCGGCCAGGGTGGATTTCCCGTGGTCGATGTGCGCGATGATGCAGAAATTCCGAATGAACTGGAGATCCATGGATTTTCGAGCGGACGGCAGCCTGGCAAAAGCGGCGCCAGGTCGGCGCGCTCCCGCCGTGTCCTTCAGATCATCGAGTGTGCCACAGTTCCTGGTGCCCGGCCAGCCGCGCGCTCAGTGACCCGTTACCGGAGACCGAGCGGACGCCGCAAGTATGAAATCGGAAAGCAGATCACGAAGGCCCGTATTCGCGAGAGGGAGATGCTTCGCTCGCGTAGCGCGATCGAGCCATCCGAGGCAAATCAGCGATATGACTTCGGCGCCCGAATCCGCGGCGGATTGCGTGAATCCGATATCGTGCAACACCCCCGCGATCAGGCGCTCCTTCCGAGTTTCGATCTCTACGACACGCCCTGCCACGCGTTCATCCCCGCGCGCCCACGCCCGCAGCGCGATTTCCAGGCGCATACGCTCGGGTTCCGAGGTTCTTTCGATGAACCTGGCCCACCGCGTCGCGGCTTCGGTTCCGGCCTCGGCGTTCAGCCACTGGAGTTCGCCATCTTCCCAGCGAGCCAGTAGTTTTTCCAACAAATCGTTCCGATCGCGAAAGTGCCAGTAGAAGCTGCCCTTACTCACGCCCAGGTCGCGGGCCAGTACCTCGACTCGCACCGATTCAATCCCTTGTCCGGCCAGGTGGGTCTGGGCAGCGCGGATCCAATCCTCCGGGTGGAGGGAAGTCATTCGAGATGGGGCGGGGCTGGCCATACGGTGGCGTATGCATACGCTAGCGTATGCGACGCCGAGACTATTGGAATTCGAGCGCGCCGTCAAGCGCTTACGCGGGCCTGCTGAGCAATTTCAAGCGCGGCAGTGACGATGTCTCGATCGTCGCCGAAACCTGGGAGCCAATTTACGTTCGGCTCTTTGCGGAACCAGGTGATTTGCCTTTTGGAGAACTGTCGCGTGGATTGTTGGATTTTCTTGACGGCATTCTCTTTGGCGCGCTGGCTCGGTTCAAGGCCAGCACGCAAATTCGAATAGCCGATAAACTGGAATGGCTTCGCTTCGGCTGGAATGCCTCTGGCGACCAGGCTGCGCACCTCTTCCATCCACCCGCTGGCCATCATGGCCTCGACGCGGGAGTTGATTCTGGCATAGAGCGCGTCCCGCGCGGGCTGTAATCCGATCTTGATTACCTGGTAGCCCTCGAGCCCTTCTCGGCCACCGCGATGGATTTCGGCAACCGGTTTTCCTGCGAGCGTGCGAATTTCAATCGCGCGAATGATTTTTTGCGAATCGCGCGGAGCGATTCTGCCGGCAGCCTCTTTGTCCATCCGCGCGAGAACGCGGTGCAGGTGCTCGGGTCCGTGCAGTCCTGCTTTTTTTCGCAGGCGTTCGCGTAGTTCGTCGGATCGCTCGGGCGCATCCGCCAGACCCTCGAGCAGTGCGCGAAGATAGAGGCCCGTCCCTGCGGTGATGATCGGCAGTTTCCCGCGCCGCCGCATCTCGGCAAGTACGTCGAGGGCGCGGCGGCGATATTCCCCGGCCGTGAAAACTGCGTGCGGTTCGACAAGGTCCACAAGATGGTGCGGGATGCCGCGCTGGTCGATCGGAGGCACTTTGCCGGTACCGATGTCAAAATGTCGGTAGACCTGAGTGGAATCGCAAACGACGATTTCGCCACCGAGGTGTTCGGCCATGCTGATTCCCAGCGCCGATTTGCCCGATGCGGTCGGCCCGAGAATCACGATGAGCCGCGCTCCCGCCTCCGGAACAGTGCCGCTCATCCCGAAAACATCCCGTACCCTAGCGGGAGCGCCAGCAGCACAAGACCAGCCAGCAGCAGGGCCCCGGCGATTTGCGTGCGGTTCAGTTTCAATGGGGGTCGAATTGATCCTTTGGAATGTTGTAAAGGAATACGATTCGCAATCTCAGGAACGGGCCGTGAAACTGCGAGGGCAGCGGCTCGAAAGGGTTCGATGCATGGATGGCCGCCATCGCGGCATTGTCGAGCGGTTCTTTTCCGGACGTCCTCTCCAGTGTCGGGTCGGGCGCAGAAACGCTGCCGTCCGGATTGATCTGGAAGGTGGTGTAAACGATGCCCCGCTCTCCCATGCGCACCGATTCGGGCATCACGGCTTCCCAGTTGCGCTGCAGTGTGGCCAGGAGTCTGCGAATATAGGCCGAAAAATCGACTCCTTGCGTGTCCGAAAGGATGTTCACATTGTTGCCCACACCCCCTCCGCGCCCTCCGGAAGAAGGTGGCCCGGTATAGATCGGGGGAGCCGTACGCGCACCTTGCCCGGCGTTGTTGATCTGATCGCTCAAGCTCTTGCCGGGAGAAGATGACGGAAGTCCCAGCACGAACTTGGGATTCGGCGTGGCTGGTAGGACGGGTTCGACGCGTGACGGCGCCGGCGGCGTTGGGATGGAAGTCGGGGGCGCCGGCGCCACATTGATTTTTGGTTGAGGCGCTTCGGGCAACTCCGGTGCTGGCTTCTCCGGGGTGACGGGCGAAGGAATCTTGGGTTGTTCGATCGGCGGCGCGACCCTGCGCAGTGTTTCAGGAGTGACTCGAACTCTTGGTGTCGGCGCGACGGGCTCGGGTGTCCCCGGTGGCGAGTAGAAAAAGGACGTATTTAACTGTTTTCCATTGAGGTCCTCTTGCGTCGGCGCCGGGAAAAGTTTCGGCGCAAAAATCAGAAAAGCGACCACGGCGACGTGAACGAGAATCGAAAGAATTCGCGTGACGAGATCGGATTTCGGATCTCTCTTGTCCTCCGGCTCGATCAGGAGATTCGCGTCGCCGGTGGTGAAGATGTCCGGTTGGACTATTTCGCGAAGCTCCGCCGTCATCTCCGGCGCGTGTTCCGGGGCTTCGCTTTCTTCGGCCGTTAGCGGTTCGACATAGGCGGGCACCACGGTACGCGAATCGAGAATCTCCAGCGTGACGGTCGAGACATGCTGCAGCCTCTCGATCGGTTTGACGGCCATACCCCGTTGAACGAGCGTGCGATCGACGAGAACGCCCAGGGGAAGATGCGACGGAATAGTGGTCCTGCCGTCGAGCGGAGGCGCATCGGATACGCCCGACGGGACGACGGTCCGGTCGTCCATATACGTTGTGGTGCGGCTCGGCGCCTTCCGAGCCTCGTCTTTACTGACGGGGCGCACGTTCAGCGGAACCAGTGTGCGCGGAATCATGGTATGCCCTGCGGAGAGAAGGCACCCAGTTGGACGCGGCGCGCGTGGTCAAGGATGCCTGCCATCACTTCGTCAGCCAGCGCAAGCGCGCGCCGCCCGGCGGCGCCATCGACAACACTGGGTTTTCTCGTGCGCACCGAATTAAGAAACGCGCGGAGTTCCGCACGCAGCGGTTCTTCGAGCGCGGTTTCCAATTTTTCGAATCCGATTCCCGGCTCTGGACCGCCCGGCTTGACGCGAATGCGCAGCGCGTCCTGGCGCGCGAAATCCAGCGAGATGTACTCGTGCTCCTGGAAGAAACGCATCTTGCGGACGCGCTCGGTCGAAACTCGGCTGGCGGTCACGTTGGCGACGGTCCCTGTGGCGAACTCGACGCGCGCGTGCGCGATATCCACTTTATCGGTCATCACGGGAATGCCGACTGCCTTTAGGTCTACCACCGGTGAATCCACAAGCGAAAGCAGAATATCAAGGTCGTGGATCATCACATCGTACACGACGTCGATATCGAGGCTGCGCGGCGTGAAAACGCCCAGACGGTGAACCTCGAAAAACATCGGCCGCAGGACAATCTTTTGCGCGGCCACAACCGCGGGGTTAAACCGCTCGACGTGGCCGATTTGCAGGATGCCGCCGGATCGTTCCGCCGAAGCGATCAGTTGGTCGGCCTCCGTGAGCGACGTAGCCATCGGCTTTTCGACCAGCACATCCACGCCGGCATCGAGAAGCCGGCAGCCGAGGCGCGCATGTTCTTTGGTGGGCACGGCCAGGCTGACGGCATTGACGCGCTCCGTTGCCAGCGCGTCCAAGTCGCGAATCACTTTTAGTCCGAACTCCGCAGCAATCTTGGCCGCGCGATCCGCGTCCGTATCGACGACCCCGGCCAGCTCCACGCCCTCCAGCTCGCGCCAGACGCGGATGTGGTTCCGGCCGAACTCGCCCGCGCCAACGACAGCCACGCGAATCAGTTCTTCTCTCACGAGGTTTTCTTTGCCGAAGCGTGCTCCGGAGCAAACGCTTGAATCGCGATGCCCGCATCGTCGGCAGCGCGAATCAATCCTTCTCGTTCAAACAGCAGCGTCCTACCGGCGTCGATTCCAAGCGCGGTTGCATTCGCGCGATGCATCACTTCCATGGTCTTAATTCCCACGACGGGCACATCGAATCGCATGTCCTGCCGGGGCTTGCTCACTTTCACCACGATCAGCCGCTGCCCGCCTGCGATTCGCGCGGCGCGTTCGATTGTTTCGTCGGTGCCTTCCATCGCTTCGATCGCGACGCAGGCGCGATCGCGTACCACGACGGTCTGCCCCAGATCCAGCCCGGCGATCTGCCCGGCGATCTGCCGGCCGTATTCCATGTCCGATGCCTCGGATTCGTCGGGCGCACGCCGCGTTAGAACTCCTGCCGCCGGCAGCAGCGGCCCGAGAAATTTCGTCGAATCGACGAGCTCGATGCCTTCATCCTGAAGCACGCGAGCCACCGCTCCGATCAGGGAGTCGGTGTTCTTTGCCGGAAGCGAAAAAAGCAATTTCGCCAGACGCCAGTCCGGCCGGATCGAGCTGAAAATCTTGTTGTGCTTCACCTGCCCAGCCATCACCGCGTGTTTCACTCCCTCCTGATGCAACAAATCGATCCCGCGGCTGAGCTCGCCGAGGCTGATCCAGTGAAAATGTTTCGCGGCGCGCTCGAGCGCGGGCGAAGCCTCCTCGCGAATGGCGATCACCGCCATCTCGATGCCGCGGCTGCGCGCCCCTTCAAGCACGAGAAACGGGAAATCGCCGTTTCCGGCGATCAAGCCCCAGTTCCCTGGCGAGTTGTCTACGGTCGCGGCCATTCGGGCTCCTATTTCGTCAAGCCGCGGTCGGCAACCGACTCGATGAACCGAATGAGTGTTTGGACGTCTTCGGAGTGCGAGAGGGTTCCACGCATCTTCTCGACAGCCTGTGACGTGTTGAGCTTCGAGCGAAGCAGAAGCCGGTACGCCTGCTCGAGGGTTTTGATGCGCTCCGGCGAGAATCCGTGACGCTCCAGGCCGACTCGATTGATGCCGAAGCAGCGGACTTCCCGCGGTCCCACGACCATCGAAAATGGCGGCACATCCTGCGTGATCACGGTGCCCGCGCCGATGTATGAATGGCTCCCCACGCGAGAGAATTGATGCAACAGGCAAAATGCGCTGATCCCGGCATAGTCCTCGACCACGATGTGCCCAGCGAGTTGTGCCCCGTTCGTGAGGATCACATGATTCCCGATCACGCAGTCATGGCCGATGTGCGCGTAGGCCATGATTAAATTGTTGCTGCCGATGCGAGTCGCTCCGCCGCCCTTGATCGTGCCACGGTGCACGGTCGAGAACTCGCGAAACTCGTTCGACTCGCCTACTTCAAGCCTGACGCGCTGTCCTGAATACGTCAGATCCTGTGGGTCGCCGCCGACGATGGCGAAGGAATGCACATGATTGTTTCGGCCGAAGGTCGATGGCCCCTTCACCACCGCGTGCGGCTCGAGAACAGATCCTTCGCCGAGCTCGACCTCATCGCCAACGACCGCAAAGGGTCCGATTCGAACTCCGCTGGCGATTCGTGCCGATGGCGAAACGATGGCCCGGGAATCGATTTCGCTCATCGCGCCTTCTCTGCAGGGACCTTGGCCGGCGGCATTTCCGTTTCCAGATCCACCATCTTGCACATCAGCGTGGCTTCGGCCGCCAGTTCTCCGTTGACGGTGGCGCGGCCGTGGAGTTTGCAGAAACCCAAGCCTTCGCGCCAAGCCACGACATTCATTTCCAGTCTCAACCGGTCTCCGGGAACGACCGGGCGGCGGAAGCGGGCGTTGTCAATCGAGACGAAATAGAGAAGTTTTTTTTCGCGGTCCGCCACTTCCTGAAGCAACAAGAATCCCCCCGTCTGCGCCATGGATTCGATGATCAGAACTCCGGGCATAATCGGTTTTCCCGGAAAATGCCCCTGAAAATAGCTTTCATTGATGGAGACATTCTTAATTCCCACAATGCGCTTCCATCGTTCCATTTCTTCAATGCCATCTATGAGGAGGAACGGATAGCGGTGCGGGAGAACCTTCTGGATATCGTTGATGTCGAGGAGCATGGTTGGCCTCAGTTGGCTTCTATTTTTGCGGCGGACGAATCGAACAATTCTATACGAATCCCGGGCGCGTTGGAATCGCGGGACCAGCAGCGTTGCCGCCGCGCGGTGTGGCTGATAGGATACGCGCGCGATGTACGAATGCGGTTCCATGATGCGAAGCCTCGAGCGCGAACTGCGCAGCCGCGAGAAAGAAATCGTCGAGATGTTAGGCCGATTCGTCCGCTGTGAGTCGCCGAGCCACCATAAAGCTACGGTAGACCGGTTTGGGCAAATGGTCGCAAGCGAATGGCGTCGTCGCAGCGCGAAGGTGCGCATTCTGCGCCAGGCAAAGCGCGGAAATCACGTGCGCGCGGAATTATGGCTCGGAACCGGGCGGCCGACTGGTCAAATACTGATTCTCGGCCATCTCGATACCGTGTATCCGCTGGGAACGCTGGCGATGGTGCCCTTCCGCGTACGGGCTGGGCGCGCATCTGGACCGGGAACCTTCGATATGAAGGCTGGGCTCGCGCTGGCGCTCGCTGCGGTTGACGGGCTGCGAGCGCTGGGACTTCGTCCGCGCAAGCGGCTGGTCTTCTTGTGGAACTCCGATGAAGAAATCGGCAGCGATTCGTCGCGCCCTGCAATCGAGCGCGAAGCGCGCAGGAGCGATACGGTGCTGGTCCTCGAACCCGCCGCCGGCGCCGATGGGCGGCTGAAAACGGCGCGCAAAGGAATCGGCACCGCCGAATTGATTGTTACCGGGCGGGCAGCCCACGCGGGTCTCGACCCGGGCGCCGGAGTGAATGCCGTGCATGAATTGGCGCTGCAAATTGTGCGCTTGAAGCAAATGAATGACCCGCGACGCGGGATCTCCTTGCAGGCGACCGTGATCGCGGGAGGAACGGTGTCCAACGTGGTGCCCGCTCATGCGCGGGCCGAAGTAGACATCCGATACACGCACGTGGCCGACGCGCCGAAGCTGAACCGGAAATTGCGCGGCCTGCTCCCTATTCTGCCGGGTGCTCGCCTGGAAGTGCGCGGAGGAATCAATCGCCCGCCCCTGGAAAGGACGCCAGCTGTCGTGGCGCTTTTTCGCCAAGCGCAGTCGTTGATGCGAGAAATCGGGCTGCCGTTGGGTGAAGCGTGGGTTGGCGGCGGCTCGGACGGGAATTTTACCGCCGCACTCGGCGTGCCGACTCTCGATGGGCTCGGAGCCATCGGCGGTGGCGCACACAGCGTGGTCGAGCACGTCGTCGTTCGATCATTGCCCGAGCGCGCGGCGTTGCTGGCTGGGCTTCTCGCGTCGGTGTAGTCCCGCGATCGCATGGCCGTCAATTAACGCAGGTAGGCGTGCTTGAGATAATCAACGGTCTGCTGATCGAGGTCGGCGTAGCTCGAGTGCAGCATTTCTTGAGCGGCAGCTTCGGTCGAGGGCGCTGTGGCCACGCGATCGAGCAAGCGGCTGATATCGCTGACGCCGCCGGAATCAATGATGGATTCCACCACGGCGAGCGACCACGCATAGGCAAACGAAGCCGAGTTTCCGGACAGTCCCATCCAGGATCCTTCCAGCGCCCCGAGCGGCGGCGCAGCGCCCTGGCTTGCCGCTTCCACCAAGGCACCGGCCGTGGACGTGCTCCTGCGCCCTTCCATCCATTGCGCGACACCTTCCTGAAGCCATGTCGGCGCGCGGTTGTGAGATTTCTGTCCGACGAAGCTGTGCGTCAGCTCGTGCTTGAGCACGCGCGCAAGCTCTGGCGTCACCGACGTCAATCCCTGCACGGGTATGCGTAGCCGCCCGTCGTTCAGCGCGCCCACCCATCCCGGTGCTCGCGTGATATCCGCGAAGGCCTGCTCGGTATAGAGGATGACCGCGATCTGCTCGTGCGGCGTGTAATCGAGCTGCGATTCAAGGTCGCGAAAATCGTCTTCCAGGACGCGCAAAATCCCGCGAGCCAGGTCCGGAGTAGCGCTGCCGTTGTATTTCAAGTCGAAGTGGGCCGTCTCTCCTTCGCGATAGCTTTCCTCTTCGGTCTTGTCGCGCTGGGCTTTCTCGAGCGCTTGTTCGACTTCTCGTTCGGGACGTAAGCGCTCGGCGCGCTGCCATTCCTCAATGGCGCGATCCATCTTATTTGCGCCGTAATACGCCCAGCCCATCAGCTTGGCAACATCCGCCGAATCCGGGGAGGCGCGGCGCGCGCGTTCCAGTGGGTCGAGCGCCGTGGTGAACTGGCTTTCGCGAAGATAAAGGACGGCGAGATTCAGCAGCAGACCGATGTTGTCCGGAGCGAAGGCGAGAGCCTGGCGATACTGATCGATCGCCGCATCCGTGTCGCCCTTGCCAAGCAGGAATTGCGCGGCGGCATGGTGCGCGGCTGCAACTTTTGCAATGGCAGGCGCGGAACCGGACCGCGCATCGATTTCCAGGCGCGACACATAGCCGAAATCAATCCCGTTGTCGTGCACCGCGAGCCCCGCGACCTCTTCCTCGCCGCGAACCGGCTCCACCTGCGGTGCGGACACGGGCGGCTCCGAAGATGCTCTTGACGCGGACGCGGAACCGAAATTGTCGCGCTCGACGCGGGCCACAATGGACTTGGGAATGGACAGTTCGCCGGCGGAAGTCTGATAGGTGACGTGCGTGGCGTCTTCGGTGACGTTTTCGGCGAGGATGCGTTTGCCGTTCTTCAGCACAATGGTATCGGCAGCCGCCGACGAAGACACGGCCAGCAGAAGCCAAACCAGGACTGGCGTTGCGAAGCGCACGATTCGATTTTAGCAATCGAGCGAGTGCCAGCGCCGATTCTGATCGATCGCTCATGCCCTAAAGGGCACAGTCCGGATCAGACGCCGCCACGCGAGACGTGACGATGTTCATTTTCCGCGCGCTCCGGAGTTTCATATGCGGAAGCTCGCCGACACTTGGTAAAAAATGTTTTGAATTCATCTTGCGTCTGAGCGCCTCCAGTTTTATCCTGTTCAGTCCTAAGCGAGCAACTGCGGTTCATAGAGAAGCCTTTTAAGACCTTAGGCGCGGAGGGATCACGCGCTGAACGGAGGGGTCTCATCGCTTGGGACCGTGAGTCGCGCCAGCACGGGGTGTGGGGGCGCTGATTCCGGGACCTTGACGCCCGTCAAACGATAACAGGCATTCATAAACTTAGTCCGGGGACACTGCGTGGCCTCTGAGGGTTCACACAACACAGTTGAGGCTGTCGATCCTGATCCACTTATCGGGCCGGGTCATTCATTTGAAACGGTAACCGACAAGATCAGTTCGATAGTTTTGACTCGTCCCGTGACGCCCGGCTGGGTCTTCGGCCTCCTCATTGCATTTTCCGGGTTGATGCTCCTGAATCTGGTCATCACGATGTTGATGATCAAGGGAGTCGGGATTTGGGGTATCCGCATTCCGACCGCCTGGGGCTTCGCGATCGTCAACTTCGTTTGGTGGATCGGTATCGGGCACGCCGGCACACTGATTTCCGCGATTCTTCTCCTGCTGCACCAAAGATGGCGAACCTCGATTAACCGCTTCGCGGAGGCGATGACCCTGTTCGCCGTGATGTGCGCCGGAATGTTTCCCCTCCTCCATATGGGCCGCCCGTGGTTGTTCTTCTACCTGATGCCGTACCCCAACCCGATGTGGACGTGGCCTCAATTCCGCAGCCCGCTCGTTTGGGACGTGTTCGCCGTATCAACCTACCTGACGGTTTCGTTCTTGTTCTGGTTCGTCGGATTGATTCCTGACCTCGCAACGCTTCGCGATCGCGCCAAAAACAAGGCCGCCCAGATCATTTATGGAATGTTGTCCATGGGCTGGCGCGGATCGGCCGTCCACTGGTCGCGCTATGAGACGGCCTCGCTGCTGCTCGCGGGCCTCGCGACCCCGCTAGTTGTTTCCGTCCACACCGTCGTGAGCTTCGATTTCACGATCGGTATCATTCCCGGCTGGCATACCACGATCTTTCCGCCCTATTTCGTCGCCGGAGCCATTTATTCAGGCTTCGCGATGGTGCTGACGCTGGCCATCCCGATTCGCAAGTTCTATCACCTGGAGGATCTGGTCACCATCCGGCATCTGGACATCATGGCGAAGGTCATGCTGGCGACCGGCCTGATCGTGGCCTACGGCTACTTGATCGAGGGGTTTCTGGCGTTTTACAGCGGCGATCAGTACGAAATCTATATGATGAAGAACCGCTTCCACGGGCCCTACGCGCCGCTCTATTGGATGCTCATTTCCTGCAACATCATCATTCCGCAGTTGCTATGGTCCAAGCGAGTGCGTCGCAACGTGGGCCTGCTGTTCGTGCTTTCCTTGGTCGTCAACACCGGAATGTGGCTCGAGCGGTTCGTGATCATCGTAATCAGCTTGAGCCGGGATTTCGTTCCCTCGTCGTGGGGAATGTACTACCCGACGCGATGGGATTGGGCGACGTACATCGGAACATTCGGTCTGTTCTTTACGCTGTTCTTTCTTTTTATCCGCTTCCTTCCGATGATATCGATCGTGGAAGTTCGGTCGCTCGTGCATGAAACGAACGAAGAGAAGGGGCATTCATAGAAGGAACGATTTAGAAAGCTGATGCCACAGATATTTCATCGCAGTACGAACTTTATTTCGCGGCTGAGCATTTATGGCGCGGTGGTCATCATTGCCGCGCTTGGCTACGCGCTATACGCGATCGCGATGTCGCCGTGGTACACCCAGCAGTACGTCAAGCGGCAGCAGCCCGTGCCTTTCAGCCACCGGCACCACGCGGGCGAGCTGGGAATCGATTGCCGCTACTGCCACACGTCGGTTGAGAAATCGTCTTTTGCGGGTGTTCCTCCCACGCAGACGTGCATGACCTGTCATTCGCAGATTTGGACGAATGCCTCGATGCTCGAGCCCGTGCGCGCCAGCTATCGCGACGACAAGTCGCTCGAATGGATCCGCGTGAACGCACTGCCCGATTTCGTCTATTTCGATCACAGTATTCACGTAGCGAAAGGCGTCGGCTGCACAACCTGCCACGGACTGATCGCGCAAATGCCTTTGACGGAGCGCGCCGGCACGCTCTACATGTCGTGGTGTCTCGAGTGCCACCGCCAGCCTGAGAAATACTTACGGCCCAAGTCGGAAGTATTCAATCCGTATTACGAGCCGCCTACCGGGGCAAAACAGTTGGAGCTTGGGAAAAAGCTCATGGCGGAATATCACGTGCAGAGTTTGCAGACTTGTTCAACGTGTCACCGATGATGAAAGCGAGACGATGAACGAAGACTCCAACGCGAAGAATTCGATAAACCTGGTTGCGGCGCGCGCGAAGCTTGCCGGCGCAGGCGCCGCGCGTCTCTGGCAGAGTCTCGAAGGGCTTTCCGGCACCCAGCAATCCCAGGAATTTCGTGAATACGAATTTCCTCCCAGCGCCGGACAAGGCAACGACGATATCAACCGCCGCGATGTATTGAAACTGATGGCGGCGTCGGCGGCCATGGCCGGACTGAGCGCGTGCACGAAGCTCCCCACCGAAAAAATCGTGCCGTACGTCCGCCCGCCCGAGGAAATTCTTGCCGGCCGTCCGCTCTTTTACGCCACGTCGCTTTTTCAGGCCGGAGTCGCCACCGGCGTGCTGGTCGAAAGCCATACGGGCCGGCCGACCAAGATCGAAGGAAATCCTGAGCATCCCGGAAGCCTCGGTTCCTCCGACATCTTCCACCAGGCTTCGATTCTGAATTTCTACGATCCGGACCGTTCGCAATCGGTGATACACGAGGGGCGCGTCAGCACCTGGAGCGATTTTGCCGCAGAAATGGGAAACAGGCGGACGAGCCTGTCGCCCAACAAAGGTGCGGGAATGCGCATTCTCACGAAGGCGATCACGTCTCCGACCCTTGGCGCGCAGATGCGCGCCCTGCTCGCGCAATTTCCGGGAGCCAAATGGCATCAATATGAAGTTTGCAGCGGAGACTCGGTTCGCGAAGGCGCTCGGCTTGCGTTTGGCCGGCCGGTCAACACGGTCTACCATTTCGATCAGGCGGACGTAATCGTCTCGCTCGACGCGGATTTTCTGACGTGTGGTGCCGGACATGTCCGCTATGCGCGCGATTTTGCGTCCCGCCGCGATCTCAGCGCTGGTGCGGCGTCGAATTTGAATCGTCTCTATGTCGCCGAAAGCATGCCAACGAGCACAGGCGCCGTATCGGATCATCGCCTGCCCGTTCGCTCGGCGGACATTGACGATCTGGCCCGCCAGCTCGCGGCTGCCGCTGGGGTTGCCGTACCGCCCAGCGCCAACGCCAGTTCCAAGATTCCGGCAGCTTGGGTCGGAGCGGTCTCGCGCGATCTGGCGGCCCATCGGGGTTCTTCGGTTGTGATTGCAGGTGAGCACCAGCCGGCGTTCGTGCACGCGCTCGCGCACGGCATCAATGCCGCACTGGGCAACGTTGGCAAGACGGTGGCGTACACCGAATCCATCGAAGCGAATCCGGTCAATCAACTCGAATCTTTGCGCGATCTCGTCAATGATTTGAACGCCGGCCAGGTTGAATTCCTGGTCATTCTGGGCGGCAACCCCGTGTATGACGCCCCGGTGGATTTCGATTTCGCGACCGCGATGCAAAAAGCGAAGATGCGCGTTCATTCCGGCCTTTATCAGGACGAAACGGCCGAGCTTTGCCACTGGCATGCCCCGGCTACACACTCGCTTGAATCCTGGAGCGATGGCCGCGCGTTCGATGGAACCGTGGGAATCGTCCAGCCGCTGATCTCACCGATTTACGACAGCCATTCGGCCCACGAAGTTGTCGCACTGTTTACGAGCGACGCGGGAAAAACCGGACACGAGTTGGTTCGCGCCTACTGGCAGAGCCAACGGCCGGAGAAGGACCAGGCGTTCGAAGCGCTTTGGGAAACGTCGCTGCACGATGGATTGATCTCCGGCACGGCGATGCCTGCCCTTTCTATTGCGCCGCATGCGGATTTCGTGAGTCTCGGCCGGACGACGCCAGCGGGCGGCGATGTGAACGCGCTCGAGGTTGTGTTCCGCCCCGATCCTTCCATCGGCGACGGCGAATTTTCGAACAACTCCTGGCTGCAGGAGCTTCCGAAGCCCATTACGAGGCTCACCTGGGATAACGCCATCATGATGAGCCCAGGCACCGGGCTGCAGCTTGGGTTGACGACCGGTGACTACGTGTCGCTCACACTCGCGGGCCGCCGTGTTGACGCGGGAATTTATCTCGTTCCCGGCCACGCGGATAATTCCGTAACTCTGCACCTTGGCTACGGCCGCGCGCGCGGTGGCAGCGTCGGCACCGGACCCGGATTCAATTCCTATCTATTGCGCGCTTCGTCGGCACCGTGGATTGCGCCTGGCGCGCAAATCGCGAAGACCGGCAAGAAATACTCTTTCGCCTCCACCCAGCAGCAATACACCATCGATCTGGACGGACATCCGGTGGAAGAGGAAAGCCATGAGGCGCTGGGCGAGAACCACCGCGATCTCGTCCGCATTGCCACGATGGAGGAATTCCGCAAGGATCCCGCCTTCGCCAAGAATCCCGAGGATGAAGAGACCAAGGGACTCACGATCTACCCCGGCTACAAATACGATGGTTACGCTTGGGGCATGTCCATTGATTTGAATCGCTGCGTCGGCTGCAACGCCTGCGTGATCGCCTGCCAGTCGGAAAACAATATCGCAGTGGTGGGCAAGGATCAGGTGGAGCGCGGCCGCGCGATGCACTGGATTCGCATTGACACCTATTTCCGCGGCAATCTCGATAACCCCGAGATGTACTACGAGCCGCTGCCCTGCATGCAGTGCGAAAATGCACCTTGCGAGTATGTCTGCCCGGTTGGCGCTACCACGCACAACGCCGAAGGCTTGAACGATATGACGTACAACCGCTGCGTGGGCACGCGGTATTGCTCGAACAACTGTCCTTACAAGGTTCGCCGGTTTAACTTCTACCTCTACTCCGATTACAAGACGCCGAGCCTGTACGGCATGCGCAACCCGAACGTCACCGTACGCAGCCGCGGAGTGATGGAGAAGTGCACGTACTGCGTGCAGCGGATCAATGCTGCAAAGATACGGTCCGAGGAGGAGAATCGCCTGATCCGCGACGGCGAGATCATCACCGCGTGCCAGAGCGCCTGCCCGACCCAGGCGATTGTGTTCGGGAACATCAACGATCCGAACAGTAAGGTTGCAAAGCTCAAAGCGCAGACGCGCGATTATGGTTTGCTCGAGGAGTTGAATACCCGGCCGCGCACCACGTTTCTCGCGCGGGTCCGCAATCCGAACCCGGAGATTCACAGCTAGGTCTTGAAGCGATAGGGAGTGCAATCGGCAACATGGTGAAGCGATCGATGTACGGTTTGATGGCTGAGTTTGCGTCGCCGGAAGAAGTGCTGGCCGCGGCTCACCGCACGCGCGACGCCGGCTATCGTCGCATTGACGCGTTTTCGCCCATTCCGGTCGAAGGCCTGGCCGAGGCTGTGGGGTTTGACTGGACGATTCTTCCGGTATTGGTTTTCCTGGGCGGCTTGGGCGGCGGATTGACCGGCTTTGGCATGTGCTGGTACGCGAACGTGATCAGCTTCCCCTTGAATATCGGCGGGAAGCCGTTTAATAGCTGGCCCATGTGGATTCCGATCACTTTCGAGCTGACGATTCTGGGCGCGGCTCTCGTCGCTGTGTTTGGAATGCTCGCGCTCAATGGATTGCCGACGCCGTATCACCCGACGTTCAACGTAGAGCGATTCGCGACGGCATCAACGGACCGTTTTTTCCTGTGCATCAAGGCGCGAGACCAGAAATTCGATCTCGCGCACACCAAAGCGTTTTTGGAAGGTTTGCATCCACATGGGGTGTTTGAAGTTGAAGACTGAACTCGCTACCGGCGCCTGCGCGGTCGTCGGCAATGCGCGGTCTCCGCGCTCGGTCGCGCGTGTGGTGATGATCGCGTGCATGGGCGCCGTCGCCATGCTGCTTTTCGGCTGCCGGTTGGACATGCACGTCCAGCCAAAATATCTGCCCTACGAACCGACCGACTTCTTTGGAGATGGCCGCTCGGAACGCCAGCCTGTTCCGGGGACGGTCGCGCGCGGGCAACTGCGCGTGGATGAGTTAATGTTCAGCGGCCGGGAAAATGGCGTGATCGCGGATAAGTTTCCCTTCCCCATCACCAAAGCGGATCTCGACCGTGGGCGGGAACGCTACAACGTTTATTGCACGCCCTGCCACGACTATACGGGCTCGGGCCAGGGCATGATCGTGCAGCGCGGATTCCCGCAGCCGCCGTCGTATCACATCCAGCGCCTGCGCGATGCGCCTGTCGGGCACTTCTACGAAGTGATGACCAATGGCTTCGGGGCCATGTATAGCTACGCGGCGCGCGTCGAGCCCGCCGATCGCTGGAGGATTGCGGCCTACATCCGCGTTCTTCAGTTGAGCCGCAACGCCAAGATTGAGGACGTGCCGGAATCGGAGCGCCAGAAGCTGACGCAACAGTCCGCCGAGCAAGCGTCGGGACAATCCACGGGGCAGTCGCAATGAACGCGACAGACACAACTCGGCCGCGCATCGATCGCGTCCAGAAATTGGCGCTGATCTGCGGGGGGCTTGGTCTGATCCTGACCCTGATGGTTGGCTTTACGAATTGGCAGCAATTTTTCCGTTCCTATTTGGTGGCCTACGTTTATTGGATGGTATTCGCGATGGGCTGCCTGGCAGTGCTTCAGCTCCACCACATGACGGGTGGCCGCTGGGGCCTCCCCATTCGCCGGATACTCGAGGCCGGCTCGCGCACGCTGCCGGTGATGACGGTCCTGTTTGTTCCCGTGCTATTCGGCATGTCGCGGCTCTACCCCTGGATGCAGCCGGGGTCGCTCGGAGATGATCCTTCGGGCAATTTCAGGCGCGCCTATCTCACGCCACATTTTTTCATCGTGCGCGCGGTCATCTACTTTGCCATCTGGAATTTGCTGGCAGGGTTGCTGAACAAATGGTCGGCCGAACAGGACCGTACGGGGGACCTGCGCTTGAAGGGCCGGATGTCGAGTCTGGCCGCTCCGGGCACCGTTGTTTGGGCCATTACCTGGTCTTGGGCGATGGTTGATTGGGTTATGACCCTCGAGCCGAAATGGTATTCGTCGATCTATGGAATGGTCTTCATGGTGATCGCGTGCCTGGCCGCCTTCTCCTTCAGCGTGGTGATGCTGCGGATGCTCAACGACAACGAACCCCTGCGGGATTCCTACGAACCGGCGCGCTTGAACGATATCGGCAACCTGATGCTGACGTTCACGCTCCTGTGGACCTACATGTCGTTCTCGCAGTTCTTAATTATCTGGTCCGGCAACTTGAAGCAGGAAATTCCCTGGTATATGACCCGCGCGTTCGGCCGCTGGGGCCTGATTGCAGCCGCGCTGCTGCTATTCCATTTCTTCGTGCCCTTTTTCATCTTGTTGCAGCGTCGCGTGAAGCGCCGCCTGGAGAAACTTTCCGCCCTTGCCGTGTGGATGCTGGCGATCACCTTGGTGGACGTCTACTGGCTGATCGTGCCGTCGATCGAAAAGCCGGGTCCGCAAATTCATCTGCTGGATATTCTCGCGCTCGTGGGTATCGGCGGCGTCTGGGTCGGCACGTATATGGCGCAGCTGAAGAAGCTGCCGCTGCTGCCGCTGCACGATCCGCGGTTTGAGGGAGTCTTGGAGCATCAGCATGGCGATTAAACATTCCTCCAAGCCAGAGGTGCCGGTGGACGCGAACGCGGGCTACGAGAAGCGCGACGCCAACGCCAAGGGGCTGTTGCTATTTGCCTTCTGGATGGCTGTCGTGCTGGCCGTCACCCTGGTCGGAATGAGACTTGCATTCGATGCCTTCAAGAAGTCGGAGCCGCTGGGAGCTACGGCTTCGCCAATGGTGAAATCCACCGACCGGATGCTTCCGCCAAGTCCTCGCCTGCAAGTGCAGCCGCATCTGGAGCTCTGGGATTACTGCGCGGCGCAGCAGAAGGAAGTGAACACCTATGCCTGGGTGGATCGGCCGAGCGGAGTGGTGCGCATTCCGATTGACCGCGCGATGGAATTGGTCCTCGAGCGAGGATTGCCGACGCGCCCGGCCGGTGACAGAGCCGCAGCGAGTTCGTCAACGGCTGTGACCACGCCGACCGTTGCGGGCGAAACCGATATCGAGGGGCAATGCGGCTACCTCGCCGAACCGACTCAGGCGGATATCGAACGAAATGAAAAGGACGCGTCTGACGCGAAGTAGCGGAATGCGCGGAAGCGCGAAGCAAGCGGTGGCAACGAGAAAACAGGACGAGGTTTCAGTGAAGGTTCGACCCAATTCGGTGCAGGCGTGGCTGATCGGCGCGGCTCTGGCGTCAGCGCTGCTCGCATATCCTCGGACGGCAGCGGCGCAGTTCACCGACCCGAACCAGGGAATCGGCGTGCGCCCGGAACTCCTCAAGGAAGTCGGCGTGGACCAGAAACTCAACGACCCGATTCCGCTCAACCTCGCGTTTCGCGACGAGCATGGAAATCCAGTCGAGCTGGCGCAATTCTTCCGCAGCAAGCCGGTGATTCTCACGCTCGTCTATTACAACTGCCCCATGCTGTGTACGCAGGTGCTCAACGGCCTGGACCGCAGCCTGCAGCTGATCCCGATGGAGATCGGCAAGGATTTCAACGTCGTCACCGTGAGCATTGATCCGACCGACAGACCGGTGATCGCCGAGGCCAAGCAGGCCATGTACGCGGGAATGTACCGACGACCTGGCGCCCAATACGGCTGGCATTTTCTCACGGGCGATGCGCCGCAAATCAAGCAGCTGGCGGATGCTGTGGGTTTCCGCTACGCCTACGATCCCGATTCGAAGCAGTACGCGCATGCCAGCGCCATCATGCTGCTGACGCCGGAAGGAAAACTTTCGCGTTACTTCTACGGCGTCACGTATCCGGAGCGCGATTTGCGGCTGGGTCTGGTGGAGGCGTCGGAGGGAAAGATCGGTTCGCCGGTCGATCAGATTTTGCTTTTCTGCTATCACTACGATCCCCACACCGGGAAATATGGCCTGTTGATTTCACGGTTGCTTCAGTTGGGCGGACTCGCCACTGTCTTGATTGGCGGGATTTTTCTGATTCTGCTTTTCCGGGGCGAGCATTACGCGCTTCCCGGAGGCAAGGCGTAGATCGGGCTCGGCGCGTACGCCGGGTTCGCAAAGGACCGCAACGGAACGGTGATGATGGGCTTCCTCCAATCCGGATTGAATTCGCTGGCGACCGTGGCTGCCATGATGCAATTTAGGCCGCCCGCGGCTTCTTCGATCGCCAATGGCGTGGACCAGCTCTATCTGTTTCTGACCGGCATCACGATCTTCTTCAGCGTGTTGATCTTCTCGATCATTTTCTATTTCATGCTGAAGTATCGCCGGAAGTCGCCGGGTCAGACGGGCGCCTCGACGCACACCTCGATGGCGCTGGAGCTCACTTGGACGATCATTCCTTCGCTCATTTGCGTCGTCCTGTTCGTCTGGGCTTCCAGCCTGTACGTTCGAAACGGGCGTCCGCCCGCCTCCTCGACGGAAATTTTTGTGATTGGCAAGCAGTGGATGTGGCACCTCCAGCATCCCGAGGGACCGCGCGAGATCAACGAGCTCCATGTGCCCGTGGGCGTGCCCGTCAAGCTAACCATGACTTCGCAGGACGTGATCCATGACTTCTACATTCCCGCGTTTCGCGTGAAGAAGGACGTGCTGCCCGGACGTTACTCCCAGATCTGGTTCCAGCCGACCGAGACGGGCACGTTCCATCTCTTTTGCGCGCAATATTGCGGCACGAACCATTCCGAGATGGTCGGATGGGTCTACGTGATGTCTCCCACGGACTATGCCTCGTGGCTCGCGGGCGGCGAGAAAACGGAATCCATGGCGCAGCAAGGTGAGCGCTTGTTCAGCCAGTTTGGGTGTGGCAACTGCCACTCGCCGGAAGCAGGCACCCGCGCTCCTTCGCTGGCGGGAATTTACGGTAAACCGGAAAAGACGCAGAGCGGCGAAACGCGTATCGTGGATGAAGCCCTGATCCGGCAGGCCATCTATGTTCCAAACTCCGTTCACTTGCCGAATTATCAGCAGATCATGCCGACCTACCAGGGGCAGATCGACGAGGAACAGATGCTCCAGTTGATCGCCTACGTAAAGTCGCTCGGCTCGGAAGAAAGGATGAACGGCAAATGAGTACGGCCATTGCAGAAATCCACGAAACCCCGGCCGAATCCGGCGTGAACTATCTCAACGTCACCTACGGCATTAAGTCGTGGCTGTTGACGCTGGACCACAAGCGCATCGGACTGCTGTACCTTGGGTCCATCACCTTTATGTTTTTCGTGGGCGGAATGGCGGCGGTTCTGATGCGCCTTCATCTGGTGGAGCCTCAGGGTGCGCTCTTCGAACCGGAAACCTACAACAAGATGTTTTCAACCCACGGGATCATCATGGTGTTTTTCTTCCTGGTTCCGTCGATTCCCGCGACGCTCGGTAATTTCTTGATTCCCCTGATGATTGGTGCGCGCGACGTCGCCTTCCCGAAACTGAATCTGATGAGCTGGTACATCTTCATTACCGGCGCGGCCCTCGCTCTCTATGCGACCCTTTCGGGCGGCGTGGACACTGGCTGGACGTTCTATCCGCCCTACAGCAGTCTGTACTCGCACACGCACGTGGTCGCCGTGGCGCTTGGCGTCTTCGTTGCCGGGTTTTCGTCGATTCTTACGGGGCTGAACTTTATCGTCACGATCCACAAAATGCGCGCTCCCGGCATGACCTGGTTCCGGTTGCCGCTCTTTATCTGGTCGATGTATGCGACCAGCCTCATTTTCGTCCTGGGGACGCCGGTCATCGCCATTACGCTGTTCCTGCTCGGCATGGAGCGGATCCTGCATGTCGGAATCTTCGATCCGTCCGTGGGCGGGGATCCCCTCCTGTTCCAGCATCTGTTTTGGTTCTATTCGCACCCTGCGGTCTACATCATGATTTTGCCCGGCATGGGAGTGGTGAGCGAATTGATCACCGCGTTTTCGCGGAAGAAAATTTTCGGGTACGCTTTCGTGGCCTTCTCAAGCTTAGCCATAGCGATCATCAGCTTCATCGTCTGGGGCCACCACATGTTCGTCACCGGCCAATCCATCTACGCCGGCCTGGTCTTCTCCGTGTTGAGCTTTTTGGTCGCGATACCCTCGGCGGTCAAGGTATTCAACTGGACGGCCACCCTCTACAAGGGGTCGATCTCCTACGAAGCGCCGATGCTGTACGCGCTGGGCTTCGTCGGACTATTCACCATCGGCGGACTGACGGGATTGTTCCTGGCGTCGCTCGCGACCGACGTTCACCTCAACGGTACCTATTTCATCGTCGCGCATTTTCACTACGTGATGGTCGGCGGCGCCGTAATGGCCTATATGGGCGGACTGCACTTCTGGTGGCCAAAGATTACGGGGCGCCTCTATCCGGACTTGTGGGCGCGTATCGCCGCAGCGATCATTTTCATCGGTTTTAACCTGACGTTTTTCCCGCAGTTCGTGCTCGGCTACCTGGGAATGCCGCGGCGCTACGCGATCTACCCGGCCGAATTTCAGGTGCTCAACGTGATGTCCTCGGCGGGCGCGTCGATTCTCGGCATCGGTTATCTGATTCCGCTGATCTATCTGATCTGGTCCATGCGTTACGGCAAGCCGGCTGGCCCGAATCCATGGGGAGCGAAGGGACTGGAGTGGACCACGCAATCACCGCCTTTGACTCAGAATTTCGAGACGATTCCAATTGTGACCGAAGACGCCTACAACTATCCGCCCGAGGTGGCTCGTGTCTGAGCTAGCCACTCACGGCGCGCATCCGCAGGGATTCGCCCATCAGTTCGAGGACATCGAGCAGCAGCGCGATGCTGGACGTCTCGGGATGTGGGTGTTCCTGGTCACGGAAATTCTGTTCTTCGGTGGCATGTTCACCGCCTACACCATCTATCGAGCGCTGCACTTGGCGTCATTTATTCAGGGCAGCCATCAGCTGGAGGTCAAGTTCGGCGCTACGAATACGGCCGTGCTGATCTTCAGCAGCTTGACGATGGCTCTTGCGATTCGCTCGGCGCAGACCGGCAAGAAGAAAGGCCAGATCATTTTTTGGCTGATTCTGACGATGATTCTCGGCGCCCTGTTCCTGGGACTCAAGCTGAGATTCGAGTGGTACCACGACTATGTGGACGGAATCGTTCCCGGGGTGCAGTGGTTCTACAACGGCCCGTATGCGCCGGGTGTGAAGATGTTCATGTGTTTTTATTTCTTCATGACGGGCCTGCACGCCCTGCACATGGTTGTGGGACTTGGCGTTCTGACTGTGCTGGTCGTCATGACGGCGCGAAACAGGTTTTCGTCCGAATACTATGCGCCGCTCGAGATTAGCGGGTTGTACTGGCACTTCGTTGATATCGTTTGGATTTTCCTGTTCCCGCTGCTGTACCTGATCGGCGGGCGCTACTAGGGTCTTACGACGAGGAGTAGCAATTGATGTCCGAGCATACCGCGCAGAAGGGCCACACCGGACACGTTGTCCCGGTCAGCACGTATCTTCTCGTTTTTCTGGCGCTGATGGCGGGCACCGGGCTTACCACCTGGGTCGCGTACATCGACCTGGGCCGGTGGAACACGGTTGTCGCGCTGACGATCGCAGTCATTAAAATGGTGCTGGTCGTTCTTTTCTTTATGCACGTGAAGTACGCGACGGGCCTGACGAGAATTGTGATTTTGGCTGGCTTCTTCTGGCTGGGCATCATGATCACGCTCTCCTGCTCCGACGAATTGACACGCAGCTGGGAAATTGTTCCACAGGCCTGGAACACGATCGTTCCCGTCTTCTCCCGCCTCTTTTAGTCGCGATCGAGTGGGTCTTCAAGGCGTTCTTCCTTCGTCGCCCAGAATTCCGGATGTGGTTCATCTCCCGGTGAGGCTGTGGCTGTGATTTTTCTTACGACTTGAATGCGCGGAAGGCGACGACGGCGTTGAGTCCGCCGAAGGCAAAGGAATTCGAAAGCGCCGCTTGCACCCGGAGGGCGCGCGCTTGATTGGGAATGTAGTCGAGGTCGCACTCAGGATCGCGTTCTGTGAAATTGGCCGTGGGCGGCAGTATCCCGTGATGCAACGCGAGTACCGTGGCAATTGCTTCGAGAGCGCCGGCTGCACCCAATGCATGGCCGTGCATGGACTTCGTGGAACTGACTGCGAGCTTGTCCGCGTGCGCGCCAAAGACTTCGCGAATTGCCTTCGTCTCCACCGGATCGTTGCCTGCGGTGCCGGTCCCATGCGCGTTGATGTAACCCACCTCTTCAAGCGCCATGCGCGCCTCGCGTAGCGCGCCGCGCATGGCCCGCGCCGGACCGTCCACGGTCGGCTGCGTCAAATGGTGCGCATCGGAGGTCATGCCCATCCCGCAAATCTCGGCGTAGATTCTTGCGCCGCGCGCCTGTGCCACGTCGAACGGTTCCAGAATCATCATCGCGCCGCCCTCGCCCAGAATCATGCCCCGGCGATCCTTGCTGAAGGGGCGGCAGGTGTCTGGCGCGATCACGCGCATCGCCTCCCATGCCTTGAGCATGCCCACTGTGAAGATCGCTTCGGCGCCGCCCGTGACAGCAAGATCGGCTTCACCCGCGCTGACCAGCCTGAAAGCCTGACCGATGGCATGGTTCGCAGAGGAGCAAGCCGTCGAGACGGTGTACACCGGGCCGGCGAGTCCCAGGTCCATCGAGATGTGGCTGGCCCCGGCGTTGGCCATGGTTTTCGGGATCGTGAGAGGGTGAACGCGGCCACGCCCCTGTACCCACAGGTCCGAGAAGCCAGCCTCGATCGATGCCTGCCCTCCAACTGCGGAGCCACAGACCACCGCTGCATTCACGCGTTGCTCCGGCGAAAGCTTGATTTCGGAATCGCGGAATGCTTCGCGCGCTGCGACGACGGAGAATTGCGCGAAGCGGTCGAGTTGGGCGTCCTTGCCGCCTTCAAAATGTTTCAGCGGGTCGAAGCCGCGGACCTGCGCGCCATTTTGAAGCTTCAATCCCACGCCCGCGACGTCAGCGACCGTCAGCGGCCCGATCCCCGAACGCCCTGCGCAAAGGGCTTTCCAGTTCTCGGCGAGATTGAGGCCAAGCGCGGAGATGATTCCCAAACCTGTGATGGCGACCCGGCGCGAGGCCATTCGTTAGACCGCCGGGCTGGCCGAACCGACGGAGGGGTCGGGCGGGGAAGCTGCAAGGATCTTCTTGACGCCCTCGACGATGTCGTTGACGGTCTTGATCGAGCGAACGTCGTCGTCGGGTATCGAAATCTTGAAGGCGTTTTCCAGTTCGAACAGAAGCGTGAAGACGTCGAGGGAGTCGATGCCCATTTCCTGCAGGTTGGTGTTCAACGTGATTTTCTCGGCCGGAATACGCTTCACGGTCGCGAGGGTGGCAATCACTTTTTCTGCTACCACATCAGCCATCAAATTCACCCCCGGTCGGTGAACTGCGGTTCTACCCGAAACGAATTCCGCCGCAGCTATCCGCACGGGCCTAAATAGTTGCGTTTGTACAGACAGACCGTAGCCCATGCCACGCAAGAAATCAAATTCTAGCAGGGCTGCCCCCCGGCGGGTGGGTCTTTTTCCGCAGTCGTCGTCGGCTTTGACCGCTCTTTGCCAATGGTGGCGCGGTACATCCGAGGCAGTCCAGGACTGCGAACGAGAATCACTGTGGCATACTATTGCACACGGGGGAGGAGTGCAAAAGCCCGCACGCTCTCCGGATGGGACGCATGACATTTCGCAAGAAAATTCGAAAAAAGGTGGCCGCGGTGCATCGCCGGCTGCGGGAAGTGCAGAAGCTCGCGATGGCCCTGACCTCGACCGGCCATCCTTTGCTGGTTCATATCATTCCCATCCGGCGCTGCAATTTGGCCTGCACGTATTGCAACGAGTTCGATGACTTTTCAAAACCCGTGCCGAGCGACGAGATGTTCCGCCGCATCGACCGGCTGGGCGCCATGGGCACCTCGGCCGTAACGATCAGCGGCGGCGAGCCCCTCCTGCACCCGGAGCTCGACGCCATCATCGGGCGGATCCGCAAGAACGGAATGCTGGCGGGCATGATCACCAACGGTTATCTGCTGGTGGCCGACCGCATCGAGCGCCTGAACCGCGCGGGGCTTGAGCACCTGCAGATCAGCATCGATAACGTGCAGCCGGACGAAGTCTCGAAGAAGAGCCTCAAAGTCCTCGATCAGAAACTGGCGCTGCTGGCCGAGCACGCCGAGTTTCACATCAATATTAATTCTGTGCTCGGTAGCGGTATCAGCAACCCCGAGGACGCGCTCACCGTCGCGCACCGGGCGCTCGAGCTGGGCTTTACGTCCACGGTCGGGATTCTGCATGATGGCAACGGGCAGCTGCAGCCGCTCGGGATGCGCGAGCGGGAAATCTTCGAAGAGATCATGTCTCTTGGCAAGGAATCATTCACGCGCGTGAACGGGTTCCAACACAATATCGCCGCGGGCCGCGAGAATCAGTGGCGCTGCCGCGCGGGTTCCCGCTATCTCTACATCTGCGAGGACGGCTTGGTACACTACTGCTCGCAGCAGCGCGGCTATCCAGGCATCCCGCTCGCCGAATATACTGCCGAGCAGCGCCAGCGCGAATTTCTCACGAAGAAGGGTTGCGCGCCCCGCTGCACGGTTTCCTGCGTTCACCAAATCTCCGTGGTGGATGCCTGGCGCGCTCCGCAAATCCTCGATGGCGGCCCAACTGCTAGGTCGGGTTCTCTGGTCCAGGTTACTGGGCCCGCGACGCGCGACTAGCGCGCTCGAATTCCACGCGAGAAAATCTCGAGCTCCCTTTCCGATTGTTCTTTTCGCATTTCGCAAAGGCGATATCATTTCCATGAATCAGCCTGCGGTTGCCGATCATGTTGAGACATCTATTTTCCCATTACATTGCGGGCGAAGTGCGGCCCATGCTGCGGCTCGCGATCCCTCTGGTGTTGGCCGAGCTCGGCTGGATGACCATGGGAGTCGTGGACACGATGATGGTTGGCCGTCAGGCGGATAGCGCTGTGGCAATCGGCGCGGTCAGTCTGGGGAGCATTGCGTATTACGTGGTGGCGATTTTCGGCACGGGTTTGATGCTGGGCCTCGACACGCTCGTCTCGCATTCCTACGGCGCTGGCGATCTTCACGATGCCCACCGCTCCCTGGTGAATGGCGTCTATTTGAGCCTTGGCCTGGCGCCTGTGCTGATGGGCGTCGTGCATCTTTGGGAGCCGGTGCTGCGCTCGATTGGAATTCAGGAGTCCGTGCTGAATCAGGCGATTCCGTATTTGCACGCACTCAACTGGAGCACTCTGCCGCTTCTGCTCTATTTCGTCTTCCGCCGATATCTGCAGGGGATCGATTTGGCAAAGCCGGTGATGTTTTCGCTGGTTACGGCGAACCTGGTAAACGCGGCCGGCAATTGGGCGCTCATCTACGGGCATCTGGGTCATCGTGCAATGGGCACGGTTGGTTCGGGTTGGGCGACATGCGCGGCGCGAACCTACATGGCCGCAGTCCTGATGGGATATTGCGTGTATCACGACCTGCGCTACAAAACAGGGCTGCGCCACGCATCGCCGTGGCCGCATCTGCCGCGTGTCTGGCGGCTTCTGAGCCTGGGACTTCCGGCGGCGATGCAGCTGGGCCTCGAGGTCGCCGTGTTCGCAGTCGCCACCGGGCTGATCGGCCGGTTGGGAGCGATTCCATTGGCGAGCCATCAGATTGCGCTGAATACCGCGAGTTTCACCTATATGGTGCCGCTCGGACTGGGATCAGCAGCGGCGGTGCGCGTGGGACAGGCGCACGGGCGGCGCGATGCTCACGCCGCGAGCCGCGCTGGCTGGACCGCGATCGCCATGGGCGCGAGCTTCATGACCTGTACAGCGCTGGTTTTCTGGCTCGCGCCGCACACACTCGTGCGCATTTATACGCCCGACCCGGCGGTGATCCATGCCGCGAGCAGTCTGCTGTTCGTCGCCGCGTTCTTCCAGCTGTTTGATGGTCTGCAAGCCGTAGCCACCGGCGCCCTGCGCGGTGCCGGCGACACGCGCACGCCCATGATCTGGTCGGCGGCTCTTTACTGGCTGGTCGGGTTGCCCCTCGGCGCGTACCTCTGTTTCCGCGTCGGGTGGGGCGCCACGGGATTGTGGACGGGGCTCTGCGTGGCGTTGATCCTGATCGGATGCGCCCTGCTCGATTTCTGGCACCGCAGCGAAAAGCGATTTGCCGCGCGCGCGGCTCGAGATCCGCTCAAGCCCTGAAAGGCCGCGCAGCGCAAATCCGTTCCTGTTCTGCAATCGGTTGAGGCATCGGAAGCGCCGGTGATATCCTGAGTTCGCGAGAACGAACGAGAACTCAGCGTCGTGCTCGCAAGTCTCGATCGTTTCCGTCTGCAGTCGCACCAACAGAGGATCGATCCATCATGCGCCGCCCGATGAATCCCCACTCCTGAAGATCAATGGCCGCCACCGCCGAATACGTTCGTCCGCTGCCACAAATCAATCCATGGCTCATCGCTGTCACGGTGATGATGGCGACGTTCATGGAAGTGCTGGACACGAGCGTTGCGAACGTCTCGCTGCCCCACATCGCGGGCAATCTTTCGGCGGGCGTGGACGAGAGCACCTGGGTGCTCACCTCCTACTTGGTTTCGAATGCGATCGTGCTGCCGCTGACCGGTTGGTTTTCCACCCTGTTTGGCCGCAAGAGGTTCTTCATTGGGTGCGTGGTGCTGTTCACGCTCAGCTCTCTGCTTTGCGGGCTGGCGCCTTCGTTGCCGATGCTGGTGTTCTTTCGCGTGATTCAAGGCGCGGGCGGCGGCGGAATGCAGCCAGTGTCGCAAGCCATCCTCGTGGACAGCTTTCCGCGCGAGAAACAGGGAATGGCGATGGCCGTTTACGGGATGGGCGTCGTGGTGGCCCCCACACTCGGCCCCACCCTCGGCGGCTGGATTACGGACAACTACTCTTGGCGATGGATTTTCCTGCTGAACGTGCCGGTGGGAATCATTTCGTTGCTGTTGATTTCAATGCTCATCGTTGATCCCGTCCACGCCATCCGCAAAACTCTCAAACAGGGCCTGAAGATCGATTTCATGGGCCTCGGGCTGCTCGGCGTGGGATTGGGATTTCTGCAGATCGTCCTCGACAAGGGGCAGCGGGACGATTGGTTCGGTTCCCCGTTCATCGTATGGGGCACGGTGATTGCGATCACCGCATTGATCGTCCTGGTGATCCGGGAACTCAGCACGGACAATCCGATCATCGATTTGCATTTGTTCCAAGACAGGAATTTTGCGATTTCGACGTTCATGATGTACACGCTGGGATTCGTCCTCTATGGCACCACTCTTCTGCTTCCGATCCTACTGCAAACGCTCATGGGTTACACGGCGATGGAAAGTGGGCTCGTGTTGCTCCCTGGAGGGTTGGTGCTGCTCGGCATCCTTCCCTTCGTGGGAATTCTATTGGGGCGCTTTCACCCGCGATGGATTGTCATCACCGGGCTGGTTGTAATGGCGGCAGGATTATTCCAGCTGTCGCACCTGAGTCTCTACGCAAGCGCGCGCTCGGCGATTTTCGCCTGGGTCATTTCGAGAATGGGCACGGCATTTCTGTTCGTGCCGATCAACGTGATGGCGTTTTACTTCGTGCCAAAAGGGAAGATGAACAATGCCTCGGGTTTGATCAATCTTTCCCGCAATATCGGCGCGAGTACGGGCATTTCATTTGTGACCACGATGCTCGACCGTCGCGCGCAGTTCCATCAGGATGTCCTGTCCGGCAATTTGCAAGGCGCCAATATGCATTTTCAGGCAGCGCTGCATCGCATCACTCAAATGTTAATGATGCGCGGGCCGAACTCTGTCCATGCCGCGGTGCAGGCGCAGGGAATGATCTATCAGGAGCTGCAGCGGCAGGCGATGATGATGTCGTTCGTGGACAACTTCCGGACGATGGCTGTTATTTGCCTGTTGGTAATTCCGTTGATGCTCGTGATGAAGGGCCGCAAGTAGCCGCTCTCGCCCCTACGAAGAGCGCCGCGCGAGAATCTTGGCGAACGATCCCACGCGTAGCTCCTCCTGCGTCAGCCCCGTGAGCGTTTGCACCTCGTCCGCCGTCAACGCGCCGCAATGCCCTGCTTGTAGAAAGAAGTTCAGCAGACCCTGCACCATGGCGGCATCGTCGAACACTTGACCGATACGCGTAGCCTGCGCGGCCTGGTCGATGAAATTGCGGAGACGCTCCGCGGACGAATCGAGGTTCTCAAGAAAAAACGAATAGACAGCCGCAAACCGTGCGGGAAGCTGCGCGGGATGCAGGTCCCAGCCCTGGTAGAAGCCGAGTTCGAGTGCGCGACGGACGTGTTCGAACTGCAGCTTCCAACCGAGATGCACGGTCGCGCGATTTTCCTCGATCTGTCGCACCGTGAGCGCGCCGCCGTCCTTGGCAGCGCGGTACGGAGGAATCGGAAGGACGTTCAGCGGTCCGTCGGCGGTCCGTATCCCTGTTCCGGCAAAAGCTACCTGCATCACCTGCCGCGCGAAATCCGACGCGGGGTGAAGGCCCGCCTGACGCGGTGCCGCGATTCCCAGAGAGGACGTGTAATCGAACGGGCCGAAGTGCGCCGCCACGCAGCGTCCCCGGGCCGCACTCACCAGCGGCAGCAGATTGACTTCCCCTCGCTCATTGAAAATAGACTGCGCCGTTTCAACCATCAGCTCGATTCGCAGCGCGCCGGGTTCGAGGTCGAGCATCGGTTCCAGACGCGAGCAGATGTCGGCAAGCGCCGCAACCTCGTCGGGTAGCGTGACCTTGGGCAGCGTAATGCAGAAATGCTTCGGCAGGGAGCCGCGCGATTTCACGGCCAGCTCCGTCAGAAAAATATCCAGCGTGCGGATGCTGCGTTCGCGAGTCTCTTCGGTAAAAGGCTTGAGGCGGATGCCGATGAACGGCGGCAGCTCGCCCGAGTTCATTCCGATGCTGACCTCGTTCGCTGCAGACGCGGCGTGGCCGTCCTCTTCCTCATCCGGACGGTGGCCGTATCCGTCTTCGAAGTCGAGCCGGAAGTCCTCCACAGGCTCCCGCCGGAGTTTTTCTCGCACGCGGCGATAGACTGTGTATGCGAGCCATGCCGGGCGGTTTTCGCGCCGCGCTGCTTGCGCATCGGCCTCCAGGGACTTTGCAATGGAAGCGATTGCGTCCGGCGAAGCTGGCAGGCGATCTGAACCCGGCAAGCCAATCGCTTTTGCGAAGTCCGCGAAATCCGGTGCGTATTGTTCGAGCGATCGCAGCGCGAGATCTCCTAGGCGGCGCGCGGTTCCGGCGCGGAAAAGATGCGCTCCGCCGTACACCACGTGAACGGGCTCGCGGTCTCCGGAGGGCCCCGGATAGCGCCGCTGAAATGCCTTGTGGGCCTGCTCGAGCCGCGTGGCGATTTCGTGCAGCGATTCGGGCGGCAATATTCTCTTCATTTACGCCTCGTGCAATCCAGGCCATTCAGTGACAAATTTCGGCGATCGCTTTCCGGATGTGCGATTCCGGGTTGTCCGAAAGTACGGGACAGGATACATTTGTTTGCAGGGGCGGGAAAGTTCCAACCGAGTCACGATCGGACCTGGGCCGGAGTTCGGCAGTCCGTAACTCCAGCGCGGTTTGGATTGTGTGATGGGCGGGCGAAAACGAGTGCCGGAATGTTCGAAAGAATCCTGATCGTTGACGATGAATCGGCCGCGCGAATCGCGCTTGCGACCCTGCTGCGCCGCGAAGGGTTCGAGGTGCGTGACGTCAGCGACGGTGCTGCGGCTCTCCGGGAGTGCGCGTCGTTTCGACCGGACCTGATCCTTCTGGATATCGTGATGCCCGGCGTGGATGGCTTCGAAGTCTCGAGGCGCATCAAGGCGACGCCGGAGACGCGCCTTACGCCCGTGGTCCTGATCACCGGGCTTTCGGCGACGGAAGACCGCATCAAGGGCATCAACGCCGGCGCCGACGATTTTCTCAGCAAACCGATCGACTTCAATGAATTGTTGGCGCGGACTCGTTCGCTGCTGCGCCTGAAGCAGTACACCGATGAGCTCGAGAACGCCGAAGGCGTTCTGTTCAGCCTGGCGCAGAGCATCGAAGCGCGCGATCCTTACACGTCGGGACACTGCGAGCGTCTGGCCGAAGTCTCGGCGCGGCTCGGGGAAAAGTTGGGCCTGCCGGAAGAGGACATCAAGGCCCTTCGTCGCGCGGGAATCGTTCACGACATCGGCAAAGTGGTCGTCCCCGATGCGATTTTGCTGAAGCCGGGGCCGCTCTCCGCGGATGAGACCAAAATGATGCGAAAACATCCCGTCGTGGGGGAGCGCATCTGCGCGCCGCTGCGGACGTTTCGGTTGGTCCTGCCCATCATCCGTCATCACCACGAACGTCATGATGGCTCGGGCTACCCCGATGGCTTGCGCGGCGATGAGATCCCTCTTACCGCCGCCATTCTGCAATTGGCGGATGTTTACGACGCGCTGACCACCAACCGACCATACCGCAAGGCCTCGTCGCCGGAGGTCGCGCTGCAGATTATGGACGAAGAAGCCACTCGCGGCTGGTGGGACCGCAATTTATTCGATGATTTCCGCGCCATGATCGGCAGCGGGCACGCGGCATCGAAAGAGCTGGGCAAGGCCGTCAGCTAACCAGGCGTTCGTTCAGGCCGCTACTCGCCGCAGGGGTCAGGTGTTTCCGATCCGTTCCGCTCCCGCATAGAGCACGAATCGTCGGCCGCGCAGGAATCCAATCAGAGTCTGTCCGAATTCGCGCGCCAGCTGCACCGCGAGGCTCGACGGCGCCGAAACCGATGCGACCACCGGCAGGCCTGCCACAATTGCTTTCTGGACGATCTCGAAGCCCCCGCGTCCGCTGACAAGCAGAATCGTCTCGCTCAGCGGAACGCGCTCCTTTAGCAGGGCCCAGCCGATCACTTTGTCCACGGCGTTGTGCCTGCCAATGTCCTCCCGCAGAACGAGTAGTTTGCCGGCGGCATCGAAGAGCCCCGCGGCGTGAAGGCCGCCCGTCCGCCCAAAAACAGCTTGCGACTCCCGCAGCACTTCCGGGAGGCGGACCAGAACCTCAGGGTCGAGACGAAAATCCGGGTTTGGTGGCGCCAGCGTTCGCGCGCGAATCGAATCAATCGAAGCCTTCCCGCAAATGCCGCAGCTCGACGCGGCGAAAAAATGCCGCCGCATTTTTTCGAAGTCGGGCGCCGATTCCGGCGCGAGCTTTGCCTCCACCACGTTTCCGTGATTCTCCGCGGGCGTTTCCTCAGCAGTTTCAAGAGCTTCGAGCGTGAGGATTTGCGCGCGGTGCTGAACCAGTCCCTCGGTCAAAAGAAATCCCGCAGCTAACTCGAGATCGTGGCCTGGCGTGCGCATGGTCACGCTGAGCGGATCTTCGCCGATGCGAATTTCCAAGGGCTCCTCGGTCGCAAGATAGTCTTCCTTGCGGCGGATTTCGCCGCTGTCCCACTCGGTAACTTGTGTCAGATCAATGCTGCGGGGTTTTCGAGCCAAGAGACTTTCTCCGAATACGATTCGTTCCTGTCAGCCCAAATGGAGGGTCAAGCATACATCCGGGATGCCGCGAGTGCCGCGCCTAAAAACGGATCTGGCTCGTCCCGAAGGAATCGGGACGAGCCAGGGGGGCGTTGCTTGGTGAGTGGACTGCGGGGATCCTTTCGTCTAGTGATGAAACCCGACAGCGACGACCTGCCCGGTCAGCGGATTCAGAAAGACGGGCGGGTTCAAGTTGAATGTGAAATCAAACATGTTCTCGATCGAGCCAGCAACCACGTCAAAGGAGCCGTTCCCGATTCGGGGAAGTCCCCAGTTGTCTTCGATAAACCGGACAACCGAGCTTTGATCGATCACCGTGTGGTCCACAAAGTTCGCCCTGGAGAATGGCGAAATCACCAGGAAGGGCAGTCGCGGGCCGTATCCGCACCGTGATTGAATCCCTTCGAGAGAATTGACGCCCGCGCCGCAGGTCTTTGCAGTCGTCAGCGCGTCCGCCGTGGAAGCCGACTGATTTACGATCGGCCCGATGACATGGTCGAACCACCCGTCGGAATCGTCCCAGGCAATGAGGACCGCCGTTTCGTTCCATTCAGGGAGCGATTCCAGGAAGTTCACCGTGTTGATGATGAAATCTTGTTCGTCGAGGGGAGAAGAATTATTGGGATGGCCGTCCTGCGCCCGGTTGGCCTTCAGGTAGCTGACGGCCGGCAAGTTTCCTGCCAGCGCGGCCTTCTGGAAGTAGCTGAGGTCGTACTGGTGATTCGCCGGACCGTTGTGCCCGATTTCGGAAAGATTGGCCGGCGGCGTGTGGTGAATGTTGGCGGTGCTCGCGTAATATTCGAAAGGATTGTGGTGGGCGCTATAGGCTGTCTCCGGCGTGCCATCCAGTCGGTTGGTCGTCGTGTTGCAGGCCGCGGTTCCGTTTGTCACGGAAGAGGGCGTAAAACCGCCCTGGAACCAGCCCCACGTGATTCCCTTGGCGTTCAGTAGATCTCCGATGTTCTGGTTTGTTTTCGCCATTCCGACGAATTCCGAGCCGTGGCAATCGTCGTAAAAGGGATCTGGATCGCCGATCACGCTGTTATCAACCACGTCTCCCGTCGTATTGGTTTCGGTCGCGGGATCCGCGTTCCCCGTCATGCCCGAGACCACGTTGATCGCTCCAGGTGTTGACGGCCCGAAATTCGTATCGAAGGAGTTGTCGTTCATTGAGAAGTACTGCGCGTAGTTCCAGAGGCCCGTGACGGTGTTCCCGTCGAAATAGCCCATCACGATGGACGCTCCCAGCGGAGCCAGATTGGGATATGTCTTCGCGGAGCAGGGAGTACCGGTGAATTCCGGAAACTTGTCCATGAGCCCGCTATCGAATGCCTGCTGCTCGGGCGTGTAATCGTGGTCCTGGTCGCAGGTATAGTTCTGGCTGGGATCGAGACGGAACGGCAGGAATGTGTTCCCCGAACCATCCATATTGTGATTTTGCGCGATCAGTCCCGCGGTCAGCCCATTCACCGTCGGGGTGTTCGGTTTCGCGTGGAACGGAGTTTCGCCGTTCGGATTGGTGGCTTCCGGATACGTCGCAAAATAATGATCGAACGAGACATTCTCCTGGAAAATCACGACCAAGTGCTTGATCGGCGTGGTCGTGGTGAATCCGCCGCGATCGTTTCCGTTCTGCGGAATTCCGTCGTTAGCCCTCAGGCAGGTAGGCGAAACGAGTGCGAGATTTGCCGCGAGCAACACGGCCGCCATACACCGAAGATTCTCCCCGATCATGCATTCTCCTTGTCGCAAGATGTGGCGCTTGAATTCGCGTCTGGTGCGGGGCGTCGCGGGCGGTGCCTCTCCCGGTGAGCCATCGAAATCAAACGCGTGCACAACGTGGATACCCGAGCGTTGTTATCCCACGATGACACGCGCGTTAAATCTGACTGAAGCTGCGACGCGGCGGGTGTAACAATTCATTTCTTCGCATCCTGCGCGCGAGGCACCACACGAATCGTTCCCATCATTCCGCCATCCTCGTGCTCCAGCAGATGGCAGTGGTAGATGAACGTGCCAATCGAGTTCGGGTCTCGGAAGTCCATGCGCAGTTTGACCATCGGATACGCCGCGTTTTTTCCGTCCCAGAACGGCACATTCACCGTGTCGCGCAGAAACGGCTCATCCACCGGCAGCCCGAACCAGTCGAGAAGCATGAAATGAATCTGATGAATGTGAAAATCGTGTAACTCCTGCGTGCGATTTTCGATGATCCAGTCCTCCACGTCTCCCTGCTGGACCGTGATGTTGGGTATCGTTGCGTTCATGTCGTACGGTTTCGGCGTCTGTCCCTCCACGGTCAGCATGAAAGTCGTTGGGCTATTCGGGTCGTTGGGATCCTCGAGCGTTTCAGAAAAATACAGCTTCCGCGTGCGGATCGGTTTCACGTTCCCAATCCACGTCGAGGTGGGCGGCGGAAGGGGTTGGGGCGAGGACGCCAGCCTCGAGTGCGGCTCAGGAGCATTGGCCGACGCAACAATCGTTGCCAGCGGACGCGCGGGATCATTCTCTCCGCCCACGCCGGTATTGACGCTGCGCGTCACGAGGCTGCCCTTCACGCCGTCCGGCGGTCCCTTGACGATAAATTCAATTCGGCCGCCGGGAGGAATTCCGGCGTGGCTCACCCAGATGGCCCGATTGCCCGGCGTCCCGTTCTCGTTGATGGGCACGCCATCCAGTGCCACCACGCCCAGCGCCTGCGCCGCATTGCCGAACATGACCTGCAAGTTGAGATACGTGATCGCCGACGCGTTCAGCACACGCCAAAGCTGCCGTTCCGACGGCCTCATCGCAATGACCGCTGGCGAGTAATCCGGGTAGGGAACTGGAACAAAATTGAGCGACAGATCCTTTGCGGGCTTGCCGGCCCCGGTCCCGGCATTCCGTGCATCCCCTTCGGCGTCCAAGGAAATCGGAGGCATCGGGGAGGATCCAGTTTGCGTTGGCGCGGCGTTCGGGTTTACCAGGTCCTGGTCGCGGACGATCATCACCCGCTCGGGCAGCCCGGCCAATTCGCGATTCGTCCGCTCGATTCCTTCAACGATCATCGCGCCGGAAGCTCCTCCCAGCACTTGCGCCTTTGTGTAGCCGTGAATGTGCGGGTGATACCAATACAACCCGGGCGGCTCGTCCGCCGGAATCTGGAAGCGATACTCAAATGGCGGATCGCCGGGCTGAATGGCGGTTTTCAGAACGTCGTCCTGGTGGCAAACCGCTGGCACCGTGAGGCCATGGAAATGGAGATTGGTCGAGTCGGGCGTCATCTTTGCGCTCGCGCAAGGGTCGCTCACCGCCATGGACAAAGAATCTCCGCCCGAGCCCATCGCCATCGGGGCCACCGCTGGCCCGCTCGCCGTCCGGGATGGCGATGTCGCTGTCAGTTCATTCGTCAGGCGCAGAATCAGCACGTCGCCAGGTTTCAGACGCAACGTAGGGGCTTGGCTGCCGTCCTTCGACACGTAGCAATAGCGGGTCTCGCCGTCGGCGCCCGTAGAATTGCGGTACGCGAATTCAACTTTCAGCACGCCGTTTTCGCTGCGAAGGTCAGCGGGTTCGGGGACGGCGCTGCCCGCCCGAGGACGTGGACACAACTCGTGCGCAGAGTTCTGCGCAATCGCGCGCGCTGGATCGCACGCAAGCGCAGCAAGGATCAACAGCCAAAGTCGTAGCACTGGAAGCCGCGCTTTCGTTCACACTGATACGGCCGTAGGATAGCCGCCGATTGTTAGGATTCCGTGACGCCGCGATAAAAAGCGGCTTCGAATCTGTAGAGATTCCGCTGTCGTATCGAGGCTGCGTCTCTTGCCTGTTCTCGACCCTTGCTGCTACACTGTCGCGGCAAGAGCTGGACCGCTGCTCCTGCAATACTTCATTCAGAAGGTTGATCCATGTCCGGACACTCGAAGTGGGCCACAATCAAGCACAAGAAGGCGGCGACCGACGCCCGCCGCGGCAAGATTTTCACCAAGCTCATTCGAGAGTTGACCATCGCCACGCGCACGGGCGGCTCTGATCCAGTCACAAATCCGCGCCTGCGTACGGCCATTCTGACCGCCAAGGGCGAGAACATGCCCAATGACAACATCGAGCGGGCCATTCAGCGTGGCGCCGGCACACTCGAGGGTGAGACGCTCGACGAGGTAACATTCGAGGGCTACGGCCCCGGCGGCGTCGGCGTGCTGGTTCAGGTGGTCACCAACAATCGCAACCGAATCGTGAGTGAAATCCGGCACATGTTTTCGAAAAATGGCGGCAACATGGCCGAAACCGGAGCTGTCGGCTGGATGTTCCAGCGCAAAGGCGACATCGTCGTCCCCAAAGAGCAAGCGGACGAGGATAAAATGCTCGGTATCGTGCTCGACGCCGGTGCGGACGACCTTCGCGACGATACTTCTTTCTGGGAAGTAACCACGCCGCCCGAGGCCATGGAAAAAGTCCGCGAGGCTCTTGTCGCCGCTGGAATTACTCCCTCTTCCGCCGAAGTGGCCTTCGTGCCGCAGAACCACGTCAAGCTGACCGGTGCGCAGGCGCAACAGATGCTGCGCATGGTCGAAACGCTGGAAGATCACGACGACGTTCAGCACGTCTATGCCAACTTCGATATCGATGAGAAGGAAATCCAGGCGGCGATGGCCGGATAGTTTGCATCGCTCAGCGCAGCACCGAGAAAACACTTCCCTCCGGTTCCGGCCCGCACGTACACTTGTGCCGGTCAACATGTCTTCCCGTCCGAATCCTTCGGCCTCCCGTGGACGCAAACTGCGCGTGCTGGGCGTGGATCCAGCCGTCGCAGGTGCTACCGGCTATGGAGTCATTGAAATCGATGGCAAACACGCACGGCTGATGCGATTCGGTGCCTTGAAGCTTCCGGCGAGTGCCACGTTCGCTGTCCGGCTGCGCGAGATTCACTTCTTGATCTCTGGACTGGTCGAGCAGTTCACCCCGGATGCCGTCGCCGTCGAATCCGTATTCACCGCGCTGAATATCCGGACGACCCTGAAGCTTGCGGAGATGCGCGGCGTGGTGTTACTGGCCGCAGCACAGGCCCAGATCCCGGCGCACAGTTATTCGCCGCGGGAAGTGAAGGCCAGCGTCGCGGGATTCGGTGGCGCTTCCAAGCAACAGATTCAGCAGATGGTGAAATCCCTACTCGATCTTCCTACTTGCCCCGAGCCTGCCGATGCCTCCGACGCATTGGCCGTCGCGCTTTGCCATGCGCAGGCATCTCGCGCGCGGGACCGCCTTGCGGCATCGGTCGGGCGCGTGCGCGTCGCCGCGCTGGCGGGCAGCATTTCTCGCGCGTCCCGCATCTTCATCCCTCGCGGAAGATGAATCCCTTGGCGATCCATCGCGGGCTCCTGGGGCTGGCGTTCTCCGTCTGCGTTCTCGTCGGAATGTCCGCTCCGCCGCTCGCCGCTGCTGGATTTCCCGCGGGCAACACGACCATCACGTTCCGAAAAATATTCAAATCCAGCTATCCAGAATTCGTGGAAATTAAAGTGAACGATTCCGGCTCTGGCACATGCGACGTTCGCCAGCTCAGCGAGGAATCAAACCCGCGGCCCATGCAGATTGATGCGCCGCTCGTGCACTCGATATTCGATCTTGCCGCGAAGCTTCATAACTTCGATGGCCTGGATCTGGAAATGCACCGCCGGATCGCGAACCTCGGTGAGAAGACTTTCAGTTTCGATCGCGGCACCGAATCGCATCATGTGACCTTCAACTACACGCTCAATCGGGACGCCTCCGAGCTGCTCGACATATTCGAAGGACTCGCCCGCCAGCAGACTGACCTTTACGATCTCGACCGAACAATGCGTTACGATCCTCTCGGCGTCAACGACGTGCTCCAGCAGGTCGAAAAGGACCTCGGCCACAAACTGCTTCCGGAGCCCGGGCAATTTCTGCCTTTGCTCGATCGCCTGGCCGCGGACCAGCGCTTCATTGATATCGCCCGCGACCGCGCCCGCAAGCTCGCCGTGCTCGTTCGTTCTTCACCCTGAGCCAGAGTTGCAAGTATTGCAACTTTCACCACAATCTCGTCCATCCCCCGTGCCACCTGCTAGCATCTCAGCTATTCGAAACACGCGATTTCGGCCCTGGAAGATACTTGAGCCATCCGCGGCATCGAGCCGATCGATACCACGTTAGCGGTTTTTGCCAATTCTTCGCTCCGCGCTCATCTATTCTTTGGGGAACTTTTGCAGCAACGGACGGTAATCATGACTATGTCACTCCCATGCAAGTCTTCGGCGAGATCGATTTTTGCTCTCGCATGTCTGGCGTTTCTGCCTGCTGCTGTCTCTGCTCAGACGAGCAACCCCCAACCCCGCATCACGGACGCTGTGAATGAATCCCAATTGACCGTGTTGCACGGCAACACGCACCCGCTTGCGCGCCCGCAGTTTGACCAGGGACCGGCGCCGAGCGACCTGCCGATGGAGCGCATGCAGCTTGTTCTCAAGCGCGGGCCCGACCAGGAAGCGGCTCTCGACAAGCGGATGGCGGAACAGCAGGATCCGTCCTCGCCCAATTACCATAAGTGGCTTACACCCGCTCAATTCGGGCAGCAGTTCGGCCCTGCCGATCAGGACATCCAGACCATCACCTCTTGGCTCACGTCCCATGGCTTCCAAATCAACCACGTGTCGAATGGCCGAACGATTATTCAGTTTTCGGGCACCGCTGGTCAGGTACAGGAAGCGCTACACACGCCGATCCACAAGTTCGTGGTGAATGGCGAGGAACACTGGGCCAACACTACCGATCCAGCAATCCCGACTGCGCTCACTCCTGTCGTGGTCGGCGTGGCTACTCTGCATAATTTCTACCCAAAGCCGATGGTCAAGGTGAGACCCGGCGGGAAACCAACATTAGCCGGCAGAGTGAAGCCGCAGGTCACATTTGAAACCGGTGCGGATTGCGGGCTAACCGCTGTAACCAATTGCTTTGCGCTGGGCCCGGCCGACTTCGCCACTATTTATAATGTGCAGCCATTGTGGAACGCCGGCATTGACGGCACCGGCGAAACCATTGCCGTCCTATCGGACAGCAACATCAATGCCGTGGACGTCAGCGATTTCAGGGGCATTTTTGGCCTGCCCGTAAATCCCCCGGTAATCACCATTCCTCCGGTAACGAATTGCAGCACCCCGTCGACGAATCAAGATGAGATCGAAGCCATATTGGATGTCGAATGGTCGGGTGCCGTGGCCAAGAATGCGACGATTGATCTCGTCACTTGTAACTCCACGAATTCCACTTTTGGCGGGGATCTTGCCGCTAGTTATGTTGTTGATTTCCCCAACACTAACTCCACGCACACCAGTGCAAGCACCGGATTCGCTCCGATCCTGAGCGAGAGCTTTGGATTATGTGAACTCGGCCTCGGTTCCGCCCTGAATTCGTTTTACAACACCACGTGGCAACAGGCGGCTGGGGAGGGAATCACGGTAGTCATTTCCTCGGGAGACAACGGTTCGGCGGGTTGCGACGTGGCTCAACCCGCGACGCCGACAAACTGCGGATTTTCCGCGTCTTCGATCGTCCAGGTGGCGAGTTGCGGCCTCGCTGTAAGCGGAATTGCTTCCACTCCGTTTAATGTGGCTGTGGGAGGCACCGAATTCAACGACGTAAACAATCCGCAGCAATTCTGGAGCAATAGCAACGCATCGGGCACTCTCGAATCGGCTTTATCCTACATACCGGAGACGAGTTACAACGATACCTGTACCAGTCCCATCGTCGTAGCCGCCGCGGACGCATCATTTGGCGACGCGAGTGCCGAAGCTGCGTGTAACGACCCAAACGTACAAGCGTCTCCAGTTTCCACCTCACCTAACAATGGACTCGTCACCGTCTCTGGTGGGGGAGGAGGCGCGAGCACTTGCATCACTTCTGACGGAATGACTCTGGCATCATGCACGGGCGGCTATCCAAAGCCCTGCTGGCAGGGCGGCGCGATCACAGCTGGTTGCCCCGCGCCGAGCGGAATCACCACGGCGAGCGACGGCGCGCGCGATCTCCCCGACATTTCTCTTTTTGCCGGCGACGGAACGATTTCGGGAAGCTTTTATGTCCTCTGCGAACGAGATCAGAATGGTAATAGCGGCAGCAGTACTCAATGTGATTTGACGGCTGGCGATTTCCTGCAGGCCGGTGGGACTTCCGTTTCCACGCAAGTCTTTGCCGGTATTGTGGCGCTGTTGGACCAGAAGAACGAATCCGCGGAAGGTCTGATCAATCCCGTGTTGTATAAGTTGGCGGCAACAGGCGGGAACACTTGCACATCGGCCGCAAATCCCTCTGCCGGATGCATGTTCTACAACGTGAACGATGGGAGCACGAACGCAATGCCTTGTGCCACCGGTTCGCCAAACTGCTCGACCGCGATCCCCGGAGATCAGATCGGAGTGCTCACGGGATTTAGCGCCTCTGCCGGCTACAACGAGGCGACCGGTCTTGGCTCAATCAATGTGGCCAATCTGGTAAACGCACCGACCGTCTGGAACACGGCGACCTCCACACTAGGGGTCGATTTCAACCTGTCTCTGGCGAATCCTGCCTCTCCCCCAACGATTACGGCCCCAGGAGGTACGGCTATGGCGATGGTAACCGTGACCGCGAATAACGGCTTCGCGGGCACGGTCACGATATCTTGCTCGGATCTTCCGGCAAACGTCACTTGCTCGGCCCCATCCGTTACGGGTAGCGGATCGAGCGCCGTTACTTTCACCTCCTCCGCAGCGGCCATGCTCGCCCCCGTAGATGGACCCAATCCCAGCGCACCGCTTGCATCAGGAGCCAAGATCGCGCTGCTCTGCGCACTCAGCCTGTGTCTGATGCTGATCGGTTTCTCCGAAAAGCAGCGCCGGTTCAGCCTGGCCCTCGTCTTAGTGGCATTTGCCCTCGCGATGGGCAGTGCCGGTTGCGGTGGTGGCGGAGGAGGGTCCACACCTCCGCCGCCTGCCGGTACGCCCGTCGGCACGAACGTCGTCATCACCGCGACGAGCGGCTCTATTCACCGCTCCGTGGCTGTCTTGCTCACGGTCACCAATTAAGGGACACAGCTAGGCGAGCAGCCGCGGTGCGAAGATCGAACGCCAGGAAACCTAGCGAAGAATAATTCCGGCGTAGCCGACGACCTCGTCGAGATCGCCGGTTACGTCCCCTGAAGTAGCGTAGCGAATCATGGTCGCTTCCTTGGCGCCCAATTCACGCGCGGCGACAAGCATCGCCACCGTCGCCGCATAGCCGCACATCGAGATCTCCTCGCCGCGCACGGTGTCGTAAAGTGCTCGCGGCTCGAGCGCCAGGATGCGCCGAATCGCTTTCTCGTCCTTCACCCGCGTGATGGCGTCGCTTTCGTAGTGATTCATATCCGAGCTTGCGATCACCACCACCGGTTCGCTTTGTTGCTTCACCACCTGCGCCACCGCACGACCCAGGTCCTCCATTGCGCCGTAGCGATCCGTTGCCAGCACAACCGGCACGAACCGAAAATCCCGGACGAGCTGCTGCAAGAATGGCAGCTGTACCTCGAGTGAATGCTCCCGCGCGTGTGCTACCGCGTCCTCCCGTAGCAGAGGGCAAGCTCGCCCCAATTCCGAAGCCAGAGTCGAATCAATCCGTGCTTCGCCAAACGGCGTCTGAAAACTTCCTTCACTGAGGATGGCCATCGGCTGGCCTTGCGGGTAGTGCCTCGGCCCCAGCAGCATGCACCGCGCGGGAATCTCAATCGCCGAATAAACAGCTCCGGCGACGCGCCCCGAGTAGGCATAGCCCGCGTGCGGCACCAGGCACGCAATCGCGCGACTTCGCGGTGCGAGGCTCGAAGTATACTCCTCGATCTGGCGAGCCAGTTCTTGTGGGTCCGACGAGTAGAAGCGTCCAGCGACAGCAGGCGGGCGAATCATGGTTCTTCGTAGGTCGCGCGGAACAGCGGAAATTAGAGCGACTTCGACGGCTTGCCGTGAATCCGGAGCGCCACGGTTTGTCCGGGCATGAACAGTATGCCCACTTTGTCGCCGTACTGGAATCCGCCGTTATCCAGGATTGCCTGCATCTTGTCCTTCATCTCCGGCGAAAAGTTGAACGTGTGAATGGCCATCCCATTTTTCTGCTCTCGAACGATGATGGTCTGCGCATCCGCGTGGATCACTTCCGCCTTCAGCCAGTTCGAGCCTGCCGGTTTGCTGTGCGGTGTGACCACATTGAAGATTTTCGTGACGATCGGCGCCACTACGGTCGCAGCAGCCGCTTCCGCAGCTTGCGCGCGGGCGGCGCTCGCGGAAAGCGCGAGCATGGTGGCAAGCGCGAGCGCGGAAGCGAAAACTTTATAGTTCTTCATCGAATGAGATCTTCAGTGATTTCAGGAATTTGATATCTTGCGGCGTAATTTCGACCTTCGCCTCGGCGTGTTCCTCTTCCAGCGCTTCTTCGTCCACGCGAATGTGCAGCGATTCCAGGAAGCGGCGGTCTTGCGACGTCATTTTGGCGTCCGACGATGTTCTGCGCGCCAGTCCGATCGTTGCGTCGAGCTTCAGCACGATGTCGAATCCCGCCGCGCGCACTCCCGAGATGGCCTCCGCGATCCGCTCGGAATCCGAAACCGTGTCGTTAATGGCGTGTCCCAGCTCTCGCAGCAATTGCTTCATCCGATCGTCGAGTTGCAAGGGGGTATTACCTCCTGTGAAACTCTTCCTACTCCAATTCTAGGTCGGTAGCAAGTCCGAAACAAGGCCCGCGTGGATCGCTCCATCGAGCCGGTTACCTGTCCCTGGGCGCAGGCGCCGGGCCCGTTGTCGCGCGCGTAATTACGCGTCAGGCTCGCGCACCACTCCGGAAGTTTCGCAGCGCCTCCAGAATTTGCTGGCCGTACACCTCCGTCTTGCGCTCGCCGAAGCCGGATACCCGAAGCAGCTCGACGAGCGATCGTGGGCGCTTGCGGCAGAGTTCGTCGAGAGACGCATCGTGCATCACGATGAAAGCCGCGATGCCGTTCTGTTTTGCCGTGATCCGGCGCCATTCGCGAAGGTATTCGCGCAACTCGGGATCGACGTCGCGAGCGATCTGTTTTTCGCCGCGCTTCGCGCCCCGCCACGCCTTTTTCCGCTTGGGCCCGGGCGTCGCGGCAGATTTCTCGTTTAGCCATCCGGGTTCTCCGCTGCACGTGTCACAGGCCGGGCACGTCTTCCATTTCCTACTCTCGCCGAAATGCGCGCAGATCTGATGGTGGCGGCATTTTCCCGGTGCGACGAAGCCGCGGATTTCGTCGTACCGTTGCCAGGCCCGGCTCTGCTCCGCCGCGTCGGTCATTTCCTTGATGAAATGCACCAGCAAAGCCGTGTCCCGTTTCTGCCAGAGCAGCAGACAGTCCGCGGGCCGGCCATCGCGCCCCGCGCGTCCCGCTTCCTGATAATACTGTTCGATCGATTTTGGCAGGGACAGATGAATCACCGCACGCACGGCCGCTTTATTGATCCCCAGTCCGAATGCAACCGTGCCCACCAGCACGCGCACTTCGTCCGACATCCATCGCTCCTGATGCGCCCTTCGCGTAGCCGAATCCATTTTTCCGTGGTAGCCGATGGCAGCAATCCCGCGCTCCTTCAGAAATTCCACGGTCTCTTCCACCCGCGCGATGGTCGGCGAGTAAACGATCGCACTGTCCCCCGCATGCTTCCGCAGCGCGCTTAGCAGCAGATCCTTCTGCGTGTGCGCGTCGCATGCTTTCACGATGTAATTCAAGTTCGGACGATGGAAGCTGGCGATGTATTTATCCGGCTCGCGCAGTTGGAGCTGGTCAATAATGTCGTGGCGCACTCGCCGCGTCGCGCTCGCCGTGAATGCCGCGATCGGGCACTCGGGGAAATGCAGCCGCAGCCGGCCCAGCAGCCGATAGTCAGGCCGGAACTCGTGGCCCCATTCGGATATGCAGTGCGCCTCGTCGATCGCGAAGAGCGCGATCGGCACTTTCTGCAGCCACTCGAGCGTGTCTTCCCGCGCCAGGCGCTCTGGTGAGACATAGAGCAAACGATATTGCCCTTCGCGCGCATTGCGAATCACCGTGGATTTCTGCGATTCCGTCAGGGAGCTGTTCAGTAGCGCCGCTGCAATCCCCATTTCCGCGAGCTGCGCGGCCTGATCCTGCATCAGCGCGATCAGCGGCGAAACCACCACCACGGTTTTTCCCGGCACCATCGCTGCCGGCAATTGGTAGCACAGCGACTTGCCTCCGCCGGTGGGCATCACGACGCAGGTGTCCCGCCCTCCCAGCAGGCTTCGCACGATTCGTTCCTGCAAGGGACGAAACGAATCGTATCCCCAGTACCGGCGAAGGGGCGCGAGAAGCTCTGCTTCGGTAATCATGTAAGGAGTATAGATCGTGCGTCCCCGCTTTTCGACATGCGTGGCGGGCGTCGGCTTCGCAACCCTGATCACGCACCGCCGCGCTTGCCATTTGCCGGATAACTCCTAGAATTGTCCCATGCCCGCTAGCCTGACTCAGGCGCTCTGGCGTTCGAGCTTGGTGACACTGCGCGTCGTCTGGCGCGTGACGCGCCAGCTTTTCCACGAATTCACGGGTGCGCTATTCGCGGTCTTTGCCGCCTACGGCGTGTTTATCGTCTGGAAGGAATGGAAGCATCGCCCCGCGGTGTGGATCACGGGCTTCGTCGTCATCTACGTGCTGATGATGGCTGTGTTTGCTTTCACGGCATTTCGCCGCGCGCGGCGCGTCCGATGACCGGCGACGCGAAGGATCGCGCGGCGCTCTCCCAACAAAAGGCCGCTTCTCCCACGGGCTTGCCCATGGAAGCTGTCATCGGCCCCACGGATTTGCTCGGCTGGGACCGAGAGCGCGATCTCGGCTATCCCGGCGAGTTTCCATTCACGCGCGGCGTCTATCCCACCATGTATCGCGGCCGCCTCTGGACCATGCGGCAATATGCCGGCTTCGGATCTGCGGTCGAATCCAACCGGCGCTATCGCTATCTGCTCGCGCAGGGTCAGACGGGCCTGTCGATCGCTTTCGATCTTCCCACGCAAATCGGCATGGATTCCGATCACGCGCTCGCGCAGGGAGAAGTCGGAAAAGTCGGCGTGGCCATTGATTCGCTCGCGGACATGCAAACGCTTCTCGATGGCATTCCGCTCGAGCGCATATCCACTTCGATGACGATCAATTCGACGGCGGCGATTTTGTTAGCGCTCTACGTCGCGGTTGCCAAGCAGCAGGGAGCCAGCCTCTCTCGCCTTGCTGGCACGGTGCAGAACGACATCCTCAAGGAATACATCGCGCGCGGCACCTACATCTACCCGCTGCGGCCCGCGATGCGCGTCGTAACCGACATTTTCAGCTGGTGCCGCCGCGAAATTCCCAATTGGAACGCGATTTCAATTTCGGGGTACCACATTCGCGAAGCCGGCTCGACCGAGGTGCAGGAAGTCGCCTTCACCCTCGCCAACGCCATCGCGTACGTCGAATCGGCGGTCACCGCTGGGTTGCAGGTGGATGAATTCGCGCCCCAGATTTCATTCTTCTTCAACTCGCACAATGAATTTCTGATGCAGATCGCCAAATTCCGCGCCGCCCGCCGCCTCTGGGCCCGCACCATGCGCGACCGCTTTGGCGCGAAGGACCCGCGCTCGCTGATGCTCCGGTTTCACGCGCAGACGGCCGGCTCGTCGCTCACGGCGCAGCAGCCGGAAAACAATCTCGTCCGCGTCGCGCTCCAAAGCCTCGCTGCCGTGCTCGGCGGCTGCCAGTCTCTGCATTCCAACGGCCTCGATGAGGCGCTCGCCCTCCCCACCGAGCAAGCGGCGCTGCTCGCCTTGCGGACGCAGCAGATCATCGCGCAGGAAACAGGCGTCGCCAATACGGTGGACCCGGTTGCCGGATCCTACGCCATCGAGAAGCTGACAAACGAAATCGAGTCGGCGGCCCAGGCCTACGTTTCGAAGATTGACACGCTCGGGGGCATGCTCCGCGCGATCGAGGCGGGCTATCCTCAAATGGAGATTCAGAAGTCTGCGTACGAATATCAGCAGGCCGTGGAGCGCGGCGAACAGGTCGTCGTCGGCGTCAACCGCTTTCAGACAACCGAGGAACAGTCCATTCCCACGATGCGGATTGACCCGGAAATCGAGCGCTCGCAAGTGTCCCGGCTAAATGATCTGCGAGCCCGCCGGGACTCTGCCAAGTCGCAAGCGGCCCTCGAAGAAGTCGAACGTCGCGCCCGCACGACCGAAAATCTCATGCCCGCAATTCTCGCGGCCGTTGAAGCCTACGCCACGGTCGGTGAAATCTCCGACGCCCTTCGCCGCGCCTTTGGCGAATACCAAGAGTCCGTCGTGATTTGACAACGCGATTCGCATTGCCATCCCAAAGCAGCATCGCGACCGAGGAACCCCTGGTCTCTTTCTCGGCGCCTCTCTGGTGCGTATTTGCCTTCTCGGTGTACTCCGTGCCAACTCGGTGTTCTCTGTGGTAACTTTTTCCAGCCAGCATGAAACCGAAGCCTACCGCGGGGAACGAAATCGGCTGGTCCAGGCGCGTCGCCACGCTTTCCGAAGCCCGCAAGTACATTGATGCCACCGGCTTCTGCATGCTTTTCCCGGTGACCAGGGTCCCGCTCCCGTCTCTTTATTGCGCCGTCACGCGCCGCCACCCAACCGCCGGCATCGTTTACGACAAGCACTTCTTAATGCTCTGGCGTTGGAAGGACGATTTACCGCGCCGCCGTCGCGCGTTTTACGCGAAATATTTCCGGACGCGCGGCACTTTAATTTCGCTCGAACAGTTGCCGTATTTTCTGGCCCTGTGCGATTCCGCCGTCGCTCCGGGCGATCACGCGCGGTTTTACTCCGATGGCCGCATTCGCAACGATGCCCGCGTGATCTGGGAGGCCCTGGAAAAGAATGGCCCGCTCGCGACACTCGAGCTTCGCCACCTCTGCCAGATGGAAACGAAAGCAGGCAACGTGCGATTCAAGCGCGCCATGCTCGATTTGCAGTGCCTGCTCGTCGTCGTTCATTTCGGTTCCGAGCAGGAAACGGGCGCGTGGGCCTCTGGACGTTTTGAGTTGACTTGCCGCGTCTTCCCCGAGCAGACCGCTGCGGCAAGAAGCATCGCGCCGGACGTCGCTCGTGCGCGACTTGCGGCGAAGTATCTCGAGTGGCACCCCACCGCGCCTCCCGTACAATTAGCCCGGCTCTTTGGCTGGTCCAAGGACGATGCCGCCAGAGCGATGAATCTGTGAGCGAATCGAGATGGTTTTTCTTCGAAGGGTTGGTGCTGTCTGTGCGTCTCTGGGGTGGGATTTTTGGGTTTTCGATGAATGAAGCGTCCGGAGCAAAAAGGGCCAAATGAAACTCGTTCTTGCTTCGGCTTCACCCAGGCGCGCCGAAATCCTGCGCCACGCAGGAATTCGGTTCGAGACTCACGCGGCGATTCTCGATGAATCCCGCCGTCCGGGCGAGCTGCGTGCCGACTACGTCCGTCGCCTGGCGTTGGCCAAGGCTCGCGCGGCAGCGAGCGCGTTAGGCGATTGGGCCGATTGCCTGTTCATCGGAGCGGACACGGTGGTCGTGGCCGCCGATGAAATTCTCGGGAAGCCCGGGTCGCCAGAAGATGCGCGCCGCATGCTTCGCCTCCTCAGCGGTGCCGTCCACGAAGTGCACACGGGGCTTGCGGTCATCCGCCGGCCCGGAGCGATGGAAGCCATCGTCGAGGAGATCACCCGCGTTACTTTCGTCTCTGTTTCGGACGAAGAGATCGAGTCCTACATCGCGACCGGTGAGCCATTCGACAAGGCCGGCGCCTATGGAATTCAGGGCATCGCCGGGCGCTACGTTACGCGTATCGAAGGATGCTACTTCAACGTGATGGGATTGCCACTCGCGCGCCTGTGGTCTCTATTGCGGGAGTTCGGCTGGAAGGACTAACCGCCGAATAGGCCGGTCGCCACGCACCAACAAAAACGGCGGCCACGTGGCCGCCGCGCTGAACTCAATTTGCGCAATCTTCGCAGATCTGGGGTCGGCTACTTCTTTTCTTCGACCGGAGCCGAAGGGGGTGTAGCAGCGGTCGGAGGATTGACTGGCTGGCTCGTCTGCGCGGGTTGATCGCCGCGCATCCCTTCCTTGAATTCGCGGACTCCCTGTCCGAGCCCCTTCATTACTTCGGGAATCTTGCGCCCGCCGAAAAGCACAAGGATCACGATTGCAATAATCAGCAAATGCATCGGGCTGTCCCACATAGGGCACCTACCTTTCACGTCCGGATCGCCGCATCGAAGGCCTTCCCGGGCGCCACGCCTAAACCAGCCCGAGTATATCACGCCCACGGTTTCCCGGCGCGGAACGCCCCCGATGAGGTCGTGGCTCCGCTCGATTTAGCGAAGCGCAAGCGATGCCCGCCGCGCTGCTAGGAGGTGACCTGCCCACAGGGTATTTGCTGATTAACGTGGCAATCGGCCAAGCGCGAATCGCGCCAAGCCAGGTGCGGTAAGTCTGTTTAGCTGGCTGGCACCGCCGACCCGCCATCCTGTGTGGCACCGGCGCTTCCAGCACCAACGGCCTTGATCTCCAGACCGTTCTTGTTCATGTCAAATCTCTGTTTCCGATCCAATTTCTTTACGAATTCGCGCGTAGCTTTGGCTATTGCGCCGGGTAACGTCGACGCGTCGAGCTTGACGGTCGATGCTTCGGAACCGCCCGTGCGGTCCTGATAGCGAAATGAAACTTCAAATGTTTTCATGATTTGTCCCCTCTCGGACACCCGCCGCACAGCCCAGATAGTGTAACCCGGTCTGGACGCGGGACGCGCAGGTTTGGGGGATGTCTATCCGAATTCGGGCGGGCGGGTGATTCGGTTAGCGGGGGCCAGTCTCGGCTATTTCCCGTCCGATGCGTAGAGCGGCTTCGCGCGGGTTTGATGCTCCCGTGATCGGACGGCCGAGGACCAAATGGCTAGCCCCGGCTCGAATGGCTTCGCCCGGCGTCGCAACCCGCGATTGATCGTTCGCCGATGCGCTCGCCGGCCGCACTCCCGGAACCACAATCAAGAACTTTGGTCCGCATGCATGACGTATCGCCCGCGCCTCGTGCGCGGATGCAACTACCCCGTCGAGTCCAGCTTGTTTTGCGAGGCGCGCCAGAACGACGACGCGGGTCGCAGGAGGCCCCAGAACGCCCACGCGCCGAAGCGCGGCAACGTCCATGCTCGTCAATATCGTGACCCCGAGAAGCGCCGGTCGATTCTTCTTGCCGCCCAGGGCTTCTCGCGCAGCCTGCATCATGGCGATGCCGCCCAAGGTATGCACGTTGACCATCCGTACCCGAGGGAGTTCCGCCGCCGCGGCGACCGCCCCCGCAACGGTATTTGGTATGTCGTGGAACTTTAGATCTAGGAATATTTCGAAGCCCAACCCCGCGAGCTTTTCGACCGCCCGCGGGCCTTCAGCCGTGAAAAGTTGCAGCCCAACCTTGAACAGGCCCGCCGCACCGCGAAGCCGCCGTGCTAGGGCGCAGGCCGGCCCTAGGCGGTCGACATCCAGGGCTACGATTAGTTGCGATGTTCCGGGAAGGGACGTGAGGGCACCTCAAGCAGCTCCAGCCGGACCTTGGCCACGCCGCGCTGGTCAAACCCGAGCCTCCGAGCCACCTCATAGGATACGTCGAGTTCGCGACCCTCGACGTAGGGGCCGCGGTCATTGATCCGAACCACCTGGCTGCGGTGATTCTTGGTGTTTACGACGCGAACGATCGACCCGAGAGGAAGAGTCGGGTGCGCGGCCGTTTCAGCGTACATGTCGTAGGTCTCGCCATTGGCCGTCTGCTGTCCGTCAAAATCTCCGCCATACCAGCTGGTAGTACACTCCCATGTCGCCAGCGGTCTGTGCTGGCCAGGGGAAGTGGGGTTAGATAGCGTAGTTGATAGGGGCGCGGGTACCGTTTGGGAAGGGCTGCTTGCCTGACCGACGACCGTGGGATTGGCCGAAGGGGTCAGGACAAGCATGCCCAATCCTAAAAACACCGATTCGAGAACCACAAAGATCTTAGCTCTCATATCCGACTAACCTCCCTGAAATCAATATATTCTAGCATTTCGAGGCTCCCAAAAGCAACCGCATCAGGCCTTCAGAGATCCCCGTAAGCTATTGATTTCAAGCAAATTTTCGTCCCGGCACCACTCTTCGAGGCCGCCCACGAGCTGTTCTGAGGCTCTTGGGTCGACAAAGTGCGCAGTGCCAACCTCAACCGCTGAAGCGCCCGCGACCATATATTCGGCCACGTCTGAAGGGCTCTCAATACCACCAAGTCCTACGATCGGTATCTTTATTACCCGACCCGCTTCATGAACCAACCTAACGGTTATAGGTTTTATCCCCGCGCCCGACAACCCTCCCGTCGTACTACCCAGTCGGGACTTCCGAGTGTGGGCATCTAGACACAAAGCCGGATATGTATTCGCAATAACAACTGCATCGGCTCCTTCGTTTTCTGCTATCGACGCCATAACTCCAATAAATCCAATGGTTGGTGAAAGTTTGACCCAGAGAGGGCCCCTACACGCCTTCCTGGCTGCCGATATGAGGTCAGCTGCCAGAGAGGGGTTGGAGCCATACTCCGCGCCCCCTCGTTCCACATTCGGGCAGGATATGTTTAGCTCGTAGGCTGTGAGTCCGTCTGTGTCTTCCAGGACACAAATGACCTCGAGGTACTCGGCGATCGTGTGCCCGAACACATTCGCGATGATCGCCGTGTCGAATTTGCGAAGCTCGGGAAGCTTCTCGGTCACAAACGCGCGCGCGCCGATGTTTTCAAGCCCAATGGCATTGATCATCCCATTGGGCGTTTCGCACATCCGCGGTGGAGGCGATCCGGCCATCGGCTCGGCCGAGAGACCTTTGACCACGATCCCGCCTAGGCGATTCAGGTCCACCAGCTCTGCGAACTCGATCCCATAGCCAAACGTACCACTCGCTGCGATGACGGGGTTTTTGAGATGAACACTGCCGATGCTAACTCGGAGGTCAATCCCCGAGAGTGTTTGGGGGCTGCGTGTCCGCTCGGGCGAACTCACCTCACGGAGTCTACCATGAGGGTCAAGACTTACGCGTCTTCGCCGGAATGACTTTCGTTCCAGATTCGGCCACTGCGCGCCCTCCGCACTCTGTGTTAGGATTACGCCCGCGATGCGCGTCGTAGAAAAAAGACAACTGCTCTCAGCGGAAGAAATTGGGCGTACCCTCAGCCGATTGGCCCATGAAATCGTCGAGAATAGCAGCGGGGCAAAGGATCTAGCCCTGATCGGCGTGCGACGCAGGGGCGTTCCGCTTTCCGAGCGCCTCGCCAAGCAGATTCGGGGCTTCGCAAACGCGGATGTTCCAGTCGGCACTCTCGATATCACCCTGTACCGCGACGATCTTTCGACCGTCGGCCCCCAGCCGGTCGTCCAATCCACGCAGATAGACTTCCCGGTGGACAATCAGGACTTGGTAGTGGTGGATGACGTTCTCTATACCGGCCGCACGATCCGCGCGGCGATGAACGGTCTGTTCGATCTCGGTCGTCCCCGACGCATTCGACTTTGCGTCCTGATTGACCGCGGCCATCGCGAGCTTCCTGTCGAGGCTTCCTTTATCGGCAAGTCAGTGCAGACCAGCGATTCTGAGATTGTTGAAGTCCGCCTTCAGGAAATTGATGGTGAAGAACGCGTCGTGCTGGTGGATCGCGTACCCTGATTTTGTTTGGGAGCGGTCCGGAGGCAGCGTCTAAAGGGAAAACGTGCTCCAGCGCCTGTCACACTTGCTCGGAACGGAAACCCTCAGCAGCGAGCAAATTGCATTTATTCTCGACCAAGCAAAGCCCTTCCAGGAATTCCAGCGTCATTCGTTGAAAAAACTAGCGACGCTGCGCGGCAAGACCGTGGCCATGGCCTTTTTCGAATCCTCCACGCGCACACGCATCAGCTTCTCTACCGCAGCGGCCCGTCTTGGCGCCGATACTATGTCTCTGCAGGCTGAATCGTCGAGCCTGAAGAAGGGAGAATCGCTCATTGATACGGTTCGCACGCTCGAAGCGATGCGGCCCGACGGCATCGTGATTCGCCACGCATGTTCCGGCGCGCCGGAATTCGTCGCTCGGCGGCTCGAGATTCCGGTGCTGAATGCGGGCGATGGCACGCACGAGCATCCCACGCAGGCCTTGCTCGACGCACTGACCATCCGCGACCGTAAGGGAAGGCTCGAAGGCTGGAACATCACCATCCTCGGCGACATTCTGCACAGCCGCGTGGCTCGCTCGAACATTCATCTCCTGAGTAAGTTCGCCTCGCGGATCACGCTTTGCGGCCCTGCCATGTGGGTTCCTCGCGAACTTGAAAGGCTCGCCGCGAACGTGCGCGTCGTTCATCACATTGACGAAGCGCTCGATGGCGCGGACATCGTGATGGTCTTGCGCGTCCAGACCGAGCGCATTCACGAGCCCGCGCTTGCGCCCGATGAATATATCGCCGGATTTCAGCTCACGCCCGCGCGCTTGCGGCTCGCGCGGCCGGACGCCCTGGTTCTGCATCCCGGTCCGATCGTTCGCGGCCTGGAAATAGATTCCGCGGTGGCCGATGGGCCGCAGTCCGGCGTGCTTGAGCAAGTTACCAACGGCCTCGCGATACGCATGGCCCTGCTCTACCATTTGATCGGCGGCGCTGCTGCGGACGCGCCCCATCCCGCAAAGGATCGCCCGAATGCTTTTGATTAAGAATGGCCGGGTCCTCGACCCGGCAAGCAAGACGGACGCCGCACTCGATATTCTGCTCGATGGCGAACGCATCTCGAAAACCGGCGCCAGTCTTTCGGCGGACGGCGCGGAAATTTTCGACGCGAGGGGCTTGATTGTCGCACCCGGTTTTATTGATCTCCATTGCCATTTGCGCGAACCCGGCCAGGAAATGTCTGAAACGATTGAGACCGGCACGCAGTCCGCCGCCCGCGGGGGATTCACCGCCGTCTGTTGCATGCCCAATACGCAGCCCGTCAACGACAACGCTTCGGTGACGCGCTCGATCGTCGAGCGCGCCGCGGTCGCGGGCGCCGTACGCGTGTGGCCGATTGGCGCGGCCTCGATGGGCAGCAAAGGCGAAGCACTCGCGGAAATCTCCGCCATGAAGGGCGCAGGAATCGTAGCCGTCAGCGACGACGGCAAGCCCGTCGCCACCGCGCGCTTGATGCGGCAGGTCATGGAGTATTGCACTCCGCTCGGTCTTCCCGTGATTGACCATTGCGAGGATCCCTCGCTTTTCGCCGGTGGAGTGATGCGCGAGGGTCCGCAATCGCTGAGGCTTGGGCTGCAGGGAATTCCCGCGCAGTCCGAATCCATCTGCGTGGGCCGCGACGTGGAAATCGCGCTTCTTACCGGAGCGCGCTTGCACATCGCGCACATGTCAACGTTGGGCTCGCTCGAATATGTTCGCTTTGCGAAAAGGACGAACCGGTGCGTCACCTGCGAAGTCACGCCGCATCACTTCACGCTCACCGACGAGGACGTGCGCTACGACTCCCATTACAAAATGAATCCACCCCTCGCCTCGCGTTCCGATCGCGACGCGCTGATCGCCGGCCTCGCCGACGGTAGCGTGGACGCCATCGCCACCGATCACGCTCCCCATCACGCGGCGAGCAAAGATGTCGAATTCGACCGCGCGCCTTTCGGGATCATGGGATTTGAGACGGCTCTGGCGCTCGGCCTGAGCGAGCTCGTCCATCCGGGAAAACTTTCTCTGATGCGTCTGGTCGAACTGTTTACCGCCGGCCCTGCCCGCGTTTTGGGTATGGAGAGAAAAATCGCCGCCGGCCAGCCTGCCAACCTCACCATTTTCTCGACCGATCACGAATGGACCTACCGCGCCGCCGACTCGCCCAGCAAATCGCGGAACACCCCCTTTGATGGCCGCGCGTTCCGCGGCGCTCCCATGACCACAATCGTCGCTGGCCGCATCGTCTTTCGCCGCTAACCGCGACGCTCCTTTGGATTCCTAGGGGCGCAGTCCCGAAGCTTCCGGACCGTGCCCGGCGAAGATGCTCGGCTACATCGCGCCATCCGCTACTGGTTTGCAAGCGGCCGGTTTTAGGCGGGCGCCTTTGCTCTTGCGCCTGGTCTGTCGTACGTCCGATCCTCTGTGGTAAATCTCAAGTTTTCCTCCGTCTCTGCGGGATATCCGTCTTTTGACTTTTTTGATCGGCAGTAGATTTTCCCGCGTTGGCAAGGCAGAATGCCCGAGTGAGCGCGCCTCGACGTCCGGAAATGACCAAAGACCGTGATGTGCGCGACTATCTCGCCGCCGAGCAGACGTTTCTCGCCTGGATTCGCACAGGCCTCGCGCTCATGGGGTTCGGATTTGTGGTGGCGCGCTTTGGTCTTTTCCTGCAGCAGGTTCGAATGCTCGAACCAGGATTTCAGGCGCACTCGTACGGCTTATCGATATGGTTTGGGACGGCACTGATTGCCGCCGGCGTGCTCGTGGACATTTTTGCAAGCTGGAATCACGTTCGCCTGGTGCGCCAGTTGAACCACGGCGAGACCCTATTCACGCGGCCATCCAGAGGAGCGATCGCCCTCGCTTCATTTCTGGCACTCGTCGGCGTAGCCATGGCTGTCTATTTGATCTCGGTCTAGCAGTATCGGACCAGCGTTCGCAAGTACGGAGCGTCTCATGCCTTCCACTGCAGAGAATGGAATTGTCAGCAAGCCCAGCGATCATTCGGTGGATGAGATCGTCGAGAAATTGAAAGCGATTCTAGCGGCAAAGGGCATCACGCTTTTCGCGCTGGTCGACCACAGCGGCGAAGCCGCGAAAGTTGGCCTGCTCATGCCACCCACGAAGCTGTTGATCTTCGGCAACCCGAAGGGAGGCACGCCGCTGATGCTCGCCTCGCCCAGCAGCGCCATTGACCTTCCGCTGAAGATTGTCGTTTCCGAAGACGCAAACGGCAAAGCCTGCGTCTCCTACAACTCCTCCGCCTATCTCAAGCAGCGCCACAACCTGCCCCAGGAACTAATGCAAAACATCGCAGTCGTCCAAACCCTGGTAGCACAGGTTGTTTCCTAGGGGCACGGCGTGCAGCGGCCGGTGTCGCGCAAATTTACCTCAGCCACGAGCACGAGATGCCAGGTGGGGTCTTTCCGGATAAGTCGCAACCTGTCGCCGGCCCATCCAGGCACACCCGCACGCGCCCGATTTCCATTTTTCTATTCTCCGCTTCTCTTAATGCGTGGCAGGTTCCGATGCGGGGTGCATCCCATGCTGTGGCACTTCGTGGACGCCGCGCGCCGGCGGCTCTTGATGAAATCGGAAAAGTTGGTTCAGCGGCCCGGCGCCCTTGCCGGTCTGGTACGACTTCTCGATCGCCTTGGTTACGTAGGCTTTCGCGAGGATCACCGCTTCGCGGAGCTGTTGCCCGCCGGCAAGCTGGGCGGCAATCGCGGATGAAAATGTGCAACCGGTGCCATGCGTGTTCGGGCTTCTCACGTGATCGCCGCCAAAAGTTTCGCTCTCGGTTCCTTCGCACAGCACGTCAATCGGCCTGTCGAGATGTCCCCCGGTGACGATCACGGCGCGCGCGCCCATTTCCAGCAGCTTCTGCCCCGCGGCCTTCATCCCGGCCACGTCCTTCACGTCCAGGCCGGTCAGGAATTCAGCCTCGGGAATATTCGGCGTGATCACACTGGCGCGCTTCAGCAACTCGTCGCGCACAAATTTCAAACCTGCCGCATCGAGTAGCTCGGTGTCGCCCGCGGTCGGACGCGAAACCGGATCGAGCACAACGTGCGCGAATTTGTACTTGTCGAGAAATTCCGCCACGACGGCAGCATTCGCCCGGTTCGCGAGCATGCCGATCTTCACGCCTGCCAGCGTTGCATCTTCGGCGAGGGCATCAATCTGCGCTCGCAACGTCGCGGCCGGGGTCGCATGCACCGTGCGCACGCCCTGCGTGGACTGCACCGTAAGCGCCGTCACCGCGGCAACGCCGTAGCAATTGTGAGCGGCAAACGTTTTTAAATCCGCCGCGATCCCTGCGCCGCATGTCGGATCGAATCCCGCGATGGTGAGAAGGATGGGAGGTGTTTGGTGTCCGTTGCCCATGTGATGGTGGTGGCTGCTCAATTCTTGCGTGTCCTCCGCGCTAGGCACAAATGCCGGCGACACCCTTTCGCGCTGGGCGTGCCGGCAAAACAAAATGTACGGCGTTGCGCCGTCGCGCGCAACAATAATTTTTCCGATCGGATGAAACGCAGGCTTGAATGTGAGAGACGATCTCGCCGGAAATTAAGGGAAGAGCCCGCGAACCAGTGTCGCATCCGCCACGCGGCCCACGGCGAGCACGTACGCCCCGGTCCGCATGTGCGCTCGATGCTTGCGCATGGACTCATGTACTTCGTGAAATGCCTGGCGCATCACGGTTTCGAGCTTCATCGTCACCTCGGACACGGGCCAGAAGAAACTCTGCAGATCCTGCACCCATTCGAAATAGCTGACGGTCACTCCGCCGGCATTCGTCAGGATGTCGGGCAGCAGCAGGATTCCCTTGCGCGCCAGAACTTCATCGGCGTGCGGTGTCGTCGGTCCATTCGCGGCTTCCGCGACGATTTTCGCCTTGATCTGGTCGGCGTTGTTCAGCGTAATCACATTCTCGAGCGCCGCGGGAACCAAAATGTCGCACTTCATCGTCAGCAGGTCGTCATTGGAAATCCGAGACGTGCCCGGCATGCCCACCACGGTCCCCGAACGCTCCTTGTAGCGCATGGCCTTCAGCGGATCGATTCCGCGTGAATTGAACACGCCGCCGCGAGAGTCGCTGATGGCGACCACGCGCGCCTTTTTCTCCGCAAACAGCCGCGCCACCTGCGAGCCGGTGTTGCCGAATCCCTGAATCGCGACGCTTGATCCGCGCAGCGACATTTTTTTTACCTTGCACGCTTCTTCGACAACCACGAGGCATCCGCGCGCGGTTGCGTCCCGGCGCCCTTCGGAGCCGCCGATCGAAACCGGCTTGCCTGTCACTACGCCGAGCGCCGAATAGCCCTTCGTCATCGAATACGTATCCATCATCCACGCCATCGTCTGCGAATCGGTATAGACGTCCGGCGCAGGAATGTCCTGCTCGGGTCCGATCAGGGGCAGAATTTCAGACGTATAGCGGCGAGTCATGCGTTCGAGCTCGGGCTTGCTCATCCGTTTCGGATCGCAAATCACGCCGCCCTTGCCGCCGCCGAAAGGAATGTTCACCGTGGCGGTCTTCCACGTCATCCACATCGCCAGCGCCTTCACTTCATCCGGCGTAACGCCCGGATGGTAACGAAGGCCACCCTTCGCCGGGCCGCGCGTCACGTTGTGCTGCACGCGATATCCCGTAAACACTTTTACCTGCCCGTTATCCATCTTCGTGGGGATGGAGACTTCCAGCACGCGCTTCGGCGTGCGCAGGATTTGGCGTAGGCCCGCGTCGAGTTTCAGGTATTCAGCGGCGAGATCGAATTGAATCTGCGCGATGCGGAACGGGTTCAGATCCTCGCGGGGCGCAATTCGGGGTACTGGTTGGGGGGCCGCCTTGGCAACCGTCGCCATCTTGCCTTCCTCCTGGGGTGGGAAGCTCCGCGCTGCTTCTAACCGCTTCTTATGCCTTTAGAATTGGTCGGGTACTCGTAAGTCCCGCGAGAATCGAAGTTTAGCGAAGCGGTCGAGGATGTCAATGAAAACCAGTGTAAAAGCGGCGCTCCCGAGGCCTACAAGTAACATATAGTGTCACTCCCCTCGCTCGCCATGATCGTAACCTGCTGTAAAATATAGCTTTACTGAGTCGTCTGCGATTCAACTCCGGTGCCGTCTACACCTCAACGATGCCGACCGCCCCGGCTGGCCGACAACTTCGTTGACCCCGAACGTCCCGCACGGTACTGTGCCCGTCGCGCGCATCGCGTGCACCCGGGCGGGACGGGCATCGCGAGTGAATCCGGAAAGCCTGACCGCGCGTACCTTATAGAAAGGAGCCGCCACACGCTGGTGAGTTCGGATACGGGAACGGAGCGGAGAGCCTCGGACGCGGCGCTCATCGAGAGAATCGTTCAGCGGGACCAGACGGCGCTCGCCGCGCTCTATGACCGCTACGCAGCAATGCTTTCCTCCGTACTGAACCGGATTCTGCGCGACTCGCAAACAGCCGAGGAGATCTTGCAGGATATTTTCTTCCAGCTCTGGAGCGTCCCATCGCGATTCGACGCCGCGCGCGGCTCGCTGCCCGCATGGCTGATGGTCATTGCGCGCAATCGCGCGATCTCGCAGTTGCGACGGCACAATCCGGCCGCGGGCGAGCCGCTGCTTGAAACCACGGTCGTCTCGCCGTTCAATATCGAAAGCGACGCATCGCAGCGGCAGCTCCTGGGACGAGTGAAGGGAGCGCTGGAAAACCTTCCGGTCGAGCAGCGCGCGGCAGTCGAACTCGCGTTTTTCGAGGGCCTGACCCATAGCGAAATCGCGAAGCGCACGGGCGATCCACTCGGCACCGTGAAGACGCGCCTGCGCTCGGCGGTCGAAACATTGAAGCGAACCTTGCATTCCGCGGCGGCAACGACATGAACGGTCATCCAACTCGCGATGAAGATTTTGATCTCTATGCTCTCGGCGCGCTCGAAGGCGACGAAGAGCTCGCGATCGAATCGCACCTAGCCACGTGCGCCTCGTGCGCGGAAAAACTCGCCGAAGCGCGCGGACGTATCGCTCTACTCGCCTTAGCCGCGCCGCAGGTCGCGCCATCCGCCGACCTAAAGCAGCGCCTGATGCAGCAAGTCCGCGCGCACGAGGAATCAAATGCTGAGCGCAACGCCGTCACTTCCGTACCAGAGCGCGCGCCGTCGCGTACGCCGCAGCACTCCCCGCACGAAACCGGCCGCTGGTGGGCCGCCGTGCTCCTCCCGGCGGGCGTGGTCCTCGCGGTCGCGACCGTCCTCCTGTGGACGGAAAACCGTCAGCTCGATCGCGAGCTCGCGGCCCTGCGCGGCAGCGCTCAGCAGCAACAGCAGCAGCTTGAGAGGGCGCGCGATGTCGTCGACATGCTCGAATCCCGCGACACGGTCACAGTCTCGCTCGCGCAGCAGCCGGGAATGCCGGCCGGTGCCGCGCACGTGCTGTACAACTCGAAAATGGGCATGCTCATGTACGACGGCGAACTGGCCCCGGCGCCGGCGGCGAAAAGCTATCAGCTCTGGCTCGTTCCCGCCGACGGCAAACCGATCAGCGCGGGCGTGTTCAATCCGGTCAGCGGCCGCGCCGATCACTGGATGATGAAATTGCCACAGGGAATTGCGGCCAGGGAATTTGCCGTCTCGCTCGAACCCGTCGGCGGCATGCCCCAGCCGACGGGCCCCATGGTCCTCATCGGCCCCGTGTCCTGAATGGTCTCCTGATATTCCGTGGATGATTTCCCCGCCTCGCCGCATTACACTTCCCGAGACGGGATATGGCTTGGGACCTCGGCGGAAGTTGGTCGTGTGGCCCGCTCCAATCCTGAGGAGGAAGTGAATATGAAAAGAGCTATCGGTACGTTTGGTATGCTGGCAGTGTTGTTCGCCACGCTCAGCCTCGCCACCATCGCCGAAACCAAGACGATGACCTGGACCGGCTGGATCAGCGACAGCTCCTGCGGCGTAAAGGGCGCGAACGCGGCGCACAAGGCTTGTGCCAAGACCTGCATGAAGGACAAGGGCGCTTCCTGGGTTTTCGTGAACAATGGGGACAAGAAAGTCCTCGCGATTCACAATCAGGACGCAGTCGATGGCGACAAGGACCTCGGACAGGAAGTGACAGTCACCGGCCACGTGATGGACGATGGCTCGCTGCACGTGGATAGTATCGCCGCAAAGACCTAAATACTCAGCAACGGGCTCGTGGGGCGCAGGCAAGAAGGTTTGGGGCCTGCGCCCTTTTTTGTTTCGGGTGCCCCATCCTTCGTCCGCGCGTCAATTCCCACACGGCCCGCGTGACTAGCTCTTCACGCTGATCTTTTCCGTCCTCATGTACGGCCATAGCGCCTCGGGAATTTTCACCGAACCATCGGCCTGCTGAAAATTCTCGACAATCGCGATCCACGTCCGCCCGACGGCCAGCCCCGAGCCATTGAGCGTATGCACGTACTCGCTTTTGCCGTCCTTTGCTGACTTGAACCGGATCCCCGACCGCCGCGCCTGAAACGCCTCCGTATTCGAGCAGGACGAAATCTCCATGAACTCGCCCGCCGACGGCAGCCACACCTCGATGTCGTACGTTTTCGCCGAAGCGAAGCCCATGTCGCCGGTGCAGAGCTCGATCACCCGGTAGTGCAGGCCCAGGCGCTCCAGGCACTTCTCCGCGTTGCGGACGAGTTTCTCGAGTTCGTCATAGCTCTGTTCCGGCCGCGTGAATTTGAACAGCTCCACCTTCTGGAACTGGTGCTGGCGCTTGATGCCGCGCGTGTCTTTTCCCGCCGCACCCGCCTCCGAGCGAAAGCAGGCCGTCCACGCGCACACCTTGATCGGCAGCGCATTGGCGTCGAGCGTCTCGTCGCGGTGCAGGTTCGCCAGCTCCACCTCGGAGGTCGGCGTCAGCCACAGGTCTGTGCCCTCCAGATGAAACATGTCGGCGGCGAATTTCGGCAGCTGGCCCACACCGGTCAGCGCGGCCGTATTCACCAGGAACGGCGGCAGGATTTCCGTGTAGCCGTGCTCGCCGGTGTGCACGTCGAGAAAAAAATTGGCGATGGCGCGTTCTAGGCGCGCCCCCAGCCCCTGGTAGACCGCAAACCGCGCGCCCGCGATTTTCACTGCCGCGGCGAAATCCAGAATCCCCGTTCGCTCGCCCACTTCCCAGTGCGGGCGCGGCGTGAAATCGAATCTCGGCGGCGCGCCGGACCGGCGCACCTCCACGTTGTCCGTCGCGCTGTGCCCCACCGGAACGCTCGCGTGCGGGATATTCGGAATCGTCAGCAGGAATTGCCTCATCCGCTCGTCCATCTCCGCCACCCGCTCGTCGTCCCGCTTGATGTCTTCGGACACCTGTTTCATCCGCGCCAAAATCGCGTCCAGCGCGCTTGCTTGCCCCGAGCTTGTCGACGGGTCGGCCGACGATTGTTTTCCCGCCCTTTTCAGCGCCGCGATTTCCTCGCTCGCCTTGTTCCGGTCGGCCTTCATCCGCTCGGTCGAGGTGATGATCTTCCGACGGTCGCCGTCGAGTTCGCGGAAAGGCGCAAGGTCCAGCGTGATCCCGCGGTCTCGCGCCATCTTCTCGATTACTTCCGGGTGCTCTCGCACAAATCCCAAATCATGCATAGGCTCAGAAGAATAACCGAAATGCGTCATTCGTGAACAGTGATTGGCGATGCGCGGGACACTGTGGCCTTCAAAGCGGCGCTGCGTGCGCGCCCGCGATACACCCCCGCCCACCGTGTTTCCAGTGGGACGACCCTCTGCACGTCTGGCGATTGGAAGGAAGCATGGCAAATAACGAGCACCTCGAGATACCGAAGACGGACATTCAATCTTGGTATGAATGGCAGGGCACTCAACACGGTGTCATTCAGCTCGGATCAGTAATGGACGGCACCAGGTTCGGCGGCGCGGATCTTACGAACGTGAGGGGATCGGACTTCGTAAGTCACGAGGGTCTTGTCGCCTCGACATCGACACGATCGAGCTGTCAGGGGGTAAATATCGGGCGTGTTTTTGCGCGGAGCCGGTGTCCCGGCGCCGCTGATCACGTTCGTGAAGTTGTTGCTGGCGGATCGGAACCGGGGCTGCTTCACGCGGCAAATTACGCACTGATGTAGCGCTTCGAAATTTCGGCGATGTTGCGGGCGCCGGCGAGGCGCATGGTCATTTCGAGTTCGCCGTCGAGATGCTGGAGCACGGCCTGCACGCCCATCCATCCGCCGAGCGCCAGCCCGTACAGCACCGGACGTCCAACGGCGACGGCATTCGCCCCGAGCGCGAGCGCCTTGAAGACGTCCTGCCCGCGCCGCACGCCGCCGTCAATCAGGATGGTCGCGCGCCCGTGGACTGCTTCCGCGATGCGCGGCAGCACGGTAAGGGAAGCGGAGACATCGTCGAGCTGGCGCCCGCCGTGGTTCGACACCTGAATCCCCGCGCAGCCATGCTCCACGGCCGCCACTGCGAAATCGGGCGACATCACGCCTTTGAGCAGCACCGGCAAACCCGTCGTTTTGCGGATGAACTCGACATCGTCCCAATCGAGATCGCGCTTGATCGGCTCCGCGCCGTAACTGCCGCTCTGTTGCGGAAAATTTCCGATGGGCAGTGGCGACCGGAAACGGTTGCGCCGGTCGGTTTCACGGTTGCTCGGCACGACCGTGTCAATTGTCAGAACGATGGCCGTGTAGCCCGCGGCCTTCGCGCGTCCGAGAATTTCGGCGGCCTTCCCGCGGTCCGCAGGCAGATAAATCTGAAACCATTTCGGGCCGGGACAGGCCTGCGCGATTTCCTCGAGCGTCTTGGTGGAAAGCGACGCTGCGCAATAAAGCGCCTTGGCTGCGTCCGTGCCTTTTGCCGAGCCCACTTCCGCCGTCACGTGAGCCATGCCGTGCCCGGCCATGGCGGAAACCATCACCGGCATGGAAATTTTCGAGCCGAGGAGCGTGGTCGAGCGGTCGGCGTCCTTGTACCCGCTCAAATAGCGCGGCGCGATGGTGACGCGCTTGAACGCCGCTTCGTTTTCGCGCTTGGTCCATTCGTCGCCGGCCGCGCTGGAGATATAGCCGAAGCCCCCGTTGGGAATTACCTTTTGCGCCGCCGGTTCGAGCTCGCGCAGGTTGATAATTTCGATGGCATTGATTTCCGTGGGCGCAGCGTAAGCCGATTGATCGAGCGGCGCGGCGGGCGCTTGCGCGGCCTGAGCGGGTTGCGCGGGCGCCAAAGGCTCGGCGGCGTTCGCAAACTTGGCGGGAAGCCCGGCCGAAAGAGTTACCGCTGCGGCGGTTGCGGACAGAAAATCACGGCGCTTGCGATCCATCGCATTTCCTCCTGGTTTCGTCGCGGCTCGCGGATGATAACACGAGGAACGATGGACGGGGATTGCCGCGGGTCATGCCCCGCTCATACCTTGATCACGATCTTGCCCAAGAAATTGCCGGAGGCCTGGAGGCGGAAAGCGTCTATGGCCTGGTCAAACGGAAATACTTTTTCGATGATGGGCTTGATTTTGTTGACCTGGATCGCCCGAATTAGTTGCTCGAGATTCGCGCGGCTGCCGACGCCGATGCCGTGCAGGCTGGCGCTTTTGAACATCAGGTCGTGCGGATTCGCATTACCCTCTCGGCCCGCGAGCACGCCGATCAGAGCAACCTTGCCGCCGTACCCGAGGCACTCGAACGAGCGCGCGAGAGTGCCCATGCCGCCATTTTCGATCACGCAATCCACGCCGCGCCCGCCGGTCAGCGCGATCACTTCTTTTTCCCAGTCCGGATGTGTTTTGTAATTCACGCCGTCGGAGGCGCCAAATCCGCAAGCGCGTTCGATCTTCGCGTCGCTCGATGAAGTGACGATGACGCGCGCGCCGGCTGCGCGCGCAAACTGCAGCGCGAACATCGAAACGCCGCCGGTGCCAAGGCAAAGTACCGTATCGCCGGGTTTGACGCGCGTCCCAATCATCATCAATGCGTTCCACGCAGTGGGGCCGGCACAAGGAAGCGTGGCCGCTTCCTCGAACGAGAGATCTTTCGGCATCGCGATCAGGCCGTCTTCGTGCAGCGAGACGAGCTCGGCGAGAGTACCGTCGAGCGGAGAGCCTAACGCTCCGCGGTTTTTCGGTGGCGCGCCGTCAATCCAAATCTGGAAAAAAGTAGGGAGCACGCGATCGCCCGGTTTGAAGCGCGTGACGTTCGCGCCGACCGAGACCACTTCGCCCGCCCCGTCCGAACAGGGGATCGTGTCGTGGTCCAAGCCGTAGCGATATGTTCCGGTGATGATGGCATGGTCGCGATAGTTGAGCGCAACGGCACGCATGCGAACCAGCACGTCGCTAGGCCCCGGCTTTGAATCGGGACGGTCGGCGCGCCGCAGGTTTTCAAGCGATGTCGCGCCCTTGGGTATTTCGTAGATTTTCATGGCGAGGATGAGGATACCGAAGTACGTCTGCCTAGGGTAGTGCGGAGATGTGGGCGAAACGGCGCCAAGAAATTGCGCAAGAGCCCCACCCTCACAAAGCGAGGGGCGCCGGAAAAACGGTCCCGCGCGCTACTTTCTTGAGACGCGGATGAGGCGGCCGTCGTCGAGAAGGATATAGAGGGAGCCGTCGGGGGCCTGCTGGACTTCGCGGACGCGCTGATTCAAGTCCTTGAGCAGGCGCTCTTCGGCGACGACCTTGTCGCCATCGAGCACCAGGCGAATCAAACTTTTCGCGCCCATCCCACCAATCAGGACGTTGCCCTTCCACTCCGGAAACATGCCGCCCGTGTAAAAGATCAATCCGCAGGGTGCAATATCCGGATACCAGTAATACACGGGCTGCTCGACCCCGGGCTTCTGGGTCGCGCCGGTGCCGGCGATCGGGTCGCCATTGTAGCGACGGCCGTAGCTCACGTTGGGCCAGCCATAATTTCCTCCGGGCTTGATGATGCTGATTTTGTCGCCACCGAGCGGGCCGTGCTCGATCACCCAGAGTTTGCCGGTCGTGGGATTGATGGCCGCGCCTTCGGGATCGCGATGGCCGTAGGAATAGGTTTCCGGCAGGACGGTCGGCTGGTCGAGGAACGGATTGTCCTTGGGTATCGAGCCGTCCTTATTGATGCGCACGACGCGTCCCGTGAAATTTCGAAGGATATCGGGATCGTTGATTTCGTGATCGGTGCCGTCGTAGGAGGGCTCGTAGAAGCGGAAGCGGTCGGCGCCAGTGATGAACAGGGTTCCGTCGGGAGCGAAGACGATGCGGCGATTCACGCCGTCGAGCAGGACTTCGACGTTTTCGAGGCGGCGCTCGTCGTCACTGAGGCGCGCGCGGGCCACCCGTTCTTCGCCGACGCGCATGGTGCGGCGTTCGGACACCGACGCTTTCCAGACGTTGGCGTAGAAATACTCGAGCGGCCAGGAGCCGGGCGTTTCACCCGGCGGCGGCGCGAAATACGTGAAGTAGATCATCCGGTTGTGGGCGAAATCGGGATCGAGGACTACGTCGTGCAGCGATTCGGCGGCGACGATTTTCGTATCGGGCACGCCGGCAATCGGCGCGGAATAAAAGCCGTTCATCTCCGCGACGCGGATAAAGCCGTAGCGCTCGCTGACGAGCATTTTGCCGTTGGGCATGATGGCGAGCGACCATGGTCCGTTGAAGCGCGGGATAATCGTCTCGACTTTGAGCGCCGGAGACGGATTCGCCGGAGTGGGGGCGTTGGTTTGGCCGGGGAACGCTGGTTTTGGCGGAGGATAGTCCTCAGCTTTGGCTTGCGCGCGCGCCGCGGATGAGAAAACCGCCACGAGCGCAAAGAGTGCGGTCAGATACGCCGCAGCCTTCATGGATCGCCTCGCATGCATTCTGGCTCCCTGGCTCGATTTGTTTCGGAGAATCGAGGCGAGATGTTACATGCGTTTGGATGCGGTAGCAATTAAACCACGCGACACGATACCGCAACCGGCGAAGAAGAGGATCTCCTGGCGATCCGGTCGGTGGAGAATTGACTATCGGGTGGAACGATCGAGGCGTTCGGTGATCGCCTCCGATTGAACGAAGTGCGGCCGAGCTCCCACGGCCGACTCGAGCTGCCGCAGGGAATTTTCGATTCGCAAGAGCACAACTTCGCGAGCCGGCTCGCTCATGTGTTTCGCGATCCTAACCATCCAGCGCACAGCCTCCACTTTCTCGTGCAGGTCGGGTTCTGGATTGCAGACTTGCGGATCCGTCTTCAGCCAAACGAGACCCGAGGCCGAGTTCAAATTCTTGGAGCGATCGCACACGCGCTCGATGCGCGCTTCTACCTCTTCCGCGCGGAAGAATTTCGTTTCCTCGGACACGCGGAATCGGCGGCTCGATACGCGATCAATAAGATCGTGAATGAAAGCTTCCGTTCTCATCGCCGGTCTCCTCACTAGCGGACAGATTGAATGGTTATAATTGCTTTACCTAGTAGCCAGGTAGCAACGATCCTGCCAACCCCGCACCGATCGCGCAAGCATCTGCAGGCAGGGCACTTAGGCCGCGGTAGTACTCAAAAGTTGTCGCGCAGGAAATGCCAAAACCATGAAAATTCTGCGCTCTGCCTGCCGTTTGTGCCGCGCGAGCAGGAAGGATTTGACGCCTGCGGAGCTGTGCTAACATTCGATGAAAGATGGCCAAGACTGTTTACATAGTGAGCGCGGTGCGCACGCCGATCGGGAAATTCGGCGGGATGCTCGCGGATTTTACGCACCCAGACCTGGGAACGATCGCGGTGCGCGCGGCACTGGAACGCGCGTTTGGATTGCCGCTGCCACAGGAACGAACGCCGGGGGAATTTGCGTATCCGCCTGCGGTCGAGGAGCAAGACCACAAAAGCCGGCGAGACGCCGGTGCGACAAACAGCTTCCCGTGGCATGTGGACGAAGTGATCTTTGGGAACGCGCGGCCCGCGGGCGTGGGGCCAAATCCTGCGCGGCAAGTCGCGTGGCGCTCCGGACTGGGCGACGACGTGCCGGCGTTTACCGTGAACATGGCCTGCGCATCGGGGTTGCGGGCGGTCGTGCTGGGCTGGCAGGAAATTGTGACCGGCGGCGCTGAGATGATTGTGGCGGGCGGCGCGGAGTCAATGAGCCGCGTGCCGTATCTCGTCGAGGGGCGCTGGGGATTCAAGCTGGGGAATCAGCCGCTGATTGACGCGATGTATCGTGATGGATTCCTGTGCCCGCTATCGAAACTCATCATGGGCGAGACGGCGGAGATTCTGGCCGAGCGATACAAGATTTCGCGCGACGAACAGGACGCGTTCGCGCTCGAGAGTCATCGGCGGGCTGGGCGCGCGGCCGCGGAGTGCCACTTCCAGGCAGAGATGGTGCCGATTGAAGTGAAGGACAAGAAGGGAAACGTCACGCGGCTCGACAAAGACGAGCATGTGCGCGCGGACGTGACCCTTGAGGCGCTGGCGAAACTGCCGCCCGTGTTCAGCAAGACGGGCAGCGTGAGCGCAGGGAATTCCAGTGGCATCACGGACGGTGCGGCGGCGGTCGTGCTCGCGAGCGAAGAAAAGGTCCGCGAGCTGAATCTGAAACCGATTGCGCGAATCGTTGACGCGACGATTGCGGCGGTGGATCCGCGCGTGATGGGAATCGGTCCCGTGCCCGCGGTTCGGAATCTGAGCAAACGCACGGGCACGAAAGTGGAAGACTACGACGCGATTGAACTGAACGAAGCGTTTGCCGCGCAGGTGCTGGCCTGCGACCGCGACTTGCATTTCAATCGCGAGCGGCTGAATCCCAACGGCGGCGCGATTGCGCTCGGGCATCCGATTGCGTGCACGGGAAGCCGCATTCTAACCACTCTCGTTCACGAGATCCGGCGGCCGTCAGGACAGGGAGCTGGCCAAAAGGGCAGCCCGCGGACTGGCCGGCGGGGTCTTGCCACATTGTGTGTGTCCGGCGGATTGGGCGTGGCGGTCGAAATCGAAACGGTCTAACCTTTTGGGAGTGCTCTTCAGCGGTTTTTGTGAGAGCGCTCAGACCGGAGCGATTTCCATGGACACGCATCAGCAGAAACGCGGTGGGGGTGTCGAAGTCCTTGGCACGCTGGCGCTGGCCGCGCCAAGAATCGAAGAATTTCAGTTCGTGAAGGTGCGCATCGACGGAGAGGTTGCGCGGCTCACGCTCGATCGCCCCGACCACAACCTGCTGAACGAACGGATGCTCTGCGAACTGGCCTCCGGGATCAACATTCTCGGCGAGCAGTACAACATCAAGCTCATCGTTCTGAATGCCGCCGGGAAAACATTTTGTGGCGGCATCGAGCTCGGCGAGTACACGCAGCGGCGTGTGTTTCAACTGCTCGACGCATTCCACTGCGCGTTTTCGGCGATGCTGGACACATCCAAGCCCCTGCTCGTGGTCGTGAACGGGCCGGCGCTCGGCGGAGGCGCGGAGCTCGCGGCGCTGGGCGACCTGGTCGTCGCAACTCCCAAGGCGCGATTCGCGCAGCCGGAAATCAAACTCGGAGTTTTCCCGCCGCTGGCCGCGGCGATTCTCCCCTACATCCTGGGACCGAAGCAGGCCCTGGAACTCGTGCTGACGGGCGAAGCGATGTCCGCCGAGCGCGCGCGCGAGCTGGGACTGGTGAACTGGCTCGTGCCCGAAAACGAGCTGCAAAAGAAAGTGGACGACGTGATCGCGAAGGTGACGGCTCAGTCCGCGCCGGTGCTGACCATGGCGAAAAAAGCCATCATGGGCAGCCTGGGTTTGCCGCTGCGCGACGGAGTCCGCAACTCGATGAAAGTCTTCCTGAACGAGCTCGCCGAGCTGGAAGATTCGCAGGAAGGTTTGCGAGCGCTCGTCGAAAAGCGCGCCCCGAAGTGGAAGAACCGCTGAGCTGCATTGGCATTGCCGCGGGGCAATGTTTCGCTGGTGGCAGCCCGAAGAAACATTTTCCTCCGGGGGCCGAAGCCCCGCTCATCTTGCGCCCTGTATGTCGGATCTGAGGCTCCGACCCCCTCAAAGGCGCAAATGTTGCGAAGCGCGATTCGAAGTGAGGACGCCGCGGACGGGGTGCCATTGGTTGACACCATCGTGGGCTCCGCTTAGACTCACGAGCGACAATTGAACTGGCACGGGTGAACGGAAGGCCGTGAAAATCGGCCACGGTCCCGCCACTGTGATCGGCGCGCGCGGTAATTGCGGTGCGAACGCTGAAAGTCAGGAACGTACCCGGGCTAGTCGAAGCTGACACTCTTCGCGAGAAAGAGTGTGGCAATGCGCCTCGCTATTCTCGCGAGGCTTTTTTATTGGAGACGAGCTTTTGATTCCAACTTGGCGCGGACGTTTCGCGGCGGCGCTGTTGAGCGCGTTGATTTCGAGCGCCGCTCTGGTCGTTGCTCGGGACCGGGTTCAATCAGCGACTCAAACGAGCGGCCCGGCCTACGGCGTACCTCGACCGCTTCCGCTTGAAGTCACCGATGAAGTGGGACGGCGCGTGAAGCTGCCTCGGGAGGTGAAGAGAATCGTAACGCTCGCGCCGAATTTGACGGAGACGATCTACGCCTTGGGACTTCAGGACCGGCTCGTGGCCGACACGAACTTCTGCGACACACCGCCAGCCGCGAAATGGAAGGCGCACGTGGGCGATCCGCAGAATCCCAACCTTGAAGCAATTGTGGCGCTGCAACCGGATCTGGTGCTGGCGACGACTTCGATCAATCGGGTGGAGACGGCCGACGCGCTGAAGCAGCTGGGAATTGCGGTGTACACGACCGATCCACAGACGGTTCGCGGGATGCTCGATTCGGTTCAACACATGGCGAGCACGATCGGCGAGGAAAACAGAGGAGCGGAGCTCGTCGGGCGACTACAGCAGCGGCTCGATGCGTTGCGCGCGCAGCTGAGCGACCGGCCCATGGTTCACGTGCTGTTTGTGGTCTGGGACCAGCCGCTGATCACGATTGGGCAGAACACGTTTATTGCCGACGCGTTACGATTTGCCGGGGCGGAGTCGGTGGTTTTGTCCAAGCAGCAATGGCCGCACCTGAGTATCGAGGAAGTGGTGCGGCTGCAGCCGAACTACCTTGTTTTTACGAGCGATCATGGACCGGTGGCCACTACGCTCGCTGATTTGCGGGCGCGCCCCGTGTGGCGCGATCTTGACGCTGTCGAGACCGGCCACGTGGTCAACGTGAGCGAAGAAGCGATCCGACCTTCGCCGGGATTGGTGGACGCGATCGAGCAACTGGCCCACGAAGTGCACTCGGAAGCGTTTGCCGAGAAGCGCGAGAACCGAAATGCGAAATTCGCAACGCGGGTAACGCCAATGACACTGGGAAGAGCCGGACAGGAGTGCAACCAGTGCGCCCGCTGACGCCGCGACGAGTCGCCTGGATTTGCGCCGGCCTCGGCGTGGTGCTGTTCGCCGCGGCCGTGATTTCGTTGCGCATGGGCGCGTATCCGATTTCGGTCGTGGATATCGTCAAAACGCTTTTCAGCGGAGCCGTTGGTCATTGGGAGGGCATTCCCAGCGAGTACAGATCCATCGTGTTCAACATTCGGCTGCCCCGCATTCTGCTGGGGATCCTGGTGGGCGCATCGCTTTCAACTGCAGGCGCTGGTTTCCAAGCGCTGCTGCGAAATCCGCTTGCTGATCCGTATGTACTCGGCGTATCGAGCGGCGCGGCGCTGGGAGCGATCATCAGCTTAATCGTTGCACCGCACACGCCCGGAGCAATTCAATTGGCCGCTTTCGCCGGGGCCGCGGCGACGACCGCTGCCGTTTATTTCCTTGGGCGGCGCGGCGGACAACTTGACAGCGCGACGCTGCTGCTTGCGGGGATCGTCGCTGCGTCGTTTCTTTCCGCGATCATCATGTTTCTGATGACCACGCTAAGCGGGCGCGACCTGCGCGGCATGGCGTTTTGGCTGATGGGCGATCTTGGCTCGACGCTGCCGACAAATCCGCTGCCATGGTTCGAGGGACTGTTTGCGGTGTTTGTGCTTGCGGCGGGGGCGATCTACGCGACGTCGTCCGATCTGAATTTAATTCTTACCGGCGAGCAGGAGGCGCGGCACCTGGGAGTGAACGTGCATCGCGTGAAACTGGTCGTGTACATCGCGGCCTCGGTGCTGACGGGCCTCGCGGTATCGGTCAGCGGAACGATCGGATATGTGGGCCTACTTGTGCCGCACGTGATGCGAATGATGTTCGGCACGGATTACCGTCTGTTGATTCCGACATCGGCGATCGGCGGCGCGATTTTAGTGGTGCTGGCCGATACGCTCGCGCGTTCGGTTGTGAGTCCCACGGAATTGCCGGTTGGCGCGATGACGGCGCTCGCGGGCGCGCCCGTCTTTATATATTTGATGCGGCGGAGGGTGCGATGAACGCGGCCACGGGAAGCGGCGCGCCGGCCACGTCACCAGCCATCCTGTCGCCGCGAACTCCGGGCGTGCGCCTGAAAGTGGAACAGGCGAGCTACGCGTATGCGGCGACGGATCGATCGGCGCCGAAGTTCACGCTCGGCCCAACGAGCTTCGAAGCGAATCAGCGGGAGATGGTCGCGATTCTCGGCCCAAATGCGAGCGGGAAATCAACACTCTTGACGCTACTGGCGGGGATGGCGCGTCCGCTTTCCGGGCGAATCGAGGTGGATGGCGTTGAAGTGAGCATGCTCGACTTGCGAACGCGCGCGCAGCGGATTGCGCTGGTGCAGCAGGAAAGCGAGCTGCTGTTTCCCTTGCGCGTGTGGGAATACGTGTTGCAGGGGCGGTATCCATACGGGAAACGGCTGAGGTTTGAGTCGGAGGAAGACTGCCTGCTGGCGGGAAATGCGCTGGCGCAAGTCGGCGCGGACGCGCTGCGCGACCGGTGGATGGATCAGCTGTCCGGAGGCGAGAAACAACGCGTGATTCTGGCGCGGGCGCTGGCGCAGCAGCCCTCACTGCTGCTGCTGGACGAGCCGACGCAGCACCTCGATATCGGCGGGAAAGTGGAACTGCTGCGACGCTTGCGGCGATTGGCGGATGACAGCCGGTACACCGTCCTCGTGGTGACGCACGAGCTGAATCTGGCCGCGGAATTTTCCGACCGAATCGTCCTGCTGCACAAAGGCAAGTGCCTGCGCGTGGGCACACCCGCGGAAGTCTATGACCGAGCGCTGCTGGAAGAGGTCTTTGAGGCGCCGCTCGACGTCGAGATGCGCGAAAGCGGGCGCCCGAGAGTGATTCTCGGAGGGAATCACTAAGCACGTCGAAGAGCTTTGTACTGCGAGTTCGCGGAGGCTTCGATCCGCCGCCGCAAACGGCGCTTTCACACACTGAGAGAGCCGTCCACAATCACCAGAGACTCCGCGCTAGGGAAGACGGTGAAAATCCGTCGCCGCCGCGCGACTGTAAGGCGGAAATATTTTCGGCGCGTGCCACTGACCCGCACAAAGAATCCACCTGGATTCGATGACGGGATGGGAAGGCCGCGCTGCAGTCCCGCTTGATTTTGGGACAATCCGCCGAGCCAGGAGACCGGCGGAGTCTCAATCCGGAATCGCACGGCAGGCGTGTGCGTTTCAGGACAACCTTCAACTCCCGCGCGAGAGGGAGAGGAGGAAAAATGAGACTGCGAATTTCCCTTCTATTTTATTTCACCGCTGTGCTGCTTTTGCCGTACCCGACGTGTGCTCAATCGTCCCCTCAAACATCCGCTTCGTCGCGCGGAGCTACCATTCGCGGAGCCGTCTATGACCCTGATGGACGCGCCGTGCCCGATGCCGCCGTCACACTGCTTGGCTCGCTGATCGCCGTTGCTGAGACCCGCACGGATTCGCGCGGCGAGTACAGATTCGACGGACTGGCGGGCGGAACTTACACGGTCGTTGCGAACTTCCCCGGGTTCACAAACGTCTCCGCCGAAATCAAGATCGCGGCAAATCAAACGTCCCGAGACGACGTGCGCCTGAAATTGAGCGCGGTGCAAGAGCAAGTGGTGGTTTCAGTTTCGCTCGGTGGGGCATTGGCGCCGGAGGTCGGCTCTTCGGTAACAGTGGTGAGTCATGACGAAATCGAAGACCAGGGCGTGGAGACGGTTGCCGACGCGCTTCGCAATGTCCCGGGTGTGGCAATTAATCGGACGGGGCAGCAAGGCGCGGTGACCAGCGCTTTCCTACGCGGCGGAAATTCCAATTACAACCTCGTGATGATTGACGGAATTCCGATGAACGATTTCGGCGGCGCATTCGACCTTGCCCCGCTGCCGACCGAAGGCGTGGATCAGGTAGAAGTGCTGCGCGGGCCGCAAAGCGCGCTCTATGGCTCGAACGCAGTGGCTGGCGCGATCAATATCGTGAGCGACCAGGGCCAAAGCTCGCCGCACTTCAATTTCTCGGGCGAAGGCGGCAGCTACGACACTTGGCGGCTCACGACCGGCGGGGCGGGACTGACGGATGGTCTTAGCTGGGCTTACAATTTGTCGCGCGTGAGTACACTCGGGCCGGTTATTGACGATTCGTACCGCAATCAAACTTCGTTCGTAAGTCTCGGATTCTCGCGCAGCCCTCGGCGCAAGTTCATCGTGCATTTCTTTGGCGATGCTGGGCGGACGCAAAATCCCGGCCCGTACGGCTCCGATCCCTACGGCTTGTTCGGAGGAAAGTTGGGGATTCCGACCCATTTTATCGACCAGGTGCAGGACCTCTTCGGATATCAGGCGAGCGAGACGGAGCAGGTTTCGAGCCGCTTTGAGCAGGTCTCGACCGTGAGCGTTTCAACCGATCAGTTTTCTTTTCCAGCGACGCCCGGGTCGTTTGGAAGCTCGTCGTTCACAAAGAATGTGCGGCTGGTCGCAAACACACGAAGCGAAATCACGGTTTCATCCAAGGACGTTTTTGTCGCCGGACTGGAATACGACCGCGAGCAGTATAGGGACACGTTTGTGGCCAGTTCGACGGGCATCCCGTTCGATCTGCCGCGAGATAGCTATGCGTTCTTCGCCGAAAATCGCTGGAGTCCCGGCAATCGCTGGTTCCTGACCACTGGCATTCGCGTGGACAACATCCAGACCGGGGATTTGCCGGCCGATCCGGTCAATGCCGGGCGTCCGTTCATTCCAGCGACGTCCGTTACGCAGGTCGACCCGCGAATCTCGGTTGCTTATCTGGCGCGGCAATCGGGCGGGAGGTCCATTGGAATTACGCGCATTCACAGCAGTTTCGGAACTGGAATCCGTCCGCCCGACGGCTTCGAACTCGGCTTCACGGACAATCCGCAGCTGAAACCTGAACGGAGCATCAGCGTTGACGCGGGGGTCGAGCAGCGGTTTCTGAACGATAAGGCGGTGATGGACGTGACCTACTTTTACAATTTGTATAAAGATCAGATCGTCACGCTGGGTGGCGCGTTTTCAGGCCTGAGCCCGTTCTTGTCGGCGAACCTGGCGAGGTCGCGCGCGTACGGAATCGAAAACAGCGTGCGGCTTCGACCAGACCGCTCGCTGCAGGTGACCGCGGAATACACGTGGCTCAATACAGCGGTCCTGGCGCTCGACGGAACCACGGGCGTGCCGTTGCCATTCTTTGTCGGCGAGCCGCTGATCAGGCGGCCGCGCAGTTCCGCCGGATACGACGTCACCTGGACGCATGGCCGGCTGATGCTCAATTCGAGCGCCAGTATTCGAGGGGCGGTTCTCGATCTGGAGCCGAATGACGGCACATTTGCCTGTACCTTCGAGCCGCAATGCGTGTTTCGAAGCCATGGCTACGTGGACGCGAACGCCGGTTTTGCATATCACTTTCCGCGCGGAATCGAAATAGATGGGCGGCTGAACAATTTTCTCAATCAAAGCTATGAGGAGTCGTTTGGCTTTCCGGCGCTGAAGCTGAACTTTGTGGCGGGAATCAAGCTTGAGCTGCCCCCGGGGCGGGATCGGTCGTCTCCGTAGCATGAATTGCCGCTAGAAGACTCTACGCGGCACCGGCCCAAGTATCGGGCGGGCGCAGAATCGGCGAAAAGCGCACCGCCCGACCGGATGCTATAATCACCCGCTTACAATGACCCGAGCCGCACAAGAAGCACCCCGCATCGCGCCGGAAGTGATGGCGCGCTACGAAGCCGTGATCGGCCTCGAAGTGCATGCGCATCTTCAGACGCTGACGAAGGCGTTCTGCGGATGCTCGACGCGCTTCGGTGACGCGCCGAATTCGAATACGTGTCCGGTGTGTCTGGGCCTGCCTGGCGCGCTGCCGGTGCTCAACAAGCGAGCCCTCCAGCTTGCGCTGCGGGCATCGCTCGCGATCGGCTGCAAGATTCAGAAGGGTTCACGGTTTGCGCGCAAGAACTACTTTTACCCCGATCTGCCGAAGGGCTATCAAATTTCCATGTACGAACTGCCGCTGGCGCTGGCAGGGTCGCTAGGAATCGAAGTCGAAGGCGAAAGGAAGACGATTGGCATTACGCGGCTGCACATGGAAGACGACGCGGGGAAGAGCCTGCACGAGGGATTTCCTGACTCGGACCGGTGGAGCTACATTGATTTCAACCGCTGCGGCGTGCCGCTGATCGAGATCGTCTCGGAGCCGGACCTGCGCGCGCCGGCAGAAGCGTACGCGTACCTGACGGCGCTGAAACAGATTCTCGAATACACAGAAGTGAGCGACTGCAACATGGAAGAGGGATCGCTGCGGTGTGATGCGAACGTCAGCGTGCGGCTGCGCGGCGCACCCAAATTCGGAACGAAGGTGGAAGTGAAGAACCTGAACTCGTTCCGCTATCTGGCGCATGCGCTCGAATATGAAATCGAGCGGCAAATTGGCGTGCTGGAATCCGGCGGCACGGTGACGCAGGAAACGCGGCTCTGGAACGTAGCGGGGGGGCGCACGGAGCCCATGCGTTCAAAGGAATTCGCGCATGACTACCGGTATTTCCCCGATCCCGATCTGCTGCCGGTATCCGTTTCGGAAGCGACGATTGCCGATGTGTGGCGGGGGATGCCCGAATTACCGGGCACAAGACGTGCGCGTTTTGAGATCGCGTACGGCATCACGGCATACGACGCAGGAGTGCTCACGGACACGCGAGCTCTCGCGGATTATTTCGAGGCGGCCGTGCGTGCCCGCGCGCCGGCGAAATCGGCCGCCAGCTGGATTTCCGTCGAGCTGCTGCGGCGGTTAAATGACGCCGGGAAGGATCTCTCGGAGTGCCCCGTGGAGCCCGCAGCACTGGCCGAACTGCTGGCGAAAGTCGAGAAGGGCGAAATTACCGCGGCGAGCGGAAAGAAAGTTTTTGCAACAATGTTCGATACCGGGAAACGCGCCGCGGAAATCATTGCCGCCGAGGGGCTCGCGCAGATCACGGACACCAGCGCCATTGAGAAGGTCGCGCGGGAAGTGGTAGGGAAGAGTCCGGACAACGTGTCGAAATATCGCGCGGGGAACGAAGGTGTATTCAAGTTTTTCGTGGGGCAAGTGATGCGCGAGACGCGCGGGCAGGCGAATCCTCAGGTCGTGAATGAAATCCTGAAGCGTGTGCTCGCGGACGCGTAGTCCGCGCGGCGGAATGGAGACACCAGCGTGCCCAAAGAAGGCGAAGCCGCTCCCAGTTTCAAAGTGACGGCGGACGACGGCAACAAGGTCTCGCTTGCGGACTATCGCGGCCAAAATCTGGTCCTCTATTTCTATCCGAAGGCGAATACGAGCGGGTGCACTCACGAATCCGTGGAATTTCGCGACGCACTGAAGGATTTCAAAGCGCTGAATACCGCCGTGGTAGGCTGCAGCGGAGATTCCATCGAAGATCAGACGAAATTCAAGACCCGGTACAAACTCAATTTTCCATTGCTGGCGGATACGGAGTTCGAAGTGGTGGAGGCCTACAAGGCCCGGCGGATGAAAAGCTTTTTCGGCAAATCGTTTCTCGGAATCGTGCGAACGACATTCTTAATCGGACCCGACGGGAAGATCCGGAAGGTCTGGCCGAAAGTCACGCCCAAGGGTCACGCCGCCGAAGTGCTTGCCGCAATCCGCGAGGAATAGGTCAAACATGGCTGTACCGGCAGCGCGGATCCCGCCTCGCGCCGAGGGCCTCTCGCGCAGCCACTCGATCAGCCAAATTCGCGCAATCCCAATACACATTCCGGACGCGATCATCCGTACCACGTCCACCTGGTCCTGCCGCGTAAGCGTGTCGGTGAAGATGCCGGTGGCAGATGGTGGGGTGGGCACAACGGACTGTCAACACCAAGGGATGAGACGCAATGGCGCCGTTAGATCGTTACGTGGACAGAATCACCCGCCAGTTCGATCACCGCGTTATCAATGAGTCGCGTGCTTCCTACGCGAGCCGCGAGCAGGAGGTAGCACGTTTTCCGCAGAGCCATGACGGGCTCGAGAGTATCCACGTCCACAACCTCCGCATAATCGAGCGCAACACCCGGCTCGGCTTCGAGAGTCTTGCGCACGGTCGCGAGCAGATGCACGACATCCCGGCCGCCGGCTGAAACCTCGCAGCGGAGGGCGTCGAGCGAGCGATACAGCGCCGTCGCCGCGCGGCGATCGTTCGCGGAAAGGTATGCGTTGCGCGACGACAGCGCGAGACCATCCGGCTCGCGAACGATCGGGCAGACGGCGATTTCGGTGTCGAGATCGAGATCGCCGGTCATCTGGCGGATGATGCGAACCTGCTGCGCGTCCTTGCGCCCGAAAAAAGCAACGCGCGGCAGCGTGATTTCGAAAAGCTTCAGCACCACGGTCGTGACGCCGCGAAAGTGTCCGGGACGCGAGCGCCCTTCGAGCCTCTCACCCAGCCCTTCCACCACGACCGCCGTGCGGAAGCCGGGCGGATAGATCTGCTCTGGCGACGGCACGAAGACATAGTCCACGCCGAGATTTTCCAGTGCCGCGCGGTCCGCGTCGAGTGTCCTCGGATATCTCTGAAAGTCCTCGGACGGGCCGAACTGTTTGGGATTCACGAAGATCGAAACGACTACCGGCGAGCATTGTTTCTTCGCTTCGCGAACCAGCGAGAAATGTCCTTCGTGCAGCGCGCCCATCGTGGGGACAAGCCCGAGCAGACGGTCACTGCGGCGAGCCTCGGCGGCCACCAGTTTCATCCATGCGACGGTGTGAATTAATTCCATCAGGAGCGAATTATTTCCCGGTCATGCGCTGGTCATGACCCGGTCATGAGCTGTTCAGGCGTTGGCCTGGGTGGCACGCTCGCGGTAGAAAGCAATCAAATCGGTGTTCGTGGCTTCCGCGCCGAGTTGCCGCAGCAGCGTGGTCACCTGGCCGCGATGATAGGTGCTGTGATTTGCGACGTGTTGCAGCATCTGCCAGAGAGGCTGAGATTGCGCCACACCCGCCACTGATTTGTATTGAACCACGCGGCGCAGATCGTCCGCGTTGAGTGAGGCGGCGAAGTCCACCAGGCTGCGGTCGATTTCGACGAAGCGCCTCCGCGCCGTTTCGAAATCTGGGAAATCGGCGTTGGGGGGAGGGCCGGTTGGACTCCGGCCATGCCAGCGTTCGAGCCAGGCCCACTGCGCGCTGTAAATATGGGCGAGCGTGCCGCGCACGGACCGAAAGCTCGAGACGATGTCGCGCGTGAATTGCTCGGGCGCGAGCGCGGCGCACGCTTCAATCGTGCGGTGGTTGGCCCACGCGTTGAAATCGTAAAGGAGGTGGATGTCGTCGATATTCACGGCAGATAGTTCCTTTCCAATTCGGATTGCGCGCGTGCAGGTTCTTCTCGATCAGCGCCGCTGGGGAGCAGGCTGGTGTTCGCGAAGCTCGGCGGCGGAGTGATAGGACTCTGCGTCCGACGGAAACGTTCCGCTGCGCACGTCGTCGCAGTACGCGGATACCGCGCGCGAGATTTCGGCGGAGAGATTCGCATACGGCCGCACGAATTTCGGGCGGTGGCCCGTGGAAAGGCCGAGAAGATCGTGGAACACAAGCACCTGGCCGTCGCAATCGGGGCCGGCGCCGATGCCGACGGTGGGAATGCGCAGCTTCTCCGTGATGCGCGCGGCCACCTCGCGCGGCATGGATTCCAGGACGATGGAAAATGCGCCCGCGGCTTCCACGGCGCGCGCGTCTCGCTCTACCTGCCGCGCCGCGTCGGTGGTCTTACCCTGGACGTGAAAGCCGCCGAGTGCGTTCACCGATTGCGGCGTCAGGCCGACATGTCCCATCACCGGGATTTCAGCTTCGACGAGCCTTGCGATCAATTCGATGCGGCGTTCACCACCCTCGACTTTCACGGCTTCCGCTCCGCCTTCTTTCACCAGGCGTACGGCGTTGCGAACCGATTCGTCGAGAGATATGTGAAAGCTGCCGTAGGGCATGTCGGCAACGACCAGCGCGTGGCAAGTGCCGCGGCGAACGGCGCGCGTATGGTGCACCATTTCGTCCAGTGTGACCGGCAGCGTGCTCTTGTATCCGAGCACGGCCATGCCGAGCGAATCGCCAACGAGAAGAATGTCTACGCCGGCATCGTCGAGCAGACGGGAGGTGGGATAATCGTATGCCGTGAGGCAAGTAATCTTTGGCTTTGAATCGGGAAAGCCAGCCGGGGAATGGGACTTGCGGGAGAGGATAGCGGGAACGGTAACTTTGCCGTTGTCCGCACCAGGTGCGACGCTCATTGTGGCCTCCGGTGCCGCTCCCGAGGTTCGGGATGCAGCCCATCAACAGGTTGATGCTAGCAGAATGATGCAAGATTTCACAAAGAATTAGCAGCCCGGGCGTCCTGATCGAAACTCCGGAAGCAAGATTGCGAAAGCGCGCTCAGGCTTGTGCCACACGCGTAGGCGGCGCGGAAGGCGCCGACGGTGGTAGCTGTGTTTCGACGCCGCGCCAGCCAACCGGACGGCCGCGTAGCGCCTCGCGGAGCGCGCGGAAGAGCACAACGTACATCATTTGACGGTAGTAGAAGCGCTGGAGGATCAGCGGGGCGAGGAGCGTCCAATCTTCGTCCTTTTCAAGAGCGAAGGCGACCACGCAGGTGAAAAGGTCAATCAACATGAAGAGCGCGAAGAAGATCAGCGAACGCTCGACGTCCTGCGAGGTCCAAAGTTCGGGTAGCCGCGCGAACCGGAGCTGCCCGAGGCCCCAGAGAGCGAGCGAGAGCAAGAACAGCAAATCTATGACGGGCGAAACGAGCGGCAGGATAATCTGGAAAAGGAAAATATTGGGAATGGCGATCCAGCCGAGCGTGCCGTAGCGCGCTTTTCCGGCGGTGTCACGGTGTTTCCAAACTGCCTGCAGCGTGCCGAAGGTCCAGCGGAATCGCTGGCGCACCAATGCGTCGACGGTCTCGGGGACTTCGGTGCGGCCGATGGCGGTTTCGTCGTAGAGGATCTTCCAGCCGTTTCGACGGATGGTCAGCGTCAAATCCGTGTCTTCGGCCACGGTGTCACCCGAAAATCCATCGTTGCTGCGAAGCAAGTCCGCCCGCCACGCGCCCACAGCGCCCGGAACCACCGGAATGCAATTCAGCAGATCGAACGCACGCTTTTCCAGGTTTTGGCTGGTGATATATTCCAGCGCCTGCCAGCGGGTGATCCAGCGATTGCGGTTGATTACTTTCACATTTCCGGCCACGGCTCCGACACCGGGATCTGCAAAGTGCCGGACGAGGCGGGAAACCGCTTCCCGGTCCACGATGGTATCGGCGTCGATCGAAACAACAATTTCGCCGATCGCTTCGCCGAGGGCGTGGTTCAGTGCCGAGGGCTTGCCGTGATTGGTTTGCAGAAGCAACCGCACGCGTCGGTCGCGTCCAAAATTCGCGCGCACGAGCTCGGCCGTACGATCCGCGGAGCCGTCGTCCACCACGAGGATTTCCAGTTTTGGATAGTTGGACGCCAGCGCCGCGCGAACCGTATTCACGATCACCGCCTCTTCGTTGTAAGCGGGTATGAGGATGCTGACCTCCGGGTGGTAATCGGGATGGTCCAGCGGCGCGGGGCGGAGTTTTTCAGCGAGCGCGAGCAGGCCGATGATCAGCGCGCGTCCGCCGACCAGCAGAATGCCGGCAACAAAAATGAATGCAATCCCGCTGCGCAGCCACCGAAATACTTCAAAAATGAAGGAATCGGCGCGCACCAGCAGCCATTCGCGGTAGGTCAGCGAACGCATCATCTGCGCGCGGGTTTGGCCGAGCAAGTCGGGAACCGAAACGAATTCGTAGCCCCTGGCGCGCAGCCCTTCAATGATCTGCGGCAGCGCCGCGACGGTATGGCTGCGGTCGCCTCCGCCGTCGTGCAGAAGAATGATATTGCCGTTATTGCTTTCAGCCTGGGCGAGCACGCGCTGGACAATCGTTTCCGCGGGAGCGGGCGGCTGGCCGTTGTTTTCGCCCCAATCGTGCGGATCGATTCGCGCGCCGATGATGACATAGCCCATGGATTGCGGGATGGGCAGCAATTGGATTTCGGCAGCCGTTTCCGGCTGGTGATCAATGCCGTAGGGCGGGCGGAACAACGTGGTTTTGACGCCGAGATAACTTTCAAGGAGCAGTTCGGTGAGATTTAGCTGAACCTGCAGCTCCGTTTTCGAAAGACGGTCCACGTCGAATTCGGGATGGGTGAAAGTGTGGTTGCCGACTTCATTGCCAAGCGCGTATTCGCGTTTCACGATCGCGGCATTCTGGTTTGCCGACTCGCCAATCACGAAGAACGTCGCTGGCGCCTTTTCGCGATTCAGCACGTCGAGAATCTTGGGCGTCCAGCGGGGATCGGGGCCATCGTCAAATGTGAGCGCCACTTTCTTGGTCTGCGCGCCCATCTGCTCGATCCGCCACGACATCGGGTAGCTCGTAAAGCCTTCGTCGTCGAAAGTATCGGAGTCGGAATCGTAGTCGAACGTGCGTTTGCCGCTCTGGGGTGTGGACGTGATGCGCCAAATATCGCCGTCGCCTTCGAGGACCAGATCGTATCCCGGCGGAACGTCCGTCATCTTGTTGCGAATCGCATCGTCGGGATGCGTGGCGTCCCAGATGTACCAGATCGAAGGGTCCTCCATGCCCAGGCGCCACAGCGCGGTGCCGGCTACTCCGGCGCGCTCGGAGGCGCGAAGCTCGTTGTAAGCAGTGAGACCGTCGAGCATCCAGACGTGGTGGACCTGGTTGTTCTCATCCTCGTAGGAGTAATAGGGATTCATCGAATCGGAATCGAACTGGATATCCGCTTCCGATTCGACGGCGGTCACGACACCCTGCTGGAACGTCACGGCCTGCGCAACCGGATGAGGCATACGCTTCGATTTCGCGGGCCAGTCGTAGCCGTAATTGGCGATGCCCATCACAAGCTTTTCCGGCGGGACGATCTTCACGATGTTCTGAATGTCGCGCACGAACCAGTCCTGCGGCACGATCGGACCGGGATCGGATGTGGACCAATGGAAATCGTAGTTCATCAAGATGATCGCATCGGCCTGCGAAGCGAAATACTTGTAGTCATAGCTCCAGTCTGCCGCGGGGAGCGCCACCATAAGCTTCAGATTTCTTGCGTGTAATTCCGCCGCCAGGTCGTGGGCGAAGCGCTGAAAATCCACCTGGCTCGATTTCGGCAGCGATTCGAAGTCCACCACGATGCCGGCCTGACGTTCCGCGTCCGCGAACTCCTCGAGCTGCTTGGCGAGATTTTGTCGCGCCGCGGGATTGGCCAGCATTTGGAGTGTTGCCGGAGGGCACCACACGCCGTCTTTCGCGTCGTAGTTGTTGACCATGGACATGACCTGCATATCCACGGGAGGAGTGCGCGATTGCAAAGACTGCAAGAAAGCCGCGAGCTTCGGATCCTGGTCGGCGTCGAGCTTTCCATCAAGCGATACGGCGTGGAGGGCCTCGGGGATCAGCAGGTCCAGGTCGTGATAGTGCAGCTGAAGGGAAGCCAGGCTCGTGTAGTCGTCGCTTACGTAAAAAGCCGCGCGCAACGGGTCGTAGTTCTGGGGAACCTTTCCAAGCGCGGCAACTTTGCGTTCCCGGCCCCGCCGAACGGGCCGTGCTTTCACCTTCGTACGGATGGCGTGCAGGCCGGCGCGGGTATCCGGTCGCAGGATGTCGGGCAAATTGGGGTTGCGACCGACGTTGAGCAGGAAGACGACCAGAACGAGAGTGAAGAATCCGCCGGCAATTTCCAGCGCGAGCCGGGTTCGGCGCCAACGGCGGCGCTCCTCGTCGTAGAAAATGGGCTTGCGTTCAGCCATCGGGACAATCCAAGCTAGCCGTCCATTGGGACGCTGTCAATGACCGCCAAATATATGATGCGCGTCAACATAGCCCTTGCCGCCGTGGCCGGGCTGGCCCTGCGAATATTTTTCGTCCTGAAATTACCGGTGACGGGCTCGGGCGATGCGCCATTCTACATCGAGCTAGCCTGGAATTGGCTGAAGAAGGGTGTTTACGGCGCGGTGGTGGAAGGGCAGCTCATGCCGTTGGACACGCGAGTCCCGGGCTATCCGGCCTTTCTGGCGGCCATTTTCAGCGTGGCCGGGCATTCGTCGCGGGCGGTGATGCTGACGCAGGCGATCGTTGATCTGGCCACGTGTTTTGTGGTGGCGCTGATCGCGGTGCAGTTGGCTCCGGGAGCGTCGCGTCGCCGGGTCGCTCTCGCCGGGCTTTGGCTCGCAGCGCTCTGCCCGTTTACAGCGAACTACACGGCCGTGGTACTGACGGAGACGCTGGTCACGTTCCTGACGGCGCTGGCGGTTCTGTTATTGGTTGAGGCTGAGGCGCGGGACTCATCGAATACGGCCTTCTCGATCAAGGGTGTTGGCAAGGGCGCGCCCAGTCCCTGGTTTCTCGGAGGTGTCGTAGCCGGATTCGGCGCGCTGGTTCGCCCGGAAACGCCGCTGCTGCTCGTTGCGATGGGGTTGGTTCTGGTAGCCAAATGGTGGCGGCCCGTGAATTGGACGAAGCTGGCACGCGCGGGCGTGCTGATGGGAGTCGGGCTGCTGCTGCCGCTGCTGCCTTGGGCGGCGCGTAATTGGCGCACGCTCCACCAAGTCCAATTCCTGACGCCGCGCTACATGCAAATGCCCGACGATTTCGCGCCCGTCGGATTCAACGCCTGGACCGCTACGTGGCTTTGGCAGTTTCGCGACGTCTACACCACGCTGTGGAGACTGAACTCCGAGGAAATTCCGATCGGGATCATCCCGTCGAAAGCGTTTGATTCCGCGCAGGAACGCGCGCGCGTGGCGGATATGCTCGAATCATATAACTACACGCTGACGCTTTCGCGGGAGCAAGACGCCGAATTCGGCGAAATTGCCAGGGAGCGCACCGCGGTTGATCCTCTGCGGACGTATGTGAAAATCCCGGCGCTCCGCTCGTTTGCGATGTGGTTCACGCCGCGCGTGGAATTGCTGCCCAACAGTAGCCCGCTGCGGCCGGTCCGGAGCGAATGGGAAGATGACCGTCTGGATTTCGTGGTGACGCTGGGGATGGCGCTGCTGAACGCCGCGTATATCCTCGTGGCGCTGACAGGGGTGTGGATGGTGCGCGGACGGCCGGGCGTCGCTGTTCTGATCGTGTTCATTCTGGTGCGCACCGCATTCATCGCCCGTTTTATCGAGACTCCGGAGCCGCGATACATCCTTGAATGCTTCCCGGCGGTGCTGGCGCTGGCCGCCCAGGCCTTCGGCGGAAGGCATCAGCTTTCCTCGACAGGCTCCGGGTGAATGGTCAGCCGGTAGATTTGCGGGAAACGCTGTCGGACGCGGCTTTCCAGAACAGCCGTGAAATCGTGGACGTCGGTGATCGGCAAATCGCCGTCCATCGCGCAATGGCAGGAGACCAAGATTCGGCGTTCGACGCTCCGTACGTGAACCTCGTGGCAATCCACCAGCTCGTGATATTCGGAGGGGAGTGAATTCAGGAAATCCTGGACGGCCTGCGAAAGCTCTTTCATTTCCTCGGCGCCCACAATGCGGGCGCCGAGCGGCTCGATATGAATGTTGACGCGCGTTCCGACCTCCGTGACCCGTTTGATCTCTTCCTCGAGATCAGTAGCCTGGCGATGGGCGTCGCGGAGTTTTGACGCTTCGTCCACCTCGAGATGCAGCTCGATAAAGAGGTGGCCTTCATAATAGTGCGCGGACAATTCGTGAACGGCGAGGCCGCGGCTCTGAGCGATCGCGCGAATCGTTTCCAGCAGGGGCTCGTCATTCCGAGCACGCGGCTCAACGTGGACGACAACGTCCGCGGGAAGAAGGTTCTCGATGTTGCGCTCGACCGCATCGCTCGCCGCATGCGCCTGCTCGAGGCTCGCGGTGCGCGGCACGCTGATGGTCACGTCCACGAAGTAGCGCTGCCCCGCCCGGCGCACGCGAACGCGTTCGGTCTGTAGCACGCCTTCGGTCTCATCGACAGCATTCGAAATTCGCTCGCGCAAGCCGCGCGGGGCCACATCGAGCAGCGCGTCCACAGTCTGGCGTCCGAGCCGCGACCCGATCCAGATGATGACGCCGGCCACGCCGAGCGCGGCGAAGGCGTCGAGCGAGCCGAGCCACGGAAGGTTGTATCTCACCCCCAGCCACGCGCCCGTGATTCCCAGGACCACGACGAATGTGCTCCAGACGTCGGTTGAAAAATGCAGCGCGTCGGCCTCTAGCGCCTCGCTGGGATATTTTTTCGCGACGCGACCGAGGGCGCGGGAACGGACGAAATCGATTCCCATGGTGAGCGCAAGAATCACGATGGCCGCGAAGCTCGGCCGCAAATTCTGGCCCGCGTGGAAGAGCAGGCGCTGAAAAGCTTCCCAGATAATGTAAAGCGCGGTCAGCAGGAGCAGGCCTGTCTCCACAAACGCGGAAAAACTCTCCACTTTTCCGTGGCCGTAGAGGTGTTGGGCGTCGGCAGGTTTATCGGCGACTCGAACGGAAAGATAAGTGATGACCGCGGCTACCAGGTCGAGAATGGAATGCAAAGCCTCTGAAAGAATACCGAGGCTGCCGGTGAGCGCCGCGAGGAAAACCTTCAGCGACACAAGCACGACGGCCGAACCAACCGAGCCAAGGGCCGCCATCCGCTTTTCGCGGCTGCCCGGTTCGATGGTCCCGAAAGTCATGCGGGGGATTATACGCTGTGGGGCGACGATTTCAGGGATTGCGGCAGACGCCGATCCCGCGCAAATTCGAACTGCGACCATTTGCTGCGGGTGAAACAGCGAATGAGTGGGCTCATCAGGCGACGAGATTATTTCGCGGCAGGAGCTGCGGCCCACGAAGACAAGAGCGGAAAGAGCAGGCTATTTTAGAGGTGGGGCGGGATCGAGCGGGAGACGACTGGGTTCTCCGTGGAAGCCGCGAATCTCCACGTCGTCGAGCAAGAGCGAAGGAGCGGTGACCGTGCTCGGAATGCCGTCCTGCGCCGAGCCAAAAGCGCCCAGCGCCGTGCCGGCGAGGCCGTCCTGCGAGTTCTGCATGTAGGTGAGGACCGTCGGATCGCTGCCGATCGCGAGAATGTTGCGCAAAGATCGCAGGGTAAGCCCTGCCAGGATTCCCCCGCGCGCGAGTTCTTCGTGACCATCCGCTACGTACTCGCGATAGACAAGCAGAGGCACGCGATCGCCATTCGAGATTCCTCCACCCAGCTCGCCGATAAAGTCCGAGAAATCTTGTTGGCGAACCGACGAAAGCGCGGGATTGTCCATGCGCTTTATTTCGAGACACCATTCATGGCCGTCGGAGCGGCAGGAATCGAGAAATTTCTTGCGCATATCGTCCGGCTTCAACGCGTCGGTTGCTTGCAGGAGAAGATTGCTGCTCAAAGGACGAGGTTCCGATAGGAGCCCCGTGCGAGCGTGGCCATTGGAATACATGAAATCCGGGCCAGGCCGCCGCGACATCAAAAGGTCTTTGAGAATGCCGCTTTCCACCAGCGAAACGCGCTGTGCATTCACGCCCTCGTCGTCCACGTCGTAACTTCCCAGTAGCGGCTGGCCCTGAAATTCTCGAAGCGTGGGATCGTCCACGAGCGTGACGCTTGCGGGAAAGACACGAGTGCCCACGCGGCCGGACCATTCGCTGCGTCCGCCGAAGCGCTCGATGAACGAATCGAAATCGCGCGTCATCGAAAGCGGGGGACGCGCGCCGGAAAGAGACGGTTCGAGAACCTGGGCCAGGGTCGAAGCAGCGGCCGGTGCGTCAAACAGAACCGGGCCAGTGTAGTCGGGAACAAGAGGGCTCGAACGGAGCGCCATCAGGTCGGTGCTGGCGCTCGCGAGCGCCTTCGCGACCGTTGCAGCGTCGGGCAGGCCCGCGGGCAGAGCGGTATAAACCGAATAATAGTTGTGCAGCGACATACCATCTTCCGCCTGCGTATCCATCGCTGCTTCCACGGCGGCCAGGTGGCGGCTCGAGCGGACGGTGGTGCCCTCGCTCGTCATGCGGTATGACGTGGCGTACACCAAGTAGTAATTGACGCGATTCCCGTAAATCTGCGGGAAATTCTTGAGGACGGTCGAGGCCTCGCGCGCTTCCTCGTCCCAGTTGCGCGACGTCCAATCGGGATCAATCCGGGGATCAATCTTCACGAGGGGCTGCGCCTGAGAGAAATCGTCAATCTCCGGCGGTTTCGTGAGGCTGCGCAGAAACGATTGCTTGAGCGCCATCTGCGTGACGGCGGCTTTGTAGGCCTGATCGGTGGCCAGCCACAAATCCTGGCGAAGCGAGTTGTAATCACGATCAATACCGACTTCGCCTGTGGATCCGAGGAAGCCCTGGAAACCGTCTTCGCTGATGAAATTGGAGCTGTCGAGGTGATAGTCGCCCACGCGGACGTCCACAGCCATGAAGCGGGTGCGCGCGGTTGAACTGGAGACGAGCGCGCCAAAAGACGCTGTGACGCTGCGAACATCGAGATCGAGCAACCGGTATTCGATGTAGAAGGGCTTGTCGACACCGGCGAGGACGAGCCGCGTGCGGGCGCGCTCCATTTCGTCGTGCATGGCGTGGAGCGTCTGGTCAGTCTCAGCCGCTGGCACGGGAGCTTGCGCGGCGGGGCGCGTTGCTGGGCGCTTCCCGGCGGCGCGGGCGGCTGTCAACGGCATGGCGCATGCCGCGAGCAGAGCAACGATGGCAAGTTTTCTCACGGCTGTTGGGCCTTTGCTTCGGGATCATGCGCCGGCGGCGGCAGGACGGGCGGCCGGTCGGTCGAAGTTTCCTTCTTGGCGAATTCCATTTCGGAGATCAGGATCGCAGGGGACACGGCCGAGACAGGCACGGAACCGGATTCCGCGCCGCAATAGCCATTGAAGATTTCCTGCTTGTCGCTGGCAGCCACGATCTTCGTCAGCGACACGAGCGGCGTGCCGACAATATCCACGCCGCGCACGAGTTCATCCGGGCGCCCGTCGGGATAAACCCGATAGACCACGAGCGGCGTGACCTGGAACGCTTGCGGCTGTCCGCGGCCGGTGAACGTGAAACCGCCGGCGATATCGTCAATCAGCAGGCCATAGGGCATGCCTTGCTGCTTCACCAGCGCGATCAATTTCTGCCGCAGTTCGCCGAAAGGCACGGTCTGCGAACTCGAAACGATCAAATTTCCCTGGCGGGCGACGGGCACGAAGCCGAGCTGGCGGCGGCCGTGGCCATTTGAATGCGGAACGTCCACGAGCGGCGAGCGACCCATCAGGAAAGTTTTCAGCACGCCGTGATTCACGAGCGGCACATTCACTGAGGGCACGCCTTCGTCGTCGAATGGATAACTTCCGAGGAGCATCTGTCCGCCGAGAGTTGCTTCGGTGGGATCGTCCTTGATCGAAATAAAATCCGGCAGAATTTTTTCGCCGAGCTTGCTGGTAAACGTTTGTCCCTCACTGATGTCCTTCTGGCGGAATCCTTCGGCGCGATGGCCGAAAACTTCATGAAAGAAAACGGCGGCGGCGCGGCCGGTAAGCAGCGCAGGTCCGGCGTATGGATTGACCAGTGGAGCCTTGTCCAGCGCTTCCGTTTCCTTGATCAATTGATGAATGCTGTCGAAAATCGTCTTCTCATCGGGAGCATTCTTGGGATCGAGCCAGTCAAAATTCGCAAACCGCTCGATGTCCATTCCGTCGGGCGCTTTGCTCTGAACGAATAGCTCGAGGCGGTAGTGAACCTGCCCAAAGGCAAGTTTCGTGCCTTCCGTGTTCACCTGATATTGATTCGTCGCGAGCGCTGTGAACGTGGCGATGGAATTCAGCACCGAAGGCGACTTGCTGAACTCGGCGGTGTATCTTCGCACGCGCTCTTCCCAGGGCTTGCGATCTACCTGGATTTCAACGCGCGGGCCAACGGATGTGTGCGGCTGTTCGCGCGAAAAATCCGGAGCGGCGCCTTCGGCTGTTTGAACCTGCACCTGCTGGCTCGTCTTGACCTTGATCAAAGCCTGGGCGGCGGCGCGGTATTGGCGGTCTGTCTCGCGCCAGATTTCGCGGCGCAGGACGGGAATGTCGTCGTCAATTGGAACGTTGGTGCCCGGGCTGGTCCAGCTGGGCGGGCGGTCGCCAAGTTTATGCGTGTCGTCGAGCTGATACCCTCCGACGCGCGATTGCACTTCGAGCCATCGCGCACGGTCCGCAGTGCTGGAAAGCAGCGCGCCATTGGAGCCGGAAACCTCGGCGATCTGGCGATCGGAAACGGTGTAGCTGATGAAATAGGCTGGCGGATCGGCGGCGGACATCGCCTCCATCGAGCGGCCGAGCTCGTCTTGCATCGCGGTCAGCACAGCTGGCGGGGGCGCGTCCGCGGGACGATTCGCCGCCACGCAAACCCATGCCGCCGCAAGCAGCGCCGCGCCTGTTAAGAAAGCTCTATGTGTCAGATTGAGTTTCATCGTTGGGCGAAGTCCAATAGTTTAAGATAGGATGCAATCGATTCCTAATGAAATGCCGGTACGGGTGTTCCGGTCCCGGCAAACGGTGGGAGCGGGCACGGCCGGCACGTTCCCGGCCTAAGGAGAGTTGGATGCGTGCGCTGGTCGTTAGGCGGTATGGGCCTCCCGAAGTTTTTGAGTCCCGCCAGGTGCCTGATCCCCAGCCGAAGGCCGGGGAAGTGCTGATCCGCGTAAAGGCGGTCGGCGTCAATTTCGCGGATCTGCTCCAGCGCATGGGACTCTATCCCGATACGCCCAAGCCGCCATTCATCCCAGGTCTTGAAATTGCCGGCGTAGTGGAAAAGAACATCGAGGGCGCGAGGCGAAACCTTGGCGACGCACTGAAGCCGGGCGACGCCGTCGTAGCTCTGCCGCACTTCAACGCGTATGCGGAATGGGTTGCGGTTCCCGCGAGCGTGGTATATCGGCTGCCCGCCGGGATGTCGTTCGACGATGGCGCCGCAATTCCCGCGAACTATCTGACGGCGCATCACGCGATGTTCACGATGGGCAATCTGCTGCCGGGCGACCGCATTCTGATCCATGGCGCCGCCGGAGGTGTGGGCGTCGCCGCGGTGCAGCTGGCGCGAGCGAAGGAATTGGTGATTTTCGGCACGGCGGGCCCGGCAAAGCAGGAATATCTGCGCAAGATCGGCGTGGACCATCCGATTGACTACGAGAAAACCGACTTCGTGCAGGCCGTGCGGAAATTCGCTCCCCACGGCATCGAAATGGTGATGGACGCGGTGGGCGGTAAATCGTTCGCCCGCAGCTACAAGTGTCTGGGACCGACGGGGCGGCTTGTCGTATACGGTTTTTCGGCTGCGGCCGGCCCGGCCGGCAAGCGAAGCTGGTGGCGCAGCGCGAAGGCGTTCGCGCAGATGCCGCGATTTAGTCCGCTGAAGCTGATGGAGCGAAGCGTCTCCGTGATTGGCGTTAATCTTGGACAGATTCTGAACCGCGGCGCCCTTTTGCGCGGCGAACTGGATGAGCTATTCCGCATGTACGCGGCCGGGAGAATCAAGCCCGCGATCGGTAAGACGTTTCCGCTCGATCAAGCGGCCGCCGCGCATCAATACATTCACGACCGCAAAAACATCGGTAAAGTGATCCTGTCGGTGAAGGAGCGCCCGAAAAGCTAGCGCCCGGACGCGCTCCGGATGGCAGGCATCGCGAAAAGCGCCTCATCTACTTTCGGATTCAGATCGAGCTGCTGGATCGTGGACTCCATATATTTCACGCCATCGCGATAGACCACCGTCGAGAAAGCGAACTGACGGCCTTCCACGGCCCGATAATCGCTCCAGCGCTGTTCGTTGTCGGCAGATCCCTGCGCGCCGGCCGATTGGTAGCGCGCCGCGACAAGCAGATGGGTCGCGGCATCGAAATACAATTTGATCGTGCCGAACGAAGCGTCAACAGCCACGCCGGCCGTTTTCCTGCCGTCAATCTCCTCGTCCCCGATCGCCCAAATCGCCGTGCCCGAAATCTTTCCGTCGAGAACTTCGCGATACAGGCCCCAGCCGCCGCCGTAAAGAGAAATAGCGCGCAGGAATTCGCGTGCCATGGGTGTGGCATCGCGCGTCTCGGCTCCCATCTGGACCCAAGCCGAATGTCCGTCGCAGACCTGCACGATGTTTCTGCCGGATAGCGTGAACTCCCCGCGCGCGCGGTCCGGATACGACACCACCCACTTCACGGTTCGCGGAACATCGCCATCCGGCCGCAGGATCTTTCCGTCTTCCGTCATTTTCACGGCCGCAAGAGAAGCGAGCGCGTCGCCACCGGCGGCCCGCGCGGCGGCCAGGATAATCTGCTTGCCCTGCTCAAGCGATGCGTGCGTGGCCGGGGCTTGCTTCGCTTTGCGCAGATCGGGAGCGAGGACATCCACTTGATCGAATGGAATTTCCTCGTACGTTGCGTCCGGGAAAGCTTTCTTCAGGTCGTCGCGAAACGCGCTCACGTTTCCGGCAAGCACGATATCGAGATTGTCCGTGCTGAGATATTTCTGCGCCATTTCCCGCACTTGCGCCGAGGTGACCGCGCTAATTCTGTCTGGATAGGTGTAGTTGTAATCTCTCGGCAGGTCGTATGCCACAACCGTCAGCACACGGTTTGCCACTTGCTCGGCAGTCTCGGACTGAATGGGATAGACTCCGGCAAGGTAATCGCGAGCGAAATCCATTTCCTGCGGCGTCACGTCGCCCGACGACATTTTCGAGATCAAATCCACGACGAGCTTCATGGCATCAACCGTTGCCGCCGTGCGCGTGAAAGTGGAGACGCTGAACGAGCCTGCCTGGCGGTGCGGATTGAACGAAGAGTACGCGCCATAGGTGAGACCCTTCTTCACTCGCACTTCGGTATTGAGCCGGCTGTTGTAGCCTCCGCCGAAAATTCGATTCATCACGATCACCGGAACGTAGTTGGGATCGCTGCGCCGAATGCCGAGTTTCCCGACACGAATCTGAGTCTGCACGGCGTCCGGTTTGTCGATCAGCCAGATGTGCTGACCTTGCAGAACGGACGGTTCCGGGGGCCGCGCCATGACGACGGTCACCGAAGGCCACCCGCCGAAATATTTTTCGGCCATCGCGTAGGCTTCCTCCGGAGTAATATCGCCGGCAAAAGCGAGTAGCGACAGACCTGGCGCGTAATTCGCGTCATGAAACTTCGCGAGAACCTGCGGATCGAGTTTCTTGATGGTGTCCGGCGTACCTTCCGCGGGCAAGCCGTAGGACGAATTTCCGTAGACCACGCGGCTGAAGGCTACCGAAGCAAGAAAATCAGGATCGGAATATTGCACGGTGAGGCCAGAAAGAAGCTGCTGGCGCTGGCGGTCGAGTTCCTCGGCGCGAAATGCAGGATGCAGGACGACGTCAGACATCAGGTCCAGCCCCGTGGCCAAATCCTTTTTCACAACGGCAAGGCTTACGTCGGTGGCATCGGCGCCCGCGGAGGCTTCAAGCGAGCCACCGATGAAGTCGATCGCTTCGGCGATTTGCTTCGCGGAGCGCTTTTCGGTTCCCTGCGTCAGCATGTTCGCGGTCATCTGCGCGACGCCGGGCATCCCCTGCGGGTCCTTGATTGTGCCCGCAGACATCACGACAAGGCGCGCCGCGACCGCCGGCTCGCTATGATCGGTGACGACGAAAACGCGCAGGCCGTTGGCTAAAGTCTTCGTGGCCGCGTCCGGGAAATTGAATGGTTTGGGCGCGCCGGCAGCGGGCATTTCCGGGACCAACGTGGCGCCGGGAGGGACAATTCCTGTGCCATTTTTCTGGCCCGATGGCGCGCTGGGCGAGCTGGCTTGTGGCGGGTTTTGTTGCGCGAGCGCTGCCGTTCCCGTGTACAAGAATGTTGCCGGAAGAAGAATCCATCGAGTGATTGCGCGCTTCATGGGTGCTCCTGACATTTCGTTTCTTTCTGGGTTCTACTGACGCGGCGCCATGGGCTTGATCGTCAGAATCGTGGCTCGCTGCGGAACGAAATATTCTTTTGCCACCCGCTCGATGTCCTCCGACGTGACCGTGAGATATCGTTCGAGTTCGGTGTTGACCAAGTCCGGATCCCTGCCGATCAGGGCAGCGCTGGCAAGCGCGACGGCCTTTTGCTCGTCGGTATCGCGACCGAGAATGAAGCCCGAGATCTCCTGGTTCTTGGCCTTCTGCAATTCGTTCGCGCCTACTGGCTCTGTCTTCAGTCCATCCAGGATTGCCACAACCGCTTTTTCCCCGTCCTCGGGCGTGTGTCCTGGATTCATGATCGCGTATGCCCAGAAAAGATTGGGATCCTCGCTGAAATTGCCGAACCCAGCCGCCTGCACGGCGATCTGGTCCTTGTACACTAGTGCCTGATAAAGGCGGCTGCTCTCGCCTCCCGCGAGAATGTTCGATGCGAGGTCGAGCGGATAGGAGTCCGGAGAGTACCGCGCGGGAATTTTGTAGCCAATGACGACGGCGGGCAGCGGCGTGTTGGAGTATGACTTCGCGACGTCACGCTCCGCAGTTTGGGGAGGCTCAGGCGTATTGGGCCGCGGAATCGGTCCCACGGAAGCGGGAATGCCGTTGAAATACTCTTGCGTCCATGCCAGCGCCTGATCGGAATTGAAATCGCCCACGATCACAAGCGTGGCGTTATTCGGTTTGTAATACGTGTTGAAGAAAGCGCGAACGTCTTCGAGAGTAGCGTTGTCGAGATCCGCGATGCTGCCGATGGGAGTGTGATGATATCCGTGGACGGTGAACGCGGCGGCGCGAAGATCTTCTTCGATCGAGCCGTAGGGCTGATTGTCCACGCGGACCCGGCGCTCTTCCTCGACGACCTTGCGTTCCGATTTGAAGTTCGCGTCGTCCACGTTGAGGCTGCCCATGCGGTCGGCCTCGAGCCAGAGAACGCGCTCGAGATATTGGCTCGGAAACGTCTCGAAGAAATTCGTGGAATCGTCGCCGGTCTCGGCGTTGTCAAAACCGCCGACCGCTTCAATGATGCGCGAATGCTCATCTGGCCCCACGTGAGCCGAGCCTTTGAACATCAGATGCTCGAACAGGTGCGCGAATCCCGTGTGGCCCGGGCGCTCGTCTTTTCCGCCGACGTGATACCAGACCTGCAGATCAATCACCGGTACCTCGTGGTTTTCGAGCAGGATCACCTGAAGTCCGTTGGCCAGTGTATGGGTCGTGAAATCAAGCTTCGGCGGACGAACTGCGGGAGACTGTTTCTGAGCCGCGACGGGCATGGTGAAACATGCGGCCACGCCGACCGCGAGAACTATCGATGTTGCCCGTCGAATCCATTTCCTCGCGTTCGCACTTGTCATGAATCGCTCCGATCGGCCGTGGGAAAGTTGTCTGAACCGCCCAAGTAGTGGGAATCAATGCTCCAGTATTACGAGGGCGGAAGCACGTGTCAAACAAACCTGCGAATGAGCGAGCTACTGCGCTTTTCGTCCCTCTTACTTGGACGCATTGCGGCAATGAAAGGTAGCACCGGGCGGCCAGCGTCCTCTGGGTATGCGCCTTCCGCCGCTGTTTCCCGATTCGCACTGGCTGGCAACACAATGTTGCGGGCGAGGCAGCGGCTATGCTGTTATTGAAAATAGCCGTTCTCCAGTCGTTCCGGGAGGTGCTCATGCGAAGTATCGGTGGAATTGTTGTCCTGCTCGTGGGAGCCCTGGTTGGCCTGTTTGTTTACCGGAGCTACATCACGCAATCCCAAGCAAGCGGCACGGCGACGCCAGTAGAAACCATTAATGTTGTCGGCGTGAAAAACGATCTGCTGTCCATCGCGCAAGCCGAGCGCGCTTACCAGGCTGAACACAGTTCGATCGCTTCGCTCGATGAACTTGCCTCCAGCGGCGAACTGAGCATGAGAAAGTCCGGGCGCGACGGTTACACATACCAGATCGAACCCTCTGGCGAGGGCTTTCGCGTAATTGCGCGCTGCTCGGCTGCTGTGGCGGGCTGCACGAATTATGTCGCCGATCAGAGCATGGAAGTCCGCGCCGAACCCTGAAGTTGCGTACTCCTCCCTCTGCGTTTCCTCTACAGCAGATTGAAACTTGCACCGCCAGCCTGCCGCGCTTGGCATTCGCTCGACGCCATCAACGTTCCCCCGGCGTTTTCGCTGACCGCTGCGGTTCATTCTCCGTGTCGAACGACACACTTTATAGCAGAGGGGATCGATACCGTGACGGCGCGCGGCGGTGTATATTATCGGTCCGTCGAGAAATTAAGAATGTAGTGCGACGCGACGGGAGAGTGATGCGTGCCTGGTGGTCGTCACGGTCTTCAAAACCGTCGCCCCGACACTTCGTGTCGGGGGGTAGGTTCGATTCCTACCCTCTCCGCCCTATCTCAAAAACACAATGAAAGTAAGGTTCGCGAAGGCCGGGGCATCAGGACTGCCTGAATCACCGGCACTTCTTTGTACGACCTCGGGATGGTGGGGTTCAGAAGCGCACCCCGCTGACTGCCACCACATTCGCCGAGGCCAGAGCCGAAGCCAACGAGCTAGAAACCACGCTTATCTCGAAAGCCAGAGGACTGTCTGTAGCCGAACTATCCGGCCTGAACAACGGCCATCGTCTTCTTCATAGGAGCAAGAAAGTGATAACGAACGAAGGGGAATCCATGTGGCGCCGCAGCCCTTCAGGCCGCTTTAATTTATCTGGCTGTTCGAGGCCACGCCGTACTCTTCAACCGCCAGAATCAATTCCTTTCGAAGGTCCATTTCCAATCCAGTGTCGATGCGGATGTGCACGGCGGAAACGGATTCGCTCACAATGCTGCAAGGCAAGGGGACTTTGCATTGACGGATCGCAACGAGCAACACCACCGACTTGCCGAGCCAGCCAGAATAGGCACGTGAAAAATCTTTTGCTCCCTCAGTGATCATGTCGGTCAACCTCTCTATTTTAGCGGAGGCACTGACTTCTTATGGCGCGAAGGGAATCGACAGTCTGTTCAAATCTGGACATATGGCCATTTGGGGGATCGTCTCAAGCGTCGACGTCCGTTTTGCCGTTCGGATTTTCCCCAAGAGCATTGAATGTCTTTTCCAGACGGGCCACGTGTTCTTTCGCCTGTTCTAATTGCCCTTCAAAGCCCTTCCGCAAATCTTCGGAATCGGCTTGTTTGGCCATCTCCGGAAGAGCTTTCGCCAGTTGATTCTCAACGCTATAGAGTTCTTTTAATTCCTCTATATAAAGGCGTTTCAGGCGATTCGCTTTCAACTGAACCTCCCCTCCACAATTGCAGTGGCAACGTTCCTCGAAGCAGTTCGAGTCCTAATATTGACGCGGGGCTTGCTGAAAGTGTGTAGCGGCACCATGGCTAACTGGATTCCGGTCTCACACTCTCCTTACGATCCAAACAATCACACAGATAATTACTATAGTTCCGATCAGCCCATATCCAAACATCGTAGTCTCCCTCGAATCCAAGACCTTCAGATTCAAAATCCCGATGTGCCAATTTGCGTCATTCGTCCAGCGATGTATGTCCCATTCCGCACAGAATCCCATTAATTCATCGAGAGATCGGCGGCGGGCGACCCGCAGCGAATGGAAACGGCACATCGACCGACGAAAAATGTCTTGTCCACAACGGGACAGATCTCACCGGCGGTATCTGTCACTCTGTTGTCTGCCAGTTCGACGATAAGCGGAATGGAGGACAGAATGGCCGAGCCAACGCAAGATCAATGCGGAAATTGCGGAGCCGAGATTGACGCGAGCCGCACGGTTGACTACACGCTAAAGGACGGCACTAGAGTTTGTGATTCTTGTTTTGTCAGAGGAACGAAGACGGCACTTGTGCAGGCATTCGATTGCAGATATTAGAGGGCAAAATCGTGGCTGAAGCGCAGTTTAACCTCAGGGTTGCCGCGATCTCACAGTTTGCGGGCGAACTGCCGCGGGAGCCAAACCAACGTGGAATCCCTACGCAGTTCGGCTTCGCCACTCAAGCAGAAGAATTTCTACAGACTTTGGGCCGGGTTGCGCGAGGGGACCTTGGCACGTAAGTTTTGTACTAATTTGTACTAATCACGCCCCGATTTGAAGGCCTCGAAATGCCTTGATTCAGAGGCCTTTCTCGCAAATACTTTGCAGGCGTTGAAAACAAGGACAATACTCGGTGTGGCTAGGCGTCGTTAGGAGTGGCGATACGGTAGGCAAAAATCCTACCCTCTCCGCCAATTTTTCGCGATGTTTCGAAAAGTGGTTTCGAATAATGGTGATCGCGCATGACAGTTGAGCAGGTTCTGAAACTGACGGCACTGTCTTCCTGCGCGGGCTGCGCTTCCAAGCTGAGTCGCCGGGAATTGACCGAGGTTTTGCGTCAGGTACCGATCCTGAAGGATCGCAATGTGCTCGTGGGCACGGCCACTGGCGATGATGCCGGCGTCTATCGCCTCAGCGGTAATCGCGCGCTGGTGCAAACCACGGATTTTTTCACGCCGATCGTGGACGATCCCTATTGGTACGGGCAAATCGCCGCGACGAACGCGCTTTCCGACGTCTATGCCATGGGCGGGCGCCCGCTGACGGCGCTCAACCTCGTGGGGATTCCGGTCGATCTTGTATCACTCGAGATGGTGAATCGAATCGTGCGCGGTGGCGCAGAGAAGATTCAGGAAGCGAAATGCGTCCTGATTGGCGGCCACACGATCAAAATTCCAGAGCCGGTTTTCGGCTACGCTGTCACCGGCATGGTTTCCCCGCGCCGCATGATGACCAACGCCAACGCGCGCCCGGGCGACCTGCTCGTCCTGACCAAGCCGCTCGGCACGGGCATCATCACCACCGGCATCAAGCGGGGGTTGGCGACCCCTGCGCTCGAGCGGAAAGGCATCGATTCGATGACGCACCTCAACGCCGTTGGCGCGGACGTGGCCGAACGCGGACTTGTGCGAGCCGCCGTTGACGTGACCGGTTTTGGCCTCCTCAGCCATTTGGGCGCCCTGTGCGCCTTCAGCAAAGTGGGGGCGGAAATTTCGGCGGCCAGCGTGCCCGCGATCAGCAGCGAAGTCTTCGATTTAATTGCCGCCAACTGCATTCCGGGCGGGAGCCGCGACAATCTCATTCACGCGAATCAGTTCACCGAATGGGATGGCGTCACCGATTTTCAGAAGACTCTGCTGACGGACGCGCAGACGAGCGGTGGGCTGCTACTGTGCGTGCCACCGAAAAATCAGAAAGCTGTAAGGAAGCGCCTCGAGAAGGCGCACACGCTTTGCGCCGCGGTGATCGGGCGCATCGTGCGCTCCGCCAAACCGCGCATACGAGTCAGTGCATGACGCAGTCTCGGCTGCGTGCGATTCCGGCTGTCGAAAAAGTCCTGCAGGCGCTCGGCGATACCGAATTGCCCCGCCCGGTAGTCCTTGGAGCGGTGCGCCGGGAACTCTCCGCGCTTCGCAAGCAGAAATCGATCCCTGCATTTGACGCCGTGCTCGCATCCGTGCGCGATGCGCTGCGCGATTTGCGCGCCTCTCGTATTCGGCCGCTCATCAACGGCACCGGAATTCTGATCCATACCAACTTTGGCCGCGCTCCGCTCGGTCACGGCGTTATCCAGGCGCTGACGAGCATCGGATCGAATTACATCAATCTGGAATACGATCTCGGCGGTGGCTCGCGAGGCGGTCGCGCAGCCTATCTGGAGCAGGGTCTCGCAGCGCTTTGCGCGGCGGAGGCTGCCACTGTCGTCAACAACAATGCTGCCGCCCTCGTCTTGATTCTGCGGCACTTCTGCCGGGCAGATGCGGAGGTGACAGAACACACCGCGCGGGGCAGAAGTCGCCAGTCTGCGCTCCACAAAAACGAAGTGATCATTTCGCGCGGCGAACTCATTCAGATCGGCGGTGGCTTCCGAATTCCCGACATCCTCGAATCCAGCGGAGCGCGGCTCCTCGAAGTGGGCACGACCAACAAAACATCCCTTCAGGATTACTCCCGTGCGATCGGGCGGGAAACGGCACTCATCCTGAAGGTACATCGCAGCAATTTCTTCATGGATGGCTTTGTCGAGACGGCTCCGGCCGAAGAGATCGCGGCGCTGGCGCGCAAGAAACGAGTGCCCTTCGTCGAGGACCTTGGCAGTGGCGCGATGATCGAAACTCAGACAGCCGCCGGCCTCGAGCATGAACCCACGCCGGGGGAAGTGATCGGTCGCGGCGTTGATCTCGTCTGCTTCAGCGGAGACAAGCTGCTCGGCGGCCCTCAGGCCGGAGTGATCGCCGGTAAAGCGAATCTGATCGCGGCGCTCAAGCGCGATCCATTCTTTCGTGCGCTGCGGTGCGACAAACTGATCCTTTCGGCTCTAGAAGCGACCGTTGATATTTACATGCGCGGCGAGCAGGGAATGCCTGTCCTCGAAATGCTGCATGCATCAAACGACGAACTTCATTCGCGCGCTGAGAAAATCAAATTCGCGCTCGAGGGACTGCCGGTCCAGGCAAGCGTGGGCGAGGGACAGGCACAGATCGGCGGAGGAACACTGCCACGCTCCGCAATCGCGTCGGTCACGCTCGATCTAGCGCACCACACCATCCGGCCGCAGGAATTTGCCGCCCGGCTGCGCGATCACACAGTGCCGGTAATCGGCTACGTCGGTCATGGCAGCGTGAAGCTCGACCTTCGCACGATTTTTCCCCGGCAGGACGCCGAATTGATCGCCGCGATTCGCGCGGCGTGTCGTTAGCACCGATGTCTGCCATTCGACATTTTATTCTAGCGACTGCCGGGCACGTGGACCACGGCAAAAGCACCCTCATTCAGGCGTTGACCGGCACCGATCCCGACCGCCTCCCCGAAGAGCAACTTCGCGGGATCACCATTGACCTCGGTTTTGCGCATCTCGAGATTCCCGATCCTGCCAATCCATCTTCGTCGCTGGTGCTTGGGATCGTGGACGTGCCCGGCCACGAGGATTTCGTCAAAAACATGGTTGCGGGCGTCGGCTCCATCGATTTGGCGCTGCTGGTGGTCGCGGCCGACGATGGCTGGATGCCGCAAACGGAAGAGCATCTGCAAATCCTCACGTATCTTGGCGTCAGCCGTGCCGTCGTCGCGCTAACGAAAATTGATCTGGTCGAGGACGAGAAGAGTGCGGCTGGCGCGATCCGTGAAAAGTTACACGACACTCCGTTTAGCGATGCCCCGATCGTTGCCACGTCGGTCGCGAGCGGACGCGGCCTCGACGAACTGAAGTCCGCGCTGTCGCACGTTCTAGCGGATGCGCCACCACAAGCGGATATCGGGAAACCGCGCTTGCCAGTCGACCGAGTGTTCAAGCTGCAGGGAATCGGCACGGTGGTCACGGGCACTTTGAATGGCGGTACGCTGCGGCGCGGTCAAACGGTCGCAATCCAGCCCTCCGGGAAGACCGCGCGGATCCGCAACATCCAGTCCCACGGCCGCGATGTGGAAGTCAGCGGGCCCGGTTCGCGAACAGCTCTTAATTTGTCGCTGGACACAGTTGAGGACACTCACCGCGGCGACGTGATCACGCTGAATGATTTTGGCGGGCCGAGCCCCGTTCTCGACGTGCGCATCGAGATTTCGGCCCGGGCGATTCACGCGATCAAGGACGGCGCCCGTGTCCACGCTCATCACGGAAGCGGCAGTGTAGCGGCGCGCGTCGCCTTTCACCAGGCCATGCCGCTAGCCGCGGGAGAAAACGCCGTCGCACAACTTCGGTTGGAGGCACCCGTGTTTGCTTTCGCCGGCGACCGCTTCATCATTCGAGATTGGGCGGAGCGGATTACGCTGGGCGGCGCAATCGTTCTCGATCCGGGCGGGGATCGACGGGAGTACCGCCGCGAGGCACGGATGCAATTCCTCCGCGCGCGCGCGCAAGCGCCGGGAGAACTTTCCCGCCTGATTGCGTCGCAAGCCTTGTACGAAGGCGCCACGCGCAAATCCCAGTTGCTCCTCCAGTCGCGCTTCAGCGGCGCTGCAATTTCCGCCGCCGCCTCCCAACTCGGCGCCGCGGGAACAGTCGTACTTGCCGGCGACTTCGTTGTTGACGCCGCGAGATGGCAGGCGTTGCATCGCCGCGCAACGGAGGCGATTGAGGCTCGACATCGAACGCACCCCGAACAGAGCGGCTTGCCCCTCACCGATTTGCGCGCGGCCCTCCAAGACGAGCTGCCGGTCGCGGGTCTATTTGACGCGGTCGTGGCCGAACTGTGCACGCGAGATTTTGTGCGCGTTGGCACGGCGATTCGCCGGACATCGCACCTGCCGGCATTGCCGCCCCAGCTGCAGGCCGCGGGCGCGAGGGTACGCGCGATGCTGGCGACCAAGCCGATGGACCCTCCGTCGCGAAAGGACCTTGCGCCGGATGTCGCCTCGCAGCAGGCGCTGCGGTTCCTGATTCAAACAGGCGAGGTGGTCGAGATCAACGCCGAGATCGTGATGTCCGTGGACAGTATGAAACACGCAAGCGAGATGATTCGCCAATTCATTCGCGCAAAGGGTCCTGCGACGACGAGCGATCTGCGCCAGATGCTCGGCAACAGCCGTCGAGTCGCAATCCCTTTGCTCGAGCGGCTCGATCGTGACGGTGTCACACTGCGACAGGGAGATAAACGCTCTCTGCGCTCCTGATCCCCCGTAGGCCCAATATCCGGGCATGCCGTGCAGCGAGGCGCCGTCCGGCTCTGTGCTAGAATGACCCCGCTGTGCAAAAGATCCTCCAGGACCTTCTCGACCTGCAAAACGTGGACATTCGCCTGAATGATGTCCGCGCCCGGCTTGCCAAATTTCCAAAGAAGCTCACCGATTCGGACGCTCGCGTGGCGGTCGCCAAAGCGGACCTGGATGCGAGCAAGGCCGCGCAGCTGGCGACGGTAAAAGATCGCAAGAGGTATGAGCTCGACGTCGAGAGTTGGAAAGATAAAGTCCGCAAGTATCGGGACCAGACGTCGCAGATCAAGACGAACGAATCCTACCGTGTGCTTCTGCACGAAGTGCAGATGGCCGAAGAAGAAATTGCCAAGGCCGAAGACCGACTCCTCGAACAGATGGTGGCCAGCGAAGAGTACGACCGACGCATCAAGGCGTCTGAGATTGCGCTCAAGGATGTGGAAGCAGTCGAGCGCGTGCACCGTTCCACCGTGGAGGCCGATCGCGCTGTGGCTGAAAAGGATCTTGCCGATTTGAACGCCGAGCGGGCGCGCGCCATCACGGAGATTCCCGAGAACCTGCTTGACCATTACGACCGGATCGTCCGCAAACATAATGGCGTGGCGCTCGCCGAAGTCCGCAATGAGAAATGCGGCGCGTGCGGAATGATCGTGCGCCCGCACGTGATCCAGGAAATGCGACGCGCGGACAGTGTCGAGATGTTTCACTGCGAGACGTGCACGCGGATCATCTACTACATCGAGCCGAGTGTTTCGTCCGCGCCGGCCGCCGCGTCGACTTCTCGGACCAGCGCTGCCGCCTCCACGTCGCACGAAAGCTGAGGACGCGGCGTATGCGAAGGAAAACTTCTCCGCCGGGCAGCGCGCGTTTGTTTTCTGATTCCCACCCAGCGTCGCCGCCTGCCGGAGTGCATATTGCCAATATCGATGGAGCTTCCCGCGGAAATCCCGGTCCCGCCGCTTACGCCGTGGTGATACGCGACCCCGAAGGCAAGCTGGTCCTCGAACTTGCGAAGAAATTCGGCCGAGACACGAATAATGTGGCTGAATATTACGCGCTGCTTGCGGCACTCGACTACGCGACGACGCACGGCATTTCGGCGCTGCGCATCCGCAGCGATTCCGAATTGCTGGTTCGCCAGATGCAGGGCCGCTACAAAGTAAAGAGCGCGGACCTGAAACCGCTCCACGAGCGCGCTTCCATCCTTTCGCGCCAGCTCAAGTACTTCGCCATTGAACACGTCCCCAGGGAACAGAACCGCGACGCGGACGCACTCGCGAATGTTGCGCTCGATTCCGGGCCGGTGATGTCCGCGACCCCATCTGGGCCGGGGGCAGGTTCGAGGGATGAGGGGAGAGGGCCGAGCGAGCCGAGCCATCCGGTGGCGCGCCCGCGCCCAGTTCGCGCCCGGTTCGCGGACGGCGTTTTCGTGCCCACCGGGCCAATCGATCTCCCGGAAGGCACAGAAGTCCTCTTGGACGTTCGGCTTGCGCAAAAAGAATAGTTGTCGGCGGCAAACTGCAGGACCGATTCGCTACTGTTTCAGAATATACGAGGTGTAAAGCGTATCGCGCTGCGCCGGCAGATAGCCTGCGTCGGAAATAATCCGCCGCAATTCCTCTTCATTCGTGCGGTTGCGCACACCCGCGGCAAAGACGACGTTTTCTTCGATCAGGATGCTGCCCACATCGTCGGCGCCGAATTGCAAGCCAACCTGGCAGACCTTGATTCCCGGCGTGAGCCAGCTCGATTGGATGTGGTCAATATTGTCGAGGTAGAGCCGACTGATGGCGAGGGTTTTCAGATAATCGTAGGCGGTCGTTTCCGGCACTTTCTTTCCAAGCGGCGTATTTTCCGGCGCGAAAATCCAGGGAATAAACGCGGTGAACCCGCCCGACTCTTCCTGAATCTGCCGGAGCTTTTCGAGGTGGTTCACGCGGTGATGGAACTCTTCGCCGCATCCGAACATCATCGTCGCCGTAGTGCGCATGCCGAGCTTGTGCGCCTCGCGATGCACCGTTTCCCATTCCTCCGACTTGCACTTCAGCCGAGCGATGCGGCCTCGAACTTCGTCATCCAGAATTTCCGCGCCGCCGCCCGGAATGGAGAGGAGTCCAGCGTCGCGCAAGCGCACGATCGTTTCGCGAATCGAAAGCCCAGACACTTCCGCAATGCAGGTGATTTCGGGCGCGGAAAAGCAGTGCAGATGGACCTGCGGAAAGCGTTCGTGAATCGAGCGCAGCATGTTCTCGTAGAATTCGATCTGTAGATCTGGGTGCAGGCCACCCTGCAGCAGGACACCGGTGCCGCCGAGGCGAATCATCTCCTCAATTTTTTCGTAGATCGCTTCGAGCGGCAGGATATAGCCGTCTTTGGCGCCCAGCGGCCGGTAAAACGCGCAGAAGGAGCAGTATTCCGTGCAGAAATTCGTGTAATTGATGTTGCGGTCAATTTGATACGTGGCGACGCGAGGATCCGTCTTCATGCGGCGGACGTCATTGGCCGCCATGCCGATGCCGATCAGGTCATCGGAGTTGAAAAGGTCGAGAGCTTCCTGCGAACTGATCCCCATCTGTCCCCTCAAGGATCCCCTATTCTCGCATTAAATCACGCAAATCGGGTGATTGCTCCGCGTTAGGCGCTCCGGCGCACCGTCGAAGGCGCGACGGCCTGGGGGAATACCAGCGGTTTCGCGCGCGGTATCAATCCCGCGGCTGCGGCCTTCTCGAAGTAGAGCTGCAAACCCGCTTGATTGTCTTCGTCGAGATCGAAGTGAATGTTTTCGGTCAAGTAGCGCTCGAGCGCTCGCGGCGGCAAATCGAGTTTGATTGACGCGGCTTCGGAAATTTCGCGGACTCTCTCGAGGCCATAGCGCTTGGACGCAGCGAAATCGGCCAAAACTTCCGGCGTGGCTGCATCGACCCGCCCTGCCCAGATTGCAAGCACGGCGGGCTTGCCCGTCATCTCCCGCCACTGGTGAACCACGTCGTAGACATAAAGCGTTTCGATGCCGGGCACGGGCATTTCTTCCGGATCACCCTGACAGCACTGTTCGCCGCTCGGGGCCTTGCCAGCGAGAGCTTCCATCTTGAGCGAAATCCGCAACGCGGGATCGCCGATCAGAAGCGCGGCGTCCGATTCCCGCAGCATCTCGGAGGGGTCGGGAGCGGAGTCCACAAATTCCGGAGTAATCTTCCAGTGTTCCGCGGCGAGTAACCGCACCAGCCCGATCGTGCTTCGCGAACTCGTGTCCAGCGCAATCCGCTTTGCCATTTCTATTGGTTTCTTGGCCACGACAAGCAGGCTGCGAACTTCGCGTTTGGACGCGATGGCCATTCCCGGCAGCACAACGACTCCATCGATGCGCTGGTATTCGATCGAGGGGATGATACCGAGGTCGGCGTCGCCGCGGCGGAGCTCTTCAGCGCACTGCGACGGCACCGTGAATGAAAGATTGTACTTGCCCGCGAGCGGCCCGTCCGTGAAGCCCCAGACCAGTGGCGCCGCGTTGAGATATTCGACGATTGAGACGCGCAGCTTTTTCAAGGCTCTACCCTTATCGTTGGACGCGCCAATATTATCACATCCGGCGGGTGAGCTTTTCGGGCGCCGCTGGGTGCCCCGAGCTGCGAAATGTTTTCCTGAAGTAGTCTTGAGCTTCCGGCGTGTGTCGGAAATGATTCGCGATTGGGAACCTACCCGTGATGGTGCAGAGCGTACACGACCCCAATGACTATCGCCAGAGCGGACGCCTGCATTAACATCCCCGCCAAAGCCAGGATTTCCCAACCCATGTCGGAAACGCTTTCGTTCCACTTCTTGGTTCCGATTCTCATGGCAGCCTCCATACGGTTGGATGCTTTCGCGGAGACGATGGGTTAGATTTTTATGCGGCGCTGACGTCGACGCCCGGTCTCGGCGCGCGCATGGCTGGGAAGCTGTTGGGCGAATTCGGCACTCCCGACGCGATTTTCAATGCGTCTCTGACCGCGGTCGAGGGTCAGCGCCCGCCGGCAGCCGGAGGCGCAGGCGCTAGATTCGCGCCGGCCGTTAAGCGACGCCGCGAAGCAGTTAGCCCCAGTCCAGGCTGCGGGCTGCCCATAGCTCACAGGTGACGAACCTCAGCGTCCCGTGCGGCCCTGGGAGATTTACGACCCTCCGCCCCTGCTCTATGTTCGCGGAAACGTTGAGCTTCTGAATCGTCGGCTGATTTCCGTGGTCGGCGCGCGACGTTCGACCCCCTAGGAGAATCAAATGGCTGACCGGGTATCGAGAAACCAGGCCCACAGGGGGGGATTCCCAGCGCCTTGGCTCGCGGAATCGATGCGAGCGGGCACAACGGGGCTGTTAGCTCGGCGGCTCGAGCGACGATTGCCGTCCTGGGCCGCGGGATCGATGTTGTTTATCCGAACGAGAATAAGAAGACTTTCGAGCAGATGGAGCAGCGCGGCGCGATCATCATCGGCGAATTCCCGATCCGGACGTTTTCCGCGCCGCAAATCTCCCGATTCGGAACCGCATCATTGCTGGCATGGCGCTCGGGGTTGTGGTCGTGGAGGACGCGCAGTATTCTGTTTCCTTGATCACCGCGCGGTTGGCCATGGAGTTCGAGGCATTCGGCGTGCCGGGGGCTGTGACGCAGCCATCGAGCTTTGGGCCGAATCAAATGATGAAGCGGAGTGCGAAGCTCGTGACGGGGTGGGAGGATGTCGTCGAGGCTCTCTCAACGCCAGTGCGCGCGAAGCGTTTGCCCGTCGAGGCCCGATCTCACCGAGCGCGGGCCGCGCTGGTAAAGGGGGCCTCCTTTGGCCCATTGCTGTATGGGCTCCAGAGCGTCGAGGAGGCTGGGCGGGTGGACGAGCTGGTCGAACTTTCGGGCCTGATTTCGCCAGAAGTGCTTGCGGCCCTGTTTGACATGGAGCTCAAGAGCGTGATACGCCAGTTACCTGGTAGGCAATTCCTGAGAGTCCTGTAGTAATCATATTAGGGACAGCAGGTTAGGATGGGAACGCCCGAACGACCCGGCGTAGTGGTTTTCCGGTGCCCGGGTTTTCAAGCAGAATCATTCCACAAGGAACATAGAGACGGATGGCAAGATCACTGGTAATCGTGGAGTCTCCGGCTAAGGCCAAGACCATCAATAAGTATCTCGGCCGGAACTATAACGTGAAGGCTTCCTACGGCCACGTGATGGACCTGCCGAAGAAGACGATCGGTATCCTTCTGCCCGGCGAACAAAACGGAAAAAAGAAGTCCAAGCGCAAGACAAAGGGTAAAGGCAAGAGCAAGGCGGCTGACAAGAAGCCGGCGAAGCGGATCGTCGTCACCTCGGAAAACATATTCGAGCCGACCTACGAAGTGATCCCGACAAAGCTGAAGGTTATCGGCGACCTTCAAAGGGCCGCGGTGAACGCCGAAGCGATCTATCTAGCGGGTGACCCGGACCGCGAAGGGGAGGCGATCTGCGCCCACCTGGCTGAGATTCTGAGCAAGCCGCGCAAGTACACCAAAGTTGTGGCCGAGGCGGTTGCCGCTGAAGCCGCTGAAGAAAACGGAAACGGCGATTCATCCGAAGCGAGCGCCAGGCGATCCAAGAAGCAGGAAGCCGAGACGCGTTCGGCTCCTCCGAAAATTTATCGCGTGATGTTCAACGAGATCACGCAGAAGGCGATCAAAGCCGCCTTCGAGCATCCCACGGAAGTAAATGCGAATCTGGTGAACGCGCAGCAGGCACGGCGTGTGCTCGATCGGCTGGTGGGCTACAAAATTTCGCCGATTCTGTGGGACAAAGTTCGACGCGGACTTTCGGCCGGGCGCGTGCAGACCGTGGCACTGCGGCTGATTGTCGAGCGTGAACGCGAGGTTCGCGCGTTCATACCCAAGGAATATTGGACGATCCACGCACTGCTCGGCGCCGGCCAGCCGCCATCGTTTGAAGCGAAGCTGATCAGGTACAAAGGCCAGGACGTCGAGATCCCCGATCAAGCCGAGTCCCAGCGAATTCTCGCGGCCGTAGATCACGCCATCTGGCAGGTTGCGAGCGTCGCGCAGAAGGAAAAGCGTCGGTTCGCGCCTCCGCCCTTTACAACTTCGAAGCTTCAGCAGGCTGGTTACAATCGCCTGCGCTACACCGCGAAGCGCACCATGATGCTCGCTCAGCGGCTTTACGAAGGCGTCGAGCTCGGAGACGAAGGTTCGGTTGCGCTGATCACTTATATGCGCACCGACTCGGTGAAGGTGTCCGCCGATGCAATCGCTCAGGTGCGCGACCACATCGGATCAAGCTACGGCCAAAGCTACCTGCCGGAGAAGCCCAACTTCTATAAGTCGAAAAAAGACGCGCAGGAAGCGCACGAAGCCATTCGTCCAACCGACGTGGCTCGCACGCCGGACAGCGTGAGGCGCTATCTGGACGACGATATGTTCAAGCTCTACCAGATGATCTGGCAGCGTTTCGTCGCGTCGCAGATGGTGCCGGCCGTTTTCGACCAGACCACGATTGACGTGGAGGCCAACGGCTACACGTTCCGTGCGACCGGATCGGTGATGAAGTTCGAAGGCTACCTCGCCGCGTATCAGGCCGTGAAGGATGAAGAAGAAAAGGACGACGAAGGCGACGCCGCCGGAAACCGGTTGCCCGTCGTTCGCGAAGGCGAGCAACTGCGCCTGGAAACAATTCGTTCCGAGCAGCATTTTACCGAGCCGCCGCCGCGCTACACCGAAGCCACGCTCGTAAAGGACCTGGAAGAAAAGGGAATTGGGCGGCCGTCAACGTACGCCGCGATCATTTCGACAATCGTCGAGCGCGAATATGTGAATAAGGACCAGGGCCGCTTCACGCCCACGTTGCTGGGAGAAAAGGTCAGCGACCTTCTGGTGAAAGCGTTCGAGGATATTTTCGATGTTGGCTTCACCGCGCGGCTGGAAGACGAGCTCGACGAAATCGAGGAAGGCAAGCTGACGTGGCGCTCGGCCGTGGGCGAGTTTTGGGATCGCTTTACGATCGACCTCGATAAAGCCAGCGATGCGATGGAATCGTACAAGGCGGGCATCCCGACAGGCCAGAAGTGCGAGAAATGCGGCGAGGGTGAACTGCTCGAACGCATCAGCCGCCACGGATTCTTCCTGGGCTGCTCGCGCTATCCGGAGTGCGATTTCATACGCGACATCGCTGAGAATGCAAACTCGGACAGCGAAGGCGAGGGCGGAGTCGTTTATTGCGACAATTGCGGCAAGGAAATGGCGATCAAGCGCGGGCGCTTCGGCACGTTCCTCGCCTGCACGGGCTACCCGGACTGCAAGACGACGCGGCGCCTGGCAGCGGGCACCAAGAAGGCGCTGCAACCCGACGTGGTTCTCGATGAAAAGTGTCCCACCGATGGCGGAGTGCTGCTGCGTCGGGCGGGCCGCTATGGAGATTTCATCGGCTGCCAGAACTATCCAAAATGCAAATACACGCGGCCGATCACGCTGGGAATCAAATGCCCGAAGTGCAACGAGGGAGAGTTCGTCCGGCGCGGCACCGCGAAGGGACGAGGACGCGGGCGAATTTTCTACGGCTGCAGCCGCTACCCGGATTGCGATTTTACGAGCCCGCACGAGCCGATTGCCGAGCCGTGCCCGAAGTGCGCTGCGCCGTTTGTGGTTGAGAAGCGCACGAAGCAAGGAAATTTCCGGGCCTGTATCAACGAAAAGTGCGATTGGGAAATCGCCGCGCCGGAGCCACCGCCGGCAGCACCGTTCGTTCATCCGCAAAATCTGCCCGCGCAGGATCCGCAACCCGTTGGGGCTGGCGTTCCCGCGAAAAACTGACTTTGCGTTCTGCCTCGTCGGTCGCCTGCGGCGCAGTATGCTTTCGCGCCTGTTTTGTTTCTGTGTACGTGAATCTGCATACGGATCGTTTGTTTTCAGTCGGTTCCAATGAAAAATGACTCGACCGGTGTGTCCGTCAATTGCAGTCACGGGTGATTCGTGACCCGTGGAGAGAATCAACCCGCGAGGACTACCACACAGGACCCAGAGAAGGCACAGAGCACTGGGAGTTGAGAAGGTCGCTTTCAGCCTATCGAGATGCGATTCATTTCTCAAAGAGCATTCGGTTCTCGTCTAAAGAATGGGCGAAATTTCCCGCCTTGGAGGGCTGGCAGATTGCCGAGTGCGCGTCTACGGTTCGTTCAACGTTCGTGCGACCCGTACCGTTTCGATTGGGGCGGAAAATCCCCAGGAGAATTTCAAGAGATGCGCGACGACCCGACGTCGGAGCAGTTGCGGAGTGAGGAAGTCGTCCGGAAGCCCGCCCACTACCAGATGGTCATAGACTCCTCGAAGAGGCGTGCTAGTTCGTCGGGTCCGGCCGGCCGAGGCGAAAGTTTTGTTACGCGATGTTGTGGCAGCGTGCCTTTGACCAGAGCGGGGATGTCGGTGGATTCGTAGCCCAAGGCACGCAGGCCGTTGGGAACTTTCAGTTCTTGCATCAATGTCACGATCTGATCGGCAAGAATTCTGCCCGCGTCTTCCAATTTCGCACAGGATACGTTGGCGCCCAAAAGCTCCGCAGCTTTTAGATGGCGTTCAGGACATGCCGGCGAAGTGAAACGGAAGACGGCCGGCGCGTTGACAATTACAGAGATGCCGTGAGGCACCAGGGGATGATCGGTGCGATAGCCCGGCGGGCGATAATTTCGCACCGTGCCCGCTACGGGGTAGGACATCCCATGCGGCAAATGTACGCCCGCGTTTCCAAATCCGATGCCGGCATACGACGCGGCGAGCAGCATGTTGGTCCGTGCGTCGTCATCGCCAGGATCAGCGACCGCGCGACAGAGGTAGGCGCCGACAAGCCGAAGCGCCTCCAAACTCCACATATCGCTAATCGGGTTCGAGCCTTGATACGCTGGTCGCAGGAGCGGCCGCTCCGGCCGTGCGCGCTGCTGAAAGGGGATGGCGGTATAGGACTCAACGGCGTGGCTCAATACATCGAGCCCGGAAGACGCGGCAACGGCCGAGGGAAGAGTCCGCGTGTTGTCCGGATCAACGAGGCCGAGCGTTGGCCGAAGGCGACGATGAGCAATGCCGGTTTTCGCCTTCATCTGGACGAAATCGAATATCGCAACGCCGGTTGTCTCGCTGCCGGTTCCCGCTGTCGTTGGGATGGCGATCAAGGGTTTCAGCGGGCCGGGAATCGGCAGGCCCCGGCCGATCGGTGGGTTCACGTACGCAAGGAATTCGGCCGGATAGGAGCTATACAAATTGGCCGCTTTAGCGGTATCGATCGTGGAACCGCCGCCTACAGCCACAAAGGCGTCGAAATCCTCTGACTGGGCGGTGGTCGTTGCCTCGCGAAAGGATTCATCGGAAGGTTCCACGCAGACTTGATCGAAAACTGAAAAGCGAATCTTGTGTTCTTCGAGGGATTCGATGACCGCGGCTACGGGAGGCAGGGCGCGAAGGTTGGGATCGGTAAAAACCAGGACGTGCTTCCTGCCCAAGTCGGCCAATTCGGCGCCGACTTCGCGCGTAACCCCAATGCCGAACCGGATGGCGCTGGTCGCCATTTCGAACGCATATTCATTCGGCATGACGCGACCTCACAGCAAGCCCTCCGCAGCATGCAATCAATGCCGATTCTTCGTCAACAGATAAGTGGGCCGATTCCGGAGGAAGTGAGGGCGATCTTTCTTCGGGGCTCCGCGCGCCGGCAATTTTGTGTTCCGCGAGTTGACTCGCAGAGTTACACTACGCCGAACTTGGTAGGGTGTCGGCTGGTATCGAACAGGAACGCGATCGCTAGCCGCGCGGTCCAGCGTTGCGAGTGGGGGGAACCATTATGACTGCGATTCGCCGGTTATGGATTGCCGCGTTCATCATCTCCTGGTGGGCACTCGCGGCGAATCGGGCCGCCGCGTTTCCGCGCGCGGCGCAGGATGCGCCGATCGCCAATGCCTCACCCGCCGACGTGGATCAAGGAAAACAGACTTTCGAGACGCGCTGTTCCACCTGCCACGGCCTTGATGGCGGCGGAGCGATGGGTCCCAACATCCAGGGAATCCCGATGAGGTTGGGTGCGCCCGCGGTTGCCGACGTGATCAAGAACGGCATGAGCGGCGGAATGCCCCCTTTTGCGGGGCAACTGGACGCATCGCAAATTCAGCAGGTTATTGCGTATCTTCTTACGCTTACGCACAAAGATTCCGGCACAGTAACTGGCGACGCGGCGAAGGGGAGGGAGGTTTACGACGCGAGCGGTTGCGCGTCGTGCCACGTTATTTCAGGAGAGGGCAGCGGCGCGGGGCCAGAACTCACCACGGTCGGCAAACTGCGCGGACCCGGCTACCTGAAGACGACCCTGCTGTATCCCGGCTCAGATTTGCCCCAAGCACGCGTGTTCCTTGAAACCGGCGGACTCCTCGATTACATGTTCGTCCACATCGTGACCAGGGACGGCCACACGTTCGAGGGCACACGCGTGGCGGAAGATTCGTTTCGCATCGTGATCAAAGACGTCAACGGCAAGTTTCACTCATTCCAGAAAAGCGATCTGCGGGAATTCAAGAAGGAGCCGGGCAAGAGCGTGATGCCGAGTTTCAAGGATAAATTGTCGGATACGCAGATCAACGATCTGGTCGCATACCTGGCGAGCTTGAAAGGGGACCAATGAGAATCATCCATTACGTTCTGCTTCTATCCGCCCTTCTCGCTTGCCATGCGGCGCCGTCGCTCGCGCAAAACGTCTCCTATGACCGAATTCTGCACTCGCAGAGCGAGCCGCAAAGCTGGCTAACCTACGGCGGCAGCTATTCCTCGCAGCAGTTTTCGTCGCTCAAGCAGATCAACCGCACGAACATTTCGAATTTGAAAGTGGCTTGGATGTATCAGCCGAGTAAAGCTGTGTCGAATCTGGAAGCTTCGCCCATCGTGGTGGACGGAGTGATGTACATCACCGAGCCGCCCAGCACGGTAACGGCGTTGGACGTTCGCACCGGACTCAGGCTGTGGAGTTGGTCGCCGGTTCTTCCCGAACACGTTGTATCGATCGGCTTGTACGCGACGAGCCGGGGCGTCGCAGTCCTCGGCGATTCGGTTTTCATCGGCACGGCGGATTCGCACCTGGTCGCGCTCGACGCGAAGACGGGCGCAGTGCGATGGAACGTGCACGTCGCCGATAACGCGATGGGGTACGCCATGACGGGTCCGCCCCTCGCGATTAAGGACGAAGTCATTATCGGCAGCGCCGGGAGCGAAGCTGCTGTTCGCGGTTTTCTAGACGCCTACGATGCAAAGACGGGCAAAAAGCTTTGGCGCTTCTGGACAACTCCGCGACCGGGCGAACCGGGCGCGGAAAGTTGGGGGGTGGGGGCTTCGGAAAGTGCGGGCGGGACTACATGGAACAACGGCTCCTACGATCCCGAGCTGAATCTGATTTACTGGGGAACGGGGAATCCAGCGCCGGACTTCAATGACGACGAACGCCCGGGCGACAATCTCTATACGTGTTCTGTGATCGCGCTCGACGCCGACACGGGAAAATTGAAATGGTATTTTCAGTTCTCGCCGCATGAAGACCACGACTGGGATTCAGATGAGCCCGCGGTCTTATTCAACTCTACGATCGACGGAAAACCGCGCAAGCTGCTCGGCTTCGCAAATCGCAACGGTTTTTACTATGTGCTCGATCGCGTCACCGGGAAGTTCATTGCGGGCCAGCCGTTCGTGAAGGAAACGTGGGCCAAAGGTCTCGATGCCAATGGTCGTCCGATACTCGCGCCCAACCAGGAGCCGACTCTGGGAGCTGGAACGCTGGTTTATCCGAGCATCACGGGAGGCGTGGACTGGACGAGCCCTTCCTACAGCCCGGTGACAGGGCTTTTCTACGTGAGCGTTCACGAAACGGGCGCCTATTTCATCAAGGGTACGGGAAAGATCGAGCCGGGACCGCCGAAAGGAATCGTGGGAGGTGGAGGAATTCGAGCGCTGGCCGGAGAGCAATCCTACGGCGCGATTCGCGCGCTCGAGGCCACCACGGGAAAGCGGCAATGGCAATTCAAGCTGCTGGCGCCAGCCTGGGTCCCCGTGCTTTCAACGGCCGGCGGGCTGGTATTTAGCGGCACCGACGAAGGCAATTTTTTTGCGCTCGATGCTTTGACGGGCAAACCACTGTGGCAGTTTTATATGGGGCATGCGGCGCGGTCGAACCCGATCAGCTACGAAGTGGATGGCAAACAGTACATTTTCGAGACCGCCGGCAACGACTATATTGCGTTTACGCTGCCGTAGGTATCGCCGCGAACGCATGGACGACGCGATGTTGGCCACATCAAACTACCTTCGTCTGGTGAAGACTACGTGGGTGGCGCTCTGGGTGGGAACGTGTTCGGTGCGCTCGTAGCCGAGCTTTGGCAAATTGATCCCGGTGAAAAGATGCTCACCCGCCCCGAGCAGGACCGGTGAAATCGCAAGATGCATCTCGTCCACAAGTCCCTCTCGAAGGAAGTGCCGTATGGTGGCGACCCCACCGCCGAGCCGGACGTCTTGACCGCGGGCAGCGTCGGTGGCTCTTTGACGGGCAGCGAGAATACCATCGGTGACAAAGTGAAACGTGGTTCCGCCGTTCATGGTAATGGATTGGCGAGGGTGATGGGTCAGCACGAAGACGGGCGCGTGGTATGGCGGATTGTCGCCCCACCACCCCTTCCAACGATCGTCGGACCACGGACCGCGGACCGGGCCAAACATGTTACGACCCAAGATCCACGCTCCGATGTTTTGGAATCCACGAACCGCGAAGTCGTTGTCAACGCCGGTCGTGCCGCCGTCTTGATCGTGCATCTGCCGAAACGCACGGGTGGCGAACGCCCACTCGAAAATGGCGGCGCCGCCAATTCCAAGCGGGTTGTTGACGTCTTGATCGGGGCCGGCGCCAAAGCCGTCGAGGGACACGCCGAAGCTGCGGACGCAGAGTTTGCTCAGGGCCATCGAGAAAACCCGTTCGCTCGGAGAAAAAAAAGGGCCGCGCATGCGATGCAAAGCGCGGCCCTCGTGTTTCGTTCGGTATCGACTACGCCCATTTGTCGATGGACACGCTCACCCGATAGCTCATGTTTGCGAGCTGGTGATACGGGTTGGTCTGGCCTCCAACCACGACGAGGTTGAAGGCGTCGGCCTTTTGCCACTTCGGGATTACATCGTCGTCCTTCAGGTTCGCTGCCTCCGGACCCCGCGGCAGGCCGCTGAAGAGCATTGATTTGACGTCCTTCACGGTAACGGTGGTATTTTTCTGGAGCCAGTCGGTGACCGAGTCCTTCGTCTTGAAGCCCAGATCGCCCAATCCATGGGCCACCAGCGGATCCAGAAGGAAGAGCGCGCCGAACAACGAAGCGAAAGGCGAGCAATTCGCGGACATCGCCACGTTGTATAGCGGAACCGGCTTCACGCCGAGGCCTTTGCCGCCCTGCCCTTGCGTGATGCAGAATCCGAAGAAGAAACTGACCACGCTTTCCTCGGGTTTGAAGCCCTTCTGCACGTGGAAGGGAGCCCACGGGCTTTCCTTCTCATTTTCTGGAATGATCAGGTTGCTGTAGTTGATGACGTTGCCCTGCGAGCCCATGTATGTCTCGCCGCAGATTCCGCCGCCATCGAGGTTTCTCGACATCAGCGTCCAGGCTCGGCCGATGCATGCGTTCGGCTGGTTGAACGGACCCATGGCGCCGATTCCATAATTCATGGTGAGCTTGTCGCGAATCGGACCGTTGATCACTGCCGCGGAGACGAGCGAGTTGGTCGAGCTGAACAGCGCTGATATTCCGGTGGAAGCGATCGCCAGGATGGTCGGGAAATATTCCGGCAGAGCGCCCGCCATCACGGCATTGACCGCACACTGTTGCACGGTGAACGACCACGCAGGAAACGCTCCCTGAGCAGGAGTCATCTTGCCGACTACTTCGTCGGGCTTGTGGCTCGTGGCCTTGAGCATGGCGTCCACTTTTTCCTGTGTCGGAATGATGATCGGCATCGTGTCTGTCATTCCATTGTCGAGGAAATATTGCTGCAGGTTATCCGCGGTGTCCGTGAAGGTAGGCGTACCGACCGGAGGTGTGACGGTTCCTGTTTTCGATTCCTCCGCCGCCAGAGGCCTGGTCAGCGATTCCACAATCTCTTTCATCAGCGGTACGTTATGGACCGGATCGTTTCCGTCGAGGTAGGCGTACATCTGCTCGTCCGTCTTGCCCCACACCGGATGCGGTGTGTAGGAAATTCGCTGGAGCGGCATGCCTCTTTTTGCGCAGTTTGTCTGAGCGAGATCCTTAAAAGCGATCGTCACGACGGGAGCTGCCGGGATGCCCATCTTTTCGTATTCGATGCAGTGACCAACGGTCGCTGGAGTGCACGTGCTTCAATGCCCAATGGCCATGATGACGGCCTGGCCCTTCTCCTTGATCTCCGCGTTCAGCTTTGGATCGTCGTCCGCGAACCCTCCGGCCTTGAGGCGGTAAACCGTTGTGACGTTCGGCATGTTCTTCTTGAACCAGTCGCCGACTTGAGCCAAGAAGTGGTCAGCGCCGGGAAATCCATCGGAAACGAGATAAACGGTCTTGCCATCCAAGGTGGCCAGGCGCGGCGCCATGGGGACCAGGGTGATCGGAGGCGGCATGCCGCGCGGATTTAGCGCCGTAAGTTTGACTTCGCCAGCGGCGGGCTTTCCATTCTTGCCTTTTGCTTTTGCCTGTGCCCCGGTGGTCGCGCCGGCCAACAGTGCCGGAGACATCCCGATCAACCCTAGCAACCTTCGCCGATTGATGCCCATGATCTTGCCTCTCTTCCCTACATCCTCAACCATATTACATCAACGCCGCCAGCCTGCGCATCCCGGCAAAACCAAACGGCCAAGCCGTTATCTCTTACATCCACTTATCAATTGAGACGCTCACGCGGTAACTCAGGTTACCGACCTGGAAAAAGGGATTCGTTTGTCCACCCGCCACGACGAGTGCAATGTCGTCCGGCTTCGGCCACCAGGGAATCAAGGTGCCCTCCGGGCAGTTGTACCAGGTGGCATAGGGTTCGATACCGCGCATGGCCAGCGGTTTGTGGAACGTGTAAACAAAGGCCGAGTCGCGGTATTCCTTGGCGGTACGCTTCGTGTTGTTCCACAGCCAATCCATGAGTTTTTCCTTCGTGTCGTAGCCCTGCTCGACCAGCCGCTTCACGGTAAGCGGATCGCAAATCACCAGCGCGTTGAACTGGCTTGTGAGCGTGCGGAATATGTCGCTGATCTGATCGTCGAACATCGGATTCTCGAGCACGCCGGCGCCCCGCGCGCCGTGGCCCTGGCGAATGTCCTCGCCGCTGAATAGGCTGACGACGTTCTCTTCAGGCTTGAATCCCTTCTGCACGTGGAACGGAGTCCAGGGACTGTCCTTTTCGTTTTCGGCGATCACGTTGTTGTTGTAGTTCGAGTTGTTCCCCTGCGAGCCCATGTACGTGTCACCGGGAATTCCGCCATTGCCGAGATTCTTGCCGATCAGCGTCCAAGCTCTTCCGATCGTCGCGTTCGGCTGCGCGAACGGCCCCATCGCGCCAATGGTGTAATTCATGTTGAGTTTGTCGCGAATCGGGCCGTTGATGACCACGGAATAGGCAAACGACGTGGTGGAGCTTCCCAGCGCGGCCATTCCCGAGGAGGCGATGGCCAGGACGACGGGGAAATACTCCGGCTCGCATCCCGCCATGACCGCGTTCACGGCGACCTGCCGCACAGTATAGGTCCAGGCGGCGTAGGCGCCGGCGGCCATCTTGCCGACGACTTCATCGGGATGGTGGCTCGTGCCTTTAAGCATCGCGTCCACTTTTTCCGGCGTGGGAATCGTTACGGGCAGAAAATCCGTCATTCCATTATTGAGGAAGTGTTTTTGCAGGTTGTCGAGCGTGTCCGGGCCGTAGATGGCCGGCCCGACGGAGACGTCCATCATCCCCGTCTTTAAATCTTCGGCGGTAAGTGGCACGGTGAGACCGTCGATGATTTCCTTCATCAGCGGTTTTCCGGAGATCGGGTCGTCTCCCTGAATGTACGCGGCGAGCTGTTCTGGAGATTTGCCCCAAACCGGATGGGGTGTGAACGCCTCGCGGATGTGAGGCATTCCCCGCTTCGACGCGTTCGACTTCGCCAGGTCGGCGAACGCCCTCGTCGCCATGGCCACAGCCGGGATGCCGAGTTTTTCAACCGATATGCAGTGACCAACGGTCGCTGGGGTGCAGCTGCTTCAATGGCCAATGGCCATGATTGCCGCGTTGCCACTCTCCTTGATTTCCTTCCACAGCGGCGGGTCGTCCTCCATGTAGGGTCCCGCCTTCTTGCGGAACACGACTTTCACATCGGGCATGTTGGTGTTGAACCAGGCTTGCATTTGCTCTAGGAGGGTTCCGCCACCCATGAAACCGGTGTCTACGAGATAAATTGTTTTTCCGTGAATGCTGTCGAGACGGGGCGCCATCGGAATCAAGCGCACAGGTGGCGGCGTGCCTTTGGGATTCAGCGCTGACCAATGAGCGTCGTCTGCGGCGGGCGGTTTTCCAGACTTCGCGATCTTGGCCTGCTGTGCTTGCCCCTGAGAGCTGGCAAGAAGCGCCGGAGACATTCCAAGTAGTGACAGAAGCTTTCGTCTATTCATGGCTCACCTCGAAGCTATGGGCCGACGTTTTTCAACCTCCGACTGCGGATCCCTCCGGCACGTGGTCCCCTCGGGATGACAATCGTCGTCGGAACCTCACATCCATTTGTCAATCGAGACGCTCACGCCGTAGCTCATGTTCGCCGCTTGCGGGTACGCGTTCGTTTGTCCGCCGGTGACCACGATATTGAAGCTGCTTGCCCTGGGGAAATGCGGGATCACCGCATCGTCAGGAAGTTTGTACCAGGTCGCGAAGGGTTCGACGCCCTGTAAAGCCTGCGGGTATTCGAACAGATATGAGTAGTTGCGACCCTTGTAGTCCTTCACCGTCTGCGTTGTATTCTTGTACAGCCAATCGATCAGCTTTTGTTTCGTGTCGTAACCCTGTTCCTTCAGGCGCACGGCCACGAGCGGGTCGGCAATCACGAGAGCGCCGAAGAATCCGGTGAAAGTGCTGAAGAGATCGCTCAGCTGAGCGTCGAACATTGGGCTGGTGTTGACGCTGCTGCCCCGAGCAACCTGTCCCGGAACGACGCCCAACCCGCGGAAGATACTCACCACGTTCTCTTCCTTCTTGAAACCTCTCTGTACGTGGAAAGGGTCCCACGGGCTCGCTTCTTCATTCTCAGCAATCACCACGTTGTTATAGTTCAGGTTGTTACCAACCGAACCCAGATATGTGTCGCCGGGAATTCCGCCGTTCCCGAGATTCTTCGACATGATTGTCCAGGCGCGACCAATCGTTGCGTTCGCCTGCGCGAACGGCCCCAAGGCCCCAATCCCATAGTTAAACTCGAGCTTGTCGCGGATCGGACCATTGAGGATCATCGAAAACGCAAACGAGTTCGTCGAGCTGAAGAGCGAAGCGATTCCCGTGGATCCGATCGCCAACAAAATCGGGAGGTATTCCGGCCTGCATCCCGCCATCACGGCGCTCGCTGCCACGTGCCGGACGGTATAGCTCCAAGGTGGATAGGCGCCCGCCGCCATTTTGCCGACGACTTCGTCGGGATGGTGGCTCGTGCCCTTCAACATGGCATCCACTTTTTCCTGCGTCGGCAGGACGATCGGCATGAAATCCGTGTATCCGTTGTTGAGATAAAACTCTTGCAGATTCTCGGCGGTGTCGGTAAAGGTGGGCGGTCCGACGGAGACGGAAACGATTCCCGTCTTCTTTTCATCATCGCTGAGCGGTACGGTCAGCCCGTCCACGACTTCCTTCATCAATGGTTTTCCGGTTACGGGATCGGGGCCGTCCACATACACGCGCAATTCTTCGGGAGTCTTGCCCCAGACCGGATGCGGCGTGAAGCAGATACGCTCGTGCGGCATTCCTCGCTTTCCCGCGTTCAGAATTGCAAGATCCTTGAACGCCTTGGTGACCAGGGGGACGCTCGGGATGCCCATCTTTTCCGTTGTGATGCAGTGACCGACGGTCGCTGGAGTGCACGTGCTTCAATGGCCGGTGGCCATGATGACCGCGTTCCCCTTTTCCTTGATTTCTTTCCAAAGGGGCGGATCGTCTTGCGCGTAGGGGCCGGCTTTTCGCCGGAATACCAAGGTGACACTCGGCATGTTCCGATTGAACCAAAGCTCGACCTGATGCAAGAGGGTGTCGGAGCCATGGAACCCGGTGTCCACGAGATAGACGGTTTTGCCATCGAGCGAGTCGAGGCGCGGCGCCATCGGAATCAGTTGTATGGATGGGGGAATCCCTTTGGGGTTGACGGTCGTCAGTTTGACTGGGCCTGAGTCGGTGGCTGCCGCAGCAGCACGCTTGGTTTGACCCCCTTGGGCAGGATGACCGGTCAAAAGCACCGGAGACATTCCGAGCAGCGACAGCAGCTTACGTCTATTCATGGAATCCCCCCAATGGCCCAGAGCCCGATGTTTCTTGGACGCCTCGAAAATACTCTTGGTTACAACTCATAGGTCTAGCTGCTCCTGTTGCCCGAATCCCTCGACGGCAACGTGCCGGCATTCACACACTTGCTCAGCACCGATCAGAGAATTCGGCTCCGCGTCATCATCTCTCCGTGAATTCCTCGCTGTGCACGATGAACTCCGGATAGGCACCCGCGCCCAGCTCATAGAGGTCCATGCCTTGCCGTTCGCCTTCGGCGCCCACGCGTTGCGAGTATACGCGATCCAGAAGCCAGTTCAGCCCGTAGGTCAGCGGCAGGATGAAACCGATCAGCGTCGCGATGCCCACCAATTGCGCGAGCCACTGTCCGCCAGGGCCGCTTGCCTGCATGCCAGCTCCGCCCATTGCTGGAATCCTCGCGAATAATCCCACCGACAGGACGCCCCACAAACCGCCCATCGCGTGCGCGGAAATCGAACCTCCGGGATCGTCCACCGACATGTGAAGTTCAAACCATTCCACCGAGAACGTGACGAGCAATCCCGCCAAGACGCCGATCGCCGCAGCCGTCCCCGGACTCACAAACGCGCTAGCGCCGCTACTGGCCGCAAGCCCGCCAATCCAGCCGTTGGCGGTGAGCGATGCGTCCGGCTTGCCGAAACGCGTGTGCGTAATCACAGCTGCTGTCAGCGCAGCTGTGGCCGCGAACAAAACTGTGTTGATCGCAACCAGGGCTGCGTGGCCGGGTTCCGCGCCGTTGTAAAGGATCGCGCCAGCGGAGTTCAGTCCGAGCCAGCCAAGCAATGCAAGCATGCAGCCGAGCATTACCAGCACGCTGTCGTGGCCTGGAATTGCGGTGGGCAATCCTTCGCGCGTGTATTTGCCGCGGCGTGCGCCCAGAATCCACGCGATGGAAAGCGCGGTCAATCCGCCCACGGCTTGTATCGTGCCAGCGCCTCCCGTGTCCACGAATCCGCGGCCCAGCCCGTAATTGGTTCCGAGCTCGGCCAACCATCCGCCGCCCCACACCCAGTGCGCGAACAGCGGATACGTGCATCCGGCAAGAACGGCGGTGGAAGCGCAGCAAGCGCCTAGCCGCCAACGGTCCGCTCCACTGCCCAGGGGTATCAGGGCGGCTAATCCAACGCTGAACATTCCGAGCAGCGCCACAAGCGACGCAGGCGAGCCATCGAGCGCCTGATGACGCAGAAAGAACGGCACGGAGGCGATCCAGTTCCATTCCTTGCCGCCCACGGACGCCACGTGCGCCGGACCGCCGGCGAATCCCTGCCAAGCAAAACCGCACACGAAATACGCCAGGGCCGCTACCGCGAGCACACACATCGCGGACATCATCGAATGTGCGGCGCTGCGCGAACGTCCGAGGCCGGTGCTGATCAGGGCAAGCCCGGCAGCGGCGCAGGGCACCAGAAAAATGAACGCGAGACAAAGCAACGTCGCAGGGAAGGATATGCCGGCGGTGGACGCAGGGATCACTCGTGCGCGCCTCGCTGAACTGGGTGCGCGCGAATTACAAGCACGAGTCCCACAATTTCCACGCCAATTCCGGCCAGCACGAACGCGATCCGGGGCGCGTCTGCGACCATCAGTGCCAGAGCGGTCACGACAATCCCCCAGCCCGCCAGTAAGAGCAGAAAACCAAAAAGTCTCACGTAACAAGCTCCCGGGCGCGTGCAGTCCGATCCGCAAGAACCCTCATTGCCATCGCTAAAATATCACTCTTGGGCCAAACGGAGAGAGAGCAAACAGTGTCTGCACTGGCCGCCGCCCACGCGGCGCAAGCGTAGCATTCGCCGCATATGCCAACCAGTTGAATCTTGCGGCGGTTCGTACCTCGGCAGGTGAAAAGGTGCGGGAAGAGGATTGACTTCCGCTTCCAGCAGGATGACTTGTGTCCGTTTGCCTACTCCGTTGTCGGCGCGGGTCGCGGCATCACGTTGATTGTCACGGGCTGACCGAGTTGGAAATCCAATTTTGTCTCCGACGGAATTTTCACTTGTTTGCCGCCCGTCGCGCCTTGGTAAATTCCGCCTCCGGCCCCTCCGACTCCTGCTCCGATGGCCGCGCCTCTTCCGCCGCCGGCTATCGCGCCGATGATCGCGCCAATCACGGCGCCGCCACCGACTTTTTCAGCCGTGCCTTTGCCTTGCGAGGCGCCCGCCAGGGAATAGGTGCTGCTCACCAGCGGGTAGGACTGGCCGCGGAACTCAAGCTTCACGAGCTCCAGATGCAGTTCGCTCTTGCCGGAATATCTCCCCGCAGAGTTGGCGGACGCCAGGCGCACATACACATCCGCGCCTTTCGGAACGAGTACCTCGTCGTTCACGACGATGGGCGCATCGAGCGAGGCGTGGAATATTTCTCCGGCGTGGTTCACGGAGGAATCAATGCCATCAATCGTGCGGATCGTCAGAGTCGTATTCGCGGCCACCTGCACCGGCACGGGCTGCGGTGGGGGCGGCGGTGCAGGAGCTGCCACCGGAGCGGGAGCGGGTGCCGGAGCTGGTTGTGGTGCGGGCGTAAGAACTGGCGCTTCCGCTGGTGGAGGCGGTGGATCCTGGTACGGAGCGTTGTATGCGGAATCCGCGTCGTCCGGAATCGGTTGATGTTTCTTCTTTTTCGTATCCGCGCGTGCTTTCATTGCCGCGCGATCTTGTTTTTCCGGGAGTGGCCTGGCGATTTCCGCTTGCGGCGTCGTAACCGCTTCGACAGTCATTTGATCATTCACTTTAGTTACGCCGGGCGTCTGCGTGGCGATCTTGAACGCGTCCAGGCGGGCTCCGTCGCTCGGCACGGTTCCACTCAGTGTCACGTGTCCGTGGTCAGACGTTACCTCCAAGCGCGCAGTTTTGAGCTGCTGGTCGGAAAACATTTGCGATTGGATGCTGGTGACGAGCGCCGAATCGTTCGACTTGCTCGAGCATCCGACTGCCAGGGCGATGGCCAGCACCGCGATCGAGAGGATCGTGCACTCGCGCATTTTGCGTTCTCCTTCCTGATTTGTCGCTGGCCCTGGGCGCTCTAGAATCGGCGAATACTCTCAGGGCCGCCAGGTTCCCTCTAATACGATGCGATTGTGGGGGTACGTGCCGTCCGATCCTCGACCGGCAACCCCAGAAAATTCAGTTTAGCGCGAAAAAGCGGCGCAACTTTGTGCGAGGCCGTGGGTTTGAACCTCAGCAGCCGAAATAGCGTATTCGGCTACCAGCAGTCATCTACTGGGTGAAGGAGAATCAACATGGGGAATCTTAGAGCTACGGGTGTGTTCTTTGTGCTTTTTGCCGCGCTGGGTCTTTGCAGTTGCGGCGGATCGTCTTCCGCTTCCGATCCGGGTAATCCTGGAACGAACAGCCAAGCCTCGGTTTTCACCATCGGCACGGACGCGCCTTTGCCAAGCGTGATCTCCTGCCAGATCATGGTTACGGGAGTGACTCTGAACAATGGCACGGCCAACGTTTCGGTTTTGAGCGCGCCGCAAGTAGTTGACTTTGCGCAACTCAGCGGATTGCATCAGCTCTTGGATCTCAGCGCGGTTCCGACGGGAACGTATTCGTCCGCGACGGTCACGCTCGCGAGTCCAGTCATAGGATTCATTGACACAACCCAGAATCCGCCGGTGATTAATACGATCAACGGGACGCTCATGCCAGCGAGCGCGTCCGTCACGTTTGCAACCCCGTTTGTGCTGAACACTGCCGATCTCGTCGGCCTGCGCATGGAATTCGACCTGCGGCAGTCGCTTGCCACCGACATGAACGGCCAAGTCACCGGCGTCATCAATCCGGTCTTCCACATGCAATTGTTGGCCGCGGATGACGCCAACGTTGCGATCGACGACTTCTACGGCGGCGTAGTCGGCACCACGGGCGCGACCAGCTTCGAGATACAGGGACCGAAGGGCCGTCAGTGGACTGTCCAGACCAATCCGAATACGGTCTTCGACGATCCGAGCGATCCAATCAACTCGTTCACCACGAACACGATTGTCGAAGTTTCGGGCTCTCTCGATCCGGTCACCCACGATATTGACGCCTCGGAAATCGAGGTTGTTTCAAACGACGGCTTCTTCCTTGCCGGATTGTTCACGAGCATTCGCCCGCCAAGCGGTCCGGCGACAGCAGCGGATTTGTACGTGCGCGCCGAACTGCCTGACATCACCGGCATCGCGGATGGACAGATTGAAACCCTTACTTTGAATAACAGCGAGCAGTACAGGATCGCAAACATCCAGAATCCGATCACAACGCTGCTGTTCAACAATTCCGCGCTGGCCGCCGGGCAGTCCGTTGGCGTCGGAGGCAAACTCGCAACCACGAACGGCGTCCCAAGCCTCACCGTGCATCGCGTCGTATTGCGACGGCAGGGCCAGGCGGGTTCGCTCGTGACCGGCCAGACGGTCGTGCAGTCCGGCAATTCCGGAAGCTTCGAATTGTCTGACCAGTGGACCGCCGGGGTCTTGCTGCCCAGTCCGCTGACCGTCGTGACTACCAACAGCACCAACTTCATCAATCTCAGCGGTCTTTCCGCTTTGACGGGGACAACGGTGATACCGCTCCGCGTGGTCGGATTCATCCTCATTAATCCAGCCACCGGCACGCCGGTAATGGTGGCCCGATCCGTCGAGCAGCTATCCGACTAACGGAGCGGCTAAGCACTGCGCAGGCGCCGCTGCCCCTGGTTCATTCGAACAGGGCGGTGGCGTTTGCATTTTTGGTGGCTCGTAGATCGTTCACAGGATTTCAATCGCGAGTACTACATTTGCTTCCGGAGGAAACTCTATTCTTCGCGCGCCGCGATCACGTCTTTGCCGTTCGTGCGAATCTCGATCGCCATCGGCGGACGGATGCCGTTTCCTTGAACGATCAAGCCACGAACGAGATCATCGTTCGATGCTCCTCCGCCATAGCGCAGCAAATCGTAGACCGTATGATTGCACGGGTCACCAACCATCGGATGGTCGGCGTGGAAACCATAGTGAGTCTTCAGCTGGTCGAGATCAGTGATGAATTCCAGTTCGCAATTGCCGAACGGTTCAACCAGCGAGAATCCCCAATACTCTCCGCGCGGCAGTCGCACCACCATCGCGGGTTCGGTTTCATCCTTCAGCAAGCTGCGGTACAAGAAACGCTTCGCCGACCAGGGCTTCGCCAGCTCCTCTGTCGTCGCGATGACCCCGGGACCTACGGGCAGGCTTGGCGCGCTTTTGGCCGCGACGGCGGGCGGCGCAGGAGCTGCCGAGGTCGAATCGGCGGATGCTCGTGTGGGCCTCGGGGTTGAACTCCTGCTCCAATCTAGGAGCCCTGCGAGGATGATGAGGGCAACCACCGCTAGAGTCGCGATCAATTTGATGGGCGGCGGGGTCTTTTGCTGCGGCGCGCCGGGATACTCGGACGATGCCGATGGCTCGGTCTTGGCTTTCCCCTCGCTCGGCAATACACCCGGAATGGTCGGCTGCTGCGGCTTAAAGGGATCGACTTTTTTTTCGTCCGTCACGCTGGGCGCCCGGAAAGACACCTTCAGATTGAAGGGGCGGCACAGGAAATGCAAGATGGCGGGGTTTCTACGGTGTTGTCACTTTCGCATGCGCGGACTGCCGGTTGCCGGAAGTCTAGGCAGGCCTCTCGAGACGCACAGAATGGTGCGCCACATATTCATGAAGGTTGGCGAGCTTGAGAAGCAGCTCGAGCATCCGGTCCCGGTGCTGCGGTTGGGGATCGCTTGCTTTCTCTTCCAGGTTCTTGACGATTGCGAGCGCGTCCGAGAGGAGCCATTCGACATCCGCGGGGTTCATCGCGTGACCTTCGCGGCAGCGGCCAAACGTTTGGTCCGTGCGAAGAAATGCGTCGTCCAGAAAATGCTCGAGGCAAAGTTGCTCGGTCGCAAGAGCCGCTGGAACCGAATTCGGACACGCTGCCCTTCGGCACGTTCCAGTGACAGGCGTATTCATCGCCAACCTCAATCACCTTCAATGAATTTTTTCCGGGGTCCTTGCGACAGAGCCTACCACAACTTTTCTGCAAGCGCGGAAGTATCGACGGCGAGATTGGCGTCGGAACCAACGGGATTTTGCCTACATTTTCTCTTGCCTTTTGCGAGCCCACGGTGAAAATGGGTTGCGTTCCGTCCGAGTATGAGGGGCGACGAATCGGATCGGCGGGACGGCGCTACTAGCATCTTGCAGTGGGTTCGGCCTATACGCCGCTGTCCATCGGTCCGGACGGCAAGCTTTACACGCAGAATAGCGGATACTAGTTTGTGGTGGGCAACTAGAAGAAAATGCTGCCACAAAAAACGAGAGCCGGCGGTTACCCCACCGGCCCCGAACAGCGACCGCTTCCAATCCTCGGCTAGAAGCGGAAAACGACGCCCGCGGAAACGCGAGCATTGTTTTGCCGGTTATTGAAGCCATCATTGAACTTCGTCAGCAAATACTCGACTTGAATCACCCGAATGCCGATACGAGGTGTGGCGTTCCAATCCACGCCGCCGCCTACGGCAGTTGCGAAGGCGTCTTCTGAGACGCTCGCATTGAACGAGTTCCCTGATTCGTGCGCCCCGCCGAACAGAGCCTGAACGAAAGGCGTTACGGGGCCTCTGTGGTAGGACAGCTTGGGGCCGAAAAGGTAGGTAACGACATTCGCATTGCCGCCGCTATTGGTCCAATGATAGCCGCCGAAGTCTCCCACGACCCCCAGCCATGGGGTCAAGTTATAGGACAGGGAGCCACTGCCACCGTTGAAGTCGGCTGTTGCGCCCTGATCGCTTACATGCAGCAATGAGTAGCCTCCAAATACTTCTACCCTCGACGAATCCTGCGCGGACGCGATTCCTGCGAACAGCAACATGGCCCCACAGAACAATGCCAACCTGTTCATTTAAATCTCCTGTACGTATATTCTGAGTATTTTCCTGCCTACGTTCGGCACGAGAAGGCGGTGGCGCTGGCTATCGGCATTGTCGAGCCAGACCTAGCCGACCCAGATGCCCCGACCTCGTTTGTACCATTACGGGAAAGTGCCGACAAGGCGGTATCTGGTCTGGTGTGCCTGTTCAATTAACGATGTAAACTATTGTTTGCAAAGGACATACGATTTCCATACTTCGCTCGAACTTAGGGGAACTGAGGCCTAGATGGGTTCGCGAAACCTCAGGCTGCGGCGCCGTGGCACTTCTTGTACTTCTTGCCAGACCCGCAAGGGCAGGGGTCGTTCCTGCCAACTTTGACGCCCGAGCGGATGGGTTTAGGGGCCTCGGCCTGTGCCGGACCTGCCTGGAACTGCAGATTCTGCTGTTGGCGGCGCTGCCGCTGCTCGATCTGCTTGGCCTCGTCCTGCGGCTTGGCCGGCTGCATCAGGAACAGGAACCGAACTGCCTCGGTGTCGATCCGGTTCATCAGATCGTCGAACAAGGTAAAGGCTTCCTTCTTGAACTCGACCAGAGGGTCCTTCTGCCCATAGCCCCTCAGCCCGATGCCCTCTTTAAGGTGGTCGAGGGTGAGCAGGTGGTCTTTCCACTGTGCGTCCACGATATCGAGCAGGATGTGGCGTTCGAGCCATCGCAGCGTCGCGGCGCTGAATAGATTCTCCTTTTCCTCGTAGCGCGCCCGCGCCTTTTCGAGCAGCGTTTCGGCGAGCCCGTCGTGGCCCAGTTCGGCGACGTCAACGCCGGCCGCTTTCAGGTCCAGGCCGAACTGATTCAGCATCTCGTTCGCAAATTGGGTGACGTTCCACTGATCGGGATGCTGATCGCGCGGGCAGTAGGTCTCGACCAGCTCATTCACGATGGCCTCGGCGCGTTCGAGCACGAATTCCTTCTGATCGCGGCCTTCGAGAAACGAGCGGCGCAGCGAATAGATGGTTTCCCGCTGCTTGTTCATCACATCGTCGTACTCGAGCAAGTGTTTGCGGGCCTCGAAGTTTTGGGCCTCGACCGCCTTCTGCGCGTTTTCGATGCGCTTGCTGATGAGCCGCGATTCGATGGGCACGCCCTCGGTCATTCCCAACCGGTACATGATCGATTGCATGCGCTCGCCGCCGAAGATCCGCAGCAGGTCGTCTTCGAGCGAGAGGAAAAACCGCGACGAGCCGGGATCGCCCTGGCGTCCCGCGCGTCCGCGAAGTTGGTTGTCAATGCGGCGCGCCTCGTGGCGCTCGGTGCCAAGGATGTGTAGGCCGCCCATGGCGACCACTTCGTCGTGTTCCGTCTTGCATTGCGCCGCAAATTGATCGTAGAGAGGTTTCCACTGCTCGAGCGGCACCTGGAATATTTTTCCTTCCTGCTGAAACAGCACCATCGCCGCGTTCCCGGCGCCGTTTCCCGAAACTCCCGCCTCGGCCGCGTCAGCCTGCGCGGGTGTTTCGGTTCCCGGCGCCGCGCCGATCACCGACGCCGCGGGCAAATAGGGCATCGCCAGTTTTTCCCGCAAGCAGTAGTCACGCGTCATGGCTTCGGGATTGCCGCCGAGCAAAATGTCGGTCCCGCGGCCGGCCATGTTCGTCGAAACCGTTACAGCTCCCTTGCGCCCGGCCTGCGCGATTACTTTTGCTTCGCGCTCGTGCTGCTTCGCGTTCAAAACCTGGTGGGGGATCTTGTGTTTGATCAGGAGTTCGGCGATCTTTTCCGATTTCTCGATCGAGATGCTGCCGACCAGCACTGGCTGTCCGCTCTCGTGATACTGGCGGATGCCGCCCGCGCGTGTGCCGTCTTCCTGAATGATTCCATTCACGGTCGCTTCATACTTTTCTTTTTCGGTGCGGTAAACCACGTCCGGATTCTCGATGCGGATGAGGTTCTTGTTCGTCGGGATGGCGACGACTTCGAGTTTGTAAATCTTGTCGAACTCCGGAGCCTCGGTTTCGGCCGTGCCGGTCATGCCCGAAAGTTTCTTGTACATCCGGAAGTAGTTCTGAAACGTGATCGTGGCGAGCGTCTGATTTTCGCGCTCGATTTTGACCCCTTCCTTCGCTTCGATCGCTTGATGCAGCCCGTCGGACCACCGCCGGCCGGGCATCTGGCGCCCGGTGAATTCATCCACGATCACGATTTCGCCGTCTTTCACGACGTAATCCACATCTTTTTCGAATAACACGTGCGCGCGCAATGCCTGATAAACATGGTGATTGACATCCATGTTGGCGAGGTCGAACAGGTTCCCCAGATTTAGCAAGCGTTCGCATTTCGCCACGCCTTCTTCGGTGGGGGTCACGGTGCGAAGTTTTTCGTCAACCGTGTAATCAATGTCGCGGATCAGTTTGGGAATGATCTTGTCAATGCGGTAGTACTTGTCGGTGGATTCCTCGGCGGGCCCGGAAATGATCAGCGGGGTGCGGGCCTCGTCAATCAGGATCGAGTCCACTTCATCCACGACCGCAAAGTGGTGGCCGCGCTGAACGCAATCCTTCAGATCGTATTTCATGTTGTCGCGCAGGTAGTCGAAGCCGAACTCGTTGTTCGTTCCGTAGGTGATATCGGCGGCGTAGGCGGCGCGGCGCTGCACGTCGTCCAGGTCGTGCACGATTACGCCGACCGTCAGCCCGAGCACCTTGAAGATCGGCCCCATCCATTCGGCATCGCGGCGCGCTAAATAATCGTTCACGGTCACGATGTGCACGCCCTTGCCCGTGAGCGAATTCAAATACGCGCCCAGGGTGGCGACGAGCGTCTTGCCTTCACCCGTTTTCATCTCCGCGATTTTGCCCTGATGCAGCACGATTGCGCCGATCAGCTGCACGTCAAAATGGCGCATACCGAGCGTCCGGCGCCCTGCCTCGCGCGCGGTAGCGAATGCGGGCACGATGGCCGGTTCGAGCGCTTCCTGCAGCTTTTCCTTATAGTCGGGATCGTCCAGCTCGACACCTTCCAGACGCGCCTGCACCTCGGCCTTGAGCGCAACGGTGCGCGCACCGAGCTGTTCGTCGGACAGCTGCGTCATTTGCGGTTCGAGCGCGTTCACGGCGTCCACGAACGGCTGAAGCCGCTTGACGTCGCGCTCGTGTTTCGTCCCGATGAAGCGCGCTACGACACTGTCTATGACCTTTTCAACGTCCATGTGTATTTGGCTTCGAAGCTTCCAGGGGCCATTCCGGATTCTAAATGCTCACAATTGCATTGTAGCCGCTCGTGCATATTCCTGCAAAGCGCCGACGAACCCCGGCTCGGTGTTTCTTCGATTTGTCGCGCCGAAATGACCTGCATCCGGCAAGCGACATCCACATCTAAATACGTACGATGCAATCGCTAACTTTCGAGAGGAAGTTCAATTTCACAACCCATCTGGGGCGGAGGCAGGAATGAAAAGACTGGAAGGCAAGACAGCAGTGGTTACCGGCGGCAACAGTGGAATCGGGCTGGCCTCCGCGAAGCGGCTTCAAGATGAAGGCGCGCGCGTGGCGATTTCCGGGCGCAGCCAGAAAACACTCGATGAAGCCGCAGTATTGCTCGGCAAAGATGCGCTCGTGGTTCAATCGGACGTCTCGAGACTCTCCGAGATTGACAAGTTCTACGCCGCGGTCGTTACGAGGTTCGGAAAAATTGACATTCTATTCGCGAACGCCGGCATCGGGCGTTTTGCCTCTCTGGAAACGACGACGGAACAGATTTACGACGAGCAGTTCGATACCAACGCCAAGGGCGCGTATTTCACGATTCAGAAGGCGCTGCCTCACTTAAATGACGGCGCCTCGATCATTCTCAACACGAGCGTCGTCAGCCACGAAGGCATTGCGAATGGCAGCGTCTATGCCGCCACGAAAGCGGCGATGCGTTCTTTCACGCGGTCGATGGCACTGGAACTTGTGGGGCGCAATATCCGAGTGAATGCCGTGGCGCCAGGTCCAATCGCCACACCGATCATCGCTCGAACCGGGATTCCGAAAGAAGCGTTGGATGAGATCACCAAGAGCCTGATCGCCTCTGTTCCGATGAAGCGCATCGGCACTTCGGAAGAAGTCGCCGGGGCCGTTGCTTTCCTAGCATCGTCGGACGCTTCCTACATCACCGGCGTAGAAATCGACGTGGATGGCGGCAGGGGACAGACCTAAGGTCGTCCTCGATCGCTATCGAGGGGCAGCGATCGCTTGCGGCGCAGCGGGAAGCTTTACGAGGCGGACATCGGTGACCGAAGGCAGCGCACGAATGTGCTGCACGACGGACGCGTCCACGTTGCCGTCGAGGCCCACCAGCGCCAGCGCCTCGCCGCCACCGCCCGGCGCGCGCCGGCCAAGAGCGAACGTCGCAATATTTACTCCGAGCGTGCCGAGCTCTGTACCGATCCGGCCGATCACGCCCGGCACGTCAATATTTCGCGAGAGCAACATCGTGCCCTCCAGCGGCGCTTCGAGGCCCATACCGTCCAGCGAAACGATGCGGGGTGAGCCATCCTGTCCGACCGTTCCCTCTAGCGTAAACTCGCGGCTGCCATCCTGTACGCCGACTTCGATTGTGTTGGGGAACCCGCGCTCGCGCCGCCGGGTCGTTTCTTCCACTTGCATGCCCCGCGCCGCAGCTTCGGTCGGCGCATTGACCAGATTGATCTCCTCGTCGATCACGGCATTCAATACGCCGACCAACACGGCGCTGCGAATCATGTGCGAACCGAGCTCCGCGGCTTCTCCCGCATACCGTATGCGAATCCGGCTAAAGCGCCCCGAGGGAGCCGCCTGCGCGACAAACGCTCCCAGCCGCTCGCCCAATTCCATGTAAGGCCGCAGGCGCTGGTACTGGTCCGGCGATAGCGCCGGCATGTTCACGGCGTTGCGAATGATTCCTTCGGCGAGATAATCGCGAACTTGCAGCGCGATGGCTGTGCCGACTTCTTCCTGTGCTTCGGCCGTGGATCCGGCGATGTGCGGTGTGGCGATCAGATTCGGCAAGCCGACGAGCGGGGAATTCTTTGGCGGCTCTACCGCGAAAGTATCCACCGCTGCTCCGGCGAGCTGGCCCGACCGCAGCGCTTCGGCGAGAGCGACTTCGTCAATCAATTCGCCGCGCGCGCAATTGATCAGGCGCGCGCCTTTCTTCATCTTTGCGATTGCCGCCGCATCCATCATCTTCTCGGTCGAGCCGCTGAGCGACGTATGCAGCGAAACCACGTCCGATTGCCGCAGCACTTCATCGAGCGCCAGCAACTCGACTTCCACTTCGCGCGCGGCCGCGGGTGTCACGAACGGGTCGTAGGCGAGCACTTTCATTTCCAGGCCGCGCGCGCGCCGCGCCACTTCGGTGCCCACCCGGCCCAGGCCCACGAGTCCGAGCGTTTTTCCACGCATCTCCGTCCCCGAAAATGCGGATTTCTCCCAGCGGCCTGCCTGGATCGAAGCATTTGCCTGCGGCACCGCGCGCGCCAGCCCAAGCATTAACGCAATCGTATGTTCGGCCACGCTGACGGCATTTCCGCCCGGCGTGTTCATCACCAGAACGCCACGCTTGGTGGCGGCTTCCACGTCCACGTTGTCTACGCCCACGCCCGCGCGGCCAATCACGCGGAGCTTCGACGCTTTTTCAAGCAGCGCGGCGGTAGCCTTGGTGGCGCTGCGAATGATCAGTGCATCGGCATCCGCAAGCTCGATCGGAAGCGCTGTAGCCGCCGGCATGACAACTTCCCATCCTGTTTCACGCAAAAGCGCAATCCCGCGCTCGCTAATTTTGTCCGCAACGATAATTTTCATGGATCACAAGGGTATCGGTCGCCCGCGCGTGTGTCAATTACGCACGCCGTCGCAACGCGTGTGCTACTATTTTGCGCCGGGAGAAGCGCACGAATGAGCTACATCGAACGTATCGAAAGAGATCTGACCATGGCGATGAGAGAGAAGAACGAGCTGCGGCTGAGCGTGCTGCGTATGGTGAAAAGTGCGCTGAAGTACAAGGAAGTTGACAAGAAGCGCGCACTGGACGACATGGAATCGCTCCAGGTGCTTCAGACGCTCGTCAAGCAGCGCCGGGAATCGGTGGATCAATTCACGAAGGGTGGCCGCAAGGATCTCGCCGACAAGGAAACGAAGGAAATCGCCATCATTGAGGAGTATCTGCCGGTGGCGCCCAGCGATGAGGAGATTCACCGCGCGGTCGAAGACGCCATAGCCGAAGCCGGTGCCGACTCGCTGAAGCAAATGGGCGCTGTGGTAAAGGCCGCTCGGGCGCGCCTCGAAGGCAAGAATGTGGACGGCAAAGTTCTCAGCGACAAGGTTCGCGAACGCCTCAGCGGAAAATCCTGAAATACGCTTCCCACCTGCATTTTCTCAGAGAAAGTACACGTGCGATCAGGGAGTCGCAGGGCGCAGAAGTGCGGACGATTCCTGGTCCGCGGCAATCTGTTTCAAGAAACTCCTGATTTCAGGAAGCTTCTCCGTCGGCACCTCGACGTCCTTGATTACGTACGTTCGACGATAATGCAGGACTCCGTCCGCGACTTTGATTTCGCTGTGGTATGAGCCGTAGGAGCATTCGAGCTGCACCGGCGGCTGAACTCCATCGAGCACGTAGCCGGGCGGCAACGTGATATCTATGACGTCGTCCTGCCGGGTGGCCTCGCGAAATTCGATGGCGTACTTGCGCGGCTTCTGCTCGTTGAACAGGCGCAACATTTGGCTGTCTTTGTCGCCCACGACACGGGGGCGGAGAAACAGAATGTTGCCGGAGACCATGGCGTACCTTGGTGAGACAAACTTGTAGTTGAGTTCGAAGTTCTGGTCGTATTGGTCGAGGTTCGTCAGCGTGGCGCCGGTCAACACGTAATTGCTCAGAAATTGCCCGAGAAATCCTTCGATCACTTCGGCGCGCTTGGACGGCTGCGCCTCCAGGAACGACTCGCGGTAAGTAGCCGCGGGGCCACCCCAGTCCGTCTCGTGAACCTCGCCGGCCAGTTGCCCGGTAGCGGTTAAGTTGAGGGTTGCGGTCCGGAGCAGCCGGTTGGTCGAAGGCGGGGATAAAGGCATGGGGATCAGGCTGCCGCCCTGGCTGGTGACCACGAGGCCATGATTGTCTTGAAGATACCAGGGCAGGTATCCGAGCGGCACGTATTCGTTGGTTGGATCGAAAAACAGAAGACGACCGAGTTTCGGGTCGTTCACGACGGCGTAGAGCGAAGCATTGTCTACGCCGTCCGGCAGCTTGATCGCCGTGATGACGTGGTTGAAATGCATAGAGGGATAATCGGGTCGCACGATACCCCGCTCATCAAAGACGACGACGTAATAAGCTTCAATTCCAACTTCATGAAGCATCGTGATCAGCAGGGTCGCCTTGTCTTTGCAGTCGCCATATTGATGGGCAAAGATATCGCTCGCCAGGTGAGGCTGGTAGCCGCCAATTCCGAATTCGATCGCAGCGTATCGAATCTTTCGTTGCGCGAAATCAGTTAGCGCACGCATCTTCGCAACTGGATCGGAGATTCCCGAAGTGAGCTCAGTAACCTTTTGCTTAATTTCCGGCGAAGGATTCCGGGTAGATTGCGTGAGGCCGGCATACCAGAGTCCCAAATCGTTCCACGATCCGGTGGTTCGCGCGCGCATGGCCGGGTCACGCGGGAAATACTTCAATCCGACCCAGCCCGCCACTGCAAACGGTGAGGGCATTTCGGGCTCGACGTCCACGGCGGGCACGTCGTTCACCTCCCAGGTATATTGATTGCCCGAAATTTGCGGTTGTTGCTCCGCGCAATTGAACCACCGCGCGGTGTATTCCCAGCCCGCCGGAAGTTTCAGGATCAGGCGTCCGTGTCTGAGTGGAATTTTGTCCTGAAATCCCCAATCGTCTTCGAAAACAAATGGGCGCTGCTTTTGGACGTACTCATATCCGACGACATTGCCCGGGTCCGCGCCCGAATATTTCAGGAATTTAGCTTTAATATCGGAGAAGACCTCATACGTGGTCAAGCTCGTTTCGAGCGAGTCCTTGTCCTTCAGCGCATACTCGTGTCCATCCGCCGTGATGGTCCAAGCGTTGAAGGAAATAACCTTGGTCTCATTATCGAACGGCACCGCAGCGCCGCCATATTCATTTCTGGCTTCGGGACGCAGAAGCTTGTAGGCGATTCGATGGCGCGTATCTATTTCGCCGCTGTCCAGCACAGTGGTCTGATATTCGTCGATAAGCTGAACGGCGATGGGGTTGTCGGGATAGTCGGGAAGCTTTTCGTGGGCGAGGGTGCGAAGCCAGTCCGGCGCCGAATCAGCTGCTCCGGCATGCGGGGCGGCGCAAACGATCCATAAGGCCGTACAAAACGCCGCTAATGCAATTCGACGAGACATTCCTGCCTTACCTCCCCGACTGGAGCATAAGTGGTGCGCTGTCATCTGTCTTCACGATGCTGAAGAAATTTCGGAGACCCGCATAGGACTCTTTCGGATAAACCGTGCCTTTGACTTCAAGTTGGCGTTTGATCTCCACGCTGTCGGTCTGCGCCACAGCGGAAATCTGATACGACACCGGGCCAGGTGCTATTTTCTGAGGATCGGGCACGGCCTGTGCCTTGTATCCCAGCGGGCAATGAATCACAAGGTCATCGAACTTTTGGTAGGGATAGGGAAATACGACAACATTGGTGCGCGCCTGGGATTGAAAGTAGCCCACTTCGGTGGTTCGAAACAAATCCATGGGCAAAAGCATACGTTGGACGCTACCGGAAGCGGCCGCCGGAACCTTGACCGTGCCCTCGACGTGAAGAGGCGCATCCACCTGATCCCAATTCGTGATGCTGGTCACATCGAAGGTTGAGTCCACGGCAAGCCATTGCTTAATTTCGTCTCCGAGAACCTTCTTTCGGCCGGCCTCGTCCTCGTCGCGATTGTCATACCGGCGATTGGCGCCTTCGAGGCCCGTGAAGTCGATTTGTAGCTTGCCGTTGATCTCCATGTCGTTATCTACCGTGACATCGGCGTGGCGAACGATCGTGGCATCGGTCGGAACTGGCAAGGACGTCTGGATCATTTCGCTTCCGTCCTTGCTGACTCGGACACCACTGGCCGCTGATTCATACCAGGGAAGGACATTAAAAGGAAAATAGCGGGAAGCCGGGTCGAGGTAGTACTCCTTGCCCCCGGCGCGCACCCATACTAATTCCGCGCCCAAATCGGACGCGGCTTCGCGATTCGGGATGAACACGAGCCCGCTACGGGGCGCAATGCGGATCTCGGCAGCTTCAAACCCCGCAGCACGCGCCAATCCGATCATCAGGAAGTTGATGTCAAGGGAATGGCCATATCCGTGTTTGAGGACATCATCCGCGTTGTTATTGGGTTTGATGTCTTCCTGTTTGTTTTCCTTCTGACTCTTCTCATCTTCCAGGTTCAAATTGCGTACCTTTAACGTGCGCACATACAGCTTTCGCAGCTTTTCTTCCGGCGAATCGCTGGAGCTCACATCCTGAGAAACTTCCTGAGCCAATTCTTTCTTCTTATCCACAAAATGGTCTACGTCAGCGTTCCACTTCTTACCAATGCGCTTCCAGTATTGATCCGGCGTTTCGGAGGAAGGTTCATCCTCAGAACGGTAATAAAATTCGACCTGGGCTTCGAGAGCCCGCTTGGGAGGCATAAGCTGTTCGTCTTCGATTCCCGGCATATCGTGGATTTCCAGGGTGTACAAATTCTGCTGCTTCTGCACGGATGACTGGTTAGGGGGGAGAGCGTAGCTGCGCGAAAAAAGCGGAAGTGCATAGGAGGAATCGTTTGGTTTGATCGAAAAGCGAGCCAATCGGGTATATAGGTCCTCCTGGACGATCCAGCCCATGGTCCAGTAATACGAATTGTCTTGCTGCTCGAACTGTTCGCGATATCGGTACTCGATGATGGAGCCGGGCTCGACGTCAGGCATTATGAACGTCTTGGCGAGAACCTTGAGTCCGTTGCCCTTGACGATTTCCTTGTCATAGATCTTGCCGTCGAATTCCACGATGGTGCCATCGGGCCGGATAGTGCGGCCGCGGACGTTCTGGATTGTTTCTTGCGCTTTGTTGTAGTCCACTTCGACATCGGAGTGAGCTTTCACGCCGGCTTGCGTAAAGATTTTGATGCGAAAATAATCGTTCACGGAAGCGAGCTTCGCGTCCTCGTTTACCTCACGGTACAGGATCATGGCATCCGCGCCCGGCTGCTTCGGATTGTCCTTCATCGCAAGGTCTTCGGGCGGAATTGGGAGCCAGTCGTCGGCCCGTGAGAGGCGCGGACAAGCCGCGAACGCGACAATGAAAATAACGACGCCATACATGGTTTTGCGGCTTCGATTCATGCGGGCCTCCTCGCTGCTTCCGCTCTTGCAGGCAGCTCCGCGGGCGGGACTAGATTCCCGCGAGCGCCCATCGCCTAGTTTGCAGGTGGTGACTTGTTTCCAACGCTATCCCGAAGTGCCGCCTTCTGTCAATTCATGCGGCTGGCTGGGCCGTAAGGGTAACCTGGTCCTGATTCGAAGCTGCCCGAGTGGCTCGTGGTCCGCGGGAAACCCTGTCCCCACTTGATTTCCCCCCTGGCTTACAGCCGAAATGGAAGCGCGGGCCCATGCCTGATTGCGCCTTGCCTGTGCGGGCGTGTGATGCTAAGTTGCCCGCTCCGCCGCGTCGCATCCAGCGTGCGATCGCACCGGCATTCGGCAGCATGGCAAGGGAGGCAAGGCGTGGCCACGAAACCCTGGAGTTCGACCGCACCGCCGGGCGAGTTTCGCCCCTATGTGGACGCGGAAGAAAGCGTCCGCGAATTCAGCCTTCGCGCGATCGTGCTCGGCTCGCTGTTCGGGATTCTCTTCGGCGCGGTTTCCGTTTATGTAGGCCTGCGCGCGGGCCTCACCGTATCCGCTTCCATTCCGATCGCCGTCCTTTCCATCAGCATCCTGCGCGCATTCGGGCGCTCGACGATTCTCGAAAACAACATCGTGCAGACGACTGGCTCGGCCGGGGAATCGGCCGCTGCGGGCGTGATCTTCACGATGCCCGCGCTGATTTTCCTTGGCTACTCGCTCAACACCGAGTACTGGCGGATTTTTTTCCTAGCGCTGCTCGGCGGAACGCTGGGCGTGCTGTTCATGATTCCCCTCCGACGGCAGCTGATCGTGAAGGAGCACGGCAACCTCACGTTTCCCGAGGGCACCGCTTGCGCCGATGTGCTCGTGGCCGGGGAACGCGGCGGATCGTTTGCCGGACGCGTTTTCTGGGGGCTTGGGCTGGGAGGCGCGTACACCTTCTGCATGAACACGCTGGGCCTGTGGCCCGTCCAGCCGGATTACCAGCCGAAATGGCTGCCCGGCGCGTCCATGCGCTGCACGATTACGTCGGAATATCTGGGAGTTGGCTACATTATCGGACCGCGCGTGGCGGGATTCCTGTTTGCGGGCGGCGTGATTTCCTGGCTGGTGATGATGCCGGCGATGCGCTTCTTTGGATCGCTCGCGCCCAATGTCGCGCTCTATCCCAGCACCGTGCCGATTCCGCAGATGAGCCCCGATCAGCTTTGGGCGACCTACATTCGACCGATGGGTGCCGGCGCGGTGGCGTGCTCGGGATTGATCACGCTGATCAAAACGCTGCCCACGATTTTCGCGGCGCTGAGCGCCGGGCTCAAGGACGTCCGCGCGAAGCAGGAATCCATGCCTGTCGCGAGCCGCATCGAGCGCGATCTTTCGATGAAAGTCGTCGTTGGTGGCTCGATTCTGATTCTTCTGATGGTCTGGGCATTTCTGACGTTCAAGCCTGTACCGGGCGCGCAGACGGGACTTTTTGCCAATCTACTCGCGGCGCTTTTCATCATCGTCTTCGGCTTCCTGTTTGTGACCGTCGCCTCGCGGATTAGCGGGTTGATCGGCAACTCCTCGAATCCGATCAGCGGCATGACCATCGCCACGCTGATGGCAACATGCGCGATGTTTCTCGTCGCGCACTGGACCGCGAACTCCTACGCCGTTCTCGCGCTCACCATCGGCGGCGTGGTATGCATCGCCGCGGCGATCGCGGGAGCTACGTCGCAGGACCTAAAGACCGGACATCTCGTCGGCGCGACGCCGGCAAAACAGCAAGTCGCACTGGTCATCGGTGTCATGGTCTCGTCGCTCGCAATCGGCGGCACACTGATCCTGATGAACGTGGGCCTCGCGCAGTACAAGCCGATTCAGATGGCGCTGGACGTAAACAACCTTCCAAACGGAGTGGAGCGCCAGGACAGCAACTACGTGTACCAAGGGAAAACCTACGTGCTGGTGAACGCGATCGGGTCGGGCGTGATCCCGGACGGCAAGTATCTCTACGATCCCAGCTCCAGGCAAATCGAAATCCAGTGGGAGCAGGGAATTGGCAGCGCCCGCGCTGCTGCGCCTCAGGCACGGTTGATGGCCACGGTCATCAGCGGAATCCTGAATCGACGGTTACCGTGGCGGCTGGTATTCCTGGGAGTCTTCCTGGTAATCGCAATCGAGATTCTGGGAATCCGTTCGCTGCCGTTTGCCGTCGGCTCCTACATTTCCATCGGCACGACGATGGCGATGTTTGCCGGAGGAGTGGTGCGGTGGCTGGCTGAGCAAGGTGCGGATAAGCCCAGCGGTGCCGAAAGCGAGGTAAGCCCAGGCTCGCTCTATTCGAGTGGCCTGATCGCCGCCGGCGGCGTCTTTGGTTTACTCGCCATCATCCTCAATCTGCTTCAGGACCCGGAGCTGGGCCGTCACGTGCCGCACTGGCTCGCACGAGCGCTGCATCTTCCCTGGTCGCCCACATTCTTTTCGGCGTGGGGCGAAAGGTACATGCCGCACTTGCAGCAGGCGCAATGGTTCGGCGTGCTGCTGTTTGTCGGGCTCGCCGCGACACTGTTCTATTCCGCTCGAAAAAAACTGAAGCAGGCCTAGGAAGAGGTTTCTCGCCGGACTCTTATCGGGGCGTCGCTTCGCGCAGAAACCGGGCAGCCTCTTCCGGCGGCGTGGGGTTGATGTAGAAACCCGTGCCCCATTCGAATCCCGCCACTTTAGTCAGTTTAGGCATCATCTCGATGTGCCAGTGATAATGATCGTTGATTTCTTCGCCGATGGGCGAGGTGTGCACCACGTAATTGTATGAGGGGAACGCGAGCGCCGCATCGAGCCGCCCCAGAAAATTGTGCAGGACTCTCGCGAGCGCGCCGTAGTAGGGCGTGGGCATGTTTTCGAAGGCCGAACTGTGCTGGCGCGGCAGGATCCAAGTCTCGAACGGGAAGCGCGGCGCGTAGGGAGCGAGCGCGATGAAGTGATCGTCATTTAGGATCACGCGCGACTCGGTTTCGATTTCCTGGCGGATCATGTCGCAGAAAATGCAGCGCTCTTTCTCATCGTAGTAGTGCTTTGAGCTGTCCACTTCCTCGCGGACGCGCTTGGGCACGATCGGTAGCGCGATGAGCTGCGAATGCGTATGTTCGAGTGACGCGCCCGCCGACTCGCCGTGGTTCTTGAAAAGCAGGATGTAGCGGAAGCGGCGATCGTTTTTCAGATCGAGCATGCGGTCGCGATACGCCCAAAGAGTCTCCTCGAGCGCCTTCTCCGGCATGGATGCGAGCGTGAGCTGATGGTTGGGAGTCTCGACGATCACTTCGTGCGCGCCCACGCCGTTCATGCGGTCAAACATGCCCTCGCCTTCGCGGTCGAGGCCGCCTTCGATGCCGAGCGCCGGAAACTTATTGGGCACCACGCGCAGCGACCAACCGGGCGTGTCCTTCCCGCTGCCGTTGCGTCCGTAGGCCAGCACTTCCGGCGGAGTCTTTCCCTCATTCCCGGGACAGAATGGACAGAACCCGAGGCCCTTGATCCGAACGCTTTCCCGCACAAAATCCGACGGGCGCCTGTTACGGTCCGAGGAAATGATGACCCAGCGGCCAGTGATCGGGTCTCTACGAAGCTCCGGCAACCTTGCCTCCTCGATTTCGCGCGATCTGTGAAGGGCCGAATGCGATCTCTGGCGAATATTCTACTACGGCGTGAGTGCGCGCATGGAAGGACGTTGGTCAGGTTGTTTCAGGAAGGAGCGCGCCCTTGTGGAGACGGACTGCCGGGCCCGCGCCGGCTTGGATCGGGATCGCCAGGACGTGCAAGCAGGTGGGCGCGACTTCGGCTCGCCACGGCAAACCTGACACGCGCGAACATTGATGTTCCTGTGGTGCGAGTTTGTTCGGCGCGCCCCGGCTACGTTAGAGCGACCGCTCGGCCTCACTGATGCATCTATCGAGCGTCCGAACGGCGAAATCGGCCTGCTCCTGGTCGATCACGAGCGGAGGAGCGAGTCGAAGGGAATTCTCTCCGGCGCCGAGCACGAGGAGTCCCTTCCGATAAGCAGCTTCGATAACCTGGTCGCGAATTCCGGGCGCTTTCTCTTTCGTTTTCTGATCGCGCACAAACTCGATTCCGATCATCAGCCCCTTGCCGCGAATGTCACCCACGCTCTTGTGCCGTTCGCGCCATCCAGCCGTCTGGCGAAAGATCCATTCACCCATGCCGGCGGCATTGCCAATGGCAGTCTGCTCGAGCACGGCGAGGGTCGCAAGCGATGCGGCGATCGAGACAGGATTGCCGCCAAATGTAGAAGCGTGCGCGCCCGGCTTCCAATCCATCACTTCCGCTTTTGCAATCACGGCGCAAAGCGGCATGCCCGACGCGATTCCCTTTGCTGTGCAAAGAATGTCCGGCTCGACTCCGGCGTGATCCACAGCCCACCATTTTCCCGTGCGGCCCATTCCGGACTGCACTTCGTCGGCGATCAGGAGGATGCCGTGCTTGCGGCAGACGTGCTCGAGTCCCTGCAGGAATTCCGCCGGGGCCGCGAGGTATCCGCCTTCGCCCTGAATCGGTTCGATGAAAATCGCCGCGACGTCCGACGGATCACAGAGCCTTTTGAAGAGTTCATTCTCGATGTAGGCCAGAGCATCGGTCGACGCATTTTCCGGACGCACGCCGTAAGCGCCGCGATAGGTATTCGGATAAGGCGCATGAAACACACCTCCGAGCAGCGAGCCGAAATGTTTTCGCTGCACGGCTTTGCTCGCCGTGAGCGACAGCGCGCCGAAGGTGCGGCCATGAAAGCAGCCGTGAAACGCGATGAATTTGTCACGTTTGGTGTGATACCGCGCAAGCTTCATCGCGGCCTCAACCGCCTCCGTACCTGAATTCCCGAAATAGACGCGCTTCGCGCTCTTGCCCGGCGCAATCGCCGCGAGCTTTTCGGCCAGCTCGACCATGCCCTCGTAGTAAAAATCCGTGCAGGACATGTGGATCAACTCAGCCGCCTGCTTCTGGATTGCTGCGACGACCTTCGGATGGCAATGCCCGGTGGCAACGACGGCAATGCCAGCGGCGAAATCGAGAAAAGTGTTTCCGTCCACGTCTTCCACTACGGCGCCGCGGCCCGTCTTTGCGACAAGCGGATAGTCGCGCGTGTAGGAGGGAGAGACCACGTTGTGGTCGCGCTCGACGATTTTCTTTGCCTTGGGGCCCGGTAAAGCGGTTACGAGGTGCGGTAGTTTCATCTCGGCAACTTGCATGTGCTCCTCCGCAATTGCACTGGTCCCGTGCGCGTGTAGCGGTTTCCGCCGCTGCGTGCCGGGCACATGACTGGAGGAATTGATATTAGGCTGCGCCGAAGAGATTCGGCCGGTCCAACGAAGGCTGGCTATGAAGCAAGTGCGCGTGTTTAGGCGAAAAGTTCATTTGTACTTCCACCGGACGCTTCCGTCCTTCGCATCTTCCAATAGAATACCAGAATCCCCGAGTTTCTGCCGGATCTCGTCGGCGCGTTTGAAGTCGCGTCGCTTCTTCGCCACCTGGCGTTCTTCGATCAGTGCTTCCACTTCCGCGGCGGGCATGCGGGTCTTCTGCGATGAAAAACCGAGCTTGGCGAGCTTGTCATCGTCGTCATCTTCCAGCAGCGCCAGCACCGCATCGAATCGTTCCATCGCGGCCACGGCGCGCGGCGCTTCCTGCTGGAGAAACGCGCCCCGATCCATCGCCGTATTGACGTCGCGCACCAGATCGAAAATCGCCGCCAGCGCCATGGCCGTATTGATGTCGTCCGCAAGGCCTGCGTCGAAATCGTTTTCCGCCTTCTCGATGCGCTTTTCCGTTTCCGGATTCGAGCCGTGCGGAAATTGCGCGGTCTTCAGCCGCGTCACGAAATTCCGCAGGCGTTCCGTCGAATTTCGCGCCTGCACAATGCCTTCCTCCGTGAAATTCAGCTGGCGACGATAGGGAACGGAAAGCAACAGAAAGCGGATCGTGGAGGGTTTGTGACCGCGCGCAAAAAGATCGCGCAGCGTATAGAAGTTGCCGAGCGATTTCGACATCTTCTGCCCTTCGATAATCAAATGTTCGGCGTGCAGCCACGTGCGAACGAAAGGCTTTCCCGTGGCCGCTTCGCTTTGCGCAATTTCGTTTTCGTGGTGCGGAAAAGCGAGGTCCACGCCGCCGGTATGGATATCGAGCGTCTCGCCGAGATACTTCATGGCCATCGCCGAGCATTCGATGTGCCAGCCCGGGCGCCCCGGCCCGATGCGCGTTTCCCAGAAATGCTCACCAGGCTTCGGTGCTTTCCACAGCGCGAAATCGCGCGCGTCGTCTTTTTCATACTGATCCACATCCACGCGGGCGCCTGCCTGCATGCCGGCCACGTCGATCTTGGAAAGCTTTCCGTAGGCGGGGAACTTCGAGATTCGGAAATAGATCGAGCCTTCGCTTTTGTAGGTCAGCCCCTTTTCCTGCAGCTTCTCGATCAGCACGACCATGTCCTCGATGTGATCGGTCGCGCGGACCAGTTCCTCCGGCATCTGGATATGAAGCGCGTCAATATCCTCGAGGAATGCGCGGATGTATTTATCGGTGTATTCGCGAATGCCGATTCCGGCAGCGGCAGCCGACTGGATGATGCGGTCGTCCACGTCGGTGACGTTCATCACCTGCATCACCCGCAGGCCCTGCGAGCGCAGGAACCGGCGTAGCACGTCCTGAAACATAAACGTGCGGAAGTTTCCGATATGCGCGGAGGCATAAACCGTGGGGCCGCACGTATAGATGCGTACTTCGCCCGGATGAACAGGATCGAGCGGCTGCAGGTCGTCGGTCAGCGTATTGTGCAGGAGTATCTGGGTCATATTTGTGCCACATGCAAAACGGTTATTGTATCCGACGCGTCGTCTGCCAGCAAACACTCGTCCGTGCCGTCTCTGCGTTTCTTTGGTGCCGTCTCAGCGTTTCCGTGGTTTCTCAGGGTCGTCTGTAGTAAGACCTTAGCTTTTGGGGATATGCTACCGGCGTTTATGTGCGCCAGTTTCGTTTCCCGAACTCCCTCGAAGCTGGTCTATGGCGGCGCGATCTTTTCCAGCGCCTTCCTTTTGTTTCAAGTACAGCCTCTCATAGCCAAAATTATTCTGCCGTGGTTTGGAGGTGGCGCGGCGGTTTGGATCGTCTGCCTGCTGTTTTTCCAGCTCGTCCTGTTGCTCGGATATTCCTTCGCGCATGGGTTGTCCCGAAGATTTCAGCCGCGGACGCAGGGGCGAATTCATGGAGTAATTCTTGCCGCCAGTTTTCTGGCGTTGCCCATTTTGCCCAAAGATTCCTGGAAGCCTTCAGGACCGGATGCGCCGGTAATCCATATCCTGCTGCTTCTCGGAACCACGGTGGGATTGCCCTACTTTCTGTTGTCCGCGACCAGCCCGCTCTTGCAGGCGTGGTACACGCAGACGCGCGCGGGCGCCGTGCCGTACCGCTTCTACGCGCTGTCCAACCTCGGGTCCATGCTGGCGCTCCTAAGCTATCCCATTTTGATCGAGCCGATGTTCTCAACCTCCCATCAGGCGGTGGGCTGGTCCGTGGCATACGCAGGTGTCGGACTCTTGTGCGCCGCGGTCGGGTTTCGTTCTCGCGGCCAAGTGGTCCCGGACACCAAACCAATCTCTACGCCCCGGCCTGACCGGAAGATGCAATTGCTCTGGGTTGCGCTGGCGGCCTGCGGTTCAGCGCTGCTGCTGGCCGTTACCAATCACATTACGCAAAACGTGGCGTCGGTTCCGTTTCTGTGGATCGTGCCGCTCAGTCTGTACCTACTCAGTTTTATTTTGAGTTTTGACGCCAGCGGTTGGTACCGCCGCGGCCTTTTCGTGCGCCTGCTCGGCGTGATGCTTGGAGCAATGGCCTACGCCCTCGCTCCATCCTTCACAGGCCTTCCCATCAAAGTGCTGATTCCTCTCTTTTGTTGCGGCCTTTTCGTATGTTGCATGTTTTGCCATGGCGAACTGGCCCGGCTAAAGCCCGATCCGGCGCACCTGACGACGTTTTACTTGATGTGCTCGCTCGGAGGCGCCGTGGGAGCCGGGTTTGTCGCGCTGGCGGCCCCACGTATGTTCTCCGGATACTATGAACTGCAGGTTGCCTTGGGGCTATGCGCGGTTCTTGTACTCGTCATTCATTACCGCGATCCGCAGAGCGAATTTCGCAGGATCCGCTGGCAACCTGCTTGGCTGATCCTGATCGGTCTTGTCGCCGCGCTCGTTGCCAACCTTTTCACCACCGCTCGGGACCAGTCCGCGGAGGCGCGCGTAGCTGTGCGTAATTTTTATGGCGTGCTGCGGGTGGTCGATGGAGTCCCTCCCAACGTGGTCCTCGTGAAGGACCATGGTGCGCAGTCGCTCGACGATGACGCCCGTTACCGCCGATTAATGAATGGCACGATCGATCATGGACTGCAATTCCTGGCGCCGAGCCGCCAGCGCTGGCCAACGACGTATTACGGGCCAGACTCCGGAATTGGCGTGACGCTGAAAGCAGTCCGAGAAGATGGCGGCGTGCGGCTAGGAGTGATTGGTCTCGGCGCCGGCACGATCGCAGCGTACGGGCAGCCCGGCGACCACTGCACGTTCTATGAGATCAATCCGCTGGACGTGCGAATTGCCAATCAAGAGTTCACTTATCTGCGAGACTCCCAGGCGAAAATTGATATTGTGCTGGGCGACGCGCGATTGTCGCTCGAGCGAGAGTCCCCGCAGGGTTTCGATGTTCTTGCGGTGGACGCGTTCTCCGGCGACTCGATTCCGGTTCATCTGCTTACCCGCCAAGCGTTCGATCTCTATTTCCGTCATCTGAAACCGGACGGAGTGCTCGCCGTGCACATTTCGAATAAATATCTGGATTTGGAGCCGGTCGTGGCCGCAGCGGCTGCGTGGTTCAACCAGGAAGCGGTGATGATCAGCAATGCCGACGACCATCCGAAGGGCGTTTACGCGGCGTCGTGGATTCTCATCGGCAGCCGAGCTGGCTTCCAGGGCCGGCATCAGATCGAAACGGCGGGGACAGTCCTCGCGCCCGCTCAGAACCGCGCGCTATGGACGGACGATTACAGCAGCCTGCTAAAGATCCTGAAATAGGAACTTGCCATTGTTCGCTCAAGCGATGGGTTCGCCGGACTCGCGCTGCTCGACCCCGAACGCGTGGAGAACATCGGGCAAGACCACGATCCCCAATAAATGGTGAATGTCCGCGCGGCTCACGACCGGGAGTAACTCCAATTTCGCCGTGCCCATGCGTTCGAGCGCCACGTAAAGCGGATGGTCCGCATGGACGTGCGGAAAATCGCGCGTATCGAGTAAGTCTCGCAACGGTTTTTTCGTGTCGCCTTTGGCCATCGCCTGTTCGATCTGGGCTCGATGGATCAAGCCCACGATGCCTCGATCGTCGGTCACAGGCCAGGCGTGCCAGCGGCTGCCTTGCGTCGTTTTCAAAGCCTCCTCCACCGTTGTTCGCGCCCGAAGCACCTCGGTGGCGGCGCGCATGACATGAGCCACTTGCTGTTGACCGTATCGGCGTCGCGCGCCTTCACTGGGCAAATGAATACCGTCCTGATGCGCCAGCGAATCATAGATGGGTTCCGGCTGCAGTCGCGCGGAAATGAAGAAGCTCACCATATTCGAAATCATCAGCGGGACGATTACGGCGTAGTCGTGTGTCGTCTCGAAGATCATCAGCACGGACGTCATGGGCGCGCGCAAAATCCCCGCAAACAAAGTTCCCATTCCGACAAGCGCGTAGGCTCCGGGAGCCGCCGTATACGCCGGCCACAAATGATGCGCCACGCTTCCGAGCGAACCTCCGAGCATCGCGCCAATGAACAGGCTCGGGCCAAAGATGCCGCCGGCATTGCCCGAAGCATAGCTGGTTGTCACGGCGACGAGTTTGAAGACAACCAGCAGCACCATGAGCCTGAAGGCCATGTTGTTATTGAGAGCGTCGCCGACATATCCATATCCCACGCCCAGCACCTGCGGTATCCGCCATGCGATCAATCCTGCTAACAAGCCGCCCGCTGCGGGTTGGAACCACCGCGTCCATGGCGGAAACATCCGAAAGCGCAGGCGCATCCCGAGCAGCAGCTTGGTAAACGCTACGGAGACGAAGCCGCCGACTACCCCGAGGACGGCATAAATAAGAAACTCGATCGGATGGACCAGTTGGTATTGAGGCACCTGAAACAGAGGGTTGTTGCCAAGAAGCAAGCGCAACACCAGCCAGGAAGTAGCGGATGCCAGCACGACGGAACCGAGCACGGGCGCGTTGAGATCGCCCACGATTTCCTCGAGCGCAAACACCACGGCGGCGAGGGGCGTATTAAACGCCGCAGCGATCGCGGCGGCAGCGCCCACGGGAATGAGCGCCTTCACATTTTCGGGCCGCAATCCCAAACGGCGCCCAAGCATCGAAGCAATGCCGCCGCCTACTTGTACGGAAGGTCCCTCACGCCCCAGCGGGATGCCGCTGGCAAGCGTGGCGGCGGTGCAAAAGAATTTGCCGACAACGGTGCGAAGCGTGATGACGCCATCGCGTGCGTAGAGCGCCGCTTTCGTCTGCGGCACACCGCTACCTCGCGCATCCGGAAAATAGCGGAACAGCAGGTAGCCCATGCCCAGTGATCCGGCCACGGGAATCAGCACGCGCCGCCAGACCGCGCTTCCCGCTGGGTACAGGCGCATGCCGAGACGTTCGGTGAGCAGGATGAAAGCGACGACCGCCAGGCCTGTCAGCGCGCCGATCAGAATACTCAACACCAGCAGCACTCGCTCCTGACGCTGATTGAAACGCAGCGTCCACCAGCGGAGCGGAGTCCTCCACCACGTGACAGACGGCAAATTTCCAGCGTCAGTCATTGTTGCGAGCGCCCTTCCCAATAGGCATCATATCGAAATTCCCCGGGAATCGGACTGCAGGACGGCGAGCGCCGTCGATTGACTACGGCAGGAGCTGCACTCGGCGGCTGACGATCGTCACGTCGCCATTCTGTGAAGGTGTCGCTGTGAGCGGGCGAGAGTTCAGCAGGAACAGTCCTTCGCGCGGCAGGTTGTAACTCTCATCCGCCGCCGATACTTCGATGGTCTTTCCGAGCGGTACAGCGAAACTAATTTCGACGCCGGCGGGCGGCATCGCCGGGCAAGCGTACGGTGTCCAGCCGTTGAAGTAGCTCCGGATCCCGTCGGTAACGGGTGCCAATGGTTGTCCACCCATCCGCACGTTTTCGGCGCCTGCATTTGGCGGGAAAAATACGGCGGCATACGGTGCCCCGCGCTCAGAGCGCAACAGCGTGCGGTAGTTCCGTCGACCCTCCGCCTGCGAGGATTCCAGAATTGTGAACGTCGGAGGCGCCAGATCCAAGTGCGGTGCGTTCGATACGAACGCGGCCCGGGTATTCCACGGAAATGCGCCGTGGTCGGCGCCGCGAAACGTAGCCGCGAGCCGAATCGCCTCGGGCAAGCGGCCCGAATCGGGCTCAACGATCCATTGCGCGTTTCCCGTATCCGCATCCTGCGAGAATTCAATATTCACGCGCTCGGGCGCTTTTGAGGAGTAGGCTGGCGCCACGACCGCCGCAAAGAGAGCGAGAGGCGTCATCAGAATAGGAATCCAGGGGATGGCCAATCCTCTCAAGCCCTGCACTTCGCGCAGATCGGAGCATAGCGGCGCCAGCGGTGTGCAGATCAATCCGATCGCGAGAGCGATCAACGTCAGGGCGCGGTTACCGAGCGCGTTATAGAGCAGCAATGCGGGTGGGAACGCGACGATTCCAACGGTCATGAGCGGTAGAATCGCCGCCATGCCGGCGCCCGCGGTGTTTTCGTCGCGAGGCAGCGTTCCAGGAAGTCCCGCAAGCGCGGCGATGCCTGCCGGCACCAGCAGGACATAGCTGAGCCCCGGCGTTTGCCAGGAAATCACGACCGCCAGCAACGCCCACCACGTCCATACTCCGGCCCAGAGTCCCCAGAAGCCGGCCCGACGCGCGAACACGATGGCATGAGTGGTCACGACCGCGACAGCCAGCGACCAGAACGCAATTTCAATCGGGACTGGATATGCAAACCAATTCACGGGTGATCGGCCGGCGAGGTGAAGCAATCGCGCCAGGATGAACGCGAGCAACCCGGTCACGATCATGCTTACCGGCCAGTTGACCATACCCCATAAATACTCGCGCAGTATCAGGCGATTATTTCGAATCATCCAAGCGATCTGCAGTAGCAGCAGAATCGCAGTGGCGAGCGAGAAGGCCAGCGTCCGTCTTGCCTGCCAGTGAATCAGCCAGTGCCCGAATAGATCAAAGAAGACCGCGTCCCTCTGCGGCAGATTCGTGAGATTGGAATTCGCGAGTGCGACGATTGCCGGTAGGGCGTTTTCGCCGTGATGCTGCAAACTCGCGAGATTCACGTTGGCGGAATTGTCGAGCGGCGTGTGGTAGTGCACCACATCCCCGACGTACGCGAAGTTGAGTCCTTGATAGCCCGCGGCTTTGAAAACCGTGAAATCCGTATCGTTCGGAAGCTGCTGATAAACCGTGTAGAAAATGGAAGTGGCTGCGGGATGAGCCGCATGGCGCGCGTAGAGCCGCACAACCCAATCGTTCGCGCTGCCGGTCTCGAACATCAGGCTTTGGCCGGACGTGCCGCGCGCGTCGAGATTCACGGCTGCGCGCACATCTTTCGCGAGCGGGCTGAAATCAACAAATGCGTGCGCGCCGAGCAGTCCCGCTTCTTCCCCGTCGTCAATCAGCAGAAGGATCGTGTGCCGCGGCGCCGGCAGTACCTTGAGCGCTCGCGCGATTTCGAGGACGGCTGCGACGCCGGTGCCGTCGTCGGAATCACCGGGACCGGCTGGAACCGAATCGTAATGCGCTGCGAGCAGGACAGCGCCGCTTGAATCCAGGTCTCCTTCCGTGCCGTCGAGTCGCGCCACCACATTGTTCACCGTGGCGCAGTTTACAGACTGGCCGCAGTCGAATGCCGTCTGCACCTGGGGTTGATAGCCGAGCCTGGTCAGCTCGTCGACGATTCGGCCGCGCACAGCTTCGTTCGCGGGGCTCCCGATGGGGTGCGGTGTGTCTTCCCTTAGAACTCTGTGGAATGTATCCAGCGCTCGCGCAGCCGAAAACTCGGTCGCCGGGGCGCTTGACGGTTTCGGCGTCGGCGGCCGCAGGCCCATGAACGATAGGGCGAGAATCGCGGCCAGAATCACCGCGCTTGACAGTATCCGGCGGACTCTCGGACTGCCGGGTGAGTCCAAGCACACCTCCTATCCGCGCCATGCTAGGCTGCGGCCTGTCGCAAGTCAACGCGCAATCCCGCCACGCCCTCCTCAGGTCATCGTCTTCGCCAAGAACCTGAAATTACAGGTAGATGGGCGTTTCTGATTCCTGACGGGAGGCAGCGCTTTACGGTTCCATTTGACCCGCTTCCGAATTACGCTAGGCGTCCATCGTAACGAACCGGGAGGGGATTGTGTCCGTTCTAGATATCTTGCTCGGGAAACCGCTCGCCACTTCCGATGAGCGTGCCGAGCAAATCGCAACATCTTCGGGAATCCCCATTTTTGGTCTGGACGCCCTCAGCTCCGCGGCATACGGCCCGGAGGCCGCTCTCACGCTCCTGATTCCGTTGGGTGCGGCGGGGGTCGCCTACATCGTCCCCGTGAGCGCGAGCATCATCGTGCTTCTGACCGTTGTGTACTTCTCCTATCGACAGACGATTGCGGCGTACCCGGGCGGCGGCGGCTCCTATACCGTGGCGTCGGAGAATCTCGGAACGTTTCCAGGCCTGCTTGCCGCTGCGGCTCTGATGATTGACTACATTCTCGTTGTGGCTGTGGGAATTTCCGCTGGTGTTGGCGCGCTCGTCTCTGCTGTCCCGAGCCTCCAGTCGCGCACCGTGTTGATTTGCCTGGGTATTCTCCTGGTCATCACGATCGTGAATTTGCGCGGCGTTCGCGAGGCGGGAATATTCTTCATGGTTCCCACATATCTCTTCGTTGGAACTTTGCTCGCCGCGATCGTGATTGGCGTGTTCAAGACAGTTCTTGCCGGCGGACATCCGATGCCGGTCATTGCGCCCCCACCGGCACCGAGCGCTGCCGTTGCGGTCGCGAGCATGTGGATGCTGCTGCAGGTTTTCTCCAACGGTTGCACGGCGATGACCGGCGTCGAAGCGGTCAGCAACGGCGTGCGGGCGTTTCGCGAGCCGACCGTGCGGAACGCGCAGCGCACCCTGACCGTGATCATCGGACTGCTGATCGTGATGCTCGCTGGCATCGCTTTTCTGATTCGCGCATATGGCATCGCGGCAACCGACCCCGGACGTCCCGGATACCAAAGCGTCCTCTCCATGTTGGTCGCCGCAGTTGCGGGGCGCGGATGGTTCTACTATGTAACCATCGGCTCGGTCCTGGTTATCCTGTCGCTTTCCGCGAACACGGCCTTTGCGGATTTCCCACGGCTCTGCAGAGCGGTCGCGCAAAATAGCTTCCTGCCGCATTCGTTCGGGTTTCGCGGCCGCCGCCTCGTCTATTCACAGGGCATTTTGGTCCTTGCGGTCCTCGCCGCGATTCTCCTGGTTTTATTTCAAGGCGTTACCGATCGCCTGATTCCACTCTTTGCCATTGGCGCGTTTCTTGCGTTCACGTTGTCGCAGGCAGGAATGGTGGCTCACTGGCAAAGGGTAAAGGGCAAGGGCGCCGCGCACAGCATGATCGTCAACGGTCTGGGGGCAGGGGCCACGGGTGTCACGCTCGTCGTCGTGCTTGTCGCAAAATTCACTTCGGGAGCCTGGGTCAGCGTGCTGCTGATCGCCGCGCTAGTAACATTGATGTTGTGGGTACGGAGGCATTACCGTTCGGTCGCTCGTGAAACATCCAGTTCCGCTCCCTTAGTGGTAGAAACGGCCGGACAACCCATCGTCATCGTTCCCATACAAGAGTGGGGAAAGATCGCCCAAAGAGCCCTGCAATTCGCTCTGACACTCTCCGCCGATATCCGGGCCTTGCACGTCGCGACGGAGGATGAGACGAATGCTCTTCGCGAGCAGTGGGCTAGAGTCGTGGTGGCGCCATCACAACAGGCAGGCCGTACGCCGCCCCAACTCGTCACCCTCCCGTCGCCCTACCGGCTGATCCTCAAGCCGATTTTGGACTACGTCCTGCAAGTCGAGAGAGATCATCCGGACCTCCAGATCGCCGTGATCGTGCCGGAACTGGTCGAGAAACACTGGTACCACTTTCCTCTGCACAACCAGCGTGCGGAACTCCTGATCGCATTTCTGCTACTGCATGGCAGCAAGCGAATCGTGCTCATCAATGTCCCCTGGTATATCGAAGCCTGATGGGTTTGCGGGCGACGCGCAGCCGTTCGTCTAAGGGGCCTTGCACACAAAGTTTGCTCCGTCGTCAATGCTCGCACTGCCTTTGTAGCTAGCAACCTGCGGATAGGCGCATATCGGACGCGTGCGATCGACCGTTCCATTCGCGCGGTGAGCCGCGATGACCTGAAGGGGCGCCTGACCCTTCTCGAACCATTGCGCGAGCGTGCCCATCGCCTCAAACGTGTTGGGGCCCTCTCCACCGCCGCAATGTCCCATTCCCGGGAACAGGAACAGGCGGATCGAATGATCTGCCGCCGCGCCGGTCGACTTCAAAACACTTTCGTAATAGTTGATGCTGTTGAGCGGCGCGATATTCGGATCGCTCCATCCGTGATACATCAGCAGCTTTCCACCGTGCCCGAAGAATTCCTTCAGATTCGGGTCCATGGCGCTGGTCGCGTCGTTGTCCACCTTCTCGGCAAGCGCCACGTCACTATCGAAATTCAGCGTGTGATAGTCCCAATCCGGATTCTTGAACGTTACATATCGAAAGCCGTCGATCGCGTAGGAAGAAGGTTGCGGCCCTGCGTGAATCCCCCAGCCAAGTTCGCTTCCGGGCTCGAGTCCCGGATAAATCTCCTGCCCCGTGCGCGGATTCTTCGCGGCAGAGTAAATCCTTTGGGCCGTTTCCACCTGCGGCGCCGTCAGGCAAGACGGCTCATCGCTACCCGTGCAAGCGAGCACTTTCGGATCGAAATGGCATAGCCTGGGGTCGCCGATCAATCCATCCTTTAGGCCATCCAGTGAGTCGCACGCATCCAGAACCGCTTTGTGAATCAGCGGGTATTTGCTCGGAGGGATGTAGTTCGCTTCATTTTTGTGCACAGTCTGTGCAACCGACACGGACCAGACGTAGAGGTGTATCCGATTGTTCGCCGGCGCTCCTGCAATGATGGCGTTGTAATCCGACGGATAGCGCTGTGCTTCTGTGAGCCCCTGCCGGCCGCCCGTCGAGCATCCGTTCCAGTAGGAGATATCCGGCCCACGCCCATAAAATGCCGCGATAATTTCCTTCGCCGCCACCGTCATTGCATGCACCGAGCGGTACGCGAAATCCGTCATCTTCTCCGGATGGCCCAGGGCAAAGCTTCCGCCATTGCCCGCGTGTCCGGTATCGGTGCTGGCGCTGGCATAGCCGCCGGTCAACGCAGTTGCCAACGCGCCATAACTGATAACCCCAGCCCAACCGCCATTTCCTACCGACTGGAGCTTGCCATTCCATCCGGATGTGGGCATCCACACCTCGATTTTGATTTCGGAGTCGCTCGAGGGCGTTAAAGTCGCCGTCACGCGGCAGAATTCAGGCAGACCAGTGAACGGCGTGGCCGAAGGCGGTCCGCCTGCTTCGGCACCGCTGCGCGCGGGTGGAGTAAAAGCCCCAGCGGCTACGACCGCGGCCGACGTAATCTTCGCCTCCGGAAGTGAAAGACTGGCGAGGCCATCGCACGACGCGGCCGCTCCAGTGGAAACGCTGAATGGGACCATGGCAAGCAGGGCAAAAAAGAGAAAAAGAAACATCGCGTGGTACGCGGCGCTGTTAGCAGTCACGGCTGGCTCCTCTCAAACAATTTCATACCATCTGGCTGTTGCAAACGAAAGCGCGCCCTCGGATTGGACGTCGCGGTCGCGGATCAGCGATTCGCTCGCTTACTGTTGAATGGAGATCAAAAGCAGCGCCAATAAACAGAGCCAGAGACCGTCCATAAAGTGCCAGTAGAGAGCAATCGCATCCAGCGCCGTTTGCTGCTTGACCTTGGGCGCCAGCCGGCTGACCTTGAAGCCGACGGAAGCGATCAAGACGATACCGAGCAGAAGGTGAACTCCGTGCGCCCCGGTGATCAGGTAGAGGAAAAAGCTGCCGGGATTGGAAGCAAGATGCATCCCGCCGAAGCTCAGTTCTTTCCAGGCGACTAGCTGACCGCCAAGAAACGCGAAACCCAACAGCAATGTGAGAAGTATCCAGCGAGCGCAGCGCCTGCCCGCTTCAGCGCGTAGCGAGGACCGCGCAAATTCGATGGTCAAACTGCTGAGTAGAAGGATCGCCGCATTCACGTACAAGATAGGGGGAAGCGGAATTGAAACCCAATCGTCCGAATGAACCCATCGCGACTCCAAAACGAGTGCGATCGTAGAAAAAAGAGCCACAATCCAAACAATCGCCAGGAACGTAAACAAGCGATACGCGCTCTGAGTTGCGGGCCGAGGCTCCGGGGCGAGTACTGAATTCGGGCGCGGGTCATGTCCCGGATGGTGAGGGCCGCCTCCCCCCCCCGTGATGTTGTTGTCGGACGACGATGGCTCCGGTTCCGATACAGCCGCCCTTGATTCAGAACGTACGATCGTAGGCATGTCGAATCCCCCAGTCCCGCGAAAAAGTGCGCGAACGGTCATGAGAGTGCGTCAAGACTTCAGCTTGCGCGAACTCTACTCGCGAAGCCACGCAATCGCAAGACCGTCCTCCGTGCTTTTCGGTGGACAAAACCTTTGATCGGCAAAAAATCCCGTTCCGTCCAACCGTCACAGGATGTATGCCTGAAGAGCGCCGAAGCGCTCTCCGAGCGGGTTTTCAGTCCTGACTAGCCCACAACATCCTTGCCGAACCTGTCGATCGGAATCACCAATGCCAAAAAAATTCTAGCCATACAAATATCGCTGCCAGATAGCAAGCAAAAACGATCTGGATGGCCCATCCTAGCCAAAAGGCCCATTTGAAGTATCGCAACGAAATCAGTCCGAGTATCAGCACGGGCAGTTCGCAAGCCAGCACGAAGAGGTACTGCCGCCGATTCGCCTCGATCGCAGCCTGGCCGACCCTTGGATCGGAGTGCGCTAATCCAACGATGGCAACCGCCAGTACCGTCAACGCGCCGCCAGCGAGCGCGGACGAGGCCAGGTGAGACCGACCTAAGAACGGGGCCACGATCACGAGACTCATGCCGAGCACCAGGAGAATCGCCAACGGTCGCCTCACAAAACTGTGCGCTTCACGGTGGCAGAATCCTAGGCGAGTGACGAGCTGTTCTAGGGACCGGAGTCTACCCGATGAGGATAAGGCCTAATTCAGGAGCTAGCCGGACATGCGCCCGCTGACGGCAACTGGGTTTTTCATGTCGACCCGGTATCGGAACGCGGTCTTGTGCCGATTGGTCGAATGAATTTGCTATGATCCGGGTTCGCGCGGTTCAGTAGCGGTACAGGAGTTGTCCCATGCGGCGAACTAGTTTCCGCGGCCCCGCCATCGCCTTGCTCGCGCTGCCGCTTCTGTTTCCCTCCCCAATCGTTCGACCTTCACCCTCACCTCGGGCCCCCGGACCTGCGCCGAGCCCGCAAGTCGGCAAAGTAAATTTCCCGAACTCCTGCTCGCCGCAAGTGCAGCCAGCAATCGAAAAGGGCCTCGCCCTGCTGCATTCGTTTCAATACGAGGAATCCGGACAGACGTTCAGCGACGCTGCCGAGCGAGACGGTCAATGCGCGGTGGCCTATTGGGGAAAGGCCATGTCGCTCTACCGCCAGCTGTGGGAATTTCCCAGCGCCGCTACTCTTGTTGAAGGGCGTAAGGACGTCGAGCAGGCCCAGAAGTCCGCCGCGCAAACTCCGCGCGAACGCGAATACATCGCCGCCGCCGCTGCGTTTTACCAAGACGATCCAAAGCTGACTCATACCGATCGCACTCAGGCGTATTCCACGGCGATGGAAAGGCTCTACCGCGACAACCCAACCGACGTGGAAGCCGGCGCATTCTACGCACTCTCTCTCGTTGCTCTTGCGGAGGACGGTGTGGATGACCTTGCCAACCGCAAGAAAGCTATCGCCATACTGAATCCACTTTTCGAGCAACAGCCGAACAATCCTGGCGTGGCCCACTATTTGATTCATGCCTCCGATACGCCCGAGCTTGCCCGCGAAGGCCTTCCCGCCGCTCGCGCCTACGCGAAGATCGCTCCGGATTCCTCTCACGCGACGCACATGCCGTCGCATATTTTTCGGCGTCTCGGACTCTGGCCGGAAATGATTGACTCAAATGTCGCGGCGATCGCTGCCGCGGCAGAAGCGACGCAGGCGCACCGGGGCGATGCGAGTTACCAATTCCATCCCATGGATTTCCTGGATTACGCCTATCTCCAGACTGGCCAGGAAGGGAAGGCGCGGCACCTGGTGGATGAAGTAAAGAGCGTGCCCGGTGCTCGCGCGGAAGGCATCGCCGATCATCAAGCCCTATTCGCGGCGCGAAATGCGATCGAGCTTCATCGCTGGAAGGAAGCCGCATCCCTTACTATTCCCGATGAGCGGTTCGTGATGCAGGACCCAACCTACTGGGCCCGGGCGATCGGACGCGCCCGCAGCGGCGATTTGAACGGCGCCCAGGAAGATGATCGGAAGCTCGCTGAAGTCATGAAGGCGCAACAGGACCGCGATCAAGCGGAGGGCGACAAGGTCACGCCCGGAGAAAGCGTCGAAGAACGCGAAGTGGACGGATGGATCGCGTATGCAGCGGGAAAGTCCGACGAGGCCATCGCGGATCTGCGCGGCGCTGCCCAGCGTGAAGAAACCGAGCGCGAAGACCCCATCGCTATGCCGGCACGCGAGATGTTGGCCGATCTGTTTCTCGAGATCAACCGCCCCTCCGATGCCCTCTCCCAATACCAGGCTGTTTTGAACGACTACCCGAATCGCTTCGACGCTCTCTATGGCGCGGCGCGTTCCGCCGAAGCAGCCGCGGATCCCCAGCAAGCACGCAAGTTCTACGCTCAGCTCGTCGCGATTTCAGCGCCGGGAGCCGACCGCCCCGAGCTTCGCGCCGCGCGCCAGCACGCGAACTTGAACGCCAAGGGCGAGAAGGGTACGCTCGCTCGTGAGGCGCAGCATTGAGGATCCAGCGCGTGGACCGCATTTTGAAAATTCTTCTGATGGCATTGACTTTTTGCGCCGCTTCCGTGGGTGCGGCCCAACAAGCGCCCGTCAAATCTTTACTGCTCGACCGGCTGGTTGGAAAGTGGGTGCTGCAGGGGACAATCGCCAGCCAAGTTACCACCCACGATGTGGACGCTGAATGGGTTCTCGACCATCACTACCTGCGCATTCACGAGGTTTCGCGCGACAAAAACACCAAGGGCCAACCGCAATACGAGGCCACGATCTATATTGCGTGGAACGAACCCACAAAGCAGTACGCCGCCATATGGCTGGATGTTTATGGCGGCATGTCGACGGAGTCGATCGGCCTGGCAGATCGCAAGGAGAACGAGCTTCCGTTTATTTTCAGGGACGATAAAGGCGCGGTCAGTTTTAGCAATGACTTCGTTTATAACGTTACGTCGGACACCTGGGAATGGCGCATGGACAACGTGGTCAACAGCGCAGCGAAGCCCTTCGGGCGCGTGAAGCTGAAGCGCAGCCATGCGGCTGGTGACAAGCAGGGCTAGCGAGCCCCTATTCGGCGCGAGCGTCGAGCGATGCCGCTTTACGGTAGCCCGGCGCCTGGTACTTCCACCCGAATCACTTCAATCTTTCCTCCGCGTCCCTTCGCAAGGTCCTCGGGCATGTGGCCGCGCGCGGTGCAGATGTAGAGGTCGCGCCGGTCCGCGCCACCCAGCATGCAGGCGTACGAATGGCGTTCCGGCAGCGAGATCGTGTCGGTGATTTCACCGCCGTCTCTGACGCGAATGATTTTGTTGCTGCCCGGCCACGCGACCCACACAGCGCCTTCCGCGTCGAGACAAATCCCGTCCGGAGTGAGCCCTTCGATTGCTGCGAAGACGCGCCGATTCGTGAGCGTCCCATCGGGCCGGATATCAAAGGCGGTCAAACGCGCCCCGAGAGTCTCTGCGACGATCAGGGTTTTCCCGTCGGGAGTGATCACCATTCCGTTGGGAAACTGAAGATTGTCGGCTGCCGTGCGAACTCCACCGCCCGGTTCCACGCAGAGTAGAACCGTGGTGCGCGGTTCCTCGCCCTTGAAAAGGTTGAATCCAAACCCGCCGATGTACGCGCGACCCTTGCGATCCACGACCATGTCGTTGATCGGATTCGCGACGAACGAGCTCAGGTCGGAAGCTATTTCCGGTCCATGCGGCAGGAGCCGCAGCAGGCGGCGGTCATCCATGGATACCACGAGCATCGTTCCATCCGGGAGCCAACCCAGCCCGGAAACGTGACCCGGGAACTCCTGAACCTTGCTGGCCTTTCCCTCCGGCGTAAGCCGCCACACCACGCTGCCGTGCATGTCCGAAAAGTAGAGTGCGCCGTCACGCCAGCGCGGTCCTTCCGGGAAAATCAAGCCATCGAGAAGCACGTTGGGTGTCGCCGCCATGGGACCTCCGCCGGTACGCAACTCGGCCGGGAGTATAGGTCAGAATGGTGCGTTCAAGAAACGGTGCACAATCCTCGAAACTCGCTTTACACGTCCCGCGCGCCGTGCTAGCTTCTATTTCTGTAACCGCCGAAGAGCGCCAGGCGGTAGGGCCATCCATATCGACCCTCCGAACGTTTTTGTCTCGATAGACCTCCCACAAAAAAACCAACTGAACCTCCTTCTGCACTCGATGCAGAAAGGGCGAACCGTGCGAGGGGCCGGGTGCTAAAACTTCGTAAAGTCGAACTTCTGGGCTTCAAGTCGTTCTGCGAGAAGACACCGATCGCGTTCAGCGGAAGCGGGATTACCTGCATTGTCGGGCCGAATGGCTGCGGCAAGTCCAACGTGGTGGACGCCATCTCCTGGGTTCTCGGCGAGCAGAGCCACAAAATGCTCCGCGCCGAGCGCATGTCCGATTGCATCTTCAACGGCACCGCCAAACGCCCTCCCATGGGCATTTCCGAGGTCACCCTCACTTTGGTTGACCCGGAGCTATCCGCAGCTGTCGCCAAAGTGCTCGAGGGTGCCTCGGAACCCGCTACTGACGGGTCGGTGGACGCTCGAGGGGCAGCGAATGCTTCCGCCACGACAGCGGATGCCATCGCGGAAACCCCCGCCGAAGAGATCCCCGCGGAAGAAAATGAAGGTGGCCGCAAGCCTTGGAAGAAGCGCGCGGCCGAGAAGCCTGCCGCCACCCTGCGCCCGGGCGAAATCGTAGTCGGCCGCCGCCTGTACCGCTCCGGACAAAGCGAATATGTGATCAATGGCCGCGTGGCCCGTCTCCGCGACGTTCAGGAAATTTTCATGGGCATCGGTCTCGGCCCGGATAGCTACGCCATCATCGAACAGGGCCGCATCGGCCAGATCCTGAATTCGAAGCCCATGGATCGTCGCGCGATCATCGAAGAAGCCGCCGGCATCACGATGTACAAAACCAAGAAGCGCCTCGCGGAGACCAAGCTCGAGGCGGCTAAAATCAATCTCTCGCGCGTCAACGACATTCTCGTCGAGGTCGAAAAGCAGCTGGCTTCGCTCAAGCGCCAGGCCTCCAAGGCGCGGCGATACGCCGAACTGCGCGAACAGATGCGCGGCCTGTTGCGCATCGTGCTCGCCAGCAGGGCGGAGCATCTCGATATCGAAGCCGCGCGCCTCGAAAAACTTCTCCGCGAAATGGACGCGGCCGAGGAACGCGAATCCCGTTCCGTACACGAGCTCGAATCGGAACAGGAACGCCTGAGCGCGCGCACCTACGATCTCGATTCCGAGTTGCGCCAGACGCAGAACCTGCTCAGTCAGACGGCTCTGGACCTTGACCGCGCGGAAAATCGCATCACGTTCAATCGCGAGCAGGTCGCTCAGCTCGAATCCCGCGCCTCGCGCCTCGCATTTGAAATCGAACAGGCGGTGCGCCAGGCAGCCGATCTTACGGCGCGGATTGGCGCGCAACGTGAGTCCGTCACCGCGCTCCGTGCACTGGCCGCATCGCTCGAATCGAGCCTACGGGAATCCACCGAAGACGTTTCGACAAGCTCCGCCAGCCAGAGCCAGCTCGAATCCCGCATGGAAGAACTTCGCCGCCTTGCCAGTTCTCTGGTGGAGGAATCCGCGCGGGGCCAGGCCGAATCGCAACAGGCCGAGGAAGCAGCAGCGCGCCATACCGCTGCCGAGGAGCAGCGCTTTGTCGCCATGCGCGCCATCGAACAGGAATGCGCCGCCCTCCAGTTGCGCGCGGATGCCTCCGACGCCGCCTTCGCGCAAGCCGAGCAGCATGCACAGTCCATCGGCACAACCGTTCGCGAATCGCAATCGCGGCTCGCGGGACTTCGCCAGACGCAGCAGGAAACCAGCCAGCAGCTCGAGCAGGTCCGCCAGGAATTGTCCGCGGAACGCGCCCGACACGCTTCCATCGAGCAGATTTTGCGCGAGCGCGCCTACACCGCCGACGCCGTGCAGAAACTTTTCAACGCAAATGGTGATGCTGCCTCACGCGGGTTCCGGGCCCTCGGCTTGCTCGCCGATTACGCCGAAGTACAGGAAGAATACGAAACCGCGATCGAGCAGTTTCTCCGCGACGAGCTCGAATACGTTGTCGTCGAATCGTTCGATCAGGCGCGCGCCGGCGTGGCGCTCCTGCGCGAGGATGTCGGTGGACGCGCAACGTTCTTCGTGGATTCGGCCCGCACCCTCGATGTGGACAAAATGGAAAATGGCGCGTCCATGCCAGGCAACTTCATCGCGCGTCTCGACCGCCTGGTCGAATTTCGCGAGCCGCTCGGCCCCGCGACGAAGTATTTCCTGAAGAAACTTCGCACTGCCTATATCGTCGAATCCATTGCCATCGCCGAACAGATGGCGCACGACAATCCGCACAGTTATTTCCTTACGCCCGATGGCACTTGCTATCACGGTCGCACCGTGTCCGGTGGCCGCAAGAGCGACGCCGGGCCGCTCGCCCTCAAGCGCGAACTCCGCCGGCGCGAATCAGAAACGACACGCCTGGAAGTGCTCGCCTCGGAGCAGCAGACGAACCTGGCCCGCCTCGAGGAAGAAACTGCCGCTGGCGAAATGCAGCTTTCCGCTGCGTCGTCACAGCAGATGGAGGCGGAGAAATCCCTCGTCGCCGCCGCGCACCAGCGCGACGAGGCGCGCCGCGAATTTCTCCGGGTAGATCTGCAGCTCGATGGCGAGCGCGAGGAAATCTCGCGTCTTCGCGCTGAGGCCGAAGCCGCCCGCGCGCGTGCGGAAAAGGCCCGCTCGGAACATGCAGAAGCCGTTCGCATCCGAGCCGCCGCCGAGGCCGAAGCAGAAGAGGCTGCCGCAAAGCTCGCGGACCTGCGCCTCGATTTTCAGGAGTTGCAAGAGCGTGTGGTGGCGCGCCGCGAGGAACTGGCTGCGATGTCGGAACGCCTTTCGAGCGCCGAAGGTATCGAGCAGACTCTCTCGAGTGAGGTCGCGCAAGCGAATGAACGCAAGGAGTCGCTTCGTCAACAACACGCAACGCTTGCGAGCGAGAAGACCGAAATCGAATCTTCCTGCGAGCACCTTGCTCTGCAGGCCGAGGATCTGCGGCGCGAAAAAACTCGTCTCGAGGAGAACAAGGCCGCGTTCGAAACCGAATGGAGCGAAGCACGGTCGCGCACCGGGCAAATTGACGAAACCCTGCGTGGCCGCCGCCAGTCGCTCGACGAACTCCGCGCGGAGCGCAGCCAGCGCCAGATCGAAAAGGCGCGCAACGACGCCGACCGCGACTATCTCCGCCAGAGCTGCGTTGCGGAATTGAATGCCCAGCCCGAAGAACTGATTGCTCAGGAATCGCAACTCCTGATCGGCGAGGAACTCGTCGCTGCGGAGACAAACTACAACGAGATGAAAGCGCGCGTCGAAGCCCTGGGTCCAGTGAATATGATGGCGCTCGAAGAATTCCAGGAATGCGAGCAGCGCGAGGGTTTTCTCCGCCGCGAACGCGACGATCTGGTTCAATCCATCCAGAATACGCAGCTCACGATTCACGAGCTCGACGAAGTATCGCGCAAGAAATTCGAGGACGCCTTCACCTTTATCAACGCGCAGTTCTCCGTCGCCTTCCAATCGCTATTCGGCGGCGGCCACGGAGAGATGCGCCTGAGCGAGCCCGATAGTTCGGGCGATTCCGGGATTGACATCGTCGCCCAGCCACCGGGCAAGCGCCTGCAGAATATTCTGCTCCTCTCCGGCGGGGAAAAGGCGCTCACCGCGCTGGCGCTGCTCATTGCCGTCTTCCGCTATTCGCCGAGTCCGTTCTGCATTCTCGACGAAGTGGACGCGCCGCTCGACGAAGCGAACGTGGGCCGCTTCAACCGGATGCTCGCTGAAATGTGCGGCCAGACGCAATTCATCGTCGTCACGCACAATCGCAAGACCATGGAAATGGGATCGGTACTCTACGGCGTCACCATGCAGGAGCCCGGCGTCTCCAAACTCGTCTCCGTAAAATGGGAAGAGGACGTCGCGGCCGCCGTGCCCGAGCCCGCCCAGGCTGCCAGCAACGCCGCCTGATGCCTGGAAGCACTTGCGTGGGTCACTTCTTGCCTTCCTGTACACTCCAGGATGCAATCCCCTCAGAGTCTGCCGCGGGCCATTCTATGTTTGATTGGCCTCTCAGCCGCGAGGGAAAGCTTGTTGTTCTTGCCGGGTTGGAATCTCCCGTCACTCTAGCCACCGACGTCGCCAGGGAATTTCTCTCGTATTTTCCTCCTCATGCGAAGTATCCATGTGTGGGATCATTTTCTTAGCGGTTGACAACCTCTCGCCCTGCGCTAGAATACCGCCCTCTCGCAACTGAGGACACAAAGCTCGTGGCTTCTTTCCAAATGCGCGCCGTTATTTCGCAGACAGAATTTCCGGGACTTAAACTTCTCGGACGCGGCAAAGTTCGCGACATCTATGACTTGGGCGACCGCCTGCTGATCGTTGCGACCGACCGTCTTTCGGCATTCGACGTCGTCCTGCCCACGCCGATTCCCGATAAGGGAAAGGTTCTCACCCAGCTTTCGCTTTTCTGGTTCGAAAAACTGGCCGGTGTCGTCCCGCATCACGTCATGGAGGCCGAGAGTTTCACTGGCGAGCTTGCTCCGTATGCCGACGCTCTTGCCGGGCGCGCGATGCTTGTCCGCCGCACGGAACCATTTCCCATCGAATGCGTCGTGCGAGGATACATCTCCGGATCGGGCTGGAAGGATTATCAAAAAACTGGCGCCATCTGCGGGATTGCTCTTCCGGCTGGCTTGCGAGAGTCGGATCGTCTGCCCGAGCCGATCTTCACGCCCTCGACCAAGGCCACGACGGGCCACGATGAAAATATTTCCTTTGAAGAGGCTGCTTCGCGCATCGGGCTTCCGCTCGCCGAGCGCCTTCGCGACGCCAGCCTCACGCTCTATCGCCGCGCCGCCGAGCACGCCGCAGCGCGCGGCATCATCATTGCCGACACGAAATTTGAATTCGGAATGCGCGGCGATGAACTCATCTGGATTGACGAAGCGCTGACCCCGGATTCTTCGCGCTTCTGGCCCGCGGACCAGTATTCGCCCGGCAAGGCCCAGCCATCGTTTGATAAGCAGTTTGTCCGCGATTACCTCGAGAAAATTGGTTGGAGCAAGCAGCCTCCCGGCCCGGCGCTCCCGCCGGACGTGGTGTCAGGCACGCAGGAGAAATATCGGGAAGCCTATCAACGCATCACCGGCCACGCACTCGACTAAGCCTGGGGAGAATTCCCTGTAGCTTCACTGCGGAGCATGTATACGTGAAAGAGCAACTGGAATCTCTGGTCGGAATGATGGTCGAGCGTGGAATTCTGCTCGAAGAAGCGATGACGGAGTTCGAGAAAAAGTTTATCCGGCGAGTTCTCGAACACTCCAAGGGAAATCAGTGCCGCGCCGCCAAGGTCTTGGGAATCCACCGTAATACTCTGAGCCGCAAGATCACGCAATATCATCTGGACCATCCCATCCGCCGGCGCTGATGATCCGATTCGGATGCTCACTACGCCTGCCCTGGGTGCCTTGGCGAGGGGCGCGCGAGCGTTCGGCTTTCTCCGTGCTCTCTGTGCCTGCTCGGTATCCTCTGTGGTAGGTCTGGCGTTTTTCTGCGCGTCTGTGCGGTAAGTCCTTTTCCTTCATTGACCCGTATTCCAGCGGGCCTGCCCTGCAGACCAGGCGCAAAAAAAGGGTCGGCCCGTTTCCGGACCGGCCATCGCGTATCTCAAACCTATTCTTTGGCGATCAGTCTTGTTTTATTGTTTCGGCGCAATTTTGCGCGGAGGCCGCTTGGCAGCTCCCGCCTTTTCGGGAATCGTAGTCGGATCAACCTTCACAGAATCCCAATGCAGCATGAAGGGCGAAGGATCGTAACTCACCAGCGTTCCCGAGAAGCGGATCTCATCTTCTTTTTGCACCCGCACCACGTCGGGCTGCGGCGTGATCGTCCCGGCAGCGGCGCCCGCTGGCGGAGCTGCGGTCCAGACTTTTACATCCATGTTGGCTGTCGTCGCCGCCGAAATCTCGTCCGAACTCGCGCTCGTGAAAGTCATGATATCCACGAAATTGTCGGACTTGTTGACGTCAATGATCTTTCCGATGACTTCCGGAAATTCCGCGCCGCAGATGGCCAGCCACGTAAGCTTGGCCTTGTCTCCTCCGCCGCTCAGATCGCCGATCACGCTAATGATCGTGCTGGCCTGCGCCACTTTCTGGATGTCCGCGGCGCTCGGAATCGAATATGTCGCGGGGCGCTCCGGGGCATTCGCAGCGAGCTGCAGGAGTTCATCCAACTGCGCGTCCACCAGCTTGTCGCAGTTCGGCTGCTGGTAGTTGACGATCGTCTTGCGAAGGTAATCCTTTACCTTGTCGGTATCCGGAATCTTCAGATCAACCGCGCGTGCCAGAGCCCAAAAGCCATCGAGCGACTGCGCGGGGGTTGATTGCAAGTAAGCCAGCCCCAGGCGATAGCTCGCCACTGCGTCGCTCGGATTGAGCGCCAATTGAGCTTTGTAGGCAGCTTCAGCGGCGGGATAGTCCTTGAGCTGAACGTCGGCCGCGGCAGCGGCTCCATCCAGGGCGGACTCCACGGCCTTGATTTGGTCGTCCGTCACCTTCGCGTTGGACTTCTTGAGGTCGGGAAGCAGTTTGATACCCATCAGCGCGGCGTCTCGCTGTTTGGTGAGCTGATCGTGTGCGTCCGCAGCCTTCGGGTCAAATGCGCCAGGGGTATTGAAGAGTTGCATCCGTGCCTGAATGGCCTGTACGCGCTGCGCGACGTCGGCCTTGTCACCGAGCGCCACCAACTTGTCCGTGTATTCGATTGCCTTGGCGTAATTCTTCGCCTGGAAATAGGACTGGTAGTACATCTGATCGATGTACTGCATCAGTGTTGAATTCGGATATTGCGCCACGAAGGCGTCCAAGAGCTTCACCCGCGCCGTCGGATCCTTTTCCGCCTGAGCCGCCTGCAGCGCGTTGTATTCCGGAAGCGTGTAAGTCGGTTGCTGGCCGGTTGCGGCAGCCTGTTGCGCGGCTGCTGGCCGTGGAGACAGAGACGTCAGGACAAGCGCGGCGAGAATAATTGCCATCCTGTTCAGATGCCTGTGCATGATCACTTTCCTGCCTCCTGGATTAGGGCCTGTGTTTCGGCTGGCCGTTCAGACTCGCAACCGCGATTTCTGCGGGACAACTGTACAATATATTGAAATCCACGGGATTATAGGAAAACCAACTCACCCGCGCAAGTGTAAAACCTTCCACATCATCCGATTCCGCTTGATTCGATGGTTCGCACATGCCAGTGGGCCTACTCCTGCGTGATAGGATGACGAATCCCGGCCCGCGTGTCGCCTGACGGAGGCAATTCATGTCCGAATCCAAGCTGCTTGACGGAAAAGTCGCGCTCATCACCGGCGCAAGCCGCGGCATCGGGTTAGCGATTGCGCGAAATCTCGCGGCGATGGGCGCGAAGCTCGGTCTCTGCGCCCGTGACCCGAAACGGCTTAGTTCCGTAGCCGCCGAGTTCGAGCGCCAGGGCATTTCCGTCGCGGCGGTCCCAGCGGACCTATCCCGCTCAGAAGGCATTGCGAGGCTCGTAGAGAAAACCGAACAAACGCTCGGCCCCGTCGAAATCCTCGTCAACAACGCCGGAATCGGATACTTCGGTCCCACGCACGAAGCCTCCGAGGCGAATTGGGACACTGTATTGGACACCAATTTGAAATCCGTGTTCTTGTTGAGCCGCGCCGTCGCGCCGGGAATGATCGTTCGCCGCGCCGGACACATTGTCAACGTTGCCTCACTTGCCGGGAAAAATTCCTTCGCCGGTGGCGGCATTTACTGCGCGTCAAAATGGGGGCTCCTCGGACTGACGGAGTGCATGGCGGAGGATCTTCGCCCGCATGGTATCCGCGTGAGCGCGATCTGTCCTGGATCGGTAGCCACCGATTTTTCGCCGCATGGGACGAAGGACCCGCGCAAGATGCTCCAGCCCGAGGACGTTGCGCACGCTGTCGCCATGATCCTGACGCAAGCGCCACAAAGCTTCATCAGTGAAGTGGTTCTTCGCCCCACGCAAAAACCATGAGCAGCCCCGGCAGCGAATCTTTTCCGACGCATCTGGCATCCAACTCCTAGTAATCCAGGACTGGCTCCATGATCGAAATCCGTCCTTCCGAAGATCGCGGCCACAACAAGATTTCGTGGCTTGAATCCCGCTTCACATTTTCGTTCGACCAATACTACGACCCGGACCACACGCAGTTCCGCTCGTTGCGCGTGATGAATGAAGACGTGGTCGCGCCCGGAGGCGGTTTCCCGACGCATCCCCACCGCGACATGGAAATCCTCACCTGGATTCTCGAAGGCACGCTCGAGCACCGCGACAATACTGGCGGCAGCGGGGTCATCCGGCCCGGCGAGCTCCAGCACATGTCTGCCGGTCGCGGCGTGATGCATAGCGAATTCAATCCGTCGCAGAAAGAGTCCGTTCACCTGCTGCAGATATGGCTCTTGCCGGAGCGCAAGGGCCTCGATCCCAGCTACGAACAGCTCGCGTTTCCGGACGCTGAATTGCGCGGCAAGTTCCATCGGGTTGCGGGCCCGGAAGCGCCCGTTACCATCCGCCAGGACGCGAACCTGTACATCGCGCGTCTCGACAAAGGCGCCGACGCGAAACATTCCATCGCGTCCGGACGCCACGCGTGGCTGCAGGTCGCCCGCGGCGCAGTGACATTGAACGGAACTGCGCTGAAGGCCGGCGATGGCGCCGCAATTTCGGACGAATCCGAAATCCGGGTCGAAGCGAGCGAGCTTTCCGAGGTCCTTCTGTTCGACTTGGCCTAACCCGCTCGGCGCAGGCACCCAGAGCCTAGCGAATCTTCTGGCTGCTTCGAGCATCCGATTTATGGCTATAATGATCCCCCAATTCCAGGAGGAATGATGTCCGAGCACAAAAGACCCGCTCCGGCGGCCGCACCAATCAGCGATCTGATCAGCCACCGCTGGAGCCCCCGCTCATTCGACGCGAAGCCAGTCGAGAAGGAAAAATTGCGCAGCCTGTTCGAAGCGGCGCGATGGTCCGCGTCGTCGTACAACGCCCAGCCGTGGGCATTCATTGTCGCCACGAAGGACGATCCCGAAAACTACAAAAAAGTTCTGAGCACGTTCGTGGAGTTCAATCAGAGCTGGGCGAAAAATGCGCCGGTCGTCGCAATCAGCGTGGCAGCGCACAAAATGCCGCACGACGGCTCGCAGAATCGCCACGCTTTCCACGACGTCGGCCAGGCCGCCGCGACTCTCGCGCTTCAGGCGACATCGCTCGGCTTGCAGGTTCACCAGATGGCCGGAATCGATCCCAACAAGGCGCGCGAAGTTTTCGGCATCCCCGAACATTTCGAGGCCGTCGCGGGCATCGCCCTCGGTTATCCGGGCGATCCCATGACGCTGCCGGAGGGACGGCTGCGTGACAACGAAACCGGCAAGCGCGAGCGCAAGGAAGCTTCGTCCTTCGTGTTCACCGGCAAGTGGGGCCAGGTTTCGCCAATCGTCGGGAAGTAATGTCCGGCTGAGAATGGCCATTCCTCGGCGGACCATTTCAGCCCGCCAGAAATTTCGTAAGTTCCTCGAAGACGTCGCGCCACGTGCATCGCGCATACGTGCTCCTTGCACCGGCCATCGCCCGTTGATACTCTCCCGTCGCGCGCCCGTACGATTAACGCCCAGGCAGTAAAGGCGCGCCAAATTCGGAGGTATCGTCACCATGAGAACTCGAACGATCGTAGCCGTGCTGGCGCTTTTGCTTTTTTGCCCAGCCTTCGAAAATCCCACAGCGACGCAAGCGGCCAGCGACAAAAAAGACGTCGCGGCCGAAGTGGAAGCGCTCAAGACTCAAGTCGCGCTGCTCGCGAAACAAGCGCAGAACGCGCAGGACTACATCGCCCTCGCCAATCTCCAGCGCGCTTACGGCTACTACGTGGACAAATGCCAGTGGGACCAGACCGCCGACCTTTTCGCCAAGGACGGCACGCTCGAGATCGGGTTGCGCGGCGTATGGGTTGGCCAGGACCGCGTGCGCGCCTATCTGCACACGCTTCCCGAGCTCAAATACGGCACGCTTTTCAATCACATGCAGCTCCAGCCAGTGATCGATATCGCCCCGGACGGCAAGACGGCCAAGGCTCGCTGGCGCGCGTTCGAGCAGTTCGGCGCGCTGCACCGAAGCGCGCAGTGGGCAGAGGGGACTTACGAGAACCAGTACGTGAAGGAAGATGGCGTGTGGAAAATCAAGAAACTGCACTACTACATGACCTACTACGTGGACTACTACAAGGGCTGGGACCAAGGCGGGAATCCGCCGCCGGGACCGATCGCGGGCTTCCCTCCGGACCAGCCGACCACCGAACCCTACAAGCTCTATCCCGACGTTTTCGTTCCGCCCTACCACTACAAGAACCCTGTCACCGGCAAATGACGGCCAGAAAGGGCTCCCGGGGTCGACCGTCAGTCGAGCCCGGGAGATCTGAGGCTCGACTAAAATGAAAATTCGAATCGTCCAAATCCTGATTCCGCTTACTCTGCTCTGCTTCCTGTGGATCGTCTCCACCGGCGCGGCTGACAAATCGAAAAACCTCGACGCGTCCGTTGTCGCGCTGAAGACTCAGGTCGCGCAGATCGCGTCGCAAATCCAGAATTCGCAGGATGTCTTCGCCATCAACAATCTCGAAGACGCCTACGGCTACTACGTTGATAAAACCAAGTGGGATGAGGTCACCGACCTGTTCACCGACGACGGCTCGGTCGAAATTGGTCTGCGCGGCGTCTACAAAGGTAAGGAGCGCGTGCGCGCTTATATGCACCACCTTGGAGATCTCAAGTACGGCACCCTGTTCAACCATTCGCAGTTGCAGCCCGTGGTGAACGTTGATCCCGACGGGCTCACCGCCCATGGACGCTGGCGAGCCTACATGCAAGTGGGCCTGCTGAATTCCCGCGCGCAGTGGGGCGACGCCATCTACGAAAACGAGTACGTGAAGGAAAATGGCGTCTGGAAAATCAAGAAACTCCACGCCTACTTCACCTACTACGTCAATTATTACAAAGGCTGGGACCAGGGCGGCGACCCGCCTCCCGGCCCAATCCCCGGCCTCCCGCCGGACGAGCCGCCGACGGAAACCTACAAGCTCTATCCGGACGTTTACATCCCGCCGTATCACTACAAGAATCCCGTCACGAACCGATGAGGTTCGTGATCCTGAGGCCGGTGATGTGATTTCTTGCCGCCCGAAGGGTGGATAGGGAAGTGACGACGAAAGATTCGTGATTAGTGATTGGCGCCGGGGTCTTCAACGCGGCAGAATTGGATTCTCCGCTTCGGGTGCCCCTCGCCCCTCATCAACAAAGCCCACAGGCGCGGCTTGACAACTCCGAGTCTCCTCCCTGTTAGCGTGAGTCGGGACGCGCTTCGCCCCGGCGACGATAAAGCGCCAGGAGAAATCGCTCGGCTGCGTTCGGGATTGACGATCCTTGTCGGATCGTCAAATCTTCGGCAGGACGATTCCTTGCTGCGACTGGTACTTTCCCTTTTTGTCCTTGTAGGAGACTTCGCACTGCTCGTCGGATTCAAAAAAGACGACCTGCGCGAGTCCTTCGTTGGCGTAGATTTTGGCCGGGAGCGGCGTGGTGTTGCTGATCTCGAGTGTGACGAAGCCCTCCCATTCGGGCTCGAATGGCGTGACGTTAACGATGATTCCGCAGCGCGCGTACGTGGATTTTCCGACGCAGAGCGTGAGCACGTTGCGCGGGATTCGGAAAAACTCCACGGACCGCGCGAGCGCGAACGAATTCGGCGGCACGATGCAAACGTCGCCCCGGAATTCGACGAACGAATTCGGGTCGAAATGTTTCGGGTCCACGATCGTGGAATTCACGTTGGTGAAGATGCGGAATTCCTCGGCGACGCGCATGTCGTAGCCATAAGACGAAACGCCGTAGCTGATCACGCCGTCGCGCACCTGGCGGTCTTCGAACGGCTCGATCATTCCGTGCTCGCGCGCCATCTTGCGAATCCACTTGTCCGACTTCACCGACATCGCGTCCTCCTCGGAGCGCGCGCAGTGTATTACAGGGCGTCGTGCTTGACAACCCGCAAACCCCTGTCTAGCATAGGTTTCCGGCCTAAATTAGGTGGTTCCCGGAGGCATTCGTGATCAAGCTCGACATCGTAAACGCCATCGTTCAGAAAACGAACATTACCCGCACGAAGGCCGAGCAGGCCGTAGAGACCGTTTTCGAGGCCATGAAGAATTCGCTTGGCCGCGGACGACGCATCGAACTGCGCCGTTTCGGCGTGTTCAACGTGAAACCGCGCAAGACCGGCATCGGGCGCAACCCGCGCACCGGCCAGCAGGTGAACATCCCGCCGGGCAAGGCCGTGCGTTTCAAGCCAGGCAAGGAACTTCAGGCGCTTCCAACTCCTGCGGCCCCAGCCTCCGCGGCAAAGTCCTGAGAATTGGCGCGGGCGGCTTGGCGAAGATTCTGCGAGGCCGCGCGTGCGAGCAATTTTCGATCGCGCACCGAGTTCCTGCGGCGTCGCATCCAATTCTTAGCGACTGCATGAGCGCACGCACATGAGCGACGGCAATGGCTACACTCGGGCGCCGGTCGAGATCCTCGACATCTCTCTTCCTCCGCTCGCGGATTTTCCTCCGCCGAGGCCTCCGCGCGACAAGTTGTGGCCCGCGCTGATTCTTTTTCTGCTCACCGTTGTTTCCACGCTCGCGGTCGGCGCCGAATTTGGACTTTCATACGCGCAGAATCGCGAGCCATTTTCCGGCTACCAGAACCCGTTCGCGCTGATGCTGCTGCCATTCCAGCACCCCGCGCTGCTTGTGCTCGGCATTCCGTTTTCGTTCACGCTGCTTTTGATTTTGTTCACACACGAGATGGGGCACTACGTCGCCTGTAGGATTTACGGAATTGACGCGAGCTATCCGTATTTCATTCCAGCGCCCACGCTGTTCGGCACGTTTGGGGCCTTCATCCGGATTCGGTCGGCGATCACCACGCGCCGCGCGCTCTTCGACGTGGGGCTCGCGGGCCCGGTCGCGGGATTCGCGGTGGCGCTGCCCGCGCTCACTTACGGAGTGGCGACTTCGAGAATCGTGCCGGGCGCGGAGGAAAGTTCCGCGGTCGTGTTCGGGCATCCGCTGCTCACTCGATTGCTGAGCGCACTATTTCATCCGAATATCGACGTGAGCTGGCTGCTACTCAATCCGGTGGGGCGCGCCGCGTCCATCGGACTGCTGGTGACGGCGCTGAATCTGCTGCCTGCGTGGCAGCTCGATGGCGGGCACATCGCCTACAGCCTTTCAAGCGCGCGGCACGCGAGAATTTCGCTTGGCGTCGCGCTGGGACTGATCGCGCTGGGAATTTGGGCGTGGCACGGATGGGCGACCTGGGGAGTGATCCTGCTGATTCTCTCGCTGCGATTTCAACATCCGCGGGTCTACGATCAGTGGCAGCCGCTCGATCCGGCGCGGCGCGCGTGGGCCGTCGGCGCGCTCATGATTTTTCTGCTGTGCTTCACTCCCTGGCCTGTATGGATGCAGTAGCCTCCGCGTTTCCGGATTTTCTCTCAGGATAAATTCGTGGGATCCACGTCCACGAGGACGGCGGTTTCCGGGATTCGCTTCGCGGCGCAAAACTCCAGCGCGCCGGCGAGAACTTTCCCTAGCGCGGAGCGGTGCGGCGATTTCAGCACGAATTGGAAGCGGTAGTCGCGGCGCAGGCGCGCGAGCGGCGCAGCGGCGGGGCCGAGAATCTTCACGCCATGCTTTTCAAATGGCGCGAAATATCCGGCGAGCGCGCGAGACCAGCGAATTGCGTTCTCGACTTTGCGGTCGCGAACAAGCACGGTTGCGAGCGCGGTGAACGGCGGATAGTGCAGGACCCGCCGGAAGTGCGCCTCCTTCTCGTAGAACGAAATGTAATCCTGCTGCACGGCATATTGAATCGCGTAGTGCTCGGGATAATAGGTTTCGACCAAAACCTCGCCCGCCAGGTCGCCGCGTCCCGCGCGTCCCGCGACCTGCGTGAGCAATTGGAACGTGCGCTCGGCGGCTCGAAAATCCGGGCGGCCGAGCGCGAGATCGGCAGCGACCACGCCGACCAGAGTCACGCGCTCGAAGTCGTGGCCTTTCGCCACCATCTGCGTGCCGACGAGAACGTCAATCTCGCCCTTTGCGAACGCGCCCAGAACCTGCTGATATTCGCGCTTGGTGCGCACGGTGTCGCGGTCGAGCCGCGCGACGCGGGCGGCGGGGAATTGTTCGCGGAGATATTCGTCCACGCGTTCGGCGCCGTCGCCCACGAAGTACATATATTCGGCGCGGCATTTCGGACACGGCTTCGGCGGGCGGAGCGAATAGCCGCAGTAGTGGCACTCCAGGCGCTGGCGGCTTTTGTGATAGGTGAGCGCGATGCTGCAATTCTGGCACTGGACCATCGCTCCGCAGCTGCGGCACAAAAGCGACCATGAATAGCCGCGCCGGTTGATGAGCACCATCGCTTGGGTGTGCTCCTCGAGGCGCAGCGCGATGGCCGCGCGCAACGCTTCGGAAATCGGCGCGGCGCGATGCTGTCGGCGAAAATCCTCGCGCAAATCCACGATGCTGACTTTGGCCAGCGGACGATTTTCGACGCGCGACGCGAGCTTGAGCAAGTGGTATTTCCCAGCGCGCGCGTTGTGGTAGGTTTCCAGCGACGGCGTGGCAGAACCGAGTAGGACGGCGGCGCCTTCGAGGCGCGCGCGATAGACGGCGGTGTCGCGGCCGTTGTAGCGCGGCGTTTCGTCCTGCTTGTAGCTCGACTCCTGCTCTTCGTCCACGATAATGAGGCCGAGATTTTCGAGCGGTGCAAAGACAGCGGAGCGCGTGCCGACGACGACGCGGGCACCTCCACGTCTCACGCGCCACCATTCGCGCGCGCGCTCGATATCCGGCAATCCGCTGTGGAGCACGGCGACACCTTCGCCGAACCGGGCGCGGACTAGGCGTCCGACCCACAGTGTGAGCGCGATTTCGGGGACGAGGACGATGGCCGTTTTTCCTCGTGAGAGCGTCGCCTCGATCGCGCCGAGATAAACCTCCGTCTTGCCGCTGCCGGTGACTCCGTGGATCAGGCCCGCTGCGAATTCGCCGGCCAGAAGCCAGCGCCAGATTTCGGCGAGCGCTATTTTCTGCTCGGCGTTCAGCACGTTTGCGGGCGGGACGAAGTCGGTGTCCCACGGGTCTTCGCCCGGCGTGAGCGGTTCTTCCCAGGTGACGAGCATGCCCGTTTTTTCAAGACGGCGCGCGACGGTACGAGAGGCGTTCGCTTTTTCCAGCAGCAGCGCCAGCGGCAGCGGGCCGCGCGTGGTAGTGAGAACGTCGCGGATTCGCTTTTCGGCCGCGCCGGCGAGCATCTCCGCGGTGCCCGCGCGCCACGCGACGATCTGTTGCATGCGCGTCTTCCGTTGGCGCAGCACGTCGCGGGCGGCGAGGTAGCCATGGCGCACAAGTTTTTCGGCGGCGACTTCGTTTACGCGCTTTTGGCGCGGGCGAGGCATCGCGGGGGCAATCTGCTGGAGAAGCGCGAGTTCGGACTGCTCCTGATCCGTTCGCTCGCGGGCAGCCACAAGATCGCGAAGGTAGGCGCGGCCGGAATCGGTGAGCGAGTATTCGCGGTCGTGACGCAGCTCGATTTCCGGGGGCAACATCGCGCGAAATGTTTCGCCGACGGGCGCGAGATAGTAGCGGCTGATCCAATGGCCCAGCTCAATGAGCTTTGACGGGAGCGCGGGAACGGAATCCATCACCTCGGCGATTTCTTTTGTGTGCGGAATGTCCGGCGGGTGGACGGATTCGGAAAGGCCCACGCCGATCATCGTGCGCCTGCCGAAGGGAACGACGACGCGGCGGCCTGCGAGGGGTTCGCCGTCGAGGGATGCGGGCACGGCGTAGGTGAACGTCGATCGCAGCGGGACCGGAAGGGCGACTTCGCAATAGCGCGGGGGCATGGCAGCGGAATAGTGTAGCAGCCCGAGCAGGCCATTCTCACGGGCGGGAGATGTGGGCGGCGGGTCAGCTTCGATTAATGCGCGGTCAAGTTCCTAGGGGACATCGAAGCTATGGCATACGTCGTTGGAAAGAGTCGAGTAACCATCGCATCTTGCGACCGAGGGGCGGGTGCTAGAGGCTGACGAGGACGATTCCGACGAAGATCAGGAAGATGCCGAACCATTGGCTGCGTTCGATGCGCTCGCGCAGGAAAATCCAGGAAAGCAAAACGGTGACGGCGCCATAGAGCGATGCGAGCACGCTGACGACCGCGACGTGGCCGGCGCCCATCCCGGCGTTATTGGCAACGAAGGCGGAGGTGTCCATCAGGCCCGTTACCAGCAGCAGCCACCAGACGTTGCCGCGCGGGAGCGGGAGGGCTTTGCCGGTGGGCAAGCCGACCAGCAGCAGGACGCTGAGCGTGGTTAGGCGGATGACCCATACCGAGAGACCGCTGCCGATACGAGGAACGACGTGAAATCCGAGCAACCAGAACATTACGCCGTAGCCGACGGCGGCGACGATGGCGAAAGCGGCGCCTTTCGATAGATGCGCGTCGGAGTGATGCGTGCGCGGGTCGATGGCGTGCTTTTCGTCGGGTGCAAAAGTGAGCGCGGCGAGGATCATTCCTATGAACGTGAGCGCGAGGCCGGCGCCGCGAAGAGCGTGGATCCGTTCGCCGCTTGCGACCGCGAGTGCGACGGTGAGCGCCGGGTAGGAAGAGGAGACCGGGCCAGCGATGCTGATGGCGCCGACTTCGAAGGAACGATAGAGGGAGAGTCCCGCAACAGTGTTGATCAGGCCGGCGACGACGGCGAAAAGCCATGGTGTCCAACCGGAATCGAAGCTGCGAGAGAAGCCGCCGGTCAGCCAGAGAAAAGCGCTAAGCGCGCTGAAGCCGAAGAACTGCATGACGAAGAGCGTCCGGAAAGCGCCGATGCGGCGCGAAGCAAACCGCGCGGAAAAATCTGCTACACCCCAGCCGAGAGCCGCCGATATTCCGAGGATGATATCCAAGAAGTTTTTCCAGGAGAGGAAACTATTTTTTCTTCGGTGGCTCGAGACCGAGAACGGCCATCACCTTCTGCAAGTCCTTCCAGACTTCCACTTTCGCGGCAGGATTGCGCAGCAGGTAGGCCGGATGATAGGTCGCGATTAGTTTCGAACCTTTGCAGTCGAACCATTCGCCGCGGAATTTCGAGATGCCCTGCGTGGTCTGCAGCATTGTCTGCGCGGAGCAAGCGCCGAGGCAGCAGATCACTTTCGGCTGAATCACGCCGAGCTGGCGAAACAGATACGGCGAGCAGGTGGCGATTTCGTCAGGTTCCGGCAGGCGATTTTCCGGTGGACGGCACTTGACGACATTGCAGATGTAAACGTCCGGGCGGCGCAGACCCATCGCCTCGATCATTTGGGTGAGAAGTTTTCCGGCGCGGCCGACGAACGGCTCGCCTTGAGCGTCTTCGTCGCGGCCGGGACCTTCGCCGACGAAAACAAGCTGCGCTTTCGGATTGCCGACGCCGAAGACGATATTCGTGCGCGCCCTGTGCAGCTTGCAACGAGTGCAATTCGGGCCGATGTCGGCGCGGATGCGCTCGAGCGAGTCATTCTCGATTTTTTCTTCGAAGAGCGACGGGCCCGCGGCGGCTGGGATGAAAGCTGCGGCGGGTCTGGGCGCCGGAGGTGGCTCGGGAGCGCGCCGTGCGGCCACAGCTTCAATTGTCGGAGATCGATTTGTAGCGGGAGCCGATATGCCCAGGGGAGTTCCCACCCTTCGCTCCACGAGCCCCTCGGCTGCGCTCGGGACAACTGGGGCACCCGCAAATCCAGGCGTCGCCGATCGCGGCGCGCGATCGCGGTAATACGGGCCGAGGCCGAGATCTTCGGCGTAGCGCAGCCAGGCTTCGATGGGTGGACTTTTCATATCTTCCATGGCCGCCCTTAGAACATAACGGACGGCAGGTAAGCACCCGCAGGCTCGTTGTAGAGACCGATGGTCATCAAATTCATGGGCTCGATGGTACGCATGCCACGATCGAGGCACCAGCGGAAAAGCGGCGCATTGCGCATCGGAACGAGAATGCCCGGCGGCGGAATTTCCGGAGCACCGGCGATCAGGGCCTGCATGTCTTCATTCGTCTCGGCGACGGAGTGGCCAAAGAACGAGACGGAGGTGGCGTATCCGGTGATGCGTCCGCGGGATTCAACGGCCAGCGCCGAACCTGATCGGATCGCGTCGCTGAGCTCGCCGCCGCGATCGTGTCCGTGGACGCGAAACGCGATCGAATTGCAGGCGGCGAGATCAGGTGCCTGAGCGGACCGCACTCGGTAACCCGGAGTTTCCTGGCGGACGGACGAGCCGAACATACAGGCGAGAGGCTCGCGAACGACAAAGCCGAGTTTCGCGTATAGGGAGAGCGAACGCATGTGGTATCCGGCCTGCACGAGGCGAACTCCGGCGAATTCTTGTTCCTCGGCGCGGTCGAGCACCGCCTTCATCAGTCGGCGACCAACGGATCGATTTTGCGTCGTAGGGTCGATGGTAATCGGGCCGATGCCGGCGATGGCCGCGCGCTCGTCCATACAGTTGCTGCCGACGAGATGGCCGTCCTGTTCCGCGACGACGCAGAAAGCGCGAGGGTGTCCGAACAGCCGAGTGAGAAAACCGGCGGCATGTTCCGGCGACGGGATATCCGTGGGGAAATTGTGATTCGCGGAGATCGCGGAGAATGCTTCATAGCAGATCGTACCGCAAACCTGAGCGTCCGCCGGAGCAGCGCGTCGAATCCCAACAGGCGAGGGAGGATTGCTATTTTCAGCCGGATGGGCCGCAGCCGCCATGTTCGTTTCCTTCTTCACAATTTTGGCCTGATGAGCGCCTGGTAGACAGTTGGGCGGCTAATCTGTTCGACGTTGGGCTGATTCGGGCCGATCATGTGTTGGGTCATGCCGACGAAGACAAGATCGTTCGAGGGATCCACCCAGAACCAGGTGTCAGCTGCGCCGAGCCAGAAGAAAGTTCCCTTGCCCACGATTTCGTCGGCTCGTGCCGGGTCGGTGAAGACCGCGCAATCGTACCCCCAGCCCATGCCGGGACGGATGGTTTCCGGACCGATCGAAAATTCACCGGTCATCAGACTTGGTGACAGATGGTTTGAGGTCATCAACTGCACGGTAGAAGGCGCGAGGATGCGAACGCCGTCGAGTTCGCCGCCATTCAAAAGCATCTGTGCGAAGCGCATGTAGTCCTGAGCCGTTGAAACCGCGCCACCGCCGCCCGAAGGCATGGTGGGCTGCGATTTGTAGTCACTCAATCCTACGCCGGCGATCGGCGGCGCCGCGAGCAATGCGCCGCTCGAATCTTCTCCGTAGAGCGTGGCGAAGCGATTCCATTTTTCCGTGGGGACGAAGAAGCCGCTGTCGTTCATTCTGAGCGGCGCAAAAATATGGTCGTTCATGAAATCGGGCAGCGACTGGCCGGAGATTTTTTCAATGATGTAGCCCTGCACGTCCATCGAAACGCTGTAAACCCATTTTGTGCCCGGCTGGTAGAGCAGCGGAATATTGGCGAGCTTGTCGATCATTTCCTGGAGATTTTTCGAAGCCATCACGCCGGCGCCCTGATACATCTTGTCCACGGGGCCGTCGCCAAAGATGCCGTAGCTGAAGCCCGCGGTGTGGCTCATTAACTCGTGCATGGTCGGCGGATGAACGGGTTCTTCGACGATCATCTTGCCGTTCGCGTCCACTCCCTTGAAAACTTTCAGGTGCGCGAATTCGGGAATATATTTCGAGATCGGGTCTTCCGGGCGCCATTTGCCCTGTTCATAAAGGATCATCATCGCCACGCCCGTGACGACCTTGGTCATGGAGAAGATGCGGAAAATCGTGTCGGTCGTCATCGGCGCGCCGCTGGCGAGATCTTTCTTGCCATAGGCTTTCATTTCTGCGACTTTGCCGTGGCGCGCGAGTAGCGTTACGACGCCAGCAAGATGTTTCTGGTCAACCTCCTGCTGCATCGCTGCGTGGAGGCGACCGAGACGCTCGGACGAGAATCCGACGGATTCCGGCGTGGTCGTCGCAGGTTCGGAAGTTTTCTTGGCCCGTTGCTCAGCCTGGGCCTGGCATGCGCCCGAAGCGAGAAGAAGCGCGGCCGAAATAATTAACGCGCATTGCGTTTCTTTGGCGATTTTCATTTGTTTTTGTCCTGGGCGGTCAGCGGAGCTTTTCTAGGAGAACAGAAACTCCAACGAAGGTTTGTATCGTACTACGCAAGAAGGTGTCAACGTGAGGTCGACTGTGCTTAGCGCTTTTGGAATTCGAGGACCTGGTCAAGGATGCGGTTGGCAACGTCGAACTTGCTCAGTTTGGGAAGTGGGATTTCCTGGCCGCCGCGGATGAAGAGCGTGACGATGTTGGTTTCTGTGTCGAAGCCGGCGCCTTGCTTTGTGACGTCGTTGGCGACGATCATGTCCGCACCTTTGTGGGCGAGCTTCGCGCGGGCGTTTTCGGCGAGATGATCGGTTTCAGCAGCAAAGCCAACCAACACTTGCCTGCCGCGCTGAGCGGCGTCTCTTCCAAGCTCGGCGAGAATGTCCGGCGTGGGTTCCAGTTCCAGCGTCAGTCGCTTGTCGCCGCGCTTGAGTTTCTGCGATTGCGCCGCAACGGGACGGTAGTCCGCCACGGCCGCGGCCATGATGACCACGTTTGAATCCGAAGCGCGCTCGCGCACGGCGCCGCGCATTTCCTCGGTTGACCGCACAGCAACCCAATCCACACTTTCGGGAATGGGCAGGTCCGTGGGGCCGCTGACGAGTACGACATGAGCGCCGCGCCGGACAGCGGCTTCCGCGAGCGCGTAGCCCATCTTGCCGGACGAGCGATTCGTTAGAAAGCGGACGGGATCGAGATCTTCGCGGGTCGGACCAGCGGTTACGACTACGGTCTGGCCTTCGAGATCGCGGCGAAGTCCCAGCACCGCGCGAACTTTTTCGACGATGGCATCGGTCGCGGCGAGGCGACCCGAGCCCGTCATGCCGCAAGCGAGATAACCTTCATCGGGATCCACGACGTGAACGCCGCGCGCACGAAGCGTTTGCAGGTTCTCCTGCGTCGCGGGATGCTCCCACATGTTGACGTTCATCGCCGGAGCGACGACGACCGGTGCTTTCGTGGCGAGATAGAGAGTCGAAAGGAAATCGCACGCGATGCCTTGCGCGAAGTGGGCGAGGGCATCAGCGGTGGCCGGCGCGACGAGGAGAAGGTCAATTCGCTGCGCCACAGCAATGTGCTCGATGGCGCTTTCCACGTTGGCAGGCTCCGCGCCACCCGTACCGAACATTTCGGTGATCACTTTTTTCCCGGTGAGGGCCGCGAAGGTGAGTGGCGTGATGAATTCCTGCGCCGAGCGCGTCATCACCACCTGCACGTCGAGGTTTTCCTGCTGCAACCGGCGGACAAGCTCCGCAGCCTTGTAGGCTGCAACTCCGCCGGTGACTCCGAGAGCGATCTTCATGATCGTTTCAAAAAGGGGGCAGCAAGCAGCGCCCACCGAGAATCGGTTTCGACAGGCTGCTTACTTACGGCGCTTGCCGTCCTTGTCGAGCGTGCCCTCCGGCACTTCAGGCAGGGAATATTCGAGCAGTCCCAACAGCAACTCTTCTTCGGCAATGCGCGAGGTCTTGCGCGATTTCGGATTATCAATCATGGCACGGCCGCCAATCATCAACTGGCGAGCCCGGCGCGAGACCACGACTACGTATGCAAACTGGCTTTCCGGTACGCTTGTGAGTGCTGCCATTAGAACGTCAACCTCCAAATGATTTCAGAATTTCTCGAATGTGTTCTCCGGTCCGTGCCACCAGGCAACGCGAGCTAAGAGCGATGGCCTGCACCTCACGGCCGGCGCGCTCGAGATCGTCATTTACGATGGCGAAATCATAGATACGATAACTGAGCATTTCCTGCCGCGCACGCTCCAGCCGCCGCTGAATTTCGTCCTCTGAATCCTGGCCGCGCGCCCGAATGCGAAGTTCCAAGTCGGCGCACGACGGAGGCATCACAAAGACAGCGATCGCTCCCGGTAGCTTTTGTTTTACCTGCAACGCGCCCTGGACGTCAATTTCCAGGACCAGGTCTTTTTTCTGCTCGAGCGCCTCGTCCAGCGCCTTACGCGGCGTGCCGTACCAGTTTTTGCCGAAGACTTGCGCGTACTCCAAAAACTCGCCCCGCTGGACCATCCCCTGAAAGCCAGCTTCGGAGACGAAATTATACCATTTGCCGTTGCTCTCCGTCTTGCGCGGGGGGCGCGTGGTGGACGAAACAGCCAGCATCGTGCCGGGGACCTCCAGAATTTTCTGCACCAGCGTGGATTTTCCCGAACCGGATGGTCCGGACACGATCAGCACCAGTGGTTCTGTCTGGCTCATTCGATGTTCTGCACCTGCTCGCGGAGTTTCTCAATTTCGGACTTAATTTCGAGCGCCAGTTCGGTGATCTCGAGACTCTCCGCTTCATGACCGGGAGTCTTCGATAAAAGAGTATTGGCCTCGCGCTGCATTTCCTGAAGCAGGAAGTCGAGTTTCTTGCCCACGTCGGATGCGCTGGCCAGCAAGGACTCAAACTGGTGCACGTGGCTCGCAAGCCGGGCCAGCTCCTCGGACACATCGCTGCGTTCGGCGGCCAGCGCCGCTTCCTGCGCGAGGCGCGCCGGGTCTATCGAGGCTTCACCGAGCAAGTCTTTCAATCGCAATTCGAGGCGGCGGGCGTATGCCGGCCGGGCACGTTCCGCTAGCGCTTCCACGCGGGCGGCGAGGCTTGCGATGCTGGTCAAGTGGCCGGACAGGTCGTCGCGCAGAGCGTTCGCTTCCAGTTCACGCATTTGATCGAGCTTGTCGAGCGCCTCGGTGAGGCAGCGAGCGACGACGGACTCAAGGCGCGCGATCTCGTCGTCGGGCGACGCAGCGGACGCACCAATCACGCCGGGCAGACGCAGAATGGAAGCGAGATCAGGTTCCGTCTTCACGCCAAATTGCTTCCGGAGATCTTCAACGGCTCGCAGATAGGCTGCGGCGACATCTTGATTTACGGTGACGCCTGCGGGGCCCGCCAGTTCATAGCGCAGCGTGACATCGAGATGGCCGCGCCGCACGCGCTCGCGAACAATCTGCCGAATGCGAGGCTCGAGCAGCTCGAATCCCTCGGGCACGCGCAGATGCAAGTCGAGGAACCGATGATTCACGCTGCGCACGGAAACACGGACGCCGATGCCATTCTCAGCGGCCTGCGCTTGGGCATAGCCCGTCATTGACTTCAGGCCTTTGGACGCCGCCTTGGCTGGATGCACGAATTGGGATTTCGCGCCGGGCATTTTCACTCGAGACTTGCGACGCGGGTTACAGGTTCGGCGTCACGAAACTGTATTTCGTAAAGACGCGCGTAGATTCCATTGCGCGCCAGAAGCTCTTCGTGCGTGCCGCGCTCGCGAATCGCTCCATCATCCAGCACGGCGATCATGTCCGCGCGGCGAATCGTCGAGAGGCGGTGCGCGATCACGAAAACGGTGCGCCCGGTCATCAGATTGTTCAATGCCTTCTGCACCAGCATCTCAGATTCAGAATCGAGTTCGGAGGTCGCTTCGTCCAGGATCAGGATCGGCGCGTTCTTCAGCAGCGCGCGCGCAATCGCCAGACGTTGCCGCTGTCCTCCGGAGAGCCGCTGGCCGCGGTCACCGATCACCGTATGATAGCCCTGCGGCATCTGAATGATGAAATCGTGCGCCATGGCCGCCTGGGCCGCGGCGACTATTTTGTCGTCCTGCATGTCCGGACGCCCGTAGCAGAGATTGTTGCGGACCGTGTCGTTGAAAAGAATCGTTTCCTGCGTGACGATGGCCATCTGCTCGCGCAGCGAACGAAGCGTGCAGTCGTTCACGCCGTATCCATCAATGCGGATTGCGCCGGTAGTCACTTCGTGAAAACGCGGCAGAAGATTTACGAGCGTGGTTTTTCCCGCACCGCTTGAGCCCACAATCGCAACCACGGAGCCGGCGGGAACTTTCATGTCAATACTTTTCAGGATCAGCGGACCGCCCTCGTATGCGAAGCTCGCGCGCTCGAACTCGATGGATTTGTAAAACGGCGGCAACGCGGTCGCGCCGGGCGCTTCCATCATTTCCTGGGGAAGATCGATGAACGCGAAGACCTGCCTTGAGACCCCCGCGGCCTGCAGGAACAGCTGATAGACATTGCCAAGGCGCTTGATCGGCTCATAAGCCTTGAACAGGGCGTACGCGAAGGAGACGAACAATCCCACGCTCATGCGGCCGGCCTTGATCTCGTCGCGCGCGAACAGCAGGACCAGGGCGACGACCACCGCGCCGAGGAGATCCATCACCGGCGAGGTTGCGGCGAAAGCCCTGATCCAGCGCATGTTTTCATGCAGCAGGTTGCGGGCAGCTTCGCGGAATTTGCGGATTTCGAATCCTTCCATTCCGAACGCTTTAACGACGCGGTTTCCGGCGATGGTCTCCTGCAGAATCTGGCTCAAGTCCGCGAGACGGGACCGGCTTTTCTCCGATGAGCGGCGAATCCGGCGTCCGAATTTGCTGACAGGCCACACGACGAGAGGGATCAAAATTGCGGAACCGGCCGCCATCCTCCAGTTGATGACCAGCAGCACGGTAACGAATGCGACGAGTGCGAATATCTGGCGAAAGAATTCCGCGAACCAGTCCGAGAAAGCGTTGCGTATCTGCTCGATATCGGCAATCACCGCGGACATTACCCGCCCGACCGGATTGTGCTGGAAGAATCCGATGGGCTGCTGCACAACCTGGCTGTAAACCTCGTTGCGAATATCGGTCACCGCCGACAGGCCCACGTGCTGAATCAGGATGCTGCCAATATATTCCGCGGCGCCTTTGATGATGGTTAGGAGCACGAGCGCCACGGCGAAGACGGTCCACACATTGTGAAAATGCCGCGGGGCAAACGAGTGCAGATCGAGGGTATGGTTCGTGAAGGGAATCTGAAACAGAGTAAGCGCCTGGGATGTCGAATGCGGATTCAGGATCACGTCAAACGCGGGACGCAGCGCGAAAGCCACGAGAAACTCGACAACACCCATCACGGCAATCAGTACGATGCCCGCCGCGAGCCGCGGCGAATAGGGCCGCAAGTATCGCAGGAGCCGCTGGATCTCGTCGTGCTCGGTCACGCGCGGAATGCCGTCTATGGTTTCGGTCGCCAAATTCGGTATGGTGGAAGCTTGCCTAGCCTATGCATCGCCCCGGCATCTTGCAAGCCGTAATCGCAAAACCAGTGTCACCGCCAGATCAGGAAGCCGTCTTATCCAGATCGCGGTGCACGACCTTGGCTGCGTACCCTTTGCGCTGCAGGGCGCGCCGAATCGCCTCCGCGAGCATGACCGAGCGGTGGCGTCCACCGGTGCAACCGAGCGCGACCGTGAGATAGCTTTTGCCCTCGCGGATGTAATGAGGAATCAAATAACCCAAAAGGCTCTCGATGCGGCGCAGAAACTCTCCCGTCTGCGGGAACGAGCGAATGTAGCGCGCGACGCGAGGGTCTTTGCCGCTGAATGGGCGGAGGCGCGGAACGAAATGTGGATTCGGCAGAAAGCGCACGTCAAAAACCAGGTCCGCGTCCGCCGGAATTCCGTAGCGAAAGCCGAAGCTAACGACGGACACCAGTAGCGGACGGCGTCCCGGACTTTGAAAGCGCTCGATGATCAGCTGACGCAGCTCGTGCACGTTGAATTTCGTCGTGTCGATGATGACGTCGGCGAGGCGGCGAATGGGCGCCATGCGCCGCTTCTCTTCGCGGATTCCTTCGGCGAGGGAACGTCCCTCACCGAGCGGATGTGGCCGGCGGGTTTCGCTAAATCGGCGCTGGAGAGCGGCGTCACTCGCTTCGATGAAGACAAGCGTGGCGGCGCGTTCACTGCTCAGCTTGCGATAGATTCCGGGCAGCCGGTCAATCTGCGTGCCCTCGCGCGCGTCAACAAGCAGGGCCACGCGTTCCACTTCGCCTCGGCCGCCTTCGTAGAGTTCGCTGAAAGCGGGAATCAGTGCGACGGGTAAATTGTCCACGCAGTAGAAGCCGAGATCTTCGAAGGTATTCAGTACGGAGCGCTTGCCCGAGCCCGACAACCCAGTGAGGATAACGAGTTGGCGGGCGCTTCGTTTCCGGTCGGAGGGCTTCACGGGAAAACGACTATGCCTTTACCCGGCGACGGTGCGTGCTCGGGATGCGCAGATCTTCGCGGTATTTCGCCACCGTGCGACGTGTTACATGAATGCCTTCATCGCCCAATTTCTTGGTGATCTGTTCGTCTGTGAGCGGGTGGGACGTGTCTTCTTCCTCGATCATCTGCTTCACGCGCCGCTTGAGGGATAGCAACGACATCTCGCCGCCCTGCGGCCCGTTCACTGATTCCGAGAAGAAGCTGCGCAGCTCGAGCACACCTTGCGGAGTGTGTACGTATTTATTGGCCACCGCGCGACTCACGGTCGAGGGGTGCACACCGACTTCCTCGGCGACTTCCTTGATCATCATCGGCTTCAGGTGATCGGGGCCGTAATCGAGGAAATCTCCCTGGCGGCGCAAAATCGAATGGCAAACGCGCAGAATCGTGTGCTTCCGCTGCTCGATATTTTTCATCAACTGGATGGCGGCGGTGAAGCGTTCCTTGACGTAGTTGCGAACGTCGCGATCGGCTGCGTCGCGGGCGAGCAAGCGGCGATAGGTCGGGCTCAAGCGGAGCTGCGGCACGTCGTCGTCGTTCATGAAAACTTGCCATTCGCCGTCCACCTTGCGGAACTGGACATCCGGCTCGACCAGGCGCGGCTCGATCTTGTTGTAGCGCAGCCCCGGCTTCGGATCGAGGCGCTTGATCAAATCCACGGCGCGCTTGACCATCTCGATGGGGCGGTTCAGCGCACGGGCAACCTCTTTTAGCTGATTGTTTTGTAGCAGCTTTAAGTGCTCGGCGATGATCTGCTGTGCGAGCGTGTTCTGCGGGTCAATCAACTTCACCTGCATGATCAGGCACTCTTCCAGATTGCGAGCGGCCACTCCGGGCGGGTCGAATTCCTGCACGACTGCCAGGGCCTCTTCCACGTCCTCCATCGAATAGTTACCGGACTGCCCAATTTCGTCGAGCGTCGCCGTGAGGTAGCCGTTCTCGTCGAGATTGCCGACGATCGTTTCCGCGATCTTGCGAACGGTTTCGCTGCAGATGCTCACGCTCAATTGCCAAGTGAGGTGATCGCTCAAGCTCGCTGGCGAGGACAGGAATTTGTCGAAGGAAGGTCTCTCGATTTCCTCGTGCTCGCCGCCCGCCGCACGCTCCGCGCCCGTGTCGAGGTATTGCCCAAAGAAGGAGCCGAAATCGAATTCATCGAATGGGTTGGGCGCCGGAGTTTCCGGAAGTTTTTCCGTTTCCTTCTTGAGAAATGCTTCGTCGGTGTAACTATCGGCGGTGACGCCGTCCTCGGCGAGTTCTTCCAGAACGGGATTCGCCATAATCTCCTGATTGATCATTTCCCGAAGTTCGAGACGATTCAGCGCCAGAACGCTGACCATCTGAACGAGACCCGGCGTCAGAATCTGCTTCTGCGCCAGCCGGAGGTGCAATTTGGGTGCGAGCCAGTTCATGGTGTCAGTTCAGCTTAAAGCCCTCTCCCAGATAGATGCGGCGAACGTCGGGGTCGGCGGAGAGCTCCGCGGGAGTTCCGGCCGCCAAGATTTTGCCCTCGCTGATGATGTACGCGCGATTGGTGACCGCCAGCGTATCGCGCACGTTGTGGTCGGTCATCAACACGCCGATTCCCGCGTGGCTTAAATCCCCAATGATTTTCTGTATGTCCACGACCGTGAGCGGATCGATTCCGGCAAAGGGCTCATCGAGCAGGACGAACGATGGGGAGAGCACCAGAGAACGCGCGATTTCCAGGCGCCGGCGTTCACCGCCGGATAGCACGTGTGCCTGGCTGTATCGAATTCCCTCGAGTCCCATTTGCGCCAAAAGCTCCTCGACCCGGTCGCGCCTCTGTTCAGGGGTGACCGAGAGCGTTTCCAGAACAGCCAGCAGGTTCTCTTCGACAGTCAGTTTGCGAAAGACCGAAGGTTCCTGAGGGAGGTAGCTGATGCCGCTGCGGGCCCGCAGATACATGGGGAGGTCGGTTATATCCTCGCCGTCCAGCATCACACGCCCGTAGTCCGGACGCGCTAGTCCGACCAGGATGTAGAACGTCGTGGTCTTTCCTGCGCCGTTCGGCCCGAGCAGCCCAACCACTTCGCCCTGCTGAATCTCCAAATTGATGTCATTAACGACCGTCCGACCTCGGTAAGACTTCCTCAGATCGGCAGCTTGGAGTCTCAACATACCGGTTTATTTCTCAACCCGGTGCCTGGTTAGTGTGCGCGAACCTTCCTGCGAATCAATCAAAATCGTATCATTGGCCACAAAGAAGGTCAACGAATGGCCCTTGGTTGTGTCGCTGGAAGCATCAGCAATGGTGGGATCGCCGCCGGAAAGGACGAATTTTCCGTCCGCGGCGGTATAATCCGCCTGTTCCGCCATGGCCCGGCGGTCGGCCTGTCGGACGACGACCCGACCCTGAGCCAGGGCTCGTTCAAGCTGCCGCCCACCCGTTGCGCCCGCAGGGGGCTTTGATGGCGGGGCGGCCCCCCCCGGGACGGGCGTTGCTGGATTAAGGAACAGGTCTAGAGTGTGGGACTCGAGGTAGCCTTGAGCGGAACTGGCGACTACACCACCCTCGAGATGGGCCTTCCCTTGATCGCTCCAGTACGTCAGCATTGGCGCAAGGACCTTCCATAGCATCGGGCCGGAACTGTTCCCGGCGCCTGAAGCTGCGGTGGCGCGGGCTTGCGGGTCGGGCTTGGAGTCGGCGTGTATGGCAGGCATGGCAGCGAGGGGGCCCGAAATTTGCGAAAAGACCACGACCACGTGTCCGGTAGCCTGCAATTTCTTATCGTCCTGCCACACCTCGATCTGGTCGCTATCGAGGACGGATTCTCCCTGCCATAGCCGCGCGTGCCCGATATAGGTGACGGTTACGTGATTCGAGCCGACCGTGCCGGAGAGTGCATCCGCGGAAATATGCGCGATGCCGGAGCCAAGGCTCAGTGCGTCCCCTTGGGCGGTTGGCAGATACGTGGACACCACGCCGCCTGTGGCGTGCAGCTCTCCAGATTTCTGATTCACCACCAGATTCGCGGCGGTGGTCCGGCTCATGGCGTCGGAAATCACCGACGAACCGTCCATTGTGATCCTGTCCGTTGCGCGAACGATCGTGGCGTGGTCGGCAGTCGCACGGCGATCGCCCTGCTGAAAGCTGACATTTCCTCGTTGATCGAGCGTGTCCCACTCGCCGTGCGCGCCAAACGTGGCGACCAGCTCCGCCGCTGAAAGCAGCTGCGGCCCAGTATTGCCGATCTGTCGGCGGACTTCGACGCCCGAGTGGCCGAGCAATTTGTCAAGGTGCCCGCTTGGGCCCAATTGTGCTGCGAATTTATTGGCGTGCAGCGTAGTCGTGTCACTGCTGGTTTTCGATTCAATGGTGGCTGGCGCCAGGGTCTCCGCGCTTTCGATTCTTTGCTGATCTGCCTTGCTCTTGCCCGGGGCGTTGACGGATTTTTTGCCGTCGGAGCCTGCGGAAAAAGTCACGCGCAATGCTTCCGTTTTGAGGACGCGCGAATCGCTGCCTTGATGCGACTCCGCCGTCACTCTACCTGTCGCGGTCATGTCCTGGATAAGATTTCTCTCCGGCACCATGGTGAACTCCGCGTGCGCGGCGGAGAATCGATCCGTACCCGCAGCTGTTTGGCGCGTGCCCGCAATGTTTCCATCGGCAGCGACGTGCTCGAGCCATCCGGCCGGGTTGAGGACGGCCTCAAATCGCGCGGCAGCGACGGCGATTTTCCCACCACCCTCCGCGGTGTGAATTTGAGGATGTCCCTCGGCGACAGCGCGCCGGGCGTGATAATCCGCGTCCAGTTCCACCGAGAAAGTGTCCGCGGACAATTCGCGCACGCCTTCCTTCACGATCGCCGGGCCCTGGAGCACAACGGTTCGATCAGCACGCCGGATTTCGAGGCTCCTCCCGGTCGCGGTTACCGGCATGCCGCCGGTCTGATCCGAAGCGTTGAGCTCGAATTCAACGCCTTGCTCGACGCGTACGATCGAATCGCTCGTGCTATAGAACACGCCGACGCCTCGCCCCTGTCCGGAAGGGAAACGAAATTCCACGGGAGCGGGAGTCGAGGCTTCGCCCGTGCTGTGGTTGAACGAGATATTGCTGGTCTTCACTTCAACGGTGCCGGTAGAAAGCCCGTCCGGCCGCGCCGCCGGGTTCGCATTTGCCAGGTCAATATCGACATCTCCCTTGCAGCGGATGTCTTGTGTTCCCTCGTAGCTGCATTCGCGCGTGTGTATGTTGTCGTTGCGGCTTCCGTCGCGTCCGTACAGGGTAATCCACACGTCCTCCAGTACGGCGCCATTCTGATCCTTGTACTGCGTGGCATGCGACGCGCGGACGGTAAAGATCGTTCGATTCTGCTCCACTTTGGAAAACGAGAACTGCGCCGATTGTCGCTCTACCGTGACGGGGACGCCCACAGGCCCGCTGCGGCCCGCGCGAGCACGCCGGAAGGCGCGCTCGGCGTACACGCCGCAAACCGCCAATGCGATCAGGCCTGCAGTAATTGCCGCCCAGCGCGCGTAACGCGCGGCTTCTCGGTTGCGCAATGAAGGATCTCCCTGGTTACGTTAGAAGCCGAGTATAGGCGAGTGGTTTTCGCGCCACAACCACTCTAGGGGTAAAGTTACAAGGCGGGGAAAAGTGATACACCCCTCAGCGCTGGGAAACGTAGGGATCATAACGACAGGCTCTTGGCCGACGGCGCGACTTGTGGTTACGTTGCGATCACGTTAGGGACGAAATTCCACCGGGATTAAATGTGATGTGTGTCCGCGTGAAATGGAAGAATGATCCGTTTAATTAATACGTGACTCTATCTCCCGTGTTTACCGGGCGTTGCAAGCCGTCGTTGCGAAATTTAACGGTGTGAAATCTGGTTAAATCACGTTAAATGAGCGCACGATTTTCGTACGCTAATTAAATTCCGCTGGAATTGTGATTCGCGTATTGAATTTCGTGAAATGGACCAGGACCCACCTGATTGCATAACAATGTCGGCTCCTTGACCCGAGTAGACTGTGGTTTATCGACGACCGCAGGCTCGGGAGGAAGGAGCCGAACATGCTCATTATAGGCGTGGATTATCACCCGAGCGATCAATACAT